>Ga0247843_1000227_pt1 | contig 134214 bp, 120 predicted proteins | sample LaCruzMarch2017__FD_192420 | JGI IMG/M metagenome (GOLD analysis project Ga0247843, IMG submission 192420) | Freshwater microbial communities from meromictic Lake La Cruz, Castile-La Mancha, Spain - LaCruzMarch2017_8m | ecosystem: Environmental > Aquatic > Freshwater > Lake | place: Spain...
ATGACTATATTACGGAGATCCAGAGTGATGAGCTTGAAGCATGCAAAAGTTGTGCCCCGGCAGGATGCTCCTTATGTAATCGGCCTGAAGGAGGTGGAGGCTCATTTCAAGAGACCGGCATCGGTTAATTTGATGTTTGCAGAAAGAATTACAACTGAAGCCGCAATGGCTCTTTCTGCTTATGATGGCCTTCTCATGCTTGACTCATTAAGAGAGATCACGGCAGAACAAGCGCGATTCATAGTCGGTCATAGAGGTGGACTCAGTTTGCGTGGATTGCAAGAGGTGGATGAAGATTTAGCTCTCTTGCTGGCGAAAACGAAAGGTATGCTCTATTTGGATGGGTTATCTAGGATATCAGTAGGAGCCTTTGAAAAACTTTGTAATAACAGGCATGGTATTTCAGATATTGATCCTGGCTGCAAAAGCGGTTACGTGAGCGAAGTTCAAAAACTTTTTGAGCCAGCAATAGACATATGCCTATATAACAAATATAATACCAGAATACAGTATCAATGTAAGAAAAGGCGGCCGATGAATAAATGTTGCGATGAGCTGACTCGGGGCCTCGAGAAATCTGGCAAACTAGGGCTATCTCTTAACGGTCTTCCCGAAATCGGTCTGGAGCTGGCAAGTGTAATTGGGAAATTCAAGGGGTTGGTCTTACTACTGGGTCTGAAAGAAGTTGATTTGCCATGTGCAAGAGCTTTGATGGAAAATGAAAAAGCAGCCCTTGGTTGTCCCACTTCTCACATGTTTCCAGAGAAGATTGATGCATCGCACTTTGCGTCCTATTCCGAAGGGCTTGAAAAATGCGACTTCAGCAAGGCAAAATCAATACACGTGGATGTAGCTCAAAAGTTCATTGAGTATGATCCTACATTTAAACTGAAGAGTTTCGGGGATCTCAGATCGACAATTGAAATGGCGAACAAGTATAAACAGCAAATGATTTGTCGTGGGGAGGACGCTGCCGCGATTGAGCGAAAATACAAAGAGAGGGAGGCTGCTAATCTGCAATACCGAAAAAAAAGAGAGGAGGTTTCGAGGAAAATTAAGAAAGCGTACGAACATGGAAATGCGCATCTTAAACATTCCTCTGAAGAAGATCTCTTACAGGAAACTGATGCCCATTTATCCGGATATATATTTGATGAAAGCGACACGGATGACAGGGAAGAAATCGCCAGAGACCAAGCTAGTGAAGATGGTGAATACAATGAGGATGCATCCAGATCCCATGATGAGGGTTGGTTTTACAAAGATTAACAGAGTTTAAAGACTATGACTAAATTCTTAATCTAAACATATCACAGCCACTCCTTAGCCTCAGAACATTCTATCCATGTCCGAATACCTCCACGTCGAGAAACCCTTCCTCGACCAGCTTGCCGCACTGGGATGGACGATCGTGGATCAGGGGTGCGGGATGATTCCTTCTGACCCGGCGCTGAGCTTGCGGGAAAACTTCCGCGAGTGGCTCTTGCCATCGGTTTTCCGGGAGGCGGTGCGGGCGATCAATCCATGGCTGACGGACAGGCAGCTTGAAGACGTGCGCAGCCAGATCCTCCGCCAACCGAACCGCACTTTGCTGGAATCGAACGAAGAGATCCAGAAGCTGATCTTCAAGACCCAGGTGGATGTGAACGAGGAAACCGGAGAGGCGGACCCGGTGGTGAAGTTGATCGACTTCAAGCATCCGGAGAAAAACACGTTTCACGCAATCAACCAGTTCCGCATCAATACGCCAGGGTGCGTGAAGAACTTCATCATCCCGGACATCGTTCTGTTTGTGAATGGGATCCCGCTGGTGGTCGTGGAGAACAAGATCGGCGACGCGAACACGGCGAATCCGATGCATGCGGCGTTCGAGCAGTTGCTCCGCTATCGCAACGGACGAGAGGAGACGGCCGCCGCGGGGCTCAGGGAGGGCGAGCCGCGCTTATTCCACTCGAATCTACTCATGATCACCACCTGTGGTGAGAAGGCGGCCTACGGGTCCATTACCTCGGGCTATGAGCATTTTCATCCGTGGAAGGATATCTGGCCGGAGAAGTTTCGGAATTACACTCCACCACTTGGAGTTGAGAGAGAGCAGGAGATTATGATTCAAGGGCTGCTGCCGCCGGAAACCTTGCTGGACGTTCTGCGTTCCTGCTCGGTTTTCATGGATACGGACTCCGGAAAGCGCGTGAAGGTCATTTGCCGATACCAGCAATACCGGGCCGCCAAAAAAATGCTCGCCCGCCTGAGAACCGGCAAGGACGCCGACGAACGTTCTGGAGTCGTCTGGCACACCCAGGGCTCCGGGAAGTCACTGACGATGGTGTTTCTGGCACGGATGATCCGCGCATCGGATGATTTGTCAGATTTCAAAATCGTGATGGTCAACGACCGGGTGGATCTGGAGGAGCAACTCACCGCCACCGCGAAGCTGATCGGTGGCAAAATCAACGTGATCGAGAGTTCGGATTCTCTCCGCAATCAACTCGGGACGGCCGCGTCGGATTTGAACATGGTGATGGTGCACAAGTTCATGGAGCGCGAAGAGGAATTGCCAGCCGTGGTTCAAGCCGCACTTGGCATCTACGCCAAGCCACCGTCGGGCAAAGAGTTCGGAGTGGTGAATTCTTCGGAACGAATCCTTCTGATGATCGACGAGGCGCACCGCACTCAGGGCTCAGACCTTGGAGACAACGTGTTCGAGGCATTTCCTAACGCCACGCGCATCGCTTTCACTGGCACGCCTTTGATCACCGAAAAGCATGGCAACAAGCGCACGGTGAAACGCTTCGGTGAATACATCGACACCTACAAGCTGATGGACGCCGTGCATGACGGGGCGACCTTGCAGATTCTCTATGAAGGCCGGACCGCAGAGACCGCGTTGAAGGACAAACATGGATTCGACACCAAGTTCGAGGATCTATTCCGCCAACGCAGCCTCGCCGAGATCGAGGCGATCAAGAAGAAGTATGGCGCGCACGGAGATCTCCTCGAAGCCGAGAAGCGCATCGGCGCGATTGCTCGTGATCTCGTGAATCACTACGTGAACAACATTCTTCCCGACGGCTTCAAAGCCCAGGTGGTCTGCCATTCCAAGATCGCCGCCATCCGCTATCAGAAGGCGATCCGCGAGGCCCTGACGGAACGCGTGGAGAGCGAACGACTGAAGGCAAAGCCGGACACAGACCTGATCCGACGACTGGAGTTTCTCAAGGTGGCGGTCGTGGTTTCCTCTGACGCCACGAACGAACTGGCTGTGATTACTGAAGCCCGGAAAGAATCCAAACGCTGGAATGCGGTTGAGAACTTCTGCAAGCCCTTCGATTTCCAAGATCGGGACAAAGAGCATACCGGCATCGCGTTTCTGGTTGTTTGCGACATGCTCCTGACCGGATTTGACGCGCCCATCGAGCAGGTGATGTATATCGACAAGCGGCTCAAGGAACACAACTTGCTGCAAGCCATCGCCCGCGTGAACCGGGTGTCCAAGGGCAAGCAACGTGGGTTCATCGTGGATTACATCGGTTTGGCCAATCACCTAACTGAAGCCTTGTCAATCTACACCGGCGAGGATGCCGAGGATCTGCTGAAGGGGCTAAAGAACGTGAGCTCCGAGCTGCCGATCTTGGAAGAGCGCTACCGACGGCTGATTCAACATTTCAAATCATGTGGCGTGGCGGACATCGAGCCGTTCACTATGGAAAAAATCAAATCGCCGGCGGCAGAGGTGAAGGTGATTCACGAGGCGGTAGCGGCGATGAAAGATATCAAGCGCCGGGCTGACTTTGAGGTCTATCTGAAAAAGTTTCTTCAAAGTCTGAATCTGATTCTTCCGCATCCGTCCGGCCATCCTTACCGCGGACCAGCGCGACGTTTGGGTTATCTATTGCGGATGGTCAAAGAGCGCTACAAGGACGAGTCGCTCGACATTGCGGACGCTGGCGCAAAGGTGCGCGCTCTGATCAACGAGCACCTGATCGATTTGGGCATCAATCCTAAGATTCCGCCGGTCGAACTGCTGTCGCCAGATTTCATGGCTCAGGTTCACCAGCACGCCGGCGGCAACGCAGAGGCCAAGGCCAGCGAGATGGAACACGCCATCCGCAAACACTGCACCGTGCACTTCGATGAGGATCCGGCATTTTACAAGAAGCTCAGTGAGAAGTTGGAGAAGTTGATCGAGGACCACAAAAACCAGTGGGATCTACTGGCGAAGGAGATGGAGCCGCTGGTTCACGATGCGGCGGCAGGCCGCAAATCCGATGGCGAAGGAACCGCGAAGGAGGTCAGGATTTTCGAGGACCATATCGCAGACCTCGCCTTCGGTGGCCAGGGCGTGCCCGCGGAGCATAAGGGCAAGTTCGCGGAGTTGGTTTCAAAGATGATTGAGACCATGCAGGGAACCATCGACATCATCAATTTCTGGGATAAGTTCATCGAGGTGAAGAAACTTCGAGGAGAGATCGGCACGGAACTGCAACTCTGTGGCATTCCTGAATTGGCCGAGCGTCATGAACGGATCGCTGTCGAGGTTGTGAAACTTGCCGAGAAGCGGCATAAGGAACTTCTCCAATGAGCACCGCTAAAGACATCTCATACGAACTGGTTCGCAGTCCGCGGCGGACTGCTGATATTGTCATCGAACCCGATGGCCGTGTGATTGTTCGCGCACCCGAAGATACCACCACCGAAAGAATCGAGGACATTATCGAGTCCAAGCGACTCTGGATTTACAAGAATCTGGCCGAGTGGCGTGATCTCAACGCGACGCGAGTGATTCGGGAGTTTCGAAATGGGGAAGGCTTTCTTTACTTGGGGAGATCCTACCGCTTGCTGCTAGTTTCTGATCAAGAAGAGCCGTTGCTCCTGAAGACGGGAAGATTCTGCCTTCGGCGCGATCTTGTGGATCAGGGCGAGATTCCTGCTGCGCAGGCGGCATTCCGCAATTACTTCATCACGCGGGGAATTGAGCGGATCTCACAGCGCGTGGCATATTTCGCGCCCAAGGTCGGTATCGAGGCCGGCAAGATCGGTGTGCGTGAACTGGGAAGCCGATGGGCCTCCTGTTCTCCGACAGGCAACCTCGCCTTTCATTGGAAGTGCATGATGGCCCCTCCGAAGATCATCGATTACATCGTAGTACACGAACTTTGCCACATGCACCACCTGGACCACAGCGACGCGTTCTGGAATGAAGTGGACAAGGTCATGCCTGATTACCGTGAGCGAAAGGAATGGCTGCGAAAAAATGGTGCCGCGATGGACCTATGAAATGGAAATAGGAGTGTATTCAAAAAATCACTTTGCATTTTCTCAATGGATTCATGCGGGATTGCGACATCAAATTCACACCTCAAAATGTATTCACGAAATCACTTGATTATTTAAATACGGTTAACCAGAATCAGACGTGATTGCGTCGAAGAAAACCAAGAGCGTCCCGGTCGCCATTCTGGCACGGGTTTCAACCGATAAACAAAACACCGCCCGTCAGATTCAGGAGCTTGAACAGGTCGCCGCGGAAAACGGCTGGGAGGTCGTCGAGGTGATCGAAACCGCAGGACTCTCCGGAAACGCCAAAGACGGTGACCGTCACGACCTGAGCCGCGTTCGAGCGCTCGCTACGGAGCGGAAGATCCGCAAGGTGCTGGTTCACGAAGTTTCGCGCCTCGCTCGCCGCAACTCCACCGCGCACAAGTTTCTCGAAGAAATGGAAGCCCTCGGTGTGTCGCTCTACTGGCACTCCCAACGAATCGAAACGCTACTATCAAACGGCAAACGCAACCCTGCCGCCTCGATCATGTTCAGCCTCCTGGCCGAGATGGCCCGCAACGAGCGGGAAACCCTAGTGGAACGCATCAACTCCGGCCTGGCACAGGCTCGACGCGAGGGAAAGAAACTAGGCCGACCTGAAGGCTCCTCCCTATCACCCAAGGAGTTTCTCGCCATTCACAAGGACGTGGTGAAACAACTTCGCGTCGGCCAGTCCATCCGCAATGCCGCCAAGATCACCGGCAAGAGCGTGTCAACGGTTCAACGGGTGAAGGCGGCGATTCGAAATTAGGTCCATGGTTGGTTCGATCCTCGCTGCGGGCATGATGCCCGAGCCTGATCGAAACCGCCCCGAAAGAAGTCGTGCCCAAGCTGGTGTGGAAACCGATTTCGATGATTTTGTTGACTCGATTGGTAAGTGTAAATCGTCCACAACTATTTCATCTCGCCTACTGGCGCATCAGCATGAGCAGCATCGTCTGCAAAACGCTGGCTGAAGGAACAAGGTGTTCCTGAGACGAGGGATATCTGGATCAAACTGCACTACGGAGACAAATCACGGCCTGTCTCCGCCGTCTGATAGGAAACGCCGGATGCGGACCCGTATGTCCGGTGGTGTGGGAGGGGTGACGGGCGCAATCCCGTCACCTCGACCCGATTAGTTATCTATGTTGCTTGGGGTTATTATTCGACCGATCTCTATAGTCTTTGTGTAGATGAGTTCCGATATCCCATTGAGGCAGGCAAAATCTGACGCCTCATCGGGAATTCGACCCCAGTAACTCATAAGTATGCAAAAACTATATTCATCAGCTATCTCTTTATAGTTCTGCCATCCCAATATCCCGTGGTTCTTCTTCGCTATATTGAGCAACGCAAGCATCTGCTTAATCTTCTGATCTATAAGAGCCTCAGTAACGATCTTGATAGGGATGCGCTGCTCTCGAATCGCTGAGAAAAATCCCTTGATTCCCAATTCGGCCTTGATGAGTGAAGTGTGACCTTTCGCGTTGATGTAATCTCCAACCCGGACAATCTGTTCCTCTGAACGACAGCGCCGTATAAAATACTCGAGTATATTGTCTCTCTCGGGTGACTCTAGTTCGTGAAATGCATATCCCACTAGCGGAAATCGAAGGTGCCACTGAAGGGCTATATACTCTCTAGAAGAGAATGGAAATGGATCATCCATCGCATTGTCGAGCAACGTCACATACTTGACTACCAAATCTGGCTTGAAAATCGCCTCGATAAGTTGGTCGTGAAGCGATCGCGAATCCACGATGAACTCGAATCTGCATTGCGGGCACCTTATCTTCTTGCCGTCGGTGTTCGGCGGGAGCCTGAGTTCTTGCCCACATTGCCTGCATTCGATGATCATGACGGTCTTATATTTCTTTGCCGTCTTAGTCCTCCGGACCGCGAACGGGGGACGTTGATTTCTGAGAAGGCGGCAATGAGCGGTTCGGAGGGATGACTTGTTCTGCTCTTATTAGTCGAAGGACCTTGTCTTCGTCGACTTGAGGAATCCTAGACAATACCAAATGCAGCGATTCCACCAATTGATGCGATGACTGATACAAATCATCTAAATCTGCTGTCGTCATAGTGGCGTAGCTCTTTCGGTGCTTCTTTGAATCTGGGTGTCCGCCAGAAAAATTAGTCCCAAAGATCTCTTCGTCCGTGCTACGGCTCCAACAAAAGTGGGCAAAACGATTACGCTTCGAGCGCGCCTCATGAACCTGCTGATTGAGTCGTTCAATCTCATCAAGGATTGACGCTTCAATAATGTGTGCCGAGTAGCGTAAGCGGTGAAGTTCGACACCTTCGACAATCGAATCCTGCACGCTAAATGCATTCATGCGATCAGTGAACGTCCGTGAAGGGAAGGATGGACAAAGCATCAGACGCGACAGAACTTGCTTACAAAGGAATTCGATGTTGGCCCATTCAACCACAATACGTCCAATGCTGGCAAACTGCGTCTCAGTAAGCTGGGCAAATTGAGAAGTGTGGTTCAAAGACATTTTCTTGCAACGTCTAGCTCATCCACAGCGGGGATGGAAGCCCGAATTCAAACTTGAGCGTTAGAGCTGGGCTTTTTACAGCTCCTTGAGCATCAGCTTGCGCCAGCGGACCTCAAATGGGCCGCTCTTGCCGACGCCGTGGACTTGCAGGCCGAGAAACCCCTTCGGGTGGCTTTTGAACTTGGCCTCGTCGGTGAGATCGGAAATCAGAGTATCATTGATCCAGACTTGGATGCGTGGGCCTTTAGCGACGATTCGGAAGCTGTTCCACTCGCTGTCCTTGAAGTGCTTGTGCGGCTTGAGATCGGCCTTCGGGGTCATCCATCCGCCGGCTGCTTCGCCATAGAGATAGCCGGCTTCCGCACCGTTTTTGCCGCTGGCCTCGATTTCGACTTGCGGGCCGTTGACCCGGCCGTCGGGTGCGCCGCCTTGGCAGTTAGAGCGAATCTGCACACCGGAGTTGAGTGCGTTATCGACCTTGACCTCGAAAGTGAGTTCAAAGTCGGCGTAGTGTTTCTTTGAGCAGAGGAATGAGTTCGGGCTGCCGGGCGTGGTCTTGCCGACGATCGCGCCATCTTCGACGCGGTAGGTGGCGGTGCCGTTATATTGGACCCAGCCGTCGAGGGTCTTGCCGTCAAAGATGGAGGTCGGTTCGTCGGCACTAACGGCTGCGGCAACAAGCAGGGCGGTGATTGGTAGCAGGGCGAGTATCTTCATGGTGTCATGGATACTGAGGTTGACTCCGCCGAGTTTCACCGGTTTGGCTGAAACTCGCCTATGACCAGCGGATGGCGTTCTAGCGCCAATCATGCCACGTTGAGGAACGACTTTCTTTGGCCGGCTCAGGGACGGGCTCATTTTTCACCGGGCGTTGTAATCCTTCCATTGGTGATGAGAGCGGAGCCGTTACTTGGCGTGATTGCTAACTTGGCTCCAGTCGGTGGGCGAGATTGAGGCCGGAGCGGACGAATCTCGCACGCTCTTGAAGAGATTCGAGCGTCGACGGTTTGGCCTCCACAACGTGTTGCTCTGGGGACTTCCACCCAAGGATCTCGCACAATAGGCGGGCGGCCTCGATCTTGCCCATAGACTTCACTCGCCGCCGTCCACTGGTCTCGATCACCACCTCCTGGGCGAGAGCGTGGTTCTCATCGATCTGACCGATGGGGGTCGTGATCGCCGCGGATAAGAGGGCCACAAGATCAGATCGCTTCATTTCCGCCTTTTCGGCCGCCTTGGCCCGGAGTTCATCGACTCGTGCTCGGACGTTAGCATTCGCAAGCAATCGGGAAGCGTTCGCCTTGGCAACGTCAGGGGAAACCTTAAACCCCGCTTCAATGTAGGCGGGAGCCGCGGCCATGCCACTTGCCACTAAATCGGCGAATCTCTCTTGGCGGATGTTCATGGGGCAACGATAGGATGTGGACCGCAGTTTTCAACGGGCGCAGATTGTGAGCTCAGAAGATTGAGAGGCGAGATACTCGCCAGAACTCTTTCTCCTGCCGCGTCCATGGTATGATGTCTTCTTGTGATGGCCCTGTTCGCATTGCCGCAAAAGAACATCGCAAGCGCCGTTCAGATCGGCCACATGTCATCATTTGTCATCATTTTACAGGCAACTGTCAGGCCAGTGAAAGTAAGGTTTTGTGAGGGTGTTCTCAAAGCGACGGATGCGAGGTTTTGTGAGGGTTTTCCTCCTCTTTGTGCGTGAGGTTCTCTTAGGGAAACTTAGGGTGATTCTTAGCAATTTTCTTTGGCCCCTTCTTGGCCGTTGCTCTTGGTTCGAAAGACTGCTTATCCTGTTAAAACCTGTCATCGCCGCCGTAGTTCGCCTTGGTCTTCACTCTTGGAACTATTGTCTTAGGATCTTCAAGCAATCCCACCATCTCAACTCCCTCAAATCCCTCGAATGCTATGTTTTGCTATCCTCATTTTTTTATCACGCAAGGACACCTGAAATCCATGATTTTCCATACTTCTTCTCGCTCTCTTCAAAATAGCCCAGAAAAGAACAGACGAAGAGAGGTCATTGCGCTTGCAACCACAGCACGCGGGACATGCCGCCGGTCTTCGCGTGACGTTGTCCAGGAAGGCGGCAGGGATGTTCGGGGCGGCCTATCAATCCCGCATCCACTCCAAGCGCGGGCGCGGTGTGCCTGAGTGATTCGAGCGCGGCTTGTGTCGGTGTGTGAAACCATGCGTGTATCGATTTCGATCCGGTGAAGAGAACGGCGGCCAAGCGCCACGCCAGCGCCTCGCGTATCCATCGGACGATGGCCAGTGACGCGGCGATGTGCTCGCGTAGTTCCTCGGGCGTGCCCGGTTGCTTCCCGTCGAAGCCGTCGAAGTCGAGAACAACATAGGGGGATGACTGCACGTTATCGGCGGCGCGTGATGTTGTTCCTGCTGGCCATGTCGCCGGGGAAACCATTGGGCCGACAGTGTGCTCGGGAGCGTCCTGCCAATCGGCGACGGTGCGCCAGCGGTCAGCGTGGCTCTTTCCTGATTGATTGACGGCGCCGGTCCACACGACGGCGGCCGGTGGAAAGAGCGCTGCGAGGAAACGGCGCGGATCGTGAAGCCATCCAAGGCGGCGCTCGGGAGAATCCGCCATGGCATCGGATTCAGTCCATGGATGCGCGGCGATGATCTCGGCACGCTTGGCGCGTAGCGTGGCGGTGATCCGGTTCCTCTTCATTTCGGCGGCGGCGACTTTCACCCGTCCTTGCCTCCATTCGCGTTCTGCTGCGGGGTCGCGTTCGGACTTGATGCCGACCAGCGCAAAGATTTCTCGGCGGTGCTCGCTGTCACCCGGTAGGGCGGCGCATCCAAACTTTCCCGATTCAGTGTTGATGAAAAGATGCGTGCCGGTCCTGTCATTGCCAGCGGCAGCACAAGCAGGACAGCGGGCGGTGATCTTTACGCCGTGCCTGCGGACTTTTTCGAGTCGGGTGATGTTGAGTGATGAATTCATTTTGTGGAGGGCGTGGAGGGTAAAATTAGGGTTTGGTTTTGCTCTCTCTTCTCTTTGAGTATCTTTTTTTGAATGAAGTAGAAAATCACCCTCCACACCCTCCACACCCTCCACGATCGTAGATTTTCGGGTGAATGTTCCAACCGTTCCCTTGTCCGGTCCGAGCTTTGGTCACGCGCTTCGGATGTTTCACGGATAGCCGGTGAAGGTATTTTCCGCACGATTGGCGATAGGTAAAAATCTGGTCGGCTCGCCGTGCATGATATCCACGAATCCGCTCTTCCAGCTTCTCAGCGGTGATCCACACGGGGCCGTGTTGCAGATCGTCGGCAAGCGCGAGGTCGATCAATTCCAGCAATTCCGATTCTGGTGATAGGCTTTCAAGACTCTCTTTCAACTCTGGATGGTGAAAGGTGGCGATGTTGTAGCGCCTCGGGTCCGCGTGCTCCTCTGGGATTTGATAGGCGTTCAAGAGCCAGTAAATGAAAGCGGGAATCTCGCTGCGGATCTTGGCGGCAAACCTTTCCTTTTCGTCGCTGGTCTGGATCGGTTCGGGGAAGTCGAAGCGGCTGGCCCGTAGCAGAATGATCTTGTCGGCAATATCTTCATTCAGCGGCGGCAAGATCATCATGGCCTCGGGTGAATCATTCAGGGTGATTGTGATTCTCCACCACGGAGAGATATTGATTTCATCGCGGCCTTTCGCGTGAAGTCCTTTGACCGATGCGCCGACGGTGTGGGTTTTCAATATCGTTCCAAAAGCCAAGCGGTCTTTGATGGATGTTGAACACTGGCAATCGTCGAGAAACAAGTGCTCGGCTTTGAATAGGTTCGAATTGAAGTCATTCCCGCGAAGGAATGTCCGGTAAGCGTCGGCCTCGCGTCCTGCAAGGCACGGTGTCACGATCAGGTGTTGCGCTAGGCTCTTGCCGCAATCCGCCTCTCCGCAGATAGCAAGCGCCTGCTGTTGCTGCCGACGACCGGCACGGAGCGACTCAACGGAGGATTTCAGCCAACCCATGAAAATGTGCATCTGAGCGTTTCCGATTTCCTCGCTTTCCGATGCGACGAAAAGACCTTTCAGAACGGCGTGAATTGTCGGGCAGGTTCCCTTTTGCGGCGCGATCAAGTTCATGCCCTCAGTGACAAGGAACCGCGTTCCACCCTCTTCGATGAAACCAGCATTGCGGCCGCAAAGCGGGCCGTATCCAGTCACGTCGTATTCATCCTGAATAGCGAGGATTTCAAGATCGGCAGAGGAGAGCGGCTCGCCTTGTCCGGGCTTAGTTTTGATACCACGAGCTGCAAGAATGCGTTTAAATGATCCTGCGGAATGCGGAAGCCAACGCCCGGCCTGATTTTTCACAAGGAATTTCTCACTTGGGCTATGGTAATAATCCTGCACGGTTTCCACTTCGAGCGCAGCCAGGTCTATCGACTTGCCCTGCGCATCGGGTTTGATTATGTGCAGGTGAGATTTTTCCAATATCGAGGGGACTTCTTCGCGGGGGCCGTCTCTCTTTTTTAAGGGTGATGAGCTCATGGCAGAAATAGAATAAGTGACTGAACCGCCAAGCAGGCCATGAGCACGATCAGCGCGCCGGCATGGGCGCAAAGAGCGATTATGGCCACCAGACCGCAGTCGGGTGTTACGGTTCAGATCTCCCGGGCGTTGATCTTGAATCTGCGTTCAAGGGCGCGGCGCACTTCGTCAGGATTCACGAAAACCCTCTTTCCCAGTTTTACGGAGGGAAAATATCCTCGTGCCTTCCACTCCGCGAAGCTGCGTTTTGAGGGGGCTTCGGGTCCAGTTCCGAAGATTGCGATTCGACCTGCTTCGAGGCCGACCAATATTGTTGAGTCGGTGTAGTGGTGCATAACGGCTACAACATGGCCAACAATGCGAGTGGATGTTTTCCGGTTTTAGCTGAAAAAACCGGAATTTTCAGATTAGTGGCTTATGCCATGACCGTAGCCGGACTTCCTCATCCGAATTTGCCTGTATTTTCACAGAAGCAGTCGGGCCTGTGTCTCTTGCAGTCAGTGCCAATTTAACAATCTGTTGCTTGTCCTTTCGGATGCTTCTCGGCCCTGAATATCGGAAAGAAAGTAGCCGCAGTGCATCAGTCCAAGTCTCCTTACGGATTGAAAGCGCCGGTTCCAAGTTTATTAGAAAATCCTTCATTTCTTCCCGTGATGGTAGGCGGCCAAGCATCTTCTCAAGGTGGTGATGCCAAATGAAAACATGGATCACGATTTCTTCTATAGCTTTCCGTTTAGAGCATTCTCCCGTGGACTTATTTTTGACGAGTAGGCGCAAGGCATCAATCTGCTTCCAATCGTTGAATTTGATACACCGAAGCACAAGGGATTCAATCATATGTCGAGCGATATATTGCGCTCCCACATGATGGTCGTGATCATTGGTTCTAATATTTAAATGAGCATGAAAAAGCGCCCAATGTGCACGGTCTTTGCCGTATATCCATCCTAAAATCTGCAGCCGAGCTACCGCATGTTCAATCGATTTATTAAGAGTGTAGTCGTCATAATTCGATATCGTATCAGCCAATAGAACTAGCGTTTCGTTGATGTCCGAATGGGAAGATCTCAGCATTAATTTGGATGCTTTTTCACCGTAAAGCATTTCATTTCCGAAGTATGAAAGTAGATCAATCGAGGGAGAATGAACTTGCGGATTATGCAACCAGTCTTTTGCTAGAACGCTTCCGAGTGTAGATGGTGACAGAAGTTCGCCTAATTCCCCGACGATTTCATCCCGGCGGCGTTGCAGGTTCTTTCGGAACGTGGGGTCTTGTCCTGATGGCGTAGGTTTTGCGAGAATCGTCTGCTTTATTGCTTTGGCCTCGTCTGATGTTTGGGCGGTCTTCTTGGCTGTTTTTTTCGTGGACATGGTCAGATTGCCTTGAGGTGAGGCTCGGGTGTTATCGCCGGCTCTGGTGCCAATGTAGCGCGGCGTCGCTTCATATCTGGCACGATGCGAAAGAACTCAGCCCCTTCGTCTTTCGGATGAAGGTTGAGATAGTGGCGGCGGATGATGGTTTCTGAGTTTCCTGCTTGAAGGGCGGCTTCCCCCAGTGAGCGGTGAAGCGCAACATGGTAGGAAATGAAGCTGTGGCGTGTCTCGTCATGGGAAATTGCGAAGTGCTTTTTCACCGCGGAGAGCATGCGTCCAAAGTTGCCTCTGGTCACAGGCGGCGGAAATGCCTCAAGCCAAGCCACAAGGTTGTCGGAAATCGTGACGTGACGCTCGTGTCTAGTCTTGGAGATGTTGGCAGGGATCGTGATGATTCGGGTCTTGATGTTGATCAGCTCATCCTCTCTCCCACTCATGCGCTGAATCTCTGTCGGGCGGATGCCGGCAAAGTAGGCGAGAGCGTAATACCTGACCATGGAGCCGCCACGCCAGCGGCATAGCGTTGAGAAAATCCTTGGTAGGGTTTTCAAATTGGTGGTGATGGGGCGTGCGTTTTGTTCCTCTCGAACCTGCCGCGCATCGTAGGCGCGGACCGTTGCCGCAGGGTTTTCAAATGTGAACGGGCGGTTTGTGGTTTTGTCGGCGGTCGCACACCAGGCGAAGAATCCCCGAAGTTCGTTCAAGGTGTTGTTCCAGAACTTTTTGCTGGCCTTCTTGCCGCCGTCTGCGGAGCGCAAACCGCGGAGATATCCTTCCACCTGCTGTCCGGTGACTTCGTGCGTCCAAGGATCTTCTGTCGAACCGATGAACCGCTTAATGCTGGCCTTGAGTGCGCTCACGGTCCGGGGACGGAGCCCATCGCGCTCCTTGTCGTCGATGTAGAGTTTCAGAGCGTCACTCAGCCTGATCGTGAATTCTGGCGGGCGGTGGTGCTTGAGGAAGAACTCCACGGCATCGGTGAGGGAGTAGTGATCTCCGAGACGATCAAGAGCCGTGAGGGCCGCGTCGTGTTGCGCTTGAGTGAGTGATGAGAGAATCATCCGCTGCGCACGCCCTTTGTTTTCCATCGCCACCTGCTTGATCGCGGCGAAGCTCTTTGCTTTATCCTCATCCTTGAACTGGCGGCGCTGCCATTTGTCGTTTTCCTTCCAGCCCTGAACCATGAACGCGGTATAGCCCTTGGAATCAACAAAGGATCTGATAGTAATCTTCGACGCTGCATTCTTGTCGGATACAACCCGTGTCCGCTTGGGTGGCCTGCTCATAGATACAGTTGACTGCATTTAAGAGGTGGTTACAAGCATTTATTGCAGGAAGTGACGCAGGCATTTTTGTTAGCCCTATATTTTAAAAGGCCGTGTAACAGGTTCGAGTCCTGTTCCCGGCACTTTTGAAAAGCTCTGATTTTAGCGGAGTCATGGGGGTTGAGAGCAAAGACATCGCCAACCGGTCTCCTTGCCTCAGAATTTGCTTTTTGCGGGAGGCTACTGAAAGAGCGATTGGGGCGGAAACAAGTAGGTGCTGATGTTGGTTTTGTGCAACCGATAGCACAATGCGTCACCATTGAATCTATCTCCTGCCGGTGATGTCACCACTCTTGCCGGAGTAGTCGGACCATTCATTGTGTTTTTTTGGCGCGTGATCCTTCGCCACCGGTTGCCGTTCGTTTGCAGAAGTCATCAGCACGTCCTTGGCCATGCGATGCCACTGGGCGGACATTTGGGCTATCCGATCCGGGTGTTTTGCGGAGAGGTCGTGAAGTTCGGTGGGGTCTTTGCCCATGTGATAGAGTTCCCATGGTCCAGCGCGGAAGGAGACGATTTTCCAGTCGCCGTCGCGCAGAGCGCGGTCCTGCCCGAAGAGGAAGTGGATGGGTGGACGCGTGCCGAGGGGTTTTCCTGCAAAGATGGGTGCGAGCGAAATGCCGGCCAGAGGAGTGGGTTCGCGGCCGGGAAAAGTTGTGGGTATTTGCGCTTCTGTTAGGTCGAGCAGGGTCGGCAGGACATCCACGAGGTGGGCGGGGGTGGAGTCGATGGAACCGGGCTTGGTTTTCAGTCCGGCAGGCCAGTGGACGATGGCTGGGGTGGCGATGCCACCTTCGTATTGGTTTTGTTTGTAGAAGCGGAAAGGAGAATTGCGCGCCCAGGCCCAGCCAGTGCTGTCGGTCCATCGGGTGGCGGGATCATGCGGCGGGAGGTCGCGGCGGATGTTTTGTCGGTCGAAGGGGCAAGCCCCGTTGTCCGATAAGAAGAGAATGAGTGTGTTGTCCAATTGCCCCGATTGCTCCAGATAGCCGACGATGCGTCCGAGCTCGTGGTCCATGCGGTGGATCATACCTGCGTATCCGGCCATGCGGCGGCTTTCCCATGAGCGGAGTTCGTCGCTGAGATCGGACCAAGCGGGGATGTGATCCGGGCGGGGGGCGGCTTGGGCGGTGTCGGGGAGAAGTCCGAGTTTTTGTTGTTTTTGGATCCGTTGGCTGTGGATCACGTCCCATCCTTCAATATATCGATCGCGGTATTTCTCGAAATCCTCCTTGAGCGGGTGGATGGGTGCGTGTGGGGCATTGAAGGCGAGGTAAAGGAACCATGGTTTTTTTGTCTCGCGCGCTTCTGATAGAAATTTCAGGGCGAAGTCCGTCTTGGCGATGGTGGTGTAGAACCCATGGTCGGGGACTTTCCACGGTTTCCCGTTGAGACGAAACGTATTGTCGCCTTGGAAATAGTGGCATGCACCGGAGAGGTGGCCGAAGAAACGATCAAAGCCGAAGTCCGTTGGTTCTTTGGACAGGTGCCACTTGCCGGACATGGCGGTGAAGTATCCGGCGGGGCGGAGGGTTTCCGGGATGGTGACCGCGCGGGCCATTGATTCGTCGCCGGCTTGTCGGGACCAGCGGCCCGTGAGCAGGGAGACACGTGAGGAGTGGCATTTCGCGGTATTGTAGAACTGGCGAAAGCGCAGGCCGTTGGCTGCGAGTTTGTCCAGTATCGGGGTCTCGATCTCCGATCCGTAGCAGCCGATGTCGGAGTAGCCGATGTCATCTGTTAGGACGACGAGGATGTTGGGGCGCTCTGCCGAACCCGGGGAAGCTAAGAAAAATAGAAGGGCGGTAATCAGCAGGCGGATCATGGGGATGGTTACGAGTTTTCAGTGGAAAACTTCGGGACAGGATGTCACGAAGAGGGAACGGGACGGCAAGACTTATTTGCCGTCCCGTAGGGTGGTGAAAACAGGATCGTAAGATAACCCGTCTAATCTTCGATGGGGCAATTGCAACCGCTGACCTGCTTTTCCCGAATCCTGCCCATTTCGTGGACTTCATCGCAGATCATTTTGAAATGATCCGCTGTCAGGGAGAGTTGCTCACCAAGATAGAGTCTTCTCTGGAACCAGCGGGAATTTACTTTCACCCAGGGCGGAGAATCCACTGGAGAATTGGTCTGAGAAGGGAAATGGGTGTCCATCGGCCAGATCGCGGAGGCGGAAGTTCCGCCTCCGCGCCGTGCCGGGTTCAGGGACCAGTGGACGGTGCGGGCGGGGGATGGAAACATCTTCGTGCTAAATAGAAACCGCGTCGGAGGCTGCTGGTAGTCCGCAAGGCGAACGCCGTCACCGATGGCAATTTCGTCATCCATCTGAAAACCTCTTGCCATCGCCGCCAAATTCCGCTCTTTCATAGAACGTAATTTCCATTCTCCCCATGAAGCTACCACTCATCTTCCTCTCCGCTCTCACGCTGCCGTCCTTCTCCGCAGTGAACATCGACTGGGTGACCATCGGCGATCCCGTCAACGCCGCCCAGAGTGCCGCCAACCGCACGCATGGCGATTCCGTTGGCGACGGCTACGGGGCGGTGGCGAACACCTTCCGCATCTCGCGCAACGAGACCACCCTCTCGAACTACGCCGACTTCCTCAACGCCAAGGCCACCACGGACCCCTACAATCTTTATAGCACCTTCATGGCCGACGACACCAACATCGCCGGCATCACCCGCAGCGGCAGCTCGGGTAGCTACAGCTACGCGGTGACCGGCAGCGGCGACCGGCCGGTCACCTACGTGAGCTGGTTCGATGCCGCGCGTTTCACCAACTGGCTGCACAACGGCTAGGGCAGCGGCGATACGGAAACCGGTGCCTACACCCTGGTGGGCGGCCAGACCAGCGGCACGGCTCCTGCGAAAAACGTGGGAGCCACCGTCTGGATTCCCACTGTAAACGAGTGGTTCAAGGCGGCCTATTACGATCCGAACAAGGGCGGCGTTGGCGTCGGCGGCTACTGGCTGCATGCCAACCAGAGCGATTCGATGACGAGCAACGATTTCACCGTCGCCGGTGCCGCGAATTACTACGACGGCAATTACGCAAAGGATGAGAACAGCCTACCGACCTATCTCACCGATGCCGGAGCCTATGGCGCGGATTCTCAGAATTATTATAGGATCAACGACATGGCAGGCAACGTATATGAATGGAACGACTTGACCGGTTCCTCCGACTTGATTCGCGGGATTGGCGGCGGAGCCTGGGGCCAATCCGAGTTATCCCTTCGCTCCTCGGCCTCGGCCCAAAACTACGAGGACCCGTCGAACGAGAACATCTACTACGGGTTCCGCGTCGCCAGTGTCCCTGAACCGAGCGCACTGGTCCTGACGGTGTTGTTCAGCGCGGCCTGCGTCACCCGCCGCAAGAGGTGAGTCTTCCCTTAATGAATGGCTTCCGGGATAGGGCCTCCCGGCCCGAAGGCCGGACGTCGCCCCCAACTGATCTGGACGAGCGCCATTAACTCATCCGGTTCCTCGGGGTCGTGGTTTCATTGCATTTTGGAGTGGACGATGCGGAGTCGGGATTAGTGGAAACACACTTAGCATACCCTGGAACCGTTCCCAGTTCAGGCTGCTGCTGCGATTGCGCCGCTGTAGCCACCTACGCCACCTCATCTATGGGGGCAGTCATTTCACCACACATAAAGGTATATTTGTTACACTGAGGGGACAGACCCAATCGACGCTGACTACAGAACGACGACAAGAAGAAGGGGCGGCCCTTATCAGGACCGCCCCATGATAGAGATCAACGGGTTCTGAGCAGATTGGCTTCGGGTGCCGGAGTGTCCTGCACGGACTTTGGAGCAGCGGGAGCGGCAGCCGGCACGAGATGGTTGCTTCCAACCGCGCTGATGAAACCGGCTCCCCAGGATTCCGTGGTTTGGGCAACGAGAATGTCGGCAAGATAATAATAGTCAGCCTGCACGGCTTCAGGCGTCACCGACAGCACGAAGTAGCCATGGCGATCGAGATCCACGTATTTCATGTGCGGATTGAAATTGATCGGGCCGAAGGGCGTAGGCAACGGCTGGTTGATGAAGGACTCAAGCAAGGCGGAGGTGCCCGGGTCGAGGTTCTCATCGAAATTCGCTGCCGAGAGGCTTGGTGTTGCGAATTCCACCGCGACGGCACCCGCGCCAGTGGCCGGATTGTAGAACGGGTTGCCAAATGCGGGGTCAACCACATCGAAGGCGAAGCTCGAATGGAAGTCGCCCGTCAGGAACACGACATTACCGATGTCTTCGGTGGCGATGAAGTTGACAAGTTCCGAGCGCTCAGCTGGGTAACCGTCCCAGATGTCGAGGAACGTGCTTTCGAGAGCCTCCGGAGTGAACGAGGGATCAAGCGCTGCCGCGAATCCGATGTTGAATTCGGAAAAAATCACCTGATTTCCGAGAATCTTCCAGGTGGCCTTCGAACTTGCGAGTTCGTCCTTGAGCCACATCTTCTGGCTCTCACCAAGCAACGTGCGGTCTGGAGCGTACAACGCGGGAGAGGTGACATCGTTGATCTGCTCGTCGCGGCCTTCGAGCCGGGTGTCGAGCATGATCAACTCCATCAGCGAACCATAGCTGAGTGAGCGAGAGACACCGGCGGAATTCTCACGGATCGGCATCCACTCAAAATAGGCTTTTTTCGAGGCCGCCTTGCGGGCTTTCCAATCGCCTTCCGTTGCGGGATCGTGGTTTTCCGCGCCGCCTGTCCAGCCGTCATTGGCGGATTCGTGGTCGTCCCAGATGACGATGAACGGGTGTTGCTGGTGGGCGCGACGCAAGTTCGGATCGAGGCGGTAAGTGGCGAGGCGCGTGCGATAGTCTTGCAGCGTGACCGTCTCATGTGCGGGGAAAAGCACGCGCTCGTCACGGATGACGGGCGAGCTGTACGATGCGTTGTCGGCATACTCGTAGAAATAATCTCCAAGGTGGATCACCGCATCGAGATCGGTGCGTTCAGCGATCCGGTCATAACCGGAAAAGTATCCCCATTCATAATTCGAGCAGGAAACAACCGCAAACTTGAGTTGTTCCACGCCGCCACGGGGAGCGGTCTTGGTTTTGCCGATCATCGAGTTGGTTCCCAGCGCGACGAAGCGGTAATAATAAGTGCTGCCTGCGGGCAAACCACGAACGTCAACTTTCACGGTGAAATCGCGCTTGTCGGAAGTCAGAACGGTGCCACGGCGGACGATTTGTGTCATCTCTGGATCTCGTGCAACCTGCCACTGGACAGGTAACGGACCGCGACGAGGTTTTTGATTTTCCGGCAGCGTGACCCTTGTCCAGATGATAAAACCGCCCGGCAGCGGATCGCCGGATGCGACGCCATGGTAGAACGGGGCGAGTTCAGCTTGGTAGAGGTCTTCGATCTGGGTCGGAGTGTCGTCAACCTTAGTCGGCGCAATATTGATTTCGGAGTGGGATGCCGTTGCTCCCAAAAGCGATCCGGCAAGTATCAGGAGGAAGAGGGAATTTCGTCTCATAGTTGGGCGAAATTAGTGGGCGTTGTGACCCCGCAAACCGTAAATGTGCAACTATTTTGACACATTGCGGAAAGATGTGATCTGTGAATTGGTTTCCGCGCATCATGCTATGACGGCAGAAGGTGGCGCATCGGCGTTTTGTTGCCAAACTGGGGGAACCCGCGATTCAGATTGGCTTCCTCACCAAAAAGCGCAGCATGGAAGCATGAAATCGCAATTGGTGTGGTGGTCTCGCTTTTCCCTGTCAGCCATGGTGTGTTCGGCAGGCATCCTCCTCGGTGGGATGTGCGGATGTGGGAAAAAGGACGTGGCAGCGGCGGCGCATGATTCCGCTGTTTCAGGATCCGTGCCGACGGCAGCTGAGGTGGCCGCTCCTTCCGGTGCATGGATGGAAATGGAAACCTTGGCACCGGGCAAATGGACGGCCATCGAAGGTGCGGCGGATGTGTTGTGGGACGAGGAAACCCGCGTCTTGAAAATCGGGATCGGTACGGATCTCAACGGGGTGCGCTGGACTGGGCGCATGCCGGTCACTCCGTATGCGGTGGAATTGGAAGCGCGGCGGATGAGTGGCAGCGACTTCTTTTGTGGCCTGACTTTTCCCGTCCGCACTGGAAGCGAGAGTGTGTCGTTGATCGTAGGTGGCTGGGGAGGAAACTTGGTCGGCATTTCCTCGATCGATGGCATGGATGCTTCGGAAAACTCAACGGCATCGCAACACCAGTTCGAGGAACAACAGTGGTATCGCATCCGTGTGGAGGTGCGCGAGGAGCACTTGCAGGCGTGGATCGATGACAAGCAGGTGGTGGACGCGCACACGGAGGAACAAAAGCTCTCGCTGCGCTCCGGGCCCATCGAGGAATGCGCGCCGTTTGGCCTAGCCACCTGGTTGACCCAAGCCGAATTGCGCGGCGTCAGGTGGCGCCAGCTCGAGGATTGATGTCCGCGGAAATTTATTCTTCCAGATTTCTCTTGCGGGCTACGGGGATGTGAGCTACCCGTCCCGCGTCGCAAGACAAGGCGGTCCGACTGAGATGCCTCCAAGGTTATTGGGTTTTCCTTGGGGGATGATCGGTCGGGCCGCTTCTTTTTTTATTTTTTCGGATTTGGGGATTTTAGCGAATCAACTATACAAGCCGCATGAGATTAATCCGATTCGGTGATGAGGGCCGCGAGGAGCCCGGGGTTTTGCTAGCCAATGGCCGGCGGATCGATGCAAGTGGCGAATTCCATGATTACGACGAGGGATTTTTTGCATCGGGTGGCTTGGAAGCATTGGCCGAGTGGGTGGCAGATGGTTGTCCGGGTGGCGGTGAGGTGGATGCGAGGGAACGCTTGGGGCCGCCGGTGAACCGACCTTCAAAATTAGTATGCGTCGGGAAAAACTATCTGCAACATGCGAAAGAGTTGGGTGAAGGCATTCCGACCGAGCCGACTTTATTCATGAAGGCGACAAGTGCGTGGAGCGGTCCATTTGACGATGTGTTGATCCCCCGGGGATCGACCAAACTCGATTATGAAGTCGAACTCGCGGTGGTGATTGAGCGGACCGCCTCCTACGTGGAGGAAATCGAGGCGCTGGATTACGTGGCGGGATACTCGACGTTTTGCGATTTTTCGGAGCGGGCGTTCCAGAAAGAAATGGGCGGCCAGTGGATGAAGGGGAAGAGCGCGGACAGTTTCGCACCGATGGGGCCATGGCTGACCACGGCGGATGAAATCGCGGATTCGCAGAAGTTGCGGCTGTGGTGCAAAGTGAATGGCGAGCTGCGCCAGAATAGCTGGACCGGAGACATGATGTTCAGTGTGAGGCAGTTGGTAAGTTATATCAGCCGCTTCATGACTTTGCTACCTGGCGATGTGGTGGCGACCGGCACGCCGGGCGGGGTGGGAATGGGCATGACTCCGCCGCGCTATTTGCAGGCCGGGGATTTCGTCGAGTGCGGAGTCGAGGGATTGGGTGAACTGGCCCAACGGGTTGTGGCATCCGGAAAGGCATGAAAAAGGGATTTTCAAAAGCATGGCGGGCGATGCTGCCTTGGCCGCGACCCTCTGGCAGGACACGCTATTCCGCCTGCCATTTTTGCGATACGCTGCATGAATCTTTTCCCGTGAGTGAAGGACTGGCGGCGCGGTGTGTGCGTTGTGGTGCGTTACTCTATCAAAATCGACCCGCCTCGTTGGCGCGGGCGTCGGCATTTTCACTGGCGGCGCTGTTGTTGATGGTGCTGGTCCATGTGTTCCCGTTTTTAACGATGGATGCGGTGAGTCTAAGGCGTAATTTGACGTTGTTAGGGGCATCGGCAGCATTGATTGACGAAAATGCGCCGATTCTGGGAATCGCTATTTTTCTCTTCACGGTGATCGCGCCGCTGGCGCTGGCCGGCGGAATTCTCTATGTCTGTTTTCCGCTCATGTTCGGGCGTGCGGCTCCGTTAGCCGACCACGTGGCAAAGTGGATGTACCGCACCGAGCCATGGAATATGGTGGAGGTTTTTCTGCTTGGAGTGTTAGTGAGTCTGCTCAAACTGGCGAAGGTGGCAGACGTGAATTTTGGTCTCGGATTTTGGGCATTTGCAGGTGTCATGATGTGCATGGCTGCGGCGGTGGCGGGCATTGACCGGGAAGAACTTTGGGATCGCCTGGAGGTGGCGGGAAAATGAAATCCACCTATCCAAAAGCGGCGGACTTTGGATTGGCGGGTTGTCACACCTGCGGCAAAGTTTCTGAAGTTTCGCTGGGAAATTGCCCGCGTTGCGGCACTAGCCTGCACCTGCGGAAACCAGCCAGCATCCAGAATACGGTCGCCCTGATGATAGCGGCCGCCGCTCTTTACATTCCTTCTCACTTGCTGCCGGTAATGACGGTGGTCGAACTCGGCGAGGTGACGCACAACACGATCATTGGCGGGATGATCACCTTTTGGAAATCCGGGGCCTATCCGATTGCCATCGTGATTTTCACGGCGTCCGTGCTAATTCCCATGCTGAAAATCCTCGCCCTGAGTTGGCTTTGCGCAGCGGCAAGTGGCAAGATGCACCCCTCGCCGAAGACTTTAGGCAAAGTCTATTGGTTCACGGAGTTGCTCGGCCGTTGGTCGATGATTGATATTTTCGTGGTGGGCATCTTGGTTTCGATCGTGCAGCTCGGCAATTACATGTCGATCGCTCCCGGGCCGGGAGCGCTTGCATTTGCGGGCGTGGTCATGCTTACGATGTTCGCAGCGATGAGTTTTGAACCACGCATGCTCTGGGACCGGTTGGATGAACTCGCCGAGACCCCACCCTCAAACGCCATAAAATCAACTACTTGAACGAAGAAACTACAGCTCCCCCTGGCGTCGCCCCTGATGTGCGCCGCGCCCAGCGTTGGAATATCGTGTGGGTGGTCCCGCTAATCGCCTTGTTGCTCGGTGCTTGGTTGCTCTATCGGAATTTCACTGCGCAGGGACCGGTGGCGCGCGTCGGCTTTGAAACCGCTGAGGAAATTTATGCCGGAAAAACCGAGGTGCGTTGCCGCTCGGTGAAGGTTGGCATCGTGAAAGATGTCCGACTGGCGGATGATTTGAAATCGGTGCTGGTGTTCTTGGAACTCGAGCCTGCCTCGGAAGGATTGCTGCGCCGGGGAACGCAATTTTGGGTGGTCAAACCCAGGCTTTCCGCCGCAGAAGTTTCCGGCCTTGGCACCCTGATCCAGGGGGCCTACATCGAACTCAATCCCGGCCCACCGGATGCGGAACGACATGCTCTTTTCCAAGGCTTGGAAACACCGTCCGCAACCAACCGCAATGTCCCGGGGCGCCGCTTGACTCTCACCGCCGAGGAAGCCGGCTCGCTCTCAGTGGGTGCTCCAATTTATTTTCGCGGATTTAAAGTCGGGCAGATCGAAGGACGGAAACTCGATAATAGCGGTCAGCAAGTTTCCTACGACGCCTTCATCAGCGATTCCTACAGCCATCTAGTGACGAAAAACACGCGTTTTTGGAACACCAGCGGCATCGACATCAGCGCCGGAGCCGATGGCTTCAAACTCCGCACACCTTCATTCCAAGCCATGGTCTCGGGCGGTGTCTCGTTCGGCGTCACTCCAGGTGATACGTCTGGCGAGCCTGCCACTGATGGCATGTTGTTTCCGTTGTATCGCGATGAGGATGCAGCACGACTTTCGACGTTCAACCCGACGCTGAAATTCCTCTTACTCTTTGACCAATCGGTTCGCGGCTTGTCCAAAAATGCCCCCGTGGAATTCCGCGGCATCCCGATTGGACGCGTCGCAGAAATTTCCTTCGACCTCGTCGCCGGCGCGGATGATCCACGTATCCCGGTGATGATCGAGCTCGATCCGTCCCTCGTGCGGCCCGAAACAGCGAAGGAAATGACCAAACCAGACTCGGAGTTTTTTAGCGATGAAGTCGGCAAAGGCCTCCGCGCCGCTCTCAAAACGGGCAGCCTGATCACGGGTGCCATGTTTGTGGATCTCGATTATTATGCCGACGCCGTCCCTGCGAAACTCGGGAAATCCGGAGAACATACAACTTTCCCGACGGTTTCCTCGGGACTTGCACAGCTTGAGTCCAAACTCACCGCCATCCTCGATAAAGTCCAAGCCTTACCACTTGAGGCGGCCATGAATGATTTTGCCGCCGCCGCCGCTGAGGCGAAAATCACGCTCGCCGAATCCCGTGCGACCTTGAAGGAAATCGAAGTCACGGCCGCCGCCGCACGCAAGATGCTTGAAGATCCGGAGTTCCAGGGATTGCCTGCGGATTTGCGCAAGTCGCTCGAAGAAATCCAGAAATCCGTCGCCAGCATGGGCCCGGATGGTGCTGTGCAGGGCGACTTGCTTCGCACGCTCGACGAACTCCGAGCCACACTGCGTGCACTGCAGTCGGTTTCCACGACCATTGATGACAATCCGAACTCGCTGCTCTTCGGCCGCGATTCTTCGGGCAATCCAAAACCCAAGGCCCCGAAAGGCGGCCGTTGATTTTTCCAATCCCATGATCCAGCGATTCTTACTATTAGCTTCGGTCGTCCTGTTAGCAGCTTGTTCGACGGGCTCGAAGTCGTTCTATGTTCTTACCGCAGACGGCCCCGCACCATCCGGCGGCGGCATCGGCATCGGTGTCGGCCCCATCACCCTTGCCGAATACATCGACCGACCGAACCTCGTCATGGCCGAATCCGCCAACCAGCTTTCCGTCGCGGAAGATCATCGTTGGGCAGGCGACCTAGCAGCTTCTATCACCCGTGTCACGGCCGCTAATCTCGGTCGCCAACTCCATACCGGCAACGTGCGCAGCTACCCGTGGCAGGGTGATGACGGCATCCGCTATCAAGTCACGCTCGACGTCCGCCAATTCCATGGCGGAGCCGATGGTTACGCGGTGATCGAGGCCGGCTGGCGTGCATACTCGTTACCGGATCGCAAACTCAGGGCCTCCCGGACGTTTGTGGACCGCGAGCCGCTGGAATCCGATGGCTATCAACCGCTGGTTGCAGCTCAATCACGCTTGCTCTCTCGCCTAGCAGACAACATTGCCAAAGAATTGAAGTGATCATGAGCGAGGCTGCTTACCGTTTCACAAAGTGATAAGAGCGGTAGGAGAGATTGCCATCGAGAAGCGCGTTGTAAACTCGTGAGCCTTTCACACCGGCGAAGTCGCGACCAAGGTTGTGGAGAAACTTCGGTAATTTGCGGTCGAGCATTCCTTGCGAGCGCGCCGAGTTTTGATCAAGCCCGCGGATGACGCAGGGGCCGATATCGGTCGTCGCTTGGAGTTCCAGCAAACATTTCGCGATGGCATTCTCCCATGCGGGGATGCTCTCCAGAAAACGAAAATCCGCATACAAGAAATGGCCGCCGGGTTTCAACACGCGGGCGACTTCACTCAGGAATCGCGGGAAATCCGGGTAACAATGCGAAGCCTCGACGTTGATGACAGCATCAAATGAACCCGCCTGAAATGGCAGGTTTTCTGCATCGCCTTGGATGAATTCAAGGCCTGCTAGAGTGTGGCGCTCCTTGCAAAACGCGATACCAGTCGGGTTGAGATCAAGCCCAGTGTAATGGGCGGGAACAAAGGTGCGCGTCAAATAAGACGCTCCTCCACCATGTCCGCAACTGACTTCCAAAACATCCTTGCCACGCAAATCGGCCTGGGCCGCGACGTGGTGATAGAGTTGCACGCAGGCGCGATCCACCTCATCTCCGGCCGTGAGTGGAATGGCCATCGGCGGCTCGGTTTCATACGCGTAGTTGAGGAAAACGACACCTTCTTCATGGAGGCGGCGGGTGAGAAAGGGATACCAGAATTTCCAAATCGCTTTGCGAACAGCCTGGTTTCCTAACAAGTAGTCGATGAGTGGCATAAATGGATTAGCCGTCAGGCGTTGCGGATCGAGTGAATGGCAGCGGCCATATCAGGCGCGCGGAATGTGGAGGACCCAGCGACCATGACATTGGCTCCGGCATGGTAACACGAGGCGGCGTTGGAAGCATCGATCCCGCCATCAACCTCGATGTGAAATGCATGATTTCCTTGCTCACGAAGCGCGGCGGCAGCAGTGATTTTTCCTAACACTTCCGGCATGAAGGATTGCCCGCCAAAGCCGGGAACCACGGTCATGCACAGCAAAAGATCGATCTGATCCAAAAATGGCACCACCGCGCTTAGCGGTGTGGCGGGGTTGAGCACGAGGCCGGCTTGGCGGCCAGCGGCACGAATGCGGCGCAGCGTTTCAGCCACATCATGCTCGGCTTCCACATGCACGCTGATGAGGTCCGAGCCCGCATCAATAAAGCGTTGAAGATAATGATCCGGGCGGGAAATCATCAGGTGGACATCGAGGAAAACATCGCTCGCAGCATCGACCGCCTGCACGACGGCGGGCCCGAACGAAATGTTGTCCACGAAGTGCCCGTCCATCACATCGAGGTGCATCCAATCGGCCCCGGCCTGCACAGCGCGTGCGACTTCAACGCCGATTTTGGAAAAATCCGCAGCTAACAAGGAAGGGGCTATCACTCGTTCGTGGCAATGTTTCGCAATCACGAGAATGATACGAACCACGAAGCCAGACCGATGACACGGAAAATTTTGCGTTTCGGCCCAGGCATCCTCACATTGGAAGAAATTTCAAACCGCAGATGAACACAGATGAACACAGATAAAGAGGGATTTTGAAGCATTCTTATCTGCGTTCATCTGTGTCCATCTGCGGTTCATTTTCCTCTTCATGTATCTAAAGGGCTCGCTTGAGAGAACTTGCCGAAGGACTTTCCATTTTTGAATCTGTGGTTCACACTTTGCGCCATGCATTCGATGACAGGATTTGGCCGGGGTTCTGCGGCGACCGACGCGTGGCATGCCACGGTCGAAATCACCGGGGTGAATCGCAAACAGGCGGAGGTGGTGGTTCAAGCGCCGCGCGAACTCAACGAGTTGGAAGCCCGAATCCGGAAATCCGTGCTTGAGCTCGTTTCGCGGGGCAGAATCCAAGTTTCGATCAATCTGGAACGGGCCGAGGGTGCTTCGGCAAGTATCCAAATCGATGCGGCCCTCGCCCACGCGTTTCACGACGCATTCATCGAACTCGGGAAAACCGTCGGCCATCCGTTGCTTCCCACTGCGGGTGACTACTTGCGCCAACCGGGAATCATCACGCTCAGCGGCGGAACCATCGATCCGGAAGCCGCCTGGCTAGCCATCGAACCCGCCCTCAAAGACGCCTTGGTGGGACTCACCACGATGCGCCTCTCCGAAGGCGAACACCTCAAACAAGACTTCCTCAACCGTCTCGCAATCCTGGTTTCCTTCGTCCGTAAAATCGCAGTCGAGGCTCCAGCCCGCCCGATCCGTCAGCGCGAGTTGTTAGCCAAACGCTTGCGCGAGGCAAATCTCGATCTGGATCCCGGCGACGAACGCGTGACCAAAGAGCTCGCGCTCTTCGCTGATCGTTGCGATGTGAGCGAAGAACTAACACGCCTCGACTCCCATTTCGCAAAATTCCACGATTACCTCGATGCCACCGATGCCCCGGGTCGGGCGCTGGATTTTCTCTGTCAGGAATTGTTCCGCGAGTTCAACACCATCGGATCGAAAGCCAACGATGCCGGCATCGCTCAAACCATCGTCGAAGCCAAAGCCGAACTGGAAAAAATCCGCGAACAAGTCCAAAACGTCGAGTGAGTAACGCGAGCCCTTTGTTCGTGACGGACTTCTAAAAAATTCTCATGGTTCAGGCATGAGAATCCCACTCGTCTGGTTAATCTTCACATGCGCGCCACTCCTCGCCGATGATGATACGTTTCGCGAACGCTTCGCCGACCCTGCCACCCGCAACGCGGCCCTCAGTGAATTGGTCCCTGGCACCCACGCCGCGTATTTCCACACCGCCCTCGACCACCAGCTCGTAGCGCGTGATGCCGAATTCCGGAAAACCCTGACCGCGTGGAAAATCGCCGCCGAGCGGAAGGAAAATCCAATCTCAGCATCCGGCATGACCGTTCTCGAAAACCGCCAACTCCTCATCGATTATCAGAAAGCGCCCGAAGCTTCGCTCGCCGAACTCATCCGCCGCCTCGACCTCGAATTCAACGACACCCGTCCGGACGCCGCCGCCGCCGCAGAAAGCCTGCCCACTCGCCTCGATCCAGCGCTCATCACCGCCGCGGAATTCGAAAAATCCGCAGTCCAAAAATATCCACAACAACCCTACACCCAATTTCGCGGCGCGCGCCTCTTACGCGAACTCGACCAAGTCAAATCCTTCGACGACGCCAAAATCCAATGGTTTCTCCAACACTTCGACCGCGCCGACCACCCGGGCGTCGTCCCTTTGATCGACCGCGCCCTAGGCGAGGATCTCGTGCTCTCATTCACCGATCATCCGCTACTCATCAAACTCACCTCCGCCCAGCTCGAAGCTCTTCTCAAACTCCGCCCTAACCTGCGCTCCCGGGGTTCCTTCAACCTCGCCTACCTCAGCAAAATTCGCCCCGGCGCCGAGACCGACTTCGCACGCGACCTCCCTGCCCACGCCGCACACCTCGCCCGTTGCCGGGATTTCGCGCTCACCCTGCCGCCCGCCCAAAACTCGCTCAAGGCCCACATCCTCTACCACCACCGCGATCTACTAAAAAAGTAGTTCAGAAATTTGTCTATTGCCCTTAGCGGCTGAAATAATGTTTCAGCGCTTCGATCACACCGGCGCCATGCACTTCGCGTGTGATGAGTCCACCGTGGGCGGTTACTTTTTCCCGGATTTCAACCACTGCGTTTGCCGGACAGGCGATCATTCCGGCATGGGTGGGGTCGAGCATTTCCATGTCATTGTGGCTGTCGCCCATCGCAAAACACCGCGCTTGCGGCAGTCGGTAAAGCCGTGCGATTTCGCTCAGGCTGCTGCCCTTTTGGAAATCGCGATGACCGAAGCGCAGATAGATTGAACTCCGCTGCCATGAAAGATGCGTCTCACCCGCTGTCATCATTTCGATGCGTTCGACGATCCACGCCATTTCCTCCTCGGTGCGAGTAATCAGACCCGCCGGCTCCCCTTCCATTTCGATCCATTGAGCACCGGTATGGTGCTCGATTTCATGACGGATGCGCGCCAATAATTGACGCACACTTTTGAACAATCCATGGATTTCGTGCTCACAACGTTGGTTCCACGAAGTGTGAGGAATCCAGCGACCCATCGCGTCTGGCAAATAAATCTCTCGCTCGCGGGCGACCACCCAGTCAGGCAAAAATGGAAACCGGCTTTCGTGAAACCCATCAACCAAATGCTCCATCGAGCGACCAGTGTTGATCCCCCAGATCACTTGGCGATCTTCTCGCAGGCGGCGGATTGTTTCAAAAAATTCGGTTGGCACCGATGGCGCGGACGCCGGATCGTGTAGCGTTCCATCGAAATCAAACGATAACACGGCATTCGGCAAGGGTGGCGGAGTCAGCGTATTCATGCAGTGATCATTCGGATTGTCTCAGCGTAAAGCCAGCAAACTCCGTGAGATCGCCGGAAGAATCCGCATGGCTTCGATCCCGCCACCATCGTCATTCGCTTCAAACTTCTCCAGCCTGTTTTGCAATCTCCGCGAATGCCGGACCAATCTGGGCGTCGTTCCATCTCCCCTCGATGCTGAGAGCTCCCTGATAATTCGCCTCATGCAGAACCCGGAAAAACGGCCGGAAATCATCGCCATTGACCCCGGGAACCGTGCGGCCGTTTTTCTCGGCGATCTCGACATGCGCGACCACATCCATCGCCGCTTTCAGATCGGCGGGCGTGTCGCCCATGACAGCCATGTGATAGAGATCCGCAAGCAGGCGGATATTCGGATGACCGGCGGCGCGAATGAGTGCGGCACCCTCGCCAATGCGGTTGATGTAATTGCATTCTTCCGCCCGCAGTTGCTCGACGGTGACGATGATGCCGTGGGCCTTGGCGAGCGGGCCCATGCGTTTAAGCAACGTGACAAATTGCTCGTCCGCCTTTTCCTTAGTCCATTCGTTAGGGATTTTCCGTGCGCCGCTGCTGCCGAAAACGATGATTTTTCCACCAGCTTTTTTCATCCGGCGGAAGGTCGTTTCAGCCCACTCCAGAATCAAATCGTGATTCGCCTCAGGCCCGACGCAGTGCAAATTGGCGGGACGAATGAAACCGTTGCAAGCGAGGACTGGAAGTGGCGAGGACGCGAGTTTCGCTAGGTTTTTTTCGAACTCCGCTTCCGGCTTGTCGGGCACGAGCAAGTCGCCCACGCCCGTAGTGAGAAACTCCGCACCTGAGGCTTTCATTGCCGCCGCTTTGTCGAGCGAGGCGGAGATCCCCACGGCGGAGAAGAGTTTTTTCCCCGGAGCTTCCGCCATCAGGCGCGGCATGAACGTCGCGCCAACGAGCGCGAGAGATCCGGTATGGAGGAAATTCCTGCGGGAGACTGAAATCATGATCCGGACTGTTTCAGAGGTGGAACACCTTGCCGCCGGCCATGACTTCCTGCGTTTTCTCGTCAAAGGTGACACGCCCGCCGGTGCGGGCTGCGGCGTTGGCCATGATGGTGGCGATCGAATGCTGATAGCCTGCCTCGACAGGAGCATTCGTCTGCTTGCGCGAGCGGAGGCAGTCGAGCCAATTGTGCATGTGCGCGGTGGTGAGTGCGTCGCTGCCGGTGTTTGCAGCGGTGACTGCTGCGCCAGGTCCTTGGAGTTTTTGGTCCGCAAGCAGATTCGGCTGCATTTTCATCGCGGCGGCCTCTTTTTCAGATAAGCCGCCGTTGGCGGTGACCTTGCCAGTTGCTAGATTGAGTTCGCCTCCGTTGGAATAATAAACCTCCTTGGTGCCGCCTGCGGAGTTGCTGAAACGCGAACCGTAAGTCACTTGGAAACCGGACGTCGGATCATCAAGCGGACCGTAATCGAAAACCGCCGTGAGCGTATCAAAATTCGTCCGACCGTCTTTCCATTGATAGATTCCGCCGTTTGCTGAAACCGAACGCGGGTGAGGAAGTCCGGTGAACCAGTGAATCGTGTCGATTTGGTGGCTCATCCATTGGCCAGCAATGCCTGACGAATATGGCCAGAACAAACGAAATTCCAGATACTTGCGTGGATCCCATTTGTCATCCGGGCGGTTGCACAGGAAGCGCTTCCAATCGGTGTCCTGCTCCTTGATCGCCGCCACGAGATCCGGCCGACGCCAGCGTCCGGGTTGGTTCACATTCCATGTCATTTCCGCCGCGACGATGGGCCCGAATTTTCCGCTCTTCAGATAATCGCAAGCCGCCATGTAAGTTTGGCCCGATCTGCGCTGCGAGCCGACTTGTACAATCCGGTCAGACGCGTTCACCGCCTTGAGAGCAGCGCGCGCGTCTTGCATCGTTTCTGCAAACGGCTTTTCACAATAAACATCACAGCCGGCCGCGATCGCTTCGATGGCGTGGGTCGCATGCTGGAAATCCGCCGTGGAAATGATGACCGCATCCGGTTTGGCCTTTTCGTAAAGCTCCTCGTTGTTGCGGTAAGTCGCGATTTCCTTGCCGAAGTGTTGCGTGAAATACGCCTTCGATTCCTCACGGCGACGGCTCCAGATGTCGGAGACGCCGACTATTTCGCAGTTGAATTGATCTGCCACCGCCTTGTAAGCGGGCAGCAGGGCGCTGTTCAGGCGGTCGGAAAACCCGACGATGGCGATTCGGATGCGCTCGTTCGAGCCGGCGACACGGGCTTGGGCGCGGGCGGATGGAAAAGTTTGGGACGCAAGTAGTCCGAGGGTGCCGAGCGAGCCCGTGCGGAGAATTTCACGACGATTCATATGAGTGTGGTGAGTTTTGATTTCGGAGTCTCCTGGGAGAAATCACTCCTGCCGGATTACGCATCGCTGTCCCGGGCTTTTTCAAAGTTCATCCAAAACCAAAAACGGCGGGAAACATATCGCACGCAACTGGTTGAAAATAAATGGTACACGAGGACGGGATCGAACCGCCGACCAACCCGGTGTAAGCGGGCCGCTCTACCGCTGAGCTACTCGTGCATGGGCGGAACGAGAAGTTGAGTGATGCCAGCCGCCGGATCAAGCCCTGAGTGTGGCGGACTGCGTGTTGTGAGCTTGCGGGCTGGGCAACGAGGTGGTTTGTTGCCCGCACGAATGCATTTACGGCTCTCAGATCAGGAATTGGCCACATTGGTGGAGATGGTCAGCCTCGCGGCGAACGTCGCCTCGTGGAATCAAAAGGAATCCGCCAGTGACCGGGTGACGGCCTTTGAAAATCTAGAGAGCAAAATCCTCGAAAAGGCCGGCCACTCTGGCCTCGGTGATTGGATTGAGTTCGACGAAGAATCGCAGCGATTTCGCGTGAAACAGGAGATGGAGGAGCGATTGTTTTACCACGAATGCTACGAGGAATTCCGCAACGAGAGCTTTTGGGACGAGCTCGCCGTGCGCCTGGCCGACCGCGATCTCGCCCGGGCCATCGGCTTTAAAACGTGGGAAAAACTCACCGAAGAAGAACGCCGTGCCCGCACCAGCGCATGGGAAAAACGCTATTGGGAAGAATTTTCCAAACACGGAGTCGAGCGAGTCGTGGTCGTCACACCACCGGGCGAGGGATGAAAAACAGATCGTTTAGCGTTGAGATTTTCACCAAGCTGTCGTTTGGCGGAAAAGATCTAACCGTTCTTCCAGATCCGCTGGAGAGAGCGCTTCAAGGCGGCGCGTCGAGAATGCCTCGCACGTGAACGAAGCGAGCATCGATCCTTGTACGATCGCTTGACGCAATGCCGTTGTCGCATAGGGCGGTGGCCCTTGTGCGGCCAAATATCCGGCCATCGCCCCGAGAAACGTATCGCCAGCTCCCGTCGGATCCGCCACGGCTTCCAACGGCCATGCCGATGCGCGGAAGAGCTCGATTTCCGCCTCGGATGAACTTGCGGAAAACAAGATCGCGCCGAATTCCCCGAGTTTGATCACCACGTGGCGCGGGCCTTTTTCCAGCAGCAAACGTCCGGCTTTGACCAAATTTGAGGTCCCCGCCAACTCGCGGGCCTCGCCCTCGTTCAACACAAAAAGATCCAAATGCGGCAGCACCTCATGAAGTCGCTCGTTGGCGATCTCAATCCACAAATCCATGGTATCTGCGATCACAAACCTGGAATCCAATTTGGAAATGCCAGGGCTCGGCACGCCCAGATTGAAACCGCATTGACCGAGCATTTCCATCTGGTTATCCGGCGACATGTTTGCCAGCACCACGATATCCGCTGCCGCCGACGCCGACGGCACTTTGACTTGCCAGCTTTCTAACACGTTGAGACCTACACGATGCGTCGTCCGCTCATTCATGTTGGCATGGTATTCGCCAGACCAGGTAAAGGATTCGTTTTCCGAGCGTTCCACGCCATCCAGTGCAACTCCTCGGCTTTCTAACATATCAAGATGCTCTTGCGGGAAATCATGACCGATGATCCCAATCAACGAAACGGGCCGGCTGAAAAACGAAGCGGCCAGCGCGGCATAGGCGGCCGATCCGCCGAGTAAATTGGCAGCTTCGGATTCAGGAGTTTTGACGTGGTCGATGGCGATGGTGCCGCCGATGACGATGGTGGAGTGAGGAATGAGCATGGTGAGACCCTCGAAATCGCAGAAGCGCCGACGAAAGTCCAGCCCCAGACTCTCTGATCGACGCGCATCGCCCCCCGTCCCCTAAAAACAAAAGAGGCCGCACACTCGTGCGGCCTCTAAAGTTTTTGTCATGAACTCCTTAATGTGAAACCAAGGACCTCTTTGAAACCGGGGACCTCTCCCCTCGACAAAGAAACAATGCACCATTTCCGGCACCCTGTCATGTCACTAAAATGTGGGACACTGGCGGATCACTGAAATCCCAATAGCAATGCAAGATTGGCGTTCATTTCCGCCTTGTCTCAATCCAATGGCTCAAGCGGGGGAATTACTGCTTCTTTCACCTTGTCGCTTTGTTTTTTACGGAAAGCGGCGAGTTTGGCGGCCATTTCCGGGTCTTCATTGGCCAGCATTGCCACAGCGAAAAGCGCGGCGTTCACTGCACCTGCCTTGCCGATGGCAAACGTCGCCACGGGGATGCCGCCTGGCATCTGAACCATGGCCAACAGCGCGTCCAAGCCTTTGAGTGAAGTGGAATCGATCGGCACGGCGAGCACTGGAATGTCCGTGATTGCGGCCGTCACGCCGGCGAGGTGCGCCGCAGCTCCAGCCCCGGCGATGATGCATTTCAGGCCGTTTTCACGCGCCGGGCCGACAAATCCCTGAAGTTTATCTAGCGAGCGGTGGGCACTGGCCACTTCTGCGACCCATGGAATCCCGAAATCCCGCAGCGTGCGCGCGGCGTGCTCCATGATCGGCCAATCCGATGCGCTTCCCATAACAATTCCGACTTGTGGTTTTTGACTCATACGCGGCGAAACTGACCAAGCTCAGGCGGCGAGTCAATCTCCGGACTGCGGGAGAAACTCCGCCTATTTCGCCCCTCGATGCCATGGACGAAAATGTCCACAGTTTCCCGCAACCACGAGTCGCGGTCAAAATCCGAAAGCCCCGAGGTGCGCCTCAATAGCCCGCCGAACAACGAAGATGTGAAAACCTCAGCAAAAGCCGCAGAGTTCAGATCCTCGCGCACGAGGCCGCCGATTTTCAACTGATCCAAATAACACGCGATGCTCCGGTGAAACGGTTCGATCACATCGCCGACCAGCTCTTTACACAAAGTCGGGCGTCGATGTCCATCGCCCACCAAAGCGCGGGCCATTCCCTCACAGCGCTCCAGCGAGGCGTTGTAAACCCGCGCAAATCGCTCCAAATCTTCGCGGGGATCTCCGCTAAAGTCACCCCGGCATTCGCACAGCGTACTGAACTCCTCCGACGTATCCTGAACCACGGCCGCCAGCAGTTTTTGCTTGGATTCAAAATGCCTGAAAATCGTCACCTCGTTGCAGCCCGCCCGCTCCGCGATCCCACGCGTCGTCGCGGATTCAATCCCCTTTTCGCTAAACTCCACACGCGCCGCTTCCATCAACCGCTGGCGCATGCCCGGTTTTTCCACCGTCTTGGTTTTATCTGGAATATCGCTCACGGCATCAAAATCTGCAAGTAATCGCTTGCATGCAAGTAAAAAACCCGCATGATTTCCCTTGTCCATGCCGACCGCTCCCGCCACTTGCCGTTTGTTGATTTGCCTGTCGTTTGGCGCGCTTGGAGCCTGTGCGCCGGTCGGCCCGAACCACGCAACTCCCTCGATGGAGTTGCCTGCTACGTTTTCCCAAGGCGGAGTGAGTTGGAAACGCCATTCGCCCGATAGCTTGCCAACGCCCCAAGCATGGTGGAAATTGTTCCGCGATCCGACACTCAACTCGCTGATTGAGAATTCATTGCAGCGGAACCAACAAATCGAAGCCTCGGCCGCCCGCCTCCGCCAAGCCCGGGAGCTCAGCAATGTGGCGCGCTCGCTTTATTTCCCAGCCGTGGACATCGGCGTCACCGCTGATCGCACGAAGTCCCGTTTCCGAGGCCCGGGTGGCGGCTCGAATCTCCAAAACAACTTCTCAGTCCCCGTGGATTTTCGCTACGAACTCGATGTTTGGGGAAAAGTCCGACGCCAAGTGGAATCCGCCTCCGCGACAGAACAAGCCACTCAGGAAATGCTCAACGCCCTCCGTCTCAGCATCGCCGGCGAAGTCGCACAGACGTATTGGGCTTTGCGCGCAGTGGATGCCGACCGCGCAGTACTCGCACGCACGTTGGAAATCCGCCGCAAAGCCTTCGATCTCCTCACCAAACGCCGGGACGCCGGCAGCATCAGCGGACTCGACCTCGCCCGCGCCGAGACTGAAGTCGCCACCGCCGAGGCCGATCGCATCCAGCTCGATCAAACCCGCGTCGTGCTCGTCAACGCGCTCGCCGTCCTCGGCGGATCGGTCGCCACAGGATCACGGATTCCGGAAAAAATCGAGCTGCCAAAACCACCGTCCATCCCGAGCACCATCCCGTCTGAACTCCTCCGCCAGCGCCCCGACATCCGCGCCGCCGAGCGCAACGTGGCTGCCGCCAACGCAGACATCGGCGTGGCCACCACCGCGTTTTATCCCTCAGTCGTCATCAATGCCTCCACTGGCTTTGATTCCGCAATTGCCAGCGATCTTTTCGATTCATCCGCCTTCGTTTGGTCGCTCGGTGCCAGCGCCATGACGCCTCTAACCAGTCAGAGATTGTTGCGAGCCAACCGCCGGGCGGTCATCGCCGCGCATGAAGCGGCCAGCGCGGAATACCGGCAAGCGGTGCTCGAATCCCTCCGCGAAGTGGAAAATGCCTTGCAAGGAACCGCCATCCTCGAACGCCGCCAGATCGCGCAAGAGCAAGCGCTCGCCGCCGCCCGCAAAACCTTCGAGCTCTCCGTGAAACGCTTTAACTCGGGATTGGTTAGTTTCCTCGATGTCGTGGACGCGGAACGCACCCGCCTCGATGCCGAGCGTGGTGCCAATGCCATTCGCGCCGAACGCCTCGCCCTCTCGGTTTCTCTCATCAAAGCCATCGGCGGAGAGTGGTAGGAAGACACAAGACTTGAAGACACAAGACACAAGATGAAGAAATCAATCAGTTATCACTTCATGGATCTCAGGAAGAGAAGCCACAAGCTCTGTGCTCTTTACTCTTGGGTCTTGCCGTCTTGTGTCTTGTGTCTTGTCTTTTCCTCCTGCGGAAAAAAACCTTCCGCTGCGGGACCTGCGGGCGCGCCGAATCCGATGGATCGTGTACAGCCTGTCGAAGTCATGCCGATCGCTGTGATGCCGCTGCGCGAGACGGTTGGCCTCGTCGGCAGCATCGCCGCCAATGAAAGCGCCGAGCTCCGGCCGGAAATGCCCGGCGTGATCAACTCGATTCATTTTGATGAAGGAGCCACCGTGAAAAAAGGCGACATTCTAGCCAAACTCGACACCCGCGAACTCGAAGCGCAACTCGCCGAAACGACCGCCAGTTTCCAACTCGCCCAACAAAATCTCGAACGCAATCAATCGTTGTTAGTCGATCAGGCAGTTTCAAAACTTGAAGTGGACGCCGCCGTCGCCGAGCACGCGAAACTCAAAGCCGCCATCGACTTGCTGAACGTCAAACTCACCAAGTCATCGATCACCGCGCCCTTCGACGGCGTCACCGGAGCGCGTTCTCTATCCATCGGTGATTTTGTTACTTCACAATCCATCATCACCACTGTGGACGATCTCTCGCGCCTGAAAGTCGAGATGCAAGTCCCCGAGCGTTATCTGCCTAACTTAAAACCCGGCGGAACATTCACACTGCGCGCCGCGACCTCCGCCGCCGGCGAGGATGTGATCGGTGAGGTCTATTTTGTCTCGCCGCGCATTGATGAAAACACCCGCTCCACGCTGGTGAAAGGCTATGTGAAGCAACCGCCGCCGCATTTAAAACCCGGCATGTTCGCCAATATCACTCTTGTTCTTCGGGTCGTCGAAGACGCACTCGTTGTTCCAGAAACCGCCATCCTCAGCAGCACCCGCGGCACAGTTCTCATTGTCCCCACCGAAAAAGATGGCACCCTCGTCGCGCAGTTCGTTCCGGTGAAAACCGGCCTCCGCATCCCGGGATTCGTCCAAGTCAGCCCAGTGGGACCGCCGATTAAAGTGGGCGACAAGATCGTCTCATCCGGCGTCGGCGGACTCATCCTATTTCCCGGCGTGAAACTCAAGCTCGTCGATCCCGTCGTCAAACCCGGCCCGCCCGTCGCCACTGATCGCAAGCTGGAATGATCTCACATTTGAAATTCCAAATCTCCCATGATCATTTCCGATACCTCGATCAAACGCCCGATTCTCACGATCGTCGGCGCGTTGATTATCATTCTGATAGGCGCCCTCTCGTTCCGCAACCTGCCGGTGCGCGAATATCCGGATACCGACGTGCCCACGGTTTCGGTCAGCACGGTCTATCGCGGTGCTTCTGCCGAGGTCGTGGAAAGCCGGATCACCGAACCGCTCGAAGAACAACTATCCGCCATCGACGGCATCCGCGTCCTCAAATCATCATCTCGCGAGGAAATCTCCCGCATCACCATCGAGTTCAATCTCGAACGCGATCCCGATGAGGCCGCCAATGATGTGCGCGACCGCGTCAGCCGCGCACGTGACCGACTGCCCGACGAGGTGGACGAGCCGATTATCGCCAAAGAAGAAGCGGATGCGAATCCAGTGCTCTGGTTGACTTTCACCTCGGATAAGTTTTCACGCACCGAACTCACCGACTTGGTGGATCGCATCGCCAAACAACGCGTCCAGACCGTTCCCGGCGTCGGCACCATCTTCATCGGTGGCGAGCGCCGGATCGCCATGCGCCTGTGGATCAACCCGGAAAAACTCGCCTCTTATGAACTCACCGCCAACGACGTGGAAAACGCCCTGCGCGAACAAAACGTCGACGTCCCCGGCGGCCGGATCGAATCGTTCGCCCGCGAGTTCACCGTCCGCACCCAGGGCGAATTGATCGATCCCGCCGCATTCGACGAATTGATCATCGCCACCCGCGGCAACAGCCAAATCAAACTCAAAGACATCGGCCGGGCTGAACTCGGCTCGGAAGATTACCGGACACGCACGTTTTTCAATGGCAAGCCAACCGTCGGCCTCGGCGTGGTCCGTCAATCGAAGTCGAATTTGTTAGAAGTGGCCGACGGCGTGAAAAAACTCATTCCCGTGATTGAGGCGGAGTTGCCGGACGGGATTTCCGTCACGGTTGGATATGACAGTTCGGATTTTGTCCAGCGCTCGGTGGACGAGGTTTATAAAACCTTCTTCGAGGCATTCCTGATCGTGTTGGTGGTGATCTTCTTTTTCTTGCGCGACTGGCGCGCGGTTTTCATTCCCATCACGGCGATTCCAATCTCGGTCATCGGCTCCTTCGCCGCAATTTCGGCACTCGGGTTTTCCATCAATCTTCTCACGCTACTCGCTTTGGTGTTAGCCATTGGTCTGGTCGTTGATGACGCTATCGTGATGTTGGAAAATATTTACCGGCGCATCGAGGATGGGGAAACGAGGATCCAGGCATCGGTCCTCGGAGCACGGCAGGTCGCCTTTGCCATCATCGCCTCCACGCTTGCACTCTGCGCGGTTTTCCTGCCGGTGGCCTTCCAATCCGGCACCACCGGCCGCTTGTTCTACGAATTCGGAATTTCACTAGCGGTTTCCGTGCTCGTCTCACTGGTGGTTTCTCTAACTGTGACACCGATGCTCTGCTCGCTGTTGCTCAAAGGCACCGATCCGAAAACCGGGCACCCACCACACGGCTGGCTCTATCGAGTTACCGAGCCGGGCTTCGTATTCGTCAATCGAATCTTCGGAAAACTCCTGCGCTTCTCCCTAAAAGCATGGCCGCTCGTGCTGTTGTTCACGGTGGGATTCATCGCTCTCGCGCCGTTCGCATTCAAAAGCCTGCAAAAAGAACTCACTCCGGTCGAGGACCGCGGGAGTTTCATCTCGATCTTCAGCGGTCCGCTCGGGTCGCATCCGGATTACACATTAAACTATGTGAATAAAATGACCGGTGTGATTGAGCGCAAAGATGAACTCAAACGTTACTTCTCCGCCACCGCGCTAGCCCGCGGCGGCCCGGGCTCCGGCAATCAAGGCCTCGTCTTCACCACCCTCAAACCGTGGGAAGACCGCGAGCGCTCGACCCAGCAAATCGTCGGACAAATCAACGGCGAATACGCTGCCGAAATCACCGGCGGACTCGCCTTTGCCATCATTCCTAACCCGCTCGGCGGTCGCAGCCTGAGTGAGAGTTTCCAACTCGTTCTTCAAGGCAGTGATTTCGATAAACTCCAAACCTACGGCGAAGGCATCCTCACCAAGATGCGCGCCAGCGGCGTGTTCGAAGGCGCGCGCGCCGAACCGAAAACCGACAAGCCGCAACTCGATGTCACGATCGACCGCGCCCGCGCCGCCGATCTCGGCATCCCGGTTTCCCGCATCGCCTCGACCCTTGAATCGCTCTTCGGTGGCCGCCAAGTCACCCAGTTCAAACGGTTGAGCCGCCAATATGATGTCATCGTGCAAATCGAGGATGCGTCTCGCGTCTCACCCGTCGATCTCGGCAAAGTTTATGTCCGCTCGGACAATGGCGGATTGATCCAACTTTCCAACGTGGTGACCCACAAGGAAACCATCACTCCCGAAGAATATCCGCATTTCAATCGCCTGCGCTCGATCACCATCAAAGCCCGTATCGCGCCCGGTAAAACCATCGGCGATGGCGTGGACTTCGTCGATGACACCGTCCCAGCGATGCTGCCAGAAGGCTATAAATATGCTTGGGATGGTGAAACCCGCGAGTATGTCGAGAGCGCCAGCTCCACGTTTCAATTGTTCATCCTCGGGCTCCTCTTCACCTTCCTCATTCTCGCCGCGCAATTCGAGAGCTGGATCCACCCGGTAACCATTTTCACGGGCGTCGCTCTCGCACTAACAGGCGGCGTCATCACGCTCTACGCCTCGCGCTTTTTTGGCGAACCGATGACTAACAACTTGTTCGCCCAGTTCGGGCTGATTCTACTCATCGGGCTGATCGCCAAAAACGGGATTCTGATTGTCGAGTTTGCCAATCAACTCCAACTCGAGGGCAAGAATGCCTTCGAAGCGGTGTGGGAGGCCACCACCCTGCGTTTCCGCCCGATCCTCATGACGTCCATCGCCACCATCGGCGGCGTCCTTCCGCTCGCTCTGGCCAGTGGAGCCGGCGCGGAAACACGCAATCCCCTCGGCCTGGTTGTTGTCGGCGGACTCAGCATTTCCACCGTGCTCACCCTCTTCGTCGTGCCGGTTTTCTATCTGATCTTCGATTGGATGGTCACCAAGGCTACCGGCCACTCAAGCGCCCAAGGCCTCCGCCGCGCCGCCCGCGTGGAAGCGGAGGTAGAAGAAGCCGGCAAAACGGTGTGACAGAGCCCCCGTTCTCCCGTCATCCCCCCTGGACAATGAAGCTAGGAATTTTTCACCGCGAATTGACGCGAATGAATGCGAATAAAAATTTGAATGAAATCCCTAATTTTGAGATTTTAGTTTTGAAAATTAGCGTCAATTCGTGTTCCTTAATGGTTCAGCTCACATCGAATTAACTGCTGGCTTGTTGAATCTTCCCGAACAAATTGCCATTTCGATTGAGGGATTTCCCAGTAGCATCAGAGCGTGGTTCAAGTCTGCCTTAATCTCGTGGCTTGTTCTTTGCGTACTGTTGAGCGGATTCGCGCTCATCGTGTCCGGTGGTATGGATCCAATGAACTGGTTGGTCCTGATTGGGATGTCATCCGTGATTCATATTGGGGCCTATTCCCTGATCGGCGTACCCTTTTTGCATTCTTCTGGCCGCAGAGCCACAGTTGCGTCTGGAAGATCCAGTTCAGCTTGCCCATAGGAGCTTTGCATGGATTCCTGGGGATGTGGCTTTCTTTCTCAATTCTAGAGGGGCGACCCATCAATCTGTTCGATCTGGAATTCGCGGTCGATTGCCTCTATGGCGCTGCCTATGGAGCCGTAACCGCAATCGTCGCATGGAAATTGAAGAGTAATAACAATGCTTTGCAAATTATCGAAGACAGCCTACTGGATGAACAAGTCTCTCCTCCTAACAATCTATAAGATTTTCCACTCCATTTTTTCATTCGCTTTCGAAAGAGCCATCAAACATTCGACATGTATCTTACAGATATTGCTGGCTGGCATAAACTCCACCATTACGCGCCCGGTTTGGAGGACGGGACGCGGGCTCCACGCTGCTCCGAAAGTGTTTTTCTAATCAGATGAAAGGCGATGGCGATAGACGTTGCCTTCTCATCTCATGGCGAAATCAGATTGGATGCACAACAGCGCGCATTATTTGCGCACTTAATTTGCTTGCCGTCCAATGCTCCCTGACATGGGATGGTCTTGTCCACTTTGGTGGATGGGGACTTCAAAATCTTCTATACTGAGCGGTCGGCATCGACCGCAACGATGCCGCCAAACCGACCCAAGGGCCGGGGAGGCGGTGGCGTATGTCCAAGCTGCCTGCCTTCGGGGAGTCGGCCAAAGGCCATTGCGGTCGGCTCAGTACGACTTTTGAACTCCCCGTCCACCAGGAAGGATTTGAAAACATCCATTTCCTATGAAACTGACTTTATTTATCGTGCCGTGGCTACTGGCCACCTCTCACGTCGCTCTCTCCCAAAATGACGATTTCGTCGAAACAGTTGTCGTTTCAAAAACCACCGCCGTAGCCCGTATCATTGGTGACATTCCCGATGGAAGAATGCCAGAGCCTGAGCCACCTAAACCCGAATTCGTTGTGGCAGCTAAGGATGTTCTAGCCACCAAAACCTATCATGATAGCGGACGTACCATCACCTTCCAGCGTATCGCTCCCATTGACCTACCGCCGCCACCTACTGCGGTTGCGGTAGAGGAAAATCAGATCCCGCTAGAACGAGAAACGACAGAGGCAAACGACGAGAATTCTGTGGAGGAATTCGTGATGGCGGGAGCTACCGTGTTTCACCCCAAAGATAGCCCACCACTCTCGCTTGTCCATATTTGGCCAAATCGTGGCGGTCAGGCAGTCGTTTTCTGGTCATCTGCTGATTTTGGTCTACTTTCCGGCATATCCTCCTTCATCGGATCCGATGGAAAACCCCGCAGTCTCATGCTCATGTGGAGCATATCGGAAGGGGAAAACCTCTCGGATCTCATAACCGAACTTGGTCCGGAAAGTTCCAAAATTCCTAAGTTAGCCGCAGACAAGGCGACGTTTGCCATCACCTCCGATCACAAAACTCCCGCCGCTACCCTCCTCACGATTCAGTCGCTCCATGACATCTACAACAGCGAATACGAACGGCTGAAAAGAGCTTATGAAGGCCGTGAGCAAGCCATCTTAGAAAGCGAAGCCGAACTGAAAGCCAATCCGCCACGCCCGAAAAATATCACCCTCAACTTCTGGCGGACCGAAACACCCGCAACTGACGGGAAGGGGGGAGCACAATGAAGCGCTTTGTTCTCTTCGGTCTCGGCTCTCTGCTGCTAACTCTACCCGTTCCCGCAATCATCGATACCAATAGCGACGGCATCAGCGACCTCTGGGAACGACAATTCAACGGAGACCAACTCTTCGATCCTCCCATAGACCCCGCTGCAAATCCCGATTCCGATGGCTGGACCAACGCGCAGGAAGCTGCGGCGGGCACCAATCCGTTCGATGCTAATCCGCCTTCTGGCTTCATTCGACCTGACATCATCAATATCCCCGCCGTCTGGGGTGATCCCGATGAATACGGAAACCCGGTGCTCATCACGCCTGAGACCATCAGAGTTAATTGGCAGACCATCCCCGGCAAACAATACACGTTGCTTTTCTCACCAGATCTCTCGGTTTGGCTTCCCGTCGGTAGTGCCTACGTGGCCAACGGAACCATCACCGAATACTATTTCCCACTCACTGAGCCCACCAGCAATTTCTGGCGGGTGAAAATCGATGACGTGGATACCGACGGTGACGGGGTAACAGATGTAGAGGAAATTGCCCTAGGACTCGATCTTGCAAAACCGCAATCCATAGCTGGCATCCCCGACGCGTGGCTTGCCCTGAACTTTACCGACGTGCTGTTGAACGATGGAGCTTACGCGATCGATCCAAATGGCGACCCTGACAGCGATGGGATTAGCACGACTGAAGAGCTGCAAAGCGGAACCAACCCAAATAGCGCGGATGCAGCGGGCTCACGCCAATGGATCACCGTCAATGGTAACGGGGCAGCACAGGAAGTAATCACACGAACAGGCACACTGACCATTCCTGCCGGAAAAAGCGCAATTCTTGTCGTTGCCATCGCCAGTGAAGAATTCCCGGATTGGACAGAAATCCAGTCTCAATACAACGACCATCTGGAATGGCATGCGACGCCTTCCCAAGGCGCATCCATTGACGGTTCCATCAACGTGAACGAACGGCACGTGGAATGGGAATTGGATCTGATCGATGGCACCTCGTTGCCGGGATTGCCAAGTCCGGTCCATATTGAGCAAGTCCGTGGTCTCACGGCACCGCCTGACGCGGATCTCACCATCCAAGTTGAGGTCAGTGCCATGAACTTTTCTGATGAGCTACTTCCTAGCCTTGTATCCGTCGGCCTCCTCCCAATGGAAATAACCTGGAAGGCCATCAGTGGATTTTACAACGTGGAAGATCACACCGATCCGTGGACACCCTTTCAAATCAAAGGAAAACGTATCTTCCCCGACTACAAGAATCCCCTCGACACCGAACTGCGGGATAAGCTTGAGTTAGTTGTCAAAACTTCGTCGACACTCATCGGGAAGACGATTTTCGTGAAAGCCTTCGATGTGGACGATAGTACGGACGAGACATTTGATAGAGAAGACTCCTCTCCTGTTATTGACATAGATGGAAAAAATGGTGGAGACAATTTGACCGACTACAAAAACACCCCAGATAATGGCCAATTTTGGACCGGATCGGCATGGGGAGGTTACACAGCTAACGGGCTTGTCGACGCAAACGGTGAGACCAAATTCATTTTCGGCGTAGGAATGCAACCAGGAAGCAATTACCGCGTCGTGGCCTCTATAATCGATGAATCCAATTATTCTGGTGTCCAAACAACAAATCATTCAGCTGCCAAATATCTTGGACCAGAAACTAGCCAAAATGGAGATACTTTTGCTTCGCCACTACTGACAGTATGGAGGAGACTTTGGGTAGAAAATGATTCTATGACGGTGATTCCAGTCGATACGTATGGCTATAAACGCAATGATTTAAGTTGGAATCTCGATACACCCGTGATCAGAAATCGTTCGTATTCGTCTTCTACCGGAACCACCAGTTTTGGTATCGACTATATCACAGACCAATCTAGTTTTCTCAATCTTAATGCTTTAGATTTCGGGCAGTTAATTGTGCAGGGAATTTCACATCGTGTGGTTAACACGCAATCGAATACAGTGCATGTTTCAGGTGACTTTACCAGTGTTCCGGTAAACTCAGAATTTCGACTCTACGATGACGATGATCGAGGTCTGATCGATCCGCCATTACCCCGTGTGGATTTGGTGAACCAGCAAATGAAAAATTATTTCAAGACCGCGTTCATCGAGGTAGTGGATTTAGGAGGATTCAATCTGGATAAATACATTCCATTTTTGCCAAACGAAAATATAGAGTCATCGAGCACTACTTTGGCTGACTCAAAAGAACCAAATGTAATAGACCGTAACGAACTGTGGGTTTGTCATCTAACCGCAGCTTATCAAGGTTCGATGAATTCAGATACAGATCCAACAGGTATTGATGAACGTCTTTCTTATGGGGAGACACGGTTTTTTGGAGGGAGTGAGCATTCAGTGGTGTATGTCGAAAATTGTCGCGAACTTTATGATTATGATCCTACGTTAGGAGGGACCAATCCGGTGGTTACAAATCAAAATCTTAAAAAGTGGATTACCGCGGTGGCTTCTCATGAAATGGGTCACCAACCTAGCACAAACACCGACGGAGATACAGATCATGCTGAACTAGGATTAATGGCAGAAAGCCTTAATAATGTTCAATCACATATTCCTGAAAATGCTATATTTTCTCCAATAACAGTCCTTCGTTTCAGAATTTCAAATCGTTGGTCAGAATGAAAAAAATCAAATTTTTGTTATTAATTTGTTTGAGCGTTACTCTTACAACGCTTCAAGGCCGTGTCGAAATGTCGCCTACTCAGGTAATATTCCGACAAATAACACTATCTCTTACGATGGATTATCTTCAAGTTAGTAAAGATTTGCCAATCTCATTTGAGGAGATTCCTATGGTTAGACAACAGGCAAAAAATAATCCGAACTACATCAAAAACCTTAATCATCTTGCTATTGTCCCTGGCACACCTGTGATCAATTCTGCAGATGGAATTCCGAGTCGTCACTTTAATCTTCGTTTGTTTGCCATCGGACGTACTCCGGATTTGGAACCGAAAAAACTTGGCAGGATTGTTGTATGGATCACAGAAGATGGTTCCGGCTCGATGCCAGATTGGGTCCCGGAACCTGAGGCGCAAATAATTCTGAAACAACTCAAAGGCTTTGATCCGGCAAAACAACCGTTGGTATTTCAAGATTTGGTTCAGGACACGTCTAAGGATCCATTGAATCAGAAAAACTTAAATCAAAACGCCCGTTCGTCCACTGGTGAGGGGAAGTCGCTATCAGGAGAGAAATTCGAAGAAGTTTTTGATCAGCGGAGGGTTCCTCTATTGCTTTGGATCGGGGGCGGACTTGTTGTTGTTTTGATGGTAGGGTATTTGATTCGTCAAAAGCGTTCCAAATAAATAACACGATACTCCATGATTTGAATTTCAGGAGAAGCATCGATTTGCATTTTACACCATGATCCCAAAATTTCGTGGTCTTTCACGTGTTGTCATCTTCCTGATCATTTTTGTCCAAGGATGTGGCTATTATCCTCCATCAGTATCTTCCAAGAAAGAAATTCTCGGACTGGATCAATCGCATGTGTTCCTTTATAATCGAATTTGAAAGGTATGAATAACCTTTCGGAACTTGATTTGAGAGGCTGCCAAGGCATCACTGACCGGGGCATCGCAGACCTTGCCAATATGAAAAATTTGCAGTGGATTCAATTGGGTGGATGCTTGAATGTCACCGTCAACGGAGTTCGAAAATTACAGAGACTTCTCCCTAACGCAAAAGTTGAGAAAGACGAAAAAGAGTGGAGCTTTCATCAGAATTTCAACCTAAATTAGGAATTAAGAGTCGTCGGGCTTGCTGGGTAAGTTCCCCCTTTCCAAGCCCCCCTTCCGGTGCTTACGGTAGCGAATGGCCACCCTCGTGCGGATTCTCCGCCACACCTTCCGCTTCCCCTTGCAGAGCGGGCTTTCTTTGTTGATGGCCGTGGCTTGTACCGTGCTGGTGTTGGTGCTGCCTGGCATCACCATGCAATTCATTGATGTCATTATCGCCAAGAACCGCCCCGATCTCATCATTCCCACCGCCGCCATCGGGATTGGCGCGATCTTGGTGAGACAGGCGATTTTCACCCTGCGCACTTATTACAACAATTCGCTGGAGCTAAAACTCACCCACCTCATCCGGGTCGAGCTCTATGACAAGCTGCAGCGGTTGCCGGTGAAATGGTTCGATTCAAACTCGTCGGGCGAGATCATGTCCCGCGTCGCCAACGACGTGCCCACCACCAACCGCGTCATCATCGAGGGCGTGGACCAGGCGATCGCGGCAGTGCTGCAGTTCCTCATCGTCATGGGCTACATGTTCTGGCACTCGTGGCAGCTCACGTTGGTCACGCTCATTCCGTTGCCTTTCATCGCGGTTCTAACAACATGGTGGAGCCGCCGCTCCGAGCCGATGTGGCGTGAGTCCTCGGAAGCCACGTCAGCGCTCAACGCCATTCTCCACGACAATCTATCCGGCATCCGCCAGATCAAGGCTTACACGGTGGAGCCGAAAGCCCTCGATACCTTCGACAAAGCCTCACGCAAGGTCGGTGAAAAAACCATGTCCGTCATGCGCGGTCAGGCGTTGGTCTGGCCCGGTGTTTCTTTCATCGCCGAGTCCGGCATCATCCTGATGGTCGCATTCGGTGCGTGGTCGGCCTTGCAAGGCCAGATCCAACCGGGCGTGGTCGTTTCCTTCCTTGTCGCTTGGGGTTTTCTATTCGATCCGATTTCCCGCATCAACGCCCTCGCCCAAACTTTCACCCGCGGCATCGTTTCGGCTGAGCGTGTTTTCAAAATCATCGATACCCCCGATGAGTCACACATTACCGAAGGTGAGCGCCCTATCGGCTTTCGCGGTCACGTGCAGTTTGAAAATGTTTCGTTCTCGTATGCCGACGAAGCGCCGACGATCAACAGCCTTAGCCTCGAAGCGCTGCCCGGCCAGACCATTGCGCTGGTCGGCGCGACCGGAGCTGGCAAGTCCACCGTCCTCAATTTGCTCACCCGTTTTTACGAACCCACCGCCGGCCGCATCCTCATTGACGGTGTTCCGCTCGACGGCGTTTCCAAAGAATGGCTGCGCGATCAACTCGGCTACGTGACCCAGGAAAGTTTCCTTTTCAACACCACGCTTCGCGAAAATCTCCAACTCGCTAGACAAGACGCCACCGACGAGGAAATCTGGGAGGCACTCGAAGCTGCCAACGCCGCCTCATTTGTTCGCGCCAGTCCCGACGGCCTCGACACCATCGCTGGCGAGCGGGGCAGTCGATTCTCCGGTGGCGAGAAACAACGCCTTTCCATCGCTCGTGCGTTGTTGAAAAATCCCCCCTTGCTCCTGCTCGACGAAGCCACATCCGCACTCGATAACACCACCGAGCGCTTGGTCCAGGAGGCGCTTGAAAACCTTCGCTCAGATCGCACCTGCTTTGTCATCGCACACCGACTCTCCACCGTGCAAAAGGCGGACCGGATTTGCGTGTTGCACTACGGAAAACTCATCGAACAAGGCACTCACACCGAGCTCCTCGCACTCGGCGGCGCCTACGCCAAACTTTGCAAAGCCAGCTTCGCTGCTGGGTGAGAAGCTCCGGCTTGCCTGCGAAATCGGATCGTGTCAATTTCCACGTATGAATCCGCCGCTTGCACATGCACGAGACTTGCTGGTGGCGGCGCCGGAGCGCTGGGATGAGGCGTGTTTCGCCGTGCCTGCGCTGCGGGCCCTGATGGCGTCTGGCTTGGGGGTCGGCGTAGTTTGTCGCGATGAGCAAAAAGGATTCTGGGAAACGCTGCCGGGCTTGGAAGTGCTCGCGTTTCCAGCGAAAACGAAGCCGAAAGTCGCGGCGGCGGCGATCCAAGGAGCATGGCAGGCCGCCCTCGTCTGGGAGGCGGGCTTCACGGCGGAAGTCGCTAAACTCGCTCACATTCCACGGCGACTCGGACCTAACGACAAAAAACTCGTCAAGTGGCTCACGCATCCGCTTATAGCGAAAGAATCACCTTTGGAGCATCGCGTGCGATTTTATCTATCCGCTGTCGATGAAATGGGCGTCGATACACTCCATCCCAGTTTTTTCGCCCCTGCCGATCTAGGCATTCAAGCTGAGTCAAACGCGGTGTTACTCAGCCCGGATTCCGACTTCGGTCCAAGCTACGAATGGCCGTTAGCACACTGGTTAGAAATCGCGCGCGGCCTCCTACAACGCGGCCGACGCGTAAGCATCGCCGGCATGGATGGCGGACGCGGGTTGGGAAAATCCCTCGCCAATTCGCTCGGTGAGGGCATCGAGTTGATCCAAGCATCGCCACTGTCAGGCGCGCTGCCCTTACTATCCGCCCGACAATTTCTTATCGCCGCTGACAGCTCGCTGCCACACCTCGCGGCTCATGCTGGGGCCACATGCATCACGCTTTTTGGGCCCAATGATCCCGTTTGGAAACGCCCGCTTGGCAAGCGACACGCGGTGGTGAAACGCCATGTTGAATGTGCTCCATGCCTGCTTGCAAAATGCCCGCTGGATCTGCGTTGCCAACACGAATTGGAAACCACCCGCGTGCAGGCGGCGATCACTGAAAGACTCTGCACCGTCTGAGCCTACCTTAGCGCGAACGGCGCGCCTTTTTCGGTTCAAAGGAAATCGCTTTGACGTCAAAAGCCTCGGGATCGTAGCCCGGCCGCAGCCATTCGATTTCGCCGTGCAGTGCCTGCATGTATTGGAAAGTGCCGCCGCAATCTTCCTCGGGGCAATTGCGCAAGCCATCGAGCATTTCCGGGCCGCCATCGCCCGCCACCCATTTTTCAAACACGATTTCGTGAATCCATTCATCGGCGAAATCGTAGCGGTAAAGGATGCGCAACGGCAGACGGCGCTTGCCAAGAAATTCCGCTACCGTGAGCACGGCTTCATCCTGGAATTCGCCCGCTGTTTGATCTTCCAGCCCGATCGGGCCGATCACATCGACGAGTCGTTTCCCCTTGCCGTGGCGGAATTCGTGCGGGTGCTTGTTGTCCCAGCCCATGGCGCACTGGATCGCATCGCTCAACTGAATGAAGGTCACCTCTGAGGAAATCGAAAATTTCCGCCAAATCTGCGGTTGGATTCCATAAAGAAACACCTTCACCACCACCCGGTTTTCATTCTTCGCTTTGGCCATGCCCGGAGCTTGTGAAGCGTCCCTGGGAAAAAATCAAATGAGAAGTGCGGGCTTCTTTGAAGGTCTGGCGGTTATGGCCGCCCTTCGGAAATTTTTTGAGAGACCGGTCGGAAGATGCCGTATTGAGTCCCTTCATGATCCGAAACGCCGCCTCACTTTTATTCTGCGCCGCCGCAGGGTCTGCCATTGCGGTGCCCGAGGGCTTTACCATCCGCGAGTTTGCCGGACCGCCAAACGCCGATTATCCCACGGCAATCACGGCTGCAGCCAACGGCGATGTTTACGTTTCCTCCGATCAAAACGGTTCACTCGGACACGAAAAAGATTTTGGCCGGATCATCCGCTGCCGCGACAAGGATGGCGACGGCAAGGCCGACGAGTTCATCCACTTCGTGCCGAATGTGGACAGTCCGCGCGGCGGACACTTCGTGGGCGACACGCTTTATTTGATTCATCCGCCATTTCTCAGCAGCTTCCGCGATACCGATGGCGATGGGATTGCGGATGAGCGGAAACAACTGCTTTCCGGGCTCGGCGGCGGCATCGAACATCCACGCGGCGCGGACCACACGACGAATGGTGTGCGCATGGGCATCGACGGTTGGCTCTATGTCTCGGTCGGCGATTTCGGCACCACTCCGGCCAAGGGAACCGATGGATCGAGTTATACCTTGCAAGGCGGCGGCGTGATCCGCGTGCGGCCGGATGGTTCGCAGGTGGAACCCTATGCGTTGATGGTCCGCAACATCTGCGACACCGCCATCTCACCCGAGCTGGACCTTTTCAGCCGCGACAACACCAACGACGGCAAGGGCTGGAACACCCGCTTCCATCATTACACCGCGCTTGGCGATCATGGATATCCGCGACTCTATCAAAACTTCGCGGACGAGGCGATCAAGCCATTGGCTGACTATGGCGGCGGCTCCGGCACGGGTGCCTTGTGGTTGAGCGAACCGGGGTTTCCTGCGGAATTCACCGATGCCTTATTCTCGACCGACTGGACCACCGGAACCGTCCACTACCATCCATGGAAACGATCGGGTGCCAGTTTCGCAGTCGAACAGAAAACTTTTGTGAAACTCCCGCGTGCGGTGGACATCGATGTCGATGGAAACTCCCGTCTCTACCTCGCGGATTGGCGGGGCGGCGCATTCAATTTTGCCGGTAAGGGAAAACCCGTGGGCATGATCCATCAGGTCGTTTTTCCTGGTGCCACGCCAGCGAAGTATGTCGATGTCAGCAAGGCGACTGATGCTGATTTAGTAAAACTCATCGCCTCGGCTAGCGCCGTGCAACGTCTGGAAAGCCAGCGCGAGATCCTCAAGCGCGGCAAAAAACCAGCTTTCACCGACAGCATCTTCGCCATTGCAAAGGATGCAAAACAATCCATCGCCATCCGCACGGCGGCGATTTTCACCTTCAAGCAACTTTATGGCAGGGAAAGCACCAAGCTGTTAATTTGGCTCTTCGGTGATGCCGCCGTGCGCGAGCCCTTGCTCCGCGCGATGACCGATGCGCGCAACGAGCCCGGTGACGATAAGGTGCCAGTGTATATCACTGCGCTCACGGACAAAAATCCGCGCGTCGTCCTGCAAGCGCTGATCGGCCTTGAGCGCCTGAAGGCCAAGGATGCGGTGCCCGCTATTTTCGCCGCTTCGCGCGATTGGCGTGAGGAGGGCGATTCTCCGCGCTTGCAGCACACGGCGATGCAGACGCTGGTTTCACTGGCAAACATCCCCGCCTGTCTTGAGGCATCCGGCGATGCCGCTACCCGCAAGTTGGCTCTGCTTGCACTTCAAAGAATCCACCGGATGGATGTCGTGAACGGCTTGGTTTCCATGTTTGAGAAATCAACGGATTCCGATCAACGCTTCGACCTTCTCAGCGCACTCGCCAGGCTGAGTTATCAGGAAAAGGAATGGGATCTTAAAAGCTGGTGGAACACGCGGCCTGATGACCGTGGTCCGTATTACGAACCCGTCGGTTGGGAAGGCACCGCAAAGATCCGCTCGGTGATCGAAAAAGGTTTTGGCATGATCGCTCCGGCGCGCCAGAACGAGTTGCTGGCCATCCTTGGGAAAAACCGGCTGCCGGTTGCAGAGCTGAAACTTGCAGGTGTCGATCCGGTTTTGGTGGCGCTGGGTGCGAAGCGCTTGGAGGCCACCCAGCTCATGTTGTTAGTCGAGGCGGCGAAGGATACCAAGCGTCCATTCGCCCAGCGCGTGGAGTTATACAAGGCCTTGGTCAGAGCGGGTGAAATGGAATCGATGGCCTTCCGATTGGCAGTGCTTGCCGTATGGAAACAGGACAAGAACCATCACGGAGAGACCGTTCAATTCGTGACTGATTTCGTGAATTCCCCGGAACGTGGAAAACAAATTCCCGAGTTGCGCAAGATCGCGGCGAAACAAGGCAATGCGGCGAGTCACATCGCCTGGATGGCCATGCTCACCGTGCTCAACAGCCCGCTGGCCGATTCCAAGGCAAAGCAGAAAGTCCAGAACGAGGTGCAAAAAAATCCGCGTGAGGTCGGGTTTTTCCAAGCGATCGAGGAACTCAAACTAACGGGATTCGACCCGCAAATCGAGGCCGGCATGCAGTGGGACAATGCCGAACTCGTCAATGCCGCGAAAGCTGCCAAGACCGCAGTTGCAGGGGCCATGCACGGTGGAAAAAAAGTTGCGGAACTGCCAGTTCCAGATGTGGTGAAAGCTGCGATGACCGGCAAAGGCGACGCCTCCAATGGCGCGCGCATTTTTACCGCGCAAGGATGCATCGCCTGCCACTCCATCGATCCCAAGGCCGAGCAGAAAGGACCTTACCTCGGAGCTTCCGGCGCGAAGTTCACGCGCGACTATCTCATCGAATCCGTGCTCGATCCTAACAAAGTGGTCGCGCAAGGGTTCCAAACCTCATTGCTCAAGTTGAAGGATGGCATCACCAAGATCGGCTTCGTCACCAGCGAAGCGGATGGGATAATCGAACTGCGCGACATCGCCGGGCAAGTGAGCCAAATCAAACGGGCCGATGTGGCGGAGGAAACGCATTTGCCGAACTCCATGATGCCGCCGGGCCTCGCTGCAGGGCTCACGCTGGAGGAGTTCACCTCACTCATTGAATATCTCGTTTCGTTGAAAGCCACCGGCGGTTGATCAACCACACATCGCGAGATTCCGATGAAACCAGAGATAGGACATCGAAGCGACTTTTTCGATCATGCCGGGCTCGGCGAAAAGATGGTTGGCTCCGTCCATGAGTTCGAGCATCGGCCGATCCTGCATTTTACCGCAAGCATGCCGGTTGTGATCGATGTGGGCGGAGTCTTTGCCACCAACGATCATGAGCGTGGGTGCCTGCACATGTTGTAGAAAATCCTCCGCAAGGTCCGGGCGGCCGCCCCGCGAAATCACTGCACGCACCAGCTTCGGACGATTCGCCGCGGCGATCATGGCTCCGGCCGCCCCGGTACGGGCCCCAAACAGACCAATCCGCAGGTTCCGAGTTTTGGGGTTTTCAGCGAGCCAGTCGATGATCGAAGTCAAGCGACTGGCGATGCGGGCGATGTATGCGGGATCTTGCAGTGATACGGAGTCCGACGAGTCCTCCTCGGGATCGGCGAGGTCCGGGAGGAGGACCGCGAAGCCTTTTTGGAGAAGCGAACGGGCGACGAGGCGGTTGCGCGGGCTGAGGCAACTCTTGCCGGGGCCATGAGCAAAAATGATGATGGATTTGGCATTCGGAGGGATTTCCAGGATGCCATTGGCGATCATTTCTTCAGCTTCGTTTTCTACGGTTTGAGTTGCGGGAAATGCATTCACAGCGGCCACTCTAGCGCCATCCGGTGATTTCTAAAATTGGGAGCTTCCCGGTGCTTATATCAGTGAATCGCGATGAAACAGCTAGTGATTTTGCGTACGCGGAGCTAGGACTGGAATTGGATAGCCAAAGGACGGTGAATAATGATAGCTTCCGCACATGAACAAGACTGGGGATCAGGCCTCCGTTCCAAAAAAGGGGAAAACAAGCCACGCAAGGAAATCGCCTGCAACGTCTGCGGGCAAGAAGCAGAACGAGGAGTCGAAGTCGCCATTTCCGATTGTCGCACTCGGGGCGTCGGCTGGCGGATTGGAAGCATTGGAGGCCTTTTTCGAAACCATGCCAGCGGACAGCGGTCTGGCCTATGTGGTGATTCAGCATCTTGATCCGAAACATGACGACATGTTGGCGGAGTTATTACAAAGGCGCACTGCGATGCCGGTCTGCCGGATTACCGATGGCATGAAAGCGGAGCCAAACCGTGTCCATGTGATCCCTCCGAACCGGGATCTATCAATTCTCCACGGGGTTCTGTATTTACTGGAGCACCCGCCGGAACTGGGGCCGCGACAGCCGATCGACTTTTTTTTCCGTTCACTGGCTGAGGATTGGCACAAGCGAAGTGTGGCGGTGGTGCTATCGGGCATGGGAACGGATGGCACGGAGGGCGCCAAGGCGATCAAGGAGCATGGCGGGGTGGTATTTGCGCAGGATCCGGAATCGGCGAAATTCGACAGCATGGCCCGGAGCGTGATTCAAGCCGGGGTGGCAGATGGAGTCGCGGCAGCGGAGGAGCTTCCACGGCAGATTCTTGAGTATTTACAGCATACGCCGTTGGAGGTGGCGGGCTATGCGGATGCGGGGCAGGGTGCGTCCGCCGAGGGCGCTGCCGGGATGGGCATGGAAAAGGCGCTGATTTTGCTGCGGCGTCAAACCGGTCATGATTTTTCCGCCTACAAGCGTAGCACCTTGTGGCGGCGGATCGAGCGGCGGATGCATCTTCACCACTTGAGCGAGGCCGCGGATTATGTCCGTTACTTGCGCGAGAATCCGCAGGAAGTGGAGTTGTTATTCAAGGAGATGTTGATCGGAGTGACCGGCTTTTTCCGCGATCCCTCGGTGTGGGAGCGGATCAAATCCGAGATGATTCCGGAGTTGCGCAGGGCTCGTCTGGAAGGCGGGATTTTGCGGGCCTGGGTGGCGGGCTGCTCGACGGGCGAGGAGGCGTATTCGCTGGCGATGGCATTTCAGGAGGCGATGAACGCGGATAGCACACGCCCCAAAATATCGTTGCAGATCTTTGCGACGGATTTGGACAAGGATGCCATTGACCGGGCGCGGGCGGGCTTGTTTCCCGAGAGCATTGGCAAAGAAGTTTCGGAGGAGCGTTTGCGGAAGTTTTTCAGGCGCGAGGACAGCGGTTATCGGGTGAGCAAGGAAATCCGGGAAATGGTGGTGTTCGCGCAGCAGAATCTGATTTCCGACGCGCCTTTCACCAAACTGGACATTCTGTGCTGTCGGAACCTGTTGATTTATTTCAGCACGGAGATGCAGAAAAAACTGCTGCCTTTGTTTCACTATTGCCTGAATCCCGGTGGAGTCCTGGTGCTCGGTGGTGCGGAAACCATTGGTCCGGCGACAGATTTGTTTGTGCCCTTGCCCGGAAAAGAACGAATCTATCGACGCATGGAGACTGCTGCCCCGCTCGAACGCATGCATTTTCCCGTGGCTTTCACACTGCCCGCCAGCCGCAGTTCGACGGTGGATGTGGCAGGGGCCGTGGCCCAATTGCCAAAGCCGGATTTGCAGATGCGGGCCAATGAATTCCTGTTATCCCACTATACGCCGGTATCGGTGCTGGTTTCCGAAGCGGGGGACATTCTTTATATCAATGGCAAGACGAATCGCTATCTTGAGCCTGCGGCTGGCCGGGCGAATTGGAATTTATTCGTGATGGCCCGCGGGGACTTAAATCATGGTTTGTTCGAGGTGTTCCGGAAAGCGGTCCGCCAGAAGGAAATTGTGACCGCGCACGACTTGGTGGTGGAGTCCAATGGGGTGAACCGCTTGGTGGATGTCACCGTGCATCCCATCAGCGAACCCAGCTTGCAGGGAATGGTGATGGTGGTGTTCCGCGAGGTGGCTGGAGCGGAAACCCCCGCCAGCAAGACCGTGGCGGTGGGAAAACAAAACACCCGCCTGATCGAGATGGGGCACGAACTCCGTAGCGCGCAGGAGGAATTGCAAATGCTCCGCGAGGAAATGCAAACCACCAGCGAAGAACTCAAATCCTCTAACGAGGAGCTGCAATCCGCCAATGAAGAACTGCAGTCGATGAACGAGGAACTCACCACCTCCAAAGAGGAAATGCAGGCGATGAACGAGGAATTGCAGGTCGTGAACCAGGATCTGATGGGTAAACTGCAGGATCTATCACGGACCAACAACGACATGAAGAACCTGCTGAGTAGCACGGACACGGCGACCTTGTTTCTGGACAACGAGCTCAATGTGCGGTGGTTTGCTCCGCAGACGACCGACATCATCAATCTCGTTCCAAGCGATGTCGGACGGCCCGTCACGGATATTGTTTCCCGCCTCGACTATGACGGGTTGGCGCAGGACACACGCGAGGTGCTGCGGACGCTGATCCCTCTGAAAAAGGAAATCCCGACAGTGGACGGGCGCTGGTTTGCGGTGCGGATCATTCCCTATCGGACCAAGGAAAGCATGATCGATGGCTTGGTCATCACCTTTCTCGATTGCAGCGAGACTCGGAAACTCGCGATGGAACTGGAAAAATTCAAATCCAAGCAAAGCAGCGTTTCCTCAACCCTGCATGATGAGACGGGAGGAAGGTCATGAGTGCCAGTGGTATGCATGACGCCGACTTCTCCCTGCGGCGCATGGCGGAAGAGCGGGTGGCGGGCGTCGAGCAGCGCACCGGAGCGCTGGACGCGGTGGGGATGGCGAAGTCCTTGCACGAGTTGATGGTGCATCAGGTGGAGCTGGAGATCCAGAATGAAGAACTCATCTCGACGCGCAGCGAGCTGGAAACCAATGCCAAACTCCTGATGGATCTCTATGACTTTGCGCCGGTCGGATATCTATCAATCAGCTCCAAGGGTATCATCCGGAGGGTCAATTTCATGGGCGCAACCATGCTTGGCCGGGAACGCGAACGACTCATCGAAGAGGAGTTCGTGAAATTTGTAGCACCGGAAAATCACCTGGCTTTTCAGGATTTTCTATCACGAATTTTCACTGGAGATGGCTCATCCCTTTGTGAGGTCACCTTGTTGCGGCAAGGGCAACCCAACATGTCCGCCAGCCTGACGGGTGGGCTTTCACCCAATGGCCTGGTCTGCCGCCTGGCCATCATCGATGTCACCGAACAACGGCACGTGGAGGCCGAAGCGCGGGAAAAAAACCAAGACTTGGACCGCATCTTCAACTTGTCCCATGATATGTTGGGAATCGCAGGAAATGACGGTCGCTTCCGGCGGGTCAATCCGGAGTTTGAGCGCGCTCTGGGCTACAGCCATGAGGAGCTAACAACTCGAAAGTTTCTAAGTTTTGTCCACCCGGATGACCTTGCTGCCACACTCAATGAGGTGAATCGGATCCGAGCTGGCGAGCAAGTGATGGATTTTGTGAATCGCTACCGTTGCGCGGATGGGACCTATCGCTGGCTGGAATGGCGTGCCGTGCCGTATGGTGATGAATTGATGTGCGCCGTAGCCCGGGATATTACCGAGCGCAAAGAATCCATGGAAGCTCTGCGCCGCTCGGAAGAGAAATTTCGCAGCATTATCGAGACTTCGCCCACGGCGTTTTATATCTATCAACTTCAGAATGACAATCAGTTGGTTCTGCTGGATGCCGACCCCGCCGCCGACCGGGAAATTGGCATCCAGCACGCTGGATTGATCGGAATGACGCTGGAGGATGCATTTCCAAAACTCGTGGGAACGGAAGTTTCGACGATTTATCGCAAGATTGCCACAGGCGAGCTGGGCGCCCAGCGATTTGATATCCGCTATGACGATAACGACGCCGGAATTTCCGGATTTTTCGAAGTGCATGCGTTTCAGACGAATCCCGGAATCATCGGGGTGGAGTTCTCGGATGTGAGCGAGCGACGGATCGTTCAGGAGGAACTGGAGCGGCGAGTTCGCAAAAGGACCGCGGAGTTGCAGCAACGGAAGGCGGAATTGCGCGAGTTGGCTGATGAGTTGAGTCATGCCGAAGAGCGTGAGCGTGAGAGGATCGCGATAGTGATTCACGAGGATTTGCAACAGATGTTAGTCGCCGCGCTGGTCAACCTCGGCATGTTGAAAACGAAAGTCAGCGATGCAAGCGTGTTGCAGGAATTCGTTGCAATCGAAGACATGATCCGGACATCGGTGAAAACCGCGCGTGGACTGACGGCGGAATTGAGTCCGCCGGTTCTGCGGCAATGCGGGCTGGCTGCCGCCTTTGAATGGTTGCGAACCTGGTGCCGTGAAAAATTCGGGCTCGCGCTGCGATTGGATATGGATACTGCCGCGCAACCCTCAACCGAAGCAAGCGTCACGGTGTTTCGATGCGTGCGTGAGTTGATATTCAACATCGTCAAATATGCAGGGGTCCATGAAGCAGGGTTGCGCATGTGGCTGGCGGATCATGAAATTTTAAAAATCGAGGTGAGTGACGCGGGTTGCGGTTTTGATCCGGAAGAGGTCCGAGAGCGGGAAGGTTTGAATGGGGGATTCGGATTGCTCAGCGTCCGCAAGCGCATGGAGTGGTTAGGTGGCGGCTTGCAAATCGAAAGTGCCTGCGGAACTGGCAGTCATTTCACCCTGTGGTTTCCTTTGAAACCTGCAGATCATTCATCCACGGGCTCGGCACGCAGTGGGGTGCTTGGTGGAAGAGGTTCGACCGGTACCGCCTCCAACACTTGAGGAACCGGGTTTGCTCGAAGCGGCGCAGGCTCTGGAGGGAGCTCATCATCAACTGGCATCGCGCGGCGCGGCTTCACCAACACGGCTTTCGGCGCGACTGGCGGCGGCACGGTTGCTGGCGGCACGGTTGCTTTCGGCACGACCAACGGCGACATAATCGCTTTCGGCACGGTGATCGGTGGTGCCGATGGTTTGATGACCGCAGCTTTTTGAGGGCCGATGTCGGATTGCTCAACGGTCGGCGGGGTTTTGCGCATGCGGATTTCCACCCGACGGTTCGCCGTCTGCTCCTCAGGCGTGCCGGTGATGACCATCGGTTGATAGCGGCCAAACCCGCGGGTGCTGATGCGGGAGGCATCCATCCGCAACGATTCGACCAAATAGGTTTTCACCGCCTCGGCACGCCGGAGCGACAGTTCCAAGTTGAATGCATCGCTGCCGACGAGATCAGTGTGTCCTTCGATCCAACAATAAAGATTCGGATTACGGTCGATCAACAACGCCAATTTCATGAGGCCGACTTTGGCGCTCTCCCGAAGATCTGCTTTGTTGAAGTCAAACAACAGATCGCTCGGTAGCATCGTTTTTTTGGCGAGCAAAATGTTAGGCGGCAAATCCAGCAAATCATCGAGCGAAGTGAGACCATCTGCCTTACCGTTCGCGCCGCGTTTGATTAAATCTTCAGTGAATTTCCCCAAATTATCATTCATTTTCACGGCACCGGGGTCCACGGTGATTTGGCCGATTTCCGCCGGTTTGAAATGTTCCGGTTCGCGGCCGAGTTCCGGGAGGTCAGCGGCCACTTCCATGCCGGATGATACCTCCATCGCCATGGCGGTGGCATCGCCTGATGGGGCCTGGTTTTTCATTTGCAGGGCATATTGCGCCTCTTCGATGTCCGGCTTGATGTCGATTTCCAAGTCCTTCGGGAGAGCGGCAAGGAGTTCGATTTCCTCAAGAAGGGTCGCGGAATCAGGCGGAGGCTGAATCACCTCTTCTGGAATCGGCGCTTCCATTTCGTCCATCGGGCGGACTTCCACTTGGCGGATATTGATATTTCCCGTGCTGAGTTCGCGCGCTTGTTCGAATTTCAGGGCGATTTGCATCCGCTCCAGAGCGAAAAACACCGCGATATGCAGCAGGACAGAAACCACCATCGCCATCGCCGCCCACCAGCCAATATGCTCGGGACCAGGCAATCGGTAGGTGCTTCCTCCCCGTGCTTCATTCCATGAATAGACATTGGCCATTGGGCTATTATACGCATACGCAATAGACTGGCAATCACCGGAATTTCTGCGTAACGTCGCGTCTGGCACTCCGCGTGCTATCCCCAGCATCAACCTACTCAAAATTATGGCTGCCAAAAAGACTGCGAAAAAATCGACCGAATCGGATATCCAAGCTCCTTCAACACCCGCCGCTCCCGCTGCCAAAAAAGCTGCAACCAAGGCCGCCGCGAAGAAGGCCGCGTCCACTTCCGCGCCTAAAGCGACTAAGACCGCGGCTCAAAAAACCACATCCCCCAAGGCTTCCAAGGCCGCCGTGAAAAAACCCAGTCTCGATGAAATCGCGCGCGGTGCGTATCTGAACTACCGCAGACGAATCGAGCAAGGGCTTCCGGGAAATTCCCACAGCGATTGGCTGGAAGCGGAACGGCAACTGGGCTTGATCGACTGATTCTTCAATTTCCCTTGCTTCCGGCTTGGAGAACCTGCGGCGAGTGGTCACACTCCGCTGCGTGAACTCTTGCTCATCTTTAGGCATTGGCTTGGCCGGATTCGGAACCGTCGGTTCCGGCGTCTGGAACACTCTGGAACGCAACGGCGAACTCATCACCGGCCGCACCGGTGGCGGTATCACTCTGCACATCGCCAAGATTCTTGTCCGCGATCCTGCCAAGACCCGGGCCAATACCGGTGAAGTCCCGTCAGCGATGTTCACCACCGATTGGCGCGCCTTGGTGGCGGATCCAGCGGTGGATATCGTCGTCGAACTGATCGGTGGCACGGCCGATGCCTTTGAAATCGTCGCTGCAGCCTTGCGAGCCAAAAAACCCGTCGTCACCGGCAACAAGGCCTTGCTCGCCGAACGCGGCGTCGAGTTGTTCGCGCTATCCAAGGAAACCAACACCCCCATCCATTTTGAAGCGGCCGTCGCGGGTGGCATCCCGATCATCCGTACCGTCCAGGATTCGTTCATCGGCAATCGCATCCTGTCGTTTTCCGGAATCATCAACGGCACATCCAATTACATTCTCGGCCGCATGACCGACGCTGGCCTGACCTTCGAGGCCGCCCTCGTCGAGGCTCAGGCGCTCGGTTACGCCGAGGCCGACCCCGCGCTCGATGTCAATGGCTGGGACGCCGCCCACAAAGCCATCCTGCTCGCCACGCTGGCCTACGGGTTTCCGATCGATCCCGCATCCATTCACGTCTCGGGCATCGAGCAAGTCCGCCCGACCGATATCCATTTCGCCAAAAGTCTGGGCTACGTCGTTAAACTGTTGGCCGTGATTCGCGAACATCCGGACCGCTCCGTAGAGCTCCGCGTCCAACCCTCTTTCATCGCAAAATCCAACATCCTCGCTTCCGTACATGGCGTATTCAACGCCGTCGCCGTGCATGGCGATGCGGCGGGCGAGTCGCTGTTTTACGGCCGCGGCGCAGGCCAAGACCCCACCGCGTCGTCCGTCGTGGCGGATCTGGTGGAAGCCGCGCGTTCGCTCGGAAATGTTTCCCGCCACCGCGGGTTCCTGCCTTACCGCGAAAATGGCCACGTGCTTCCGGTGTGCGAAACCTCCACCGCTTACTACGTGCGCTTCGACGTCACCGACCGCCCGGGCGTGATCGCTGAAATCGCAAAAATTCTAGCAGAGCACCGGATTGGCATTTCCGGCACTCACTCGCCCGTCAACCCGGCGAATCCGGATGCCGAGTTCGTGGACATGGTTTTCCTTCTGCACACCTGCCCTTTTGGAAAACTTCAAGCCGCTCTAGCAGAAGTTGAAATGCTCGATTGCATCAACAGCGAGCCCGTCGTCTTCCGCATCGAAAGCCTCGGCTGAGCCGTCTTCACACCAATCCATCCTTGCGCGCTTGTTTCCAGTAGGCGTATTCCGAGCGATTGAAATCAATATATTCGGGGGACAAATCGCTGGAATACATCGTGTAGTCGGCAGTGCCTTGATTGAGGTTGATGATGATCTCGAATTCCGACTCGGCGACTGCAGTGCGTAGATCATCCATCGGCGTATCCGCCTGCAATCCACCGAGGCAAGCAGCCTTACCGCCGATGTGGATATCGATGAGCTCCTCGCGGATGCGCGCACGTGAGTAGCCGACGGCATGAATGATGCGGCCCCAATTCGGGTCCCCGCCATTCCATGAGGATTTCACCAGCGCGGACTTGCAGACAGCTTCCGCGACTTTTTTCGCGTCCAGATAGGTGCGTGCGCCCGTGACGTTGACGGTGACGAATTTGGTGACGCGCTCGCCATCGCGGACGACCGCCTTGGCAAGTTCTAACATCAACCAACGGAGCGCCTCACGAAATTGTTTGCAGCGTTTTCCATTGCGGCGGACCGGGGACATGCCGGATGCGCCGTTGGCAAGAACGAGCACGGTATCGTTGGTGGACATGTCGCCATCGATGGTAATGCGGTTGAAACTATCCTCCACGCATTCGAGCACCGCTTTGCGCAAACTGGCACTGGGGATGTTCGCATCGGTGGTGATAAAACATAGCATGGTGGCCATGCTTGGTGAAATCATTCCCGCACCTTTCACGCAGCCGCCGAGGCGGACGCGGTGCTCGCCGAGATCAAAAGAAACCGCGATTTCCTTGGCATGGGTGTCGCTGGTGATGATCGCGGCGGCTACTTCCGAACCGTTTTTCGGGCCGAGGCCATCTAACAGAGCTGCGTAATTGGGTTCGATACGCATCATTGGCATGGGCAGGCCGATCACGCCGGTGGAGGACACGCCGATTTCAGTGCGTTTGAGGCCGAGCGGTTTGGCAACGGCATCGCACATGGCGTTGGCATCACGAATGCCTTGCACGCCGGTGCAGGCGTTGGCGTTGCCGGAGTTGGCGATGATCGCGCGGAGGTCACCCTTGCGGAGGTGGGATTGCGAAACTCGGACGGGCGCGGCTTTCACGCGGTTAGTCGTGAATGTGCCGGCCGAGGAGCATGGGCGCTCTGAATAAATCAGAGCGAGATCGAGGCGGCTCGCTGTCGGATTTTTGATCCCGCATCCGACGGCGCTGGTAAGAAATCCAAGTGGCGCGCCGACGCCACCTTTGATGCGGGTAAAGGGAAAATCCATAGCTTTGAGAAACGAATGCGGAGCGTGACTAACATTAAAAATTTTGCAATCCATGAGTTTCGGGCAGACCAAACATCAGGTTGAAACTCTGCACTGCCTGGCCACCTGCGCCCTTGCCCAGATTGTCTTCGGCGCTCATCAAGATCACTCGGCCGGTGCGCGGGTCATACTGCCAGCCGATGTCGATGAAGTTGGTGCCAGTGACATTCTTGGTATCCGCGCAGCCGCCCTTGCCGAGCAGCCGCACGAACGGTTGATCGACGTAAGCCTTCTCCAACGCCGGCCCAATTGTTGCGGGCGAGACTCCATCGCGCAATTTCGCGGTGGAGCTGGTGACGATGCCCGCGTTCACCGGAATTAAATGCGGGATGAAACTGATGACCACCGTTTCACCAGCAGCAAGGCTGAGTTCCTGCTCGATTTCCGATAGGTGCCGATGTTTCGGCACGCCATAAGCCCGTGCGCTTTCATGGCATTCACAAAATAAAAGCGTTAGGTCCGGCTTGCGGCCTGCGCCGCTGACGCCGCTCATCGAGTTGGCCACGATCGTCGTGGAATCGATCAGGTTTTCGCGCAACAATGGTAACAGCGGCAGCAAAATACTCGTCGGATAACACCCCGGCGATGCCACCAAACGCGCCGTCCGAATTTCCGCTGCACGGGTTTCCGGTAACCCGTAAACTGCCTCTGCTAACAAACCCGGTGCCGGATGCGCGTGGCCGTAAAATTCCTCATACACCGCCGCATCGCGCAGGCGGAAATCTGCGCTCAGATCGATCACTTTCAGCCCGCGGTCCAGCAAAGCGCGGGCGATTTCCGCCGCCACGCCATGTGGCAACGCAAGAAATGCCGCCTGTGCCCCGGTCGCCACGATCGCATCTGGGTCCGGTTCTATGAAGGTGAGTTCCGCACCCGGAGCCTTGCAAAACCGCGGAAACACCTCTCCCAAAGCCTTGCCAGCCTCTTGGCGGGAAGTCACCGCCACCAACTCTATGCCGGGGTGGCCAAGCAGCAGCCGGAGCAACTCCATTCCCGAGTAGCCGCTGGCTCCGACGATAGCAGTCTTGATACGATTCATGCGGCGCATGGAATCTCATGATTTTCCGTGCTTGCCAATCCGCATTTCCCTTGGTTGTTTTGCCCCCCCGTTCACGGAAACGGGCTGTAGCGCAGTCTGGTAGCGCACCTGCCTGGGGGGCAGGGGGTCGTGGGTTCGAATCCCGCCAGCCCGACCATTGTTCAGGAGCACTTCCAGAAGTGCTTCAAAATCAACGGAAATTGGATATGAACCCGATGCCGCGACAGGAATTCCACACAAGATTCCACACAACTTGACTCGGAATCCGGGGCCTATGTCTCGGAAACGCAAACGTCGCAGTGCAGTCGTGGAGATCGGAACAGCGGAACAGGCCCAACCAAGGTCCGCATCTACACCATCAACCGCAAGGATGGATACGACCAGTTCACGCTGGCTTGGAAGGAAGGAGGGCGGCGGAAGACCCGCTGCTTCTCCTGCATCGAAGAGGCGAAGATGAACGATCTGTGGATCGCCGCTATCGCCCGCCAACACAAACTGCCGGTCGTCAGCCGCGATGCCCATTTCGACCATGTCGCCGGACTGACCCGGATCGACTGGTGAATAGCCATCAGTAATTTCAACCTAGAATCCGCTTTTCAACTGCGGATTCTAGGTTCATGGCATTTCATAGGCGTCGGCGGAATACGTTCCGCTGGTCCTTGGGTTTATTTTTTCTTTCGGAGGAAGGGGGGTAGATCGAGATCTTCGCCTTCGAAGACATTGGGTTTTTCGCCTTCGAAGCGGCCGCGTGGGGAAGAATCGAGCGAGAGTTCGCTTTGAGGACTGCTGGTTTTGATGCCGAGTTTGAGCTTTGGTGCTTCGGGTTCCGGTTTTTGGGTGGAAGTCACATCTGCGGATGTTTCATACGAGCTGGGGGGAGCCCAGGGGAGGGGTTGCGGAGTGGCTTCTGCGGGTTCCAAGCGCAGGACGGGCAATTCTTCCACCTCGGCGGCGGGCTCGACTTCGATCTCGGGTTCTGAGATTTCCACCGTTGCCAAGGCCGTGAACTCGCCGATGGCCGGGGCGGGAGTTTCCTCTTCTGAAAACAAGCTCTCATCGATGATGGTTTCTTCAGGGGCGGATGGCAACGGGTCCACCGCTTCAAACAAACTGGGCGTCTCAGGCTCCACCGCCGTCGGGATGGGTGGGATTTCCATGGCTTTCACCTCGGGCGCGGCGGCTGGCGACTCGCTGGCGGGGATGGGGCTCAAGGTGGGTGACGGCTCCACAGTTGCTGCGGTTTGGCCCGGAGTTTCGCGAGGGTTGGTGAGGGCATCCTCAGGTAAGGCACTGACGAGGGTGAGCGAGAGAGAATCGCCCATCGCGGGATCCACGGCCGCGCCAAACAACACGTGGGCGGATTCCGGCACGTATTTTTGCAGGTTTTGCATGAGCAACTCGATTTCAAACAACGTGAGATTCTCGCCGCCGCAGAGGTGGACGAGCACGGTTTGCGCTTCTTTGAGGAGAGCGCCTTGGTCGAGCAAGGGGCTTGCAAGGGCGTTGCGCAGGGCCTTCGTGGCCCGGTCCTTGCCATCGGCGATGCCGGAGCCGAAGAGGCAACGCGAACGGTTGGTGCGCAGCGCGCTCACGAGATCGTCGAGGCCGACGTTGATGAGTCCGGGTCGGACGACGAGGCGGATGACCGCTTTGATCGACTCCGAGATCATCTGGTTTGCGGCGGTGAAGGCTTCGTGGATGCCTTGTTTGGCGAGCACGAGTTCGCCCATGCGGTTGTTGTCGAAGGTGACGAGGGCGTTCGAGAGGACGGCGAGTTCGTTGAGAGCGGTCTCGGCCTGATCGCGGCGGCGTTTTCCCTCAAACGCGAAGGGCATGGTGACGAAGACGACTACGAAGGCACCTTCCTCACGAGCGATGCGGGTGACGATGGGGGCCGCGCCCGAGCCGCTGCCGCCGCCGAGGCCTGCGCAGAGGAAAACGATGCGATGGCCTTGGACGGCTGCGCGGATTTGTGCTTCGGCTTCAAGCACGGCTTGGCGGCCGAGTTCTGGATCGCCGCCCGCACCCAAGCCACGGGTTAGATTGACGCCGAGCTGGATTTTTTCCTTGGCAAGACAGGCACCCAGCGTCCGGGCATCGCTGCTGAGGGCGAGCAACTCGGTGCCTTCCATGCCATCCAGAGCGATGCACTCCAGCATGTTGGATCCGGCACCGCCGAGGCCGATGATTTTAACGGAGGAGGGAGAAATGGTTTCTTGGGGAGCGTGGGAGTAGGTGATCATGGGAAGTGGGATTGGAGTTGGGTTGGATCATCTTCCAAAGGGCCAGAACATGCGGCCGATGCGGCCGATGACTCCTGGGGGAGCGGCACGCTCGGTTTCGAGGATTTGCGCGTAGCGGATCAGGCCGATGGAGGTGGCGTAGCGGGGGTCTTTGAAGCTGGCTTGGATGCCGCTGATTTCCGGGAGTTCGGGACGGTAGATATCGCGGCCGAAGACATCGAAGGCGAGTTCGCTGAAACCGCGCATTAAGCTGGTGCCGCCGGTCAGGAAAACGCCGGCGCCGATCGCCTCCACCGCGCCGGTGGGCAGGCGCTGGCGGATGAGTTTCAAGGTTTCCTCTAACCGCTGACGGATGATTTCATTCAAAACCGAGCGATCCACCTCGACTTCCGCGTAGCCGCGCTCGTCGGTGAGTTTGGCGGTGCCGACTGACCGGAGGGCGTCCGCTGAGGCATCGCCTTCGAGGATTTTGAGTTGTTCCGCTTTGGAAAATGCGAGTCCGGTGACGAGGTGGATGTCGTTGGTGATGTGATCGCCGCCGACTGGGATGCAGCCGCACGCAGCGATGACGCCGCCGAGGTAAAGAGCGTAATCGGTGGTGCCGGCACCGATATCAATGACGAGCGCACCATTTTCGCGCTGCTCATGGTTGAGCGCCATCTGGGCGGTGGCGATGGGCGCGAACACGATGTCATCGACTTCCAGTGGCATCTCGCGCACGAGTTTGATGCTGTTTTGAAGGCGTGTGCCGATGCCGTGAACGATGTGAAAATCTGCCTCGACGGTTTTTCCGAACAGGCCGATCGGGGAGGTGGAATGTTCGAGTCCGTCGAGCCAGTAATTCCGGATGATCGGGTGCAGATAGACGTGATCCTGTGGGATGTGGATATCGCGGGCGATGGTGCGGGCGTCCTCGACATGTTCGGGAGTGACGACCGGTTCGCCATCAGGCAAACGGAAGGTGCCGCGGTTGTTGACGCCAAGGATGTGGGCACCGGTGACTGAGAGAAACACGCTGCCGATTTCCACATCGCTGGCGTCCTCCGCCTTGGCGAGCGCATCTTTGAGGCAGGCGCGGGTTTGCGAATAATCGTAAATCTCGCCCTTGCGAACCCCCGCGCTTTTGGTCTCGCCGATGCCGAGGATTTTCACGGCAGAATCAGCCTTCACCTCACCGACCACGATGCAGGTCTTGCTGGTGCCGATTTCGAGTCCGACGTGAATTTTTGTGCGACGTGCCATGAGGGAGGAGGAAAGCTTCAGTTGCGGTTGAGGAGATTGCTGAGATCGCGGGCGCGGCGGGTTTCGTCGGGGTTTTCGGAATTTTCAGGAGGAGTGGTGGAAACCGGGATGGCTCTGAGAGGTGTATCACTGTCGCGCACGGTGATGGGAATGTTGTATTTGGGAATTAAATTAATAGTGCTGATAACATAACCTTTTTCTCCGGCATGGTCCAGCGCGGTGCGTAGGTTTTCGATTTGGCGCGAATGATCGTCGAGCCCGAAGGTGGCCAGCGTGCCATGACGGGTGACCAGCATGAGCGACCAATCATTCACTGGCCGGATGATGTCGATCCAGCGGGGTGCTTCAGGATCGGCTTGGCAGGCGGAGTCGAGCAACTTGAAACAAGCCTCCAATTGCGGGTTTTGGATTTTTTCCCCGGCTTTGAGTGGGTGATCGCTAGAGGCGGGGAGCTCGATGATCGGCAGCTCGATGGCAAGGACGGTCTGCGGTTCTGGACAGGGATAGGCGACTCCCTGGGCATCCACCAGCATGGCGCCGGTGCGGCGGACTTCGGTGAGCCCGGCGGCCGGGCAGGAAATCCAGGCCTTCGGTTCGCGGGTGGTGACGCGCACGACCAAAGTGCCGGGCAGGTGGCGCTCGACGCGGACCTCGGTGATGGCGGGCAATTCGCTGAGTTTTCGCGAGGCTTCATTCACATCGACATCAAACAAGCTTGGGCTGGCCGCGAGGTCGATGCCGGCCACTTGGGTGACGCCGAATTCATCGATGACCGGATTGGAATTGAGGTCGATGACTTGCAGGCGAAAATCCGGGTTTTGATAGAACGTGTGTTGGATGCCTCGCCAAACGCCCCAGCCGATGCCGGTGAGCACGGCGAGCAAGCAAACGATTTTCACCAGATTTCCCGATAATTTGAGGAAGCCAAACCACGCGATGCGCGGCGACATCACGCGCACTTGTAGCACACTCTGCTGGGAATGACGGCGATGTTGGGTGGTTTTGCGTCTCATGGGTGGGATGGGCTATGGGTTCATTTCGTGCGCAGGGAAAGCGAGAGTTCCGCGATGAGTTTGCAGAGCTCGGGAAATGCGATGCCGGTGGCGGCAGCGGCTTTGGGCAACAAGCTGGTTTCCGTCATGCCGGGAAGTGTGTTAGACTCTAACACGAACGGACGGTTTTGCGAGTCTAACAAGACATCCACGCGTGAATAGATTTCCACGCCGAGCGAACGGTGAGCGGCGAGCGCGGCGTCTTGCACGGCGCGGGTGGTGGCGGCATCGAGTTCCGCCGGGCAAATGTATTGGCTGCCTTTTGCGCCGGAGAGCCATGGGTATTTGCTGGCCATGTCATAGACACCTTCCGGCGGAATGATGTGGACGATGGGCAGGGCTTGATCGTTGAGGATGCCGACGGTGAGCTCCATGCCTTCGATGAATTCCTCGACGAGGATGTCGTCACCGTATTTGGCGGCATCCGTCATGGCGGCCTGGGCGCTCGCGGGATCGCGGACGATGTGGACGCCGACGCTGGATCCTTCGCGCGGGGGTTTGACGACGAAGGGTGCGGAAAATGAAGGGAGCTTCGGGCCGGCGGAAACATCGATGATTTCGGCGCGCGGTGTGGGCACGCCAGCGGCGACGAAGGCGGCCTTGGCGAGGTTTTTATCGAATGCGGTGCGGCTGCTTTTCACGCCCGCGCCGGTGTAGGGAATGCCCATGTTTTCGAGAATTTCCTGCAGTTGGCCATCCTCGCCGAAGGTGCCGTGAATCACGTTGAATGCGAGTCCGGTGTCAGCCGGGAGGTCAATAGTCGTGCCGATGACGTCCACACCCACGGCCTCCAAACCGAGGCTTTGGAGTGCCTTGAGCACGGCATTTCCTGAGGCGAGCGAGACTTGCCGCTCAGAGCCAGGCCCGCCCATGAGGACGGCGATTTTGATAGAAGAGAGGGAGGGACGGGACATTGGAAATTGAAGATTGGATAATTTGGGGAAAGCGAAACGCGGAGGAAGACGCAAAGGTTTGTTAGTTTCTTCGTTTCGAATTTAATGCTTAAGATTTAGTGCTTAATAGTTAGTGCTTCAAAATTGGGTCTCATCTTCGCCGAGGATTTTGATTTCGGTTTCGAGTTCGACGTGGCGTTCGGATTTGGCTTTTTGTTGGATTGATTCGATGAGTTGAAGAATGTCTTTGGCGGATGCGCCGCCCTGGTTGACGAGAAAGTTGGCGTGGACTTCGGAGACGGCGGCTTTGCCGATGGCACTGCCTTTGAGGCCGAGCGAATCAATCAGGCGGCCGGCGGCGATTTCTTCCGGGTTCCGAAACGTGCAACCGGCGGAGGCCATAACGGGTTGGCTGGCTTTGCGTTTTTCACGGGATTCGTCCCATCGTTGTTTGATGTTTTCGTTTTTGTCGGGTTTGCCTTTGAAAACGGCTTGCAGCGCGAAGTTGCGTCGGAGCTCACGGACGTCTCGGTAGTTGGCGACGATTTCCTCGCGCTCGCGGGTGCGGATGACACCGTCTTCATCGAGGAAGGTCACGCGGACCACTTGATCAAAGGTTTCGATGCCCATGGCTCCGGCATTCATGCGGAGTGCGCCGCCGACGTTGCCCGGGATGCCTTCCATCCATTCAAAGCCGCCGATGCCGCTCGCTCCGGCGAAACTGGCGAGCTTCTTCAATCGCACGCCGGCACCCGCCGTGATCTCGCCGCGCGTCCCGAGGCTGACTTCTGAAAATGCCCCACCGGTCGGGCGGATGACTGCGCCGCGGATGCCACCATCGCGAACTAACAGATTGGACCCGCGGCCGACCACGCGCACCGGGATGCCGCGCTCACGACAGTAATCGACGAGAAACGCGAAGCCATAGAAACTGTGCGGCTCGACCCAAAATTGGGCGGGGCCACCGACAAGCAGGGTCGTGTGCTTGGACATCGGCTCATAGAGTTTTCCATCGATTTCGCCGGGCGGCATGAGGCCACGCATTTCTTCAAGGACCTTGAAATCGGCGGCGATGCGAGTGCCGGCTTCATGGACGTTTCCAGCACCGAGGGTGATGAGCAGATCGCCGGGTTGCAGGGCGTTGCCGACGGCGTGATGGGCGAGGGCGAGATTGGGAAGATAAGTCGCCGGGATGTCGCCGTGGCGTTTCATCGCATCGACCAGCGTTTGGCCTGAAATTCCATCGATGGGTTTTTCGGATGCCGGATAGACATCGGAAATGAAGACGAGATCGGCGGATTGCAGGACTTTCCCGAAATCCTCGGCAAGCGCTTGGGTGCGCGTGTAGCGGTGCGGTTGGAATAACACGACGAGCCGTTTCGGCTTGAGCGAACGGGCGGTTTGCAGGGTGGCAGCGAGTTCGGTCGGGTGGTGGCCGTAGTCGTCCACGATGCGATAGTTCGCGGATAGATATTTGGTTTCGAAACGGCGCTTGGCACCGGCGAAGGTGGACAGCGCGCGGGCGATGTGCGGGAATTCCGCGCCGCAGTGATCGGCCAAGGCGATGGCTGCGAGCGCGTTGAGGATGTTGTGATTTCCGGGGATGCCGAGTTCAATATCGCCGAGCACTTCGCCGTTTTTCTTCACGGTGAATGCGGATGATCCTTTCAAATCCCGGACATCGCTCGCGGTGTAGTCGGCGTCTTCCCAGCCATAGGAAACGGCGTTGGCACGGGGGCTGCAGAGTTCGTGCGCTACGGGGTCTTCGGCGCAATAGACCAGCGTGCCACGCGTCTGGTCCGCAAGCTTGCTGAACACTTCGCGGATGTGATCGAGATCGCGGTAATAATCGAGGTGCTCGGCTTCGATGTTGAGAATCACTGCATGCTCCGGATGGTAGAGCGCAAGCGTGCCATCGCTTTCATCGCCTTCCGCGACCATGAATTCGCTGTCCTCCGACCACTTGGCGTTGGCCCCAAGGATCGGGATTTCCGCGCCGACGTAATGGCTCGGTTTTTGGCCAGCCTCGCGGAGGAGGTGCGCGGTCATCGACGAAGTAGTGGTTTTACCGTGGGTGCCGGATATGATGATGCCTTTGCGCGTGTTGAGGATCGCGGCGAGGCATTCCGCGCGGCAGTAAAGCGGGATTTTCGCGGCTAGCGCAGTGGCGTAGGCCGGGTTCTCCGGTTTGATGGCGGAGGAAAAAACGACGAGGTCCGCGCCTTTGACGGATTCACCCGTGTGCGGCGATGAGAAAACGAGGCCGACATCTTGCATACGCACGGTTTCCGCAGTGGTCACACGGTCCGAGCCGCTAACTTTGTGGCCCATGCCTAACAACAACAACGCGAGTCCGCTCATGCCAGAGCCAGCCACTCCGATGAGGTGAATCTGGAGCGGCTGGTTGCGATCGGTAAGAAGCTTGCTGAGTTCTATCATGATGGCGGGAAGGAGTCTTCGATGGCGGTGCAAACGCGTTGGGCGGCGTCCGGGATGGCGAGTGCGTGGGCGGCTTTTGCCATGCGTTTGTAAGTTGGTAAGTCTTGCAGGATGGAGATGGCCAACGCGGCGAGTTTATCTGCGTCAAGATCGCGTTCTTGGACAAGAATGGATGCCCCGGCGTTGGCGAAAACCTCGGCATTGCGCGTCTGGTGATCGTCTGCAGCGTAGGGATAGGGCACGAGGATCGAGGGGTGTCCGGAGATGGCGATTTCCGTAAGGCTGGACGCGCCGGAGCGGGCGATCACGAGATCGGCGAGAGCGTAAGCGGAAGGCATTTGATCGCAAAATCCGAGCACGCGGTGACCAGGGCGGTTTTTGGAGATTTCGGAAACACGGGCGAAATCGAGAGCGCCGGCGATGTGGAGGACTTGGGTTTCCAGCGGAAAATAGGCAACGGCTGCGGCACTGAGTTCGTTCAGGCGCTGGGCTCCTTGGCTGCCGCCGGTGACGAGGATGGTGGTTTTCCCCGAATCCAAGCTGAAGCAGTTGGCGGCGTCCTCGCGGGTTGGAAGATGGATGATTTCCGGGCGGACCGGTGTGCCGGTGGTGACGGTTTCGCGATTGGGGAAAAAGGCTTTTGCTGCGTCCAGCCCGAGGAAAACCTGCGTGCAAAACCGGCTGGTGAGCACATTCGCGCGGCCTGGGCGGGCATTTGAATCATGGATGAAGGTTTTCAGGCCGAGTTTGTGGCCAGCGTAAACCGGCGGCAGAGAAGTGAAGCCGCCCATGCCAAGCACCGCATCCGCACCAAATTCCCGGATGATCGACTTGCAGCGCGTAATAACGCCCCAGGTTTTCCATAAAAATGGCAGCATTCGCGGCGAAAGTGTCGGCGGTTTTGCCACCGCAGGCACCGTCTCGAAGCGGAGGTGTGCATATTTTGCAGAGGCTTCCGCATCCACTTTTTTTTCGGAAATGAGCAGCATGACTTCGTGGCCCCGCGCGCAAAGCACTTCCGCCACGGCGATGCCGGGAAACAAGTGGCCGCCGGTGCCACCACAGGCGATGATGATTTTCAGGGATTTCGGCACGTGAGGAGAGTGGGTAGGCGGGTACAAGACGCAGAAAAACAGAATCCCGCGCCCCTACGGCAGGACTTAAACAAATCTTGATTATCCGGCAATCCTCAAAACTTCCAAATTCACGGGAGCCGTGGCCCCTAGTTCCCTGCCTCCAGGAATTCAGGGCAAAAAGATTGAAACATTCCAGCCGGATTGCTTCTCTATCGTCGTATGGACACCGCAGAGGAAGACCCTACAGAACTCGCGCCAAAAGCGTGTCTGCATTGTGACGGGACATTGCCATTGGGATTGCTTGCGGGTCTGTGCCCGGCCTGTCTGCTGCAAGCCAAGTAAAGAAGATCGTCGAAACGATCATTGCCATACCTGTAGCAAATCAATTAGAAAAAACCAAAATCATGGAAATTAAATTCAACTGCCCTGGATGCAACCAAAAGCTTTCGGTGGATGAGACAGTTGCGGGTACGGAGGTGCAATGCCCGAGCTGTTCGCAGCCGATGGTGGTGCCCGCTGCGCCTCTTACGTCTTCGGCCCCCACATTTCAAACGACTTACCGACCTCCGTCGTTCAACCCGCTCGCCACCCAACCGAAGCAAGCCAAAGGACTGGCCATTGCATCACTGGTGCTCGGTATTCTGGGAATTATACCAATTCTCGGCCTGGCGACGGGGGTGTTTGGACTGGCACTGGGAATCACGGCGCTGGTCAAGAAAACCACCAGCAAGGGCTTGGCGATTGCCGGCACGGTCTTGGGTGGACTCGCGCTTTTGATGATCCCTTTTCACATAATTATACTAACAACTACCTTGACCGGAGCGAAGTTTGGAACTCAAACGGTGGTTTGCACCAGCAACCTCAAACTCATTGGATTGGCCATCGCCTCGTATCAACAGAAGCATGGCAAATATCCCGATAATCTTGAAGTTCTTGAGAAGGATGGCTTGATTGCAGCAAAGGTGTTGCGTTGCCCGCTGCACGACAGCAAGTCCGGGCAAACCAGCTATGAATACATCCGTCCTTCCGGACCAGAGGAATCGGGAATCATCGCATGGGACCGCCATCCCCATAAGGTCAACAAGGTGGTTATCGGGCGCAATGTGCTTCAAGCGGATGGTTCCGTAAGATTCTTGAATGAGCAGATGTTTAGCCAAACTCCGAGGGCCGCCCGCCAAAACAACCGACCTGTTCTACGGCCAACGCCCACGTCAACGCAAGGCACACCACGAACAGGCGGTGAACCAAAGCCATCTGTTACGCCTAAGCCCCAACCACTCCCGGCTGAGGTGATGACGATCTCAAGTGCCATCTCTGCGTTGAAATCGACGTCCGTTCGAGAGCATCGCGTTCCGCTTCGCTTTCTAACCGATACGCCCGTCACGCCGGAGCAACGGGCTGAGGTCATCGCCGCGGTTAAACCGCTGATGGACGACGTGGATTCCGGGCAGATGGCGTTCGATGTATTTGCTCTCTGGGCTGATCAGGAACAAGTGCCGGACTTGATTGAAATGCTGCGGATCGCTCCGACATCGCAACGGGGAATTAAGTGCATGAATCTGCTTTCGCGCATGGGTGATGCCAGGGCGGCGGAACCGCTGGCCGAGTGTCTCACGCAGTTTCATATCCTGCGCCACGCCCAGGCGGCGCTCGCGGCCTTAGGCGATATCGCCAAGCCTGCGGTGCTTCCGTATTATCACCACGAAGACGGCAATGCACGAAAAGCCGCACGGGAATTGCTTCGTGGATACAAAGCCACCGAAGAGGAAATGTTCGCCGAAACCATCAAGACCTTGGAGTCCGGGTCCATCGGAGCCCGCAACTCCGCGCTACTTGATCTGCCGAAAGCCAAGCTTACGCCGGAACAACAAGTCGCCGCAGCCCGCGCGATACGGCCACTCGTCACCGATGCCGATGATCATACGCGCAAAGCTGCCCACCAAGCCATGAAAACTCTGGCAACAGCGGCCGATGCAGATTTCTTGTTAGAACAGATGAGTTCCACCGATGACTCGACGCGACAATTTGCCACGGATTTGCTCGTGCGCATGAAGGATGCACGTGCCGCAAAACCGCTCGCCGCGTTGCTCGGTGATAGCAAAAAGACGCATGCCGCTGGCAGGTCGCTGGTCAGCCTAGGCAGCGTCGCTGAACCCGCTCTCATTCCCTACCTCCGCACTGACGACCCGGCTACCCGCAAACGTGCGGCGGAGATTTTGGGAGACATCGGCACTTCCGCGAGCCTGTCCGCCCTTCAAGCCTTGGAGAAAGACAAAGACTTTTTTACCAAATCCGCCGCCGCACGCGCCGTGAGCGCCATTAAATCACGGTCGGCCGGGAAAAACGGGAAATGATGATCCCGTGGATTCCATGATTGAAGGCGCTGATCAAACCGGATGTGATGGTTCCATGACGGAATCACCTGCGGACGTCGCACCGGTCCCGGGATGTGAGGCTTTCTCCACGACGCGTTGGACCATGATCGTTGCCGCAGGTCGAGCATCGGATGGTCAGGCCCACCCAGCGATGGAAGAACTTTGCCAGACGTATTGGTATCCGCACTATGCCCATGTGCGGCGGCGTGGATATTCCAAGGTAGATGCTGAAGATCTGACCCAGGCGGTTTTGCGTGATTGCTAGAACCCGCCCATAAATTCGCGAGTTCTTGTTTTGTGTCTTGCCGTCTTGTGTCTCTGTAGGAGTCACCCTGCCTGCTGATAATCCTTTTCCCCGGGTTCCTGGACATCTTTAAGCACCTTCGCAATGATATTATCCACATCAACGCCTTCGGAGTCGGCGGCGAAATTGGTGAACATCCGGTGGCGTAGGACGGGCAAGGCAGCAAGGCGGATGTCGTTGCAATTCACTACCAGGCTGCCACGCATCACCGCGCCTGCCTTGGCAGCGAGCAGTAAGTATTGGGTGGCGCGCGGACCGGCACCGCAATGAATCCATTTTTTGACCGCCTCTGGAGCCCGCGGATCTCCGGGGCGTGTGGCGCGTGCGAGACGAGTGGCATATTTCACGACATGCTTTGAAACCGGCAAGCGGCGCACCAGTTTTTGAAGTTGCAGGATCTCGTCGCCGCTCATGCGTTTCGATAGACTGACACTGCGGTCGGAGGTCGTGCTTTCCGCGATTTCCTCTTCCTCCGCCTCGCTCGGGTAGTCCACCCGCAAGCTGAACATGAAACGGTCGAGTTGCGCCTCGGGCAGCGGATAGGTTCCTTCCTGCTCAAGCGGATTCTGCGTGGCCAACACGAAAAATGGCGGGGCCAGCGGATAGGTCTCACCGGCGGCAGTGACGTGGGCTTCTTGCATTGCTTCTAACAATGCAGCTTGCGTCTTGGGCGGCGTCCGGTTGATTTCATCGGCCAACAGAATATTGGTAAACACCGGCCCGCGGATGAAACGGTAGCTCTTGCGGCCAGTCGCCTCATCCACTTCAAGCACGTCGGTACCCGTGATGTCGGTAGGCATCAGATCGGGGGTGAACTGGATGCGCCGGAACCGCAAGTCGAGCACCTCCGCCAGCGTCCGGATCATCAGCGTTTTCGCCAGACCCGGCAAACCAATCATCAGCACATGCCCGCGCGAAACCAGTGCCAGCATCAAGCTGTGAATGATTTCATGTTGCCCGACGATGGCCTTACCGATCTCCGTGACCACGCCTTCAAGTTTTGGAATCAACACACGCAGTTGTGCCGCAGTTTCCTCGGCGATCTCCGGTGGGGCTTCGCGACGACCAAGATTCACGGTGGGTTCACCGGATTTTATCACTGACTTTTCTCCAGCGATAGTTTCCTCATCGGCATCTTCAAACACATATACGTCGCCGGCGATCTTGATCACATCGCCCACCTTCAGCGCGCGCGGCCACTCGATTCGCTCGCGGTTAACATAAGTTCCGTTCATACTTCCCAAGTCGCGAATGAACCAGACGCCATCATCCTCGGTCAACTCCGCATGATGCCGCGAGGCACCCGTATCCGGGGTGAGGGAAATCCGGTTATCATCGGAGCGACCGATCGTAACAGGTGACAATTTCAGCGGAATGCGACTGCCTTTCGCTCTGCCGACGGTGGCTTTCAAACATTTGGGTGTACTCATGGGTTGTGATTTTTTTGAAGATCAATATTACCGAGATCTTTCGGGGTTCCCGCGAGGCGCAAGCCGCCCAATGCAGGAAGATAGAGATGGGAAAGAAACGGAATGCCTTTGATCTGTGGCGTCTCCTCCCGATAGAGGTGGCGGGTGCCAACCATCTGCCAGTCGTTATCAGCCTCCCGCAGTTCGATGATTTCGAGACGCCGCAGGCAGGCGTCAATCTGCTCGCCGGATCCCCGCAGGATGACGCCGTCGCGAATGCGCTCGGCAAATACCAAAACAAAACCCTCACCTATACCAACCCGGTGAACCATGTGACGATTGAAAAAAGAATCCGCTTTGGCCACGCCTTCTTTGAGATGCTTCGCGCGGTCATCCGTTAGCTTGGTTTCCGCTCCCAGCCCGATTCCTTCGACCACACGGTTGTCGCTTGTCACAAGCATCAGATCGAAGCGACCTACCGGGAGTTTTTCAAAATGAAAGCCAGTGCCACCACCATCGAGAGTCGCCCGATAAACCCGTTTCCGATCACGCTCCACAGCGAGCGCGTGAGTCAGCTTGGAACCCGACACTTTACCGGAAATGATTCCGAAATCGGCATCCGCCGCTTGCGTGTAAATGCGGCCGGGCCCATCGCCCCGCGCCATCGGGGAAACAGCCAGCATCATTGCCACCAAAAGCTTCATGGTTTTGCCACCCATAACTTTGCTGCCTCCGCGCGTTCGTTTTTTGGATAATCCTTTATTAGTAAATTCCATATCTCACGAGCCTCGCCCTTGCGACCCATTTCGTAAAGTGCTCTTCCCCGCCAGAAACGCAATTCGATCTCCTCCGGCGCTCCCGGGCGAATCTTGAGGCTTGTCTCAAGGTCTTGCAGGGCCCGTGCGTAATCCCGCGCAAGGAACATCACCCGGGCCCGCCAGAGCAATTGATCGCCATCGATCTTCGCCATCGGCCGTTCAAGTTCCCAGGCAACGATTTTTTCTAACGATTCGTCAAGATGCTTGTCTTTCACCAGTTGCTCAATGGCCAACGAGCGCGCACGGTCGATCATGGGGGCTCGCCCATCCGCCTTGGCGTCGCCGGAAACCGCATTATTAAAATACCGCGCGGCATCCTCCGTCCTGCCATTCAGAAGTTGATAGTCGCCGAGCCGGACCAGCGCCATACGCGCGATTTGCTTGTCGCCGCTTTTCTCAAGCTTTGAGACCAAGCCCACCACCAACGGGTCTTTGAGTAGAAAAACCCGGATGTCGAGTTCTAGTAAATCCGCATGACGGCCCAGCGTTTTTTTTGCCTCGTCGGGCAATTTGTCGATTCGAGCCAGTGCCGCTTTCGGATCATTCTTAGCGGTTTCACGGATCGCCAATGACATGACCGTCGTCCAGAATGCGCTATCCGGTTTTGCCTTCGCAAGCCATGCTTCGGCCCACCGCGCCGCCTGCGCCGTGGGTAGGAAACTCCGCGCCAGAATCAACCCTGCCCTCCTCGCAGGCTCGGCCAAAGCCAGCGGATCTTCTTTTTCCAACAGCTTCAGATAACTCTTAATTTGTGAATCATGGTTGACGGATTCGGCAGCCAAATCACGGGGAATCATCAACGCTCGCCGCCCCTCGATGCCGCGAGCGCCATTTCTCAAACGCACAATCACCTGCACCGGATCAAGACTCATCCATAGCCGATGGACCTCTTTCCCATGATCCACCCGGCCATCCGGCCACAACCACTCGACCTGCCAGCCCTCACCCGGATCGGCGATCGCCGCAGATAATTTGAAATACCATTCCCCACCGTATCCGATATAACTCACCGCCTGCAAATCCACCAACGGAACAGGCGCACCGTCAGCAGATTCAAACGCGTCCGCCTTCATCTTTCCCGGATGCACCCATGCATCCGGCGGCACATTGCCAAGTTTTCCACCTTGTTCCCAGCCGAGCACCATCGCGCCCGGAGCATCGATTGCGCCATGGCTATACTCTACCTTAGCAAATTTCTCGCGCAGTAGGACGTTCGTCACAGGCACTTTCCGCGGATCAAGCGGGGGCGGTTGTTTTTTCTGCCAACTCATCACCGGATTACTGTCCATCATCACATAACAAACATCATCTGATAGAGTGTAGAATTTCATGTCGCCACCTTCACCGGTCTTGATGAGTCCGGTGTAACGGCTGAGAAAACGGCTTTCTTTACCAAACGGATTGCCCCCATGGAAAATCAATGGCACGAAGCCCACGCCATCCACTGCAGGCGATTTCTTCCACGCATCCTGCCAGCCGGTATATGTCGTGATATTCGCCCCCTCTGGCATTCGCCGCGTTTCTAGCAAAAGACTGCGCGCCGCCGACCACGACTGCATCCGACGTGACACATTCCCTCCGAAATACAAAGTAGCGGTCCCTTCAGCAGGCATCGATTCCGCCAACATGAGAAGCTTGCGACCGCTGCTTCTCCAGACACCATCGAGTGCGATCTCTTTGCCATCAGGACCGATCAGCACCACATCGCGCATGTCCGGGCGGCCGCCGCCGAAGTCCGGCAAATCGATCACCCATCCCGCCCCTGGCGCACCCGGGGCATCTCCTGCATGCAACGCGACGCGCCACAACGCTCCCGGCACAGCCCAGTCCTTCGGAGCCGCTGAGACATGCCCGAAAACCATCACTAACAAAATATAGGAAAGTTTTCGGATCATGGCGCATCGAGTGAGCGGAAATAATCATCGACCGGTTGTTGGAACCCGGCGGGTACTGCGACATCGGCACCACCGGGAAGACGTTTTTCACCGACAAAGCGGCTTTTTTCGCCACCGAAAACCTTCACATCATCAGTGCTGGAGCTCTCACCGATTTCCCGCAAGCCCGCAACAATCCGGCGGTGTAGTGCCTGATACTCCGCCAAACGTCCGGCTGCCAGTGCCTCGCGGGATTCGTCCATCAACCGCACCACCTCCGGCATGGTCCCGGTCCGCAGATAAAACAAACGCGCGGTGGCATAACTCTTCGCCGTCTGCTGCGCCAGCAAGGCCTGCTCCGCAGCAAGCGCGTCGTTGAGAATCTGGTCCGGCGCGTTGACCGACCGCAGCGGAGCCTCGCCGGTCATGCCCGCGCGTTGGCTCGCGCCGCCCGCCTTTCCGCCACCGGTCGCCTTGGCGTCTGATGGCGGTCCATCGTCCTGCACCCGGCCCTTTTGCATCGGGTCATTCGTGCGCCGTGCGTCAATCGAACTTCCCTCAAGCTTATCTGCACGCTGGTTAACCATCTCACCGCTCGACATCCCCTCGCGACCGCCGCTGGATCGACCGGTTTGTTCGTTTTTGTTAGGCGGTGTGTTGCCGGATTTCCCTTGCGCGTTGAAACCGGGCATCGGCCCGTCCGCCACCTCCCAGCCATTGGCCGGATTGACCGCAAACGCATTGTTAGAGGCCGCGTCCTGCACTTGCTCTTCGAGGCCTTCCTGCTTCTGGAGCAAATCACCCACCAAATCCGTAAATGCATCTGGCAACGGCAAATTCGGGATTTCGGGCATCTCGGTGAGATCAAAATTCTCCATCAACCACTTGGTGGTTTCATTTTTATCCGGCAGCCACATTTCCATGTCTTCGGCCGTCTCGGCCGCCTTTTCCATCGCTTCCAACAAACTCTCCTCTTTCTGCACAGCGATCTCCGATGGTTTCAACTCACCTGCCAAAGCCTGCGCGGTGTCCTGTTGGATCACGTCCTCGTAGATCTTCGTCAACTCCTCACGCAGTTCGTTCATGGGTTTCAAATCAGGAAACGCATGAGCGTCCTTCAGCATCTTCTCGATCAGTTTCTCGATCGCCGCCTTCTCCGCCGCCAACTCCTTGGCCATCGCCACATCTTCCGGACTGAATTCATCCTTGGAAGCGAGCTCCTTGCTCTTCTCCACCACCGCCCGTTGTTGTTCGACCAATGCGTCGAGTTTTTCCCGGATGCCCGAAGCCGCTTCCTTCATCGACTCCGCCTGTTCGCCCGCTGCACTTCGCTGCGAGCTATTGAGTAATTCCAGCAGCTTCGCGAGATCCACCAACACCTGCTTGCAAATCCCCGACGCTTCGGAAAACGACTCTTCTTCGATTTTCCCGGCAGCCAGAATCATCTGCTCGTAAATCTTCGCCCCACTCATCAACTCCGCTGCTTTCACCAGCACCTTGCGAAACGCCGCATCGCCGAGCGATGCATTGTTAGAACCATCCAAAAGCGCCTGCCGCACCACCCGGGATTCATCCGCCAGTGCGTCCTGATCCGCCGCCATCGAAAGCCCCTCACCCTTCGCTCCTTTCAAAACCCGTCCGTGCAAGGCCTTTTGGCGTGTGAACAAGACCTCCACCCTGCTGAGCAAATCGCGCACCGCTGTGCCTGCCGTTTCCTCATTCAGATCCGCCGGTAAGATTTTCAAACGCGCGAGTATTGCCACCTCGAGTGCCTCGCCCTTCGCAAGAGTCTCGATTCGTTTCGCGCCCTTGGCAGAAACCGCATCGCGCAGGGCAAGCACTGCCTGTGGCATCTCCTTCGCCGCAAGCGAGCCTAACACATCTCGCCACGCTGCCGAGCCCGCCGGGTTTGCCGCCACCAATCGGCGCGCTTCCTCCTCGATCCGCAATTGCCGTTCCGCGACCGAGGCAACATCAGCCGCATCGTCACCGCGCGGCAATGCCCGGGTGGCATCGAGATTTTTCTGTTGCAGCCGCAACAGGTCATCGAGTCCACCTAACACCTCACCTTGCCGCTGTTCGGCGGCGCGTTGCAATTCCTCTTTGGAAACGATGCGCACCACCAGCATCCGCGAGAGCGTACGGCCGGGGCCAGCAACATCGTTGCCATCAAGCGCGGCGATGCAGAACCACGCCTCATTTTCCCCTTTCTCGATCCACCGCGAAAGCTGGATGTCCACTGTCTGTTTGAGCGAGGGCGCATCCGGTTTCCACGACTGAATCACCCGGCCGTCCGGCTTTTCAGGGGTCCCGCGGAACACCTCCACTTGGGCGAGGCAATAGTCATCAGTCGCCTCAAAACTCAGTTTCAACCATGCGTCTCTTGTGAGTAAAATCTCTTCCTCTCCGGTCGGATCGATCAATCGAACGCGCGGGGACTCGTCCGCTTTGACGTTAAACTCGACTCGGGATCGATCCGTTAGATCATTCACATCCGTCCAACTTGCATTCCAAGGCCGGTTGTTCATCAACCGACCTCTCAATTTCCATGTCACCGGACTACCACCTGCGGCGACCTTCACATCGTCGTGATCGATTGATAATTCTTTCAATCCATGGTCAAAGGTCCAGCCCACGGTGACATCCGATCCCTGCGGCACCGCCGGCCATGACGTGCCATCCGCCACCTGCACGGGTTTCAGTTTTGTGTAAGCAGGAGGCGTAATCACCAGATCGCGCGCCACCACTTTCGCGGGAACTCGCACCTCGATGCGACGTTCGAACGACTTCGCATCTCCGGCTTCAAACCAATACGTCCCACTGTCCGACCATTTGCGCTCGACCGTCCACGCCATCGTTTCTCCCTCGCGATTCACTGCGTGGCGATCGAGATGACTGTTTTTGTTAGACACCACCAACCAGACATCCTTCGGCACCTCGCCTTCCAGCACCACCCGCATAGGGACTTGGGTCCCGCGTGCCACAATCAAATCGCCTGGCGCAACATCCAGCACTCGGGTTTTCGTGATCGGCGCGATCTCCCGCGCAGGCATCAACACCCGGCCCACGCGGCTGCGAAACTCGTCGGGTTTCAGGAAAAACAACAATCCCCCGAGACACACCAGCACGCCAACGCCCGCCGACCACCTCCGCAACAAGCGCCAATCATACACGCGTTTCCACGAAATCCCACCCCACAGTCCGGACAACTCACCTAACAAAACCGCACGCCACGACGAACTTCCGTCGAGCGTGCGATCAAGTTGCACCGCATTGACCAGCGCGTTGTCGGTCCGACCGGTTGCTTCTTCAAGTCGGCGCGCCAAAGCTGCGTCGTCCATGCGCCGGAGCCCGATGTGCACTGCCCGCACCAACGCCATGAGCAGCGGCAACACAAACGCGACGAATCCCACCCAACGTCCGAACGCGCCGAATTTCACCCGCGCATCCACCGCTAACCACACAGCGATTACGATGCCCGCCACCACAAAACCCACAGAAAGCGCCGTGAATCCACGACCGATCTTCAATGCCCGACCAGCACGATCCAGGATCCGACGCGGCGAGGGCGAGTCAGATGTCTCCGGGTGCACTGGGGGATGAGATTTCACCGGTATGGGTTACGGTTTCGTTTCGGGCTTTTGTTCGGCTGAAACGTCGTCCACTCGAAACAGCCTAAAATTCGTAAAATACGATTTTGCCGCGGCCATGGTCGCACCGTAGTTGACCACCTTCACCGAGATGAATTCCGGTGCTTGATCCTTGCCCGCAATCACCACGGTCTTCGGCACCTTGAACTCACGTTCAGCGGTCGTCCAAACCTTGGAGTTTCCCGGTGGCGATGGCACCTGCGCCCGATAGCACATCATCAAAGCAGGTCGACCATCGGCCGGAGCACGCCGAAAAATCGTGCGCTTTTGTTCCGGATGCGGATCGGTGCTCCATGCTTCCGCATGGATCTTCGCGGATACATCCCAAGTCATGCAATCCACCTGCACCTTGTAGGTCGCACCCGGCACCACTGGCACCGGCACGCTCTCAAGCTTGCCACCTTGGTTTCCGGCAATGCCCGCTGGCAAATCGAGCACCACCGCCGTGCGCCCGCCCGCCTCTGCCGCCGAAGCCATCTTCACATAGGGCCCGTTGTCCTTGTAAAACGCCTCGTCCGGAAAATTCGTCAACCATCCCTTCAGCGGTTCCTTGCCTTCGAAATTTCCGTTAGGCAGCAAATTCTTCTCCGCACCAAACGCCAACACTGGCCACAGAATCGCTGAAATGATAAAGGAGAGATGGGCTTTGCGAGGTTTCATGAGCGGTCGGTAAGATTGAACCCCGGAATCATGGATGGTTTCTCGCTTCCCGTCCACGTCCGTTTCCACCGATTCATACCAGACCTCTCCGCCGCCGCAGCCACCACTCGCCGCAGAGGCAAGCGAGTAGCAAGGACACAATAAGCGGGTGGTTCCAAACATCCGTGACGACTTCGCGCTCGGTTTGGCGTTTGGGTTTCGGGAGCATTTCCAGCCATTTCTCGCCCTCACCTCGGGCGAAATACGCGCCGCCACTTTGTTTCGCGAGCTGTTGTAGAAACTCCGCGTCAGGCGACTCACCGCGACGCTCCTCGGGTGATGCGGCAACGGCGAAACTCATGTTGGCGCTCACCTCGCCACCCGTCCACGAAACCTGCGCCTCGACCTGATAGACTCCGGTGCTATCCGCATCGGTTTCACCCCGGAAGCCAGTCACACGTCGGCCATCCGGGTTTTGCCAAACCGCCGCTTGCAAGGTCAGCGGGCGGGTTTGTCCGGCGGGCGATTTGATCGTGACACCAAGCGATTCAAATGGCGCCGAGCCCTTGCCAATCCATTCGGCCTGGATCGAGACTTTGTCACCTTGCTGATAGAACGGCCGTTCACACGTGAGTTCGATGCGCCCGCGGCTTTGCAAGCCCTCCTGATCCGGCGCGAGCCAATCCAGCATCTGCGACCAAAACGTATCGTAAGCGGAAAGCCGGCCACTCCATCCCGGCGAGGCGACGCGCCAGCGCCAGAGTGTATCGCTAAGCACCACCGCCACCCGTCCCGCGCCCTGTTGTTTCACCACCACCAATGGACGTGCCTGCCCATCCGCAATGGTCTCCATCAGCACCTGCGCGTTGCCCGCCACACCACTAGCGAGATTCGCTCCCTGCAACGCAGGGAAATCCTTCACCGCTTCAAACAACGGACCAAATACCGGATGGCGCAATCCGGCGTCGGTGAGTTTCACGCCGAATCGCCCGTCGCGATGCGGCGCGGGTGTCGGCACCGGCAGCACGCGTCCGAGGCTTTCCGCAGCTTGTGGCGAACCTAACAAATTTTGCCCGCCGAGCACCACCAAGCCACCGCCCTTGCCCGCGAAGTCCGAGATGGCATGCCATTGCGCCGCATTGAGCGCGTCTGGACTCACGTCCTCCAACACGATGGTGGAGCGTGACGAAAGCGCCGCCGGGCTCAGATCGAGCGTGTCCTTGCCACCGTCGAGGCTCGCCCAGCGACCGTCCTGCCAACGGGCATAACTGTCGAGCCGCACGTTGCGGTCGGTCGTGAGCGCACGACGCAGGAATTTCCCTTCAAAACCAATGGTGTTAGAAAGCAACAATACGCTGCGCCCTTCCTGCCGTACGGCGACCACGAATGGCTGAGACTTCGCCGAAGCATCTGCCGCAGGATCCGCCACACGCAACTCGTATGCATAACTCCCCGGGCGCTCGGGTTTCAAAGGAAGAATCGTCTCCATCACATCGCCCCGGCGCATGAAACGCACACGCTTTTCCGACAGCTTGCGCCCCTCGCTCCAAAGCTCCACCGGGACGTCTTTGCCATCCACGCCCCACCCTTGCAGGACGACTCGCACGCTGGTTTCCGCTCCTGCCTCTGGGCGACGCGGCGGTTCGACTTGCCACACTGCCACCCGCGCGGTGGTGTCGGCTCCCGGCGGCTCCACTTCCATTACCCAGCACGGAAGACCTAGGCTAACAGGTGGTCCGCCGCCGGTGTCCAAGCCATCGGAAATCAAGACCATGCCCGCCGCGCCTTCGCGGCCCCAGCGGCGCGACCAATCGCTGATCGCGGCATTCATCCGCGACTCGGTTCCCTTGAATGAAAGTTCACTCGGGATAATTTCCTTGAGTTCTCGATTCACCGAGAAAAACCGGAAATCGCAGGATTCACGTGCATCGCGGAATGCGGCGGATTCCAACCACTGGCGGGCCACTGCGGCGCGCGTCTCAGGCGTCGGGCCGTCGTTCATGCTTTGCGAATCATCAATCAGCACGCCCACCAGCGGTCGCTCCACCACCCACTCGCTACGCTGAAGTTGGGGTTGCAGAAGCACGATTCCTAACAGGATTGCAGATGCGCCGCGCAAACCGGCGAGCCACGCCGCGCGTTGACGATCCGGATCGTTCCTCAAGCCCGCAAATGTCCACGCGGTGAGCCCAAGCACAACAGCGGCTAACAAACCAAACCCAAAGTGGAGCATCATGGGACGGCCCTCCTTGTCATCCATTTCGGCAAGCCGCCGCCCGCACTCACCACGCGTTGTTTCGCCGCACGCGCACTCATCCAGCCCTCAGCCAAAAACACCAACGCCGCAGCTGCTAGAATCCACGGCCAGAGCGGCACCTCGCGACGGATCGCATCGCGCCATTCGCGGATGCCCTGCTGCCCGACGGCCACTTTCCCGGGCAGCATCGCCTGAAGTTTCGCCGCTTCCACGGGCCGCAGATCGGACTCCGCACGGCGCACGCTCACCGCACAGCGCCAGAGAGTTTTTCCATCTTCAGAAATCGCGTCAAACACCCCGGCCTTCAACGCCCGCACAGCCGGCTCGCCAGACTCCCCCTTGGGCCACGATGCGGCGATGGAAAACTTTGAGACATCCGGCCATGCCTCACCAACCCAGCAAGTGGTCGTCGTTTGCAAGGCAAGCTCCTTCGCCCGCGCCATCTGCTGGACCAGTGCTACAAACGCAGGCGAAAGCGGCAAATCCCCCCATGTTCGATCCACGCTCGCGTTGAGCCAAAACACGCGACCTTTTCCACGCGGAGCTTCGACGAGTAACGGATATCCTCCCGCCAGCGTAGCTAACAGTTTTCCGCTATTCGCTGGCACACAACTCCGAACGATCCGCTGCGGCAGCGGAGGAAATGGCGTCTGCTCACTCCAAACGCCGTCGAAGAGAATATGATCAGTCGCTAACAGACGGGTCGCCATCCGCCCAGCGGGCAACGGGGTTTCCTCACCCATCGTGACCGGCCAATCAGCAGGCAGCGTCTCCGGTTGCGAATCCCCGGTCACGACCACGGTGCCACCCGCATTGGCAAATTCCATCGCCTTCTCCCACGCGGTTTTGTTCGTTAGAGATTCGCCGGTAAACCATAACGAATCGATGCCGTCGGTCGATTGTTTCACCCACGCATCGGATTCGATGGCAGTCGCCTTGCCCGCTCCACCTGCGGCGATTGCTTTGGTTAGAAAAAACGCCGGCTTCATGCCGCCGCCGATTCCAGCCTCGTGCTCGACCACAAGCGCGTTGATCGGATGCCGCACCGGCAACGCGAAGTTCCACTTGTCGTCACAAGCCAACGCATCGCCAGCAAGCGCGACCTCACCGGTAAAAACCGGGCCGTCCACCGCAGGAACCGCCAGCGACAAAGGCACATCTACCGAGCCACCGGGCTGTATTTCCAAGGGCTTGCGGAAGATCGTCTTGCCGCCGACACGGCATTCTAGCAAATCATTCACTCTGGCATCGCCATGATTCACGACCTTCACCACGCCGCTCAGCAACGCCCCTTCGCGCACAGTCCGCGCATCCCACACCACTGATTCCACATCCACATTCGCGGCCTGCACGGTGTCCGGCGCCAACACGACGAGCCCCACTCCGCCACGATCCCACGAATTTCGGAAAAACCCCTCCGCCGGCCAGTCCCACGCGGCGGGCTGATGATCCGTGATGACCACCAGTTCTTTTCGCCCGATGCTGCGGGCCTCCGCCCACTCGCGGGCGGCGTTGAAAACCGGTGCTAGACCCGAAGAGCCGTCTGAGGCGGTCACGGCATCGAGTTGCTTGAGAAGAAAGGCGCGATCGACGATGGGAAGTGGCACGGGTTTCTCCAGCCGATCGGTTAGAATCCACAGCGCCACCGCATCCGAGCGATCGAGGCCGTTGATCCACTCGCGGGCGAGGCGTTTTGCGGCATCGATCCGCGGACCGGCTTCACCGCGCCAACCCATGCTTGCGGTGGCGTCGATCACCACCACGGATTCCACCGCGCGCGCGGCACCCAGCCAGCCGCCGCTGGAACGCACCACCGGCCGGGCGAAAGCCGCCGCCAGTAACGCAATGAGCAACAGGCGCAGCAACAACAAACCAAGATCCTCCACCTTCGCCTGCCGCTTCATCCGCGCAGTTGCCGCCTTCAAGTAACGCAACGATGGAAACTCCACCGGCGTCTGCCGCCGCTTCCGCCGCAAGTGCAGCCAAAGCGGCACCGCTAGGGCGGCGGCACTTACTAACAGGAATGGTGAAAGGAATCCCATGGATCAAAAGCGCGGAATCCGACCGTTGCCTCGGTCAATTCAATCTCATCAAGGGACGCAGCGCCAGAACCGAGTCTTTCATGGCATATCGATCCACGGGCCAACGCAGCCGTGGACTTGAGCATGTTCTTACTTTCCAGCAGGCAAAGTGTGGCATAGCATCGTGATCATGATTGGAATCGCCCGCGCCACCCTACTGACATGTCTGCTGCTGATGCTTGCATTACCCGCGCATGCTGAACATGTGATCGTCACTGGCGGCCCAGCCCTGAGGAAATGGGAGAATTTGCGAGTCCCTGCCGACCAGCATGACCGATGGTGGGCAAATTTCGTGCGCGCCTCCACACTGCGCATGGCGGAAATCCGCAAGGCCTACGGGCCGGACGCGCCATTGGTGTGGTTGGTCTATCAGCCTGGCTACTGGACGCGGGGTGGTGAGGATGGAAAACCCTATACCGCCTGGATTTCCGAATTGGCGGCCAAGCGCCGTGCGACTCTCATTTGGTTCAACAGCGGCGGCAGTTTCATTCAGGCGCTCAATTCACGCCCGCGCGGATCGATCCAGACGTTCGATTTTTTTGGTCATTCAAACCGCTACGCTTTCATGTTCGATTACGGCAATGATATTATGGCGGCCTCCACATCCTGGCTCCATGAGCGAGATATTCCTCGCATCAAAGGCTCGGTTTTTGCCCGCAACGCTTATTGCAAAAGCTGGGGTTGTCACACCGGTGAAAGCATGAGTGCGGCTTGGAAACGTTCGGTTGGCATCCCGCTGGAGGGAGCAAAAGGCCCCACGGACTACACGGTGCTGAGCGATGGTCGCCTGCCCATCGTCAAAGGCAGCTGGGCGCGCTGAAGAGATGGTTTTTTCAGCGGCAAAGGTTTGACATCGGTGGCCGGAAATCAACATTGGTGTCCATGTACGAAGCCGCAGGAAAAATTAAAGTGATCAACGAAACACAGAGCTTTCCGAGTGGTTTCACAAAACGTGAATTCGTAGTGACCACCGCGAACGACAAGTTTCCGCAGGATCTGAAGTTCGAGATCGTGAAGGACAAATGCTCGCAACTCGACGCCTTCGATGTCGGTCAAGACGTGCAAGTCAGCTTCGATATCCGTGGCAATGAATACAATGGCAAGTATTTCGTAAACCTCTCGTGCTGGAAAATCCAAGCAGCCAATGGTGCTGCCGGGAATGCCCGGCCCGCCGCCGCCGCCGACCGCGCTCAAGGCAGCCCAAGCGCGGAACCCAATCTCGCAGATCTCCGCAATGACGAGGATTTTGACGATGACGTGCCATTCTGAATCGCCCTCCGAAACCGGCCAGCATCCGCCACTTTCACCCGCAGAAAATAACACTTCACTTCGACGTCGGATATCCGATCTTCATTGAACCATGCTCACAAACCGCCTCCGCTATCTCTTGATTGTGCCGCTGTTACTGGCAGGACTATGGTTGGCATGGCCAAGCCCGCCGAAGGATGGTGACTCTGCGGCGAATCCGACTCCACCGGTCGCCATGTCCGGAGACCGCGGCACCTCGCCGCTGGATAACGACCCATCAGGGACAACCCGTCCACCCCGTATCAAGGATCGCAGTTTAAACAATAGCGACAACGGCGACAACACCGAGGCCAGCGCCCGCATTGAGCGCATCCTCGGTGATGACAAGATCAGCACCACCGATGCGGCCGTCATGCTTCACGCGATGGCCGCAGACACCTCCCTTCCAGTGTCCGCGCGGCATGAGGCTCTCCAGCACGGATTGAACCTCGATATGACACCTTTTGCTCGTTTCGGGGAAGCAGCAGACTTGCCTGCAGAGCTTGCCACAGAGTTTCTCAACGCCGTCATCAATTTCAACGAATCACCCGAATTGCAGATCAAGGCCTATCTCGCTCTGCTCAATCATCCCGATCCTGAAGTCTCCGAATCCGCCACCGATATGCTGGCATTTGTCGTCGAGGACGACCAGCGCGAGGCCGATGCTGCGACCCTAGTCAAAATGGCTCAACAGAAACTTCTGGAACTCAGCCAAGCACCGCCCGAGACCAACTGACCTGCCAAAAGGCAAATCCTTCGTGTTTCCGCATTCTTGCGTCTTGCATACGGCCGCGCAGCTCATGATGTTCTCCTCATGCGAGTGATGGCATTGACGGGAGGAATCGCCTCCGGAAAATCGACGGTCTGCCGGGTGTTGCGCGAATATCTGCCAGCGGTGGAAATTTTCGATTGCGATGCAGCGGTCCACCGGATGTTGGAGGCGGATCCGGAGGTTGCGGCAATCGTCTTGGAAACCTTTGGCGATCAGGCGCTGGATGCAGATGGCCGGATTGACCGTCATTTCTTGCGGGGACGGGTGTTCGGCGATCAGGCCGCACGCTTGCGTCTGGAAGCCATTCTCCACCCCCGTGTGAAACAGGAATGTCTTGATTCCCTCGAAATCGCTGCTAAACGAAGCGCGGATCTGTTCATCGCGGATGTGCCGCTCTTTTTTGAAAAGGGCTTCGACTTCGGCCAACATCAAGTGCTCGTCGTCGCCTCATCACGCGCTACACAAATCCAGCGGCTCAAGGCCCGTGGCAACTTCGAGGACGATCTGATCGAATCCATTCTCGCCGCCCAGCTCCCAGTTCAGGAAAAAATATCTCTCGCGGATGTGGTTTTCTGGAACGAAGGCCCCCCATCCGTCCTCCGCTCACAAATCCGCCGTTTCTCCCAGGAATTTCTCATGACTCTCTCTCCCGAATCCGAAGCCGCTCCGGCTCCATCCGCCGTCGCGGTGGCACCACTCGCGCCGATTTCCATCGATATCAACCAATTCCGCCTCAAATCCCTCGCGGAATTGCAGGCCATGGCCGAGGCCTCGCCCGCACGCATCCAAGGCGGCATCCCGAAAAGCCAGTTGATCTACGAACTCCTGTGTTTCTTCGGCCATGAAGGCAGCGGCCTCGTCTGCGAAGGCGTGTTGGAACAAACCAAGGAAAACTTCGCCATGATGCGCGATCCCGAACGCAGCTTCCGCCCGAGCCCGGACGATATCCACGTCGGCACCCACATGCTGCGCGAACTCGGCCTGCGCGTCGGCCAACAAATCAAAGTCCGCGTCCGCGCACCCCGCGAGCGCGATAAATTCCTAGCCGCCCACGAAGTGATCGAAGTCGAGGGCGTGCCCGTCGCCGATTTCCAAGTGCGCACGGAGTTTGATAAATTGACTCCGCTTTTCCCGAATGAACGCATCCATTTGGAAGGCGAAGGAAATGATTTTCTCGGCGTGCGCGCCATCGATCTCATCGCCCCGCTCGGCAAGGGTCAACGCGGCATCATCGTCGCCCCACCCCGCGGTGGCAAAACCATCCTTCTCAAACAAATCGCCCGCTCCATCCGCGCCAACCATCCGGATGCAGAACTCATCATTTTGCTGCTCGACGAACGACCCGAGGAAGTCACCGATTTCGAGGAAACCGTCGGCTCACGCGTCTATGCCTCGACCTTCGATGAATCGCCACGCCGCCACGCCCAAGTCGCGGACCTCGTGCTCGAGCGCGCCAAACGCCTCGTCGAACTCGGCAAGGATGTGATCCTGCTGCTCGATAGCCTCACTCGCCTCGCTCGCGGCCACAACTCCGCGATGCAGGGCAGCGGCCCGATCGGCTCCGGCGGCGTCAGCCCGGTCGCTTTGCAGAAATCCCGCAAGTTTTTTGGCACCGCCCGCAACGTCGAAGAAGGTGGCTCGCTCACCATTCTTGCCACCGCCCTCGTCGAAACCGAAAGCCGTCTGGATGATGTGGTTTTCGAAGAATTCAAAGGCACCGGCAACATGGAAGTCCGGCTCGACCGTGAACTCGCCGAGCGCCGAGTTTTCCCCGCCATCCACATCCCGCAGTCCGGCACCCGCAACGACGACCGCCTCTATCATCCGGATGAATTCCTCAAAGTCGTGGATCTCCGCAAACAACTCGCCGGCTTGCCCATCGGCGATGCCATCGAGACTTTGCTCAAAAATCTCCGCGCCACCAAAACCAACGCCGAACTGCTGCTCCGCGGCTTGCGATAACCCGCAACTGGCTCATTGACATGGGCCTGCAACTCCGCCTAGTTTCCCGCGCGTTCGCCGGACTGAGGGAAATTTCCTCCCCAAGTGCCGGCTTTTCATGTTCAAACACACGATATCAATCAATACGATGGCTACCAAAAAGAAGGCTGCAAAACCCGCGCCAAAAAAGTCCGCTGAAAAAAACTCAGCTCCTAACAACAAAGCCAAATACGTTTACACGTGGGGCGCAGGCAAGGCCGATGGTCACGGCGGCATGAAGCCACTTCTTGGCGGCAAAGGCGCGAACCTCGCCGAAATGACTCGCATCGGACTGCCAGTGCCTCCGGGATTCACCGCCACCACCGAGGTCTGCACCTATTTCTACGCAAATAAAAAAACCTATCCTAGCGTGCTCCAAGCACAGATGGAAGCAGGCGTGGCAAACATGGAAAAAATCATGGGCTGCAAGTTCGGAGATGCCAAGGGCATGCCGCTGCTCGTCGCCGTGCGCTCCGGTGCCCGCGACTCGATGCCCGGCATGATGGACACCATCCTCAACCTCGGTCTCAACGATGATACCGTGAAATCCCTCGCCACCGTCACCAAGAACGAGCGTTTCGCATGGGATTGCTACCGCCGCTTCGTCCAGATGTATGGCGACGTCGTGCTCGGCGTACAAAAACGCGAAGGCGAAGACCACGAACCGTTCGAAGTCGCCATCGAGGAATACAAACACGAAAAATACGGCAAGGACATCATCGACTCCGACCTAACAGCCGACGACCAGAAAGAACTGGTCAAGCTCTTCAAGGCGCTCGTCAAGGATCGCACCGGCAAGTCCTTCCCCAGCAATCCATGGGACCAACTCCGTGGTGCCGCCGGTGCCGTGTTCAGCTCATGGATGAATGACCGCGCGATCGTCTATCGCCGCAAATACAACATCCCCGCCGAGTGGGGCACCGCCGTCAATGTGCAGGCCATGGTCTATGGCAACACCGGCGACACCTCCGGTTCCGGCGTGGCCTTCACCCGCAACCCTGCCAACGGGGTCAACGAATTCTACGGGGAGTTCCTTATCAACGCCCAAGGCGAAGATGTCGTTGCCGGCGTGCGCACTCCCGAGCCCGTCGCCCTCCTCAAAAAGGTGATGCCGAAGTCCTACGCCGAGCTGATGAAGGTCCGCGCCATCCTCGAAAAACATTTCAAGGATGTGCAGGACATCGAGTTCACCATCCAGGAAGGCAAGTTGTTCATGTTGCAAACCCGCAACGGCAAACGCACCGCCGCCGCCGCTCTCAAGTTCTCCATGGACATGGTCAAGGAAAAGCTCATCGACTGGCAGACTGCGGTCCTTCGCAACCCGGCCGACCAGCTCGATCAACTCCTCGCTCCGATCTTCGACGTCGCCGACGTGAAGAAAGCCAAGCTTCTCGCCACCGGCCTTCCCGCCGGCCCCGGCGCCGCTTCCGGCAAGGTTTATCTGAACGCCGACCGCGCGGCAGCCGCTGAAGCGCGCGGCGAAAAGGTCCTGCTCGTCCGCAACGAAACCAGCCCGGAAGACCTTCGTGGCATGATCGCCGCCGAGGGCATCCTCACCGCCAAGGGTGGCGTTTCCTCGCACGCCGCTCTCGTTGCCCGCCAAATGGGCAAGGTCTGCGTTTGCGGTGCCGCCGCCGTGGAGATCGATTACGACAAGCTCACCGTCACCGCCTCCGGTGTCACCTTCAAGGAAGGCGACTACATGTCCATCGACGGAACCTCCGGAACCGTTTACGGCGGCCAGATCAAAACCGCTCCTTCGGAAATCATCACCGGCATCGTCAGCAATGACATAGCCGCCCAGAAAACCGAGAAGTTCAAAAACTTCCTCCAGCTCATGGTATGGTGCTCGCAAGCCACCAAACTCGGCGTCCGCACCAATGCGGATACCCCGGAGCAGACCCGCATCGCCATGGCCTTCGGCGCCACCGGCATCGGCCTGACCCGCACCGAGCACATGTTCTTCGAGGGCGACCGCATCGACGCCATGCGTGAGATGATTCTCGCCACCGACGAGTCATCACGCCGTGCCGCTCTGGCAAAACTCCTGCCCTATCAGCGCGAGGATTTCACCGGCATCTTCAAGACCCTCAAGGGTTTCCCGGCCACCATCCGCTTGCTCGATCCGCCGCTCCACGAGTTCCTCCCGCACAGCAAGGAGCAACAAATGGACCTCGCTCGCAAGATCAACATCCCGGTGGAAACCATCATCCATCGCGTCGCCGAACTCCACGAGTTCAACCCGATGCTCGGTCACCGCGGTTGCCGTCTAGGCGTCGCCTATCCGGAAATCACCGAGATGCAGGCCCGCGCCATCTTCGAAGCTGCCGCTGACGTGGCGAAAAAGAAGATCCCCGTGAAACCCGAAGTCATGATCCCGCTCGTCGGATTCTCCAAGGAATTCGAACTCCAAGCCGAGATCGTCCATCGCGTTGCCAAGGAAGTCATGACCCAGAAAAAGGTGAAGTTCGACTACCAGGTCGGCACCATGATCGAAGTCCCACGCGGCGCACTCACCGCCGACGAAATCGCCAAGGGTGCCGAGTTCTTCAGCTTCGGCACCAACGATCTCACCCAGACCGCTCTCGGCATCAGCCGTGACGACATGGGCGCCTTCCTCACGCCCTACATCGAGAACGAAGTCTTCAAAAAGAACCCCTTCGCCACCCTCGACACCACCGGCGTCGGCCAACTCATGGAAATCGCCGTGGCCAAGGGCCGCAGCACCCGTCCTAACATCAAGCTCGGCATTTGCGGTGAGCACGGTGGCGATCCGGACTCCGTGAAGTTCTGCCACAAGCTGGGCCTCAACTATGTGTCCTGCTCGCCTTACCGCGTGCCCGTCGCCCGCCTCGCCGCCGCGCAGGCTGCGATCGAAGACGGATCCGCCACTCCCACCACGAAGGTTACGAAAAAAGCCGCTAAGAAAAAATAATCCGTGGCTGCGGTTTCCAAGCGCAATGCCCACTCATCCAAGCCGCTCCGGGAAACCGGGCGGCTTTTTTGGTGAACGACCACTGATTTTTTTGTTCAAAACAAAGCGACTTCATTGATCAAAGGCGATGATCAAATCGTGAATGGTGGCCGCCGCTGATATGCGCACAAAGCATTGGCTTCGGCATCATCGATGAACGACTCCTTTGCAGGATCGAACTTGAGTTTTCGACCCAGCTTCCAACTGATGGCGGCCGCATGACATGCCACTTCGGTCGTGCGCACGATGGACGAATTGCAGGCGGTCGCTTTGCGCGATTTGATGGAATCAAGGAATTCGCGGACATGCTTTGACGGATCGATGCCGAGCATCTCGGCGGGCTTCTCGCCTGCGGCAATCAAGCCCTCGCTGCAAGCGATCTTGCTGAAGTCACCGGCTTCGACCCACCCCTTCTCACCCTCGAAGCGAACCGGGCAGGATCCAAGCCCGAGCCACCCCCCTTCGTCCTTGAAACCCGCTAGACGCATTACCAGCTCAACCCCATTGGCATAGCGGGCGCGAAGCTGATCGTCCTGGAACCAGAATTCCACTGGAGTCGTATCATCCGCAGCCACCGCCCATTGACATAGGTTTACCGTGTGCGAGGCCCAATCATGAAGCCCCCAACCTGCGGAAAACCCCTCATAGTGGCGCCATTGGCTGCGCACGTATTTCTGGTTGTAGGGCCGCGCGGGAGCCGGCCCCACCCAGCGATTCCAATCGAGAATCCCCGCATCGGGTTCCGGCTCCGCAGGCAAATTCGCTTTGACCGGCCGCGGAAGCCAGATGCCCGCATGCAGGGTCTTGAGTTTACCGAGCCTACCCGTGCGGGCAAGATGCGCGGCCAATTGGAAGTTGTCGACATTCCGGCGTTGCATGCCGCCCTGGTAAATTCGTTTGTTAGTCAAAACCGCCTCATCGAGCTCCCTGCATTCCGCGATGCTCATGGTGCAGGGTTTCTCACAATAAATGTCCTTGCCCGCCCGCGCGGCCATGATCGAAGCCGTGCCATGCCAGCGGTCACCTGTGGCGATCAGCACCGCGTCGATGTCATCACGACCCAAAATTTCCTGCATGTCGCTGTATGCCTTGCAATCCTCGTTGCCATAGTGGCGGTTGACCGTCTTGCGGATGATTTCACTGCGCTCCATCTGCACATCGGCGATCGCCACGAAACGGACATCCGCTTGGCTCAGAAAGGATTTGATAACTTCCCTACCACGCGGGCCCAGGCCGATCCCGGCAACAGTGATTTTGTCGTTGGCACCCACCTTGGCCTGTTGGGAAAAAGCACGATGCGACGCAATGGCCGAGAAGCCGACCGCCGCGGCGGCACGTGTCATGAAGTTTCGACGCTTAAAATTCATGGTTTTGGTTTCTCCTAAGTTGACTGGTTTTCGTTAGAGGCGGGCGTGAATGAGGTGAGAAAAATATTCTTGAACTGCGCCTTCATCGGAGGTCCCGGATGCATCTGCAGGCCGATGAATCCTTTGCGGGCCTGCGCGCTGGCATGGTGATCGACGATGTCGCACATCTTCACCCCGTTGAGAAACACCGCAATCGACGGCCCTTTGCATACGATGCGGTAGTGGTTCCATTCACCGGGTTTGTAATGCTTCAACAGATCGGCGGCATCGCCCAGCGGGCGGGACTCGCGCTTGCCAACATCCGGCAAGACCACCTGCGCACCCCGCTCGGCCACCAAGCCATGTTGATGATGGTAGATGTATCCAATCAATTTGCCATCGCCGGTCATGTCGGCCTGATAGCCGAACATGTCATGCTCCGGCCGACGCTCGGAGCGGATTTGAATGCCCGAGTTCGCCTGATCGCTGATCTTGAAATCGCAATCGAGCTGGAAGTCCGCCACCTGCGCGCCCGTCCAGACCAGATAATTGGCTTTCTTGCACGGCTTGTTCGGAGTGCTTTCCGAAGTGAGGGCCCCATCTTCAACTGTCCACCATCCCGGCGAGCCATCCCAACCGGTAAGATCCTTGCCATTGAACAATGAAACCGGCGGATCTTGCTCCTCGGCCATGCAGACAATCGCGGAAATCATCAATAGGGACGCGAAGCGCAAAACGCCGGATCGAACACATGTGAAGAAAGTCCATAACGTCTTCATGGTAGGATAGCTTACGTTTTTGCAGACGGGTTTTATCAACAAATGGATGCATGTCGGCAATTTGCCGTTTCAGCATGGCCATGATCGCGCGTTGCCAATGAGGTGGGAAAGTGAGGCGCTTTGCGCTCGTTTCTTTCGCGTTTCATTGGCTTGGTGGACAGGAGTGTCCACCCTCCTTATTTCCCTACGGAGTCGATCACGGCGGTGACGATCGGATCAAGCAACAGCGCGGGGAACAGTCCGAGAACGACGAGCGCCGCAGCGGGAATTCCGACCGCAAGCGCGTGACTCGCCGTGATGGGGCTCTCCTCTCCCACTTCAGTGGACTCCTTGACGAAGGCTTGTTTCAGGATGCTCAGATAGTAGTAGAGCGAGATCGCACTCATGATCGCGGCGAGGCCGACCAACCAAGTTAGACCCGGCTCGCCACCGTGGGTGGATGCGGACAGCGCGGCGCTGAACATCGCGAACTTCCCGGCGAATCCCGCCAAGGGTGGAATCCCGGCAAGTGAGGCGAGGAACACTAACAAAGCCACCGCTTGCAGCGGCGAACGGTGGACAAGCCCGGCAAATGAGGTGGGCGAATCGTTTCCGCGATTGCGCTCGACGGCGGCAGTCACGGCCAATGCGCCGAGCGTGGCGAGGCCGTAGACGACCACATAAAACAAGGCGGCTCCCGCTGCGGATGTGCCATTCGCGCAGACGCCGACGAGCAAGTAACCGGTGTTGGCGACCGCCGAGTAGGCGAGTAAGCGCCGGACGCTGGTTTGGGCGAGGGCGAGAACGTTTCCGAAAATCATCGAGACCGCAGCCAGCACGCCGATCCACAGCGACCAACCGGCGACCATGCCACCCCATGCCGCAGAACCGGATGCGGCGCTGAAACCGATCAACAGAAACCGCACGAGCACCACCATGCCGACCGCTTTTGAGGCGGCGGAAATCAGAGCGACGCTCGTCGCCGGAGCACCCTGATAGACATCGGGAGCCCAATAGTGGAATGGTGCGGCGGCAAGTTTGAAACCAATGCCCCCCACCACCATCACGAGCCCGGCGATGGCCAGTGGCGAGGTCGGGTTTTCAGCGAGTTTCACGGCCAAGTCCGGCAGTGTGGCCGCATTCGAAAATCCATAAATCAAACTCAGACCGAACAGCAGGAAGGCCGCTGAGACACCGCCGAACAGGAAATACTTGAGCGAGGCCTCCGAGGCGCGCGCCGTGCGCGGAAACCCGGCGAGCAGATAGAGCGAGAGGCTCGCGAGTTCGAGTGCAACGAAAAGGAACAACAGGTGGTTGGTTCCGCTGGTCAGCAGCAGTCCGGTCAGGGCGAAAAACATCAGTGCAAAAAACTCGCCGGGGTTCTGGATTTCCCGTCTGGCGGGCGGCAGAAGAATGGCTAACAATCCGAGGCCCAGAACTACTGCCTTGAAGATTCTTGCGAGCGGATCCATCGAGATCAACTGGCTACCCGAATCGAGATTCGCCGGCATATTGAAGATGACGAATCCCGCGAGAATCACTCCGATCGCCGCGATGGCGGAAGCGGTGACATTGGCGATCGGCTTGCCGGTTTTCGCTTCGGTGGCGACGGCCACACCGAGTAGAAGAAGCGCCGTGACGACCAGCACGGCCTCCGGCAACAATTGGATGAATAGCGTGGAGTAATTCACGGCAGGGAGAGGATCGAGTTAAACAAGGGCGAGCGCAGGCCGTCATCGATGAGGACGATCCATGGTTTCGGATAGATCCCGATGGCGAGCGAAACAGCGAGCAACAAGCTGGTGGCCGAGATTTCAGGCCAAGTCAGCGGCGGTAACGCGTGCGCGGCGGCATCCGTCGGCTTGCGAGTGGGGAAGCAGGTTTTCTGCAGCGCCCGCAATGAGAAGGCCCCCGTCAGGATGATGCCGATGGCCACTGCGATGGTCAGCCATGGGTAGGCTTGCCAGAGGCCGATGACCACCGAGATTTCCGCGACGAATCCGCTGAAACCGGGCAGGCCCATTGACGCTGCGGTGGCCAGAGTGAAGGCGACCGCCACGCCTGGCAGGGTTTTCCAGAGATCGAATTCCTTAAGTGCCGCGAGGTCCCGCGTGTGGGTGCGTTCATACACCACTCGTCCGGCGATACCGAACAGCAAACCAGCGATGATGCCGTGGGAAATCATCTGCAACACCGCGCCGCGCAGGCCCCAGTGGGTGGCGGCGGCCATTCCTAACAGAATAAATCCCATGTGGCTCACCGACGAATAGCCGATTACGAATTTCAAATCCTTCTGCGAAAGCGCGGTGAGCGCGCCATAGATGATTCCGATCACCGCCAACCCGGCGATCACCGGTTGCCATTGGGCGAAGCCAAGAGGAAACAAAGGCATCGCCACGCAGAGCGCGCCGAAAGCCCCGAGTTTCATAACCACCCCTGCGAGTAACATCGAGGCCGCGGTGGGTGCGGCCACGTGACCCGTTGGAGCCCAAGTGTGGAACGGCCAGATGCCGGCCAACACCGCGAAGCCGAGGAAGAGGATTGGAAACGCCCATGATTGGAGCGCGGGCGAATAACTCGCGGCGGCCAAGTGCGCGATATCAAAACTGGTGCCGCCCGCCGCCGCATAGGCGACCGAGATTCCGATCAAGATCAGCGCGCTGGCGCCGATCGAATACATCGTGAGCTTCATCGCGCCGTATTCCTTATTGGTCGATCCCCAGATGGCGATGAGCATGTATTTCGGCAGGATCACGATTTCATAAAACACGAAGAGCAGGAAGGCGTCGCGGCTGAGAAACACACCATACACGCCGCCGATGATCGTCATGAAGAACGAAAAGAACGCACGAGACCGATGAGTCACATTCCAAGAAAACAAAACCCCCGCGACGGCCACGATGCCGGTGAGCAACAGCAGTGTTAGAGAAAGTCCGTCGGCAGCAAGATGGAAACGCGCACCGAGGGACGGGATCCAGTCGCAGTCGAACGACCAGGCCTTGCCGGACGGATGATTGAGGCGAGCGAGACAGGCGACCGCCGCAGCCACCATTCCAACAAGCGATCCCACGAGTGCGATGACCTTGGCGAAGCCAGCGGAGCGGGCAGGTAGCAGGAGCACCAGCAAGGCGGCGGCAAAAGCGGATGTTATGGTCCAGGCGGGTGTCATGGCAGCGGGCTAAGAAGATCGAGAAGTTGAAGGATGCCGGCGTTCGAAAATTGAAGCAGCAATTGCGGCCAGATGCCGGGAATCGCGATCAGGAGTATGGCCAAGCCGAACACGATGCGCTCGGCGGTGCCGAGGTCCTTCCATTTCGCCAGCGATGACTTGAGCGGACCGGCGAAAACCAGACGGATCATGCGCAGCAGGAACACGGCCGTGAGCAGCAATCCGGCCACCGAAACCACCGCTGCCGCAGGCGCCAGTGCGAAGGCTCCATTGAAGATCAGAAACTCACCGACAAAGCCGCTTAGGCCCGGCAAGCCGAGTGAAGCGAATACCGCGATGCCAAAGAGACCGCAGAACACCGGAGTCTGCGCGCGCAAGCCGCCGAAGTCATTCAGGCCGCGCTGGCCGCGACTGCGCGATTCAAGAATCCCAATCCCAAAAAACAGCGTGGAGGCGATGACTCCATGGTTGATGGCCTGCAACACGGTGCCGGACAAGGCGGCCGCAAGCGCGTTGCGATCCGTCTGCACGGCGGCTGCGGCAGCGATGGCCAACGCGCAGTAGCCGAGGTGGTTCACCGAAGAATAGGCGAGCATGCGTTTCAAATCCGTCTGCGCGAGCGCGGCCATAGCTCCTAACAACACCGTGGCGACCGCCAACCAACTCAGCAGCGGTGCGATGGAAGGCAGCACCTCGGGAAACACCGGCAGGAAAATCCGCAGCAACCCGTAAACCCCCATTTTCGAGAGCAATCCAGTTAGCAGCATCGTCACCGGAGTGGGAGCTTCCGCATACGCCGCAGGAAGCCACGCATGGAACGGCACGACCGGAAGTTTTACCGCAAGACCCAGGAACACAGCGAGTGCCACGCAGGTGAGAAGTGTGTGGCCGCTGGTACCGGTGAAGGCGAAGGCTTTTTCCAGACCGCCAGCCAGTTGATGATTGGCAGCGAGTTTGCCGAGCGCATCGAAGTCCATCGTGCCGACGGCGAGTTGCAGGGCGAGAAAACCGACTAACATGAAGGCACTGCCGCCAAGTGTCATGATGAAAAAGCGCAACGCGGCTTTCGGAGCGCCGGTGCCGCCCCACAGACGGATGAGCAGGTAGGCCGGAATCAGCGTTAGCTCCCAGCACAGGAACCACGGAATAAAATGCCGCGCGGTGAAGACACCGAACAGGGCGGATTGCAAAACCAGGATCAACGCGAAGTAGGCGCGGTCGCCCTTGCCATTCAGCAACGAGGCCACCACCGCGAACAAGGTCACTAAGCCCGTTAGAACCAGGAACAACCACGAGATGCCATCCACACTGAAACGCAGAGCAATATCCGCATCGGGAATCCATGGCAGTGACCATTCACGCGAGGACAAGACAGGACAACCCACGCCACCTGCCAGCAGCAGCGCCAGCAACGCCCAACACATCGTGAATCGGCCGGCACCCTTGGCACCAAGCCTGGGTTGCAGCGCCAGCAGGACAGCGCCTGCGAGCGGAAGGAGGATGAGCGATAACAGCATCATGGATTTAACGGGCGCTTAGCCAGAAATAGAGGATGAGAAGCACGGACATGCCGAGACCGATGGAGCGCAGATAGGCTTGTGGCCTGCCGGATTGGGAACGTGAGGCGGAAGCGGCGCGATTCTTCAATTCCGAGCAGAGGCTGTTGAACCCGCGGTTGATGCCGCTTTCATCAGTGGCACCCGTCAGGCGGCCGAAACCTTTGATGAGTCCCTCGGCCATGCCCATCAGCGGGACGAAGAGCATGCGCTCCAGCATGTCGACGCCGCCGGCAAAAAACGCGAGCGGACCGATGATCGCTTTTTCATAAAGCGCATCGAAGCCCATCGCGCGTTCGAGGAAATGCCAGAGGGGGCCGAGTTTCCCGGCCAGCGGATCGGGAGCGTTGCTATTCTCCGAAGGTTTTCGATAGATCATCCACGACGCACCGACACCGACTGTAACAATTCCCAGCGAGAGGGCGATCAATCCCAATCCATGGCTCAATGCGCCGCTATCGAAGACGGCGGATTCGCCATCAATCCATTTTTCAAACCACGGCCAGATCGGCGTGGCGATGAGCGAAAGCAACACCGCGCCGGCGGCCAGCACGTAGAGAGGAACCAACATCACCGACGGGCTTTCGTGTGGGTGGTGCACGCCGGGTTTGCGCGGCTCACCGAAGAACACCAGCAGCGCCTGGCGCGTCATGTAAAATGCGGTCAGCAACGCGGCGGATGCGGCTAACAGGAATGGTCCGTAGCCGCCTGCCCAAGTCTGCGCGCTGTGAAGAATCCCCTCCTTGCTCCAGAAGCCGGAGAATAAGAACGGAAAGCCAGAGAGCGCCATCATGCCAATCGCGTAGGCGATGAACGTGCGTCGCATGGGTTTTGAAAGTCCGCCCATCTTGCGGATGTCCTGTTCGCCGTGGCAGCCGTGGATCACCGATCCGGCGGATAGGAAGAGCAGCGCCTTGAAGAACGCGTGGCAAATCAAGTGGAGCATTCCCGCAGCCACACCATCGGTGCCGAGCGCCACCATCATGAAACCGAGTTGCGATACGGTCGAGTAGGCGAGAATGCGTTTGAAATCCGTTTGCGCCATGGCAACCAGCGCGGCGTAAAGCGCGGTGATGCCGCCGACCCATGCACAGGCCGTTAGAGGAACCGTCAGTCCGCCACCGTTGGCGAAGATCGGATGTGTGCGGGCGACCATGAAGACACCGGCGGCCACCATCGTCGCGGCGTGGATAAGCGCGGACACCGGAGTCGGGCCTTCCATCGCATCGGGCAACCAGGTGTGGAGTGGCACTTGACCGGACTTGCCCATGGCACCAACGAGAAGCAGCAGTCCCGCTGCGGCGGAAACGCTGAGTCCGCCGATAGTCGCGGTGCCCGCCAGCGAAGCGAGCGCGCCGGATTCGAGAAGGCCATTTCCGCCATCGTAAAACAATAAGGTTCCGGTCTGTGAATACAACCAGATCATGCCGAGGAAAAACGCCATATCACCGACCCTCGTGGTGATGAAGGCTTTCTGCGCAGCTGCGGCGGCGGAGGGTTTTTCAAAATAGAAACCAATGAGCAGATAGGATGCGAGGCCGACCAATTCCCATGCCATGAAAAGCAGCAGCAGACTGTTGGAAAGCACCACCATCAACATCGCTCCGCAGAACAAGGAGAGGAATCCGAAGAAGCGGCCGAAGCGTTTCTCGTCCGCCATGTAGCCGGTGCTATAGATAAAGATCCACAACGCGACGAAGGTGACCATCGCCGCCATGGATGCACTCAGCGGATCGAGCAGCAGGCCGACTTTCAAAGCGACATCGCCGAAAGTGAACCACGTGAGCGGCGCGAAGGCCTCCACTTCCTTGGGCGTCAGGCTGCATGCCAACGCCGCCAGTGCGATCAAGCAGGAGACGAACAAGGCTCCGCTCGCGAGCTTCGAGGCAATGCGCCCGCGAGCGTCCGGCAGGAACGCGATGATGCCTCCCGCAATCAGGGGCAGCAGCGGCACCCACCAGAGCAGGTTGGGCAAATGAGGTGTGAGGGTTTCAACCATGGAGTGAGTCCAGTTTGTTGAGATCGGTCGAGCGGGTGTGGCGGAAAACCATCAGGATGATGGCCAAGCCCACCGCGGCTTCGGCAGCGGCGATGGCGATGGAAAACAAGACGAACATCGGACCGGTGAGCGCCGGATCGGATGGGCCGTAGCGCCAGAACCCGATGAAGTTGATGTTGGCAGCGTTGAGCATCAGTTCGATGCCGACAAGCACCAGAATTGCATTCCGGCGAGTCAGCACGGCTAACAGTCCGAGCGTGAACATCAGCGAGGAAAGCGTGAGCAACATGGCCAGCGGCGTCATGAGTCAGATGGGGTTTGGGTTTTCTTGCCGGGCTCGCGTGCAAACAGCGCGGCACCGATCATCACGGCGGTTAGCAAAACACCAACCGCCATCACAGCGGGTGCATGAGTGGTGAAAAGCGTGGTGCCGAGTTGCTCGATCGATACCGAACGTGCATCGGCCACTGCTTGCCCGGCATTTTCAAATCGGGAAACTATGAACAGCATCACCGCCAACACCGGGAGCGAGCAGGCCAAGCCTGTCACCAGCGACCGTGGACGTCGGGCGATTTCTTCAGCTTCGTCGCCGGGGCGTGTGATCAACAACGAGAACACAATCAACACCGCGACCGCACCGACATACACCATGAACTGAATCAAGCCGATGAAATCCGCGCTCAGCACCAGATAGAGAATCGCGTTGAGCGCCAGCGTGAGCGCCAGCAGCAACGCCGCATGCACCGGACGCGCTTTCCAAACCGCGCCGAGAGCGGCGAGGAGAATGAGCGGGGTAAGTATGAGAAGCGGGATCATTCAGCAAAGTGGTAAGTGCGTAACGTGGGTGCCAGGCGTTTGTTATAAATCACGGTGATGATGACCCATGGGATCAACAGCAGCGGCACCGTTACCACCCAGGAAAGAAAGCCTCTGCCGGTGAAGTGCCAGATCGCAGCGGCGGGCAGCGTGAGCAACGCCATCGGGATCATGCATAACCACGCGAAGCGCATGAGTTGGTCGATCCGCACCCGCGGGAAGGTGGCGCGGATCCAGAGGAAGGAGAAGATGACGGCACACAATTTCGCAAAAAACCAGATCCACGACGGCACGAAATCGAGTCCTGGAAGCGGCGCCTGCCAGCCGCCGAGGAAAAGCGTGATGCCGAGTCCGGAGATGGCAAAGAGCCCGAGATATTCCCCCATGAAAAACAACGCGTATTTAAAGCCGGAATATTCCGTCATGTGACCGGCGACGATTTCCGACTCGCCTTCCGGTAGATCGAACGGGCAACGATTTGCCTCCGCAATACTACAGACATAGAACAACAATCCAGCGACCAATCCCCAAGGGGTGAACAAATTCCATGCCGGAATGAATCCGAGGTGGAAACCGCCCTGTTTGTCCACAATATCAGGCAGCGAGAGCGTTCCGGAAACCATGACGACTCCGAGCGCGCAAATCATCAACGGCAATTCATAGCTCACCATCTGCGAGATCGCCCGCATGGCACCGAGCATCGGAAATTTTGAACCGCTCGCCCAGCCAGCCATAAAGATCGAGACCTCGGTCATCGCGCCGACCGCAAAGAAAAACAACAAGCCGAGTTCCAGCGGCACCGGTATCCATTCACGACCGTAGGGAATCACACCAAGTGCAAGGATAGACGGAACGACGATCATGATGGGTGCGAGCAGATGCAGGAGTTTCTCCGCTTTTGCAGGCACGATGTCCTCCTTGGTGAGCATCTTGATACCGTCCGCGACCGGTTGCAAGATGCCGAACCAGCCCGCTCTGTTAGGGCCAATCCGGTTCTGGGCGCGGGCGAGGGTTTTCCGTTCGACGAGTGATAACAACGCGAAGCCACCCGCGAACACACCGACGACGGTGGCGGCGGCGACTAGGAATCCGGCGATCAAAACCAGCCATTCGGGAGCGCCGAAGCCAGCTAAAAGCCATTCCACTAAAGTTTTTGGCAACAAGGGAAGAGCTTCCCTGGTGATTTGTGGGAACGGCGCAAACTGGACAGCTAACAAACTCATTCGCTCTCTCCTTTCTCTTCCGTTTTGACTTCGGCTGCGGCCTTGGCTTTCGCCTCCGCGTCGGCTTTTGCCTTCGCCAGCTTGGCAGCAGCAGCGGCGGCTTTTTTCTCTTCTTCGGCTTTGCGGCGGGCCATGACTTCGGTCGCCTGTTCGGGCCGCAGTTTCATGTGGTAATCCGCGGATTTTGCGAGGCGGTCGAGACCGAAGAGCAGACCACCGAAACGGTCGTCGGTGCTGAGTTCATATTCGCCGTCCATGTAGATTGAATCGAAGGGGCAGACTTCCGCGCAAATGCCGCAGTTCATGCAGACGGATAGATCAATGTCGAAAACCTTCGGCCGCTTGAGCGATTTGCCATTTTCATCGCGATCCAGCACGATGTAGATGCACTGTGGCGGGCATTCCTTCTCGCAGATCGAGCAGGCGGTGCAGCGCAGGTCGGCCGCCGGATCGGTATCATAGACGAGGAACGGGAAATTGCGGAAATTCGGGCTGATGGGCGCGCGTTCTTCAGGATACTGGATGGTGGTCATCCGCTCCTTCTTATAATAGCTCTCCACCATGTTGCGGCCGGTTACCGCAAGACCTTGCAGTAATCCCCAGCCGGGAATGGACCAGCGCCCCGGTTTCCTCGGGGCTGGCAGGCGTTCGATGGTGGTGTTTTGATTCACCGGTCCACCTCCCCTAACACAATATCGATGCTCCCAAGAATGATCACGACGTCGGCAAGATCGAGGCCGAGACACATGTCTTCGATGAGAGTGAGATTGATGAAACTCGGCGGCCGCACGCGATAGCGATATGGGTTGGTCGTGCCATCGCTGATCAGATGGAATCCGAGTTCGCCTTTCGGTCCTTCAATGCGGCCGTAGGCTTCGCCGATGGGCGGCTTGAAATTGCGGATTTTTGCCTTCGGATGGATATAATCGCCTTCCGGAAGTTGATCGATCGCTTGGCGCAGGATTTTCAATGACTCGCGCATTTCGAGGAAGCGGATCATGATGCGGTCGTAGCAATCGCCGGTTTCGCCGAGCGGGATGCGGAAATCAAAGCGTTCATAGATGCCGTAAGGCTCCACCTTGCGGATGTCATAGTTCACGCCAGCAGCACGCAGCATCGGGCCGGTGATACCGCCATTGATGAGAGCTTCTTTGGAAAGTTGACCGACATCCTGGGCACGGGCTAACAAGATTTCGTTGCCTACCAGGAATTTCTCCATCTCGTCGAGAAAAGGTCCGTATTCATCGACCAACTTACCGCACTGCATCGCCCACCCAGCGGGCAGGTCGTTGCGGCAACCGCCGAAGCGCATGAAATTGGCCATCATCCGCGCACCAGTTAGGTCTTCGAACAAATCGAGGATTTTTTCCCGTTCGCGGAAGGCATACATCAGAGCGGAGCCCCATGCGCCCATGTCGCCGAGGATGAATCCCATAAAAGCCGTGTGATTGATCAGCCGGGTGAGCTCGGCGAGGATGACGCGTATATATTCCGCGCGTTCCGGCACCTCTATGCCGGCGAGTTTCTCCACGGCATGGGCGTAGGCCCAGTTGTTGGAAAGCGGGCAGATGTAATCGAGCCGATCAGTGTAAGGCATCGAGCTGAGATAAGTCACACTTTCCGCGATCTTCTCATGATTGCGGTGCAGGTAACCAAACACCGGCTTGAGGCTGACCACCGTCTCGCCATCGAGCACCACGTTCATGCGAAACACGCCGTGCGTGGACGGATGCTGCGGTCCTAACGAAACCCGCAGTAATTGATCGTCATCCGATCCTTCCAAGGTCGGCGCTGAACTGAAAATGGAGGGATCTGAAATCATGGCTGGGCGGGATAATGGCTTTTCGCCTTTTCCAACACGGCGTCGTGAGGGGTGGGTTCGTATTCGTAATCGTCGGGCGCGATGTAGTCCTTGCGCATGGGAAAATCGACGAATTCATCCCACATCAGGATGCGGCGGAGGTCGGGATGGCCGGTGAAAATGACCCCGTAGAGATCGAAAATTTCGCGTTCTTGGAATTCAGCGCTACGGAAGACGGAGACAACCGAGGAGATTTTTGCGTTTTCAGCGCGATCCGCAGTGCGGGCGCGGAGGACGAGCGGTCCGACACGGCGGTTGGTGGAATACAGGTGATAGAGCACTTCCAGAAATCCCTCCGAAGCGGGAGTCGCCTCACCTTCCGGCACTGCAACGGCGTCTGCCTTGGCTGGCACCGGCCAATCGACGCCGGTGACGTTGGAGAGCAAATCGAAATCGAGGGTGTCGTGAAGGAACTGGCAGACCTCGACGAGATTCGAACCATTGACTAACAGCGAATGTTGGCCGGATGGAGCGGGGTTTTTTCGGAGTGAGATTCCGGCATCCGGGATGGCCGTGCGAATACCTGCTAGAATAATTTCGATTTCCAAGTTCACTCGGAACCTCCTTCCTCGCGGACGATGGTTGGCGGATTCCAGATCTCGCGGTTGGCGGTGGGTTCGAGATCGTGGGGGCCGAATTCCGGGACGGGAAACGAGGCCGTGCCATTCGGATCGGCGTGGCGGGCGCGGTGTTTGCCCATGAGTTTTTCCTTCGAAATCTTGTCACGCAGTGTCATCAAGCCTTCTAACAATGCTTCCGGCCGCGGCGGGCAGCCGGGGATGACGACGTCCACCGGGATGAATCGATCGATGCCCTTGAGCACGTTGTAGCCATCTTTGAACGGGCCGCCGGAAATCGCGCAGGCACCCATGGCGATCACGTATTTTGGCTCGGCCATCTGGTTGTAGAGGCGGACTACCTGCGGGGCCATCTTTTTGGTGACGGTGCCGGCGACGATCATCAGGTCGGCCTGGCGGGGAGACGGGCGGAAGACCTCGGCGCCGAAGCGGGCCATGTCGTATTTTGCCATGGTTGCGGCGATCATTTCGATAGCGCAGCAGGCGAGACCGAACTGGAGCGGCCAGAGCGAGCTTGAGCGGCCCCAGTTGATGAGTTGTTCGAAAGAAGTGACATGCACTCCTTGGGATTTCAAGTCCTCAGCCAGTTTGGGATCAATCGCCATAAATCGTGAGATTGGGTTTCGCGGGGCCGCGCCAATTGAGAAGTCCCTTGCTCCAAGCCCAAACGAGGCCTTCAGCGAGCAGTAACAGAAACAACATGGCGATCAAAAATGATGCAACTGACAGTTTTAGAAACGCCACGGCGAAAGGAAGAAGGAAAACGGTCTCCACGTCGAAAAGCAGGAATAACAGGCCGAAAAGGTAGTATTGCGAGTGGAAGCGTGTTTGCCGCTCGGCAAGTGGATTCACCCCGCATTCGTAGAGTGCGTTTTTTTCATCACCACGCTTGATTGGCGTGAAAAACGTCATCCACAGCCGGGCTAGAACGAGTGAGGCGACGGGGACCATCAGCGCCACTCCAAAGAATATCAAAATCGGTAAATACGGATGGTTCATGAAATGACCAGACTTGGGTTTGATTCATAGGCAAGCACCTCGGCGAGTGTCATCGCCGCGAGCTTATCACGATACGACTGATGGAATGCCTCCCAAAATGTATTTGGTCGAGGACATTCTTGTGTGACGCGGTTGTGGGGGCACGGCCTGCCGCTTTCCACGGCGGCATCGATCTCGAGTAGCGAGATTTCCGCAGGTAGGCGAGCCAGTTTCACACCACCTTTATATCCACGCTTGGACTCGACAATGGAGGCGTCACCGAGGCGCTGGAATATTTTTGATAGATATGGAGCAGGGATCTCGGTGAGTTCGGCGATTTCTCCAACCCGCATGGAGACCTCGCCATTCTTCGCCAAGCAGGCGAGGGCTTCGATCGCGTATCCGGTGGTGAGAGAAAGTGTCGTCACGCTGGCGAATTCAGACTTTCCAAAGTTGCAGGACGCGGAGGTAGTTGGCGCGCTCGAAGACGGATGGATCCGGGCAATTTTTCAGGCTCATGCTGCCGCGCATTTGATCGACGGATTCGTATTCGTGGTCTTCCAACCAGTTGCGCAAGCCGGCGATGAGGCTGCCGATGTGGGATGGTCCGTATTTGAGCAAGCTTGAAACGACCTGCACCACATTCGCGCCGCACATGATAGCTTTGATGATGTCTTCAGTGGTGTGGACGCCGCCGCTGACGGCGATATCCGCTTTCAGATGGCCATGAAGAATTGCGGCCCAACGCAAACGAAGTCGAAGCTCGGTGGAGTTAGACAAGTCAAGGCGGTGTGTCGCTTCGAGTTCTTCGATATCGATATCCGGTTGATAGAAACGGTTGTAGAGGATCACACCGGCGGCACCGAGCGAATCGAGTTGTTTTGCGAAATGACCGGGCGAGGAAAAGAAGGGTGAGAGTTTCACCGCGATCGGAATCGTAACGCTTTCCTTGACTGCCTCGAGTATATCGAGCGTGCGTTTTTCCACCGCCAGGCCCGGCTCGTCTGGATCGGTAGCGACGTAATAGACGTTGAGTTCGAGGGCATCGGCACCTGCTTGTTCGATCAGGCGCGCATGATCGGTCCATCCGCCGAGGCTGATGCCATTGAGTGAACCGATGACGGGGATTTCCACTGACGCCTTGATGCGTGAAATCTGTTCGAGGTAACGGTCCGGGCCGAAGGCGTAGTCTTCCATCCGCGGGAAGTAGGAGGTGGCCTCGGAAAACGATTCCGCCGGGTTTTCAGTGTGAGCGAACTCTGCGAGTTGGTCCTTGGTGATCTGCTCTTCAAAGAGCGAGTGCATGACGATGGCTGCGGCTCCGGCATCCTCGAGGCGGCGGACGTTGTCGAGTTGGTCAACCAGCGGCGAAGCACCGGGCATCACCGGGTTTTTCAGAGATAATCCGAGATAGGTTGTGGCGAGTTCCATGATGATCAGTCGTTACAAGTGGTGGTTTCTGAAGAAATGGAGGTCTCCTTGGTAGCCGCCATTTGTTGATAGTGGGCGAAGCGTTCCTTCACGGATGCCGCCGCCATTTGTTGAAGCATCGCCGAACGTTCCGGGTTGATGCGTTCCAGCATTTGGAAGCGGGTTTCGTTGCGGGTGAAGTCGGTTAGTAAACCTTTAGGCGCTGCGGAGTCGAGCTTCATCGGGTTTTCACCCTTTTCGGCACGGCGTGGATCAAATCGGAACAGCGGCCAATATCCGCAGGCGACGGCACGCTTCTGTTGTTCAAGCCCTTGAGCCATGCTGTAACCGTGTGCAACGCAATGGCTGTAGGCGATGATGAGTGATGGTCCGGGATAACTTTCCGCCTCACGCATGACCGTGACCGCGTGACCATCCTTAGCTCCCATGGCGATCCGGGCGACATACACCGAGCCGTAGGTGGTAGCGATCAGGCCGAGGTCTTTTTTTGGCAGCGCTTTGCCAGCCATGCTGAACTTGGCGACCGCGCCGAGCGGCGTGGACTTCGATTGTTGGCCTCCAGTGTTAGAGTAAACTTCGGTATCGAGCACCATGATGTTCACGTTGCGACCGGAAGCGATCACGTGATCGAGTCCGCCGAATCCGATATCATAAGCCCAACCGTCGCCACCGAGAATCCATAGACTCTTGTCGACTAGATAGTCGGCGATCTGACTGAGGGTGCGGGCCTCTGCGGAGGACTGGCCGTCGAGAGCCTTGCGCAGGGCGACGACGCGCTTACGCTGGGCGTTGATCCCGGATTCCTCCGCTTGATCAGCTTCGAGAATGGAGGAAACGAGAACGTCGCCTAACAAGGCGGCCTGACCACGAAGCAGGATCTCGGCGAAAACCTTCGATTGATCGAGGCTGGCGCGCATTCCGAGGCCGAACTCCGCGTTGTCTTCGAATAGGGAGTTCGCCCATGCCGGACCGCGTCCGCAACCATCAACCGTGTAGGGAGTGGTCGGCAGGTTGCCGCCATAGATCGACGAGCAACCGGTGGCGTTGGCGATGAGCAAGCGGTCACCGAAGAGCTGGGTAAGTAGTTTGATATAAGGCGTCTCGCCGCAACCGGCGCAGGCTCCGGAAAACTCGAAGAGTGGCTGCATGAACTGCGTGGTTTTCACATCGTCACGTAGCATTGCACGATCGGGTTCTGGCAGATTGAGGAAGAAAGCGAAGTTCTCGCGCTCAGCGGTCCGCAGTGGAATTTGAGGCACCATGTTGATCGCCTTGCGACTTGGGTTTGCCTTGTCTTTCGCTGGGCAGACTTGGACGCAGAGTTGGCAACCGGTGCAATCTTCGGCGGCCACTTGCAGCGAGTATAGCATGCCGGGGTAGTCGCGCGCTTTGAACTCGGTGGACTTGAAGGTGGCCGGCGCGTTTTCGAGAAACTCAGGTTGATAGACTTTCGGACGGATCGCCGCGTGCGGGCAAACGATCGCGCACTTGTTGCACTGGATGCAAATGTCGGTTTCCCAGACCGGGATTTCTTCGGCGATGTTGCGTTTTTCCCACTGAGTGGTGCCGGTGGGCCAGGTGCCATCGATTGGGAATGCGCTGACTGGGAGAAGATCGCCTTTGCCACCAAGCATCAATGCGGTGATGCGCTGGACGAAATCCGGAGCATTTTTCGGGACGAGCGGCTTCAGATGATGGATCGATGTCGCGGTGTCTGCATAGTTAATTTGGACGAGGTTCGCGAGGGTTCCGTCCACGGCGTCGTAGTTTTTCTGGACGACGGCATCACCGCGTTTGCCATAGGTTTTTTTGATGGCGTTTTTGATCGCGTCGATCGCTTCATCTTTCGGCAAGACACCCGAGATGGCGAAATAACACGTCTGCATGATCGTGTTGATGCGTCCGGCCATGCCGACATTGCGTGCGACGGTGCTGGCGTCGATGGCATAGAATGAGAGTTTTTTCTGGATGATCTGTTCTTGAATCTCATGGGGCAGGCGGTCCCAGACTTCGTGTGGATCGCCGGGCGAGTTGAGCAGGAAAATCCCGCCGGGTTTCGCGTAGTCGAGCACGCTGACCTGGTTGAGCAGATCGAAGCGGTGGCAGGCGACAAACTCTGCCTGGCGGATCAGATAGGTCGAGCGGATCGGATTGGGGCCGAAGCGCAAGTGAGAGACGGTCATGGCGCCAGCTTTTTTCGAGTCATAGACGAAGTAACCTTGCGCATAGTTCTCGGTGCCTTCGCCAATGATCTTGATGCTGTTTTTGTTAGCGCCGACCGTTCCATCCGAGCCAAGGCCGAAGAACACCGCTTGTTTCATGCCATCGGGAATCACTTCGAATTCCGGATCGTAATCGAGCGAGAGGCCGGTGACATCGTCGTTGATACCGACAGTGAAGACTTGCTTGGGCGCGGGTTTTGCGAGTTCGTCGAACACCGCTTTGATCATCGCGGGAGTGAATTCTTTCGAACCGAGGCCGTAGCGGCCGCCGACCACCCGGATCGACTGCGCTCCGGGTATCAGGCCGGAGTTTTCCGCTTGGCGGAGGGCGGCAACGACATCGAGATAGAGCGGTTCGCCGAGCGCGCCGGGTTCCTTGGAGCGATCGAGAACGGCGATGGATTTGACGGAGTTCGGCAGCGTGGCGGCGAAATCCTCGACAGAAAACGGACGATAAAGCCGGACTTTCAGCACACCGGTTTTCTGGCCGTTTTCATTCAACCAAGTGACCGTTTCTGCGACGGATTCCGCGCCGGAGCCCATGATGACGACGACTCGCTCGGCGTCTGGAGCACCTTCGTAATCAAAGGGTTGGTAGGTTCTGCCGGTTTGGGCGGCGAAGGCGGTCATCGCCTCTTTGACCAGGCCGGGGAGCGCTGCGTAATGCTGGTTTCCGGCTTCGCGGGCTTGGAAGAATGCATCGGGATTTTGGGCGGTGCCGCGGATTTTCGGGCGATCCGGAGTGAGCGCGCGGTCGCGATGCGCGGCGATTCCGGAATCATCGATCAAGGCGCGGAGATCATCATCACTGAGCAACGAGATTTTCGAAACCTCATGGGAAGTCCGGAAACCATCGAAGAAATGAAGAAACGGAATCCTCGAACGCAAGGTCACCATTTGTGAGATCACGGCGGTATCTTGAGCCTCCTGGACCGAGCCGCCGCAGAGCATGGCGAAGCCGGTTTGGCGGCAAGCCATCACATCCGAGTGATCGCAGAAAATGCTCAAGGCGTGGGTGGCCAGCGCGCGGGCGGTGACATGCAGGCAGAATGGAGTGAGCTCTCCCGCGATTTTATACATGTTGGGGATCATCAACAGCAGGCCTTGTGAGCACGTGAACGAAGCGCTCAACGAACCTGCTTGCAGCGCACCGTGCAACGCACCTGCAGCACCGCCTTCGGATTGCATTTCCACCACGCTCGGAACCGCTCCCCAGAGGTTTTTCCGGCCTCCCGCCGACCATTCATCGGCGTGCTCAGCCATCGGTGAGGACGGCGTGATGGGATAAATGGCGAAGAATTCGTTCAGCCGGTATGCGACGGAAGCGACCGCTTCGTTGGCGTCCAGCGTCCCCATGGAGGAGTGATTTGTTGCGTTCACGGGCCACCCTAAACACATTCAAGACTCGAAGGTCCACAAAGTGCATGATATGGCACTAGAATAGCAAATTCCGCACACTGGATCATGGCGGCGTAGCGAAATTTCGCAGTTTTTATCATACGACCAGCGTGAAATCCAGTGGCGGGGACGATTGCCCATTCAGCTGCGGCACGAAGCGATGGAGTCCGGCATAATAAACGCGGGTGGTGATCGGTTTGAGAGAGTGGTTGCCGGTGATTTCCCAGCGCTCGCCAGCAGCGAGTTCGCGGGTGCGCCCTTTGAAAACCTTCGGGCTGAGCATGCCGTTGGCCTTCTGATGGTGCAGCGCGTAATCAAACATCACTTTCAGCGGATGACGCGTGCGGTTGCGAACCACAAGGCGATATGCCAGTGCATCACCGAGTTTTACCGTGGAAGGCGCTAATTCGCAGGTCATGAGTTCTATGGACTTCGAGTCACCATAGCCGTGCAACGCGAGGGCACCGGGATGTCCCGCTTTCAAAAGAGTGCGGCAGGCATGGCGAGCGATTTTCCCGACACGCACGTCATTCGGCGCACGTTTCAGCCAGCGAGTGAGCGTTTGGATCACGAGCTCCGGGTGGTGTTTGCTAAAATCGTTGAGATGATTCGAGACCGACAGCCGGACGTAGTCGCTCGGGTCGCGATGAAGTTTTTCCAATAATTTCAGCGTGGGATGCGGAGGAGCCAGCAAGTCCGGCAAATTTCCTCCCCACGGCAGCAGCGGCCGACTGCCTTCAGAAACGAGCCGCCGCACATGTTCGTCCGGGTGACCGCACCATGCGTGCAATTGTTTTAACGTGCGTTCCGGATCGACCCGCAAAAACGGCCGGATCGCAAACTCTGCGGTAAAACATCGGGTTAACTCGATTAATATACTCATGGCCTCGTCAAAGTGCTCTAGGCCACGACGGGCGACGATTTCGCTGAGCGGCCAGACGAGGAAACCGCGCAAACCCTTGGGATCGTGGGCATCTTTTGCCAAAGTTTGGGAGAGAATCGCAAACAAGTCCGGCGGATGGGTTGGGAGACCTGCTTCAAGACGATCGGCGATCAGGTGCATCCGTTGTTTCAACTCTAGCGGCTCTAACGCAGCTTCTAATCCACGGCAGAACCGCGGCACAGAAAAGGGCGGATGCACACGTTTCAAGCTATCGGCGATGCGCCGGACATTGGAAAACGAAAAATGGTTTTTGAAGGGTTCCATGATTACGGGAAATAACCGGCTCAGACGTTGAGTTTCCCGACATTCTTGAAAGGAAACCCCACACAGATCGAAACTTTTTTTAAAAAAAGTCAAAATAGGGCTTGTCACGTTGCCTTCGAAGCCTAGATTCGCCGCCCCCGCAACGCGGTCTGCCGACTTTTTCAAGAGGCAGCCCATACAAACAGGGACAATTTATCGGGTCAGCTCCGGAGAAAAGCTTCAACGAGGTTTCCTCGTCGTCGCTCCGGTTTGCCCCAAAGCCAAACCAGAACCACGCAGGAAATCATGCCGACCATCAATCAGCTCGTTCGCAAGGGACGCCACACTCCGGCCGAAAAGTCGAAGTCACCCGCTCTCGTGAACTGCCCACAGCGCCGCGGAGTGTGTCTTCAAGTAATGACCCGCACGCCCAAGAAGCCGAACTCGGCTCTCCGTAAAGTGGCCAAGGTGCGCCTTACCAACGGATTTGAAATCATCGCCTACATCGGCGGTGAAGGCCACAACCTCCAGGAACACTCAATCGTCCTCGTTCGCGGTGGCCGGGTGAAAGACCTTCCGGGTGTCCGCTACCACATCGTTCGTGGTTCGCTCGACACCCTTGGAGTCGATAAGCGCCGTCAATCCCGTTCGAAATACGGTGCCAAACGTCCGAAACCCGGTGCCGTCGCCGCTCCTGCCAAAAAAGGCGGGAAGAAGTAACCCTCATTCAATCCTAATTTTACCCACCCAACGCCATGCCACGCCGCAAGCGCATCTTCACCAAACCGGATCGTCGCGATCCCCGCTACGACAGCGCCCTCGTCGGTCACCTCATCAGCAAGGTGATGAACGATGGCAAGCGCTCACTCGCGCAACGCATCGTTTATGCCGCGATCGAACGCGCCAACGAAGGAATCGACACCGTCGATCCGCTCGAAGTCATCACCCGTGCGGTGGAAAACTCCAAACCACGCGTAGAAGTAAAATCCCGCCGCGTTGGTGGTGCCACTTATCAAGTGCCACTGGAAGTTCATCCGGACCGTTCCGAGTCACTCTCGATGCGTTGGCTCGTCAACTACGCCCGCAACCGCAAAGGTACTCCGATGCACGTCGCTCTCGCCAACGAGATCAAAGACGCTGCTAACAATCAAGGTGCCGCCGTTCGCAAGCGCGACGACGTGCACAAGATGGCCCAAGCCAACCGCGCCTTCGCCCACTTCCGCTTCTAATTGAATCCGCGCCGCAAGGCGCACGCCCGCTGTGAATCCGAATAGTCCAAACCGCCAATACGTGCTCGAACGCACCCGAAATATCGGGATTGCGGCACATATTGATGCGGGCAAGACAACGCTCACCGAGCGCATTCTGTTCTACACGGGCATGATCCACAAAATCGGCGAGGTGCACGATGGTGCCGCTACGACCGATTGGATGGAACAAGAACGCGAGCGTGGTATCACCATCACCTCCGCCGCCGTCACCACCGAATGGTGGCAACGCGCTGAAGAGGGGACCGTAAAACTTTTCCCCGATCAGAAACAACGCATCAACATCATCGACACTCCCGGCCACGTGGACTTCACCGCAGAGGTGGAGCGCTCGCTCCGGGTCCTCGATGGTGCGATCGTCGTTTTCTGCGGTGTCGCTGGTGTGCAGCCACAATCTGAAACCGTCTGGCGCCAAGCCACGAAGTACAACGTGCCGCGCATCGTGTTCGTCAATAAGATGGACCGCACTGGTGCCGACTTCGACAACGTCTTCAACGAAGTGAAGGAAAAGCTCGGTGCCAACGCCGTCCGGATCCTGATCCCGATCGGTTGCGAAGATCACCTCATCGGCCAAATCGACGTCGTCAATCAACGTGCCGTCTATTTCTCGGACGACGAAAAGTTCGGCTCCACCTACACGATCAAAGAACTCGAAGGCGAGCTCATTGATATCGCCAAGGAAGCCTACGAAGAACTCGTCCACGCAGTCGCCGATGCCGATGAACTCATCGGTGAGAAATTTCTGATGGAAGAGCCGGTTTCACTCGAGGAACTGAAACAAGGCCTCCGCCGCGCCACCATCGCCAACCACCTGATCCCCGTTGCCGGTGGATCCGCTTTTAAAAATAAAGGCGTGCAATATCTGCTGGATGCCGTCGTCGATTACCTCCCAAGCCCGCTCGACATCCCGTCGGCGATCGGCATGGACCCCGACAATGAAGAGCATCAGATCGAGGTCAAAACCTCCGACCACGAGAAGTTCGTCGCCCTCGCATTCAAACTTTGGGCTGACAAGTTCGTCGGCAAACTCGTTTTCTTCCGCGTTTATTCCGGAGTCATCAAAAAAGGCGACACGGTTTACAATCCCCGCACCCGCCGCTCCGAGCGAGTCGGCCGCTTGATTCAAATCCAGGCCAGCGAGCACAAGGACATCGACGTCTGCTACGCCGGTGACATCGCTGCCATGGTCGGCCTGAAAAACGTCACCACCGGTGACACCCTCGCCGCCGACAAATACGACGTCGTGCTTGAGCCTCCCACTTTCCCGGAACCCGTCATCTCGATGGCGGTCGAACCAAGAACCAAGGCCGATCAGGAAAAACTCGCGATGGCCCTTAGCCGCCTGTCTGAAGAGGACCCGACCTTCATGGTGAAAACCGATGAGGAAACCGGCCAAACGATCATTTCTGGCATGGGTGAACTTCACCTGGAGATCATCATCGATCGCATCCGCCGCGAATTCAAAGTCGAGGCCAACACCGGCGCCCCACAAATCGCCTACCGCGAAACCATCACCAAAGCCGCTGGCGGCGAAGGCAAACTGGTCAAGCAATCCGGCGGCCGCGGCCAATATGGCCACGTCATCCTCTCGATGAAGCCCAACGAAAAGGGCAAGGGCCTGACCATCGAAAACAAAGTCGTCGGCGGCACTATCCCGAAGGAATACATCAGCGCCGTGCTCAAAGGCGTGAATGAAGCCATGACCAACGGCATCATCGCTGGCTACCCGGTCATCGATGTGCACGTCGAAATTCTCGATGGCTCCTACCACGATGTGGATTCTAACGAAAACGCCTTCACCATGGCCGCGATCTTCGCCATGAAGGACGGCTTCAAGAATGCCAAGTCCATTTTGCTAGAGCCGATCATGGCCGTCGAAGTCTCCACTCCGGACGACTATCAAGGCGACGTGATGGGCGATTTGAGCCGCCGCCGCGGACAAATCCAAAACACTGAATCCAAAGGCAAGCTCTCCATTGTGCATGCCAATGTCCCTCTCAAGGAAATGTTCGGCTACTCAACCGCCGTCCGCACTCTCTCATCAGGACGCGCCTCCTATGCAATGACCCCATCGCATTTCGAGCAAGTCCCCACCAGTATTGTCGAAGAGATCGTAAGCGACCGCCTCGGTTAGCCGAAGCTGATCACTCGCCCTGTAGCAAACCACGTAAACCGTCAAACAACCTCTCCACCATGGAAAATCAGAAAATACGCATCCGCCTGCGCGCCTTCGATCACCGCGCGATCGACCGCTCCGCTCAAGAAATCGTGGAGACCGCGAAACGCACCGGCGCCCGCGTCGCTGGCCCGATCCCGCTTCCAACCCGCATCGAGAAGTTCTCCGTCAACCGCTCGGTTCACGTCAACAAGAAGTCCGCCGAACAATTCGAAATCCGCACTCACAAGCGTTTGCTCGACATCGTCGATCCCACCGCCCGCACCGTGGACGAGCTCAAAAAGCTCAACCTGCCAGCCGGTGTCGACATCACCATCCGCATCTGACTCGTTACTCAGCTCCTTTTAACTGATAACAAATAACTTTTAACTTTTCTTCACTAGCCATGTCACTCGGCCTTCTCGGCAAAAAAATCGGTATGACCCGCCTGTTCGACCAACAGGCCGGGACCATGATTCCCGTAACCGTCATCGACGTTTCCGGAAACACCATCCTTCAGACCAAGACCCCTGAGACCGACGGTTACTCCGCCGTGCAAGTCGGCTTTGGCGATCAAAAGGAACAACGCGTCTCCAAACCGGACCTCGGCCGCTTCAAGAAAGCCGGATCCACCCCAAAACGCTTCATCCAGGAATTCCGCTTCGAAGCCGGAACCGCATTGCCTGAAGCCCACACCGGTATGGAAACCTTCGTCGCCGGCCAATGGGTCGACGTCATTGGCAACACCAAGGGTAAAGGTTTCCAAGGCGCCATGAGACGCTACGGATTCGGTGGCCTCAAGCAGAGCCACGGCTCGATGATGCACCGCCGGACTGGTTCGATCGGTGCGGGCTCCACCCCAGGCCGCGTCTGGAAAAACCAACAGATGCCCGGTCACATGGGCACCAACCGCACCACCGTGCAAAACCTCAAAGTCGTCGCCGTTCGTCCAGAAGATGGCGTCATCCTCGTCTCCGGCGCAGTTCCTGGCACCAAGGGCAGTTATGTCACCGTGCGTCCTGCCAAGAAAAAGACCGCCTGATCTCAAGGCCATCCGTTAACTCGTAAGATTCCAAGTCATGTTCGCCAAGTCACTCACCGTAGAAGACGCCCAGGCCGCCAACCTCGTGATGGTCGGCCCGGAAAAAGGTCGCCAAGCCGTTCACGATCTCGTGACCGCCTACCGCGCCAACCGCCGCTCCGGCACCGCCTGCACCAAAACGCGCGGTGAGGTTTCCGGAAACAACAAGAAAATCTATAAACAGAAGGGCACCGGTAATGCTCGTCACGGCGACAAGCGCGCTCCCATCTTCGTCGGTGGTGGTATCGTTTTCGGCCCGCGTCCCCGCGATTACTCGAAGAAGGTCACCAAGACCGTCCGCAAGCTCGCTCTGCGCCGCGTCCTCGGCGACCTCATCCAAGGCGAAAAAATCAAGACGGTTGACTCCTTCTCGATCGCCGACGGCAAAACCAAGTCGTTCATCACCGCCATCAACGCGCTCGCCGCGCCGGGCAAGATCCTCTTGGTTTCCAACTCCTTCGATGATTCCACCTACCTTGCCGCCCGCAACGTGGCATGGGTGCAACTCGTCACCGGAGCCGACCTCAACGTCGAACAACTCCTCCTCGCGAATTCCGTCATCCTAGTGGGTGACGCGCTTCAAACTCTTGCGCAACGCAGCGCCTGAACCCCGGACCCCATACCGAGATCATGAAAGATATTTACCAGGTCATTAAAAACGTCCGACTCAGTGAGAAGGCCTCCATGCTCCAGGAGACCAACAACGAAGTCACCCTCGAAGTCGATCGCAAGGCTAACAAGCTCGAGATCAAACAAGCGGTAGAACAACTTTTCGGAAAAACCGTCCTCGGCGTTCGCACTGCCAACTACGATGGAAAACTCCGCCGTCAACGCCGTGCTGATGCCGGCCGCACCAACCACTGGAAAAAAGCCATCGTCCGTCTTAAGGAAGGCGAATCGCTCGATCTGATTTGAGAGCCTGATCGCTCCTCCTATCACAACCACTTACCGTTCCGCGAGTCATGCCACTGAAAAATTTCAAGCCCATCACCCCATCCGCGCGCTACAAGAATCTCCCGTCTTTCGAGGAGATCACCAAAAGCAAGCCTGAGAAAAGTCTTCTCACGCCCTTGAAGCGCAGCGGTGGCCGTAACAACACCGGCCGCATCACCTGCCGCCACATCGGCGGTGGCCACAAGCGCCACTACCGCCTCATCGACTTCCGTCGCGGCAAGCTCGACGTGCCAGCCAAGGTCATCGGCATCGAATACGATCCGAACCGCACCTGCCGCATCGCGCTCATCCAATACGAAGACGGACAAAAGTCCTACATTCTCGCGCCGCTTGGCCTCGAAGTCGGTTCCACCGTGGTTTCCGGTGCCAACGTCGCCCCCAAGACCGGCAACGCGATGCCACTCAGCGCCGTGCCGCTCGGCACTTCCATCCACAACATCGAGTTGATCCCAGGCAATGGCGGCAAAGTCGCCCGTGCCGCCGGCCAACTCGCCGTGCTCTCCAACCGCGATGGCGGTTGGGCGCTCGTCAAAATGCCTTCCGGTGAAATCCGCCGCTTCAATGATCGTTGCTTCTGCACCATCGGCCAAGTCGGTAACCGCGACCACATGAATGAAACCTCCGGCAAAGCGGGCCGCACCCGCTGGCAGGGTGTTCGTCCAACCGTCCGCGGTATGACCATGAACCCCGTTGACCACCCGAACGGTGGTGGCGAAGGCAAATCCAAGTCCGGTGGTGGTCGCCAACACCTTCTCAGCCCATGGGGCCACGCGAAGGGCCAGAAGACCCGCAACAAGAAGAAGACCACCGCTGTCTTCATCGTCGAGTCCCGCCACAAGAAGAAGTAACCCCTTCTCAATCTGAAATCTCAAATCTGAAATCTCAAATTTCCCATGCCACGCTCACTCAAGAAAGGCCCATTCGTTGATCAAAAGCTTCTCGCCAAGATCGACGCCGTCGCCGAAGCCGGATCCGACCGCAAGCCCATCAAAACCTGGAGCCGCAAGTCGATGATCACTCCGGATTTCGTCAGCCACAACTTCGCTGTCCACAACGGCAAGACCTTCGTCCCCGTTTACGTCACCGAAAACATGGTCGGCCACAAACTCGGCGAATTCGCTCCGACTCGTATCTTCCGTCAACACGGCGGTATCGGTAAGAAGTAAGCCGTTCACGTCCTTCCATTTTCCGCCAACATGCGACTCACTCTCCATTCCAAAGCTTTTGCTACCGCCTTCGGGTTGTTGGCCGGCGCTGGAATGTGTGCGGGCCAAGCGCAGAATCCGGATCAGCTCCAGCAAGCCATCATCGAGTTGCAGGAGCAGAACCAAACTCTCCGCCGCAGCCTCACCGAGTCCAATCGCAGCGAAAAGCAAGCGTCCGAACAACTCGCCCAAGTCCGCGAGCGACTCGAAGCCCTCGGAAAAAATTTGCTCGATGGTGGTGATGACCGCCTCATCCAAGCGGCCGCCGACCTTCAACTCGCCAACGAACGCATCGCCGAACTCGAAAATTCGGTCACTCGTCTCACCGGCGCAGTCACCGATTACCTCCGCGAAGCCGTGGTTTCCGACCCGGATTCCAGACTTCGTGTCGAAACTTCACTAAGAGAGCTTGACGCTGTCCTCGGACTGCGTCAAAAGCCCCGGCCCGATGTCCGAACCGGCTCTCTCCAGCAGGCTCGCATCGTCAGCCTCGATCAGGAAAGTGGCATGTTGGTTCTCAATATTGGCGAAAGCCAAGGAGCCAAAATCGGCATGACCTTCCGCCTCACCCGTGGGCAACAGCCCTACGGAAAAGCCATTCTCGCCGATGTCCGCAAGGGCGTCAGTGGCGTCTTTGTCGAATACCTCGACAACGGCACCGAATCACCTCGCCCCGGCGATCTCGCCATCCTCGAAACACAAGCCTCAGCGCAGTAACCACTCACGTCCTCCTCTCCATGGAAGTCAAAAGCACCACCAAATACGTTCCGCTCTCGCCCAAAAAGGCGCGCCAGGTCACCCGTGAAATTCAAGGCCTGCCCGTTTCGAGCGCCTTGGACATTCTTACCTTCACTCCCAAGAAGGCTGCCCAATTGATCGGCAAGACCCTCAAAACCGCGATTGCGGATGCGGAAAACAACTTCTCGCTGGATACCGGCTCACTTGTCATCAAGGAAGCGGTCATCGGCTCTGCCCCCACCCAACGCCGCTTCAAGCCGCGTGCCAAGGGTTCTGCCGGCCCGATCCTTCGCCGCTCCATCCATATCTCCATCACGCTCGTGGGCTCCGCTCCCGAGAAGAAAAAAAGAGCCGCTCGCAAAACAGTCTCTAAAAAAACCGAAGAAGCTCCCGCTGCGGCTCCCGCCACTTCGGAAGAACAAGCCTGAATTATTCTCTCCTAACATCCTTCACCGAACATGGGCCAGAAAGTAAATCCAATCGCATTCCGTCTCGCAGTCAATAAAGACTGGCGCTCGAAATGGTATGCCAGCGGCAAAGACTACACCAACAAGCTTCACGAAGACCTCGCCATCCGCGGGTATCTGAAGAACAAACTTCAGAACGCAGGCCTCGCACGTGTCGTCATCGAACGCGCTTGGAATAGCGTCCGCGTCACTCTTCACACCTCCCGCCCCGGTCTCATCATCGGTCGTCAGGGCAAGGAAATCGAAGTGATGACCAAGGAAATCACCGATCTCTGCAAAGGATCGCAAGTCAAGATCGACATCATCGAAATCCGCAAGCCAGAACTCGACGCGCAATTGGTGGCCGAGCAGATCGCCGTGCAACTCGAGCGCCGGATTAGCTTCCGCCGCGCCATGAAACGTGCACTGCAAACCGCCATGGAGTTCGGAGCCGAAGGCATCCGCCTTCGTTGCGCCGGCCGCCTCGGTGGTGCGGACATCGCCCGCGCTGAAGGCTACCGCGAAGGCAAAGTCCCTCTTCAAACTCTCCGCGTTCCTCTCGACTACGGCTTTGCCGAAGCCCGCACCGTTTACGGCATCATTGGCGTGAAGTGCTGGGTCAATAAAAAGGAAGACGACGGCACTGGTGGCAGACCCAACAATGATCGTGGCGACCGCGGAGATCGCGGTGGAGATCGTCGTGGCGGTGATCGCCGTGGCGGTAATGGTGGTGGTGATCGCGGCGGCAATGGCGGCGGCGATCGTCGTCCCCCGAATCGCAACTGATATTCTAACTTTATAAATTCTCACCAATAACTTTTCAAGGAGGACTGAGCTATGCCTTTGATGCCCAAACGAACCAAGTTCCGCAAGAGTCACCGCGGAAGCCGCTCTGGAAATGCCCAGACTGGAACCACCGTCGCCTTCGGTGACTTCGGACTTCAAACCCTCGATCGCGGATGGATGACCAACCGCCAAATCGAAGCCTGCCGGATCGCGATCAATCGCTGTCTCAAGCGTAAAGGCAAAGTCTGGATCCGTATTTTCCCACATAAGTCCATCACTTCCCGTCCGCCTGAAACACGGATGGGTAAGGGTAAGGGCGCCGTCGAAGGTTGGGTGGCCGTGATTCGTCCCGGCAACGTGCTCTTCGAAGTCGGTGGTGTGCCGGAATCCGCAGCCAAAGAAGCGATGCGTCTCGCATCCTACAAGCTCGGCATCCGCACCCGCCTCATCACCCGCAATCCGCACGCCTGATCTCCATCCCTTACCCCGTCTGAACCATGGCCAAAACGAAAGCCAAAGACATTAACGAACTCTCTGCTGATGAACTCACCGGCCGCCTTCGCGACCTGAAACATGAGTCTCTCAACCTCCGGCTCCAGCAATCCACCGGCCAACTTGAAAATCCCGCCCGCATCCGCCAGGTGCGTCGCGAGGCCGCTCAAATCATGACCGCCTTCACCGCCAAGAAAAGCGTCTGAGCCCACACCCCAACGCAATCCCTATCATCACCATGAGCGATACCTCCACGGACTCTCAAGTCCACCTCCGTAAAACCCGCGTTGGCGTGGTCATCTCCGACAAGATGGACAAGACCCTCGTCGTCGAGCATGTCGCTCGCGTCCCCCATCCTCGTTTCAACAAAATCGTCAAACGGTCGAAAAAATACTACGTCCACGACGAAACCAGCCAAGCCAAAATCGGTGACCGCGTTCGCATCGTCGAAACCAAGCCGCTCTCCAAACTGAAACGTTGGAGCCTCGCCGAGGTCCTCACTCACTGAAGTCGGCTTCGCCGAATTTCAAATTTCAAATTTCAAATCTCAAATTCTTCTAAGTCATGATCCAGATGGAAACCATGCTCGCCGTCGCCGATAACACCGGTGCCCGCAGCGCAAAAATGATCGGCGTGCTCGGCAAGCGCAGCCGCACCGCCTGCATCGGCGATGTCATCACCTGCCACATCCGCGATTCCATCCCGACCGCCGCCGTCAAAAAAGGCAGCGTGGTCAAGGCTGTGGTCGTCCGCACCGCTTATCCAATCCGCCGCGCCGATGGCTCGATTCTTCGCTTCGATTCGAATGCGATCGTCATCATCGACAAAGACAACAACCCTCGCGGCACCCGGATCTTCGGCCCTGTCGCCCGTGAACTCCGCGAAAAGGCGTTCATGAAAATCGTTTCGCTCGCACCCGAGGTCCTCTGAAACGCAATCCCTTTTACATCCTAACGTTTTCATCCCCATGAGCCGCATCAAGACACACGTCAAAAAAGGCGACCAAGTCGAAATCATCACCGGTAACCACAAAGGCAAACAAGGCACCGTCCTGCTTGTGGATGCCACCAAAGGTCGTGTGATCGTCGAAGGCGGCCGCCCCATCAAAAAGGCCTCCAAGGCCACCGAAACCGAACCCGGTGGCATCAAAACTATCGACGGTTCCGTCCACATCTCCAACGTCAAGAAAGTGGGCTGATGCCTGGCGCTTCGCAAGAAGCACCTCCGCAACTGCCCGCGCTTAAGCGCTACAACAACCGCGCTGACCCGCAAAAAAAATGAGCATACCCGCACTACAACAGCACTACCTCGAGAAGGTAGTTCCGGCTCTCCAAAAGAAGCTCGGATTCACCAACATTCACCAGGTTCCCCGCCTGGAGAAAATCGTCGTCACCTCGTGCATGGGCAAAGCCCCGGACCGCAAGGTCGCCGTGGACGATGCCGTCAACGAGATTCAGAAGATCACCGGCCAACGGCCATCGGTCACTTTCTCGAAGAAATCCGTCGCCAATTTCAAATTGCGTGAAAACGAAGTCCTCGGCGCCCGCGTCACCTTGCGTGGTGCCCGCATGTGGGAGTTCCTTTATCGTTTCATCAACGTCACCGCTCCGAACATCCGCGACTTCCGAGGGATCTCCTCGAAGTCCTTTGACGGCCGCGGCAACTACGCCTGCGGCATTCAGGAACAATCGATCTTCCCGGAAATCGAGATCGACCAAATCAAACGCCCGATCGGTTTCGACCTGATCTTCGTCACCTCCGCCCCGACCGATGCCGAAGGACGCGCCCTGCTCATGGAGCTGGGAATGCCGTTCCGCGACATGAAAAAAGCCAATGAGACCGAAGCCGTCGCTGCTGTCTGAACCGCCTAACCTCACGAAACTTTAAGAATCACCACCATGGCTGTTCTCACCGATCCAATCGCCGATTTCCTCACGCGTTTTAAAAACGCCGCCCGTGCCGGCAATGAGGAATTCAACGCTCCTTACTCCAAGATCAAGGCGGATATCGCCCGCATTCTTATGGAAGAAGGCTACATCTGGAACTACGAAGTCGTCACCGACAAGCGCACCTCTCTCAAGGTGAAGCCCAAGTTCGTCGATGGCCGCGCCGTTCTCACCGATCTCAAACGCGTTTCAACTCCCGGTCGCCGCCATTATGTCGGCTCGACTGAAATCCCACGCGTCATGTCCGGCCTCGGTATCTCGATCCTTTCGACCTCGAAAGGCGTGATGTCCGGCGGCAATGCCAAGCGTCAGAAACTCGGCGGCGAACTCCTCGCCAACGTCTGGTAAACCCCAAACTCGTAAAAGGAAACACACCACCATGTCACGAGTCGGACTCAAACCAATCTCGCTTCCGGAAAAAGTCGCTGTCAAACTTGACGGTCGCACGGTTGTTGTCGAAGGCCCAAAAGGCAAACTCGACTTCAGCCTTCCCGAAGGAATCTCCCTCATCTCCGAAGACGGCAATGTCATTGTCTCTCGGGCTACTGAATTGCGCCAACACCGTGCCCTCCACGGCACCGCACGCAGCCTCGTCCAAAACATGATCCTCGGCGTGTCCAAGGGTTTTGTGAAGGACCTTGAAATCCACGGCGTCGGCCTTCGTGCCGCAGTCAAAGGCGCGGATCTCGACCTGTCACTCGGTCGTTCCCACCCCTTGCTTCACCCGATCCCATCCGGCCTCACCGTCACGGTTAACGAAAACACCAAGATCAAGGTGGAAGGCATAGACAAACAACTCGTCGGCCAGTTTGCCGCCGAAGTGCGTAGCTTCTATCCACCCGAGCCTTACAAGGGCAAAGGTGTCCGCTACACCGGTGAGAAAGTGCGCCGCAAAGAAGGCAAGAGCGTCGGCAAATAATCCATTATCGTCGCCATCAACAACCAACTATTTCCGGCAACATGAGCACCATCAATCGCAAGACGATCCGCCAGCGCATCCACAAACGCATCCGCCGCAAAGTCACCGGCACTGCGGAGCGCCCGCGTCTCGCCGTCCATTACTCGAATCAACACATCTACGCCCAAGTCATCGACGACTCGATCGGCAAGACCCTCATCTCCGCGTCCACCATGGACAAGAGCTTCGAGAACGCCTCGGCCAACGTCGAGAGCGCCCAAAAAGTCGGCCAACTCCTCGCGGAGCGTGCCAAGGGTTCGAACATCAGCGCCGTGGTCTTCGACCGTGGCGGTCACCTCTATCACGGCAAAGTCAAAGCGCTCGCAGATGCGGCGCGTGATGGCGGTCTCCAATTCTAACGCACTGACCCGACTCAATCATGGTAACAATTCCTGATAACGAAACTCCATCTCCGGCCGCAGCTCCAGTTGCCGCACCGGCACTTCCCCTGGGCCCAGTGGCGAATTCAGCTCCTCAACAAGGCGGCTATCAAGGCAATCGCGGCCAAGGCGGCGGTTACCAAGGTGGCGGCCAAGGCGGTGGCGGTGGATTCCAAGGTGGCGGCGGCGGCGGTGGCCGTGGTCGCGGTGGCCCACGCCGTGAAGAACGTGCCGCTCCTACCGATACCGAAGGCAACGAGCTTTCCGAAAAAGTGGTCTTCATCAACCGCTGCGCCAAGGTCGTCAAAGGTGGTCGTCGCTTCAGCTTCTCTGCACTCGTCGTCACTGGTAACAAGGTCGGCAAAGTCGGTCTTGGCTACGGCAAAGCGAACGAAGTGGCAGATGCCATCAAAAAAGCCAGCGACGGAGCCCGCAAGGTGCTCGTTTCGATGAGCATTGTCGATGGCACCATCCCTCACGAAATCTACGCCGAATACGGTGGTGGCAAAGTGCTGCTCAAACCAGCATCCCCGGGAACGGGCATCATCGCCGGTGGTGGCGTCCGCGCCGTCTGCGAAGCAGTCGGCATCCGTGACGTGCTCGCCAAGTCGATGGGATCCTCCAACCACGCCAACGTGGTGAAAGCCACCCTCAAAGCACTTTCCCAACTCCGCACCCGCGATCAAGTCCTCTCCGGTCGCGGCAAGAAGAAGAAGGAAAAAGCCATTTGAGATTAGAGATTTGGGATTAGGGACCTCCTTAATATCCAATTACAAATATCCAATCACCTTTCAATATCATGCAACTTCACAACTACAGCCCGAATCCGGGTGCCAAGCGTGGCATCAAACGCCTCGGCTGCGGCGAAAGCTCAGGTCACGGCAAAACCTCGTGTAAAGGCAACAAAGGGCAAAAAGCCCGTTCCGGAAGCGGCACTCGTGTCGGTTTCGAAGGCGGCCAGATGCCCCTTCACCGCCGCCTTCCCAAGCGCGGTTTCAACAACTTTGATTTCCGCGATGTCGTGGGTGTCGTTAACGTCGGTGATCTCGACGACCGCTTCGAAGCGGGTGCCGTGATCAATGAGGAATCCCTCCGCAAGGTTGGTTTGCTCAACAACCGTTGCGACAAAGTCAAATTGCTTGCCGATGGCGAGGTCGAAAAAGCTTTTTCCATCGAGGTGGACAAAGTGAGCGCCTCCGCCCGTGAAAAAATCGAGAAGGCCGGTGGTTCGATCAAAGCGTAAGCGCGTGAGCGGCTTCCAATCCATCTCCTGATTTCCGGTGAGGAAGCGCTTTTGCGCTTCCTCATCTCGTTTAGATCCTAGACGTTTTCCCCGAATCCTTTCGCCATGATTTCCGCCTTTACCAATACTTGGAAAATTCCCGAACTTCGGGACCGCATTCTTTTCACCCTCGCATTGATTGTTATCATCCGCCTTGGCGTGCACATCACGCTTCCGGGCGTGGATGCCACCGTGATCAAGGCATGGATGGACGACCTCAAAAATGCGGATCCAACCAATCCCACCGGCGGAATCACCGCGCTGCTCACCGTGTTTTCCGGGGGTGGCCTCCAGCAAGCGGGGATTTTAGCGTTGGGTATCATGCCTTACATCTCGGCATCGATTATGGTGCAGTTGATGACGGCGGTCGTGCCGAAACTCTCACGCCTCGCCCGCGAAGACGGTGGACGTCAGAAAATCACTCAATATACCCGCTACATCACCATCGGCATTGCCATCGTGCAGGGCTTCTTCGTGGCTAAGTCGCTGACGAGCCCTAGCAGCATTCCATACATGTCAGGCATCGAGCGTTACGGGGTTCTGGTCCCGGATCCATCAGCTTTGTGGATGGCTCTCACAGTCACCACGATTGTGGCTGGAACGGTCTTGCTAATGTGGATCGGTGATCAAATGACCGAAAAAGGGATCGGTAACGGCACCTCCATCATTATCACCGTTAACATCATTTCCGCCCTTCCGGGTGCGTTGATCCAAGCGTGGAATTACTTCGTCACTGGCGAAGGCGTCAGTAAATACAACGCCATCATGATGGTTGTGATGATTGCGCTTTTATTGATCGTGATCGCGGCTACCATTTCGATTACCCAAGCCCAGCGACGGATCGCGGTCCAATATGCCAAGCGGGTGGTCGGTCGCAAACAATTCGGCGGGCAAACCCAATATCTTCCGCTTAAGGTGAATTATGCGGGTGTCATGCCGATCATCTTCGCCTCGGCCGTGCTCTCGCTTCCACCGATGATGTTGCAATGGTTCTTCGCCGGACAAGGCTGGGCCACCAAACTCTACGGCGAGCTCGTCGGCGGCGGCACCTGGTATTATGTTCTCGGCGGCATCGGCATATTCCTGTTCTCCTATTTCTGGGTGGCGATGATGTTCCAACCCTCGCAAATCGCCGAAGACCTCAAGCGCAATGGCGGTTATATCCCCGGCGTGCGCCCCGGCAAGCCGACCGCTGATTTCCTCGATTTCACGATGACTCGCCTCACCTTCGCCGGTGCCATTTTCCTCACCACGTTGTTTGTCCTTCCCGTCGCTGTTGGCGCTTTGGTCAAACTTCCTCCCGGTTCGCTCGTGCTGCAATTCTTCGGCGGCACATCTTTGCTGATCATGGTGGGCGTCGTGCTCGACGTGATGCGCCAAGTGGAAACACAACTCCTCCAGAAACATTACGATGGTTTCCTCCGCAAAGGCAAACTGAAGGGTCGCTATGACCGCCTCAATCAAGGTGGAAATGCAGCACCCCGCACCGCAATTGTCTATCTCTGGACAGTGATCGCCATCCTGATCGTTGTCGGCATCACCGCCTATATTTACCAGTAACCGCCTCCATTGACCGGTTCCAACGCCAGACCGCTCCGCATCATCCTGCTAGGCCCTCCGGCATCCGGCAAGGGCACCCAAGGGCGGAGACTGGCCGCCGCTCATGGACTTGCTTACCTCAGCACCGGAGCCTTGCTCCGCGAGCAGGTCGAAAATGGGACCGTCCTCGGCAAGCTTGCCGAGCCGATCCTCGCCCGTGGCGAATACCTCCCTGACGAACTGATGTGCCAACACATCAGCGATTGGCTCTCACGCCAGACCGGCGGTTGGGTGCTCGATGGGTTTCCCCGCAGTGAGCCTCAAGCACGGTTCTTGGATGCGTGGTTGGCGGAGCGTGGGATGAAACTCGATGCCGCGATTTCGCTCGAAGCTCCCTTCGACGACTTGCTCGCCCGTATGCGCGGTCGTTTGGAATGCCCGGAGTGCCGTTGGTCCGGTCAGATCCTCCAAACCACGTCCGACCGCCGATGCCCGGAATGCGAATCAACCGTGGAGCCACGTCCGGACGACAGCGAGGAAAACTTCACCAACCGGTATCAGGAGTTTCTTCGGCTCACCCGCCCGCTCATCGATTATTATCAGGAACGCGATCTGCTTTGTGCTTGTGACGCATCCGCGCCCCGGGAATTAGTGACAGCACAACTCTTCAGCCGTTGTATTCCTCCGTCGGGTGATTGATCCGCCTTGCATAGCAGAAAATTAAATAGTTAGATCTTCGTTCCCGTGTCCCGAAAATTCCGTATCCCTATCAAGTCGCCGCGTGAAATCAAATTTATGCAGACCGCCGGCTCGATCGCTTCCACCATTCTCCAGGTGCTTGCCAAGCAAGTCTCACCCGGCCGCACGACCGGTGAGATTGATCGCCTCGCCGCCGAGTTGATGCGCGAGCACGATTGCAAGAGCGCTTTTCTGGGCTACCGCGGGTTTCCCGGTTACACCTGCATTTCCGTGAATGAGGAAGTCGTGCATGGGATCGGCGGGCTGCGCAAAATCCTCCCCGGAGACATCGTCAAAATCGATGTCGGCATCATCAAAAGTGGCTTTATTGGTGACAATGCGACCACGGTAGCTGCGGGAGATATCCCACTGGAAACCAAGCGTCTGTTAGCCGCTACCGAACAATCACTGTTTGAGGCCATCAGCCATGCCCGCGCTGGCCGAAGGTTGTCCGACCTTTGCGGATCCGTGGAAGAGTTTGTCGCGCCGCGTGGATTCTCGGTCGTCCGCGAATTCGTCGGCCATGGAGTCGGACGCCGTCTGCATGAGGAACCGCAAGTGCCGAACTACCGGCCGCAAGGCAAGAGCCCGATCTTGGCACCGGGCATGACGCTCGCCATCGAACCGATGGTCAACGCCGGCGTGCCGACCGTTCGAATCCTCGACGATGGCTGGACGGTCATCACCGAGGACCGCAAGCCCTCTGCACACTTTGAACACACAGTTCTCATCACCGAAGGCGAACCTGAAATCCTCACCTGGCGTCCGCGAGAGGCACTCCCGGAAATGTTAGGGCTGCCGGCTTGGTGAATCGCGACCTCGTTTAGACCGTTTGTCCATTGGCGTCAAAATAGCAACATAACTCACTGATAATCAGCACATTAAATACAAAATAATTCACAAAAAACCTTGACATGGGTTGGGCCGCGGCAGGCTCGGCATGTTAAAAGACTATCCAGCTATT
>Ga0247843_1000228_pt1 | contig 134133 bp, 132 predicted proteins | sample LaCruzMarch2017__FD_192420 | JGI IMG/M metagenome (GOLD analysis project Ga0247843, IMG submission 192420) | Freshwater microbial communities from meromictic Lake La Cruz, Castile-La Mancha, Spain - LaCruzMarch2017_8m | ecosystem: Environmental > Aquatic > Freshwater > Lake | place: Spain...
GCAAAGAAAGCAGAAGAAGCAAGATTGGCAGCTGAAAAAGCAGCAGCAGATAAAGTCGCTCAAGAAAAACTAGCACAGGAAAAAGCCGCAGCAGAGAAGGCAGCTCAAGAAAAGTTAGCTCAGGAAAAAGCAGCAGCGGATAAAGCCGCTCAAGAGAAGTTAGCACAAGAAAAAGCAGCACAAGAGAAAGCAGCAGCTGAAAAACTAGCAAAAGAACAAGAAGCAGCAAAGAAAGCAGAAGAAGCAAGATTGGCAGCAGAGAAAGCAGCATCAGAGAAAGCAGTTCAAGAGAAGTTAGCAAAGGAAAAAGCCGCAGCTGAAAAATTAGCGAAAGAACAAGAAGCGGCAAAGAAAGCAGAAGAAGCAAGATTGGCAGCTGAAAAAGCAGCAGCAGATAAAGTCGCTCAAGAAAAACTAGCACAGGAAAAAGCCGCAGCAGAGAAGGCAGCTCAAGAAAAGTTAGCTGAGGAAAAAGCAGCAGCGGATAAAGCCGCTCAAGAAAAAGCAGTACAAGAAAAACTAGCACAGGAAAAAGCCGCAGCTGAAAAACTAGCAAAAGAACAAGAAGCGGCAAAGAAAGCAGAAGAAGCAAGATTGGCAGCAGAGAAAGCAGCATCAGAAAAAGCCGCTCAAGAGAAGTTAGCACAAGAGAAAGGCTCTCAAGAAAAACTAGCACAAGAAAAAGCAGCACAAGAGAAAGCAGCTCAAGATAAACTTGCACAAGAAAAGTTAGCACAAGAAAAAGCAGCAGCGGATAAAGCCGCTCAAGATAAAGTAGCCGCAGACAAAGCAGCTCAAGAAAAGTTAGCTCAGGAAAAAGCAGCACAAGAGAAAGTAGCCGCAGACAAAGCAGCTCAAGAAAAACTTGCACAAGAGAAAGCCGCTCAAGATAAACTTGCTCAGGAAAAAGCAGCAGCAGATAAAGTCGCTCAAGAAAAGTTAGCTCAGGAAAAAGCAGCACAAGAGAAAGTATCCGCAGACAAAGCAGCTCAAGAAAAACTTGCTCAAGAAAAACTTGCGCAAGAAAAAGCAGCTCAAGAAAAGTTAGCACAAGAAAAAGCAGCAGCAGATAAAGTCGCTCAAGAAAAGTTAGCACAAGAAAAAGCAGCAGCGGATAAAGCCGCGCAAGATAAAGCAGCTCAAGAAAAGTTAGCTCAGGAAAAAGCAGCACAAGAGAAAGTCGCTCAAGAAAAGTTAGCACAAGAAAAAGCAGCACAAGATAAACTTGCACAAGAAAAGTTAGCACAAGATAAACTTGCACAAGAAAAGTTAGCACAAGAAAAAGCAGCAGCGGATAAAGCCGCTCAAGATAAAGCAGCTCAAGAAAAGTTAGCTCAGGAAAAAGCAGCTCAAGAAAAACTTGCGCAAGAAAAAGCAGCAGCGGATAAAGCCTCTCAAGATAAACTTGCACAAGAGAAAGCAGCAACAGATAAAGCAGCTCAAGAAAAGTTAACACAAGAAAAAGCAGCACAAGAGAAAGCCGCTCAAGATAAACTTGCACAAGAAAAGTTAGCACAAGAAAAAGCAGCAGCGGATAAAGCCGCGCAAGATAAAGCAGCTCAAGAAAAGTTAGCTCAGGAAAAAGCAGCTCAAGAAAAACTTGCGCAAGAAAAAGCAGCTCAAGAAAAGTTAGCCCAAGAGGCATCAGCCAGAGCAGCAGCAGAAAAGGCTTCTCAAGAAAGGGCAGCCGCTCAGAAAAAAGCCTCCGAGAAAAAAGAGCAAGAAATGATTCTTAAAAATAAAATTGCGCAGGAAAAGAAGGCGGCAGAAAAAGCAGCGCAAGAAAAAGTAGAAGCCGAAAAAGCTGCTCAAGAAAAAATAGTAGCCGAAAAAGCAGCGGCCGACAAAATTGCTAATGAAAAATTAGCAGACGAAAATTCGAAAAAGCAAACTGGAATTATTACGCCAATTAATACGGGAGCTGAAGCCGGAGATGGAAAAATTGGCTCGAAAGACGCCAAGCACGCCGTTTTACAATCTATAGGTGGTGAAAATAAATACAGGGAAAATATTAAACGTGGTGATGAATTATTTAAGATGAAACGTTATGCTGAAGCAAAACCAGTTTATGAAGAAGCATTAAAAATTAAAGCTAACGATCCTTATGCAACGAATAAATTAGCTGAAATAGAAAAATTAATTAAAAAGTAATTCTTTAGATGAATAAAAAGTCGCTCGTTATATTTTTAAGTAGTTTATTCCTGCACACTATTTTAAATGCACAAGAATGGACACTTAAATTGAGAAGTTCTGTTGAATTACGTACCTTTAAATTAACAAATAAAGTTGATATCTCTAAGGAAAAATTAGCTGGAGCAACCATTACACTTTCTAAAGATGCCATCACTATTACACAAATACAAAGCGATGGAAGTGGTGATTTTGTAATTGATGTTCCGGCAAATGGAGATTATATTTTAACGATTTCTTATTCTGGATGTAATCCCAAAAAGTTTGCAATTTCAACTATGAATGTCCCCGAAGAATTAGCAAAAGATAATTATAAGCCAACATTTGGAATTGAAGGTGTTATTATGGCGAAAGCTTTTCCTTCTATCAATTATTCTGTTTTACAGCAAGCTCTCGCAAGAATTGTTTATACGCCTAATGGTAAAAAATTTGATGATGAAGAAGGGTATACAAATCAAATGTTAGCAGAGCTTACTAAAATTAGAGAGGCTGAAAATGTCTTGATGAATAATTTTACTTCAACTAATAATACTGGAGATGTTGCATTGAGTAAAGGAGATTGTCCCTTAGCAAAGGCAAGTTATGAAAAAGCAATGACCATTATTCCAGGAGAACGTTATCCAAGCGACCAATTGCCAAAAGTAGGCGACTGCTTAAAGCAAAAAGAGTTAGCAGATAAAAAAGCAGCAGACGAAGCTAAATTAGCAGCTGAAAAATTAGCAGCTGAGAAATTAGCCAAAGAAAAAGCTGCACAAGAAAAATTAGAAGCAGATAAGTTAGCAAAAGATAAAGTCGCTCAAGAAGCATCAAATAAAGCTGCTCAAGCAGAGGCTGAGAAAGCTCAAAACGCTCAATTAGCCGCCGAAAAAGCAGAAACTGAGCGTTTAGCTAAAGATAAGATTGCTCAAGCAGCAGCCGCTAAAGCAACTAAAGCTGAGTCCGAAAAAGCACAAAAAGATAAATTGGCTAAAGAAAAAGTAGAGGCCGATAAGATTGCAAAAGAAGCTTCCACTAAGGCAGCTAAAGAGGCAGCTGAGAAGGCAACTCAAAGTAAAGTCACCAAAACTAAAGAAACCCCTAAAGAACCTGTAAAAGAAAAAACAACTACTCCAGCAAAGGAAACTACAAGAGAAATTGTTCCAAGTAGCACAAGTTCTTCTGAAACTGGTTCCGCAGGAGTAGGGAGTGGTGATGCAAAATATAGTATCCCTCAAGCATTAGGCGCAGATAAATATAATGCAACCATTAAACGTGCCGATGAATTATTTAAGATGAAACGTTACTCAGAGGCAAAACCAATGTACGAAGAAGCATTAAAACAAAAGCCTAATGACCCCGCTGCAACTAATAAGTTGGCCGAGATAGAAAAGTTGACTATAAAGAAATAAGATTAAATCTCAATTCCATTAAGATCCGTTGTTAATAAATCACTCATGTAATCAAAAAAAGGACGCATGTGTTTAAATGTTTTATTTACTTCATTTAAAAAACCATCACTCAACACTTCGTTATCAGTAAACTTTCTGATTAGTAAAAATTGCTTATAGCGTAATAAGTCAATTGCTTTGCTATCAGCATCAAATCCTTTGGGTGTAGTTTTTAATTGTTCTCCTTGCAAGGTTCCAAAAGTGGAAATGAAATTTTTACTTTTTAAGATCTTACGCATGGAAGCATCATCAAAATCAAAATCATCTCTTATGCGTTTTAAGTCTTCAGGATTTGGACTCCAAAAACCGCCAGCAATAAAACTGTTCCCCGCTTCAATATGAAAGTAATAGCCACCGCGGCGGTATTTTGTGGCTCTTCTAAAACTCCCACTCCAATTGGTTTTGTAAGGTGTTTTTTCTTTCGAAAAACGTGTATCTCTGTAAATGCGATGTAGACTCTTTTTACCGCTTGGCGTTTCAATCACATCGTGAGTATTAAGTTCCATTAATAAGGCATCAGCAAATACTTCTATATAATGTTGTTCTATTAAAAATTGGTCTTTATTGGCATTAAACCAATCTCTATCGTTATGTTTTTTTATTAAAGCTAAAAAATCTAAGCTCGATTTTGTAATGCAAATTTTGTTTTTAGACTTTGTCATAGTAGTAAAGATATCAAGAATACTGATATTGGTAAAAAAGAGAATGCTAAATAAAATATATTTTGTGAAATTTGAATAAATTGACAAAAAAATAAATTTAGGGGTATGGAAACAACATTAGATGCAAAAAATCCTTTATAAACCTAAGGATATTGTTAGTGGAGATTTTTAATATGCTATTTCTAATCAACACCCAGGTAGCGATATAGAGAAATTTTATTAATATACGGCAGGTTTTGCAGGACATCGTTTACCCGGTGCATTTATGAGTATGCTTAATATCTCCTACTTAAATGAATCTATTATTGAAAAAAAAATAGCAAGCCCTAATTTAGTGTTTGATCATATCAGGGAAGAAATTATCTCTTCTTTGAATTCAGAAGGAAGTGAAGAGGAATCGAAAAGACGGAATGGATTGAATTTTAGTAGCCTTTGATTTTACTAATAATGTATTGGAATATGCCGCAGCCAATAACAGTTTTTATATTGTTAGAAACGGAGAATTAATTTCATGTCTTCCCGATAAAATGTCTGTTGGTAAGCATAGTGATATGAAACCATTTACTTTGATAAAAATGAATTTACAAAAGGAGATATTGTTTATTCTTTAACGGATGGTTACGCTGATCAGTTTGGCGGACCAAAAGAAAAAAATCAAATACAAGCCATTAGAAGGTTTATTGGTAAATAATTATAAATTACCAATAGATGAGCAAAAAAATATTTTAAACGAGAAATTTGAAGCTTGGAAAGGCAATTTAGAACAATTGGATGATGTGCTTTTAATTGGAATAAGGGTATAATATTACTCTTGAAATCGTTTAATTTTGCTTCGAGATTTCGTTAAATTGTTAAAACATTGCCTTTTTTGTGATTAAGTTTTCTTAAAAACAGCCTCCTTAATTTGTAAATTTGCTTTAATGCATTAATTTGTAATCAATAACGTAAATATATATACAATGGAAGTAACAGGACAATTAAAATTAAAGTACGACACACAGAAAGTAAGTGACAAATTTCAAAAGAGAGATTTCGTATTAGCAACAGATTTAAGCACGCCATACCCGCAGTTTGTGAGTTTTCAAGTAACGCAAGATAAATGCACTATGCTTGATTCTTTTAATCATGGTGATGAAATAAAAGTACAATTCAACTTACGCGGTCGTGAGTGGAATGGGCCTCAAGGCATCAAATATTTCAATACATTAGAAGCATGGAGAATTGAAAAAGTTGGTGATGGACAATCTTCTGCTCCTGCTCAAAATAATGCTGGAATGCAAGAAAATACAGCTGTACCTGTTTTTAATAGCAGCATCTCTGATAACGACGATTTACCTTTCTAATAAATTAACTACAAATTAAAGCCTAAGATAAATTCTTAGGCTTTTTACTTTATGGCAAAATCAAAACCTTCTATTCTTCTCATCTACACAGGCGGTACTATAGGTATGATGCAGGATGTTCGAACAGGCGAATTAAAGCCCTTTAATTTTAAAGCACTCACCAAACAAATTCCTGAGCTAGAAAAATTCGATATTGAATTATCTTCTATTTCTTTTAAACATCCTATTGATTCTTCAAACATGCATCCACATGTGTGGATTGAATTAGCAACGATTATTAAAGACAATTATGCAAAGTATGATGGTTTTGTAATTTTACATGGTTCTGATACAATGTCATATACTGCAAGTGCTTTGAGTTTTATGTTAGAGAATTTGGCTAAGCCCATTATTTTAACAGGTTCTCAGTTACCAATTGGAATAATTAGAACAGATGGAAAAGAAAATTTAATTACTGCTATAGAAATTGCTGCTGCTCAAAAAAACAATAAACCTATAGTAACTGAAGTGTGTATTTATTTTGAATATAAATTACATAGAGGAAATCGCACTTATAAATATAATTCAGCACATTTCGATGCCTTTAAATCCCCTAATTATCCTGCATTAGCAGAGGCTGGAGTTAACATACAATACAATCAAACAGCTTTATTAAAACCTTCAAAAAAAGCATTGGCAGTTCATACCCAATTAGAGAATGATATTGCGGTATTGAAATTATTTCCCGGATTAAGTAGAAAAATCACCTTATCAATTTTAAATACAACAGGTATTAAAGCGGTGATAATGGAAACTTTTGGAGCTGGAAATGCAAGTACAGAAGAATGGTTTATTCAAGCTTTAAAAACAGCCATTGATAAGGGTATTATTATTTATAATGTCACTCAATGCGCCGAAGGCAAAGTCATTCAAGGAATGTACGAAACAAGCAGTCAGTTGAAGAAAATAGGTGTAGTCAGTGGTTTTGATATTACGTTTGAAAGTGCTATTGCAAAATTAATGTACGTACTTGGTAAAAAAGTACCTACATCAAAAGCAAAACAATTATTAGAGACCAATTTAAGAGGAGAAATAACAATTTAAATTTAACAACACTACTCAGCGACCTCTGCGAAAAAACTTTGCGACCTTTGTGGTTAAATAATAGAAATATGAAATAGCCATGTGCCGAAACTCACAAACACCAATGAAGATATATGGCTTATACCATATCACAATAAAAAAACAATAAATATCTACATATGAAGAATCAAATCAACGTAGAAGGAATTAGATTATATGCATATCATGGTTGCTTACCCGAAGAAACTAAAATTGGTGGAGAGTACATTGTAGATGTTTATATGGTATATGATTTTAATGAAGCGGCAGTTAAAGATGATTTAAATTTAACTATTGATTATTGCACCGTGTTTGAAATTTGTAAAGCAGAGATGGCTATTCCATCAAAATTAATTGAGCATGTAGGTAAACGAATTTATGATAAAATCATTCATGCGTTTCCAAAATTGATTGAAACGAAAGTAAAAGTAACCAAACTATTACCTCCAATGAATGGTCCGGTAGATAAGGTTTCTATTGTGATTGAGGATTAGATAATGTTGTAATTTACTTAGATTGTTATTAGCAAAATGCACCTTTTATTTCACAAATCCATTGAAATGATTTTTGTTAAAAATTGGAACACGGATTTGACGGATAAAATTGATAGCGCTGTAGCGTTACGGATTTTTTTTATCCTTGTAAATCTTTAGAATCTGTTTCATCCGCGTCGCCATTAAAATGGAACTAAGAAGTGAAAATAGTTTTTTTATTTGTGTTTATATAGTAAGTGCAATCCAAAGAGATATTGATACAAGTTTAGTATCACACTACGCATCAACCTTCCTCTTTACTAATAAATAGTAATTTCCTTCAATAGGTAAATAGCCAAATTCATAACAAAAGAAATAATTTTTACCTTCTTTGGTTGTCGTAATATTAGTGTGGTAATTAAAATTAAAACCTTTATCTATTAACTTCTGCTGAGATACTTTTGCAGTTTCTCCTGTCAAAAGCTCTGTCATAATTCTTCTGTTTTTGCGTAAAATGTTTGTGATGTTGCGAACATAGTTCGTACTATCGCTATTTAATTTATTGTTGTGTGAATTGCGACATAAGTCGCTGCAAAATTTTTTGTCAACTCTTCCGTTAAAGGTTTCTCCGCATTCTAAACACAATTTCTTTTCCATCGCTATTATTTTAAAAAGTCTTTTGGTATTAAACACACTGGTATAGGATCCATTTTATGTTTATTGGCTCTATTTCGGTTTTGGTAAATTTGCATTGCTACTGTTTGTCTTTCGTTTAATTCGTAGCTTTCTTTGTTTTCAATATACAACATTGCCCATTCTAATTCATCGTATGTAGCTCCAATTTGATCTTCGTCTGTTCTTCCATCTGCAAAAAGTCCATCGGTTGGCCGCGCATTTAAAATAGAATTAACCACACCCACTTTTGCAGCTAAAGCATACACTTCCGATTTCATTAAATCTGCTATAGGACTTACATCAACACCACCATCACCATATTTAGTATAAAACCCAATCCCAAAATCTTCTACTTTATTTCCTGTGCCTGCTACTAATAATTTATGTTGGCCAGCATAAGCATATAAAGTCGTCATTCTTAATCTGGCTCTAGTATTTGCCATCGTTAAAAAATCCTGAATAGTTTTATCATAGGTGTTTTCCATCTCTTCAAAAATGGAGGTTAAGTTTACTTCAGCGCTGCTAACATTGGGATATGTATTTTTTAACCATTCAATATGCTCGTTTCCTCTGTCGTATTCTGTTTTGTGTTGACGAATGGGCATGTTTAAGCAAATCACTTTTTTGCCAGTTAAAGCACACAAAGTAGATGTTAAAGCAGAGTCAATGCCACCTGAGATGCCAATTACAAAACCCTCTGTTTTTGAACTCTCAGAATACGTTTTTAGCCAATTAACAATATGTTGTATGATGTTGTTGTGTTTCATAGATAAGGTAAATATAAAAATAAAAAATCCCATCCGCCAGCTGACGAATGGGATTTTTGATAACAAATTTTAGAAACAACTAGAATAAAATTCCAACGTTAATTCTAATCGCATTCATTAATAAGTTTTGTTTTACAAAAGAAAAGGTTACGGTTCCGTCAGAATAAGATTTAGAGTCGTATGCCATATATTTTGATTCTTTTTTCATTAAGTTAGTAAATGAACGGAAGTAATTAATACTTAAGAAGGCAGAAGTTGACCCAGATAAACGGTATTCTGCACCTAAACCAACATTCATACCAACTCTTAATGGAATTAAAGAACCGTCTTTGTTAATATTGATATTTGTGTTTGTTCCAGCCCCATTATTTACGCTAGATCCAAAAGTAGTGCTGCTAGTATATTTATCAGTAGCTCTTGCTTTAATACGAACTCCAATTTCTCCACCAAATACACCAAAATATTTAAAACCGCCAATTTCTTTAGTCATCATTTTTAGAGCTAATGGAATCGTAACATGAGTTGTTTTGATTTTTCTTTCTATAATACCATTATATGCAACATCTCCAGCTTGCACAATATTTGTCGCTTGCATCCCATCTTTTATTTCGTTTAATTCGTTTGATCCATTTAATGTATATCCAATAGCATAAGGAGTAGCCGCTAAAGGCTCGTATTTGTATTTAATTCCACCGCTTTCAAAATCACCACCAATACCAGTTACAAAATAAGCTGTTTTGGTTAATCTAAATTCCATAGCTAATCCAAACCCAAAACCAAAACCAGTACTTGACCTTGTTGTGTTATTGTCTTTAGATGAAAACCAAGTAGGTTGAGCTGCTACTTTTAAACCTAATCTAAATTTTTTATCGTCATCACTTTCTTGCGCAAAAAACGAATTAGCTAACAATAATGTGCTAGAAACTAAAAGTAAAATCTTTTTCATGTATATGTTTTTTATATAATTTAACTTCTGTAAAAATAATATAATTTTTGGTATGAAAAACTATTTTAAAATCATTGCCACCCTTTTATTTGTTAATTTTTTAACAGGCTGTAAACACAATCAATTGGATGTAGATACCAGTAAAGTTGCTTTGGAACCTATTGTATTTAAACGATTAGATAAAGATGTATTTTCTTTAACACCTGAAAATTGTCGGCTAAAAATGGGAGAATTTGAGAAAAAGTATTCTACATTTTATATGCGCTATATATCATCCATAGTTAATAACGGTGGAAAAATAGACTCGTTGTATTCTCAAACTTTATTGCGTTTTATAACTAATAAAGATATTCAAACCGCCTACAATGATTTAAATAAAACATACTCTGATAATGATATTGAATTAATAGGTGATGAAATGACAGAGGTTGTTAAACGCTTTAAGGTTTTTTTTCCGAAACGTAAAACACCAAAACAATTTGTGACCTTTATGAGTGGTTTTCAATACAATGTAGTTTATGTTGATTCTACTTTAGGTGTTGGCTTGGATATGTATTTAGGAAGTAAAAATCCTTTTTATAGCATGATGCAGCTGCCAAATTTTAGAACACGTACAATGAATAAAGAACACGTTTTATCAGATGCCGTTCGTGGTTGGGTAATTACCGAATTTGATAACGCTGATCCTGTGAATAATTTATTGAATCACATGATTTTTTACGGTAAACTATTTTATGTATGTGATGGCTTATTACCTAATGTACAAGATTCAATAAAAATGGGATATACAACTGCACAAATGAACTATTTAGATAAATATGAAAAAAATGTGTGGGGTTTTTTTGCTAAGGATAACAAATTATATGACAATGATTTAAAATTAGTATCTGAATTCACTAGCGATGGACCATTTACAAGAGCAATTAGTAAAGAGTGTCCACCAAGGGTTGCTATGTGGTTAGGTCAACAAATTGTGAAATCCTATATGGAACATAATAGCAATGTAACATTAGAAGATTTAATGAACGAAAAGGACGCGCAGAAAATTTTATCAAAATCGAAGTACAAACCTTAAAATGGATTGAAAAGATGAAAGAGATTTAAGGGAGACAGGACTACTTAAATTGTCTCTTCTGTCCCTTTTGTCTATTAAGTCCCTTCAAAAATATGAGCCTCCGCGAGCAACAAATACAACGTAATTCGGAAATATTAAAAAAATATATTCCGGAGTTTGCCGTCGTTCAAATTGCTGTTTGGATTATTGAATTTGATTTTAAATTAAAAATTACCAAAGAACGTAGTACGAAATTAGGTGACTATACCTCGCCAAGAGATGGATTAAATCATATCATTACCATTAACCATAACTTAAATCAGTACTCATTTTTTATTACCTTGGTTCACGAAATTGCGCATTTACATACCTTTAATAAACATCGCAATACAGTTGCCCCTCACGGACAAGAATGGAAGGAATCGTTTAGGATTTTAATGACACCTTTTTTAAGTACGGATAATTTGCCTTTAGATGTTTTGTATGCATTGCGTAAATATTTACAAAATCCAGCCGCTGCCAGTTGTAGTGATACAACCCTAATGCGTACTTTAAAATTGTATGATACGCATGATACAAACGGACACTTAATATTATTAGAACATTTACCTTATCGAACGCATTTTTTATACAATGGTTCGCGTATTTTTGAAAAAGGAGAGAAGCTTCGTAAACGTTATCGTTGTAAAGAAATTAGCACGGGCTCGGTGTATTTATTTAGCCCACTTGCCGAAGTTGAAGTTTTTGAATCGAATACTTAAGCATTTATTTTTTCAACATTGGTAATTATTAAGTGTTTAGTTTAGAGTGATTTAAGCTTGTCATAGAAAATTCAATTTGTTAATAAATCCAACACTTTCGGCACTTTTATCGAGTTATATTTGTTTAACACTGTTTCATAAAACCAGAAATAATGAAACTTTAAACAAGAAACACAATGACCGATACTTCTTTATTTTTTAAAATTGCTGCTGAGTTAAAAGTTGATGCGAAGCAAGTTAAATCCACTGTTGAATTATTAGATGAAGGCGCCACCGTTCCATTTATATCTCGTTACCGTAAAGAGGTTACAGGTAGTTTGGATGAAGTTCAAGTAATCACCATTAAAAATGAAATTGAACGTTTACGTCAATTAGAACAACGTCGTGAGGCTATTTTAAAATCGATTGAAGGCCAAGGAAAATTAACACAAGAATTATCAGATAAAATTTTAGCAGCCGAAACACTTTCGACCTTAGAAGATTTGTATTTACCATACAAACCAAAACGTCGTACCAAAGCAACTGCTGCTCGTGAAAAAGGATTAGAACCTTTGGCACAATTAATTTTAGCGCAGGAAACGAAAGAGTTATTTCCTGAAGCTTTAAAATTTGTGAATAAAGAATTAGGAGTAGAGCATCCTGATGACGCTTTAGCTGGCGCAAGAGATATTATTGCAGAGATTATTAGTGAAGATGCCGTGGTGCGTGAAGGCATGCGTGTGCTATTTAAAAAATCGGCCATCATCAAAACAAAAGTCATCAGAGGAAAAGAAGATGAAGGACAAAAGTTTGAGGATTATTTTGAATGGGAAGAATCATTAATGTCTTGCCCAAGCCACCGTATGTTAGCGATGCGTCGCGGAGAAAAAGAAGATTTTTTGATTTTAGATATTATTATTGATGATGAACAAGCGCATGAACAAATCAAAAAACAATTTATTAAATCGCGTAACGAATGTGCTGAACAAATTACTTTAGCAATTGAAGATGGTTATAAGCGTTTGTTACAACCAAGTATTGAAGCAGAGATGCGTTTGTTTACTAAACAAATAGCTGATGAAAAAGCCATACAAGTATTTGCCGATAATTTACGCGAGTTATTATTAGCATCGCCATTAGGACAAAAATCTATTTTAGCAATCGATCCAGGATTTAGATCAGGTTGTAAAGTTGTTGCCTTAGATGCCCAAGGTAAATTACTAGAAGAAACTGTTATTTATCCTCACGAGCCTCAACGCCGTGTGATGGATGCGCAACATGTAGTAATGGCTATGTGCGCTAAACATGAGTTAGAAGCTATTGCTATTGGTAACGGAACAGCATCAAGAGAAACTGAACAATTTATTAGAAGCATTGAAGTATTACCTAAAACAATTCCTGTGATTATGGTAAGTGAAGCAGGCGCTTCTATTTACTCGGCCTCAGATGTGGCGCGTGAAGAATTTCCTGAATATGATTTAACCGTGCGTGGTGCCGTTTCTATCGGTCGTCGTTTAGCAGATCCATTAGCGGAATTAGTAAAGTTAGATGCTAAATCCATTGGTGTTGGCCAGTATCAGCATGATGTGGATCAAGTAGCGTTAAAAAATAAATTAGATTCAGTAGTGATGAGTTGTGTAAATGGAGTAGGGGTTGAGTTAAATACAGCTTCTAAACAATTACTATCTTATGTATCAGGTATTGGCGAAGGTTTAGCGAAAAATATTGTGGATTATAGAAATGAACACGGGGCTTTTAAATCGCGTAAAGAGTTATTAAAAGTAAATCGTATGGGCGATAAAGTGTTTGAACAATGTTCAGGTTTCTTGCGCATCAGAGATGGTATTCATCCATTAGATAAAAGTGCGGTGCATCCAGAGGCATATCATATTGTAGAAAAAATGGCAAGCGATTTAAATTGTAGCATTGATGATTTAATTAATGATAAAGACTTGCGTAAAAAAATTAATTTAATGTCTTACGTAACGGACGCTATTGGTTTGCCAACTTTAAAAGATATTATGAGTGAGTTGGAAAAACCAGGACGTGACCCTCGTAAATCTTTTGAAGTCTTTAGTTTTGACGAGCACGTACATAGCATTGAAGATTTAAGAGAAGGCATGCGCTTACCAGGCATCGTGACTAACGTTACTAATTTTGGTGCATTTGTGGATGTGGGTGTGCATCAAGATGGATTAGTGCATATTTCTCAATTGAGCGATACTTTTGTGGATGATCCAAATATGATTGTAAAAGTAGGACAACAAGTTTGGGTAAATGTAACGGAGTGCGACGTAAAACGTAAACGTATTGCTTTATCCATGAAAGGCGAAGCGTCAGTAAGCGCACATAAACCATCGCAAAAAAAAGAAGAAGTAGCTTCTTACGATCCAAATGATATGATGTCGGCTTTGGCTGCATTAAAAGGGAAGTTTAAGAAGTAGGATTTATGAAGTGCATCTCTTTTATATCATCTATAAAATTACTAAATTCGTTAATACATAAAATATACATCTAATGAAAACTTCAGCTTTAAAAAAAGAAATATATCAAGCTATCGATAATACCAAGGATAATGAAATCTTAGAGGCTGTATATACCATATTAAAACGTACAGTTGTTGACGAGGAAGAAGCAACAGAATTGACAACGGCACAGAAAAAAGAATTAGATAAGCGTTTAGCAGACCACAAAGCTGGAAAGCTAAAGTATTATACAATAGATGAAGTTAAAAAGGCTGTATTTAAAGCTATAAAAAAGTAAAGATGTTGCCGTATATATTTACAGAAAACGCCATGTCTGATATGATAAAACAAGCCATGTACTATGAGGATAAAGAAAAAGGTTTAGGTCTTAAGTTTATGGATGGAATAACATTAGCTGCAGAAGAAGTAAGTAAAATGCCAAAAGCATTTGTGAGTTCATACAAAAATACAAGAGAACGAAAAACCAAACATTTCCCTTATAAATTAATATATACATTAGAAGAAGGAATTATATATATCCATGCCGTATATGCTTGTAAAGCAAATCCCAAAAATAAATATAATAGAATGAAAAAATAAACTTGCCCTTAGCGGCATTAAAAGGGAAGTTTAAGAAGTAGGATTTGTATGTTTTAATTAAGCCATAAATTTATATTGATAGCCTTGCGCTAACTTATTGAATATTTCTACAGCTTGTTTGTTTTTGTTCATTCAAATTAAATAGCAGGCAACAACTTTGCTTTGCATTCGCCAAAGCCAATGCGTGTTTTGTTGTTTGTGCAGTAGCCTCTTAAAATAACAGTATCATTATCATTAATAAATTTACGCTCGCTGCCATCATTTAATTTTAAAGGCTTTGTGCCTTTCCAACTTAGTTCCATCATACTGCCATACTCTTTTGGGTCAGGACCACTAATAGTGCCACTTCCCATCATATCACCAACATTTACATTACAACCATTTACAGTGTGATGTGCTAATTGTTGTTCCATAGTCCAATACATGTATTTGTAATTTGAATTACAAATTACAGTTTCTGTGGTATTTTCTGGTTGTATGGCTACTTCTAATTTAATATCTACATTTTTATTTCCCGTATATTCTAAATATGGAAATACTTTTGGTTCTTGAACATAACCTTCTGTTCTAAATGGTTCTAAAGAATCTAGAGTGACAATCAAAGGTGAAATTGTACTTGCAAAGTTTTTAGATAAGAAGGGTCCTAGGGGCACATATTCCCAAGTTTGAATATCACGCGCACTCCAATCATTAAAAAGTACCATTCCAAAAATATAATCGTCTGCTTTTTCAGTACTAATGCTTTCGCCTAGTTTACTTGCTTTTCCAATAATAAAAGCAGTTTCTAGTTCAAAGTCTAATAATTTACAAGGTCCAAAAGTTGGCACTTCGGCATCTGCTGGTTTCATTTGTCCTTTTGGTCGGTATAAATCAGTTCCGCTAACAGTAATACTACTTGCACGGCCATGGTAACCAACCGGAATGTATTTCCAGTTTTGTAATAAGGCATTTTTTGGATCACGAATCATCGTTCCAATATTTGTAGCATGATCAATACTGCTGTAAAAATCAGTGTAATCGCCCACTTTTACGGGTAATAAAAGATTAATGCTATTGTTGGTTTTAAAAATAGAGGCGAACACTTCTTTGTTATCTTGTAATTCTTTGTTATCACTGTCAAGTAGTTCGGATAAGCGGTCTCTTAAAGCACGAGTGGTGTCTTTTCCTAATTCAATAAAATCATTTAAATACGCTTTATTAAATACTTCTTTATCGATATTTAATTTTGAAAAAAAGCCGTGACTCGCTAATTCATATAAATCAATAGCGTAATTACCAATGGCAGAGCAAGCATGGTGTTTTACTGTGCTATCCGAAAAAATGCCAAAAGGTAGGTTTTGAATTGGGAAATCAGAGTTAGCATCAACAGATATCCAAGATATAAGGGCAGGGTTATTAGCTTTTATGTTCATGTTTAGTAAAGTTAAAAAAGAGTAAAAATGTATTTAATGTGTATTATTTATTGGTATATAAACATAGTAAAATTATATATTTATGGCATGCAATTTAAGAAACTTATTCTTCTTTTTTTAATTCATTTTTCTGCCATTTTAGTAGGTCAAAATCCTAATGATTTTGCTTTTGTATTGAGTGAAAGAGCCGTTAATAAAGTGTTTACGGCTATTGGTGAAATTAAAGGTAAAAGTCAGTATGAAGTGCTTGGCATTATTGACGGTCATTATACCTGGAAAGTACTAAATCCTAAAATCAGTTTTAAGCCTGATAGCAGCGATTTTACCTGCGAAGCAAAAGTAGAAGTAGGGCCTTTTGGATATAAGTCAGAAGTATTAGGGCATGTAAAGATTGGTTATGACGATCAAAAAAATGTGATTTCAATTAAAATTACTGACGCTGTTTTTGAATTATATACGATGGTATTGAAGAAAAAAATCCACATAAAAGACATACATTTAGAAGATTATTTTAAAGATCCTTTTTTGTTTGAAGGACCTAAAAGTATAGCAACCGATATGTCATTTACCATGCCCGATAGTACTGTAAAACAAATTTACATACAACCAACAGTTTGTGTGATGACGGTTGTGAAACAAGCTATTAAAACGATGTGTGATATTGCCGCTCAGGATAAGCCTTTTAAAAGAGATGTAAAAGTAACACCACCGATACAACAAGCTGAAGTAAAGGAGAAAAAGAATAAAGCACAACAGGTTCGTTAAACAAGTAAAATTGAAAGCATTAATTAAACATAACATCATTTATATTCTTTTGTATTTACTACTATTGGGTATAGTTGGTTATGTATTATTAAATGAAGGAAAAGTGCCTATTCATAGAGAAATGAATACCTATGTTGGCAATACGTTTATTGATCAATTTTTAGCCTACGCTACACATTTTGGAGATGGTTTATTTGCTGTTTTAATTGCGATTGCTTTTTCATTTCAAAATGTGCGTGTGTCATTATACATCTTGTTTTCATATGCTGGAGCAGGTATTATGTCTTATATTTTAAAACATTGGGTATATTATGAAGTTACTCGCCCGCATTTTGTGTTTCAGTATTATGTGCGTGAGCAATTAAAATTAGTTGATGGAGTTGATGTAGTAGCTTTTCATTCTTTTCCCAGTGGGCATGCTTTATCTGCTTTTGCACTGTTTTTTTGTTTGTTATTTATTACAAAGAATCATTTTTCGAAAACGGTATTTTTTTTATTTGCCATTTTAGCGGCCTATAGTAGAGTTCATTTATCTCAACATTGGTTGATTGATGTATATGTAGGCTCTATTATTGGCGTATGTTTTTCTATATTGCTATATGTTGTGTTTTATTCAACTAATAAATGGCCTCATTTAAATATGAGTTTACCAGTGTTACTCAAAAATAGAAAGAAAAGTGTTTAAACTATTAAATACAGATATTAAAGCGTATGCTTTTATTTTTATAGCAGCTGGCTTGCTTTATATTCCTTTTATTGGGAATATGCCTTTATTTGATTGGGATGAAGTTAATTTTGCAGAGTGTGCTCGCGAAATGTTAGTTTCTAATAACTATTCGGAGGTTCAGTTATATTTTCATCCTTTTTGGGAAAAACCACCTTTGTTTATTTGGTTGCAGGCCATAAGTATGAATGTGTTTGGTGTGAATGAATTTGCTGCACGATTTCCAAATGCTTTATGTGGTGTAATTACATTAATGGTATTATATAAAACAGGAAAAGAATTAAATGATCGGAAATTTGCCTTAACCTGGGTTTTTGTATACGCATCTACATTATTACCTCACGTATTTTTTAAAAGTGGAATCATCGATCCTTGGTTTAATTTATTTATATATGTGGCGGTATATTACTTAATTCAACATACCAATAATCCAGTAGGGAAATTTGGATATAGAACTGCTATTATTTCTGGATTTTTTTTAGGATTAGCTTTATTAACGAAAGGTCCTGCGGCTTTAATTTTAGTGAGTTTAACGATTACTGTGTTTTTTGTATTAGGACGATTTAAAAAAATATCGTCTTTTAAATTTATGGCTTCCTTTTTCTTAGCTTTTCTAATTACAGGCTTAAGCTGGTTTGCAGTCATGTATTTAAAAGGTAACGGACAAGTGATTAAAGAATTTATTGATTATCAAATACGATTATTTAATACAGAAGATAGCGACCATGGCGGACCATTTATTTATCATTTTGTGGTTTTATTGTTGGGTTGTTTTCCTTCATCTTTATTTTTAATATTGGCCCACAAAAAATCAGCTACTGATACTCCTTATCAAATACATAGCAAGCGTTGGATGATGAGTTTGTTTTGGGTTATTTTAATTTTGTTTTCGATAGTACAAACTAAAATTGTGCATTACTCGTCATTGTGTTATTTTCCGCTAACGTATTTAGCAACCTATGCTATTCAAAAATTATTTGCAGCACAGTATAATTGGAAAAAAGTATTCCATTTGTTTTTTGTCTTCATTAGCACTTTACTTGGATTCGCTTTTGTATTAATAGGTTGTGTGCCAATTTTTAAGCCATGGTTGCTCAGGAGTGATTTAATTACAGATCCATTTGCAGTTGAAAATTTAAAGGCGAATGTACATTGGAGTGGTTATGAATGGATTATTGGAGTTGTGTTTTTGGGAGTAACTTACTATAGTTTATTTAAAATTAAAAAAGGAAGTTTTAAATTTATATACCTATTGTTTTTAGGCTCCTTGTTTGCCGTGTATAGTTTAATTATGATTGTGGCACCTAAAGTTGAACAATACTCACAACGCACAGCGATTGAGTTTTATAAACAGTGCGCCAAACATGGTTTTAGTGTAGAGTCTATTGGCTTTAAAAGTTATGCAACGTTATTTTATGGAGAATTAGAACCTTCATTTGAAAATAATCAATCGTTTAAAGATTATCTTAAATTACATCTTAACGAGTATGAAAGCCAAAATATTAATGTTGATATTTCTTATAGTTTAATTCGAACCAATTGGATGAGAGATATCCAATCAAGTAAGCCTTCTTGTTTTGTAGCAAAAATATTAGATGAGGAAGTTATAAAAAATTCTAGTCCTTATTTAAAGGAGTTGTATCGTAAAAATGGATTTATTTTTTATATCCGTGTGTTTGATCTAAAATAATAGTTGTAGACTATACGTGTAATTTTTACGTTAACGACGTTTGGCGATTTTGTTTCCTGTACCTCTTTGTCGGTTACATTTAAATCGCAAAGCGTTTTTATCCCTTAAGGCCACATGTTTTGTTTTACGAGATTTCATTCGTTTACGCCACATTTTAAAGCTCGATGGCAAGGAATATTTTCTCATAAATTCAATCACCTCTTTTTCTCTTAGTCCAAACTGAAATTCAATCGCTTCAAAAGGAGTCCTGTCTTCCCAAGCCATTTCAATAATTCTATTAATATCTTTTTCAGATATAGGAGTTGATTGATTTTCCTGTTTAGCTTCTTGTATTGCTAAATAAGCTAGCGGAGAAGGTAAATCACTGTAAAGACATGTTAAACCTGTTTCATCCATAAATCATAATATTATTATAATTATTTAATAATTGTTTTCAAGCATTATTTACTGTTATATCAGTGAATTGGAATTAAACACCTGAATATCTATGAGTTTGTATTGTTTTTATCTTGTAGCGAAAAGTAAAACCCTACACCAAAAATTATAGTAATCAGTCCTGCAAAATATGGAATTAGTTCTGCCATGTTATTTAGATTTAATTAATTTTAAATAAATACCAAATGCTAATATAGATGGTACCCAAATTCCAATAAAAGTAGCATCTTGTTTTTCTCCCGAAAAGAATAAAATTTCAGAATATATTAGAGATAGCAACGCTGCAACAAATAATAATTTATCAGCTATAGTGAATTTTTTGAACATGTGTCGAAAATGTTTGTATTAATTAATATTAATGGTTAAACATCGAAAATCACAAATTGTTTAGAATTTAATTCACTTTGAATTTAATAACACTAGTTTTACTTTTTAGTAGAAATTTATTTAGAAGGTCTCTAGAATTAAATTTTCGTCAGCCATAAGTTTCTGTAAGTTTTTTTTGAATCGTAATCGTTAGCTTGTTTTTCAATATTGAAATAACGATTTCCTCGTGGGTCGTTTCCAACACCAGCTAAATAGGCCCAGTTTCCCCAGTTGCTGCAAACATCATAGTCTATTAACTGTTGCTCAAAATAAGCTGCTCCGTAACGCCAATCTAATTTTAAATCATTGCAAAGATAACTCGCTACATTTTGCCTTCCTCTATTGCTCATATAGCCAGTGAGTTTTAATTCAAGCATATTGGCATCTATGAAATCATTACCAGTTTGCGAGTTAATCCATTTATATAATAATTCTTCGTTATGGCTATTTGTTATTAATTCATCAGATTTAATACCTGTTTGAAGAAAAAATTGATGACGATGTTTTTTCATCATAAACCTAAAGTAATCTCTCCATAACAATTCAAATATTAACCAATAGGTAGATTCGTTTGCTCCAAATTGTTCTTCATATTTTTTGAGCTCCACATATATTTCTCTTGGTGATAAACAGCCTAAAGCTAGCCATGCCGAAAATTTTGAAGAGTAATCAGCTCCTATCATTTCATTGCGAGTTTCTTTATAATTTGAAATAGATTTAGTTTGTTCAAAATAATAGCGTAAACGCTGGTAAGCTTCTGCCTCACCTCCTTTAAAAGTAATGGCGGTTCTAGAGTCTGTTTGAATTGGATTTAACCCTAGTTGCTCTAAACGAGGTAATTGTAAGTCAGGAATTGTAGGTGATTTGATTGTTAAGGGAGCTGAAAAAATCGCACGAATCATAGAATCTTTTTCAGTACGTTTTCTAAAATTAGTAAATACATCAGGAATATCTTTTATCGAAAAAGGCAAATCTTGAGCGTGATATAATGTGCTGGTGCTAAATGTTTCGATTTCGCATTTCAATTTCCAAAGCTCTTTTTCTAAACGCTCTTCCGTTTGTTTTTCTTCATAAGCTACTTCTTTTTTAGCAAATAGTTTTTGTGCATTATATTTTTGTGCTACTTTGTATAATTCGTATTCTGGCTTTCCTCTTAAAATTAATAAGCCCGAACCAATGGCTCTCAAATTTGTATCTAAATCTTGTAAGGATTCTAATAAAAATTGTGTTCTGAAATTGCCTGTTTTTTGAAATCCAAATTCGGTTGTTTTAAAATGTGTTTCATCAAAACAATACACTGGAATTATTTCATCACTTTGCTCAATGGCTTTCACCAATGTTTCGTTGTCATGTAATCGTAAATCGGTTTTAAACCAAACAATAGAGGTTCGCATTATAATTCATTAATATGTTCTAAATAATACTGTGCTTGTTGCAATAAGTCTGATTTAGCTTTTGGTTCCATCCTGTTCCAAACATTATACATCATACCTATTCGTGGATTTTTAGCTAATTTATCTTTGTGCTGGTCGTAAAAGTTCCAATACAAACTATTAAAAGGACAAGCTTTATCACCTGTTTTAACTGATTTTTTATAAAAACATCCACCGCAATAGTGACTCATTTTATCAATGTATGTTGCAGAACTTACATATGGTTTAGTCCCAACTATGCCACCATCAGCAAACTGACTCATACCTCGTGTGTTTGTAATCTCCACCCAATCTAAAGCATCTATGTAAATTCCTAAATACCATTTATCTACTTCATCGGGATGCACACCTGCTAATAAAGCAAAGTTACCTGTAATCATTAATCGTTGAATGTGATGAGCGTATGCGTATTCTAAAGATTGATGTATGGTGTGTTTTAAACAACTCATTTTTGTTTTACCAGTCCAATACCAATCTGGTAATTTGTTTTGATGTTCAAAATAATTGAGGGTGGCGTACTCTGGCATTTTTTGCCAATAGATACCGCGCATGTATTCTCGCCAACCAATAATTTGTCTCACAAAACCTTCTAGTTGATTAAATTCAATTTCATTGGGACGTTTTTTCCATTCGTCAATAGCTTTGTTAATGACTTCTATGGGGGAAATTAATTTTGTGTTTAATGAAAAAGAAATGCGTGAGTGATAAAGCGACCATTCATTTGGTGTCATGGCATCTTCATAGGTTCCAAATAATGGCAAACATTCTGTCACAAAAAAATCTAACAATTGTAACGATTGGGTTCGGTTAATTGGCCAAATAAAGTTTTTAGAATCAATATTACCAATTGTTTTGATGTTCGCTTTTTTTAGTTCACTACTAATTTCTGTAACATTATTGCTAAATATGAAGGGAGATGTAGCTTTATGAGTAACAGGTAATTTTTTTCTATTATCCTCATCATAATTCCATTTGCCAGTTAGTGGCTCGTTACCATCCATTAGTATGTGATGTTTTTTACGCATATAGCGATAAAAACTTTCCATTAAGTAGGTTTTCTTTCCTTTAAAAAATTCGCCAAGTTCAGTTCGTGTACTAAAAAAATGTTCGCTGTCTACTACTTGATTGGATATTGCAAGATTTGCAGTAAATGTTTTTAAATGTTTGTCCACCCTGTATTCATCAGGTAGTTGGTACTGAAACTCTGTAAACTGATGCTTATTGATGAGTGCTTTACAGTTTTTATCAAATGCTTGAAGATTACTTTTATCATTTAGCTTTATATAGATAACGTGATGTTTTTGTTCTTGTAATTCTTTGGCAAATTGTTGCATGGCAGCAAAAAAGCCAACGACTTTTTGAATGTGATGCCATGCGTAATCAGTTTCACTTCGTATTTCCATTAATACGTAAGTAACATTAGCGTCTACGGTTTTAAACCACGAATGATTGTTATTAAGTTGATCACCTAAAATTAAGCGAAGTGTTTTTATTTTTGTTTTTGAGTTCTGCATTTGTCGCTGCAGTATTTCACGTTATCCCAATTTTTCTCCCATTTTTTTCTCCACGAAAAAGGTTTTTCGCAGGTCACACATATTTTTGAAGGGAGGTGTTGTTTTTTAACGCCTTGCATTGTTATTAAAACACATTGTTACGATTAATGTTTATGATTATTACACAGTTTATAATATTAATTTTGCTTAAACAAATTGACTTTGAGTCTGTTCATTTACTATATTGGATAATAGAATTAAGATAGTTGAAGTAAAAAATTTAGTAAAAAATTACGGTAAATTTTGTGCTGTAAAAGATGTGAGTTTTGATGTGTATCAAAATGATGTTTTTGGTTTTTTAGGTCCAAACGGTGCAGGAAAAAGCACAACAATTCGAACAATATTGTCGCTCATAAGTCCCACAAGTGGAACTATAAATTTATTTGGTAAAAGCTTAATTACTAATAGAAATTATGCTTTATCTAAAATTGGATGTATTGTTGAAAAACCTGATTTTTATAAGTACTTGTCAGCTAAAAAAAACTTAGAAATATTTGCACGTATTTCGGGTACGTCAATAAGCAAAACTAAAGTTAGTGAGTTGATAGAATTTGTTGGATTAACTGGACGAGAAAACGATAAATTAAGTGGGTTTTCGCATGGTATGAAACAACGGCTTGGTATTGCACAAACACTTTTGCATGATCCTGAATTAATTATTTTAGATGAACCAACTACAGGCTTAGATCCGCAAGGTATAATTGATATTAGAAATTTAATACTACAACTTAAAAACGAAAAAAATAAAACGGTCATTCTTTCATCACATATTTTGTCTGAAATTGAGTTGATTGCCAATAGAATGATCATAATAAATAAAGGCAAAACTATTGTGCAGGGTAATGTTGTTGACCTTTTAAATAGTGAAGAAGTTATTGTTCAGTTTAAGGTAGATGATGTTTCAAAAGCGATCGAACTTTTGAAACAATCTGAATTTAACAGTAATGAAATAACAAACAATGATTCAAACTTACTAATACACACAAAGGTGGAAGCTATTGCTATAATTAATAATTTATTTTGTTCAAATACTATTAATGTTAGCTCCATTGAAACCAAACGAAAACTAGAAGATTATTTTTTAAGATTAATAAATACCTAATGTTATTTAAAAGCACATATAATGAATTATTAAAAATTGCCTTTAAGCCAAGGAGTTATATTGGTATTGCTGGCATTATTTTAATTATTTCTATTATATTATTTGCAATGAAGGTTGATGGGAGCTTTTATATTTCATTGATTACTGGGCAATTTGATCAATCTTTATTATTTGAAGGAGAAATTTTAAACGGTAATTTGATTGCCTATATAATTATCCAAATGCTCATTATACACGTGCCATTACTTATTGCATTTGTGACTGGTGATTTAGTATCGGGTGAATCTGCAATGGGAACCATACGGTTATTATTAACAAAGCCTGTTTCAAGAAGTACCATATTATGGTCGAAATTTTTTGCTAGTTGTATTTACACGTTAATTGTGATGTTATGTTTGGCATTTATGTCATTTGTTTTAGGTAAACTAATATTTGGACAAGGTGATTTAATGGTTTTAAAGTCTGACGGATTAATTGTATTTCAAGAAGGAGATATTACTTGGCGGTTTTTTTACGGATTTGCTATTGCCTTTTTATCATTAGTAACTGTTGCAACATTAGCTTTAACATTATCCTGTTTTTCAGAAAACTCAATAGGGCCTATTGTTGCTACGATGGGTATTATTTTATTATTTACTATAATTGGCTCGATGGACGTCCCGGTTTTTGATGTTATCCGACCATTTTTGTTTACCACGCACATGGCAGCTTGGCGTTATTTTTTTGATGACCCTTTGAATACAACCAATATTTTTTATTCAATTACTATTTTAGTCGCACATATTGGTGTTTTACTTGCCATTGCATTTTATAAATTTAATAAAAAAGATATTTTATCGTAATGATTCATATTAAAGTAATATTTATTTTATTGGTATTGTTTTTATCTAATACTAACGTCATTGCTCAAAATCCACGTGCTATGCTAAATCAAGTTCAGATTAAAATTAATAAGGCAAATAATTATAAAGCAGATATTAATATAAAGGTTGATTTACCATATATAACGATGATGCCTATTGACACGAAGTTGTACTTTAAGCAAAAGGATAAATTTAAGATTGACACGAAGAGTATTGCTATTTTGCCTAAGCAAGGTTTTTTGCAATTAAATATGCTGGTAAATGATACCGTAAATTATACTGCTATTTTTCAGAGTAAAGAAACTATTAACCGAATAAAAACAAGTTTAATTAATTTAATTCCTAATAATGATACAAGTGATGTTGTTTTGGCGAAGTTGTGGGTCGATGCAACTAACCTAGTTATTGTAAAGTCGCAAGTAACCACAAAATCAAGTGGAACAGTAAAAACAGAATATACTTATGGAGCGCAATTAGCTTTTGGGTTACCAGACTGCATTAAATTTATTGTAGATATTAAAAAATTTAAAATACCTAAAGCACTTGCCGCTGACATTAATACGTCGAAAAGTAAAAAAGTAGAAAAAAATACTGGAGAAATTATCGTTGTATTGAAAAATTATGAAATCAACAAAGGCATCACCGATAGTGTTTTCGAAAAAGTTAAATAATTTAAAACCAGTTTCTTTTCCAATCCACACTAATATCAGATCCTTCGGCAAGCATAATGCTATGTGGTTTAGTGCTATTTAATATTTCAAAATGTTTCCCGTAAAATGTAAAAAAGTCGCAATTAATAGCGTATTCTTTGATATCATTAATTTCCCAACTAGTATGATTTATTTTATATTCAATACTATTGTTAGAATCTACTTTTGTGTAACCATAATAGTGCTCAAATATATATTCTTCAATACTTCCACTTACCATTTTTTGCGAAGTAGCACTGGCCTTTACGGTTAAGCTATTCCAAGTTTTATTTACCAACCATTTATACTCTATTTCTTTAGTGTTTTCATTTATTTTCCATGTATGTTTAGTTGGTATGGCTATGTAATGTTCTTTGTACAATTTATTGGCAACCAAAGCAACCGTTTTATTTGGTACGGTCTCGTTTATAAACACCACGCCCCGCCTTGTTTCATTTCCAACCTTTCTAACGACATAAAAACGCAAGTTGACTTCTTCAAAAGTTCCAAAAATTGGCACAGGTAACTTAAATATGTGTGAGTCTTTAAATAAAAATCCTACCAAACTAATATATGCCTTCCCATTATAATAATCTAAATCAACTCCTTTTGGTAAATATGGCAAAAGGTAAGATGGGTCAATTTGATAATTGGCCATGATTAGATTTTCCCATTTTGCGGTTAAAAAGGTTTTCATTAATTCAAATACCAAATAGCAGCGTTTAAAACACCAGCAAAACTTACCCATAGTAAATAAGGGATTTGTAAATAAGCAGCTGTTTTATCAATCTTTGTAAATGTATAAATCATGGTGGCAATACTTATCCACATGATTATTATTTCAATAAATGAAATGGCTAACATTTGAAATCTAAAAAATAGAAAACTCCATAAAAAATTTAAAATCAATTGAATACAAAATATCAAAATAGCTTTTCTTTTTAGCTCACTATCCTGCGATTGTAATATCCGGTAAAATGAAATTCCCATTAAAATATAAAGCATCGACCAAACAGGACCAAACAAATAATTAGGAGGATTAAAAAATGGTTTATTTAAACCCACGTACCAACTACTAATCCCAGATGCTGTAGCGTAGCCGGAGAACCCTCCAATTAGTAAGGGCAATAAAATACAAAGTGTTAATTTAAGATAGCGATTCATTTTTTTATTCTTTTAGTTAAATGCGATTTGGGGTTACTCACATGTTTTTGTAAGATACGTATTCCTTCTTGTTTTACGTCATCATTTTTTCGGTATTCCCAAACCATGTCGCTTGCGTATTTCCTTGTTTCTTCTATATTAACGATGGGTTTTGGGTAATCTTTACCAATTTCGCAGTTATAAAGTTGTTGTTCTATTAACGACAATTTCCAAGGTTCATGAATTAAATGCACGGGAACTTCCTTTAATTCAGGAATCCATTGCTTTATAAATAATCCTTCTGGATCATGTTCTTCCGAGTTTTTTATAGGATTATAAATACGAATCGTATTGATACCAGTAACACCTGATTGCATTTGTAGTTGAGGATAATGAATACCTGGTTCGTAATCTAAAAACTGTCGTGCCAAAAAGTGCAACTCTCGCCAATCTTGCCATAAATTAAATACAAAAAAAGAAACCACCATGGCTCTCATTCTAAAGTTAATGTAACCAGTTGCTACAACACAACGCATACAAGCATCTACAATTGGTACGCCTGTTTGGCCATGTTGCCACGCTTTTATATAAACTTCATTTCTAGGTTTTATTAATTGGTTATAAGCTCTGTTTATGTTTTCAAATTCATAACGACACTCATCTTCAAATTTTTGCATAAAATGGCAATGCCAATGCAATCGCGATACAAAATTCGTAAGCGCTCTTTTATTTTCAGAGGTGTTATAATGTTGTTTTGTATACTGATAAACCATGCGCATGCTAATATTGCCATAAGTTAAATAAGGAGATAGTCTGCTACAGCCTTTTCTGCTGAGTAGTGGTTTACTGATATGTTTGCTGTAATTTATGTATCTCTCTTTTACAAAACTATCCATGTAGCGCCAAGCCCAATATTCGCCACCTTGTTGAAAGTTTTTATTTCTGGTAGTGATTTCATTTGGTAATGAAGCTCCTTTTATTGTATTTAATACGGATGGATTTAAAGCGAGTATATTCCAATTGTCTTCGTTTACTAACTTCGGAAGTTCGGTCATTTTTTGCTGCCAACGTTCTTCCCAATTTGTTTTTGATTTTAATTTTCGAATAACACCGTGCATTTGATATTCTTTCCATTTGATATGATTGCTTTTACAAAATCCTTGCATGCCAATATCTCTATCAATGGTGAGTTTATTACCAATTTCTTGATGGGAGTAAATGGTATTAATTTGATAATGATTGGCAATGGCTTGAAAAACGGTTAACACTTCGTTATGGCAAACATAAAGTTGAGTATTTATGTTTTTTAATTTCGTTTGCATTTCTTCAAGCGATTCATATATAAATCGCCAATGCCTTACATCGCTATCGTCGTAAGCCATAACTGATGGCTCAAAGCAATAGAGTAATAAAATTGGTAAAGATTGTTGTTGTGCAAAAAAAAGGGGTTCGTGATCCGTAAATCTTAAGTCACGTTTAAACCAAACAATATTAATTGGTTCTTTATTCAATGTAACCTAATTTTGCGACACTTCCTTCTTTATTTGCCTTTGCATAACTTAATCTTGCTAATCGTTCTGTTTTGTGGTAACTGTCTAATCCGCTACAGGTAATACTTTCTGCTTTTTCTATGTCTAAAAAACCATCATCACATAAACAGTTGTTCGGAAAATATACTTGATTAATTTGACCGATAACTAATACGGTATTATTTGTTGTAATATTAATACGTTCTTTAAATTGCACACCTAATTGAATATGACTTTCTTTAACAAAGGGCGCTTTAAATCCTAATTTGTAATCAGGCGTTAAATGAGTGGCATCAAATTCTGATATTTCTCTTGAGTATCGGGCAGAAGTTTGGTGAGCTTGATGATAGATTTTTTCATTAATATGATTAATGGTGTAATAACCAGTTTCCATAATATTTGAAAGGGTATGTCTGTCAACAGAATCAGGTCTTGAAATAAAACCGATATAAGGAGGGTTTGCTCCAATATGAATGAGCGAGTTAAAAATGGCTAAATTGGTTTGTCTTTCCTTATTATTCGTGCCAATTAAAGCCACACTTTTAAATCCAGTGAGTGAGTTTACAAAGGCGGCACGATAGCGTTGCTCTAATCCCATTAAATCAACAAATGATAAATAACGTTGTGATTGATGTTCCATTTTATTAGCTTTTAATAGTAGACATGCCTCCGTCCACATGAATCACTTGTCCTGTGATCCAAGATGAATTTTCTGACAATAAAAACTCAGCTGTGTTTGCAATATCCATAGGATCTCCAATACGTTTAAGCGCATGGCGATTGTTACTTGCTTCTAATTTTTCGGGCGTATTAATTAATTTTTCTGCCATCGCCGTTTGTGTTAAAGATGGTGCAATACAATTTACTCTGATCTTTGGAGAAAATTCAGCTGCCAAAGCTTTTGTTAATCCCTCAATAGCTCCTTTACTGATTGCAACAGTGGAGTGAAATGGCATGCCAGTTTGCACGGCTACAGTACTAAATAATACAATAGAAGGTTTTTTTGACTGTTGTAAATTTGAAGTATAAGCTTGAATTGCTTTGATGGCACCTAATACATTTAATTCTAAATCATCTAAAAAATCTTGTTTTTTTAATGCACGAAATGGTTTCAAATTTATGGAGCCAGGGCAATACACTAAGCCATCTATTGTTCCATCTAATTTCGGCATTTCTTCGTTCGATAAAATATCGTGTTGGTAAAAATGACTAAACGAAGCGTCGGGTAAATTTCTAGAAATTGAAATAACTGTCTCTCTTTGTTTAATCAGTTTGTTAGCAATCGCTTTTCCTATACCTGATGATGCACCAATAATTAAAGTTGTTTTCATAACTCATAAAACAACTTTGTAACGCTATTGTTTAACTTATTTGTTAATCCACAATAATTTTTTGTGAGGTGATAATATTATTCACATTCACTTTCACAAAGTAAATACCTTTACTAATATCATTCACAGGAATAGAAATGCTATGGTTTCCATTTGTAAATGCTTGTTTATGTATTGTTTTTACAGTTTTTCCTAATACATCGTGTAAGGTAATTTCAACAACTTTATCTTCTAATAAATCAAAAACAACAGATACTTGGTCGTTAGATGGATTAGGGAACACAGAAAGATTTAAAGCGTGATTGAATTGTTCATTTATACTTGTAATGGTAGTTAAATTGATATCATCTAAATAAAAATTATTGGAAGATGTCATTTCGGTTACTAATCTAAATCTAAATAATACACTAGTAGCTGTGCTTAATGTTCCAATAGTAATTACTTCCTGTTGAAATTGATTGGATGTAGGAACAAAATTGCCATTCACAACACCACTTACACCAGCAACAGTTGATTTTATGGTTTTGCTGAAACGTGGAACCCAATTTGCACCGCAGTTGGTAGAGAAAAATAAACTAAACACATCTCCAGAGGTACTCAATTGATCTCTTTCGGCACCAGCCCATTTAAAGGTCACTGCGTTATAAGGCATGGAACTAAAATCGTAGGTTGGCGAATAAATATCAATTGTAGAAGAAGGTGCCGCCGTTTCACTTACATAAGCACTGCTGTTGCCAGATGCAAAAGCGGTATTGGTTTGTTGCCAGTTAGTATTTGTGGTTGACACGTTTCGTAACATCCAAGTGGAGTTTGGTAAAGTACTGGTTTCAAATCCTTCAACCAATGATGAAGAAATAGGGGCAGCTAAAACAGTAATGTAACCTGTTTTAATTTCAGGTGAAGATGATCCCGCTGTATTACTCGAAATTAATTGCACGGAGTAAGTACCTGGTGTATTATATGTAACGGAAGGATTTTGTGCATTAGATGTATTTGGTGTACCACCTTCAAAAATCCACGACCAGTTGTTAGGTGTCGAAATATTACTAAAGTCAGTATAATTGATAGATTGTCCTAAACAAATAATTTGTTTATCAGATTTAAATAATGCTGAAGGTGCACAAACAGCTGCGGGCGTAATACCTGTTGCGGCTAAATTTGCTGGACTACTTAAATTATTTCTAGAACCAGCAGATGAATTGAGTGCATTGGTCATTCTTACACATTGTTGATTGGTGAACATGACACAGCAATATGAATAATCCATATAGTTTTGGTAGTTTTCGGAAATAGATGGATTGCAAATTCGAGAACCTGTTAATGATGAACAGGATGTAAAACCTTTAGTAACTGGCGTATCGTTTACTTGGTCGTTTCCACAAGCAACATTTGGGTTATTTGAATTTCCCCAAGTATGCTGTAAGTTTAACCAATGTCCAATTTCATGTGTTAATGCTCGTGACTGATTTACATTTCCTGTTCCTATACTGCCTACATAATTTTGTAAAATTACAATACCATCCATAGGATCGCCTGGCCCGAAACTTCCAGGATAGTAAGTGTACCCAGCCGCTCCACTAGCAATGCTTTTCACAACATAAATATTTAAATACATGGTCGGGTCCCAAGAATAAATATAGTCTTGAAAATCACCTTCCCAGCTATTGGTTTTGGTGTCAAAATAACGATTGATACCGCTAGTGCAATTTCCGTTTGGATCTCGCTTTGCTAGCTCAAAAGTGATTTTAGCATCGCCTATTACATTTTTTAAAGGAGCAATAACTACCGATGTATCTGCATTTTGCAAATTAAAGTCTCTGTTAAAAATAGACATCTGATCTTGGATCTGTGCATCTGAAATGTTTTCGTAGCCATTTACATGTAATACATGAAACACCACTGGTATTGTATAGTTAGCTACAGCCGTTTTTCCAGCTTCATTAGTCTGACTCATGGCATTCAAATTATTTTGAATAGATTCAAATTGTTGTCTTAATTCGGGATGTTTTTTAAAATTGGCTTCCATGGCTTCGATGGAGCCACACCAGTTTTGATTAACTTGTGCTAATAAGCTATGACTTAATAAGCATAGTGAAAAAAGAGTATATATAAATTGACGCATGATATATTTTTATGAATATCTAAGATACTGATATAAAACAGTTTTACAAAGAGAATGTTTTGATAATTCGTATGCTCATTTCAGAATATTCTCTTATGTTTATGCCTCAAAATTTAGGTAAATGATAATTGATTTAAGAAGTGATACAGTAACAAAGCCAACTAAAGCCATGATGGACGCTATGATGATTGCGCCAGTTGGAGATGATGTGTTTAATGAAGACCCAACTATATTAGCATTAGAACAAAAAGCTGCTAAACTATTTCATAAGGAAGCTGCTTTGTTTTGCCCTAGTGGCACCATGACCAATCAAATTGCCATTAGATGTCATACTTTGCCAGGAGATGAATTGTTGTGTGATGTGAATTCACATATTTATAATTACGAAGGCGGAGGAATTTCTTCAAACTCTGGAGTGCAAGCTAAATTAATACAAGGTGATAGAGGACGTATTACTGCCAAACATATTGAAGATAACATTAATGCTGATTATGATTGGTTAACACGCACATCGTTGGTGTGTTTAGAAAATACAGTTAATAGAGCAGGAGGGAGCCTTTACGATTTACAAACGATTAAAGATATAAAACAAATATGCCAGCAAAAACAATTGCCTTTGCATTTAGATGGCGCTCGTATTTTTAATGCTTTAGTGGAGAGTGATTATACCGCTGCTGATATTGGTAATCAATTTGATTCTGTTTCTATTTGTTTAAGCAAAGGTTTAGGTGCGCCCGTGGGTTCTTTATTAATTGGTACAACGGCATTTATTAAAAAAGCACGACGTGTGCGCAAAGTATTTGGTGGCGGTATGCGCCAAGCCGGATTTTTAGCTGCCGCAGGTATTTATGCTTTAGATAACAATATTAACCGTTTAAGAGAAGACCATACTCGCGCTAAAGAATTAGGAACCGCGCTAAGCGCTTTGCCTTATGCAGAAAGTGTAATGCCAGTTGATACCAATATTGTTATTTTTAATTTAACCAATAAATACACCGCGGCTAGTTTTGAAGAAGCTTTAAAACCTTTTGATATTAAATTAGCTGCCTTTGGAAAACAAACCATTCGTTTTGTGACGCATCTAGATTTTACGGATGATATGTTAACGAAAGTAATTGAGGTGTTGAAGAAATTGTGACAAAGAACTGAGAATACTATTTCATTAATTTTAAACTATTGTTTAATTATCTTTTTAGTGAGACTTCGTCCATCTTCATAACTTACTTCTCTGCTCCGCTGCATTACAAATGAAGCGGAGCCGTTTTACAGTCAATAAAATGTTTTCTTAAAACTTCACCTGCAACTTTAAATTCAAAGTTCTACGCGTTAAATAATTTGGCACTGCATATTGACGGTTGGTAACATCTGTTATCCAAGTGTAAGAAACGGTGTTGTCAATTTGTAATAAATTAAAAACTTCTAAGCTAACAAACATACCTTTGATGTGATGAAAAGCATTTGTTTTTGGTAAAGGCTTATCTTCTTTAATAATTTGATAAGCCAACCCAATGTCCACTCTGCGGTATGGAGGCATTCTAAATACTTGTTTCCAACGCTCATGATCTGGTGGACCAAATGGTAAACCTGTACCAAATTGCATATTTAAATACATTTTACAAGAAGGTACTTTGGGAATATAGTCTTGAAAAAACAAACCAAAAGTAATACGCTGGTCGGTAGGGCGAGGAATATACCCTGGTCTTTCAACGATACTATCTGTTGCTTTAGTATCAAAGGTATAACCTGGAATAATACTATCGCCAGCGGCATTAAAGTAAGTTACTTTTCTGTCATCGCTGATGTTTTCCATGGTTTTTAAATAACCAATGGTGGCCCAAGATTCAATACCTTTTACAAATTCGCCATTAATACGTAAATCAACACCTTGTGTGTAACCTACCGAATTGTTTTTTGCAAAATATCTAATACGGGTATTATCAATTTCATAAGGAATTAAGTTTTTTAATTCTTTATAGTAGCCTGCTAGAATTACTTTAAATGGTCGGCGCCATAATTTAAAATTATAATCAGCCGATAATAAATAATGAACGGATTGTTGTGCTTTAATGTTAGCGTTTAATTTTCCGTCAAAGCCACGCATCTCTCTGTAAAAAGGTGGTTGGTAATAGTAACCCCAAGAGGCTTTAAATAAAATATCTTGTTTCCAATATGGTTTATAAGATAATGTCAATCGCGGCGATACAACTGTTTGTTTATTATAATCCCAAAAATTTGCACGTACTCCACCTGTGGCTGTTATCACAGAAGAATCTTTTAATTGTTTACTAAATACATATTGCATATAGCCTTGCACACGGTTACTTTGTAAATTTATTTTGGTTTTAACCACATCAATTAAATTAATTTCAGTAGCACTGTAAGGCGCTACATATCCAGCAGAGTCAATGGTACGCCACTCACTTAATTTATCTTCAATAATTTCGTGCTGATATCGGGCACCCCATAAAAATTCGCTATTGCGCCCAATAAGACGAGTGCCTTTGTGTTCTACATTTAATACCGTTGCATCAATACGATTACGACCGTTATTTAAAAAAGTGCCAATCCCTCTGTTAAACGCCACTTGTCCAAAATTATCTTTACCAAAATCCGCTTCTAGTTGGTCGATAAAATATTGACCTTGTACCGTATAATTTTCTTCTTCTTTGGCATTGTAAGCAGATGCAATTAATTTTAATTTTGTTTTGGAGTTAGGTTTAAAGGTGGTTGATAAACCTCCCATCATAGTAGTGTATTGAGTTAACTCACGACCATCAAAATAGATAGTTAATTTTACAGCGTTGTTTACGGTACCAAAAGTCGTTTCTCGGTTTGCAGGAATAACTAAGTATTGATTATTAGCTACATTTCCTAAAAACTCAATGCTCCATTTTTCGTTTAAAGTAAAGGTGATAAATGATTGCACATCATAAAAGCGCGGACGATATTCTCCTTTGGTATCCATACTTTTTAGTAAATAGGTATTTGATTTGTAACGAGAACCTAAACTCCAAGCAATGACTCTGTTTTTTGAAACACCTTGTAAATGTAAACTTCCTCCTAGTAAACTTCCACTCACCGTTCCTTCAAACTTCAAAGGTTTTTTGTAAGTAATATCTAATACGGATGACATTTTATCGCCGTACTTTGCTTCAAAGCCTCCCGCCGAAAAATTAATATTACTTACCATATCAGGGTTCGCAAAACTTAAACCTTCTTGTTGTCCGCTTCTTGCTAAAAAAGGACGGTACACTTCAATATCATTTACATATACTAAATTCTCATCAAAATTTCCACCACGTACTGAGTAACCACTGCTTAATTCGTTATTGCTACTAACCCCAATTTGTGTTTTAATGATGTCTTCTAAATTTCCACTAGGGCTAGGAATGTAAATAAAGTTTTTAGGATTGATGCTTTGCATTTCTACCGCTCTATTTTTTTCGTAAACCACATCCACAATTTCAAAATTATTTTTGGTGGCTAAGCGCGGGCTGTAGTTTTTTTGTTCTCCTGCTTTTAAATTAAATTTTTGATTGACTTGTTTATAGCTAATACTATAAACCGAAAGTGTAATGTCTTTATTTGCAGGAACAGTTAAAATGTATTTTCCATTAGCATCCGAATTGGTGTTGATGGAGCCATCCTCTAAAATGGCAATTTGTACATCTGGAATACTCTCGCCGTCATCATCTTTTATGGTACCCGAAATAGTAGCTGTTTGCCCTAAGCAAATAACTCCAAATAAAAATAGGATAAAGGTATAAACGTGTTTTTGTAGCACAGATTCAATAACGGTGTTATCCTACAAATATTGCAAAAAGAAATTGAATTTGAGCCTTGTTTTATTTTATTTTAAGCTTACCGCTGCGCCAAGCATCAATAAATTTAGCCCAAGCCACAGGATTTAATAAACTCACACTTGGGTATTGCCCTACTTGATACAAACGAGTATATTGTTGCTGCATTCTAACTCGGTAATTAGCAGCTGCGTCCATTGAGCCTCCTTTGATAGATTCACGAACATCTTCATTATCCATGTTAGTATAAGCACGTTCAATGTCGGTATCACTTAAATCTAAATCAAGAATGGCGCGCTTAAATTGTTCTTTGCTTGGCCAGGGAAAAACACTTATTTCAGGTAATTGAATCGTGTCTTTTGTTAAAATTTGAATAATAGAATAGTGTTTGCCAGTTAAGGTATCCGATAAATTATAAGCTTTGCTTTTATGGTTAATTGAAAAGAATTGTAATTCATCACCTGGGCGGGCCACAATGGTAAAGAAACCGTAGAAATCACTCACGGTTCCGGAGCGAGTTCCTTTTAGCATAATGGATACAAATGGTAAAGGTTGTAAACTATCATCTAATACAACACCCGAAATTTGTAAGTATTTTTCGTTAGCAGTTTTGTTTTGCGAAAATAAATTAGCAGAAAAAAATATAAGAGTAATAATAAATAAATGCTTCATGGTAATATGTTGTAATAATTTGTACTATTTGTAAAAATACAATTTAAATGAAGGAAAGGAACGCAAATAAACATAAATTAACAAACAAAATGGGCTGATTTACTTCATGATTTGTCCCTCATATTTCGCAAATATTCGCAGATTTTTTTAGTGTTAATACGCATTCATTAATGGAGGCAATTCTATTTAAATAATGTACTAGAAACGATTTCCCTCTGTGTTAATCCGCGAAATCTGCGGGAGATATTTTGATCTACGAAATCTGCTGGACGCACTATCAATTCTTCTGCATCCATTTATCAATTTGAAAAACTAATAAAGAAGTTCCAATGCCAATTACCATACCTCCTAAAACATCACTAGGAAAATGAACGCCTAATCGCATGCGCGAATATCCAACGGCACAAGCATAAGCATAAGATGGCAAAGCCACATACCATTTTTTTGTAGATAATGTTAAAGCCGTAGCTGTTGCAAAAGCGGTTGATGTGTGACCTGAAGGAAAAGAATATTTACCTGCGTGCGTGCGTTTTACAATATCATTGGGATATTGCTCAAAAGGTCGCGGACGATTAATAGCGTATTTCAAACCTGATGTTAAAAGCACATTTAAGCCAATAGCAAGGCCTGTTTTAGCACCATTGCGCATCATAATTTTGTCGTTATTCACATAACCATTTAAAATTAATGAACCTGGAGCAATAACCATAGCGGGATAAATAGACTCAGAAGTAATCTTCATGGTTTTATCCCAATTTGGATGCTCATTTTTATTAATAGCTCTCAACATCGTAAAATCTAAGTTTTGCGAATGAACAAGGGATTGTTGTGCTATTAAAAGTATTAGTATTAGCTTTTTCATTGTGTGGCTTGCAGAGCTACAATTATTTTTGGGATATAATAAATGATTGGTAAAAGCAAGAAGAAACAAAAAATTAAGAAGGCAATTAGCGTCCCAACAATTTTTAAATCTTTGATAATAGGTGTTTTTAAAACTGCCACTACATGCTGTATCAAACCACCTTCAATAACACTATATTGATGCAGACCAGCTTGAATTCCTTTATAACGTTTGTTGAATGATAAAATAATACAATCTCTGATTACCCAGTAATCTTTGTCAGGTAGTTCATTATAATCAGTGATGTAATTAATTTTTTCTTGAATCAAATAATCTCTGATTTTTTGGTTTTTAATTTCCATAATTAAATCAAATATCATAGAGATAGGGATGATTAAAAAGAATAAACTTTTAAATAAAACAGCAAATAGTAACAATACTAAAATAGAAATACTTGTAAATACAACTCTTAAAGCATGGTTATGATTAATAAATAAGGTTTCTAATAATCGTCCCCCATCTAAAGGCATAAATGGTAATAGGTTGAAAAAATTAAGACCTAAAAATATTTTCCCTAACATATCTAATCGCTCATTTGGATACGCATCGGTATACATTAGTAAGACAATTCCCACAATAATACCAGGAACCGGGCCCGCCAAAACAACTACAGTCATTTGTCGTTGCGAAATAATGGATTTTTTGCCAGTAACATAAGCTCCTAAAAGCGGTAATACAAATAACTTTACGTTATTGTAATTGAAAGCCTTCATAGCAAAAAAATGTCCGAATTCATGCACTAATAATGCTAATAAAACTGCTGCAATATAAATTGGTTCTGTTTTGAAAATAAAGAGGAATAAAAAACCGTATATAGCTAGGCTTATCAGTGATTTTCTTACCCAATTTTTTTCATCCTGCATTAGCACAGGTTTAGGTAAAATAGTAGGTTTCGACTGAAAATTTGGGTTTTCAGTCGATTCATTCTCGTTATTATGTTCAGGTTCTATAGGTTCCACTATGCAATAATACTATTTTGTAAATTATAAATTAAAAAGCCAGCAATATATCCAACAAATGCCAACCACGAAATGTTTTTAAAATACCAACTAAAACTAATATTTTCCATTCCCATCACGGCAACTCCTGCTGCACTTCCAATAATTAAGCAACTGCCACCTGTTCCTGTGCAATAAGCCATCATTTCCCAAAACGTATCATTGGTAGGGAAATCATACATGCCCATAGAGGCTGCTAATAAAGGTACATTATCGACTATAGCAGATAGTAATCCAATTAAGAAAGAAATGATTTTTAAGTTGCCAATATGGTCATTTAGTAAAGTGGCAGTATTTTGTAATACATGAATTTCTTGTAAGCAGGCAACGGCTAGTAATATTCCTAAAAAGAATAAAACACTTGGCACGTCTGTTTTGGTAATGGCATTAACAACCGAAAATTTTCCTTTCTCAAATTCATCTTTACGTTTATGAATTAATTCGGTTACAACCCACATAATTCCTAAACCAAATAAAATGCCCATATAAGGAGGTAAGTGAGTAATGGTTTTAAATACTGGAACAAATAATAAACAAGCTAAACCCAAACCAAAAATGAGTGTTTTTTCTTTAGACGAAATAGAACTATCTTTTTTTTCAATATTTATCGAGATAACGTGCCCTTTAATTTTAATCATACTAAAAGCCAATGGAACCAACATGCATATCAAACTCGGTAAAAATAAATGAGTAATAATTATACTTGGTGTTAGTTTATTAGCTACCCATAGCATGGTTGTGGTTACGTCGCCAATAGGACTAAAACAGCCGCCAGCATTTGCCGAAATAATCACTAAACCTAAAAAGTAGTAACGATCTGTTTTTTCTGGAATTATTTTTTTTACAACCGTTGCCATCACAATAGCAGTGGTTAAATTATCTAATACTGCTGATAATACAAAGGCTAAAACAGAGACAATAATTAACAAATAACGTTTATTAGTCGTATTTATTTTTTCGATAATAATATCAAAGCCATCGTGAGCGTCAATTAGTTCCACAATGGTCATGGCGCCTAATAGAAAAAATAAAATTTCGGAAATATCTGCTAAGTGATGACTTAAACCTCCAATAAAATGTGTATCGGTAGAGTAGAGGGCATAAACAGTCCAGCATAAAACGCCTAATAAAAGGGCAGTTCCTGCTTTGTTGATATTAAAGTTATGCTCTAAAGCAATAACTAAATAACCAAAAATAAATAGTATAATTATTAAGGACGTCATTTTTTCGAGGTAAAGATAGTGCATTATATGTTTTTAAACGTGGTTATCATTTATTTTGCACTAAAATCCAATATATTTAGTTCTCTTATAAGCCCAGGCTTAAGTCTGGGCTTATATGAATGGAAGTTATTCAGTAGCTTTAGCTCTGATACCATTTTATTATAAGTTGAAACTTGTTTTTAAATAAAATTATATATATTTGAGTAGTTAAGAATATTTATCACTAAAAAATAAAATATAATATATGTCAGTTTGGAGAGTAAAACCAGTATCAGCTTTTGAAGCAGATATGAAGAAAAATGATTTAAAGCGTGTATTAACTAAATGGGGCTTAACTTCATTAGGTATTGGCGCCATTATTGGCGGAGGTATTTTTACCTTAACAGGTATTGCAGCTCACGATTATGCTGGACCTGCTTTAGCATTAGCTTTTGTTATTGCTGGTATAGGCTGTTTATTTGCTTCTTTATGTTATGCAGAGTTCGCATCTGTTTTACCTGTTGAAGGTTCTGCATACGCTTATGCATATGGAACTGTAGGTGAGTTATTTGCATGGTTTATTGGTTGGAATTTGATTTTAGAATACATGATGGGTGCTACAACAGTAGCTGTTGCTTGGAGCGGTTACTTTGTTAAATTATTACATTTATTTGGAATTGAATTTCCTATTTGGTTATGCAATGATATGGCAACTGCTGCTGAAAAATCTGAAGCATTAGGATTGGCTGCACCAGGATTTTCTTTTAATTTACCTGCCTTTTTAATTACATGGGTTGTAACGGCTATTTTAGTAAAAGGTATTAAGGAGGCGGCTAAAACAAACAATATTATTGTAATTGTAAAAATAGCTGTTGTCTTATTTGTCATTATAGTCGGTGCTTTTTATGTTAAGACAGAAAATTGGGTTCCGTTTATCCCAGATGAGATTCCTGCTTTAGATGAATTAGGAAATGCAACTGGTAAAATGAACTTTGGTTTTGGTGGTGTTTTAACAGCAGCAACGATTGTATTCTTTGCTTACATTGGTTTTGATGCTGTTTCTACTCAAGCTGGTGAGGCCATTAATCCTAAAAAAGATGTACCTTTTGCCATTGTAGCATCATTAATTATCTGTACCGTTTTATATATTTTAGTGTCGTTAGTTTTAACAGGCATGGTTAAATATACCGAGCTAGACAAAGCAGCTCCTGTTGCTTCTGCTTTCTCAGGAATTGGAATTAATTGGGCTGTATTTATTATTACTATTGCCGCTACAGCAGGTTTAACTTCTGTAATGTTAGTAATGATGTTAGGTCAAACACGTATCTTCTTAGGGATGGCAAAAGATGGATTAATGCCAGCTTTCTTTAAAGTGTTACATCCAGTTTTTAAAACTCCATATAAAAGTACAATTTTAGTGGGCGGATTAATTTCATTAGTAGCAGCTTTTACTCCAATTGATAAAGTAAGTGAGATGTGCAGCATGGGAACTTTATTAGCCTTTGCTATGGTTTGTGTGGCAGTAATGATTTTACGTTACAAAAAACCTGAGTTAGAGCGTCCTTATAAAACTCCTGCTGTTTACTTAGTTGGTACTTTAGGTGTGGCATTTAATCTGTTTTTAATGACTCAAGTTAGAGCTGCAACTTGGAACTTCTTCTTAATTTGGGGAGTATTAGGTGTTATTGTTTATTTCATATATGGTAAACGAAACAGTAATCTTGAAAAACAAGGTATAGAATAATACACAGCCATCCGAAAGTTTTAATCTTCGCATGCTACTTTTAAAAAGTATGTTTAGTTTAGCCGATGAAGTTTTAAAACCTGCATGGATACAAAATCCTTATTGGCAATACTTTTGTGGCGAACAATATTTTAGAGAAACTGCACCGTGTGACCCAAGTGATTTAGCTCATTTAAGAAAACGTATTGGAAAAGAAGGAAGTGAGTTTCTTTTAAAACTAAGCGTTCAATTACATGGCAAATATTGCTATGACGAGCGCCAAGTATTAGTAGAAACAACAGTTCAGGAAAAAGACATGACGTTTCCTACAGATGATAAATTGTATTATGCTGTTATTGAACAGTGTTAGAAAATAGCTAGGGATAACAACATCAAATTGCATCAAAGCTTCAAGTTTTTAGCTAAAGAAAAGCGTTTAAAACTTCGCTTTCCCCATCACCCTAAAAAGAAAGCATGTCATGCTTTAAAAAAATAAGAAGTTTTGAAAAAATTAATTTGACAATTAAAAAAACAATTGAATGAATCTCAAAATATACAGTACGAAAAAAAATTTAGCGTTTTTTTATTTGGTATAATTATATTTTATAAATCTAAAATCTGTTTACCATGTTCCTTTGTTTTCACATCGGTAATAACATGAGCAATTAATCCTTTTTCATTAATGATAAAAGTAGTTCTAATGATTCCATCGTAAATTTTGCCCATAAACTGTTTTGTCCCCCAAACGTCATAAGCTTTAATAATACTCATGTCGGTATCTGCTAATAAGGAGAATGGTAAATCGTATTTCGTAGCAAATTTTTTATGCATTTTTTCATCATCTGCACTTACGCCCAATACTACAAAATTCTTCTTACTTAAATATTGATGTTCGTCTCTTAAACTACAAGCTTCCATAGTGCATCCTGGAGTATTATCTTTTGGATAAAAATAAAGAACAATGTTTTTGCCTTTTAAATCGGTTGAAGAAATTAATTTTCCGTTTTGATCTTTTGCTTTAAATGCTGGAGCTTTGTCTCCCATTTTTAAAGAAGTACTATGTGCCACAAACTTTGTTTTTTTTACTTCTGTCGTTTTTTTAACAACGTTTGTGGATTTCTTTACAGCAACCTTTTTAGCAACTGCTTTTTTTGCAGCAGGTTTTATTGAAGCTTTAGGTGCTGTATTTTTTGCCGCTAACTTTTTAGGAGCTGTTTTTTTTGTGGCTGAACTTGCCGATGTCTTAATTTTTTTTGTTGCCATAACTAATTTTGGTATATCGTTTTTTAAAGTGACTTTCTTATTTGATAACGAATGAGGAGCACTTTTGTTTATCGTTTTTGTTTTAAAATACAGACACCATTCTGTTAAGGGGCAAATCTCACATTTTGGTGTTCTTGCTAGGCAAGTATATCTGCCATGCAGTATAAGCCAATGATGAGCTGTTGCCACATATTGTTCGGGAATGTATTTTATTAATTGTTGTTCACTTTGTAAAGGCGTTATAGCTTTTGTTAAACCTAGTCGATTAGAAACTCTAAATACATGAGTATCAACGGCCATTGCAGGTTTATCATAAATAACAGACGCTACTACATTTGCCGTTTTACGTCCAACTCCAGGCAGTTTAACTAATTCGTCAATATCGCTTGGAATAACGCCTTTAAAATCATTTAAAAGCATGTTAGCCATATTCACCAAATGCTTGGCTTTGTTATTAGGGTAACTAACGCTTCTGATGTAATTAAATATAGTATCGGAACTTGCAGAAGCTAGAGCTTCGGCATTTGGATAATCTCTGAATAGTTTTGGTGTAACTTGATTAATACGTTTATCAGTACACTGAGCCGATAAAATAACCGCTACAATTAGTTCATAAGGATTACTATATTGTAATTCAGTTTCAGCAACCGGAACATTGGTTTTAAAATAATTAATAACGCCGTTATAACGCTCTTTTAAAGTCATTTTCTTAATTATATATTACTGTAAATATAGTTGAAAAAAAAGCTATCAATAATATTATTGATAGCTTTTTTATTTCGTAAGATTGAACTTTCAGAAGTTTATTTTTTAGCACCAAATACTTTTTTTAAAAGGTCTGTTACTTGTGCCATTGGATCTTTTCTGATTTTTGCTTCCTCGTCTTTAATTAAAGTCATTAAACCATTAATTGCTTTATTACAAACATAATCATCTAAATTTGGATTTTGTTTTTTAACACCAGGTAATTTGTTATAAGCAGTCGCTAAAGGTTTCCAATAACTAGCAACTTTAGCTTTAGTCACAGCTTCTTTAATGGTTGGCATAAACTTCTCTTTCAAAGGAGCATATGTTTTTTCTCTTAAGTAATGAGTTGCAGCAGTATCGCCACCGTTTAAAATAGCAAATCCATCTCCAATACTCATTCCTGTAATTGCATCTTTAAACACAGGAACCGATTTTTTGGCCGCTTCTTCAGCCGCTCTATTTAATGAAGTCTCAAATTCTGTTACTTTTTTCTGCATTCCCATTTTAATTAATTTGGCACGCATATCCTTCGCTTCTTCAGGCCAAGGAATAAATATGGCTGGATTTTTAAGGAAACCATCAGCTTTTGAAGCTAAACCTGAAGAGTTGTTGGTTCCAACATTTAAAGCTTCTTTTAAACCATTAATCACTTCATCATTTGTTAAAGCTGGAGCCTTTGGAGTGCCCGTAACAATAGCGGTTGCTTTATCAATAACAACTGCTGAGTTTGTTTTAGCAGCATCAATAATCGTTGTTGAATTTGTAATAGCAGCATCTTTTATAATATTACCCCAGTTTTGAGCTTCAGAAGTTAAACTTACAGTAACTAGTGCTATTATTAATAAGAATTTATTTTTCATAATGGATATTTTTTAATAAGTATTTACATTTTTAAAAGAGAACTATCTCTTAATATTTAAATTTACAATGGTTTTACAAATATATTGCCAAATATACTATGAATGCAGAACTTTTAACAATAGGTAACGAAATATTAATCGGACAAATTACGAACACTAATGCTGTTTGGATGGCTCAGGAACTTAATCTAATTGGCGTAAGTGTTGTTCACATGAGTTCGGTAGCAGATGAAAAGCACTCTATTTTAAAGGCTTTTGCGGATGCTAGCAAACGAGCAGATATTGTTTTAATAACTGGTGGACTTGGTCCAACAAAGGATGATATTACAAAATCTACCTTTTGCGAGTACTTTGAAACTGAATTAGTGACAGATGAAAATGTGTTAAAAGATGTTACAGGATTTTTTTCGAAGCGAAATAAGGAAGTTTCTGAAATTAACAGAAAGCAAGCTGAAGTTCCAAAGGGCTGTTTGGTGATTAGAAATAAAAATGGAACAGCTCCAGGTATGTGGATGGAAAAAAATAATACTATTTTTGTTTCTATGCCAGGGGTGCCTTACGAGATGCAAGCTATGGTTACAGACAATGTAATTCCTGAAATAAAAAGAAGATTTAAATTGCCTTTTATTTTTCATAAAACTATTTTAACGCAAGGCATTGGAGAGAGTGATTTAGCCGATTTAATTAGTGATTGGGAAGATAGCTTAACTGAAAAAGAAATTGGGTTAGCTTATTTACCCTCGCCAGGAATGGTTCGATTGAGATTAAGTAGTAAAGGATTTGATGAATTAGAGCTACACCACAAAATAGAATCTCAAATAGAAAAGGTGAAGCCTTTGATAGAAAAATATATTTATGGTTACGAAGAATATGGCAAAGCTCAACCTAAGATTGAAGAAATATTAGGAGAGTTATTGTTGGAAAAAGGATTGAAATTAGGGTTAGCAGAAAGTTGTACCGGTGGTTATATTTCTCATTTAATTACTAGTGTTGCAGGTAGTTCTAGTTATTACAATGGTTGTATTGTCCCTTATCATAATGAGTTTAAACACAATTTATTGAAAGTTGATAATACTATTTTCGAAAAACAAGGAGCTGTTAGCAAAGCGTGTGTGATGGCAATGGCTAAAGAAACTTTGAACACCTTTAAGGCAGACGTCGCTATTGCAGTTTCAGGCATAGCAGGCCCAGGAGGAGGAACCGATGAAAAGCCAGTAGGTACAACTTGGATAGCTGTAGCTTATGGAGATAGAATAGTACCTAAACAATTTGTGTTTGGTCATAATAGACAACGCAATATTCAAATGACAGCTAATACCGCTATGAATATGTTGCGAAAATTAATTTTAAAAATTGAAGACTAAATAGGAGTTGTTTGATTTCAGTTATTTGTTGTTTGATATATCCAAAAACAAATATCCAACAACTAAAAACTAATTTTATGAAACTAGCATACAGAGAATTTGGAGAAGGACAACCGTTAATTATTTTACATGGCTTATTCGGGCAAAGCGATAATTGGAATACATTGGCCAAACGGTTTGGAGAAAATGGATTCAGAGTTTTCACGGTCGACCAGCGTAATCATGGATTATCACATCATGATAATGCATGGGATTACCATATGATGGCAATGGATTTAAAAGAATTTATTGAAACACATCAATTACAAAATGTGATTTTATTAGGACATAGCATGGGCGGTAAAACGGTTATGTTTTTTGAACAACTGTTTCCAAATATTGCGCAAAAATTAATTGTGGCGGATATTACTCCTAGAGCGTATGAGCCTCATCACGATTCTGTTTTAAAAGCATTAAATGCTGTAGATTTTACAGAAATAAATACACGCAAAGAAGCTGAAAATATTTTAGGACACTATATTTCAGATTTTGGAACCAAGCAGTTTTTGTTAAAAAATATTTATTGGCGTGAAGATGAAACAAAGCAAATGGCTTGGCGTTTTAATTTAAAAGTAATTACTGCAGAATATAATAACATTGGTGTGAGAGTTCCAGATTTTAAAAGTGATGCAGAGACATTGTTTATAAGAGGAGAGAAATCAAATTATATTTCCGATGAGGATGAAAAAGACTTTGACACACGCTTTTCAAATTATCAGTTAAAAACAATTGCTAATAGCGGACATTGGGTTCATGCTGAACAGCCAGAAGCTTTTTATAATTGTGTGATGGAATTTATTAGTTAAGCTTTAAAAGTAGCTTCAATTATTTTAATGGTATTTTTTAAACGGTCTTCACCAATTCCTTTGATGATTTTATAATCAACATTTAGCTTTTGTAACTCGTGCTTATTTTGCTTAAATAAATGTTCTCTTAAGTCTTCGTTTCTTCTCTGTGGATCAGCAATCCAAGGTACATCGTTGTTGGTGATTAATGATAAATCATAATCATTATCTTTAATCGACTTCGTAATAAAACTAGGAACTTTATTGAATTTATGAGTACACCAAATTTTGATGGTGATTAAGGATGTGTCGCAAAATAAAAAACGGTTAGCTTTTGGCAAGTATTCTGCCTCTAATTCTAATTGTTTTTTTGCTATGATTTCTAAATCGGAAGTGTCATAATTATTAATGTCATGTACTTCGAAATAAGTTCTGGCGTATTCGGGAACATAAACCGTGTTATAATATTTTGCTAATTGTTCGCATAATATTGTTTTTCCTGTACTTTCAGGACCAACAATTACTATTCTTTTTATTCTTTGGTCAGTTGTTTTTTCCATGAGTAAAATCCATAATAGGCCATTAAACTAAAAAATCCATAGAGCAGGGCATAAGCAGGTAAATCTTTGATGACGTATAAAAACACATAGGCTGCATCAATAATAATCCAGAGCATCCAATTTTCAACCCACTTTTTAGCCATCATAAATGTACAAGTAAAACTGCACGAAGTCAATATAGCATCAAATAATATTTGGTCGGACTTAAAATAATGTAAAAGGTAATAATATACAATGGTTTGTATGATGATTGATAATATGGCTGGAGCATAATATTTTGAGGGCATTTTGGTTACTGTAAATACTTTACCCTTCTTTTTATTCCAATACAGCCAACCATATATTCCGCTAATGAAATAAAAAATTTGCAAACCGAAATCTCCAAATAAACGTTGATTGTAAAAGGCTGTGCCGGAAATAACAACGGATATCAGTGCCATTGGCCAGCACCAAATACTTTGAAAGATAGTTAGTAAAACACCTGCAATTCCCGTTAATAAAGCTATCCAATCCAAAAATGCCATTATTCGATGGGAATATTTTTTTCTTTACAGTACCTTACAAAGGCAATATATTTTTCGAAAGGTGAAGTGCTTTTCCATAAATGGCCATAAAGGGCAATGCCATGAAAGCCTAATTTATAAGCTAGATCAGCACTTTTTTCGTTAACACCACCTCTGGCATATATTTTTTTGCCTGATTTTTGAATCGCAGCTTTTACTGTTTCAGGATAAAAGCCACTATACAATTCGCCAGAAATATTATGAAACATAGTCCCCAAAAAACAATAGTCTGTTTTTACTTTTTGTTCTTCGTATAATGAAGTAATTCTTTTATAAGAAATTGAACGAATTAAATGTCGTTTTCTTATATATATCATTCTTGTATTCCACCATAAATGAAATGTCCTTTTTAAGTGATTAGATGTAAAATGAAAACCTTTTAAATCATATTTTAATGCTAAACGGTGATGAGAATGAATGATGATGCGATTATGAAAATGTGCTGGAATTTCTTTGATATAGGCATCTAATTCTTTGGTTGAAAATCTATTTTTACGAACATGTAAAGTTTCTAATCCAGCTTCAAACATTTGAATGATGGCTACAATTTCGGTATCGCTTTTTTGCGATTGGGTAATAACTACCAACTTCATCTTAGAATAATTTATTTATGTCTATTAGTAATTCAGGACGTTTTTCAAGGGCATTGCCAATCACTAAATAATCAGGATTGGATTGTAATATGTTTTTTGTTTTTAATACAGAATCAATTCCACCACCAACAATTAAAGGAATGTTAATATTTTTTTTTACTTCTTTAATAATGGAAGAGGCTAGTGTTTTTTTTGCCCCACTTCCCGCTTCTAAATAAATTAATTTCTTTCCTAATAATTCACCAGCAATAGCGGTTTCTATAATTTCCTTTTTGTTAGTTAAGGGTTTAGTTTTAGTTATTTTTTGTGTCGTAGACTTATTGGCACCATCAATTAAAATATAGCCTGTTGGAATAACGGTTAATTTTGATGCTTTAATTTTTGAAGCCGCCTTCACATGTTTACCAATTAAATATTCAGCATTTCTGCCAGACAAAAGAGATAACATTAAAATACCGTTGGCTTGTTTTGATACCTGCGTTTCATCACCTGGAAAAATAACAACTGGTATTTCGGTAATGGATTTGATAGATTTAATCGTTTTCTCGAAAGTATTTTTCTTTAAAACGCTACCTCCAACAAAAATGTAAAACACTTTACTTTTATTTGCCATTTTAATTAATTCTGGATTGTATTTATCCGGATCAATTAAAATGATGAGTTGTGTATGTGTTTGTTTCTCTAACAAGCGTTTATTTTATTTAAAGCGTAAACCAAAACATATTCCTCTAAAATTTGATAGTTCAAATCAAAAGACTCTGTGAAATTTGGTAACTTAATCTCTCCTATAATTGTGCCTAAATTATGTTTTGTAAATGGTTTTACAAACAAATGTTCAATAAAATCAACTTCTTTTAAGCCGTAAATCTTATATAAAGTTTCCTTAGCGGCCCAATAAATCAGTAATTTTTCAACGTTATCATTAGAATCTGCTAATTCAGAAGATGATAAAAATTTATGTTTGATTTTTAGTACTTTATCTCTTATCAATTCAATATCAATACCTGTAGCCTCTTTTTCATTCACAATAATGGCTAATTTATCATGAGAATGTGAAATAGAGATATGTTTTCTCTCATTTGTTAAAAAGGGCTTGCCTTTCTTATCATAGTCTATAGTGGCCTCGCGGCCTAATAAGTGATTGATTAGGTAGTTTTTTCCTTGTGTTTCGATATCTCTTTTGGCGGTTAAATCAAAGGAATCAGCGTATTCATTGAGGTTTAATATCCCCCAAAAAACACCTTCTTTTATGTTAAAAACCTCTATCAATTCTTTATTAATTAAACTATATTGGCAGTTTGTTGTTACAAACTTATGTCTTATCTTTGCATAATTACAAAAAATAAACTTTTAAATCAATAAAATAAACATGTCAGCAGTAGCAACAGGGAAGTACCTAGCGTACAAAGTAAAAGACATCTCATTAGCAGAATGGGGTCGTAAAGAAATTAAATTAGCAGAAGAAGAAATGCCTGGATTAATGGCGCTTCGTGCTGAATATGGTGCTTCTAAGCCTTTGGCTGGTGCTCGTATTTCAGGTTGTTTACACATGACTATTCAAACTGCTGTATTAATTGAAACATTAACAGCTTTAGGTGCAGAGGTTACTTGGAGTTCTTGTAATATTTTTTCAACTCAAGATCATGCAGCAGCAGCTATTGCAGCAGCTGGTATTCAAGTGTATGCTTGGAAAGGCATGAGTGCTGAAGAATTTGACTGGTGTATTGAACAAACTTTATGGTTTGGCGAAGATCGCAAGCCTTTAAATATGATTTTAGATGACGGTGGTGATTTAACAAACTTAGTGTTTGATGTTTACCCTGAGTTAGCTGCTGGAATCAAAGGATTATCAGAAGAAACTACAACTGGTGTCCACCGTTTATATGAGCGTATGGCTAAAGGAACTTTATTGTTACCAGCTATTAACGTTAACGATTCAGTTACTAAATCTAAATTTGATAACAAATACGGTTGTCGTGAGTCATTAGTTGATGCGATTCGTAGAGCTACTGACGTTATGATGGCTGGTAAAGTGGCTGTTGTAGCTGGTTATGGTGATGTTGGAAAAGGTTCTGCTTTATCATTATCTTCACAAGGTGTTCGTGTAATTGTTACTGAAATTGACCCTATTTGTGCTTTACAAGCTGCAATGGATGGTTACCAAGTAATGAAAATGGATAACGCTGCTAAAATTGCAGATATCTTAGTAACAACTACTGGTAATAAAGATATTATTGTTGGCCGTCATTTCGAATCAATGAAACATGGTGCTATCGTTTGTAATATTGGTCACTTTGATACAGAGATTGATATGGCTTGGTTAAACAAAACTTATGGTTCTACTAAAGATACAATCAAACCTCAAGTAGATCAATACACGATTAACGGAAGAAACATTATCGTTTTAGCGGAAGGGCGTTTAGTAAACTTAGGTTGTGCTACAGGTCACCCAAGTTTTGTAATGAGTAACTCATTTACAAACCAAACATTAGCTCAATTAGAATTATGGACAAACACAGCTGCTTATGAGAATAAAGTTTATGTGTTGCCAAAAATTTTAGATGAGAAAGTAGCTCGTTTACACTTATCAAAAATTGGTGTTGAATTAGATACATTAAATAATGATCAAGCTGATTATATTGGTGTTAAAGTAGAAGGTCCTTTTAAAGGAGACGCTTACAGATACTAGTATTTACCTAGTCATAAAAAAGTCCCATATGCTATGCAGATGGGACTTTTTTATTAAACGATTTTTTTGAAAATAATCGAGATTACTTCGAACAAATGATTATTCGTTTGGTAACATTTTGTATTCCGATTTATCGAACGCTAAAATCCCCCAAAAAATAATGGATAGGAAAATTAAACCAACGGTAAAGCCAGAACTCTTACCAAAAGACAAAGAAATACGGTTTAACATCATAATCAAGAAAACGATGTTGGCAATAGGAATAAAGAACATGAAAAGCCACCATGTAGGTTTGTTTGCAATTTTAAGCAAGATAATGATGTTGTAGAAAGGAATTAAGCATGCCCAACCTGGCTGACCTGCTTTTTCAAATACTTTCCATTGCGATAAAATAGCAAATACAATAATAGATAGCCAAAGGCCAATCATAATAACAATTCCAATAATCATAGGTTTATGTTTTTAAGGGTTAATATTATATCTAAGATAATACTATTTTGGTATAATGCAAAAAAATTACCCCTTAATACTCCTGATTATCTCATCTAACTGAGCCATGTCCTTACATTTTACTTCACGCGCTTTAGAACCTTCGAATTGCCCAATGATTCCTGCAGCTTCTAGTTGATCAACAATGCGGCCGGCACGGTTATATCCTAATTTTAATTTACGTTGTAAGAAAGATGCTGAACCCTGTTGGAACTGTACTACCAATTTAGCGGCTTCATCAAACATTTTATCACGCTCACTTAAATCAATTTCTTCCTTACCATCGCTACCATCTTCACCAACATATTCTGGCAATAAAAAGGCGCTAGGGTAGGCACGTTGAGAACCAATAAACTCCGTAATTTTTTCGGCTTCTGGTGTATCTACAAAAGCACATTGTATACGAATTAAATCGTTGCCTGTACTTAATAACATATCACCTCTACCAATTAATTGCTCCGCACCGCCTGCATCTAAAATAGTACGCGAATCTATTTTACTAGTGACACGGAAAGCAATACGAGCAGGGAAATTAGCTTTAATTGTACCTGTAATAATATTTACCGATGGACGTTGAGTTGCAATAATTAAGTGAATACCAATAGCACGCGCTAACTGAGCTAAACGAGCAATAGGAGTTTCTACTTCTTTACCAGCAGTCATAATTAAATCAGCAAACTCATCCACAACCAACACAATGTATGGCAAATATTTGTGACCTTCGTTTGGATTTAATTTACGATTGATGAACTTAACGTTATACTCTTTAATGTTTCTTACTTGCGCATCTTGTAATAAAGCATAACGGTTATCCATTTCAATACACAAAGAATTCAGAGTGTGAACAACCTTTGTATTGTCAGTGATAATAGCATCTTCAGAGTTTGGAAGTTTTGCTAAGAAGTGACGTTCAATTTTATTGAATAAGGTTAATTCTACTTTTTTAGGATCTACTAACACAAACTTAATTTGTGCAGGATGTTTTTTATAAAGTAAAGACACCAATACAGCGTTTAATCCAACAGACTTACCTTGCCCTGTTGCACCAGCCATTAATAAGTGAGGCATCTTTGCTAAATCAGCAATAAAAATTTCATTGTTAATGGTTTTACCTAAAGCAATTGGTAAATCGTGTGTGGTATTTTGAAATTTCTCAGAAGCAATGATATTACGCATTGGTACCATTTCTGGATTTTGGTTTGGTACTTCAATGCCAATCGTTCCGCGGCCTGGAATAGGAGCAATGATACGAATACCTAACGCTGCTAAACTTAAAGCGATATCATCCTCTAGGTTTTTGATTTTAGAAATACGAACACCAGGTGCCGGAACTATTTCATAAAGCGTAACGGTTGGCCCTACAATAGCTGATATTTTGTCAATTTCAATTCCGTAATTTTTCAAAGTACTAACAATGCGATCTTTGTTGGCTGTTAATTCTTCGTTACTTACTTTGGCATTGCCTGTTCCGTAATCAATTAATAAATCAGTACTTGGAAATTGATAGTGCCCTAAATCTAACGTTGGATCATACTGCCCAAATTTTTCAACTAATTGTGATGCTTTTAACTCATCATCTAAAGTGATTTGATTTCCTTTTGGTTCTTCTTTTACAAATTCTGGTTCTTTTAATATTTCATCTGCGCCAGGATTATTGATCTCAAAATCTAAATCTTTTTTTGGTTCCTCAGGTTGTGTATTAACTTCTAATTCTAAAGGAATGTTTTCTGCTGCAGGTTCAACAATAGGTTCTTCTTTTATTTCTTCATGAGTTGAAATCACTTCAAAGTTTAGTAAAGCTTCTTCCTCTTCTTTACTTAAAGTTGGTTCTTTTTCAAAAACAGTATTGGCATGCGGATTAATAACGTTTGAGTTGTCGTTTAATTCTTGCTCAATAATATCTTCATTATCTAAATTTGGTAATATATCTTTTTTGATATTGAAATTCATGTTAATGCTTAATACTAAAAAGCCTAACATACTAAATGCTAATATGGCTATAGTTCCAACGCTTCCTACATAATTTGATAATTGAATGTTTAAGATATAGCCGTAACCACCACCTAGATAAAATAATTTATCATGAAAGAAAAAAGCTAATACTAAACTTGTCCAAACTAAAAAGAATAACCATTTAGCGGTGAACGCAGATGGTTTAGTAATTTGTTTGTTTAATACTTTTTGTAAACCATAAATAATAAAAACAGGCACCAGAATAAAAGACGCTACGCCAAACCATTTGTACATAAACAGGTGAGATACAAGTGCACCAAATTTGCCTAGCCAGTTTACTACCTTTGTATCAATAGCAAATAATTCGGAGATAGGACCTAGTACTTTATCTTGATCTTTTTCCCAAGTAAAAATATAAGAGGTTAATGCAATAAATAGATAAGCACCACCAAGAATCAGTAATAATCCAATTAATTTTTGTGTGCGTTCGTTACGATATACAGTAACGGTTTTATTCCAACGTTCTAATAACGAAGTTTTAGTTTCGTTTACTGACGCTTTCGTTTCAGCTTTTTTAGAAGACGCAGAAGATTTAGCAGAATCTATTTTTGCAGATTTTGTTTTATTTTTTGAAGAACTTAATACGCTTTCTTCAATATCGTTTTTATCAATAGATGAATCCTGAACGACCATATCGTCGACAGTTTTTTCCCTGAATTTATTTTTGGTTGTTGCCATGTTATTATTGTAATAAAAATAAGGGCAAGAGCCCGGAAACTGGAAGAAACCTTAAAATGTTTTAAACGATAGGATTTTAATAAGTTAGAGCGAATTTGACTCAAAAGAGGCAAAGGGTTAGCGTAAAGGACTAGAAAGTTAAGTTTAAACGGTCGCAGCAAGCAAATCGGCGCTCACAAAACCATCTTCAGTAATAGTTTTAGTGGAAATAGTATGAGATTGGTTTACCAATTTTTCATCAAAAGGATACACGATTTTGATGTAATTTTCTGTAAAACCATTCATAATGCCATTTTTATTTTCATGTTCAAATAGCACTGTATATTCTTTATTAAGGTTTTGCTCATAAAAATGACGCAACTTTTTAGCAGATAAAATGCGCAACATCTTATTACGGCGTTTACGCTCGGCATAATCAATAACATCTTTCATCTCAATGGCTTCGGTGTTATCGCGTTCGCTATAAGTAAACACATGTAAATACGAAACATCTAGTGAATTGATGAAATTGTAAGTGTCCGTAAAATGTTCAATGGTTTCTCCTGGGAAACCAACAATCACATCTACACCAATGCAGCAATGCGGCATTAATTCTTTAATTTTAGCAACACGGTCTAGGTACAATTCGCGTTTATAGCGACGTTTCATTTTTGCTAAAATCTCATTATTCCCACTCTGTAAAGGAATATGAAAATGTGGCATAAAACGTTTTGACTTTGCTACGAACTCAATGACTTCGTTCGTTAACAAATTTGGTTCGATAGAAGAAATACGAATGCGTTCAATGCCTTCTACTTTATCCAATTCTGTAATTAAATCTAAGAAATTATATTCTTTACGTTTTTTAGTATCGGTGTCAATATCTATTCCATAGCCAAAATCACCAAGATTTACACCAGTTAATACAATTTCTTTAACGCCACTTGCCGCTATTTTTTTAGCATTTGAAACAGCATTTTCAATAGTATCGCTGCGGCTTTTACCACGTGCTAATGGAATGGTACAAAATGTACAGCTATAATCGCAACCATCTTGTACTTTTAAGAAAGAGCGAGTTCTATCACCAACAGAAAAGGAATCAACAAAAGTATGAACATCAGAAATCTCACAATTGTGAATTTCGGTATGAACGTTTTTACCTGAAAAGTTGATGTAATTTAGTAATTTGAATTTTTCAGAAGCACCTAAAACCACATCAACACCTTCAATATTGGAGATTTCATCTGGTTTTAATTGAGCATAACAACCAACAACCGCAATAAACGTATCAGGGTTTTTAGCTAAAGCAGATTTCACAATCTGCTTACATTCTTTATCTGCATTTTCGGTGACTGAGCAAGTATTTATTACACAAACATCAGCACCCGAGTCAAACGGCATTTTTTGAAAACCTTTTTCTTGCATCAAACGGGCAATGGTAGATGTTTCTGAAAAATTCAGTTTACAACCAAGGGTATGAAATGATACAGTTTTTCCTTCAAATGACATGAGGGCAAAGATAGGGCTTTTTTGTTAGTTTTTACCCCAGAGATAAGGAGATTTTCGCAAAGAGAAGGAGTAGAATTGGATAATTTTTGTAGATTGTATTAGCTAAATATTGCTGTAAAATATTGATTTATTTGGTATATTTAAACAAATCAAAAAATAAAGCAATGTCGAAAACAAAAATTACGATTAATACAAATGGTTCAATTAAAGTAGAAGGAGAGTTTGAAATAGTTGATAAAACAGGTAATACTTATGATTTAGGCGGACGAGAAATCGTTGGTTTATGTCGTTGTGGTTTATCTAAAAATAAACCATTTTGTGATGGTTCTCATAATGGCAATTTTGAACATCAAGCCGAAGCTTTTGCATTGCCGCCTAAAAAGTAATTAAAAATAAAAGACCTATTAGAATTATCTAATAGGTCTTTTTTAAATGATGAATATTTAAGTTACTTCACCAATTTCATTTCATTTAATAAATAACCTGCTCCAGCAAATTTATCAATGATGAATAAAGTGTAGCGCACATCCAAAGTGATATTTCGGCATTGGTTAGGATTATACATAATATCACTCATGGTTCCTTCCCAATTTCTATCAAAGTTAGTACCAATTAATTGTCCTTTTGCATTAAATACAGGGCTTCCGCTATTACCACCAGTGGTGTGGTTACTTGCTGTAAAAGCTACTTGCAATTTACCATCTTTGTTGGCATATTGTCCGTAATCTTTTTTCTCATAAAGTTCTTTTAATTTTGCAGGCACATCAAACTCTTCATCTTTAGGGATGTATTTTTCCATAATACCCTCTAAGGTTGTATAGTAATTGTATTCTACACCATCTTTTGGCACATAATTATTTACTTTACCATAAGCTACTCGTAATGTAGAGTTAGCATCTGGATAGAATTTTTTGTCTTTAAAGATTTCTTTTTGTCCTTGAATATATAATTTTTGTAATTCATTTATTTCTCTTTCATCGTATTGAAATTGAGGGAAAACGGAAGTATTATAATATTTTACAATAGCGCTGGTGATGTAAAAAATCGGATCTCTTTCGTACAAATTAGTGTATTTATCATAATCGTTTAACATCACTTCAGCTTTTTCTTTATCTACAAAATTGGTGTTTGAAAATAAGAAGTCGGTCATTTTTTTTGCGTCGTTATTATTAGTAACAATAAATGAATCTAACACATAAGGTCTGCTATTGTTTGGCACGCCTTTGATGTATTCTGCTAGCATGGCTTCACATAATTTGATATCAGTTGGTTTATTATAATTTTTAAAGAAGCCTAACTTTTTGTATTCTTCTAAGGTTTTATCATAGGTGTTTGTGGTCCCTTTTTGTTTTTTCTTTAATTCGTTATTTAAGGTTATATAAAAACGAGCATAATTAAGCGCGTCAATGGCCATTAAACATTCGCTATAATAATCTACTTGTTTGTTTAGGATTTTATATTCGGCATACACTTTTTGTAATTGAGGAAAAATATTACCGTACTTTTCTTTTTGAGCAGGATTAACACTTATTGCTTCGTTAAATTGATTTTCAAATAATTGTTTTTTAGCAACAGCATCATATTTTTTTAAGCCATTCATTTCGCCCATCCATTTTTTGTAATAGTTAGCAACACTTTGAAATTTACTAGCATAAGCGATACGAACTGCATCACTTTGTAACATATCTACATTCATTATATTTAATCGTTTTTCACGAAGAGAAACTTTTAATGGATCGCTTTCGTTCATAATCATATCAACGGCATAGCTTGATAAATATTCTTGAGTACGCCCAGGGAAACCATATACCATGGTAAAATCTCCTTGTTTATATCCTTTTAAAGAAATTGGAATCACATTTTTTGGTTTGTAAGGAACATTGTCTTTACTGTATTCAGCAGGCTTGTTATCTTTATTGGCATAAATACGAAATACCGAAAAATCAGCATTATGACGAGGCCACATCCAGTTATCGCTTTCGCCACCAAACTTTCCGATAGAAGAAGGAGGAGCGCCAACCATACGAACATCTTTGAATGTTTCTACAACAAATAAATAGTAGTCGTTACCATAAAAAAATGGTTTGATAAATGCTTCGTAGTGAGTTCCCGCAACAGCTTCCTTTTCTAATAGTTTAATATTGGCTTTGATGATAGAATCTTTTTTAGCTTCTGTGCTGGTAGCTATAATTCCTTTTAATACTTTTGCTGTAACATCTTCAATACGCTGTATGATAGTGGCATTTAAGTTTGGCGTATAAACCTCTTCATTTTTATTCATCGCCCAAAAACCATTGGTTAAGTAATCTTTTTCAACTGTGCTATGAAAAGCGATAGCAGAATAACCGCAGTGGTGGTTAGTTAAAATTAAACCTTGGTCAGATACGATTTCGGCAGTACAGCCACCTGCAAATTGAACAATGGCATCTTTTAAACTTGATTTATTAACGCTGTAAATTTGTTCGGCAGTTAATTTTAAGCCATTTTTCTTCATGTCTTTAATGTTCATTGCATTTAAAAGTTGTGGCAACCACATCCCTTCGTCGGCTTTTGATATTAAAGAAATTAATAATGTTAATGCAAGTAGTTTTTGTTTCATGTTTTGGTTTTATTAATAATTACGAATAAGGTACTAATATACGAATCTGTGTATGCAAAACGTATCATACACAGATTCGTATTAAGATTCGTAATCATTTTAATTCGTAATTATAATTGTTTTACATACTTCTAATTAATTCCTTCATCAATAAAGTCATTTTAGGTTCTTGCATTTTTGCAATATGTTGAACTTCTTCGTGACTCACATTTTGAACATCACCTTCTACACCTAAATCAGTTACGATACTTACACCAAATACGCGCATGCCGCCATGTTTTGCAACAATTACTTCTGGTACAGTACTCATTCCAACGGTATCAGCACCAATTCTTCTGATGTAACTATATTCTGCAGGAGTTTCAAAACAAGGGCCAGTTAATCCAGCATAAGAGCCTTGACTTACTTTAATATTATTTGCTTTCGCAATTTCTACAGCCATTGCAATTAATTTTTTATCATACGCTTCGCTCATATCTGGGAAACGTGGACCTAGTTCAGCAATGTTTTTTCCAATTAAAGGATTGGTTGGAAATAAATTAATATGATCATTGATAATCATAATTTCTCCAATTTCAAAATCAGGATTCATGCCACCACTTGCATTTGATACACATACTGTATGGATGCCAATTGCTTTCATCACGCGAACAGGGAATGTAATTTGATGCATGGTGTAACCTTCATAAAAGTGAAAACGACCTTGCATGGCCATTACTTTTTTGCCACCTAATTCTCCAAATATTAATTTGCCGCTATGACCTTCTACTGTGCTTACAGGAAAATTCGGAATCTCCTCGTATGGGATAACGAATTCTGCGCTTATTTCTGTTACAAGTCCTCCTAATCCTGTTCCTAAAATAATTCCTATTTCGGGGCGGAAGTTATTTGTTTTTTCAAGAATACTTTTTGTGGTAAAATTTATTTGTTCTAACATAGTTTATGATTGTATCGTTAAATTCTTGTGTTTTGTCTTTAAAATCTACCTCTATTGGCAAAACATACAAAGGTAATGTATTTGCTATATCCTGCAAGTCAGTGCCACGTAATCTCATAGCATCTTTTTCAGTAGTTACTACTATTTTGTTTCCGCCTTCAATGGCATCTAATTGCGCTCTTACATCTGCAATATCCTGAATTGTAAAGCTGTGATGGTCAGGAAACTGAATATGTTTTACATCTGAAGCGTATTCTTTTAAGTAGGTAATCATTGGTTGTGGATTACCGATACCTGTAAAAGCAACTATACGATAACGAAATAAATCATTTAAAGTATCAATGGTATCAGTAGGATTTTGAAAGCCTTTTAATTCGCCGTATTTTAACCAAGTAAAAAATAATTGTTGGTGTGCTAATGGTTTTAAATCTTTAATTACATTTCTAATTTCAATGGCTGTTGTTTTATCAGGTGTTTTACTGACGATAATAATATCAGCCCTTTCAATGCCTTTTTTTGATTCTCTTAAATAACCAGCAGGCATCATGCAATCGTTTAAATACAAGTTATTGTATTCACTTATCACAATTTTCAGTTCGCAGTTTAAAGCTCTATGCTGAAAGGCATCATCTAAAATCACCACTTTTGGAGGCTCAGGAAATTCTAATATTTCTTTAATGCCATTAACTCTATTGGCATCTACGCAAACTTCTAATTGAGGATTTTTTGTTTTGTATTGCAATGGTTCGTCGCCAATATCAAATGCTGTACTCAAATTTGTTGCCTGAATAAAGCCGGATGTTTTACGTTTGTAACCGCGACTAAGTATAGCTATTTTAAAGTCGTATTGTAATATATTAATTAAATACTCCACATGAGGTGTTTTTCCAGTACCACCAACTGCTAAATTTCCAACACAAATAGTGTGTACGGCAACCGATTTACTTTTTAAAAATTTCCAATCGTATAATAAATTACGCAACGAGGTGATAATGCCATAAATTATAGCAAAAGGAAATAATAGTATTTTCTTTAAAGTCACCTAAATATTTATAAAGTAGTGAATTTAGGGGGTTTTTCTTAAAAAATGAAATCTTTTTAGACTATTCCTTCACTTCAATCCATAATTTGCAAGGCTCTAATTTACAGCCGTTTGCATCGGTTTCTGTAACCTCTAAATATCCACTTTGATAATCTATATCAACCGTGATTGAATTGGTGTGTTTTCCATTGCTAATCCACATACCTGCAGGCATATTCCAAAGGTATTTGGAACCTTGATGAAAAGGAACGGAGTAGGTGAGATTGGTTGTTTTTGGTTTTACTATTGTTTCGCCAATAATTTGATAAGGTGTTTTGATGAGTCCGAAAAATTGTGCTGCCCAAAATGTACTATGAAACCCTTTGTTAATTGAGAATAACCCTCTTTTCCCTCCTTGTGTAGAGCAACTACCTGTATCAATTGGTAAAGCATGACCAATGCCTCTGATTCGGTAATAACGCACTATTTCTTCTTGTTGATTGTTTTTGTAAATGGTACATTCAATATCTTCATCATTTCTAAAACGCTCATAATGCTCATCTTCTTCATAATCGGCATTGTGAATATTAGTCCATTGTTTAATGAGTTGATTGGAATTATTAGTGCTGACAACTAGGTCAATTCCACCGTGAAAAACAATTAGTTTCGGATACTTGCCTTTGTAATTTGGGTTTTCTTTTCGAACTAAATCTCCCCAATCTTCAGGCGATTTAGAAACCATACCCACCATGGAAGTCCCAGCCTTCATAACAGATTCAGCTGATTTGTAGGGGCCGCCAGCCATCACTCCACCTTTATCAAATACTTCAGGAAAAACTGCCATCATAATGCTACTCATGGCACCACCTGCCGAAAGACCAATCACATAAATTTTAGTGCTATCAATGTTTTTATTTTTCTTTAAATGTGTTATCATTTGCATGATAGATGCAGGCTCGCCTTTATCACGACTTTGGTCGGAAGCACGGTACCAATTAAAGCAATTTTCAGGATTATTGATGATGATTTGCTCAGGATATAAAACATAAAACTGATGCAGTTTTGCTAATTTATTCCAACCACTTTGTTCGGCGCAGGATTTTGCCATTTGTGTGCAACCATGCAAAACTAACACTAATGGAGCTTTCTCAGTAATGTTTCCTGGATCATAAAACATCAATTTTAAATTACCAGGATTTGTACCAAAGGGACGAATTTGAACTAAATCCTCTTGCGAAAAAATAGAATGAATCGTAAAGATGCTCAAAAAAACGGTCACTATTAAGTATAACCTAAATTTTGATTTCATCATCTAAATAAAGAAATATGTCCGTTGCGAACTAATTTTTTATCATTCCCTTTTTGAATGGCTTCTAAGCGATAAACATAAACGTCATCAGGACAAGGATTTCCTTTAAATTTACCATCCCATTTAGCATTTATATTGGTTGATGTGTAAACGGTGTTACCCCATCTATCAAAAATAGTTAACGAAAAGTAATTGTATTCGCATTGAAATATAGGAGAGAATACATCGTTTCTATCATCGTCATTTGGAGTAAAACTATTTGGGATATAAACATCACAATCGCAATTTTTATATTTAATAACCACGCTATCTGTTCTAATACCACAAGTTTTGGATGTGCTAATTACCCAATATAAACCCTCTTTAGTAGCTGTGATACTTGATGTATTAGAGCCTGTGTTCCAAAATAATTTTACATCTGAAGGAGCTTTAACCGATAGAATTTTGTTAGGCTCGTTTTCACAAACTAAAATTTCTTTACCAAAATTAGGTACTACGGCATTTGCAGAACTCACTTTAAATGTATCAATATAAGTACAGCCTTTGTTATTGCTTTTTAACCAATACATTCCTGGTTTTTCTATTTTTATTTGGTCGCTAGTTTCTCCTGTACTCCAAGCGTATTTATAGTTTTTGTTATTTGCGGTAATAGTTATTGGATTGCCGCAAATAATGGTATCCCTGATGCGGATTTTAGGTCTTTCGTTAAACTTTAAATAGGTGGTATCTATTAATGTTCTTTTTCCATCAATAATTTTTATTGAGTAAGTGCCTTTCTTTTTGATGTAAAATTGTTTTGTATTTACAATGATGCCATAACTTGTATTTAATTGATAGGTGGCATTTTTGCTTACTTGATCTTCAGTGAACTTAATTAAAAATGAATCACCCGCACAAATGAATGTTGTATCAGGTAATAAATTTGATGGTTTTATCTGTGCATTTAAATTACACAGTAAAACACTAAATAGTAATATGAATATGTTTTTTTTGATTCTCAATTAAATGCAAAAGTTATGCGCTTATGATGTTGTTATTTGTTAATTTATATTAATTATTTTCAAAAATTAAATCTGCAAAGAAATTGTGATTCTTGTACCTTGTTCGGCGGGTGATAATTCAGATTTATCGATTATCACCACTTTTTGATTCTTTCCAGTCAGTTTTGTATTCAATTCCAATATATTTTCAATTGTTTTCGTTCCTAACGATTTGTGACCAGCTTTCGCATTTTCTTTGGCCTTATTAAATCCAATACCGTCATCTTCAATAATAATTAATAAAGTTTGTTCGTTTTGTTTTTTGAAACGGATGTATAAATTACCGTGTTCATGTTTAGGTAAAATGCCATGTATAATCGAGTTTTCGGCATAAGGTTGAATAATCATATTAGGGATTTTAATATCTAGCGTATTAATATCCTGAGCCACATCTAAATGAAAATCAAACTTTCCTTTAAATCGTTCTTTTTCTAAATCCAAATAATAATTTAATCGTATTAACTCTTCATGTAAAGCAATTTCGCTTTGCGAAGCTTTTTCGATAATCATTCTGATTAATCTAGAAAATTTAGCAAGGTATTCACTCGCTTTTAAAGAGTCATTTAAGTTGATGTAATTTTGAATAGAAGTTAATGAATTAAAAATAAAGTGCGGACTCATTAACGAATTCATTGCTTGATGTTTCAGTAAATTTACTTGGCGATCTTCTTGCACTCTTCTAGTAGCTTTTGTTCGCACACGTTTAACAACAATAACAGCTACAATAATTATAAAGAGTAGTGCTCCAAAAATGATTGATAGCGTAAACCAAATGGTTTGCTTAAAAGGAATTTCTTTTTTTATGGTGATATAAATAGGGTCAGACCAATTAAATCCATCGTATGAATAGATAATTTCTAGTTGATGTGTTCCTCCGTCAATTGATGTTAAGTGGATTTGCCGGTTTTCTAAATCAAACCATCCTTTGTCTTTATTACTATTGTATCTATAACGGTAATATTGTTTGTTAGGTTTTACATATAGTGGACTAGAAAAACTAATCATCACATCAGTTTGAGCGCTGGTTAAATTTAATTTATTGTTTTGTAGTTCTATAATACTTCCTTCCGCATCAATACTTGTTATGAATAACTTATTTGCTGGTCTTGTTTGTTTTAATAGATCATTGATAGCGCATATTGTAATTCCTTTATCACTACAAATGCAACAATTGTTGCCGTTAAATACAACATCGTTGATAGTGTTTGATAACAATCCGTTTGATTTATTATAAATAACTATTGGTTGAAATTTGTTATCGCAGATAAACAAGCCATCTAAAGTGGCAATCCATATTCGGTTTTGATAAAATTTTATTTTTTTAACTGCGGTTAATTGTTGCGTACCAATTTCTTGTATTAGGATAGAGTCTTCGAAAATCGTGATGCCGTTTTCATGTGCTAAGTAAGTTTTGTTCTGGAAGTGTTTAATATCGTTAATACCGAAACTAAACAATTGATTACGATAGTTTTTATAGCTTTTTGTTTTTAAAGAATACACACTTAATCCATCAGATGTTCCAACAAGGAGATTATCATTTAGTTCGAAAATAGTATTGATTTTGGTTCTATAATCGGGATAAGAAATAAGGGTGTCAATAACCGTGTACTTCTCTGACTTATAGTTTTTTATTTTATACAATGTAGCGGTTCCATCTGCCATATAGGCTTCTTCTGGGTTTTGGCAATATGAAAATAAACGAGATGCAATTGGAGAAAAATTGTAGAAAGAATTATTCAATAAAAATGACCCTTTTTTATTATTAGCTGAGTTTGTTTTAGAATAGATGACTTCTTTTCCTGAAGTATGAATACCATAAACCGTTTCGTTAAACAACTCATCTGGAGCAATTATAGTTTGAGTGTTGTTATTTGTTTTATCAAAAATAAATAAGCCATTATTTGTTCCAACCACAATGCTTTTTTCTACAAATGCTGCACTGCTAACTGGTAATATTTTTCGACCAGATGTAAAGGAGAAGTTTTGTAATTGAGGATTTTGAATAAAGTATACACCATCATTAAAGGTTCCTATCCAAATATGATCGTCGGTATCTTTATAAATACAATTAATTAGTACTTTGTCTATACCCAATAAATCAAAGGCATCAAAGGTGATATTGTTTTCAATAACATATAAATTATCATCAGGATTGTTTGTGAACCAAAGACGTTGGTATTTGTCGATAATTAATTTACTTACACGAGCCGTGTTATTAGCACTAAAAAAGCTAGTTGCCTTTTGAGTTTTTACCGCGATAGTTTTAATAATTTCATTATTTTTAATGCATAAAATAGCATTATCACTTCCTATATATAATATCCCAGTTGTATCTTCTGTAATAGAATAAATGGGGATTGTTTTTCCAATATTTATTTTTTCTTGAACCCCATTTTTAAACTGATATAAACCATCTGTTCTCCCAACTAATACTTGATTTTGTTTAGTTTTAAAAATGGCAAATGCTTGATTGTTATTGTCTGCTTTTTTTACATTGTCTTCATATACAGTTCCCGTTTTTAATTCGGTTGATGATACCGATATTTGATCGTTTAATGAATATCCGTAATATGCATCCAATATCAATTCATCAACAGAGTTATCAAACACTAGATTTTTTAAAAGAGAAGCGTCGTTTTCTTTTTTCTTGTATTCATAAATTCCTTCTCTGCGATTGATAATGATTAAATTGTCAGCGCTATTAAATCCAATATTTCTGATGTAATTAGATTTAAGAGGGATTTTTGGTTTTATTTTTTCAAATTTATAACCATCAAAATTATAGACGCCATTTTCGGTAGCTAAGTATAGTATATGATGTTTATCTTGCTTTATAGCAAAAACATTAGCATTACTTAATCCGTCTTCTGGTCCATAATGCTGAAACGAAAAGCTTCGATTTTGAGCATTACTATTTATCGCAAATAGACAGGCGCAAATAATAAATTGAAGTATGTTTTTTTGTAACATATAAAGTACATAAAAATAAGAAAAATATGTTAAACTTGCCTTTTATAAAGGCTTTAAAGAAAAAATGAGTTGTTTTTTTGATTATACGTATAGATTTATTATTTTTGTCGTATAGATTAAAAAATTATTGTCATGGATGCAAAAATCACGTTATCATTTGATAAGCAAATTATAGAAAAAGCTAAACGATACGCTGAATCTCAAAATATCAGTTTATCTCGCTTGATGGAGCATTTATTAGATAAAATTACATCTAATCATTACCAATCTCTAGAGGATTTTCCAGTAGCTGATTGGGTAAATTCTGTTGCTGAAGGCAACGCAGAGTATAAAACATCTCCTAAAAAACGTTCTTCTATAAAAGATGAATACAAAAAACGTAAAAAATGAAAGTGTTTTTAGACGCTAATATTTTGATATCTGTTTTAAATAAAGAATATCCTGTGTTTACTTTTAGTTCAAGAGTTTTAAGCTTAGCAGATAATTCAAAATATAAGTTTTATACGTCGCCATTATGTTTAGCAATTGCGTATTATTTTGCTGAAAAAAAATGTGGTAATGTGCAAGCGCGACATAAAATAGATTTATTGACTAGTAAATTACAAATCACAACGGTGAATGATAAAACGGTAAGAGATACGAACTTGAATAAGAAAATCCACGATTTTGAAGATGGTTTACAGTATTATTCCGCACTTAATAGTGGCTGTAAATGCATTGTAACCGAAGATTTAAACGATTTTTATTTTTCGGAAATAGAGGTTCTTACAAGTCGTCGTTTTTTAGAGACGATAGTGTTTAAATAAATTTAATTTCAATTAATTTATTTTGGAGTAACTGCTCTTGTTTTTAAAAACTCTGCAAACTCCTGTGAACGAGCTTTAGATACTTGAATACTTGTTCCATCTGCCATAATAATAGTTCCGCCTTCCGCATTTGAATATTCCTTAATGAAATCAATATTGATTAAAGATGAGCGGTGAATACGGAAAAACACATTAGTTGGCAAAATAGATTCAAACTCTTTTAAAGTTTTTGAAGCCACAATTTTTTTAGCGTTATTTAAAAAGATATTTGTGTAATTATCAGATGCTTCTAACCAAATAATGTCTTTATAATCAATTAATGTAAAGCCTTTGCTATGGTTAATTAATACTAAGTTTTTGTCATTTCCAGTTGGCGAAGCCGTTCCGCCTTTTTGTTCATAGTGTTTTACCACTTTTTTAACTGCACCTTGTAGTTCGCTTAACAATAATGGTTTTAATAAATAATCAATAGCGCCTGCTTTTACAGCATTGATGCCATGTTCGCTGTAAGCTGTTAAAAATATTAGGCAAAAGTCGCGGTGTACTAAACCATCAATCATCTCTAAACCTGTCATTCCAGGCATATTAATGTCGCAAAAAACCACATCAGGTTTTAATTCCTGAATTAATTTTTTACCTTCCATTCCGCTCGAAGCCTCAGCAATTACTTCTATTTCTGGGCAATAGCTAGCTAACATACTTTTAGTATTGCTACGGCTATTTTCTTCGTCGTCGATGATAATGGTTTTGAAAATTTGCATAGTTTAGTTTATTTAACGCTAAGCTAATAAAAATTCATGTAACATTTTAGTCATTTATTTAACAATGCAACCGTTTGAGTAAAATAGTGTTTGTTAATAGGGAGCAATCATTATCTTAGCACTTTAAATAAACAAAACACCATTTTATGAAGTCTTTTTTTCTTTCTGTTGCGGTTTTTTCGATAGTGTCTATAAACTGCTATGCTCAAAAAACAATATCTGTTGAGGATATTTGGAGTAAATATGCTTTTATGCCAGCTTCTGTGGGGGCGTTTAATGCCATGAAAGATGGGTTACATTATACTGATCTTGAAAAAGAAGGTGATTTTGATAATATTGTAAAATATGAGTTGAAATCAGGAAAAAAAGTAGCGGTTTTAGTAAAAGGTGCTGATGTGAAAGTTGGAGATAAAACCATTAATATCAGCGATTATTCTTTTAGTCCAGATGAAACCAAATTGTTTTTTTCAACAGAATCTGAAGGTATTTACCGTCGTTCATCTGTTGAAACAAATTATGTGTATGATATTAAAACAGGAAAAACAATGCCTTTATCGGATAATGGTAAACAAATGTTTGCCACATTTTCGCCAGTTGGCAATAAAGTAGCTTTTGTACGTGCTAATAATTTATTTATTAAAGATTTAGATAATGGAAAAGAAACCCAAGTAACAACTGATGGAAAAAACAACGAAATTAAAAATGGTTGGGCAGATTGGGTTTATGAAGAAGAATTTAGTGAAGCCAATTATTTTGAATGGAATGCAGATGGCAGCAAATTAGCTTTTGTTCGTTTTGATGAAAGCAAAGTAAAAGAGTATTCATTTGATGAATATAATAACAATCTGTATCCTGATAAAGTAACTTTTAAATATCCCAAGGCTGGAGAAGATAATTCTGTATTATCTGTTTATGTGTATGATTTAGCAGGAAATAAAACAATTATGGTAGATATCGGTAAAGAAACGGATATTTACATTCCTCGAATTCAATGGACAACAGATAAGAATACCTTGTCATTACAACGCATGAACCGTTTACAAAACAAAGTAGAGTTGATGTATGCAAATGCAGCTGACGGTTCAACAAAAACTATTTTAAATGAAGAGTCTAAAACGTATATTGATATTACAGATGATTTAATTTTCCTTCCTAATAACAAAGGATTTATTTGGAGTAGTGAAGCTGATAATTACAATCATTTATACTATTACGATAACACAGGGAAATTAGTTAATCAAATTACGAAAGGAAATTGGGATGTGATTTCATTTAATGGTTATGATGAAAAATTAAATACCTTATATTATATTTCTACTGAACAAGGCCAAATCAATAGAGATATTTACAGTATTAAATTAGATGGGACTTCTAAAAAACGCTTATCAACAGCTCAAGGAACGTCAAGTGCTGATTTTAGTACAGGATTAAAATATTATGTAAGTTCTTATTCAAATGCTAATACGCCACCAGTTTACGAATTACACAGTGCAGATGGAAAACTAATCAAAGTATTAGAAGATAACGCGGCTTTAAAAGCAAAAATGAAAGAATATTCTCTTTCGAGTAAAGAATTTTTTACGTTTAAAAATACAGATGGTGTAGAGTTGAACGGATGGATGATGAAACCTAAAAATTTTGATGCTACTAAAAAATACCCTGTTTATATGTTTGCCTACAATGGTCCTGGCTCAAATGAATGTAATAATGCATGGGAAACATTTGATTTTTGGTGGCATTCCTTATTAAATCAAGAAGGTTATATGGTGGTTTGTGTGGATGGTAGAGGAACTTTAGGTCGCGGACGTGAATTTAAACACTGCACGTATTTGCAATTAGGTAAATTAGAAACTTTGGATCAAATAGATGCCGCAAAATATTTAGGAGCATTACCTTATGTTGATAAAACACGCATTGGTTTCCAAGGTTGGAGTTACGGTGGTTATATGGCATCGTTATTAATTACTATAGGAGCAGAATATTTTAAATCAACAATTGCGGTAGCTCCAGTAACAAACTGGAAATTTTACGACAATATTTACACCGAGCGTTTTTTACGCAAGCCACAGGATAATAAAAGTGGTTACGAAGATAATTCGCCTGTAAATTTCACTAAGCAAATGAAAGGAAATTTCTTATTAATTCATGGTAGCGGCGATGATAATGTGCATTATCAAAATTCGATGGAATTGGCTAATGCTTTAGTTAAAAACAATAAAACTTTTGATTTTATGACCTATCCTAACAAAAATCATGGTATTTATGGTGGTTATACCAGAACCCATTTATATAACAAGATGTTGAAATTTGTGAAAGAGAATTTGTAGCCTCATCAAGGGATTATTAATCTAATGATTGTTAATACTCGTCTTAATTTATTTTCTTAGTTCAATTATTTAGCTATATTTGGTAGTCTATTGATATGCTAAATTGGTTTAACATTTATAAATAGTATTCAATTAAATGAGTAGTTCGGAAGAAATTAAAAAAGTTGGTATCGCCTTGCAAGGTGGAGGTGCTCATGGAGCATTTACTTGGGGTGTTTTAGATAGATTATTGGAGGCTGAACATATTGTAGCTGATGCTATGTGTGGCACTAGCGCTGGCGCTGTTAATGCAGTTGTATGTGCTTATGGTTTGCATATTGGTGGACCAAAAAAAGCAAAAGAATTATTGGAAACATTGTGGCGTAAGGTTGCACAGGCAGGTAGCTTTTTTCAACCTAGTACTTTCGATAAATTATTTAGCGATGGAGATATTCATAATTCTCCTGGGTATATGTTATTTAATAATATGACTCAGTATATGTCTCCTTATAATTTTAATCCTTTAAATTATAATCCTTTACGTGATATTTTAACAGATTTGATTGATTTTAAAGAGCTGCAGATGTATAACAAAAAGAAGCTGTTCATCTGTGCTACCAACGTTAAAACCAATAGAGCTAAAATTTTTGGCAATAAAGATATCACAGTAGATACTGTTTTAGCTTCAGCTTGCTTGCCGCAATTATTTCAAGCAGTGCAAATAGATGGCGAATATTATTGGGATGGTGGTTACATGGGTAATCCTCCAATTTTCCCTTTAATTACCAATACAAATTTGCATGATATTGTTTTAATTAAAATTAATTCTATTAATATAGGTTCAGTGCCTACTTCTGCAAGAGATATTGCTGATCGAGTAAACGAAATTTCATTTAATAGCAGTTTGATAAACGAAATGAAATTAATTCACTATCGAAACGAATTGTTGAGGAATGGGATTTTAAAAACGGATGATAAAGCAAATAGAGAGATTTTTGTACACACTATTTCTGGATATGATGCATTAAGTCAGTTGAGTTATAGCAGTAAAATGAACACCTCTTGGGACTTTTTATTAAGTTTAAAAGAACGTGGACGTCAAACAGCTTCAAAATGGTTGGAGACAGATTATAAGCAAGTCGGAATTAAATCTACCTTTGACGTTGAAGAGCATTTCTTCGATAAATTTTAAGTTTTCACTTTCTGGGTTTAATGAGTAAACATAAACATACTTTTTGTAGTAAATTATTACTATGCTTATGGTTTGTATCTTATTCATTAACATCACAGGTAAATTATCCAACAGATAGTAGTTTTATTAATACATTGACTAATTCAGATAAAAACAACTTGCAACAGTTTTTGTATTCTAAGATTGATACGAGCATTACTAATTTTCAGAATTATTTTCCAAGAAATACGAACGGTCATTTAGGAATGCCATCTGCTCCTTTATATATTAATTATCAATCTAAAGCACTTGGCTTTAATTTATTTACCACACCTTATCAAAATGACATGATAAGTGCTGATGATGTAAAGTATTACCAAACAAAAGGGCCTTATGCTAGTTTAACAGGAATTGCCGGAAGCAAGCAAGAACAAGCCTTTAAATTGTTGTTTTCAAACACCTTTAAAAATAAATTAAATATTACCTTGGGTTTTAATCGTTATAGTGGTATTGGTTTTTATCAAAAACAACAAAGTTTTACTAATAATTTTTATACAACCTCAAACTATTCTTCAAAAAATAATAGAGTAGGGTATTATGCTTACGTATTATATAATAAAGTAAAACATCAAGAAAACGGAGGCATCTCAAACGATACTTTGTTTTTAGAAAATGTTTCAATCAATAAATTTTTACTACCAGTTAATTTAAATTATGCAAAACGCGAATTAAGAAATACCACTTTTGATTTTAATCCTTGGTTTAGGTTAAATAAAAAAGATGATAGTTCTTCGGTCCTTTCACATTTTATAGATTATCAATTTAATTATTCGGGCAATTTTTCGAAGTATGCGGATGCTAACAGCGGTGCAGAATCATTTTATCATGTGTATTATTTAGATACAGTTTCTACAAAAGATTCAACTCATTGGAGAACTATTAACAATGCATTAAATTATACCTTAAAGATTAATCCTATTCATACTAAATTGAAAATTGGATATAAGAATGAAATTAATCAAGTGTATCAATATTTAGATTCTACATTTATGAATCACATAGTTAATGCAGGATTGTATGTAAGTAAAAATAAATATACAGGATTTGTAAAGGCTAATTATATTGCGCAAGGATCTAATCAAAACGATTATTCTATAGAGTTGAACAATCAATACAAAAACCTTATTACTATTAATTCTGAACGTTTAAATAAAGTAGTCGGTATTGTTTTTAATCTCAACGCAAGCATCGAAAAACGTCACCCTGATTTTATATTTAATAATTGGGTAAGCAATCATTATGTATGGAATAATAATTTCTCGCCTATTGATAAACAACAGGCTTTGTTTTCTATTAGCACAAATGATAATCGTTTTGACATTGGTGTGGTTTATCAGAATGTAAAAAACTTTATTTATTTTAATGAATTAGCTGTTCCAGAACAAACTCCCATTGGTATTCAAAATATTTCGGCTTTTATTCACAAAGATGTTTTGTTGTTTAAGCATTTGGGAATTAATGCAAAGTATAATTACCAAAGTTCTTCATATCAGGCAATTATTAGTGTGCCAAATCATGTTATTAATGGTGCATTATACTATCAAGGAAACTTATTTAAACGTGCGTTGCAAATTCAAATAGGATTTAATGCTCAGTACTTTAGTTCGTTTTATGGATATGCTTATATGCCTATGACTAATCAGTATTATGTGCAAACTACTAAAACAGTTGGCGATTATTCTTACGTTGATTTCTTTTTAAATGCACGAATCAAGCCAGTTCGAATCTTTGTTAAGATTGATCACGTCACACAAGGATTGCTTGGCGGAAATTATTCTTTAACTCCTGGCTATTTACAAAACGATAGAGCCTTTAAATTTGGAGTAAATTGGTTGTTTTTTGATTAGTAGCCTTTAGGATACTAGCAATATTTTAAGCTAAATTCAATTATTCATAAGAAACATAACTCACAATAGGGTAGTGGTCAGTCAACGTTTCAGCTAAATGGTGATATTGTTTACTTGTAAATTCTTTACTGTGCAAGATATAGTCGATTCTAAATCTTGGAAACTTGCCTGCATAGGTTTGTTCAAAGCCGGAGCCTGATTCAACAAAAGCATCTTTTAAATTGCCTCGTACTGTATTGTAAACATAGGAAGCTGGAGTATCATTAAAATCTCCACAAACAATCACTTTGTATTTGCAACTAGCAATGTGAGCGGCAATAGCATCTGCTTGGATTGCTCTTTTTGTAAAAGCTCTTTTTAAACGACGTAATATGTTTTTACTTTTTTCAACTTCATCTTTAGTATCAACCGTATCATTTTTCACTTGATCTAAAAATTTGTAATCTGCTTTTTGAAAACGAATAGATTGCAAGTGCATATTATAAACACGAATCGTATCTTTTTTAACGACGATGTCTGAATATATACAAAGATTATTAGCACTTGTATTAAATTCAATTTTTCCTTTTTTGATGATGGGGAATTTTGTGAAAGTGGCTATACCCCAATGGTCATTTCCTCTTAAAGTTGTTGTATATTCTATATGATGGTTTTTAGCATTTAATAAACCTGTCACCGTATCAATATTATTGAAATCACCTTTTTCTTCCGATGTATAAAACTCTTGTAAACATAAGATATCTGGATTTTCTTCTGCTAAAGCGGTTAAAATAATATTACGGCTTTGAGTGTTTTTTGTCCAATTATATAAATCAAATAACATAGAGTTATAGCTCATTACTTTAATGTCTTTATTGGAAACATCATCTGATGTAAAATCAAATTGTATAAAGCCTAAACAAGTTTTAGCACTCAATAAAACAGCAATAAATGAAAACGCAGCGTGAACTCTAAATTGAGCAAACCAATATATAGCAAAACAAATATTTACAAATACAATGATGGGGAATCCCAATCCAAAAAATGCCAATACCCAAAAATGGTCAGGCGAAATATATTTTGAGGCAATAGCACTTATTAAACTAACAATAAAGACATAGTTTATCCAAAGTAAAATGCGATTTACTCTGGACAACTTTTTAGCATTTCTTCGGTGAATAATTGCTCTTAGTTCGGGAATAGATATGTTAGAGAGGAAACTGATAGTGTTATTTGATTAGTAGCAGTTGAAATTTCACTTCCCCTCGTTCTTTTTTCTTGAAAAAAAAGAACCAAAAATTCAAGACGAAAGACCAACTCCAATCTTTTTCTCCCTCGAAAAGCCTTCGCAATTCCACCGAAAAAATTGTAGTTCGCTCTCTTTCGTCAAAAGCAGCCGCACTATTACCAACGTATGCAGTAGTGTCTATTTTGTTTTGAAATATTTGTTTAATTATTATCACTGTATTAACCCGTCTTTCATAATTAGTTTTCTATCAGCCATATTTGCTAATATTTCGTTGTGAGTTACAACCACAATAGTTTGCTTTAATTCATCTCTTAACTTAAAAAACAATTGATGTAAATTTTGGGCATTCTCACTATCTAAATTTCCACTAGGTTCATCTGCAAAAATAACTTTAGGGTTATTTATTAAAGCCCTGGCAACAGCTACGCGTTGTTGCTCGCCGCCAGATAATTCTGAAGGTTTGTGATTGGCTCTGTGTCTTAATCCTAATAAATCTAGTAATTCGTTAGCTTTTAATTCAGCTTCTTTTTTTGAAGTTTTATTGATGAAAGCAGGAATACAAACATTTTCTAATGCAGTAAATTCAGGTAATAAGTGGTGAAACTGAAATACAAAACCAATATGTTGATTTCTAAAAGCAGCTAATTTTTTTTCGTTTAAGGAAGTAATATTTACACCATTAAATAAAATTTCTCCTGAAGTTACCTTATCGAGTGTTCCAAGAATAGTTAATAGGGTTGTTTTGCCAGCACCCGAAGAACCAACAATAGAAACGACTTCGGAAGGTTGAATATGTAAATCAACTCCTTTTAAAACCTCTAGGGAGCCGTATTGCTTTTTAATGTTTTTACCTATGATCATGTTATTTTGCTAATACTTTTAATTCTGTTCTTCTGTTTTTGGCTTTGTTTTCAGGAGAATCATTTGGTGCTTTTGGTTTAGTGTCGCCATATCCTTTATAAGATAAATTTGCAGCTAGGATAGAACCTTTTTCAATGACATAATCATAAATAGCTTTTGCTCTATTGTTTGATAAGGTTTTATTAAATACTTTATCTCCGTTCTTATCTGTCTGTCCGCTAAACTCTACTTTTAGTGTTGGATTGGCTTTTAAGAAAGCAATAATTTTTTGTAATTCTGCTTTTGATTCAGCTTTCAAATCTGCTTTATTCACATCAAAGAAGATGTTTTTTAATTCAATGATTCCAGTATCAATTGGTTGCAAAGGAATTTGTAATTGATAAGGTTTGTTGTAATCTGCTACTTTATCTTTTAAAGAAAAATTGTCGCTGTAAAATAAAAAACCTGGTTTACTAACATTAACTAAATAATTGTGGTTAGACGTTAAGGTTACTAAAAATTCTCCTGCACTATTGCTATAGGCACTTGTTACGGATTGTTGTGTTTCTAAATCTATTAACTCAAAAGAGGCATCCACTGGCACTTTTGTTTTGGCATTATAGGTTAATCCTTTTACATAAGTTATTTTTTCGGGACGAACGGATTCTGGTAATTCAAATTGATAAATATCTAAGCCACCAAAACCACCTTCACGCTCGCTTGCATAGTAAGCTAATTTACCATTCGCATCTACTAATAAACTATTTTCATCCGTAAAAGTATTGATAGGATAACCTAAATTTACTGCTTTGCCCCATGTTCCATCTGCTTGTTTTTTACTTATAAAAATATCTAAGCCACCCATACCCGGGTGACCTTCGCTACTAAAATACAATGTTTGATTATCAGGATGGATAAAAACACTTTCTTCTCCTTCCGGCGTATTAATATTATCTGAAAGTTTAACTGGTTCAGTAAATTTGCCATCATCACCAATGGTTGATGAATAAATATCAGGGTTTTTAATTCCATCTCTTGTTACAATTCCTCTAATAAAATATAGTGTTTTTCCATCGCTACTAAAACTAGGTTGCGTTTCCCAATTTTTTGTGTTAATGGTTGAACCTGCATTTCTTGGCTTTGTCCATTTGCCATTTATTTTTTGTGCGTAAAAAATATCACAACTGCCATAGCCTTTTCTGTCAGAAGATCCGTAATCTCCAGTCATTTCCATACAAGAGGCAAAGAACATAATCTCACCGTCTGCACTTAAAGATGGGGCGCCTTCATTTCCTAATGTATTAACAGATGTAATTGGATTGGCTGTTTGCCATACGCTATTTACTTTCTTACTTACATAAAAATCTTCTTGTCTTGGAGCCGTTACACCTTCACCTTCTCTGATATTTCGCGTAAATAAAAATGTATTGCCGTCTGCTGTTAATGCTGGAAAGTACTCAAATTCAGCTGTGTTAATTCCAGCACCTACATTTACGAGTTTAAATGGTTGAGGATGTTTGATGGCATCTGCTCCAAATTTCGCGTTTTTTAAAAAGCGGGCTGCTTCATCTTTTAAGTTGGGATTGATTCTTTCAGTTTTTAAAATAATTTCAAAACAAGGAATTGCTTTTTCATACTGAGCCTCATGCAAATAAGCCCCGCCTAAATAAAAGTTATTGTCAATAAATATTTTAGGGTTTAATTGAATGGCTTTTTCGTATAAAGGAATAGCTTCTTTTACCCGATTATTCCCCATTAAAAAATCAGCATAAGCTGAATGCGCTTCTATAAATTGAGGATCTTCTTCAATGGCTTTTTTAATCAATTTTTCGGCATCGGCATCTTTCCTTATTTGAAACATTTTTTTACTGTCTTCAAAATATTTGACAGCTTTTTTGTTTGTACTGGAGTAAGAACCAGGCGGTAACCCCTGAGCATAAATACTATAAATAGATAGGGAAATAAAAAGTAAAGTGTATATATAGCGCATAATTTAATAAATAGTAGTTCTATAAATATAACGATATATTGTAAAAATAGATACTAAAAAATGCTAATAAAATAACAACAATTAATGCACGCTTTTTTGCATGATTCTTAGCCAAGCAATGGCTTTTTCTCTATCATCAAAGAATTCTGTTGGAACAAGAGGTTTATTGATTTTTAAAAACAAACCACCAATAATTCGTTCATAAGCTTTATTACTATATAAAGCAATTGCCGCTACATGCCCTGTATATTCTTTTCAAGCAACTGCTCTACGAGCTTCACCAGAAACAGAGGCATCTTCGCCGCCTTCAAATAAAACGTAATTTTTTTTATTAGTAATATAATCAACTGATAAATCTCTTGATTCCCAAATATCAATGGCTTGAAGTTTGATATTGTATTTCACTAAAAACTCTCATAGTCATTTAGTTAGAGGTGAATTTAATAAACCCTATTTTGTTGTTGGAAAAACTATACCCTAGTTAATTCTGTAATGATATTTTTATGCAGTGGAAATAATTTAATTAAGTCTTCGCGTTTAGCTAATTCAAAGTCATTAAAATCAAAGCCAGGATAGACCGTACAGCTAACTAAAGAATAATTGCCATTATTGCTTACTCTTGAACCAAACCAAGTATTTGCTTTAACGGTATATTGAAAGCTTTCTCCTTTTGAAAGATTTGAACCAATTTGAGTCAAATTAAGATTTCCATTTGAATCAATTTCAATCACTTCCAGAGCATTTCCATAATAAAAATGCCAAGTTTCGTCGCTTTTAATCTTGTGTAGTGCCGAAAAATTTCCTTTTTCAATTAAAAAATAAATTCCTGTTGCCATATTTCTATCACCAGAAAACTCAGGAGATAAGAAGGCATGAGGTATTTTTCCTTCCGAACGATAAGTTTCTTTGTAGTAACCACCTTCGGGATGAGGCAATAAATTTAATTCTTTTACTAAAAATTCAACAGTCATTGTATAAAATTAATATGCTAAAACACTTCCTAACCAACGTTCAATTACTGAAAATTCCATGTTTTTTCGTTTTGCGTAATCTTCTACTTGTTCTTTGGTTATTTTACCTACGCCAAAATAATGGGATTGAGGGTGTGAAAAGTATAAACCACTTACTGCAGCCGTTGGAACCATTGCTAAACTTTCAGTTAAAATTATTCCTGTGTTTTTCTCAACATCTAGTAATTTCCAAATAGTGTTTTTCTCAGTGTGATCTGGTTGTGCAGGGTAGCCAGGGGCCGGACGAATACCAGCATATTCTTCTTTTATTAAATCTTCATTTAGGAAATTTTCGGTTTTTGCATAGCCCCAATATTCTTTGCGAACTTTTTTATGCATTAATTCGGCAAAGGCTTCTGCTAATCTATCTGCCAATGCTTTTAACATAATAGCGCTATAATCATCATGGTCAGCTTCAAAACGAGCTACATGAGAATCTATCCCAAATCCTGTACTTAATGCAAAAGCGCCAAGGTAATCTGTGTTTTTAGAATGCGCTTCGACTCCACTCAGCGTGACAGGTTTTATGAAATCAGATAACGCTACATTATATTGACCAGCTGGTTTTTTACTTTGCTGACGGATAGAGTAGAAAGTATCCAATTTGTTTCCTTGTTCATCATACACTTCAGTATCATCATCGTTAACTGTATTAGCAGGAAAAATGCCAATCACTGCTTTGGCTGTTAACCATTTCTCTGAAATTATTTTAGTAAGCATTGCTTGCGCATCGTTAAATAATTTAGTGGCTTCAGCACCGCGAGTTGGATCTTTTAAAATTTTTGGATATGATCCTTTCATTTCCCAAGAGATGAAAAATGGCGTCCAGTCAATATATTCAACAATCTCCTTTAAATCATAATTGTCAAATACTTTAATTCCTGTAAACGTTGGTTTTACAATTTCTGTTTTGTTCCAATCAATTGGGAATTTATTCTGACGAGCTTCTGCCATCGAAATAAATTTATTTTGTGACTGTGCATTTTTATTTTGTTCGCGAACACGCGCATAATCATTATTCACATCCGCCATAAAAGCATCGCGTAATTCGTTAGAAATTAAACTACTTGCCACAGGAACAGACTTACTTGCATCGTTTACATGTACTACAGGTCCTGAATAATTTTGAGCAATCTTAACAGCTGTATGTACTTTAGAAGTTGTAGCGCCGCCAATTAATAGAGGTGTTGTAAATTTTAAACGCTCCATTTCTTTGGCTACGTGAACCATTTCATCTAATGATGGCGTAATTAGTCCGCTTAATCCAATAATATCAACGTTGTGTTTTTTCGCTTCTTCCAAAATTTTATCACAGCTTACCATGACACCAATATCAATAATTTCGTAGTTGTTACAAGCTAATACAACACCTACAATATTTTTTCCAATATCGTGAACATCGCCTTTTACAGTTGCCATTAAAATTTTACCTGCATTGGTTCTGCCATCTCCAACAATTCCTGCTTTGGCATTGTCCGCTTTTTCTTGCAACAAATAAGGTTCAAGATAGGCTACTGCTTTTTTCATAACACGCGCACTCTTTACTACTTGAGGTAAAAACATTTTCCCTTGTCCAAATAAATCGCCAACAATATTCATTCCGTCCATTAACGGACCTTCAATAACGTGTAAAGGTCTGCCTAATTTTAAACGAGCTTCTTCTGTATCAGCATCAATGTATTCAACAATACCTTTTACTAATGCATGACTTAATCGTTCTTCAACCGTTCCTTTTCTCCATGCTTCATCTTTCTCTGTTTTTTCTTTTGTAATTCCTTTTAAGGATTCGGCATGGTCAACCAAGCGCTCTGTAGCATCATCTCTTCTATTTAATAAAACATCTTCTACTAATTCTAATAATGTTTTATCAATATCATCATATACTTGTAATTGCGCAGGATTTACAATTCCCATATCCATTCCGTTTTTTACAGCATGGTATAAAAATGCACCGTGAATAGCTTCACGCACATGGTCGTTACCACGGAAGGAAAAAGATACGTTACTTACACCACCACTAACTTTGGCATAAGGAAGATTTTCTTTAATCCATTTGGTTGAATTGAAAAAATCTAAGGCGTTTAAACGATGTTCTTCCATTCCTGTTGCTACAGGAAAAATGTTAGGATCGAAAATAATATCTTGTGGCGGAAACTTAACTTTATCAACCAACACATCATAAGCACGTTTGCAAATTTCTTTTCTACGCTCTAATGTATCAGCTTGTCCAACTTCATCAAAAGCCATCACAATAACAGCAGCGCCATATTGTTTTATTTTTAAAGCTTGTTCAATGAATTTTTCTTCACCTTCTTTTAAAGAGATAGAGTTTACAATTGCTTTTCCTTGCACACATTTTAATCCCGCTTCAATAACGCTCCATTTACTAGAGTCAATCATAATTGGAACCCGTGAAATATCAGGCTCTGATGCAATTAAATTTAAGAAAGTTGTCATTGCTTGTTCGCTATCTAACATACCTTCATCCATGTTTACATCAATGACTTGTGCGCCGCCTTCCACTTGTTCACGGGCAATAGATAAAGCTTCTTCAAAATTTCCTTCTTTAATTAAGCGTAAGAATTTTTTAGAACCAGTAACGTTTGTTCTTTCTCCAACGTTCATGAAATTACTTTCTGGAGTTAAGGTAAAAGGTTCTAATCCGCTTAAGTGCATTAAATGATCAGCAACAGGTTTTTTACGAGGAGCTGATTCTTTTGCTAGTTCGGCAATACGTTTAATGTGCGAAGGTGTTGTACCACAGCAACCACCAACTATATTTAAAAATCCTGCTTTTAAAAAATCTTCTATTTGATGTCCCATTTCGTGAGCATCTTGATCGTACTCTCCAAACTGATTTGGTAAACCAGCGTTTGGATAAGCACTTACGTAAAAAGGCGCTTTATTAGAAAGTTCTTCTAAATAGGGACGCATATCTTTAGCACCTAGGGCACAATTTAAACCAACGCTTAATAAATCAACATGAGACACTGAATTTAAAAATGCTTCTGTTGTTTGTCCAGATAAAGTTCTTCCGCTTGCATCAGTAATAGTTCCGGAAACCATGACTGGCATTTTTCTATCAATGGATTGACAATAATTTTGAATGGCGTATAATGCTGCCTTAGCGTTTAGTGTATCAAAAATTGTTTCTACTAGTAACAAATCAGCGCCACCTTCAATTAATCCTTTTACTTGTTCGGTGTAAGCGGTTACTAATTCATCAAAAGTAATTGCTCTAAAACCTGGGTCGTTAACGTTAGGAGATAAAGATAAAGTACGGTTGGTTGGCCCTAAGGCACCGGCAACAAATTTTGGAATGTCAGCAAATTCAGGAAACTCTGCATAAAATTCTTTAATGGCTTCCTTAGCTACTTTAGCAGATTCATAATTTAATTCATAAGCTAAACTTTGCATGTCGTAATCAGCCATAGCAATAGTTGTAGCACTGAAGGTATTAGTTTCAATAATATCAGCGCCAGCTTTTAAATATTCTTTATGAATGGTTTTTATGATTTGTGGTTGGGTAATAGACAACAAGTCGTTATTTCCTTGTAAATCTTTTGGCCAATCTGCAAATCGTTTTCCTCTAAAATCTTTTTCCTCTAGTTTGTATTGTTGAATCATAGAGCCCATGGCACCATCAATTACTAATACTCTTTTTTCTAATTCTTGTTGTATTGTGTTCATATAATTTATGCAATAAAAAATCCCTTCTGTTTTATAGTCAGAAGGGATTAGTGTTTTATAATATTTTATTTTTTTACTAATGTATTCCGACTTATTTTTCACGCAAATGCGTGACGAATTCCCACCTTCTTTACAATTTTGGAGTTGCGATTTACGAATTGCGATTTTTAAGTCGTAATTCCAAACTCGTACCTCGTGTTTTGTAAGGGTTGGTAAAGCATCATCGGGCGTTTCCCTCAGCTTTTCTTAATAAGTGTGTTAAAGAACGAGTAGCAAATTTACTATATTTTTACTTATTATTGTATTAATTAATCAAATTTATTAACAGCTTTTACTATCCTTATGAAGAATCAAATAATTTGTTTTTTGTTAGTGGTCAATTCCTCTATTTTATTTTCTCAGGTTAAACAAACTGAGGTAAATACGGTGGTAAAGAATATGAAAACTCAGGAATTGGCTTGGAATGAAGCTGATATTGCCGGGTTTATGAAATATTATTGGAAAAGTGATAGTTTAAAATTTATTGGTAGTAAGGGGATTACTTATGGTTGGCAAAAAACGTATGATAATTATGTGAAAGGATATCCTACAAAGGAAGCCATGGGGATTTTAACATTTACAATTAAAGAAGCAACTCAATTATCTGAAACTAGCATTTATGTAATAGGGCAATGGCAATTAAATAAGGAAAAGCCTGCAGGAGGATATTTTACCTTGCTTTGGAAAAAGATAAATAATGAATGGGTTATTGTAGCCGATCACACAAGTTAGTATGGAGCTAGGATTATATAAACATTATAAAGGTAATTTATACGAAGTGATTGGCATTGCTCGCCACAGCGAAACACTAGAAGAATTGGTGGTTTATAAAGCTACCTATCAAAAAGAAGGAGAAAATTTATGGGTGCGACCGCTAGCTATGTTTTTAGAAACCGTTGTAATTGATGGGGTAGAGAGGAAACGCTTCGATAAAATTTAAACACAAAATTTATACCCTACACCTCGAATGGATAAAAAATGAATGGGTTCTTTTGGATTTTTTTCAAATAATTTTCTGAAATTTAAGATGTAGTTATCAATTGTTCTGGATGAAGATACTTCATCTTTTGCCCATAGTTTATCTAATATTTCGTCCCTAGAAACTACATTATTAATGTTGTCAGTCAAAAGTTTTAGTAAAGCCATTTCTCTTTTAGAGATGTCTTCAATTTTACCTTCTTTAGTAATTACTTGAAAGGTTGAAAAATTAATCTCACCATTTTCAAATTTAAAAATGCTGGTTTCATTTTTCTTAGGATAATTATGTTTTAAAACATTCTGAATTCTTAATAACAATTCTTCTAAATCAAAAGGCTTAGTGATATAATCATCGGCGCCTAATTTTAATCCTTCAATTTTATCTTGCACATTATTTTTAGCAGTTAAAAAAATAACAGGAGTATTAATTTTTAAATCTTTTAATTGCTTATAAATCTCTATACCTCCAATAATTGGAAGCATAATGTCTAATAGTATTAAATCGGGACTAAAATTTTTTATAACAGAAATAGCATCACCACCAGAACTACACGTATCAACCTTGTAGTTTTCTAACTCCAAATTTAATTTTAAAGTTTGTTGAAGCGCTAACTCGTCTTCTATAATTAATACTTTAATAGACATGTTTATTTATAATTATTTCTACTTCAGCTGTCTTAAATACAACTGAATTGTATTTTCTAACCCAAAATACAGTGAATCGCTTATTAAAGCATGCCCTATAGATACTTCTAATAAGTTTTCGGTATTGGCTTTAAAATAGGCTAAGTTTTCTAAACTTAAATCGTGCCCAGCATTTACGCCTAGACCTAATTTATTAGCAAGAATTGATGCCTCTTTAAAAGGTTTGATAACTGTTTCTTTTTTTGTTGAGTATAAACGAGCATATTCTTCAGTATATAGTTCAATTCTATCAGTACCAGTTGCTTTAGCTCCTTTAATCATTTTTAAATCAGGATCAACAAAAATAGAAGTACGAATGCCCGCACTTTTAAACTTAGAAATCATATCTGTTAAATATTCTTTATTCGCAATGGTATCCCAGCCGTGATCTGATGTGAGTTGATTATCTCCATCAGGCACTAAGGTTACTTGTTCGGGTTTGACGTCTAAAACTAAATCCACAAATTTTTGAATTTTCGGATTGCCTTCAATGTTAAACTCTGTTTTTAGTAAAGGTTTTAAATCATAAACGTCTTGGTAGCGAATATGTCTTTCGTCTGGACGAGGATGCACTGTGATACCTTGCGCACCAAAACGTTCAGCATCTATTGCTACCTGTAATAAATTAGGAGTATTGCCACCGCGTGAGTTACGAATAGTTGCAATTTTATTTATGTTAACCGAAAGTTTTGTCATAATTACAAATGTACTATTTAATGAAGCTTTATAAGAAGCGTTTAGCTAAATTTTCGTCAGGTATAATGCAACTATCTTGTTTTCCGTACCATTTGTAGCGGTTTTTGGCAATAAAATTATATACCCAATTCCTAATAAATGGCGGCACAATGATGAAAATATAGCCTAAGGCATAAATTCCTTTTAAATATTTACTTAGCCTTAATGCAGCGGTAGATTTTATATAGGCTTTGTTTTTTTCAATTAAAACAAGGCTGTCGATTGTACTTGCATCAATTTTATAGTAATTTAAAATTTCTAATCCAACACTTGATTGAAGGGAGGTGAAATACAATTCTTGTTTTTTTTCTTGTTTCATAACGAATTTCACCGATGAATGACATAGGTTGCAATACCCATCAAATAACAAAATTGTTTTATTTCTTAAAATATTATTCATTAAGGTCGGATAGAAACGGAATAAGGATCAGCAGCAACTTCTGTTTTTTTAGATAAGAGTTGCATGGTGTTAATGTTAAAATAGTTTACAAAACCATTTCTGCCACAAACACCAGTATGGTGAGGAACTGGCCCTGTCACTCCCGTATTTCTGCTTGCTACAATAACAAATCCATTTGTTTCATCTATTGCTATCCCATGAGGTTCATAACCAACCATGTATTTAGTGGATTGATAAGTCGTCATATCAATCGCATTTATACATCCTTTTGAATTTGGATTTAATCCAGGTTCATTTTGACAAGTAACATACAATTTATTTTTTGAAACGCTTTTAGCGAATTCTAAAGGATATTGTCCTGTATTAATAATCTGTAATAAACTATCGCCTGCTGTTCGCATCACTCTTACTTGATTGGATGCTTGACAGGATACAAAATATTTAGTCCCATCTGGTGAAAATATAATTTCATGTGGATCAAGTGAAGAGGTTTGATTTGGGGTTAAGCCATTTAACGAGATTTCCTGAAAACCAGTATTAAAAGCAGTATCAATTTTATAAATGTAATTACCAGTTTGACGGGTAATGTATATCGTATCGTTTGTTTTGTTTAATGCAACACCATGCGCATCCGTAAAATTACCACCACCTAGGTTATAAAGTAAGTTCATGTTTTCTAAATCAATAATTGCTAATCTACTACTGGCTTGCCAGCTTACGCAATAAGCTTTTTTACTATCATTACTAATTACAATAGTATTCCAACTTTGATAGGCACCCAAACTTACTTCGCCTACAAAGCTATCATCACTAGTTCTATATTTTTGTAAAATATTATTCGCTACAAAAATCACATACCAGTATTGTCCATCTGGGGAAACTTTTAGCATGTGCGGACTTTCAGCAATATTAGGAACGTTTCCAACAGTAATATATCTTATTGGTAATTGCGTTTCTGCATCAAAAACTGTTACTACATCACATCCTTGATTTAAAACATAATATTTTTTTCTGTTTGGATTGTCACTCCACATCACATTTCCATTAATGTCGGGAGCACCATTATCAATCCAATCTTTAATTGTTTTAACTTCCGCCTTACTTAATGGATTTGCGTATAAAGGCATGGTTGGATTATTAGACGGACCAAACTCACTATAAGTATTAATGAAATAGCATAGGGAAGAAAAATCGCTACGATAAGGAATAACTGGAGAACCATTATTTGAACCTCTGAACAAACTTGCATAAGAACTCAAATCTAAATCAGCGGCACCCAAATAACTTGAAGAATTATGGCAACCAGAGGTTGCGCATTTAGAAGAAAAAATTTCGTTTACACCAGGAGGGAAATCTGCAAAGGTTGGAATTTGTGGATCTTTTTTACAAGTAACGCTTATCAATACAATGATAAAAAGACAAAAGAATAATATGTAGCGTTTGTGTTTCAATATTTTAATTTGACGTATAAATATACAAAAGCTAGTTAACTAAATCAATAATATATGTTAAAGGCACGCAGACCTTAATAGTTGCATATATTGTAAGCCTTTTTGTCTTGCAAAATCAATATTTTTATGAGGAATTTCTTCTGGATTAGGAAATAAACTTAAAGCTTTAGTTAAACTTTCTTCTCTTAAAATATGTAACATTGGATAGATAGAACGATTGGTATAATTGGCGGCATCGTCTTCTTCGGTGCCATCAAAGCAATAATCTGGATGAAAACTTGCTATTTGATAAATGCCATCATAATCTTCTTTAGTTAATAGGCGTTCAGCTTTTTTTACTAAATCTAAATAATCATTAAAATCATTAAAATCATTTTCAAAAATAATTAAACTTGTTTCAATGTCGGTTTTGTTTTCTAATTCTTCTAACTCAGTTTTTAAAGCTTCCAAACCTTCATTAATGTTTACGTTTGATTTCACAACATAGCGTATACTTTTATTAAACAGAGCTTTTGCAGCAAAGGGGCAAAAATTGCAATCGATGACTACTGATTTAATCCAATTATTGGTTTGCTGTATTACTTTATCATTTGTTATCATAATCATGTGTTGATTTACGTCGTAATTTTTTTGCTTTACGTATTTCTTTTTTTACACGCTGACCTTTAGTTCCCAATAAACTTTTTAATGCGCTTTCGCGTTTTTTTAAAGGTATGAAATTAGAAACAAAGGCTGAACGTTCATCAATAGGTTTTAATGGAATCGAGTTTATACTATCCGTAACTACAGGAACAAAATCTAGTTTTAATTTAAATTTTCTTCTAAAGGGTTTCATAAAGCTTGATTGTGCTGGTTCTGTAGCAAACCCAATAGTTTTAAAACCTAGTTCATCAGCCAATACACACGAATAATATAAATTTTCAGTAGTGTGTTCAGCTTTGGTTTCTATAAAGATATTTTCATCTTTTATTCCTGATTGTAAAGCTAATAAACGCATTATTTTTGCTTCAATGTATGACGTATGAACAGCAGAGCCTGAAAATATAATATTTTTTGCATAACCATTTTTGTATAAAAAAATTGCCCATTTAATACGTTCATTTAATATGCCGTTAACGGTCCCAGAATCATGCGGAAAACCTGGAACGATTATGACATCGTATGGTTTTTTAGAATAGGCAATTTTTAAACATTTTGTTGGATCGGTATAAAATGCATTATAATAAGCGTTGCAGCTTGTTAATAGTAGCAGGATAACAAAAACAATAGGTATATGTAATTTTAATTTCATTCAGGCTTTCAAAGCTAAATAAAAATACTAGTTTAGTGGAAAATAAATTGACTACTTACGCCGAAATATACACAGATGGTTCGTGTCATACCCAACAATGTGTTGGCGCATGGGCGGCAGTTTTATTAATAGATGGGCAAAAAATTGTATTGAGTGGTAAAGAAAACGATACTACTCACAATCGAATGGAAATTTTGGCAGTAATTAACGCTATAAAATACATTCAACAACATTTTACGATAATTTCTAAAATTAAAATTGTTTCTGATAGCCAGTACGTGATTGGATTAATAGGTCGTCAATCAAAGTTTACGACAAGCAATTTTTCCACAAAAGCTGGGAATGATATTCGTAATGTAGATTTAGTGAAAGAATTGTTGCACCTTTTGTCAATCATTAACGTGGAGTTTTTGAAGATTAAAGCGCATCAAAAAGCAACAGATGTTGTAAACTATAATATTGAAGTAGATAAGTTATCTCGCCAGTTAGTAAGAGAATCTGTAAAAAAATTATAAAGAATTACTTTGTGTTTTTATGATCAAAAATACTTTTTGCGTCCTCCAAAAATTTAATTTGTTCTTTTCCTAGTGTTGCATTTTGAGGATAACCTCAACTTCTTTTCAAAACATGCAAAAAATTGTCAGAATTTCTTCCGACCATGACTGCATTTCTGTCTCCTTTTTTCGAAAGAACGATCACTTTTTCTGATTCTGCTGGGAACTTTGAACGCCTTGTCAACGCTATATTTTACTACAATCTATATAATCTAAACTTCATTGGTATCCGAATTAGTAACCGTATAAGTTGATTGATTTTATTGATATTTGAAAGAACAACTTTACATTGCAGAGATAAAAAACTCACTAATTAAAAACAATCAAAACACACTAAAATTTAATATTGAAAATGTTAAGTTTTTAGGCTAGTTTATAATATTAAGCTTAAAGCTTCATTGGTTCTAATTATATGTAAAAGCATATAAATGTTGTATATTTGCGTAAATTATATGTAAAAGCATATAAATCTATACTATGAAAACACTAGCTGAATTTGTAAAAAGCAAACAAAGCAATAGCTATTGAATGGATTGACAATTCATTCTTATCTGATAAATTTAAGGAACGTTACAAAGAGATACTTGAAAAAAGATATTTAGTATTGACTAAATAGGTTTTTGGAGAACTATTTTAAAATAATGTTAGTTTGAGTGAACCCTAATTAGTTTTCAAATTCGGTTACAAAGGAATGTTTTATATTCTTTAACCTTCGGTCTTTTTCTTTATAGTTATACTCCATAAACTTAAGTGCCTTGTTTTTAAGTATTTCGAAAACGTGTAAATAAAAAAAGCCTTGTAAAAACTGTGTTTTACAAAGCTTTGATGTTTTCCGAAAGAGCGGATGTGATCCTGCTGGGACTCGAACCCAGGGCCCATACATTAAAAGTGTATTGCTCTACCAACTGAGCTACAGAATCATCGTTTTAAGAGTAATTCTGTTCTTTCGGGCTGCAAATATATAAACCAATTTGTAACTAGCAAAACTTTTTTTATTTTTTTTATAATTTATTTCAAAGGCTTGTTTTTACTAGCGATTAGCCTTATTTTTATGTCAGTTATGGACTTTACACCTCAAATAAATTTATTAAAAGGCTTTTGCACCTTAAATTTCGGAGTTACAGTAGTGGATGCTGAACTCGTTTTTGGCAAACCCGAAGAAATTCAAGTATTAGATGATCCTATTTTAGAAACATCTTGTACCGTTTATCATTACTGGGAATCAGGTTTCTCTTTGTTTTTTGATAATAAAAACTCTATGAAGTTTGGTAGTGTAGAAGTTGATAGTGTAGATACGTTGTTATTTAATAAAAAAATATTTTCGTTAAAAGAGCGGGAATTGATTGATTTAATGAAAGAACATAAATACATTTTAACCGATTCTGAAAAGCAAGAATGGGGCGAAAATCGTTTGAGCTTCGACGAAGCTGGACTAGACTGCTACTTCGAGAATGGAATATTAACGTCTATTAACTTTGGGGTGATAGATGAATTGAATAACTTTGAATTTTTGCCGAACTAGCAGTGATTACAAAATTCTAAAAAATAAAAATTAAACTAAAACTTTATAAAAATGCCTGGAACAGAATTATTTGGCGCAGAAGAGCGCAAGGAAATTGAGGATGTATTATCAACAGGAATATTATTCCGTTTTAACCATGATGCGCAGCGTAACAATATTTGGAAAGCAAAAGATTTTGAAGCAGAAGCTAAAAAAATAACGGGAGCAAAATATGCGTTAGCTGTTTCTAATGGCTCTGCTGCTATTTTAGCTGCGCTTGCGGCTAGTGGCATTGGAACTGGAGATGAAGTTATTTGTCCGCCATTTACCTATATTGCATCTGTCGAAGCCGTTTTAATGCTTGGTGCTTTGCCTGTATTTGCAGAAATTGATGAAACGCTTTGTTTGAGCGCAGAAGGAATTAAAAAAGTAATTACTCCAAAAACAAAAGCCGTTTGTTTAGTTCACATGTGTGGTGGCAACGCTAACATGGATGAAATTATGGCAGTTGTTAAAGAACATAATTTAATTTTAGTAGAAGATGCGGGTCAGGCTTTTGCTGCTTCTTACAAAGGAACCGCAACTGGTTTGTTTGGAAGCGCTGGAGCATACTCATTCGACTTTTTTAAAATAGCCACAGCAGGAGAAGGTGGTATTTTTGTCACTAATGATGAAAATATATACAAATTAGCAGATAGTTATTGTGATCATGGTCACGACCATTTTGGTAATAATCGTGGAATGGAAAATCATCCAATTATTGGTTTCAATTACCGTATTTCTGAATTACACGCAGCAGTTGGTGCAGCGCAAACTCGAAAGGTTCCGGCTATCAGAGAAGCTAACTTAAAAAACAAAGCCTTCTTACAAAAAGAATTATCTAAAGTAGCAGGTATTAGCTTTTCTAAATTAGGTGATGATAACGGAGATTCAGGAACATTCTTAAATATTTTAATGCCTGATACGGAGACGGCTAAACGCACAATTGATGAATTTAATAAAGCAGGTGTTGTTGGATTTAATTATTGGTTTACAAATATGTACCACTTTATTAATCAATGGGAACACATAAAAAATTTAAAAACTGCTGCTAAATTGCCAATTCAATTGCTAGGTGCACCACAAGATTATAATAATTTAGAGTTACCTAAAACTCAGGCAGTTGTTGGTCGTTTAATTTCGTTTGGTATTCGTTGTACTTGGACAGAGGAAGAATTGAAAACCTTAGCTGCTAAAATTTCTGAATGTGCTACTAAGGCGATGAAGCCAGTTAATGCTTAATAAAACATGTTACACAAAAATTTTAAAAATATTGATAAAGTAACTTACGGTCGTGGTTCGTTTGCTCAATTAGCAGAAACTGTAGAACCTATTCGTAAAGAAAATAAAAACTACTTTGTTTACGTTGTCGATAATTATTTTAAAGGAAAACCTTTATCTCATAAATTACAAAACAAGCCTGAGGATTTAATTTATTATATTGATGTTGACCCGCATGAGCCTAAAACAGAACAAATAGATTCATTAAGAGATGAAATTTTAGCAAAGCAAGGGTTACCAAGTGGTGTGATTGGAATTGGTGGTGGTAGTATTATGGATATCGCGAAAGCTCTATCATTAATGTTGACTAACGAAGGTTCATCAACTTTATATCAAGGTTTAAATTTAATAAAGACAGCAGGTATTTATCATTTAGGCGTTCCAACTATTTCTGGGACTGGCGCTGAAGTATCAATGACGGCAGTATTAACAGGACCTGAAAAAAAGTTAGGATTAAAATGTGATTGGACAGTTTTTAACCAAGTAATTTTAGATCCAGAATTAATTGCATCTGTTCCAACAGATTGGTGGTTTTATACTGGTATGGATACTTACATTCATTGCATTGAATCTGAAACAGGAATTCGTAATAACGCTTTCAGTCTTGCTTACGGCGAGCAATCGTTAAAACTTTGCAGAGAAGTATATTTAGGTGAAAACGCAGGACGTACTCCCGAAAATGATGATAAATTGATGGTAGCTTCCTTAATGGGAGGTTTGAGTTTAACGTATAGTGAAGTAGGTGCGTGCCATGCAATTAGTTATGGTTTATCAATGGTTTTAGGAACTCGTCACTGTTACGCAAACTGTATTATATTTCAACACTTAGGAGATATATATTTAAAAGGTCATAGCGAGTTTATGCAAATGATTGAAAAGCATAACATTGTATTACCTCAAAACTTAAGTAAAGATTGGACTGAAGAACAGATTACAGCCATGGCTACTGTTTCTTATAATTTACCATTTATGTGGAATCATGCATTTGGCGATAACTACAAAGAAATTGCCACGATGGATTATATTAAAGATTTATTTAGAAGGCTTTAAAAATTTTCCCGCAGATCACGCAAATCTCACGGAATTAAATAATTAGAAAACAAACAATCAGCGCAATCAGCGAAATCAGCGGGAGCAAAAATAAAAACACAATGAGCAAAAAAATAGTAAAAGTAGGAGATATTGAATGCGGTGGTAATGAGTTATTCTTAATTTCTGGACCGTGCGTCATAGAAGAAGAATCTATTATGATGAAAACGGCTGAGAAGTTGAGAGAAGTTCAGGAACGTTTAAATATTAAAATTATCTATAAATCATCTTTCACAAAAGATAACCGCAGTAGTTTAAGTTACTACCAAGGACCAGGTTTAATTAAAGGTTGCGAATTATTAGGTAAAATTAAAAATCAATTTGGTTTTCCTGTTTTAACAGATATACACTCTCACGATCAAGCAGCAGCTGCCGCAGAAGTTTGCGATGTATTGCAAATACCAGCCTACTTATGTATGCAATCTTCATTATTAGTTGCTTCTGCAAAAACAGGTCGAGTAATTAATATTAAACATGGTCAGTTTTTAGCACCCGATAATATGAAACACCCGGTACAAAAATGTATTGATAGTGGTAACGATCAGGTTATTTTAACGGAAAGAGGATATTCATTTGGATATAACGATTTGATAGTTGATCCTCGTGCCTTTTACCATATGAATAATATTGGCTACCCTGTTGTGTTTGATGTTACACATTGCGTTCGTAAATACGGTATTCCTAGTTCTGATAAAAAAGGTGGAGCTCGTGAGTTTTTACCGGTATTAGCAAGAGCAGGCGTTGCAAGCGGTATTGATGGTATGTTTATTGAAACACATCCTAACCCGGAAACAGCTTTGTGTGATGCAGCTTCTCAATTATGCGTTACTGATTTAGAAGAGTTTTTAAAACCAATTATTGAACTTCATAATGTTGAAGTTAAATACAGAGATTAATAAATAAATCAATGATTACTAACCCTCTGCGAACTTTGCAATACTGCTTTGCATCTTTGCGGTTAAACTTAAACTAATATGAAAAAAGTAATTTTAATTCTCGTTGCAGGATTTTTCTGCACAACTATTTCGGCTCAAAGTCTTTATATTAAAGGAAGTAAAAAAGGTGAAATTGAATCTGATGGAGACGTTTACATTGGAGGTTCTAAAAAAGGAAATATTGAAAGTGACGGAGATGTTTATGTTGGTGGATCAAAAAAAGGACAAATCGAATCAGACGGAGATATCTATCTAAACGGAAGTAAAGTTGGTCAGATTGAAAGCGATGGCGACGTTTATAAAAATGGATCTAAGATTGGTCAAATCGAATCAGATGGTGATATTTATAAGAACGGTTCTAAAATAGGTGATTGTAAAGGAGTAAGAAAAGAGTGGGTAGGAGCTGTTGTTTTCTTTTTCTTTATTGAAGATTTAGCCTATTAATTAGTTAATTAGATTATGAGTCGATTCAATAATTTTTATCTAATTGTCAAATAGTCGCATTGTCAAATTGAATCTATGATCGTATCCAGTATAGTAGCCACATCCTTAAATCATGCTATTGGCAAAGACAATAAATTATTGTGGCATTTGCCTGCAGATTTAAAATTTTTTAAAGCAACAACCATGGATTGCCCTGTGATTATGGGGCGTAAAACCTTTCAATCTATTGGCAGAACTTTACCTGGCAGACAAAATGTAGTCATTACTAGAGATAAAAATTTTAACTCAGACAATCAATTTGATTTAATGGTTGTTGGAAGTTTAGATGAAGCTTTAGTTAAATTGCATTCCGAGAACGAAGTCTTCATTATTGGTGGTGGAGAAATTTATCAGCAATCTATGGATTCTGTAGATACTATTTATTTAACATTGGTGAATATAGTTATTGACGCAGATGTTTATTTTCCGGAAATTGATAAAACTAAATTTGATTTAGTATGGGAAGAGAAACATGTAGCAGACGAAAAAAATAAATTTGATTATACATTTCAAAAATTTGATAGAAAATGAGTTCAATTAAGTTAGAAAATATTTTATTTATTGATATTGAAACTGCGCCAATTCATTATCAGTACAATTCGCTTTCAGAAACTGAAAAAGAATTGTGGGATAAGAAAATGTTTTATGTTAAAGATTCTACTCCTGAAGAACAATATGCTAAAGCTGGTATTTTTGCCGAATTTGCTAAAGTAGTCTGCATTGGACTGGGATTTATTGCTGGCGGAAAATTTAGAACAAAAGCAATTGCAGGAGATGATGAGCAAGATATTTTAAGCGAGTTTTCTAAATTATTAGAATTGCACTTTAATACTAAAGATCATTTTTTATGCGCGCACAATGGAAAAGAATTTGATTATCCATTTTTATGTCGCAGAATGTTAGTTAATAAAATGCCACTACCAAAATTACTGCAAATGCAAGGATTTAAGCCTTGGGAGGTAAAGCATTTAGATACAATGGAAATGTGGCGTTTTGGAGATATAAAAAATTTTACGTCTTTAAATTTATTGGCTCATATATTTAATATACCTTCTCCAAAGGACGATATTGACGGCAGTCAAATAGCACAAGTATTTTATGAAGAAAAAAATATTGAGCGAATTAAAACGTATTGTATTAAAGACGTCGTTACTTTAGCACGTATTTATCAAGCTTTAAAAGGATTTGAGGTTTTACAGGATGCTGATATAGTTTATACATAAAACTTAACCGCAAAGAATGCAAAGATTGATTGACAAAAAAGAAAGAACGCAGAGAAAGAAATCGTAATTGATTCTCTTTACTCTCTGCGAAAAAACTCTTTACTCTCTCCAGTTAAAAAATAAATAAACATGACAAACGAAAAAAAAATAGCAGTAATTGGAAGTGGAAGTTGGGCAACCGCTATCGTTAAAATATTGTGTAATAACGCCAATAAAGTCAATTGGTATTTTAGAAATCAATCGGATATCGATCACATGAATCAGTACGGTCATAATCCACGTTATTTAAGCTCTGTGCAATTTGACATAGATAAATTAAATTTATCTTCTAATTTATTAGAAACTTTAATGCAAGCTGAGGTTATTATTTTAGCCGTTCCTTCAGCTTTTATTAATAACACGCTAAAAAATATTTCCATAGAAGTTTTTAAAGACAAAACTTTTTTTTCTGCTATCAAAGGTATTGTTCCCGAATATAATTTAATTGTTGGCGAATATTTAAATACCGTTTTTCAAGTTCCTTTAGATAATATTGGTGTTATTACCGGGCCCTGCCATGCTGAGGAGGTTGCACTCGAAAAATTATCTTATTTAACTTTAGCTTCTAGAGATATTACTAAAGCAGATGAGTTATGTGATTACATGCGTTGTCGTTATATCAAATGTTCGAGTAGTGATGATATTTATGGAACAGAATTGTCTGCGGTATTAAAAAATGTGATTGCTGTAGCTGGTGGTATTTGTCATAGCTTGGGTTATGGCGATAATTTTTTATCTGTATTAGTAAGTAATGCTATTCAAGAAATAGATCGCTTTGTGGCCGCAGTTCATCCTATAGATAGAGATACAAAAGCGTCGGCTTATTTAGGAGATTTAATTGTAACGGCTTATTCTCAATTTAGTAGAAACAGAATGTTTGGAGCTATGTTAGGAAAAGGTTATAGTGTTAAAAATGCGCAGTTAGAAATGAATATGATTGCTGAAGGCTATTATGCCGTGAAATGTGTTGCTGAGATCAATAAAAAATACAATGTTCACATGCCAATTACAAATGCTGTAAATAACATTATCTATAATCATAAAGATGCTAAACACGAAATGGAATTGTTGGCTAATCAGTTATCTTAAAATAAACTGAACTTGTTCGGCTTCGGCGATTTTACAATTTAGCATTTCATTATAATCTGAATCAATTTCAGCGTAACGATTTATTTCTTCATAGTCTTCTTCTCAATTCCCTTCCATTGAAAGGTTTGTATCATGTGTACAATGTCTTTTCTTAAATAGTCTACTACTATTTTCAAAGAATCAATGTTGGGTACTGAATTAAAATATAAAGCGCCACGCATAAAATGATAAGTGCTGTCTGTTAAATAAAATTGAACGTTTGAGGCGGTGTTTCCTGCAATGTCGTATACTAAGCCGTAAACTTGAGCGCTATCTCTTACAATAATCGTTTCGTCGATACCAGTTGATTTTACTTGATGTTTCACCACAAAATCTCTGCATTCGCTTAAAATCGTATCTAAATTATTTGTAATCACTTTATAACTTAAGTGAACTTGTGCATTGTATTTTGGGATATTAATATTTATCCAACATGGATCAGCGCCTTTATGTCTGTCATTTAGTATGTTTGCATAAGTTGGAATTTCAAAACTATATGGACAAAGACTATCATATAATCTATACGTTTTTTCTGGAAAATAAATTCTTGGGTAACCTTTTGGTTTAGGAATAAACACTTCATCATCCTCATCATCTCCGCATGAAGGAAATGAAACTATTGAAATACAGATGATTAGTATTTTGAATACGGTTTTAAATGATGGTTTTATCATAGATACAAATTTAAACAATAAAAAACCCCGACAAAGTATCGGGCTTAAATTTGATAACGATATAGTGTTTAAAACGGTAATACGTCTTTTTTGCCTAAATCATCAAAGTTTACATTATTGTTATTTTCTGTTAGATTTGGATTCGGGTTATTTTCTTTCCGCTGCAAAACTAAAAATGACTCTCCAACTATTTCTGTAATATTACGTTTGATATTATCTTTATCTATCCATTGGCGGGTCTGCAATTTACCTTCAATATAAATTTGAGTTCCTTTTTTTAGCAATTTTTCAGCACTTTCGGCCATACTACGCCAAACCACAATATTGTGCCATTCAGTTTGTTCAACTTTATTGCCGTTTTTGTCTTTATGATATTCGCTAGTTGCTATGCTAAAATTAGCACGAGCAATATTTCCTTCTAAATACTTTAATTCAGGGTCTTTGCCCAAGTTTCCTACTAAAATCACTTTATTTACGCCTGCCATAGTTCTTAAAAATTAGGTCTATTTTTACTATAACAAACAAAGCAAATAGTTTTTTGTTTTGCAACTCATTCATCTAAATAAATGTGAAGTTCGCACTGATCAATCTGCTTTTTTGAGAATAAAAATTATAAACATATCATTCATCAAACCTACATAATATGTACTTTTGTAGGAAGCTGTTTAAATTTATATCGTAATAATTGTTATGATGTATTTTTGAGCGAATTGCGCAGCACTCAACGATACAACATTATTATAAACAAAAATACAGAGTTAAAGGAGGTAAATTTTGCAGAGATAGTTTGTTACTATCTCGAAAAATTTAACGAATTTGAAGCAGAAAAGACGCATAACAAAATTATTAGATAAATATTAATCAGCTTCCACTAATGAGTGATTATTTAAATGAACTAAATCCAGTGCAGCGTATGGCTGCAGAAACTACCGAAGGCCCAGTAATGATTATTGCAGGTGCAGGCTCTGGCAAAACACGTGTGCTGACCTATCGTATTGCCCATATAATGGAAAAAGGCGCTGATGCCTTTAATATTTTATCTTTAACCTTTACCAATAAAGCAGCACGCGAAATGAAAGATCGTATTGGTAAAATTGTTGGTAGTAAAGAAGCGAAAAATATATGGATGGGAACCTTTCACTCCATATTTGCTAAAATATTACGTTTTGAAGCTGAGAAATTAGGTTATCCTGCCAACTTTACCATTTATGATACCGATGATAGCAAAGGTGTTATTAAAGATATTTTAAAACAATTAAATTTAGATGACAAGGTGTATAAACCATCCATGGTTTTAAACAGAATTTCATCTGCAAAAAACGGATTGATATCTGCTGCTCAATATGCGAATAATCCAATCACACAAGCTGAAGACAGAGCATCTAATAAACCTTTATTGGGCCAAGTGTATTTAGCGTATCAAAAACGCAATTTCAAATCAGGAGCAATGGACTTTGATGATTTGTTGTATAATACTAATGTTTTATTACGTGATTTTCCAGATGTATTAATTAAGTATCAAAACAAATTTAGATACATTTTGGTAGATGAGTACCAGGATACTAACTTTTCGCAATATGTTATTGTGAAACAATTGGCAGCTCGTTTTCAAAATATTTGTGTGGTGGGTGACGATGCACAAAGTATTTACTCGTTTCGTGGAGCTAATATTCAAAATATTTTAAATTTCGAAAAAGATTATCCAGATTTAAAAACGTTTAAACTCGAACAAAATTACCGCAGTACGCAAACGATTGTAAAAGCAGCTAGTGCGGTAATTGCCATTAATAAAGATCAGTTTAAGAAAAATATTTTCACCGACAATGAAGTAGGTGAAAAGATTAAAATAATTAAATCGAATACTGATAACGAAGAAGGACAAAAAGTAGCCGCTAGTATATACGAAACACATTATACACAACAAGCTCACTTTAAAGACTTCGCAATTTTATATCGTACCAATGCACAATCACGTGCCTTTGAGGAAGCATTGCGAAGAATGAATGTGCCTTATAAAATTTATGGAGGCTTATCATTCTACCAACGTAAAGAAATTAAAGATGCTTTATCTTACTTTAGATTATCTATTAATCATAATGATGATGAATCGTTGAAGCGTATTATCAATTACCCAACTCGTGGTATAGGGCAAACAACAATTGATAAAGTGATGTTGGCTGCCATGGAGCATGATATTAGCATGTGGCATGTGTTAGATAATTTAAAAGATTTTAATATTGGTATCAATAGTGGAACAGCTTTAAAAATATCGGAGTTTACCACTATGATTAAAACCTTTTCGGCAATGATTCCATACAAAGATGCCTTTGAATGTGCGAATTATATTGCGGTAACAAGCGGATTGGTAAAAGATTTGTATCACGATAAAACACCTGAAGGTGTTAGTAGATACGAAAACATACAAGAGTTATTAAATGGTATTAAGGATTTTGTTGAGCAAGAAAGAACTCCGCAAGAAGAAGAACTAAAAGAAGCCATTTTCACAACTACAGAAGTAAATCCTGTAGAGTTATTTGATGCGACTGAACAAAATCCAACCCTTAAAACCTTAGATGAGTTTATGCAGGAAATTTCTTTGTTAACAGATGTAGATAAAGAAAAAGAAGATGAGAAAGATGCAGATAAAGTATCAATGATGACGATACATGCATCCAAAGGATTGGAATTTCCTTATGTACATATTGTTGGATTAGAAGAAAATTTATTTCCATCGCAAATGGCTTTAAATAGCCGCAGTGAATTAGAAGAAGAACGTCGTTTGTTTTATGTAGCTATTACGCGTGCAGAAAAACGTGCAACAATTAGTTTTGCAACTACCCGTTACCGTTTTGGTAATTTAATTTATTGCGAACCAAGTCGCTTTATTGATGAGTTAGATGAAAATTGTGTAGACTTCCCACAAGAGCCAGAGAAAAAGAAATTTGGCGACGATGTGTTTATGCGACCAACTCGTCCTTTTCAAAAACCAATGGAATCGATTGATTTTAGAACCAAAGGAGTTGATATAAAGAAACCTGAACCTAAACAAATTAATTTTGCGACACCTAAAAAACTAATTCCATTGGCAAAGCGTATGGCAGAAACTAACGCACCTAATGACAATAGCGCGAATGCCGATTTAAGAGTAGGTAGTGTTGTTGAGCATGAAAAATTTGGTATTGGAGCGATCACAGCCATTGAAGGTATTTATCCTAATGCAAAAGCAAATATTAAATTTAGAGATAGTGGAGAAAAGAACTTGCTATTGAAGTATGCGAAGTTGAAAGTGGTAATGTGATAATTATACTAAAGATTGCTTTTTAACGTTATAAATTTTTAAATGCCAATAAAGTCTGTTTATATTTTCCGAATTTTTGTTTTGATTCTATTTTTAGGTTCATTTAAAACCACATTTTCACAATCTGGAAATATTCGAATTTACATTGATCAAGTAGAATATAATGATAGTATACCTTTTGAAGCTCGCTTATATTCTTCAGATAGTTTATTGATTTATAAATGTAATATATACGAGGTGGGTTCTGTTAAAATTGATAGTATTATACCTGGAAATTATTACTTGGACATATATAGAGCTGGATTACAACAACTTACTATTTATCATCTTATTGTTAAAAAAGACAGTATCACAGACTTAGTAATTGATTTTTCAAGTATAACACATCATTATACATTATTGCTGAATGGTAAAAAAAAATCAGTTGATGTTTCTTCAGGCGTGCCAAATTTTGCATTTACGTTTCAAACATATCAACCTGGCTTTTCTTCTCAAAAAGAAATAGTGAATAGTATTTATGATTTTGGGATGAAATTCACTCCATTGTATTATCCTTCAAAATATTATGGTATAGGAGCAAATCTCGGTTCAAATATTGGCTTTTGTAAGCTTCAAAAAGATAAAGTAAAATTGTTTACTGATACTTTTAATGTCGAAAAATATTTTTACTGGAAAATTTTTGCTGGGATCAATAATCGTTTTGTATTTGTTCAACCCAAATTGCATAAACTTATGAGGCCTTGTTTTCTTGATTTGGGTATTGGGTATAATTTTCCATTTATTTATCGTTATGCGGGAGTTAACAGAGATTATAAAAGAGTTAAAGGGTTTATTTCTAACCTAAACGATTTTTCGGTAACAACAAGGCTTGGGTTTGGGATTCTTGCTTTTACTGCTAGTTACAGAATAACTAATGATTTAAAAAAAGCATATTATAATGTGCCACGTTTAATGTTTGGCGTAGATTTAATTATTCCACATGACTAAAACATTTCATTTTTACATTGTTTTTATTTTAATATGTTGTTTTAGTATAGGAGTATTTTCTTGTAAATCATTAAAAAGTGATAAAAGGGCTAATAAAAAGAAAGAACCAATAAATAAAGATTTACTCACTTATGATGAGTTAAATAAAGAATATCGAGATTTAATTGAAAAAATTGGAATAAGAAATGGATATGTTATTGCTGATGTTGGAGCTTCATTGGGTATTGATGATTTTTCATTATCCGTTCTTACAGATAGTAATTCTTATTTTATACAGGATATTTCTTCAGAAATATTTAAAAAAAAGCGTTTTAAACAAATGCAGAATTATTTTAATTCGATTCGCAAAACTCCGCAAACTAATAAACTTCAATATGTAATAGGAAATGAACGAAAAAGTTGCTTGCCAGATAGCAGCTTTGATTTGATTTTTTTATTTAACTCTTTACACGAGTTTACATACGTAAAAGAAATGTTGGATGATTTAAGTAAAAAACTTAAGCCAAATGGAAGATTAATAGTTCGTGAGAGTACTTCTACAAGTGAAAAAAGACATATAATTGATGGATGTTATACTACAGCTTTCACAAAGAATGAAATAAAATTATTAATGAAAAGTAGTGATCTATACTTTTATCAACAACTTTATCCAGATTCTAATTTGGTTAATATTTTTATATTTGACAAGAATCACCGATAAAATAAAAGAATTTAATTAATTCCTCTTTGTTTCTTAATATTCTCGTAAGCTTCTTGTATTTTTTGAAATTTCTCTTGAGCGCCTTTTTGATATTCATCTCCCATTGATGCTACTTTATCAGGATGATAACGAATAGCCATTTGTCGGTATGCTTTTTTAATTTCTTCTTCAGTTGCCGTGCTTTCAATACCTAATACTTTGTAATCAGAATTGGTGTCACGGTAGAACATGTTTTTTAAACTCTCAAAATCAGATTGAGGTACGCCCATTAAATTGGCAATACGTTGTATGATTTGTATTTCAACTTCAGATACATGTCCATCAGCTTTGGCAATACCAAATAAATAATGTAATAACTGAATACGCACTTCCACTTGGGTACGTAATTTAATATCGTTGCAAATTTGTTCTAATGGAATCTCGCCGCCTTCTACAAAGCGTTTTAAAGTTTGTAAATGTGCAACTGAAAAGTTTGGACCGAATTGTTGTGAGAAAAAAGATTTCACAAAGTCTAATTCAGCTTTTATGACTTTACCGTCGGCACGCATCACGGCAGCCGATAAGGCGATGAGCATCGTAGCGAAATCGCTATTGCCAGCAGAGGAACGTTGTTGATAGTATTTAAAAACATCGTCGGAATTTCCGCCAGCACCAGTTATTTTTGAACGAATAACGGTAACATTATCAATAAATGAACCTACTAAAAAACCAACAAACGCTCCGAAAAAGTTTTTACCTAAAAAGAAAAATCCAATGATGGCACCTATAAATTTAAACACTCTATATTATTTTAATTGATGAATAAAGGCTGTAAATATACTAATTTGTTAATGCTTTTAAAAGTGATGATATTTAGGGCATGCCGGTGCAAAGGGGCAGCACCGTCGGTCTTTTCGTTGCAATCTTTTTTGTAAAGTAGGCACAAAAAAGAATTTTAACTACAATCCCTCATGCAAAAATGCAAGATTGAAACTTAAATTTTGAATTTGAAGTGCAAGCACCGCGTGAGGGATGCAAACGGAAATACTTTTGCGAACAAAGTGAGTGAAAGATTGTAGTGACAGCCCAATGCGGTTACCACCGCACACGCCCAAAAACTAAAAATGAAGTTAAGCCTGAGCTTCCTTCATTTGCATAAACATTTCATTAAAACGCACTCGTACGGTTTCAATAAATGCTTCGTTAATGAGTTTCTTTAATCCATCAACTGATTTTACATCTTCGGTATGAAATTTAAAAGACTGTTCCATCGGACCAGCTTCAAATTTCACAATAAATTTATCGTTCATTTGAAAAATAGAAATACTAATAGAAGGATGAGGAATAGAATCGATAATGCGCATAATAACTATCTAAAAGCTTTTTTGAAATCCAACATGTTTTTGATGACTCCTGTTGGCGAAGTATTTCTGTCACCATCTTCGTGTATACGTCCTAAAATAGAGTTGGCAAGTGCCACGTAATGATGCTTGCCCGCTCTTTTCAAAGCCGCTTCAGCTTTATCGTCACCATTAATAAAATTAGCACAAGCAGCCCAATCAAAAGCTTTATTATCTATTAAAAATTTAAAGGCTTTAGCATCATCCCAAATAGCATTTACAAAAGCGGCTAATTCAAAATATTTTCCATCAATTAGGTATTTAAAGGCATTTTTATCATCTCGAATGGCATCTAAAGTAGCAATTAATTCTCGGTAGTTATTTTCAATTAACCAATTAAAAGCTTGCACGTCTCCGTGAATGTGCTTTCCAAATTGCTCTATTGCTATGTTAGGATATGACTTCATGTGTGTATAATACAAAAGGGTCTATAAAGTTAAATAAAAATTAAATAGGTTTTATAGCGACTTTTCAGCTAAAGTTAAAAAGCGTTAAAGAGAATATCAATCATGGATAATAGTTATATTTACCAACTATTTTACAATTAAACTGTTTTATATGCCTACCAATGCCAATTATGCTAAATTATCTGTTGGAACTAAAGCCTTAATCCTTTCAAAGCTTTATTACAGCGTGTTAAGCAAAAGTCTCGAGAATTTAGATGTGGAACGTTATTATTCCATTTTGTTCTTTTTAAACGAACATAATGGGTGCAATCAGCAAAATATTTGCAACAATTTAGCTATTGATAAAACAGCTATGGTTAAGGTGATTGACCATTTAATTAAAGTTGGTTTTGTGGACAGAAATGTCAATCCTGATGATAGAAGAGAACATTTTATTGTATTAACTAAAAAAGGATTAAAGCAAACTGCAGAAATTGTAAAATCATTTAATGCTATTGATTCGGAAATATTTTCGGAAGTTTCAAAAGAAGATCAAGATACATTCAATAAAGTATTGTGTCAGTTGTCCTCTAAATTAAAGGAGTTACCAGCTACAGATTTGTTTTTTAATTATAAAAAAACAGGTAGAAAAAAGAAAACGGTTGCTTCAGATAAAGTATAATATTTAAAATAAAAAAAATGAAAAAAATACCTACTTGGATTATTATTGTTGTTGCTATTGCTTTAGTTGTAGCTTCTAAATTTATATTTTTTGCTCCAAAAGTAGATGCGGCCGTGGCAGCTAAAGGAAAACCTAAAGGACCATCAGCAGTTAATTATTATGTAGTGAAAGCTACTGCTTTCAATAATGATGTATTTGCCACAGGAAAAATTGGCGCTTTAAATCAAATTGATATTTTGCCAGAAGTAGGAGGGAAGGTGATGGCTATTTATTTTAAGGAAGGTGAAACTGTAAATAAAGGAAGTTTATTAGTAAAATTGAACGATGCTGATTTACAAGCACAGTTATTGAAATCTAAAACACAAATTGCTTTATCAGAACAAAAGTTAGAAAGATTAAAAAAATTAATTGCTATCAATGGAATTAGTAAAGAAGAATTTGATATACAAGAAAATGAATTAAATGCTTTAAAAGCCGATCAGGCTTATATTTCGGCGCAGTTAGCGAAAACGAATATTGTTGCACCTTTTACAGGAGTGATTGGATTAAAAAATATTAGCGAAGGTTCATTTGTAAACATGACTACACCAATTGTTTCTTTAGTCCAAACAAAACCTTTGTATGTTGAATTTTCTGTCCCTGAAAAATATAGCAACTTATTTAATAAAGGCATTGCTGTTAAATTCTCTAATGATAATAGTAAAGAACTGCAAACAGCTACGATTTATGCTATTGAGCCTCGTGTGGATGAAATGACTAAGACTATTAAAGCAAGAGCCTCATATAATGGTAACGAACATTTTTATCCAGGAAGTTTTGTAAAAGTGTTTGCTAATTTAGGCGAAACACAAAATGCCTTGATGATACCAACGCAATGTGTAATTCCAACATTAAAAGGACAAAAAGTATTTATTGCTAAAAACGGTATTGCCACCGAAGCCATGGTTACAATAGGTGTGCGTACAGATGATAAAATTCAAATTATTGATGGGATAAGCGCCGGCGATACGGTCATTACAACTGGATTATTATCTATTAAAAAAGATACAGAGTTAAAACTTTTAAAATCAGTTAACTAATATGGATTTAGCAGAATTAAGTGTTAAGCGACCGGTATTAGTCACGGTATTTTCAATTATTATAATTTTATTTGGATTAATAGGATTTAACTATTTAGGAGTTCGTGAATTTCCTTCAGTTGATCCACCAGTGATTACAGTGCGCACTAGTTACATAGGTGCAAATGCGGATGTGATTCAATCTCAAATTACAGAACCGTTAGAGAAAGCGATTAATGGTATAGATGGAATTAGAACATTATCCTCAGCATCCAATCAAGGTTCAAGTATTATTACTGTAGAGTTTAATTTAAGTTCAAATTTAGAAGCAGCAGCAAATGATGTACGTGATAAAGTATCTCAAGCTGTAAAACAATTACCTCAGGATATTGATGCACCGCCAGTGGTTTCAAAAGCTGATGCTAATTCAGATCCAATCATTTCCATGACATTAGTAAGCGATACTCGTTCGTTATTAGAAGTAAGTGATTATGCCGAGAATGTGTTAGCACAAAATTTTCAAACGATTTCAGGTGTAAGTGCGGTTCAGATTTGGGGACAACGTCGTTATTGCATGCGTATTCGTTTAAAACCAGATAGATTAGCGTCTTACAACCTAACACCATTAGATGTAAAGCAAGCGTTAGATAGAGAGAACGTGGATTTGCCTTCTGGTAAAATTGAAGGTAACACAACTGAGTTAACCGTTAATACTATCGGAAGATTATCAACGGTAACTGAATTTGAAACCATGATTGTGAAAGAAAGCGATAATAATATTGTTCGCTTGCGTGATGTTGCTAAAGTGGAATTAGGTTCAGAAAATGAAGAAACTGTTTTAAAAGAATCAGGAACGCCAATGGTTGGTATGGCTTTAGTACCATTGCCAGGAGCTAATTATATTGATATTGCCGATGAATTTTATAAGCGTTATAAAGTTCTAAAAAAAGAATTGCCAAAAGATTACACTATTAATATTGCTTTAGATAATACACGTTTCATTAAAAAATCGATTAACGAAGTTGGTGAAACATTAATCATTGCTTTGTTATTAGTCATCTTAATTATTTATTTATTTTTTAGAGATTGGTTAATTGCTTTTCGTCCTTTAATTGATATTCCTGTATCCTTAATTGGCGCGTTCTTTATTATGTACATGATGGATTATTCTATTAACGTACTTACGCTTTTAGCGATTGTTTTGGCAACTGGTTTGGTAGTGGATGATGGTATTGTGGTAACCGAAAATATTTTCAAGAAATTAGAAAAAGGATTATCTCCTAAAGATGCAGCGATAGAAGGAACACGTGAAATTTACACCGCGGTCATTATTACGTCGTTAACATTAGCTGCAGTTTTTATGCCTGTAATTTTCTTAGAAGGATTTGTTGGGCGATTATTTAGAGAGTTTGGTGTAGTGATTGCCGGAGCCGTTTTAATTTCTGCTTTTGTATCATTAACCTTAACCCCCATGTTAAATGCTAAGTTGGTGAGAAAAGATCACTCGAAACGTAGTAGATTTTATATTTGGTCTGAACCATTTTTTGTTGGCTTAGATAATTGGTTTAAAAATTCGGTGACTAATTTTTTGAAAAAAAGACGATGGGCTTTTGTTATACTTTTTGTTTCTGGAGGAGCTATTTTCTTTTTTGGATCACAATTAAAATCAGAATTATCGCCTTTAGAAGATAGAAACTGGCTGCGGATGTTAGTAACTATGCCAGAAGGAACGTCATTTGAAGCAACAGATGCGACCATGGATAAAATATCTACGTTTGTAGGTGATTCAATAGCTGAGAAAGCGGTGTGCTTAACCGTAACCGCTCCTGGTTTTGCTGGCTCTGGTGCTGTAAATACAGGTTTTGTGAGATTAGCTTTAACCCAATCAGAAGATAGAAAACGTTCACAAGATCAAATTGCAAATTACATTACTAAAAATTTAGCGCAGTTCCCAGAAGGGAAAATCTTTGTGATTCAAGAGCAATCTATTTCTTCGGGTGGTGGACCAAAAGGTGCATTGCCTGTTCAGTTTGTATTACAAAATAACGATTTCAATAAAATCAGAGAAAAATTACCGAAGTTTTTAGAATTAGCAAATAAAAATCCAGTTTTTCAAGGTGTTGATGTGAACTTGAAATTTAATAAACCTGAATTGATTATTGAAATTAATCGTGACAAAGCTAAAACAATGGGTGTAAGTATTGCTGATGTGGCTCAAACCATTCAGTTAGCATTAAGCGGACAACGTTTTGGTTATTACATTAAAGGCGACAAACAATATCAAGTGGTTGGTCAGGTTAATAGAGAAAATCGTGATGATCCAAATGATATTAAAGATTTGTTTGTCAAAAACAGTAAAGGAGAAATGATTCAATTAGATAATATTATTACAGTTGTTGAAAGAAGTAGTCCGCCGCAATTGTATCATTACAATCGTTTTCAATCAGCTACCATTCAAGCGGGTTTAGCTCCAAATAAAACGATTGGTGATGGTATCGAAGAGATGAATAAAATATCAAAACAAATTTTAGATGATAGTTTCAAAACTTCTTTAACAGGAGCATCTAGAGATTTTGCAGAAAGTTCTTCAAATATTTTATTTGCCTTTTTGTTAGCATTAGTCTTAATCTATTTATTGTTAGCAGCGCAATTCGAAAGTTTTGTAGAACCATTTATTATCATGCTAACCGTTCCAATGGCATTATCGGGAGCCTTATTCTCTTTATGGTATTTCAATGAAACCTTAAATATTTTTAGTCAAATTGGAATGATTATGCTAATAGGATTAGTTACTAAAAATGGAATCTTGATTATTGAATTCACCAATCAATTACGTGATAAAGGATTAACGACAACTAAAGCATTGGTTGCTGCTTCAACGGCACGTTTACGTCCTATTTTAATGACGAGTTTAGCAACCATGTTGGGTGCCTTGCCAATTGCCATGGCTTTAGGTGCAGGTTCAGAAAGCCGAATGGGAATGGGGATTGTTATTATTGGTGGATTATTATTGTCGATGGTATTAACATTGTATGTTATACCTGCGATGTATTCGTTTTATATTAGAATGTCTATTTATTTTAAAAAGAAGAAAAATGCTTAAGAGAAATATACTATTTGCATATTTATTAGTTGCTGCTAGTTCCCTCGTTTTTTCTCAATCTGTCTTAACTGTTGAGGATGCCATTAAAATTGGACTAGAGAAAAACTACTCTGTATTAATAGTTAAAAATGAACAAGAGATTGCGAAGCTTCAAAATAATTTTGGTAATGCTGGCATGTCGCCAACGGTAAGTGTAAATGCCAATTTGAATTTAGCTAATATTAATTCCTATCAAGAGTTTAGTACCGGTGTTATTCAGGAGAGAAACGGAGCTCAATCTAATAATACTGGAGCGTCTGTAAATGTTGGTTGGGTAATATTTGATGGATTAAAAATGTTTGCGGTTAAAAAAAGATTAGGTTTAAACGAGCAATTATCTGCTATTGAACTGAAACAAAAAATGGAAAACACCGTGTATGATATTGTATCGGCTTATTATACGGTTGTTAAAACAAATGAGCTCATTAAAGCAGCGAAACAAAATTTAAGTATTTACGAAGAGAGAAAAAAAATCGCGAAATTAAGATTAGAAATCGGATCAGATTCTAAAGTAGATGTTTTGTTATCTCAGTCTAATGAAAACAAAGCCAAAAGTGCCATCATACAATTAGAATTACAATTACTAAATGCTAAAACTAAATTAAATACCCTATTAAACAAACCTGTAGATACGGAGTTTAATACAACAGATTCGATTGTAGTTAATTTTAATCCAAATATCGATGATCTTAAAAAGGAAGTATCAAAATCCAATTCATCTATTTTAATGTCGAAACAAAACGAATTAATAACACAGCAAAGTATTAAAGAAGCACGCTCTGCTAATTTGCCTTTTGTACAATTAAATGGTGCTTATAATTTTACACGAGCTCAAAGTCAAGCTGGGTTTGTTTTTTTAAACCGACAAGCAGGTTTAAATGCAGGTGTTACAGCGGGTTGGTTAATTTTTAATGGAAACAAGAATAGTAAATTAGTGAAAGAAAGAAATATCTTATACCTCAATCAGAAATATGTTACGGAGCAAATGCAAATGCAAATTGATGGACAAGTTTTTAATAGCTATAAAACGTATTTATTAAATAAAACGATTGTTGATTTGGAAAAACAAAATTTATCGGATTCAAAAGAAGTGTTAGATGTATCGATTGAGCGTTATAAAGTAGGTAAATCTAATTTATTAGAAACGATAGAAACACAAAAGAATTTAGAAGACGCTCAAGTTCGATACATAGAGGCTTTATATGCTATTAAAATGGCTGAGACGGATTTATTGAGAGCGAATGGAAGTTTGGTTAAGTAATTATGCTAATAATTGCTTTGCTTGTTTTAGGACAAATTTTACACTAAAATAAATTGCACTTAGCGCTATAAACACTAAAATTGACATCAATATAAATTCCTTAATATTGTCCAAGATACTTAGAGTGTTTTTATCTTCATCAATGTACACCCCTATAGAAGCTAATAAAATGGAGAATAACACAATGCTCAATAATTCAGTTTTGTTTTTCATGATACTTGATTTTATATTCTAACGTGAATTATTGAATTTAATTGTAATAACAATATGCTTGATTTACATCTTCATAAAGCGCATTTGAACAACGCCTAAAAATGCTTCTTTAAATATTTTTGTACTCATTTTACTTACGCCTAACACGCGGTCAGTAAACATAATAGGAACTTCTACAATTTTAAATCCTTTTTTATAAGCTCTGTATTTCATTTCAATTTGAAAGGCATAACCCATAAAACGAACGGCATCTAAATCAATGGTTTGTAATACTTTTTTGCGATAACATTTAAAGCCAGCTGTTGTATCTTTTACGGGTAACCACAATACAATACGAACATATACGGACGCAAAATAACTCATTAGAATACGTCCAATTGGCCAGTTACTAACTTGTCCACCTTTTGTATAACGAGAACCTACAGCAACATCAGCTCCATTTTCGCAAGCTTCTAATAAACGAACTAAATCTTTTGGGTTATGGCTAAAATCACAATCCATTTCAAAAATGAAATCATAATCACGAGCCAATGCCCATTTAAAGCCATGAATATACGCCGTGCCTAAGCCTAACTTTCCTTTACGCTCTTCGATATGTAGTTTGCTAGTATATTCCTTTTGTAGTTCTTTTACTTTAACAGCAGTGCCATCAGGCGAACCATCATCCACAATAAGTACTTCAAATTCACGAGGCAAGTCAAATACCGTTCGAATCATTTTTTCAATGTTTTCGATCTCATTATAAGTAGGTATGATGATTAAATTATTGCCCATAAACTTTTGCTAATATACTATTTTGTTAGATTATTAAAAGCGTCATTTTTCAGCATTTATTTTGCTTTTCCTGTTAAAATAGGTTAAGTATTTGTTAGTTTTTCGACTGATTTAGATGTAAAATTCAGCTAAATAATGTAGCTTTGAATATGAGAGCTGCATTAATCATATTGGTATTACTGGTTTTTAGACACCTATCCATTGCTCAGGATTCAATTCAAAGAGTAAATAAGTCAACTGGAACTGCTAGTTTTTATGCTAATAAGTTTAACGGAAGAAAAACCTCGTCGGGTGAAAAATTTAATAATGATAGTTTAACTGCCGCTCATAAAAAGCTTAAATTTGGAACGTATGTTTTGGTGAGGAATCTAAAAAATGATTCAACGGTAGTTGTGAAAATTAATGATCGACTTCCTCAAAAATCAAAACGAACAATTGACTTAACAACAAAAGCTGCAAAGCAATTAAATTTTATAAAATCAGGATTAACCAAAGTAGAAATAACGGTATTAGATTCATTAAAAAAATAATATGGGCAAAATTCTTATAAAAAATGCTACGATTGTAAACGAAGACGAAACTTTTGTGTCGGATGTATTAATTGATGGAAATTACATTTCGCAAATTGATAAAGATATCACTGACGATACCGCTAAAATTATTAATGCCGAAGGTTTAGTTTTAATGCCAGGGGCAATCGACGACCAAGTACATTTTAGAGAACCAGGTTTAACACACAAAGGTGAAATTTATACTGAAGCCAAAGCAGCAGTTGCTGGTGGAATAACGTCATATATGGAAATGCCTAATACAGTTCCTCAGGCAGTTACTATTTTAGAATTAGAAAAGAAATACACTCGCGCCAAAGAATGTTCTTTAGCTAACTATTCTTTTTTTATGGGTGGAACGAACTTAAATTTAGAAGAAACTTTAAAAGTAGATTATAAAACAGTTTGTGGTTTAAAAATATTTATGGGTTCAAGTACTGGCGATATGTTAGTGGATAACGAAAAAACATTAGAAGGATTTTTCTCAAAATCTAATGCTTTAATTGCCACGCATTGTGAGTATGATCCAATGATTAAAGAAAATCAAAAACGAATTGTACAAGAATATGGAGAAGATTTGCCTGCCTATTTTCACCCTATTATTCGTAATGAAGAAGCTTGTTTTAAATCCTCATCTTTTGCTGTAGAATTAGCAAAAAAGCATAACACACGTTTGCACATTTTACATATCTCAACAGCTAAGGAATTGGATTTATTTACTAATAAAATACCTTTAAAGCAGAAGCGTATAACGGCTGAGGCATGTATTCATCATTTGTGGTTTAATGATGATGATTATAAAAAGAAAGGAAACTATATCAAATGGAACCCTTCTGTAAAAACAGAATACGATCGCGCTCACATTTTTGAAGCTGTTTTAGATGGACGAATTGACGTAATAGCCACTGACCATGCACCTCATACTTTAGAAGAAAAACAATTACCGTATTTACAAGCTCCAAGTGGTGGTCCATTAGTACAACATTCTATTTTAGCAATGTTGGAATTTTACAAACAAAAGAAAATATCCTTAGAGAAAATTGTGAGAATGATGTCACACAATGTAGCAGATATTTTTAAAATTGAAAAACGTGGTTACATCCGCGAAGGATATTTTGCTGATTTAGTTTTGGTTGATTTACATAAATCGACAGAAGTTACTAAAGCATCTTTACTTTATAAATGTGGATGGAGTCCTTTTGAAGGAACTACATTTTCTGCAAGTATTAATAAAACTATTGTAAGCGGACATTTAGTTTACGATAATGGAACCTTTGATGAAAGCAGAAAAGGGGAGAGGTTGAGTTTTAATAGAGACTAGAGATGAAAATTAAAATAAATAACATGCTTTTGATTCAACTCTTATTTCTGTCATTAGCTGGCATTACAGCTTTTCAAAAAATAAGTGGATTAGCGATACCCGAGTGGTTCATTCATAAGTTCGAAAATTCTTTTATTAATCTTATTCCTTTTGGCATTACAATTTCATTTATTGTAATTACTTTGTTAGAAACTAGTATTGCCATTTGTATGATTTTTTCTTTGATTAAGAGAGAATACAAGTTAGATTCGGAAAGAGTGAATTTGAATTTTGGGTTGGATTTAGCCTTAGTTCTATTTTTGGTATTATTTTTTGGTTCTTTTTTAGTTGGCGATTACGAGAATGGAGCTCTTGATTTCCTCTATTTTTTAGGAACATTAGCAATTCGAAAAAAGTTTATTGTTTGATTTTAACTCTGACTAAACAAACTATCTACAAACTCCGCGCGGTTAAATACTTGCAGGTCTTCCATTTTTTCGCCTACACCAATGTATTTTACAGGAATTTTAAATTCGTCGGAAATACCAATAACAACACCACCTTTAGCAGTGCCATCTAATTTGGTTAATGCTAATGCCGATACATCTGTAGCAGCTGTAAACTGTTTGCATTGCTCAACAGCATTTTGGCCAGTACTAGCATCCAAAACTAAAAGTACGTCGTGTGGCGCGTCAGGAATTACCTTCTTCATCACGTTTTTAATTTTAGTTAACTCATTCATTAAGTTAATCTTGTTATGTAAACGCCCTGCGGTATCAATAATCACCACATCAGCACCTTTTGCTTTTGCGCTGCTCAATGTATCAAAGGCTACACTGGCTGGGTCTGCATTCATTCCTTGTGATACAATATCAACGCCAACGCGTTGACTCCAAATCGTTAATTGCTCTACAGCAGCTGCTCTAAAGGTATCAGCAGCCCCCAATACAACATGATAGCCTGCTTTTTTAAATTGATGAGATAATTTACCAATAGTTGTTGTTTTACCAACGCCATTTACACCAACTACCATAATAACATAAGGAGTTTTTTCGCCAGTAGCGCTTAATGGTAATTTAGGGATTTCAAAAGAAGTGGTATCGGTAGAATTATTTTCGGTTAATAAGGCAGCTACTTCTTCTTTCAATAAATTATTTAATTCGCCAGTTCCGACATATTTATTAGCGGCTACACGAGCTTCAATACGTTTAATGATTTTTAAAGTGGTGTTTACACCAACATCTCCAGAAATTAAAACTTCTTCTAAGTTATCTAATACATCAGCATCTACAGTTGATTTTCCGGCAACAGCTTTGGCTAGTTTACCAAAAAAACTTTCTTTCGTTTTTGATAAACCTTCGTTTAAACTTTCTTTTTCTTCTTTGCCAAATAGTTTACTGAAAAATCCCATAATGTGTTTTGTAGTAGGGTACAAATGTATTAAAAATATCGGTGCAATATTAAAATAGGAACGCGGATGAAATGGATTTGACAGATCGACACGGATAAAGTTTATAACTGCTACTGGGTAATTTTAAATCTAATTAACTAAAAATCGTTCCTTCATATTTGTCTTAGCTGCTTTCTATTAAAATGAATAGGAACGCTAATGAAACAGATTTGACTGATTAATACGGACTGGTGTTTCATATATTCGATAAGAAAATCTGTGTTAATCCGCTATATCAGTTTTAACTGCGTTCCTATTAAATTAATATAGTAAAAACAAAAAAGCTCCTTCGTTTCGGAAGAAGCTTTCTTTAATATAATAAAGCAAATTATTTCTTTAAATAATCAGCTACTAATTCGTTTTGAACGATTTCCTCACGGAATGCATAAGCACCAGTTTTTGGAGATCTAATTACTTTAATTACTTTAGTAAAGCTATTTCCTTTACCAGTTTTTAGTGTTGCTACAACCTTCTTTGCCATTTCTTCTTAGTTTTAATGGATTATTTAATCTCTTTATGAGTTGTCATTTTCTTCAAGATCGGGTTGTATTTTTTCAACTCAATACGATCAGGAGTATTTTTTTTGTTTTTAGTAGTAATGTAACGAGATGTCCCGTGTTTACCACTGTCTTTGTGCTCTGTGCACTCTAAAATTACTTGAATTCTATTACCTTTCTTTGCCATTTTCTTCTGTTATTTATTGAATTAAGCTAAAATTCCGCCTTCTACAGCTTCTTTTAAACAAGCAAAAATTCCTTTTTTATTAATATTCTTGATAGCTGATGTAGATACGCGTAAAACAACCCATTCTCCAGTTTCAGGAACGAAAAACTTTTTAGTTTTCAAGTTTACTTTAAACTGACGACGGCTTTTAGCGTTCGAGAAAGAAACATTATTTCCTTTCATCGCTTTTTTACCTGTTAATTGACAAATACGTGACATATTGTATAATCTTTAAATGTTATCCCTTAAAATAGGGACGCAAATATAGTATTTCTTTTTTAACCTACAAAAAATAGTAGGTTTTTTTCAAAAAATAATATACTTGCGTCCAAATTACTTAAATTTTATTTAGTAAAACGCTTTCTACGTTCTGCTCCTTCGCGGTTTCCGCTAAAAGATCTTTCTCCACTTGGTTTGTCAAAAGAGCGTCTTTCGCCACCACCAGAACCACCTTCGCGGTTAAATGGTTTGCGTTCTCCGCCTTCTTTGTTTCCACCATAAGATGAACGACGTTCGCCACCACCCGAGTAAGAACGGCTTTCGCCACCTCCGTAAGTTTTGCGTTCTCCGCCACCATAAGATTTACGTTCTCCACCACCTTCGCGATTTCCACCGTATGAGCGACGTTCTCCGCCGCCACCGCCACCGTAAGAACGGCGACCGTCTTCTCTTGATCCACCACCGTAAGAACGTTTTTCACCGTATCCGCCAGAAGGTTTTGCTTTAGAAACTTCAAAAGAAATAACACGAGCATTAAATTCAATTCCTTTTTTGTTTAAAGCTAAGAACTCATCCACATGTTTGTTTTCTGTTTCAAAGAAAGAGAATGAATTTTTAACATCTACATTGAAAATAACACGAGCATTGATACCAGAAATCTCCACTAAGAAATCTTTGATAGAATTACGGTTAAATCCATCTAATTCGCCCATGTTCATGAAGAAACGAGTTGTTTTACCATTGTTTCCATCATTACCAATGTTTAAATCTTGAGAATTTTGGTAGTACGCATAAAAACGATTAAACTCTTCAGAAATAAAACGTTTAATTAATTCTTCCTTAGATAAATCTTTTAATTCATCATAAATTTTAGGAAGGTAAGTTTCGATTTCATCGTCCTTTACTTCAACATTATGTAATTTATGAACTAAATGAAATAATTGTTTTTCGCAAACTGCTACGCCATCTGGCACATCCGCTTTAGTAAATGTATTTTGAATAATACGTTCGATATCACGAATTTTATTTACTTCACGAGGAGTAACAATCGCAATTGCAATACCTGTTTTACCAGCACGACCAGTACGACCCGAACGGTGCGTGTAGTTTTCTGCTTCTTCAGGTAAGTTATAATTAATTACGTGAGTTACATTATTAACGTCGATACCACGAGCAGCTACATCCGTAGCAACTAACATTTGTAGCGTGTGGCTACGGAAACGTTTCATTACTAAATCACGTTGTGCTTGAGATAAATCGCCATGTAATGCATCTGCATTATAACCATCTTTAATTAATTGATCAGCTACATCTTGAGTTTCTGCTTTTGTACGACAAAAAACAATACCAAATATATCTGGGTAAAAATCTGCAATACGTTTTAACGCAGCGTAACGATCACGTTGATTTACAGTGTAGTAAATATGTTGAATGTTTTCAGCACCTTGATTCTTTTTACCTACAGAAATTTCTAAAGGAGATTCCATGTATTTACTTGCAATACGCTCAACTTCTCGAGGCATTGTAGCAGAGAATAACCATGTATTTTTTGTTGGAGGTGTGTTACTTAAAATTTGATCTAAATCATCTTTAAAGCCCATGTTTAACATCTCATCAGCTTCATCTAATACAACTACATCTACATGAGATAAATCAATTGCTTTACGCTCAATTAAGTCGATTAAACGACCTGGAGTTGCAACAATTACTTGAGAACCAGCTTTTATGTCGCGGATTTGCGCCATGATTGGTGCACCACCGTAAACAGCGGTTACTCTTAAACCATTAAGGAATTTTGAATAGTTAATTAAATCTTTACTTATTTGAACACATAACTCACGAGTTGGTGCTAAAATTAAAGACTGTGTGAAGCGAGAGTTTAAATCTAACTTCATTAATAAAGGCAGGCCAAATGCTGCAGTTTTTCCTGTTCCTGTTTGTGCAAGGGCTACCATGTCGGTAGATTTATCCTTCAACTGAGGAATAGTTTGTTCTTGGATAGGCGTAGGATTTTCGAAGCCCATCTCGGTCACGGCTTTTAGGAGCATTGGCTCCAAGCCTAATTCTTGAAATGTCATTTGTTTTTGTTTAAATTATTATTACTAGCTGCTAACTAAGATTTAATTTCCGCAGTAGCTGTGAACATTTTATAGCCCGACGTAGGCGCGTTCACAATGTATTGGATGCAAATATTAAATCTAATTGCTTGGCAAATGTATTACTATTTTAGTTAATAACAAAATATTAACATTATTTAGTCGCCTAAAGCCATCATTTATAGTATCAAACTGCAGTTAAACCCTTTATATAGCGTAAAACTAGCTTATATTTGTGTTGTGAAGATAAAAAATAAAATTTGTCATATTTGTTTGGTTTTGGTATTTGCACCGTTAATTACTGTCTCACAAAGTGCGGCTTATAAAGAATCATTTAAAAAAGATGTGTCTTTATTTGAATCTGCTAAAACAGCCAGTGACTTTATATATGCGGCTACTTGTTTTGAGAAATTAGCAATAACTGAAAAAAAAGAGTGGTTAGCCTTTTATTATGCAGGCTTATGTAATGCGTTAGCTGCATTTGAAAAACCTCAGGATGAAATTGATAAATGGTGTGATAAAGCAGAAGCGTTCTTTAGAAAAGCAGATTCCTTAAGTAAAAATAATTCAGAAATTTTTGTTTTAAAATCGATGATTGCAGCTGCTCGCATTAATGTAAATAAAGTTCAACGCGGACAAAAATACGGAGCGATGGCCACTAAATTTGCAATGGAAGCGGTGAAGTTAAATGAGGCAAATCCAAGAGCACATTTTGTAAAAGCTAAAGCTATTTTAAATACACCACCTGCTTTAGGTGGAGGTGAAAAAAAAGCAAAGCCCGTTTTTGAATTAGTTTTAGAAAAATTAAAAACCTATAAACTAGAGTCGTCTTTATCCCCATCTTGGGGAAAAGAAGAAACAGAAAAAGAACTAAAAAAAATAAATAGTACTTCTAAAAAATAAGTTTTACGGAAACAGAAAGAGAGCGTGAACTATGGAAACTTGTTTAAAACCTTTAGGTTTTAAAAGGATTTGAATGATATTGCTAGAGCTGATTCCATTTGTTTTCTTTAAAAGGATTAAAAAGCTAAAGGAAAATTACCCTATAATGCCCAATCAAATTTATTTAAGATAGAACTGAGTGATATTGTTTCTGATAAAATAGATTTAGTATTGCTGACAAAAAAGATTGACTGGAACGAAGTTGAAATCTATTACGGACCCTTTTATTCACTTCAAGGCAGACAGAGTGTGCCTAAGCGAACTATGATTGGCTTGCTACTTTAAAAAAGTATGTTTAGTGTAGCCGATGAAGTTTAAATTCCTAAATGGATACAAAATCCTTATTGGCAGTACTTTTGTGGCGAACAATATTTTAGAGATACTGCACCATGCGACCTAAATGATTTAGTTCATTTCAGAAAACGTATTGGAAAATAAGGAAGTGAGTTTCTTTTAAAACTAAGCGTTCAATTACATGGTAAATATTGCTATGACGAGAGTCAAGTATTAGTAGATACAACAGTTCAGGAAAAAGACATGACGTTTCCTACAGATGCTAAATTGTATTATGCTGTTATTGAACAGTGCATTCAATTTATCTATGTGGTTATTTTGACCTAACTATTACACCATTTTACTCAATACCTCAATTTTGTAATGCATATCTAAGGAGTAGGTGAGCGTAGCATTTTCTTTAAGGAAGAGGTATATTGAATATGCTTTTTTATAGCAATGAGTTGCTTCTAATTCTTGAGATTTATTTAAGTAATATTCTGCTTTTTCATACATCAAATCAGCTAGCATTTTTAATTGCTCATCATTTAATTTTTTCTCATCAGTTAGAATAGTAATTAGTTGATCATCCTCAATCGATTCAACAAACTCTAATTCTGTTTGGGTATATTTTTTTACAGATTCATTTATTAAATCTAAATATTCAGGAAAGTTGCCATCTTTTTTTAATCCTAATAAAACAGCCATTACTTTACCAAACTCTTCAAACTGCTTTACTAAATAATCTCGCTTATGCATTTGATTTTAGTTGTTGAATAATTTTAACTACCTGTGGAATCAATGCTTTTATCCCATCATTAACAATAACAAAATTAGCTAAGGGCGCTTTTTGTTCATCAGTCCATTGAGCTGACATTCGTTTTTTGATATCTTCCTCCGAAGTTGAATTCCGTTTTTTAACCCGGTCAATTTTTACTTCTAACGGAGCAGTCACTAAAATAGTTTTCTCTAAGTCTTTATAAATACCCGTTTCAAATAAAATAGCACTTTCTTTAATGATAATGGCACCTAATGGCAGCTTTGATTTAAAAAGAATGAAATCTGATTTTACTGCTGGATGAATAATCTGATTTAATTGATGAAGTAGTTCTGTATTTGAAAATACTTTTTTTGAAATATATTCTTTATTGATTTCATATTCATCCAAGTATGCTTCTTTTCCAAGTAATTCAATTACTCGGACTTTTACTTCAGATTGAAAATAGACTTCTTTAGCTTTATCATCAGAGTTGTAAATATCACAACCCATTGTTTCAAAAAGATGAGCAACGGTTGTTTTACCGCTTCCTATGCCGCCTGTTAAACCTACAATCATTATTTGTAAATTAAATATGAAATAGTACTTGGAGTTGTTTTTATGATTTTTGCTTCATATGGTGTTCTAATAATTTCTACCTGTAAGTTTTTTTGTTTCTCTTTAATGTGTTCAAAATTCACAACCGCTTTAAATGAATTCTCGTTAATATTTTCGTAATCCTTCATCGCTACCAAATACTTAATAGTTATAAAATTTGGAAGTAATTTGATAGTTTCGTTTCCTGTATTATTCATAATTTGAACAGGAATTTTGATACTTGATTCTATTAATTTATCTACATTAAAACTCAACTGTACATCTTTTACATTATAGTTGATAGATGTGTAAGGTTTTTTTAATTGAACTGGTGACGTGAAGTTTTGATGTACATCTTTTAAATTTAAAAAGTAAGTGTACACGGTATCCATTTTTTGAAGAGAAATGCTATCTCCACTTACAGTCACATAAGCTGGAGTAATAGTTGGCTTAGATATAATGGAATAACCTGGTAGGCAATTCACTTTTAAATTAGCTTTAACTGGTAATAATTTAGAGTTACTTTTATTAATGGAGAAAAATAAAGTATCAGGGCGAATTTTGATTAATTCAACATCAAAATTGATGGAGTTTTTTAAATTGAAATATACGTTATTGATAGAGTATGCTTGAGATTTAGCATTATTCTTCATTAAGTTAAAATCAACAATAACTTCGTTGTAATTTTTTTTAAGAGAAATAAACAGCAATTTTAATCCGCTTGTTTTAATCTCAACGTCTAATTTTTCGGGTAATTCTCCAACAATTAGTTTATTGCTTGGGAGATTTAAAAATTTGACTGGGACTTTTAGGGTGTAAGTGTAATTTCTGTTTAAAGCATGCACCACCCAAAGGAGTGATGCAATGCCTAAACAAATTAAAAAAGTACCAACTTTTTTACCAAGGAGTAATCGCCGAATGCGAGTTATGGCATTTGACGAATTCATGGTTTATGTAGTTTGGTTTAAAGTAGAAGTTGCATCTTGAGAAATAGCACTTTTTGCTATTTTCATTTTAGAACCATCTTCAACAGCAATGATAATTGTACCGTCATCATTCATTTTATTGATTGTTCCGTAGATACCACCAATTGTTAAAATTTTGTCATTTAGTTTTAATGCCTCAATATATTTTTTTGTTTCTTTTTGTTTTTTCATCTGAGGACGAATCATAAAGAAATAAAATACGACTACGATTAATACTAAAGGTACTATTTGAGTTATTGGATTTCCTCCAGCTGCACCGCCACCCATTAAAATTACTAAGTTGTTCATGTTTGTTTTTGTTTTATGTGATTTATTATTGGTTTATTTTTAATGTGCTGTTGGTAATTCACTAGCATTAGCACTCGTTGGCACAATAATATTTGCTTTGATATAAATAATTTTTGTGCTTGGTTCACAGTTTGTAACAATCGTTACTGATTTTTCTACAATACCTGATTTCCCTTCACTTGCAAACACTACGTCAATTACCCCTTCTTCACCAGGTAAAATAGGTTTTTTAGGATATTCAGGAATTGTACATCCGCAGCTACCGTGAGCAGAAGATACAATTAAGTTGGAACTCCCTGTGTTTTTAAATCTGAAAGCAAATGCCACTTTTTCACCTTGAGTAATGCGACCAAAGTCATGCGTTTCTTCTTCAAACTTCATATCTGGCAATTCGGTATTACTGCTTCCGTCTGCGGATTTTGTATTCATTACATCATTTGTAGTAACTTCCGTACTATGTTCTTTGCATGAACTTGCGAAAATTAGAAAAGATGTAACTAATATATAAATTGTCTTCATTTTTTGATTTAATTGATAGCAAATTTAGGATTTTATAGCGTTTTTGTGATATAATTTATGATTTTTTATAAGATAAAATCTAGGCTAATTTTGAATTTAAGATTGAAGCCAATTTTTAATAATTAATTCGCCATATTCAGAAAGAATTGACTCTGGATGAAATTGTACACCCTTCACATCATGACTTTGATGTTTTAAAGCCATAATGTTTCCATTAGTATCTAAAGCAGTAATTTTTAATTGGTTCGGTAAGTTTTGGTTATTTATAATCCACGAATGGTATCGTCCAACGGTAAAGGTTTTTGGGCAACCATTAAAAATAATATCTTCCAAAATAATATTGATTGGAGTGGCAATACCATGAAATACAGTCTCTAAATTTTTAAGACTTCCTCCATAAGATTCGCCAATGGCTTGTAAGCCCAAACAAACTCCAAAAATGCTTTTTGAAGAACCATATTGTTTTATCAGTTCAGGCATGATGCCAGCATCCTTTGGTAAACCAGGACCAGGAGATAATAAAATCTTATCATAAGCTTTTACTGCATCAATAGAAATTTTATCATTTCTTATGACATCAAAATCTATCTCACTTACTTTTTCAATTAAGTGAACCAAGTTGTAAGTAAAACTGTCGTAATTATCTAGTACTAATAGTTTCACTAGCTGTTTTTTTATTAATTCCCTTCCATTAAACCTCTTCCTGTTTTTTGGATTTTATTATCGCGTTTTAAATCAGCAATAATTTTATCCAAAACCCCGTTAATAAAGGTCTTGCTGTTTGGTGTGCTATATTCTTTAGAGATATCGATGTATTCGTTTAACGATACTTTTACAGGTACATTACTCACGTGCATGAATTCTGCTAAAGCCATTTTCATTAATAATACATCCATCGATGCAATGCGTTCTAATTCCCAGTTTTTTGTTTTCTCGTCAATTAATTTATCATACTCTTTATCACCTGCAATAGTCTTACGGAATAATGTAGAGATGAAATTAGTATCATCTTCTTTGTCTTTAAATAATGGAACTAAACTTAATGTTCCAGTAAAATTTTCAAAGGTTCTCGATACCATAGAGAAAGCTCCAAAGGTATCATCAGCCCAATGGATATTTTTTTCTTCAAATAAATGGTTCAGTAATTCGTGCTCGTATAAAAACTCAGTCGCTACTGAAATTAAAAACTGTTTATCTTCTTTAGCAGATGGCGTTGGAGATGCCATATAGTTTTTATATAAATCAGTCGTTCTTAACTCGGCATATAATTTACGTACCAAATCAAAATCACTTTGCCACGAAATTTTACGGTTCAATACTTCTTTTTTTAATTCAGAACTATTAGTCAAATTAACTAATACAATATTCTCAATAAAACGTAAGTTGGGTTCTAAATCTTCTTTGGTTGGGAGACGCTTGTTCTTGTTTTCTTCCGTAACTAATAATGCAGTATGATGCATATCGGTAAACAATACTAAAACGTAAATGTATAGGTCGTAAATTTTATCTAAACTCTTAAATAATTCTTTTTCATGAAATCCAATATCTGCTTTCTCGTGTTGAAAGAAAGAATACAAGCTTTGCATGGTTTTAATTCGAAGGTAACGTCTGTTTAGCATAAAGAACGAAGGTTAATGAGATAATTTGTTAATTTGAAAATGAGGCAATGTTTTATTTTAATTTAAATTATTTTTTTGTCAGCCTGAGCGGAGTCGAAGGCAAATAAGTCGCTTCGACTCCGCTCAGCGTGACAGTGTTTTTCTTACATTACTGCATTAATTCTAGCAATACTTTCTATACGTTGTTCTGCTATTTTATTTGCAGCCGCGTAAGTTGGTATGTTTTGAGCTTTTGCTGTTTGAATAATATTCCAAGTTGTATCGTAAATTTTTTCAGCATGAGCTAAAGCTCTTTCTCTGTTATACCCATCTAGTTCATAATACACGTTGATAATACCACCAGCGTTTACTACAAAATCAGGTGCATATAAAATTCCTTTGCTCATTACTAATTCGCCATGTTTTTTTTCATCAGCTAATTGATTGTTCGCTGCACCGCAAATAATTTTACATTTTAATTTAGCTAAAGTTTCATCATTTACCGTAGCACCTAAAGCACATGGAGCATAAATGTCAATATCCAAATCAAACATTTTATCAGCAGCTACAAATTCAGCTTTGTAAGTATCTACCGCCATTTTAATGCGTTCTTCAGTAATATCGTAAATATAAACTTTAGCACCTTCTTTTGTTAAATGTTCAACTAAGTGCATCCCTACATTTCCAATACCTTGTACTAATACTTTTTTACCGGCTAAATTATCAGTGCCAAAAACTTCTTTAGCAGAGGCTTTCATACTCACATAAACGCCATAAGCGGTAACTGGAGAAGGATCTCCACTTCCACCCATATTTACAGGTAAACCACTTACATAGTCAGTTTCCATTTTAATAATTTCCATATCGCGGCTGCTCATCGCCACATCTTCCGCAGTAATATATTTACCGCCAAGGCTGTTTACAAACTTTCCAAAACGACGTAATAAAGCTTCTGATTTTAGTTTTTTAGCATCACCAATAATCACGGCTTTTCCGCCACCTAAGTTAATACCAGCAACAGAAGATTTATAGGTCATCCCTCTTGATAAACGTAAAACGTCTGTTAAGGCTTCCATTTCGTTATTATAATTCCACATACGCGTACCACCTAACGATGGCCCAAGAACTGTGTTGTGAACAGCAATAATAGCTTTTAAGCCAGTTGCATTATCATTACAAAATAATATTTGCTCGTGGTTATGCAACATCATTTGTCCAATAACCGGATTTTGAGCTAAACTTGTGTCTTTAAGATCTTTTACTTCCATAATGGAGTCGTTTAAATTCGCGGCTAATTTAGGGTTTATTTGTATAGAAATGTCAAAATCTATCATTAAATTCGGGACTTATTTTGCTAAAAAAACTTACATATCTATTTTTAATTGTTACATGTTTCGCTCATGCTCAAGAGCGTATGACTGGGACTAAAGACTTTTATATAAAAGTAGCACCTACTTATGGTTTTATTTTTGAACATAAAAGTACTATAGGTAATTTGGTGAAGGGCTATATTCCCGGTATTGAGGTAGATTTTGTAAAACCAACTACTGGAAGTAAGCGTTGGCACCGAGAAAATAATTTCCCTGAAGTAGGATTGTCGTTTAACTTTATTGATTTTGCTAATCCCAAACAATTAGGTTATTGTTATGCATTATCTCCTTATATCGAAATTCCTTTAAATAAAAAAATAAGGGCTAGCCGTCCTTTTTTGCGTCTATGTTGGGGAGTTTCTTATCTCACTAAAAAATTTGATATTGATAATAACCCTAAGAATATTGCGATTGCTAGCCATTGGAACACATTTGTTCAATGGAAAGTATTATGGCACTTGAATTTAAGTAATAAATTTAGATTAGAACCAGGGTTGTCTTTTGCGCACGCTTCTAATGGACGTTCACAAGTGCCTAATTTGGGATTAAATGTAGTGTCTTTAAATATGGGATTAACTTATAAAATTAATGGAGAGGTAGTTAAATCAGATTTAATAGATTCTGTTTCTGTTTGGAAGAGTAAACATGAAATTTTGGTTTGGGATGCTGCAGGATTTAATGAACATGAGCCTCCGGGAGGACCTAAATATTTTTCAAATACTTTTGGTGCTAACTATTATTATAATGTTAGAAATACACATAAATGGGGCGCAGGTATTGATTTGTGTTATGATACGCAAAACGAATACCATTTAAGAACCTCAGGAAATCCTGCGAATGGTTGGACAGATATTTTGCAGTTAGGTGTAAAAGCTTGTTACGCCTATAATGTAGGACAAATTAGTTTTCCTATCGAAATGGGCTATTATGCCGTTTCTAAACCAAAAGAGGATGGTCCAATTTTTCACCGAATTGGTATCAGATATTATTGTAAGAATGGATTAATGGTTAACTTTACTATGAAATCACATTGGGCAGTTGCTGCGCATTTTGATTATGGTTTAGGTTATAGATTTAGCTTGAAAAAGAAGAAAATAAATGCCATATAAATTAAGCATATCAATAGTTTGCCTTTTGACATTTGTTTCTTGTAAAAAAGAAAGCATGTGCGATTGTGTTAAATCGTCAGGACCAACAAATACAATTTATCACAATGTGGTTGATTTTAATTGTATTTATTTAAGAGATAAAATGGATTTATTTATTAAGCAAGGACCTACTTTTGAAGTGCGAGTTGAGGCAGGGCGGAATTTACAGAAGTTAATTAAAACGGAATTAGATGGAGAAACATTAAAAGTCTTTAATAACAACCGTTGTAATTGGGTAAGAGGTTATAAGGGAAAAATAATTGTATACATAACAGCACCTTATTATAAACATATTAGACATGCAGGATTAGGCACAATTCAAAGCGTTGGTGTAATTACTCAAGACGAAATTTCTGTGAGAACAGATAATTCAGGAGATGTAAAATTGGATTTAAATACTGGACGTTTTGTTGGAAGTGCACATGGCAATGGTGATTTATATTTAACAGGAGTTACAGATAGATTGGAAAGTGATTATACAGGAACAAATTACATATACGCATCCCAACTTACCATTAGAAATTATGTGTATTTACATAGTGTAACCATTGGCCATACATATATTAATGCTCCAGAAGGTGGATTGATGGACATTGTTATTGATAGAGCTGGCAATATTTATTATACGGGTAATCCAAATACAATTAATTTAACGGGCATAGGTAAAGGGAATCTTATTCATCAGTAATCCATTTTTCTTTCAACAAATTTTAACTTTAGGGTCAGCACTAAAAATAGTACATTTACGTTGCAAGTTAAATGAATTTCAATAGAATATATTTCAATTTTTTATTTTTACTATTAACCTTTCGGTTAGTATCGCAAGATGATTATGTAAATGATAATCAAATGCGTTATGAAGATTGGACCTATAAGCCTTATATCAAAACAGCACAGCTGCACGAATCAACCTTTGATGCTAATCCTGCTATTCTTAGATTTAATGGCACAGAGCAATTGGAATTAAGTTTTGACGATTTAGAAGCCGATAAAAAAGATTACTCTATTGCCTTTGTTCATTGCGATGCTAATTGGAAACCCTCAAATTTAATGAGTTCTGAATTTATGAATGGTTTTTATGAAGCCAATATTTTAAATTTTAATTTCTCAACTAACACTATTCAGAAATATACACACTATTCTATTTTATTTCCACAAAGTAATATGCAGTTTTCTAAAACTGGAAATTATATGGTATTTGTATATCAAGATAATGATAAAGAGAAAATTATTATAACCAAGCGTTTTATGATTTACGAAGATAAGGTAACGGTTGTTGCTAATGTTCGTCAAGCAATTGGTAATGATGAGCAGTATGAAAAACAACACATCGATTTTAATATCATTAATAGTCAATATGAACTAACAAATCCTTTCACGGATATGAAAGTAATTATTACGCAAAATAACCGTTGGGATAATGCCGTTAATAATATTAAACCAACTTTTACAGAACCACGTCAGTTAACGTACTCTTTAGATGACAAATCAACATTTAATGGAGGAAATGAATTCAGATTTTTCGATAGTCGTTCTTTAAGAACCTATACCGAACGAGTTGCCAATATTACCCGAGATAGTTCGTACACATATCATATTGACTTAAAAACGGATGAATTAAGAACGTTTAAAAGTTATAGTTTTTATAATGATTTGAATGGTGGTTTCTTAATTAAAAATCAAGATTTAGCTACGAACCCTGACTTAGAAGCTGATTACGCTTGGATACATTTTTTTCTTCCCTATGATACACAAACCTCGGGTAATTTTTATGTGTTAGGAAAACTAACTGAGTGGCGTTTAAATAAAAGTAATCGTATGACATATAACTATAAGAAAATGGGTTACGAATGCGACTTGTTTGTGAAACAAGGTTATTATAATTACACGTATGTGTTTTTAGCTGATGAGAAGAAAGCGGCAGATGAAACTTTATCAGAAGGTAATCATTGGGAAACAGAAAATGATTATACCATTTATGTGTATCATCGCCAACGAGGCACCTACTACGATCAACTTGTTGCGATTAAACGATTTAATTCGTTTAGAAGATAGTTATTTTTTTTGAATTAGTTCTATAACTCTATTTGGATAATCACTAATAATACCGTCTACCTGTAAATCAATCGTTTTTTTTATATCTGCTATTTCGTTAATAGTCCATGGTATAATTTTAATTTTTTTATCGTGACATTGTTTGACTAATTCTTTTGACACTAATTCATAATTGGGGCTGTAAACATCAGGATTAAAGCCCAAAGAAGATACGTTTTTTTCAAATCCATTTTCATTTTCAATTAGTAGGGCTAACTTTATTGTGTAATTATTCGCATGAGCATATTGTAATGTTCGAATATCAAACGATTGTAAAGTGGTTCGAGAAGAGACGCTTTTGTTTTTTATAATTGCATACACTAATTCTGTAAATTTATCGGGAGTTGGATGAAATAGTGTATCTGTTTCTCGTAAACACTTTGTTTCAATATTATACTGTATGGGTTTTAATTTTTTATATGAAATGTATTTTTCCACAGTATCTATAACTGTTTCAAGCAAAGGTTTATAAGAAACGAATTTTGCTTGAGTTAAAAAACGATTGTGGATTTTGCTTCCACAATCACATCTTTGTAATTCGTTGTAGCTCATTCTATAAATATTGAACTCTTTTTCGTTTTTTTCTGTAATGATTTCTTTATGAGGACCTTCGCAAATTTCATGATTTAAAAAGGGATCATGAGATAATACAACTTGATTATCTTTTGTAATAACTACATCCATTTCTAAAGTAGTGGCACCTAAATCTATTGCTTTGATAAAACCAGGAATAGTATTTTCGGGGCACAAACCTCTGCAGCCTCTGTGTCCTTGAATATCCAAGGAGCTTTGAGCTTTTACTGAATTAATAAAAAAAGCATGTAATAATATAACCGAAAATAATAGATAAAAGTTTTTCATCTAATAAATATAATGACTTTGATTAAGAAAAGTGTTATATAACTATTAAGATAAATGTTTTAACAAAAAGTATTCAGGTAATTTATAATATCTGAAAAATTCGGACGTGATAATATTTCTTCATGCATACACTTGTCTTTTAATTCAGTTAATAGGTTTCTTAAAATGACAGAATCATTATCTTTAGCAGGGCAATTTAACAAATCCTCCATTAAACAACCAAAAGCTCTTACGTCGAGCTTTTCCATATAGGCAGCATTTTTATCATTCAAATCATATAGTGTTGCGGCACCAAAATCTCCGAAAATAGTATTAGCCTTATCATCAAATAACGTATTGTGAGCATACAAATCTCCATGCATAATTCCTTTTGAATGCAAATGCTTTGACGCATCGGCAATGGATTGAGAAATTTTTAAAATGGTTTCACTCGAAAATTGAGTCCCTTCTTTAAAGGTATCTCGTGTACAAGTATCAAAGCTTGGTGGACCAGCAAGATTTTTGAATGAAGGAGGAATTAATTCTAAAACCAATCCCATTTTTTGTTCAGGATGATTTTTCAGTTTGCCAATAACGGTTACTAAGTTATTATGATTTCCTGCGGCTATGCATGCATTCATTTCTTCTTCAGGAAATCCATCACTGGTTACTTCTCCTTTAAATACTTTAACTGCAATTTCTTTTTGTGTTAATGAAGTCTGCCATGTTGCTTTTGATATAACACCAGAAGCGCCTTGTCCCAAAATTTCTTTAAGCGATAAATCCTTCCATTCAATTAATGGTAACTCATCTTTAAGATACTCTGTTTTACTGAAAGGATTTCCCGCATAAGCCAACCAAGATAAACGAGGAAGCGATAATAGCCATTGAGGAAACTCAGTTAATTGATTGGCTGCAATACGCAATAATTCTAAGTTCTTGCAATTAGCCATTTCAACTGGTAACGCTTTTATTTGATTTCCTGCAAAAGCTACTTTTTGTAATTTATGAGCTTTGCCAATACTTTTTGGAATTTCTGTAATGCGGTTATTTGTTAAGATGAGCCATTGCAAATCAACTGGAAACGCATTTTCGGGAATGTGGTTAATTTTATTGGATTTAAAACCAATCATCGTTAAACTCGGACATTTCGCTAAAACCTCTGGAAAGCTTACAAAATCATTATCTGAGAAAAAAGCAATCTTTAGCTTTTTGAAATCACTAAAATTATTTGGTAAAGAAGATAAGTGATTGTTTGATAAATCTAAAATCTCTAAAGTATCTTTTAATTCAAAAATTTCTTTTGGAAACTCCGTTAATTCACAAGATAATTTCAAGATTTTACTTCCTCTTAATTCTCCCGAACGTAATTGTTGAATGGTTTGCATTACAAAAAGCTATACAAGATACGACCTACTAAAAAGTAAATTGAAATACCAATGATGTCGTTTAAGGTTGTTACAAATGGTCCAGTTGCTAAGGCTGGATTTACTTTAAAACGATTCATCATCAAAGGCACAAAGGTTCCTAAAAATGAAGCGCATAAAATCACGGTAAATAAAGCTACACTTACAGTCGCTGCTAATGCCCACGATTCGCTGATTAATAAATTATATCCTAAAATTAATCCCGAACAAATTAATCCATTAATCAAACCAACACCTAGTTCTTTAAATAATTTAGGAGCAATTTTATCTACGATTAAAGTATTATTTGCTAATCCTTGCACAATAATAGCAGATGATTGTACCCCCACATTACCACCTGTTGCACCAATTAACGGAATAAAAAATGCCATCTCAGGACGAATTTGAATTTGATCTTCATAGCCGCCAATAATTCTAGACCCTACAATTCCACCACACATACCAACTAGTAACCAAGGAATACGGGCTCTTGATAAACGCCATAAACTATCATTACTATCAACGTCGTCGGTAATACCACTCATTAACTGAATGTCTTTTTCAGCTTCTTCGCGCATTACATCCACCACGTCGTCAATGGTAATTCGTCCAACTAATCTTCCAAGTTGGTCAACAACAGGTAATACAACTAAGTCATATTTTCTAATTAACTCTGCTACTTCTTCACTCGATTCAGATGTCTTCACAGAGATGACATCGCCATCATAAATTTCTTCAACTTTTGCTAAAGGATGAGAGACAATTAATTTTTTTAGAGATAACATTCCTATCAACTTCTCATTATCATCTACAACATAAACCGCATAAAGCACGTCTACATTATCGGTTTGTTTTCTAATTTCGTCAATACAAGCACTTACCGTTTCGTGAGCATATACGCTTACTAACTCCTTTGCCATTAATGAACCTGCAGTACCTTCTTCAAAGCTCATCAAATCAGCAATATCGCTGGCTTGATCAATATCTTCAATGTGGGATAGTACTTCATCCTGAATTTCTTCAGGTAATTCGTTGATAACGTCAGCCGCATCATCCGAATCCATGTTATCTAACTGCTCGGCAATTTCTTTAGTAGAAAAGGTAGCTAATAAAGCTTCACGCTTTTCCTCTTCCATTTCCAGTAACACGTCAGATGATAATTCTTCATCAATTTGGTCGTATAAATAAATGGAATCCTCTAAATCTAATTGGTTTAAAATTAAGGCAATATCAACCGCATACAACTCGCTGAGTTGTGCTTTTAAAAACGCATCGTTTTGCTCAGCGATGGCTGTTTTTAACTGGTCGAGGTACTCTGAGTTTAACTCAAATTGCATGTCTTAATTTTTAGATGCGCTAAAGTAAGGTTTTTATCTTTCTTTTTCCTTTTTTCCTTAGTGAAAATATCTTCTGATACTTTTGAATTTGTTAAGCAATAAGTTTATGTATTTTGGGCGTTCCGACGCAGAAGAGGCGGCGCCGTCGGGCTGGCCCACTGCAATCTTTTGGCAAAAAAGGCAGCCAAAAGGATTTTCGCTTGCATCCCTAACGCGACTTCGTAGCCATGAATTATCCCTTATGAAACTTCTGCTTCAATAAAGCATTTAAAAATATCACTGTAAGGATAATTCCAAAACCTACATAAAAGGTAACAGACAAATCCTTGTTTTCATGAAATAAAATCCCAGCAAGGATAATACCATATACTCCTTCTAAATTTACAGTAAGGTTAATCGTATATGGCGAAAGATGCTTCATTAAATTAACAGAGGCAATAAATGGATAAACTGTACAAACGCCTGCTAAAATGGTAATCAATAAAATATCTTGATTGTTAATGGCAAAAAACTCGGTGGAGAAACTTCCGTTAAATAATAGGAAAATACTTAAACCAACCAAAGCCATCGTTAACTCTATAAATGATAACACAGGAGAGGAAATGGGTTGTTTTTGATCTTGAATTAAAACGCCATTCAATACACTAAATACGGAAGCGGTAAAAGCTGCTAAAATTCCTAATAAAATACCCATACCGTATTTTATCTCTACCGAAAAAATAAGACCAATAGCAACAATGATTATTAAGCCAATCACTAATTCGTACCAAATAAATTTACGTTTATAAATTAAAGGCTCGGTAATGGCTGTAAATAAAGTTCCTGTGCTAAAAGCAGCCATGGTTACAGATACATTAGAAACTTTGATAGCGCCATAAAAACACAACCAATGCACACAAATAATAAGTCCAATGGCAGTGAGTTGCCACAGTTTTTTTAAGGAAACTAATAAATTGGCTTTGATATAGATGAGGTAAAACGTCATTAAAAAAATAGTAATCGCAATTCTAAACCAAACTAATTGCAAAGCATCTGCACTGATACCTTTACCAAGTATGGGCGACCAGCCCCAAATAAACACAATAAAGTGTAATAAAAAATGATGTTTACTAACGTTTTTAAGCACGCGTAAATGTAAGGTTTGTAATTTGAATACAAAGCTAATATCTCCATTTTGTTATCGTCAGTTACTGCTGAATAATTTTAAATGTTTTAAAAGTAGCTTCACTTTCTATTTTCAAAAAATAGATTCCTTGACTTTCATTACTTAAATCAACTTTAATAGTTTTTCCAGTTACATTATTTTTTTGCTGAATAATCTTACCATCAATTGATGAAAGCATATAATTAATGATGTTCATGCTCTGAGAAGTTGTAATAGTAAATTCATCATTGGTTGGGTTTGGAGATCATGCTATTGCTAAAAAGCAAAGGAAAGCTGGAGGAGGTATTATTACAGTGGCGGTTAAAGGCGGTTGCGAAGCAGCAAAAAAGTTTTTAGATTCATTAAAAATGATAAAAATATCTCCTAACTTAGGGGATGCTAGAAGTATTGTTACTCATCCTGCTTCTTCTACACATTGTAAGTTAAGTGAAGCAGAACGATTAAGTGTTGGAATAACTCCAGGATTAATAAGAGTATCGATAGGACTAGAAAATAAAGATGATATTTTAAAAGATTTGTTACAAGCACTGGAAAACTAAAATGAGTAAGTCACTAGATTACCTTGATGAATTAGAATCAGAAGCAATTTATATTCTGAGAGAGGTAGCGGGTCAGTTTGAAAGACCAGCATTACTCTTTAGTGGCGGAAAAGATAGTATTTGTTTAGTGCATTTAGCTTTAAAAGCGTTTCGACCTTGTAAGTTTCCTTTTCCATTAGTACATATTGATACAGGTCATAACTTTCCTGAAACTATTATTTATAGAGATAATTTAGTGAAAAGCATTAACGAAAAATTAGTTGTTCGATATGTGCTTGATACTATTGAAAAAAAGAAATTGCAAGATGGTAAAGGGAAATTTCCTACCAGAAATTCTTTACAAACATATACCTTGTTAGATGTGATTGAAGAGTTTGAGTTTGATGCTTGTATAGGAGGTGCGCGAAGAGATGAGGAAAAGGCTAGGGCTAAGGAAAGAATTTTTTCAGTAAGAGATGAATTTGGACAATGGGATCCAAAGATGCAACGCCCCGAATTATGGAACATCTATAATGGTAAAATTAATAAGGGAGAAAATATTAGAGTGTTTCCTATTAGTAATTGGACTGAGTTAGATGTTTGGAATTATATTAAAAGAGAAAACATTCAATTACCTTCTATTTATTTCACTCATTCTCGAGAGTGTATTTTAACTGAAAATGGTCAGTTAATGAATACCAATGAGTTTGTTCAACGTGAAGAGAAAGATGTGATAGTTCAAAAAAATGTAAGATACCGAACTGTTGGAGATATGACTTGTACTGCTGCTATTGAAAGCGAAGCTTATACCGTTGATGATATTATTAAAGAATTATTAGAAACTAAAATTAGTGAACGTGGTGCTACTCGAATGGATGATAGAATAAGCGAAGCGGCAATGGAGGATAGAAAGAAAGGGGGGTATTTTTAGATGATGCAATTACTAAGATTTTTTACAGCAGGTAACGTCGATGATGGCAAAAGCACATTGATTGGTCGTTTGTTATACGATAGCAATTCTATCTCAACAGATATTATTGAAACCTTAACTCGCCAGAGTAAAACAACAGGAACGAATACAGAAATTGATTTGGCCTTATTAACGGATGGTCTTAGAGCGGAGCGGGAGCAGGGTATTACGATTGATGTGGCTTATAAATATTTTAGTACAGATAAACGCAAGTTTATTATTGCTGATACTCCAGGGCATATTCAATATACACGTAATATGTTTACTGGCGCATCTAATGCTAATCTAGCAATTATATTGGTAGATGCTCGTAATGGTATTACTGATCAAACTAAACGTCACAGTATTATCTCTGCCATTTTGGGAATGCCTCATGTATTGGTGTGCATTAATAAAATGGATTTGGTGGATTACTCAGAAGAGAAGTACAAACAAATTGAAAGTGATTATTTAACGTTTGCTAAACAATTGAATTTAAAAGATATTTCTTTTATTCCTGCAAGTGCATTGGCTGGAGATAACGTAGTGACTAAGTCTGATAAAATGTCTTGGTACAAAGGAAAACCTTTATTAGAGTTTTTAGAAACCATTGAAATTGTAGAAGCAAAACAAACAGATGTTTCTCGTTTTCAAGTGCAATATGTCATTCGTCCGCAAACGGATGACTTGCATGATTACCGGGGCTTTGCAGGTAGGGTAGTAAGTGGCTCTTATCAAAAAGGACAAAAAGTAACGGTACTACCTTCTGGTATTGAGACAACGATTGATAAAATAGAAGTGAATCAACAAGAAGTAGATTTAGCTGAAACTAATACACCAGTAGTATTACACTTAAAAGACGATGTAGATATTAGCAGAGGAAATTCAATTGTACCTACGGAGCATTTGCCTAAAACAGAAAAAGAAGTGACAGCTACGATTTGCTGGATGGATAATGCGACATATATACCTGGACAAAAGATTTTATTGCAACAAAATTCGTTTAGAACTAAAGCGGTAGTAAAAGAAGTAATTAGTAAAATTGATATTCATTCATTTTCTCAATTAGAGAGCGATGGAGCGATGAAGCTCAATGATATTTGTAAAGTGTTAATTAAAACTGCCGAACCTATTAGTTTTGATAGTTATGCTGATAACAGAAATTCGGGTTCTTTTATTTTAATTAATGAGAATACCAATAATACGATAGCAGCTGGGACAATTGATTAACAATGTCCTGCAGATTTCCCTAATATTCGCTGATTTTTTATTTGCGTTATATGCGAGATTAGCGGGAAAATATTTAATATTGTAATCCAAAACTCATAAATCATCATTCATAACTCATATCTAAATACAATGGAATTAATTACCACATACATTTGCAAAGAATTTGATATCGGCATCCATAATAATATGTTTGGAGGACGCTTAATTTCTTTGATTGATGATGCGTCTGGTTCTTATGCTGCACAATTGTGCGACACCCCCCGCATGGTAACTATTAAATTTGATGAATTAATGTTTAAGAAACCAGTTAAGGTTGGTGGCATTTTGAAAATTTATGGCAAGGTCATTAAATTTGGATCTACTTCCTTAGAGCTTTATATGGAAATTCGTAAGCATAACGTGTATACAGGTGAACAAGAAATTGTGACACATACTAATGTGAAATTTGTCCGTATTGATGAAGAAGGAAATGCTATTCCTATTTCGGAACGAGTAAAGATTCGTTACTACGAGCGTTTTAAGCGTTTTGGGAAAGGTTTATTATCTGCCGAAGAAACAGATATGGAAAAAGAAACGCATAAATTGAATTAAAAAAACAAAAAGAGGCTTTAGTATGACTAAAATCTCTTTCATTAGGAATTCTCTCGTCCTGAAATAGGTTGTCACCTAAACAACTTAAAAAATGGAAAAGCAAACAGAACACAAAAAGAAACGTAGTCAGCGAGATTACAGTTTATCCTTTAAATTACAGTTAATAGGAGAAT
>Ga0247843_1000233_pt1 | contig 133477 bp, 133 predicted proteins | sample LaCruzMarch2017__FD_192420 | JGI IMG/M metagenome (GOLD analysis project Ga0247843, IMG submission 192420) | Freshwater microbial communities from meromictic Lake La Cruz, Castile-La Mancha, Spain - LaCruzMarch2017_8m | ecosystem: Environmental > Aquatic > Freshwater > Lake | place: Spain...
GGGCCATGATCTTCGTACTCCTTTTTCGTTGGTTCGGTTTATCCGGGTTCTGACCCCAGTGTCCACCCTTTTTCGTCTATATGCAAATTAAGAGTCAGATAGTTTGAGTCTGCTTGACTCATAGTAGAAAACCAATGATTCAGCGGGTTTATTCCCGGAACGGTCGGCCGAAGCAGCGCGTCCAAGGCATATGCGCCGTACCAGTGCGAGTTGCAGTGCCAGTGCCGCCGCCCTGCTGGCCGGCATGCTGATCACTGTGTTGCTTGGCAGCGGGCAGCAGGCCGTCGCCGCCACGACCGCAGCCCCGGCCAGCACCAATGGCGTCGCCACCGCCGAAGCCGCCTACCGGGCAGTGAGCGACTTTCGAGTTCAATCCCGCCAGGACCTCAGCGGGTTCCTCACCAAATACGGTGGCCGGCTGACCGCCGAGCAAAATGCGCGCGCCAAGGCTTTAGCCGCGCAGGCAGACATGACCCTGGCTCAACTCGAGGCCAAGACCCGCACCACCCGATCACTCGCGCGAGCCGGGGCCAGTTCGGCCCGAATCCGGCGAGCCGCAGTCGATGCGAACGTGGCCTACGAGGCGGCAGCTGCCGCGACCACCGCCGCCCTAGCCGAGTTCCAGCCGCTACTGCAAGGCAAACTCTCGTTATTCGAAGGATTTCAGGCCAAGCTTGATTTAGATACATCGTTGCGTGACTTTGCAGACGTGGGCGCCGCGGTGAAGGCGGTCCGGCCCTAGGAGCAATTTGGTGCCAAAAGCGACCAAGTCGGGCAAATCGATTGACGGGAAAGGCCCATGCCCCAACAATCAACCTAGGTGATTTCTTGATCCTAGAGATTTCGCGAGGCGATAAGGAGTACTTCCAATGGTTACCTATCAGTACAACTGTGTTATCGACGGACCTACCGACGTGAACCGGCCCATGGGTGCGGCCACGGAGACCATCGAATGCCCGGTCTGCAACCAACAAGCACAAAGAGTTTTCTCGATGCCACAGGTTTCGGCGGTTGATCAAAAGCGGATGAAACTCATTGACTCAACCAAGGCGACCAGCGACCGTCCAGAAGTCGTGACTTCAATACCCAATGATGGTCGGCGTAAGAAACAGCCCATGGCTCCGAATAATCCGCTCCTGCAAAAACTACCAAGACCATAGGCAAAAAAGTACGGGCCCCCGATTGGGGGCCCGTACTTTTCCATTCTTGAGGGTTACCAGGGGTACGGAGCCCACTTGCCTTCTACGTGATCTGCCCATCGCGACATCGGCACATCCATGCCACCTGAAGCGACACTCCCCTTGACCTGGGTCGGGCCACTTGCACTTGGCGCGATATCCATGTCAAAGATTGCCTTCGGGATGTAGACCGTCGAGCAGGCATTCGGGATGTCGACGACGCCCGAAAGGCGTCCTTCTACCGGCGCGGTGCCCAAGATCATGTAGGCCTGAATCGCCGTGTACCCGAACTTCATCAAATAGTCGATCGCGTGCAGGTTTGCCCGCTGGTAGGCAAGGAATGAATCCAAGTACTTCTGCTCACCATCCAAGGTCACCGAGGTGCCCGAGAAAGCCAGCCATTCGCTGTACTGCGGATCGGTATTCCCCGGCATGAAGATGGCATTCTCGGAGACACCGTACTTCTCCATGCCACCCTTGATGATGTCAACTCCTAGATCCAAGAACCCGCCCATCTCGATGGCCCCGCAGAAGGTGATTTCACCGTCACCCTGTGAGAAGTGGAGGTCACCAAAGGACAAATTCGCTCCATCAACAAACACCGGGTAGAAGACCCGGGTGCCCTTGGTGAAGTTCTTGATGTCCTGGTTGCCGCCGTTCTCACGTGGTGGTGCGGTACGTGCAGCCTCACCCGCAACGCGGTCATAGTCAGCGCCCTTTAGCTTGCCCAGGATTGCGCTGTCCGGATTCGGTGGCAGTGCCAGTGGGGGAACCCGGGTCGGGTTCGTTGCGATAAGTGCCTTCTCCCGCTTTGTCCACTTGGCGAGCAACTCAGCTGACGGGGCAGTGCCCATGAGGCCTGGGTGGAAGATCCCGGTGTAAGAGACACCTGGGATGTGGCGTGATGTTGCCTTGCCACCCCGGAAGTCCCAGATCGCCTTGTAGGCATCCGGGAACTGATCGACGAGGAATCCGCCGCCATTTTCCAACGGGAAAACACCGGTGTAGCCCCAGCCCTCGCCGGAGATACCGTCGCGGTTCTCGACGAGACGATCACCATCTGGATCACCACATGGGCCGCCGTCGAGAATGTCGACCACGAGTAGGTCACCTGGCTTTGCGCCCTCAACCCGAAACGGGCCCGAGAGTACGTGCACGCCGGCAAGCGGCGCATCGCGCACATCGTCCGCCGAGTCATTGTTGCGAATGGCGCCGTCGAACCACTCACGGCAATCTGCGTGGAAGCTGTCACCTGGCTGCACCGTCACGTTGTGCGGGATATCAGGATGCCAACGGTTGTGACCGACGTGCTTTTGATTCGTGAACGACTTTTTGTTGTCAAGCGGGAATAGATTCTTTGGCATTAGCACTCCGATTCATTGATGGGGGAAAAATCACTTACTTAAACCGCCGCGATGCTTAGGCTGTTGCTGGTGCCCGCATCTTCAGGTACAGAGCCGCAAAAACGACAACACCAAATACCGCCAAGATAACGGCAAGCGTGTTCGCATTGATGTCAGCTATGCGTCCGGTCAGGATTAAAAATGCCGGGAGCAATCCCGTCACGAATCCCTGAACTGCAGCAACCGATCCGGTGTATCTACCAATACCGTCGCGCTTACGCGCTAGGAGTATGTAGAACAACAACCAGAGGAAGGCCCAGTAAAGCCAGATAACGCCGAACACTGGATCTCCCGCGTTGAATGAAACCAACGAGTAGATAACCGCTGCAATTGCCACATAGATGGAAAACATTCCCAGGCCGGTGCCATCGAGGTCCCACATCAGGTTGCAAGCTACGTACAAATACGTGAAACCGAAGAGATAAAGACCTGATGCACCCAAGATTGTTGTCATGTCGCCGTCTGCATTGATGATCAAATACGTTGGCGTGACAACTTGCAGAAGTCCAACAAAAATATTAAGCGGTGCTGCAGATTTACTGTCAATCCAGCCGAGCAACATCGTCCCATTTAGGAAGAGAATTGCGCCGACATAGAGCAATCCAACTGCGCCCATATGCGCCACCTTTCATGTGCACGCTGCTAACCCCCCAATTAGCGGGCAGCGTGCGCGTCGATTCGCCTTATCGGGCACTTTCCTCCTGCGATTGCATTGAGTCAATCGGAATAGGGATATTGGTGAATGTTTTTTGCCCGTCCCCTAGCATGACCAGTCAAGGCCGCATCTACTCCTGGCGAAAGGATGGCTTAAGTGGCGCACCGAGTAAGACCGTGGGCGCTGGCGGCCGGCCAAGAGCTACTGGATCAACTACCGGCAGACGAGCGCCTCATCCTCCCGGCGCTGCAGGCGGTGCAGCAGGGTTTTGGCTATGTGCCAACCGATGCGGTAGCGCTAATCGCCAACTCACTTAATGTTTCAGTGGCCGATGTGCACGGAGTCCTCACCTACTACCACGAACTTCGCACCACGGCGCCCGCACCACTAACTGTCTCGATCTGCGTTGCTGAAGCCTGCCAAGCCACGGGAGCACGCGAGTTAATTGCGCACGTTAGTGCGAACCTCGCTCCGGTAGGTGGCAGATCCGACGACGGCCAAGTGGATGTGGTCGAAGTTTTCTGTCTGGGTAACTGCGCACTCGGCCCAGCTGCGCTAATCAATGAGCGGCTAGTCGGGCGGCTTACACCTAAGTCACTTGAATCAGCACTTTCCGATTCGCGGGCAGCACTATGACAACCACCATTTACGTACCGATTGACAGTGCGGCAACTTCTGTGGGCGCAAATGCAGTTGCCCAGGCGATTGCAGCCGAAGCTAGTAAACGTAATTTGGAAATCAAGTTGGTGCGCAACGGGTCACGGGGGCTGCTCTGGTTAGAGCCACTGGTTGAAGTCGCGACGGTTGAAGGCCGGGTCGGTTATGGCCCAGTGACCGCCGCCGATGTTGCTGCACTTTTCGATTCGGATTTCTTAACCGGGGCAGCTAGCGCTTATTCTGTTGGCCTGGTCGATGAAATCCCATGGTTAGCCGATCAGCAGCGAGTGACCTTCGCGCGCGTTGGTGTTATCGATCCCCTCGATATCAAAGACTATGAGGCGCACGGTGGTCTCGCAGGCCTGCGCACCGCCATTGCACTCGATCAGTCCGCCATAGTTGAAGAGGTACTTGCATCTGGCTTACGCGGTCGCGGTGGAGCTGGGTTCCCCGCCGGCATCAAATGGCGCACGGTGATGGAGACCAGCGCAGATCAAAAATATGTCTGCTGCAACGCCGATGAAGGTGACAGCGGAACCTTTGCCGACCGCATGTTGATGGAGGGCGATCCATTCACTCTTATCGAAGGTATGACTATCGCTGGCATTGCCGGTGGGGCAACCAAAGGCTTGATCTACATCAGGTCCGAGTATCCGGATGCAATTGCCACTATGAGAGCAGCACTACTGATTGCCAGAGATTTTGGCCTGCTCGGTGACGATGTACTCGGGAGCGGTAACGCTTTCGACATCTCAGTGCGGGTTGGCGCCGGCTCGTACGTCTGCGGTGAAGAAACCGCAATGCTCGAAAGCCTTGAGGGCAAACGCGGAATGGTGCGCGCCAAGCCGCCGATCCCAGCCTTGCACGGGCTTTTCGGTGCGCCCACCATCGTCAACAATGTGTTGACCTTGGGCACCGTGCCGATGATCTTGGCCCAAGGCGCCGCCGCCTATCAAGCCCTTGGCGCTGACCGCTCTCGAGGCACCCAGGTGTTCCAACTCGCCGGCAATATCGCTCGGGGTGGGATCGTCGAGCGAGCATTCGGGATCAGCCTCCAGGAGCTGGTTGAGTCGTACGGCGGCGGCACCCGCTCTGGGCGACCGGTGCGATCGGTTCAGGTGGGCGGTCCACTAGGTGCCTACTTCCCGGCGGGTGCCCTCGATGTCGCGATGGATTATGAAGCCCTCATCGCCGCCGGCGGCATGCTTGGGCACGGCGGGATCGTGGTCTTCGACGACAGTGTTGATATGGCCCAGCAAGCAAGGTTCGCCATGGAGTTCTGCGCGAAGGAGTCATGCGGCAAGTGCACGCCGTGTCGCGTGGGATCGGTGCGCGGAACAGAAGTAATCGACAAGATCGTCAACAATATCGATCGGACCGAGAATCTCGAACTACTCAACGATTTGTGCGACCTGATGACCGATGGTTCACTATGTGCTATGGGCGGCTTGACCCCGATGCCGGTACTAAGTGCGCTTCGCCAATTCCCGGAGGATTTCCAGCGATGACCATTATGCGCGAGCACGACTACGGTACCCCGGCCAAAGTGGGGAGCGAAACAATCACCGTCAGCGTCGATGGCCATGATGTTTGTGTACCCGCGGGCACCTCGGTTCTACGCGCGGCCAGTGAAGCAGGGATCCCGATACCAAAGCTCTGCGCAACCGACTCGCTCGAGCCATTTGGGTCATGCCGCCTTTGCCTTGTCGAGATCGATGGCAAGAAAGGCACCCCGGCCTCCTGCACCACCCCGTGTGAGCCCGGCATGGTGGTGCACACCACTTCACCCAAACTCGATCGGCTGCGGCGGGGGGTGATGGAGCTGTACATCTCCGACCATCCACTCGACTGCCTTACTTGCCCGGCAAATGGTGACTGCGAACTACAAGATATGGCCGGGGTGGTCGGGCTGCGCGAAGTTCGTTACGGGTATGCCGGTGAGAACCACCTTGATGCGCCAACCGACGACAGCAATCCGTACTTCTCCTTCGACGAGAGCAAGTGCATTGTCTGCAGCCGATGCGTGCGGGCGTGCAGTGAAGTCCAAGGCACCTTCGCGCTGACCATTGAGGGGCGCGGATTCAACTCCAAAGTCAGCCCGGGTGGCCTTAGCTTCCTAGATAGTGAGTGTGTCTCCTGTGGTGCCTGCGTGCAGGCCTGCCCGACATCAACCCTGCAAGAAAAAGCGGTGATCGAGCTCGGCACTCCCACCCGCACCGTGCTGACCACCTGCGCTTACTGCGGTGTTGGGTGCACGTTCAAAGCCGAGATGCGCGGTGACGAATTAGTTCGCATGGTGCCCTATAAGGATGGGGGCGCGAACGAAGGTCACTCCTGCGTCAAGGGTCGCTTCGCCTTCGGCTACACCACGCACCCCGATCGAATTCTCAAGCCAATGATTAGAGAAGCCATCACCGACCCTTGGCGCGAAGTCCCATGGGAGGAGGCGATTGGCTACGCAGCCAAGCGGCTCATCGAGATTCAGAGCGAATACGGTGTCGACAGCATCGGTGGTATCACCTCATCTAGGTGCACCAACGAGGATGTGTTTGTAGTCCAAAAGCTCGTGCGAGCAGGTTTCGGAAACAACAATGTGGATACCTGCGCTCGGGTCTGCCACTCACCTACTGGATACGGGCTTAGCAAGACCTTTGGCACCTCGGCCGGAACACAGGACTTTAAGTCAGTTGAGAAATCCGACGTGATCTTGGTAATTGGTGCCAACCCGACCGAAGCGCATCCGGTATTTGGGTCCCGGATGAAGCGCCGCCTGCGCGCCGGTGCGAAACTGATTGTCATTGATCCGTGCCGCACCGATTTGGTTCGTTCACCACATATCGAGGCCGACTACCACCTCCAGTTGCAGCCGGGCACCAACGTTGCGGTCATCAATGCGCTCGCTCATGTCATCTTGACCGAGGGACTCCATGACAAAGCATTCGTGGCTGCGCGCTGTGATGACGAATCTTTCCAGGCGTGGGAGGAGTTCATTAGGCTCCCCAGCAACAGCCCGGAAGCAGTGGCCACCGAATCCGGGGTGCCGGCTGAAGATCTTAGAAGTGCGGCCCGCCTCTACGCCGCTGGCCCGAACTCCGCCATCTACTACGGCCTCGGGGTCACCGAGCACAGCCAAGGCTCAACCATGGTCATCGGCATGGCCAATTTGGCCATGCTCACCGGAAGTATTGGTCGCGAGGGAGTTGGGGTTAACCCACTGCGTGGGCAGAACAATGTGCAGGGCTCGTGTGACATGGGCTCCTTCCCCCACGAGTACTCCGGCTACCGGCATGTATCGGATGATGCGGTGCGTCAGCAATTCGAGTCACTTTGGGGCCGCGAGTTGCAATCAGCACCCGGGCTGCGCATACCTAACATGCTTGATGCGGCGGTGGTCGGAAGTTTCCGTGGCATTTACATCCAAGGCGAGGACATCGCTCAGTCTGATCCAAACACCACGCATGTGACGAATGCGCTGGCCGCAATGGACTTAGTCATCGTGCAGGATCTGTTCCTAAACGAAACGTCGGCCTACGCTCATGTCTTCTTACCCGGAACTTCATTCTTAGAAAAGGACGGCACTTTCACCAACGCCGAGCGCCGCATAAATCGAGTGCGCCCAATCATGGCTAGTCGAACAGGTAAGTCCGAATGGGAAGTAACCTGTGACCTGGCAAAAGCCCTCGGCTACCCAATGCACTACGACGATGCCTCGCAAATTATGGATGAAATCGCACAGGTCACCCCAACTTTCGCCGGTGTCTCCTTCAAGAAGCTCGATGAGCTGGGCAGTATCCAATGGCCATGCAACAGCGCGCATCCAGAGGGCACGCCGACTATGCATATCGGTGAGTTCACCCGAGGTGAAGGCCGTTTCATTGAAACCCCCTACGTACCAACCCCTGAGCGGTCAACTCGGCGCTACCCGCTGCTCCTCACCACCGGTCGTGCAGTCAGCCAGTACAACGTGGGGGCGCAAACAAGGCGGACCGCAAATGTGATCTGGCAATCTGAGGATGTCCTGGATATTCATGAAGCCGATGCACAGCTGCGTGGGGTTGCTGATGGCTCCTGGGTTGAGCTTGCCAGCCGCGTTGGCAAGACGAGGATGCGAGCACGCATCTCCGAGCGCGTGCCCCCCGGCGTCGTTTACACGACCTTTCACTTCCCGGTGAGCGGTGCCAATGTCGTGACCACCGAGTACTCGGACTGGGCGACCAACTGCCCGGAATACAAAGTCACCGCCGTCGAGGTGCGGCCTACCCTTCAGGCCGGCGGGGCGGCATCGGCCCAAGATCTAGGCCTCGAAGAGGTCCGCGTTGAGGTGCACGAGGATGCCACCGCAACTTTGGTACGTATGGCAAATGAGATCACCTCAAATTGCAGCCACCTGCACCAACTTGCCGCCATCGAAGCCGTGGCCACCCATCTGCGGATGTATTGGACCCCGCAGATGATCGCTGACCTAACCGCCCATGCGGTGGCCCACCCCGAAGACCTGCAGGATGTGGCATTGGTCGCACTCGGGGAACTACCCGCAGCCATGGCCACCTGATTCGACTACGCTCAGGCTCTAGCATCGCTTTGGCAGCATCTTGAGTTGATTCACGTCTGCATGGAGGTACCGTGCTTCTTCGCGCCGTAATCGGGGTGCTTCTCACCGTAATTTTGCTTGGCCTCGCGGCGAAGCGTGGGCTCTTTCTCTTCACCTTGGTGCGCACCGGCAATCCAGCCGTTGGCCGCACCCAGAACGCACCTAAGCGAGTCGAGGCCGAGGCCACCGAGGTACTGGGGCAGCGCAAATTACTTAAGTGGGCGGTGCCTGGTATCGCGCACGTTTTCGCCTTCTGGGGCTTCTTGGTCCTTGGCCTGACGATATTGGAGGCCTACGGCGCCCTGTTCATCGCGGACTTTGGGATTCCCGTTGTCGGGCGTTGGGCGATCATTGGCTTCCTTGAGGATCTCTTTGGCGTACTTGTTCTAATCGGCATCGGCTTATTCGCGATCATTCGACTTACCAACAACCCCGCCAAGGAAGGTCGTTCATCACGGTTCTTCGGCAGCCATACCAAGGGCGCTTGGCTCATTTTATTCATGATCTTCAACGTGGTCTGGACCTTGTTCCTCTACCGAGGCGCGCAAGCGGCACTTGGCAACCTCCCGTTTGAAAGTGGGGCCTTCTTCTCCGACTGGATCGGCACCTGGTTCTCGGGATTGAGCGAGGAGACCCTGGTCATCATCGAGACCGTTGGCATCTGGTTGCAAATCGGTGTCGTGCTCGTCTTCTTGCTGATCGTGCTGTACTCCAAGCACCTGCATATCGCGACGGCACCGGTGAACGTCTACACCTCGCGCCGCCCCGATGCCCTCGGCCCATTGCTGCCTATCTACTACCAAGGTGCGCCGGTCAATTTCGAGGATCCGCCCGATGATGCGCTGTTTGGCAAAGGCCACATCTCAGACTTCACTTGGAAGAACTACATCGACTTCATGGCCTGCACCGAATGTGGTCGGTGCCAGTCACAGTGTCCGGCTTGGAATACCGGCAAGCCGCTCAGCCCCAAACTCCTGATCATGGATTTGCGCGAGAACCTCTTCGCATCGGCTCCTTATCTCGAGGCCGGGCGCCTGTTCAGTAAATATCAGGGGAAGGTGGCCGAGCCGGGTGAGTTGCTGCCCGAAGCCCTCGCCTATGTATCACCCGAGGTTCAAGGGGAAGTGCAGCGGCCGTTTATTGGCTCGCGCGAAGGCAGCGAGCACTCCGGTGATGATGGCTACACCTTCGACGGCCACCGCACCACCGGCCTTGACCTGCCAATAATCGACGAGGCCGCGCTTTGGAGTTGCACGATGTGCGGGGCCTGCGTCAATCAGTGCCCGGTCGATATTGAGCATATTGACCATATCGCCGACATGCGTCGCAATCAGGTCATGATCGCAACTGAGTTTCCAAGCGAGCTCAACGGGATGTTCAAGAACATCGAGGCCAAGGGTAACCCGTGGGGCATGAATGCCGCTGATCGAAACGGCTGGATCACCGAGGTTGACTTCGAGGTCAATATCTTCGGGGGCAATGGCGAGGATGTCATCCCCGAGGACGTCGACTACCTATTTTGGGTCGGCTGCGCGGGCGCCTTCGAAGATCGAGCCAAGCGCACCACCAAAGCGGTTGCAGAGTTGCTGCATATCGCTGGGGTGAACTTCATGGTGCTAGGTGAAGGCGAAACTTGCACCGGTGATCCGGCACGCCGAGCAGGTAATGAATTCCTCTTCCAGATGCAGGGCATGCAAAATGTCGAGGTACTAAACGAGATCAAGGCGAAGAAAATCGTCGTTACCTGCCCCCACTGCTTAAACACCCTCAAGCGCGAGTATCCGCAACTTGGTGGCAACTACGAAGTAGTTCACCACACGCAGTTGCTCAATGATCTGGTCAAGGCCGGTCGCTTGACACCCGTCAGCAAGATCGAAGAGAAAGTCACCTACCACGATCCGTGCTATCTGGGTCGTCATAACAAGGTATATGTGCCACCGCGCGACCTAATTGATGCCACCGGCGTTGACAGAGTCGAGATGGAACGCCATGGCGATAAGTCCTTCTGCTGCGGCGCCGGTGGTGCCCGCATGTGGATGGAAGAAAAGATCGGTACCAAGGTGAACATGAATCGCGGTGATGAGGCCATCGCGACCGGGGCCGCCAAGATTGCCGTTGCCTGTCCGTTCTGTTCCGTGATGCTCAATGACGCAGTGACCACCCGGCAGCAAGAAGGTGGCGCTCTTGGCGTGGAGGTTGTCGACGTTGCGACGCTGCTGCTGTCAGCAAGTAAGGGCTAGCTGCAACTATCCAGCTTTAACCCGGGCTTCGAAATCCGCTTCAACTGACGTCTCGACGTGATCCTCGTGCGGCACTAAGCGCAAGTCGACATCTAATGCCACTAATAGCCGGGTTAGTGTCGCGGTGGTAGGTGAGGTTAATCCGCTTTCAATTCGACTTATTTCGCACTGGGTGACCCCGGAAATTCGAGTCAGGGCCGCCTGAGTCAGGTGGCGTGCCTTTCGCGCATGGGCCAATTCCGCGCACAGGCCCAGGGCTTTCGCGCGCGCGCGGTGATCAAGTAGCTCAGCAGGTGACATGCCGTCCTCAACTTCAGCTACGAAACTTCGCCAACTAGGTGCCATAACCCCTCCCTGATTATACAGAAATCTATATATTATCAGATGTTTCTTTGTTGTCCAAATTCCCGAAGCCGACCCCGTGCGGTCACGATTTCGCGTTGTTGGCGTCGCTTACTTGGGTCGCGCCCTTTGTCATAGCCACCCAATATGAGAACCTGCCGACTCCCATGAAAATGCACGAAGACCCGCAAGCGAGCCTCCTGCCCAACGCCCGAAAGTCGCCCACGAATTCGTAACTCAACGAGTCCACTTCCCAATGACTTGAGCAATGGCGTCTCCAATAACATCGGGCCTCTCACCTCAACGGTTTCTGCGACGAAACTAGCAACCAATTCACGTTTTGCAGGCGATAGTTCGTTCAGCCATCTGCCCACAGGGACACGCCCATACTCATCAACATAGAAGGAGATTGTTCAGGTCACGCGTTAAGAATCAGCGAGCCTTCACCAACTCACCAGCACCAATGTTCGGGCTGTGGATGGCTAGTCGCTAAACGTCAGTGCGGTGGAACTTCGCAAATGACCGACTAGCTGTCGGCCCGCGCTGGCCTTGATACCGCGAGCCATATTTCTCGGAGCCGTACGGGTGCTCCGCCGGGCTAGAGAGTCGGAACAAGCACAGCTGGCCGATCTTCATGCCGGGATACAACATGATCGGCAAGGTCGCGACATTGGAAAGTTCAAGGGTGACATGGCCGGAGAACCCTGGGTCAATGAACCCAGCCGTGGAATGGGTCAGCAGACCGAGGCGGCCAAGTGACGACTTGCCTTCTAGCCGCCCGGCGATGTCATCCGGCAATGTCACAACCTCGTAGGTTGACCCAAGGACGAACTCACCGGGGTGCAAGATGAATGGATCATTACCTTCGGGCTCAATCAATCGTGTTAGCTCTGGTTGCTCGATGCTGGGATCAATATGCGGGTAGCGATGATTCTCAAAAACCCGGAAGAGGCGATCAAGGCGCACGTCGATACTGGATGGCTGAATCATTCCCGGATCAAAGGGCTCGATGGCCACGCGAGCGGCGGCTATCTCAGCCTTGATATCCCGATCCGAAAGAAGCACCCGCGAAGGGTACCAACACCTGGCACTACCTGGTGAGTTGATCTAGCTGTCGAATGCCGATAGGTCATCTGGGGCGTCGGCGGCGCAGGCCTCAAGGGCGGCCAGCGGCACAATTGACAGCGCCTGCTCATTGGTTGCCCGTAGTAACACCGGCGACGAAACACCGGCTTCGTAGGACTGCAGCCACCGCCCCGCGCATACCGCCCACCGATCCCCGGCGGTAAGGCCCGGGAAGCCGTACTGGGGCACCGGGGTGCTGAGGTCATTACCTATTGCCTGTTGATGCTCGAGAAACTCAGTGGTAACCACCACGCAGACGGTATGTGAGCCAAGATCATCGGGCCCCGTGTTGCAAAAGCCATCACGGTAGAACCCGGTTAACGGCTCAAGACTGCAAATCTCTAGATCGGACCCAAGCACATTGTGTTGCCCCATGACTGAAAACTACCGCGTTAAGCGATTATTCGCTGACGATTTCGGCGGGGACACCGAGCATCACATCAGGCCTCGGCAAGTTCACCAGGTAAATCGTAGCAAGGACCATGAGCACTAAGCCAAGGCCGATCAACCCATACCGCAGGGAAACCATCGTGAAAGTGCTACCAATCCCGACGAGGAACAAGACGCCGGCTAGCAGCACCGTGAGTCGAATGTATTTATCGGACATGATCCCCAGTTCTACCCCTTCGAGATGACTTGCCTCCGCCTTTGCCTTCAAGACATTGCTCTCATCAATTAGCGGTCGCGTGTACTCCGCCATGTCGAATGGGGTCGCAGGTGCATCGAAATTTGTCTCGGGATTGGTTGCCAGCCACGCCCTAAAGGCGATTTCTAGATCGGGTTGAAATCGCTGCTCCGCGAACGCGATTGCGCTCGAGTCACCTGACGTCTTCGCCTGCAACCAGGCAAAGAAAGCGGACTCGTCGAAATTCTGTTCTTCATTGGATTCAATTGCCTTGGCGGCCGCATCGGTATCGGCAATCGACGATTCCGCAAAGGCCACTCGGGATTCAGTTCCATAGGCAGCAGCCGCGAACCCCGACCACGCCGCCATCACTGTCACAATGGCCAGCAGAACTGCTTCCGCAATCTGCACGATGCGCCAGTGCCCGGCCGGCTGCCCGTGCGCATTGGTGTGCTGTTGGTGCCGGTGGGCCTCGCGTGCCACCTCAACCGGCGACAGTGACTCTCCCATTGCTACCCCAGCCCTTAGTGATTCCGATGCTGCACGACCAAGTTGCCTTGCCAATTATGCTACCGACTATGTCGACCAGTGAGTCCGCCATCAATCCGGCCGAGGAGGCGCCCGCGCCCGGGCCCGCGGATCGCCTGCGCGAGCGGCTTACCCACGGCCGCGGCCGCTACTCGGTAATCGCCGGCACCTTGACTATCTGGGTGATGGACACATTGCTATCGCGGCGCTTGGAGATGAGCGGAGCCGTAACCGGATCAACGGCCGATGTTGTTCGCACCTTGGAGACCGCGAGCACCGTTTTGTTCGTCTTTACATCCATCGGAATAATCGTCGCCCTGCTGAAACCTTATCCCCGAGCCCTTTTCCCAATAGCCGCTATCTATTTAACGTTCTCGGTTGTTCAAGTCATCGCGAACGTCATCTCGATGTTGAGTACCGCCCATTCAACCTCGGGAGTCGGGCTGGGCAGCCTTTGGGATGTTGGCGCGGTTTACGCGATGAGTGTCACCGTGTTCATGTTCGTCTACCTACTTCTAGATTTAGCCACCCCCGGCGGCGCATTTGTCTGGCCAGCCCGTGACGGCCAACCCCCGCCCACACCTAACCTTTTCGACTACCTATTCATCTCACTCAACGTGAACTCAACCTACGGGCCGACCTCAGAAGCGGTCATGTCACGCCCCACCAAGCTCATCATGGCAATGCAGGTACTACTCGCCATCTTGATGCTCACCGTGCTTATCTCCCGGGCCGTCGCAGCGACCTCTTAGTCACTTGGAGCCGCGCCGGCCTGGCAGGTACGCTGGTGGCCTTCGCGGGCGTAGCTCAGTGGTAGAGCGCTAGCTTCCCAAGCTAGATATGCGGGTTCGATTCCCGTCGCCCGCTCAGAATGGGCGTGTGCTTCATATCGGTAGGAGCAATGCGACGTTGGCCGCTGCCGCCGCGTTAGCCAACTCCCGGTCAAGGGTTGCTAACGGAAGCCCCCGGTCCATAGCTAGCAGCAAGTAGCATGCGTCGCACGAGGTGAGCCCATGTTTTTGCGCCTCGAGTGCCAGCCGCTGAACCTGACTGCCAACAACATCGGTACGGATATCCAATTGATCGAGTCGTTCGCAAACACCTACCACGAACGCAGCGTCGACTCGTCCGGCCCGCATAGCAGTGCCGAAGGCATTGGCCATCTCCGCGTGTCATAACTCGGGAACGAGAACGAAACCGTTGGTCAAGAGAGAGTCGATCTTCGCTGCTGCCTCAGGGTCCCCGTCGTCGATCAACTCTCGGCCCGTCGCCTAGGCCGGCAGTCGGCGAACTCGCGCACCCAACTGGCGGATGGCAGCAACAGCGGCCGCCCGATCCTCGCGATCAGCCGCCTTGATGGGCGCTATGCGAGCGATGGGCCGACCATGCTTAGTGACAGTTACCTCTTTGCCTTCCATGACTTCCTCAAGGACCGCGGATAACTGGTTCTTAAGGCCGTAAATGCCGAAAGACCCGCCGGGGCTGACCGCGCTCATATATTCAGGCTAGTCTCTGGCCGGAAATACGTCACTGCTGGACAGCTCGTCATTGATCGGGCCCGCAGCGCCTTATAAGTTTCAAAAGACCCAGAAGAATCCACAAGGCGAAGCCACTCGAATTGACTACATCATGGGTTACGGCACCGGGCTGAGGGTGGTTGACTACGAGGTAGTCGTCTTCGGGCTATTGCGGTAGGCGCCGGAACACCGGGCGGGGCAGGGTCTTGAGCGCGGTCATGACAAAGCGCAGCGGACCCGGAGCGTAAACCGTGTTCTTTCCTCTTCGTAATCCCGAAACAACAATATTCGCGACCACATCGGGGTCGGTCGTCATCGGGGCTTCTGGCATCCCGGTTGTCATCTTCGTACGCACCATGCCGGGGCGGACAACAAGAACATTTGCCCCCGAGCCATGCAATGCGTCACCGAGGCCTTGGGCGAAGGCATCGAGACCAGCTTTCGTGGACCCATAGATGAAATTGGATCGCCGCGCGCGATCGCCCGCAACGCTTGAGAAGACTACAAGTGACCCGTGTCCTTGACCTTTCAATCGTGCTGCAACTCTTAAGCCCACGCTCACCGCGCCGGTGTAGTTTGTGGTTGCCACCTCCACCGCGAGATCGGGATTGGCCTCACCTTCGTCTTGGCTACCAAGAATCCCGAAAGCAAGTAGAACAATGTCAATGTCACCGGCATCGAAAACCTGATTAATCAGCACCGCGTGCTCCGTGGTGTTCTTGGCCTCAAAATCAATCGCTGAAACCCCTTGAATACCCGCACCGGTTAGCGCAGCGATTGCGGCATCGCGCGCGGGTGACGGCCTCCCCGCTAACACCACTCGCTTAAGGCGATTACGCGGTAAAGCCCGCACCGTGGCCAGAGCAATCTCGCTGGTGCCCCCTAGGACAAGTACCGACTGCGGATCACCGAGTGCATCGTTCACAGCGACAACCTCCTGGCTAGGTCTGACTTGAAAATACCTTTGGGGTCCATTTGATTGCGGGTCCGCTGCCACTGCGTGAGGAGCGGATAGGTACGCACAAACATTTCTGGTGACTGCCTCGAGTCTTTGGCGAGGTAAAGCCGGCCGCCCGCATTGGCAACTAACTCATCTAGTTCATCCAGCACCGCAGCCAGCCCGGGAATCCCCGCTGGCACATCAGCGGCTAGCGTCCAGCCCGGCTGCGGAAAGGAAAGTGGAGCTGGGTTGGCGGCACCAAATCGCTTTAGCACCGTCAAGAAGCTAGGTGCGCCGACGCCTTGCAGCTTGCGCAGCGCAATCCCAATGATTTCAGCGGCGCCATCGGGCACCACGAATTGATATTGCACGAAACCACCGGGGCCGTAAACCCGATTCCAGTCTTTGACGAAATCAAGGGGATGAAAGAACTCAGAAATTGGTTGCAGCGCACCCTGCTCGGACTTCGGCGCCTTGCGATACCAGGCCTCATTAAATGCCCGCACGGTGAACTTATTGAGCAGGCCGCCGGGGATCAATCCAGGTGCCGACGCTAACGCTTTCGGGCCGTAGTCCAGCGCGGTTGCGCGCTTTGCCACCGGCAGTTGGTCGACCGCTGCATGATCGCCTCTGGTCAATACGCCACGACCGGTTGCTGAGACACTGTCGATCCAGGCCACGCTGTAGCGATACTGCGAGTCACGTTCGATCATGCGAGCCATCACGTCATCGAGATCTGCGCAGCGCTCGGTATCAACGCTCATCATCGAGCTAGTTATCGGCAGCATTTTGAACGTTGCCTCAGTCATGACACCCGTTAGGCCCATCCCGCCGACGGTGGCCCAAAAACGCTCCCGCGTTTGCGGATCATCGGGGGTCAGTGACTGAGGTGCACCGCGTCCGTCAACGAGTTGAATTTCGCTCACATGACTGCCGAAACTACCTTCGACATGGTGATTCTTACCGTGAATATCGGCGGCAATGGCCCCGCCGACGGTGACATGCCGAGTGCCCGCTGTCACCGGGACGAAGAAGCCGGCGGGCACGGTGGCCAGCAAAAGGTCGTGGATGCTCGCACCGGCGCCGACCCGTACGCTGCCTGTGCTCGCAGTTAGGGCGATTGTCGACATGGCTGTTAGATCCAAGACGCTGGCGCCCCCGCTTTGTGCGGCGTCACCATATGAACGCCCCAAGCCGCGGGCCAACACCCCTCTCGGCCCGGATACCTTGATGCACTGCTGCACCTGCTCAACCGTGCTTACCGGAACCACTTTGGCCAATGAGGGGCTGGTGCGCCCCCACCCTGTAAGCAGTTGCTCGCCCTCGTCAAGGCGTAGCGGTGATTTGTTTGACATCACACGCCCAAGGCGCCGAGGCCAAATAGCACTAACCAGATCGCACCGATAGTGAGAAGTGCTTTGTCATGCAAGACCGCATCCTCCGGTGCCTCTGCCTGACCGCGATCGATCGCAACGCCGTAGCGCAAAATCGCAAGGACGAACGGGAGGACACTCCATTGCGCCCACGGCAAGGTCGACGGCGCCTGACCAACCTCAAATGCCCATAGGCAATACGCAACTATCGTTACCGCGGCGGCAATGCCCCACACGAAACGCAGGTAGCCAAGGGAATAGCCCTCTAAGCTCGCCCGCTTGGCTGTCTCACCGGCACCGGATCTATTCAGGTCGCGGTCTAGCTCACTGAACCTCTTGCCCGCCGCCATGAACAGTGAGCCGAACCCAGCAACGATTAAGAACCACTGCGATATCGGTAGGTTTGAGGCCACCCCACCGGCGATGGCCCGGAGCAAAAATCCCATTGCGAGTAATGCGAGCTCGATCACCGGCTCATGTTTAAGGAACAATGAATATGAAAGGGTGAAAACGAAGTAGATGGCAACTACGCCGGCGAGATCAGGCCTGATCCACCAAGCCAGTGTTAGTGCTGCCAGAGCCAAAATGACCGCGAAGACCGCCGCGATATTCGCGTTTAGGTCACCGGCCGCAATCGGGCGGTTGCGTTTCGTCGGATGATTGCGATCTGACTCGACATCCTTGATGTCGTTGATCAGGTACGTCGAACTTGAGATAAGACAAAAGGCAACAAACGCCCCCAGGGTCGGCACGATCACCGTTGCTAAGAAAAGTGAGCCCGCAGCCAACGGAGCAGCGAAGACCAGCACATTCTTCAGCCACTGGCGTGGCCGCATCGCCACAACTAGTGCCACGGGAAGTGTCCGGCCGCTATGCGTCGCGTTCAACACTTGCCCCCGGCTCTGAATCGCCAACAATTCGAGCGAGTTGCGGCACGACGAGGAACCAAGTAATCACGTGCATGATCGATAACCAGATGCGAGTTGACCAGATGACGTCAGCGGGTTGCATCAGCGGCGAGGCGAGCGTAAGCACGGCGATTAGGGTGCCGCCCCAATAAACAACGCGGCGGGCATTTCTTCGCCCCAACATCAAAGCTGAAAGCAGGGCCCCGGCCACCGCGGCAAGGAGCGGGGCGATTACCACCACTATCCACGGCACGACCTGCAGGGAGCCACCGAAGGCAGATTGCACCTCAAATGGCACCCCGAGCAGGCGCCCGATGCCATAGATGAACAGGCACAAGATGGCAGACCAGCCGCCGGTCAGGGCCGCCGCATAAAGCAAGAACCGCAGCGTGGGATTAGCCGACTTGGGCGGGGCGATCGGGGTCACCGATGCCATCCAGAAGCCGGTCATCCCCCCATTGTGGCGAATAACCCCGGCCCGCGACACCGCTGGGGATAATGCCGCCTGCACTTGCGCAAGTTACTCATCAGTAGCATCATTAGGTTACTGGCGGGTAACCTCGCCCGGGGGTCTGCTGTACCAACTAATCCGAGAAGTGAACTGCGGCAAAGGAGTGGGTCGGCCATGGGGCATTACAAGAGCAACCTTCGGGACCTGGAATTCAACCTTTTCGAGGTTTTCGGGGCCGGTGACCGCCTCGGCCAAGGCCCATTCGCTGATACCGATGCCGACACCGCACATGATGTCTTGCGCGAAGTCGAGCGGCTCGCCACCGGCGAACTTGCCGACTCCTTCGCCGACTCCGATCGCAACCCGCCGGTTTATGACCCAAGCACGAAGACCGTAACGATGCCCGAAAGTTTCAAGAAGGCATTTCGGTTGCTCATGGATGCACAGTGGTGGCGGCTAGATCTACCCGAGCACATGGGCGGCTCCGGTGCCCCGCCATCGCTGCGTTGGGCCGCTAGCGAACTGCTGCTCGGTTCAAATCCGGCCGCTTTCATGTATATGTCCGGTCCAGGCTTCGCCAGCATCCTTGACAGCATTGGCAACGCCGATCAAAAACGTGCTGCAACTTTCACGATTGACAAGGGCTGGGGTTCGACAATGGTGCTGACCGAGCCTGATGCCGGCTCAGATGTCGGTGCCGGTCGAGCCAAGGCCTTCGACAACGGCGACGGCACCTGGCGCATTGAGGGTGTCAAAAGGTTTATCTCATCGGCCGAGCACGACATGGTCGAGAACATCATGCACTTAGTGCTGGCTCGCCCCGAGGGCGCCGGCCCCGGCACGAAGGGACTCTCCCTTTTTCTCGTCCCGAAATTCCTTTTTGATTTCCAGACCGGTGAGCTTGGGGCCCGCAATGGTGTCTACACCACCAATGTCGAAAAGAAGATGGGCCTGAAAGTCTCAACCACCTGCGAACTGACGTTCAGCGAAAACGAGCCGGCAATTGGCTGGCTCATCGGTGATGTACATGACGGCATCGCCCAGATGTTCAAGGTCATTGAGTATGCGCGGATGATGGTCGGAACAAAAGCCATAGCGACGTTGTCAACCGGCTACTTGAACGCCCTCGATTACGCAAAGACACGCGTTCAAGGTGCTGACCTCACTCAGATGACCGATAAGTCCGCACCGCGCGTTACGATCGTGCACCACCCAGATGTTCGCCGGTCCCTGATGCTGCAGAAGTCATACGCCGAAGGGATGCGCGCCCTCATCGCCTACACCGCCTACTGGCAAGACTTAATCGAGATGGGCGAAGCCGGAGTCGAGGGAGTTGACCTCGACGGCGCCTTGCGAATGAATGATCTACTGCTGCCAATAGTCAAGGGTGTCGGCTCAGAACGCTCCTACGAAATGCTCGCGGTGTCGCTGCAAACCTACGGCGGGTCCGGGTATCTTCAGGACTACCCGGTTGAGCAGTACCTGCGCGACGCAAAGATCGACACCCTTTATGAAGGCACCACCGCCATTCAGGGGCTCGACTTCTTCTTCCGCAAAATGGTCCGCGACCAATTCAAGTCGATTTTCTACCTGGGTTCGCAGATCACCGAGACAGTAAAAGGTGATGAAGGCGCCGGCCAGTTGGCCACCGAACGCGAATTACTCGGCAAGGCCCTTGAAGATGTGCAGGCCATGATCGGCCTGCTCGGCCAGTGGGCCATGGCTTCGCAAACAGACGCCAAGGAGATCTACCGGGTCGGGTTGAACACCACGCGCCTGCTGATGACCACCGGCGATCTACTCATCGGCTGGCTGCTAATCCGGCAGGCCGAAGTCGCCACCCGCGCCCTGGAAGCAGGAGCCGTCGATCGTGATCGCACCTTCTATCTCGGCAAGATCGAAACGGCCAAGTGGTTCGCGCGCAATCGCCTGCCACTCCTCGCGGCCGAGCGTGCGGTTGCTGAGGCCACCACCCTTGAGGTCATGGAGCTTCCCGAGGAATCCTTCTAAGAGCGGTTAATTCCACCGCATCTCCTGCTGTCTCGCGTTCACTGCTCGACTCATAGGATCAGAGGATGAAGTTTTGGCGCCCGGTATTGATATTGGGCATAGGCGCCCTAGCGCTGCTGACTTACCTCGGTCCGGCCGGTGCCCACTCACAGTTGCTTTCGTCCGACCCAACTACTGGCTCAGTACTCGCCGCTGCACCCACTTCGGTGGTGCTCACATTCAATGAAGCGCTACTCGCGGAGACGGTCGCGATTGCCATCTCCGATAGCAGCGGAGCCGTTGTCAGCGGTACCGTCGCATCGGCGGTCGGCGCCGTCGTTACGATCCCCTGGCCCGCTGACTTAAGCCCAGACACCTATACGGTTTCCTATCGGGTTGTGTCCGCGGACGGACATCCCGTGACCGGGTCAATTGACTTCGCCTACGCCAGCGCTTCGCCGACGAAAACTCCGGTTACGGCGGCGCCCGCAGCCCCTGAGCAACCTTCGAATTTCCCTATCGGTGTGGTTGGTTTGATACTCGCCCTCGCGGCCACGATCACCGTCATCATTTTGGCCAGACGCGGGCGTAGATGACTAGAACTACCCTGCAGCGAAGCACCACCCGCCCACCATTGGGTTTTGGTGCCATTGCCCTGCTCGCTACGTCCTTGGTGGTACTCGCGGTCAGTGCCCTCGGCGTATCCCTAGTCGTTGCCGGCGGCGGCTACGAACCGCCGAGTGTTGGGCTACCTGATCCTGGCCCGCTGGTGGTCTGGGGTGTCCCGATACTTCGCCTGCTAACCGACATCGCCGCACTAGCGACTATCGGGTGGCTGCTAGCCGCCAGCATCTTGGACCCGACCGGCAAAGATGGGGTGATCTCACGCGTTGGCCGCGTTGATGCCCTCCGCGCATCAATAGCTGCACTGATCTGGTCCGTGCTGGCCCTCGTTCAAATGTTTTTTGTACTTGCGAATGTCCTCGGTATCACACTTAGCCAGGCTTTTGATCCGGCCGTCTTCGCGACCTATGCCAGCGATATCCCTGCCACCCGCGCCCTAATGGTCATGGCGCTGTTGGCTTTCGTCGTCGCTTTCGGCGCCTTTGTTACTTCGACCATCGGCGCTGAAGCCGGTTGGCTGCTCGTTGCCTTGGTCGCTGTTTCGCTGCCGGTCCTGGGCGGGCACGGTTCTGGCCTTGGCGACCACGCACTCGCCATCACCGCCGGTGTTGCGCACGTACTCGCCGCCGTGATTTGGATCGGCGGCCTGATGGCACTCGCCCTGCACGCTGTTAGGCGCGATGGTTCAGTGCAACGATCACTGCAGAGATTCTCGACAATCGCTCTAGTCGCGATCGTCCTACTAGCTGTTAGCGGGATCGCTAATGCATACACAAGAATTGACTCAATCGGTCAACTGTTCACAACTGGCTACGGTCAAGTTGTCCTCGCGAAAGCTCTGTTAATAGTTGGCCTTGGTCTTATTGGTTACCTGATGCGCCGACGAGTCATTGCCGGGGCGAGCAAGGCGTCTGGGGTTTCGATATTTGCCCGGATTGCCGCACTTGAGCTGACGATCATGGTCGTTTCCGTTGCCTTGGGCGTGAGCCTCGCATCGAGTGCACCGCCGCGACTACAGACCGGCTTTAACTCTTTTGGTGAGACCCTGCTCGGATTCGCCTACCCACCACCTCCCACCGTGTTGACCGTTGGCCTGGGCTTTCGACTCGAACCACTGTTCTTGACTTTGGGGATCGTTGGAGCGGCGCTTTATTGCATTGGCGTTGCTCGCCTGCGAGCCCGCGGCGACAAGTGGCCATGGGGTCGCCTTGTCGCGTGGCTGCTTGGCATCGGCATCATGATTTGGTGCACCAACGCGGGCATTGCCACCTATTCGCAGGTCTCGGTGGGACTGCACATGTTCCAGCACATGACCATGACGATGCTGGCACCGATCATGCTGGTACTCGGTGCACCAGCCACCCTCGCATTGCGGGCACTAAAACCCTCCCACGGTACCGAGCGAGGTCCGCGCGAGTGGCTTATGTGGTTCCTCCACAGTTGGATCACCCGCATTCTCACTAATCCGTTCTATGTGTTTTTTATCTACGTACTTGGCCTTTACGGCCTCTACATGACGCCACTATTCGGCTGGCTCATGGGCAGTCACGCCGGGCACGTCTTCATGCAACTTCACTTCCTCGCAGCCGGATATCTTTTCTACTGGGTACTCATCGGCATTGACCCGCGGCCTAAACCACTCCCGTATTGGGGTCGCTTATTAATGTTGATGCTGGCCTTGTCGGTGCATGGTTTCTTTGCGGTCGCGATGATGATGTCTTCGACCCCGCTGGCCACCGAGTGGTACGGGGTGGTCCAACCAGATTGGATAGTTGACCCCCTCCGCGACACCTTGATCGGGGCCCAAGTGGCCTGGGGGTTGTCTGAGGTGCCGACACTGATCGTCCTGATTGCCATAGCCGTCCAATGGTCCCGAAGCGACGACCGAGAGGCCAAGAGATCCGATCGCCAGGCCGATCGGGACGGCGACGCGGAGTTAAATGAATACAACGAGCGCTTTGCACGCTTGGCAGGGCAGGACAAACAGGGCTAATCTGCACGGATGCGCCGGCTTCTCATCACCACGATTGCACTCTTGGTGGTAGTCAGCCCGCACGCCAATGCTGCGCAACCAAGTGCACCGGAGTGGTTTCCGACGCAGTTGGCACACGTCGAGGGCTCCGATCAGGTGATCGTTGTCACCGCACCCAGGTGGACTTCGACCTCGGGCACACTGCGCGCGTTCGAACGTTCGACCACCGGAAATTGGGTGCAAGTTCTTGATGCGACTCCTGCCTTATTGGGCTATGGCGGGTTGGTGATCGCAGCAGATCGCAAGCAAGGTACCGGTAAGACACCAGCGGGTACCTTCGCTATCGAGACGGCATTCGGCCGGCTCGCAAACCCTGGCACGGCATTGCCCTACACCGAATTCGATCGCGGTGATGCGTGGACGTATGACCCAAAGCATCCAGCTACCTACAATCTTTTCCAAGATGCAGATGTGAGCTGGGATGGATACGGCAACTATGTCGAACGACTTTGGCAATATGGGATGCAATACAACTATGTGGCTGTACTTGACTTCAATCTGCCCAAGGGGCCGGTAACGGTTGGTGGCAATGGGATTCGTCGAACTTCACCGCCGGCCGACATCCGTCGCGGCGGCGGCATCTTCTTGCACGTGAGTAATGGCGATAAGACCGCCGGCTGTGTCGCGATCGCTGAACAGCGGCTGGCTCAGATCATGAAGTGGTTAGACCCAGCAAAAAAACCAATCATAGTTATCGGCACGATCGCCACTATCAAACAGATGTAGCAGTCAGCAAAAAGATGCAGCAGCCAGCTAACGCAACCTGATGTCACGGAGTACCGGGAACTGTGACCGCCAGGCCTTGGGAGTCTCGGGGTCGATTTCGACGTAGATGATTTCCTCATCGCCACCACCCCTGGCGACCACCGCACCTTTGGGGTCAATGACACAGGAGTGGCCACCAAGGGTGGTGCCCGGCTGGTCGCCAACTTCATTGCATGCAATTAGCCAAGCCTGGTTTTCAATTGCCCTGGCTTGGGTCAGCACATCCCAATGCTCTATCCGCGGGGTGGGCCAGCCTGAGGTAACAACAAATGCGGTCGCACCGCCTTCGGTCAATGCCCTGAAGAGCTCGGGGAAGCGAAGGTCGTAGCAAGTAGCCAGGCCGGTCGGACCAAGTGGGGTGTCAACGACAACTAGTTCAGAACCGGCACTCATCAAAGTCGTCTCACCACCCTCGAAACCAAATAAGTGAATCTTTCGATAGGTGGCGCGGAGATCACCCTCGGGCGAGAAAAGCACACTGGTATTGAAGTAAGAGCCATCAGCTTCCTCGCAAAAAGAGCCCCCATGCAGCCAAATCGCGTGTTGTTTGGCCAAGGCACCCAGATCGGTGATGAGCGGGCCGTCGATCACCTGTGCGTGCTCACGGGCCGCCTCGATGTCAAACGCGCCCACATGCCACAACTCAGGAAGCACGACGAATTGTGCTTTGGCTGCCGCTTTTGCGACCAGACCTAGAGCCCTAGTGACCCGCTGGTAAACCGGGTCGGCCGAAGTACAGTTCAATTGGATTAGGGCTACTGTGACGCTCACGAGGAAAACCTTAGCGGCGAAGATCACTTTCGGGGCCTACCACCGGATTGGAGCCAAGTGCAGGACACTTTCACAAAAGCCGACCTAGTCAAGGCATCATTAGACGCTTTGACTCAGGTAGCCGACCTAGTAGCCCCGCTTACGGCAGCCCAGTGGGAATCCCCAACCCCATGCCCGGGGTGGCGGGTGTCCGATGTTGTTGCTCACCTGGCGGATTTTGAGTCGTTCCTGAGCGGTAACCCACGAGCCACCGCTGAGCCGGACTGGACAACTACGCCGCACGTGGCTAGCGAGGCCGGAAAATTCATCGAACTCGGAGTTGAAGCCCGGCGCGGGGCTACTCAAAGTGATCAAGTTGCCGAGTTGCTTAACCTCATCGAACTGCGCCGCACGATCCTGACCGCTGACACCAGTGAGTTATCAAGTCAGGTGCGCGGGCCCTTCGGGGCACCGATAACCCTAGAACGGGCCTTGACTATGCGGGCGTTCGATACCTGGGTTCACGAGCAAGATATTCGCGACGCGGTGGATCAACCCGGTGGTTGGACGGGGCTCCCGTTCGAGGTGGCACTAAGTGTTTTGATCAGCGCCCTTCCTGTCGTCTGGGGCAAGAATTCGAAGCCCCCCGTCGGGGCTGTCCTCAATTTGGGCATCAGTGACCTAGCAAGTGAGGTATTCATTCGCCTCGATGATGACGGCCGCGCGCGTTTTATTTCCAAGGCAGAGCCCACTGTTCAACTATCGATCTCGGTCACGGACCTTGTGCATCGAATGTGTGGACGAGTTAGCGCCGATGACCCCGACTTTATCTCGAGAATTGAAGTTAGTGGGCCGGATGACTTAGTTCAGCGCCTGATAGGCGGCATGGTTATTACTCCGTAGCGTGCGCCAGCACCATTTCAACTGCTGGATCAGTCAGGAAATTGGCCATACTCACCAATGCCCTTGAGCCAAGTGCGCCGTCGATTACTCGATGATCAAAGGACAAGGACAGTTGCATGATGGGGCGTACCACTATCGCCCCGTCAACAACCCATGGTCGATCAAGAATTCGGCCAATCGCCAAAATGGCGGACTCGCCTGGATTGATGATCGGGGTGCCGCCATCAACTCCAAAGACTCCTACGTTGGTGATGGTGATCGTGCCGCCGGTTAAATCGGCCGGCGTGCTGCGCCCCGCCCGTGCAGCCTCGATCAGGGTATGGATACTTCGTGCGAGTTGAGGTAACTGCATCGAGCCCGCCGCCTTAACCGATGGCACCAGCAGTCCGCGGGGGGTGTCAGCAGCGATCCCAAGATGAACCTCGCTATGGGTGACAATTTCGGCGCCCTGCGGTGACTCGATCCAGGTCGAATTAATCCGCGGGTATTGCTTGACCGCGTGAATTACCGCGGCGGCGGCGATAGTCAATGGCGTGACTCTGATGCCTTCGTAAGCCCCGTTGGCGCGCAACTTGGTAACCAAGTCAAGGGTCCGTGAAACATCAACCTCAACCCATTCGGTTACATGTGGTGCCGTGAATGCTGAGCGCACCATCGCGTCTGCCATGGCGCGCTGTACCCCACGCACTGGTTGGCGAACATCGCGCCCGGTCGACGCCGCTACTTGCCCGGCAGCCTGACCGGTGGGAGCGGTGCCCAGTACATCGGCACGGGTGATCACCCCGTCGGCACCGGTTGGTGTCACCGAGTCCAGCCGCACGCCGAGCTCCTTCGCCAACTTGCGAACAAGTGGCTTGGTTCGGGTCGCGCTGGTAGGTGTGCGTTCTTGCCGGCTCGCCGGCTTTCGCGGCCGGCGGTGCGCCTCGTGGTCAGTTTTCACGCCGTAGCCGACCAGAACCGGCTCCCGATCATCGGCCTTGGCTGTTACCAAGATAGTGACAATCGGGGAACCAACGGGCACGATTTCACCCTCGGGAACATGAAGTGCTTCTATTGAACCGGCATACGGGCAGGGGAGTTCAACAACCGCCTTCGCGGTCTCAATTTCCACGATTATTTGGTTAACCGAAACACTGTCGCCGGGACGAACCCGCCACTTGACGATTTCGGCCTCGGTTAGGCCTTCACCTACGTCGGGCAGGTGGAATACCTGCTGCTGTTCCGCCATCTCAGTACCTCATCACTCGTTCAGCAGCATCGAGCACTCGATCGAGATCCGGCAGGAAATGCTCCTCGATTCGACTTGCCGGATAAGGCACATCGAATCCCGCGACCCTAGTAACCGGCGCTTCGAGTTCATAGAAGCACTTTTCGCCAATACGTGCTGCAATTTCGGCCCCTACCCCACCACTTAGTGCAGCTTCATGGACGACAACAAGTCGACTTGTGCGCTGGACCGATGCAACGAGGGTTTCGTAGTCAATCGGTGAGAGAGCTTGCAAATCGACAACCTCGAGTGAGATGTTGGTGGCGACGGCCGCAGCCTCGAGGCAGGTACGCACCATCGGGCCGTAACAGGCCACCGTGACGTCACTTCCAGCCTTAACAATTCGCGCCCGCCATGGATCAGCTACCGCTCCTAGGTCAAGGGCGGATTGGGATTCATCAACTTCGCCCTTGTCCCAGTACCGCCGCTTTGGCTCGAAGTAGATGACCGGGTCGTTGCAGGTGATCGCCTGTTGGATGGTGAGGTATGCCGACTGTGGATCCGAGGGCGTTAGAACTCGAAGCCCAGCGGTGTGAGCAAAGTACGCCTCCGGTGACTCACTGTGATGTTCGACGGCGCCGATCCCGCCACCATACGGGATTCGAATAGTGATCGGCATTGCTACCGCACCATCCATTCGCCGATGGAACTTGGCAACCTGCGAAACAATTTGATCAAACCCTGGATAAACAAAACCATCGAATTGAATCTCAAGGACTGGGCGATACCCGCGCATAGCCAGCCCGACCGCAGTGCCGACTATTCCGCTTTCAGCAAGTGGCGCATCCAATACTCGGTGCTCACCAAAATCCTTCTGCAATCCGTCGGTTACCCGGAATACCCCACCTAACCGGCCGATGTCTTCACCGAACAAAAGCACCTTGGGATCGCGTTCCATTGCCTTGCGTAGGCCGGCATTTATCGCCTTCACCATCGTCAGGTTTGTCATTGGCTAACCCACCGCATCTTCAAAGGAGGCTAGGTACTCCAACATTTCAGCACGCTGTTCATCCATGCGCGGGTGCTGCTCTGAATAGACATCATCAAACATCGATGCAGGTGTCGGGGGCACCATCGCACGGACACCCTCACGAATTTGCTCGGCTAGCTCTTCGCCTTCGTGCTCGATCTGATCGAAGTAGGAGCGATCAGCGATCCCTTGGCGTGCTAGGTGAACTTTCAATCGCTCGATTGGGTCCCGCAGTCGCCAGGTCTCGAGTTCACCCGCGAGCCGGTATCGCGTCGGATCATCCGATGTCGTGTGGGCGCCCATGCGGTAGGTGTAAGCCTCGATCAGAGTTGGTCCGTTACCCGTACGCGCTCTTTCAAGTGCAACTTTGGTCACCGCCATAACCGCCAGCACATCATTGCCATCAACCTGCACACCTGGGAAACCAAAACCTGCCGCACGTTCGAAAATCTGCACGTTGCTTTGCCGGTCACGCGGCTGTGAAATCGCCCATTGGTTGTTCTGGCAGAAGAAAACTACTGGCGCTGAGAAGGAAGCTGCAAAGACAAATGCCTCGTTCACATCGCCTTGCGCTGTTGCCCCGTCACCAAAATAAGTGACGGCAACGTCCTCGGCGCCGTCAAATGCAATACCCATCGCATAACCGACTCCATGTAGGACCTGTGCACCGATGACTATTGAATACGGCCCGCACTTATGCGCGTTCGGATCCCAGCCGCCATTACTCACTCCACGAAACATCGCGAGCATGTCAAGTGCTGCTACCCCTCGACACCAGGTCACCCCGTGCTCACGGAATGTGGGAAAAGCAAAATCGTTGGGTGCCATGGCGCGGGCTGAACCCACCTGCGCGGCCTCTTGCCCAAGGCAGGGCGCCCATAAACCTAATTCACCTTGGCGTTGCAGCGCCGTCGCCTCGGTGTCGATCCGTCGCACCAAGACCATGTCGCGATAAAGGCCCCTGAGCTCAGCGTCCGTTAAGTTGATGTCGTATTGGGGATGCGCGACCCGCTGGCCCTCCGGGGTCAGCAATTGGACGGCGCTCACTCGTTCGTCAACCATCAATCCTCCACGGCACATCCTTGCACCCGCCAGACCGGTGGCCAACAGTCACAGTTGGCGACGCTAAGCGCAAGATAAAAGCGTTAATAGTGTCAAAATCGCTGTTTTCAGCTAGTGTCGCCCTAGTACAACGCATTAATAATGCGAAACGGGGTGGAATATCTTGATTAGCGCTCGCCCGGTCGATGAAGTTGACCGGCACATCATTTCGCTGCTGGTCGAAAATGGCCGGCGCAGCGTCCTTGATATTGCCGAGCGGGTCCAACTGACCCCGGCGCCGGTAAAACGCCGCATTGATCGACTAGAACGGCTCGGGGTAATTGCTGGGTACACCACGGTGATTGATCAAAGTCGGCTGGACGGTGGCCTGGAGGCCTTCACTGAATTGCGGTTCGCCGGGAACACCGATGTTGATTCGATTAAGAAAGCGGCAGCATCGCTGCCAGAGGTGATTGAGGTATTCACAGTGGCCGGTGACCCTGACGCCCTAATCCGTATCCGAGCCGACAACGTGCATCATCTTCAGCAGGTGGTTGACGGTCTGCGCAAGCACGCCGAAGTGATCGGGACGAAGACACTAATAGTTCTCGAGGCATGGCGTCGCGATGGTTCAATTTAGGGCACAATGCCAACATGACCGAAAACGATGCGGGCACAATTCGGGTCTTTCTGCTAGATGACCATGAGATCGTCCGGCGAGGTCTCGCCGACCTACTGGCCATTGAAAGTGATCTTGAAGTTGTGGGTGAGGCCGGCACCATGGCTGAGGCACTGATTCGAATCCCCGCGGTGCGCCCAAGTGTCGCGGTACTTGATGTCCGCCTGCCCGACGGGAGCGGTGTCGAAGTCTGCCGCGAGATCCGTTCGCAATTGCCTGAGGTCCGTTGCCTGATGCTTACCTCGTACGCCGATGACGAAGCCCTGTTCAATGCGATCATGGCTGGCGCCTCCGGGTACGTGTTAAAGGAAATCCGTGGCACCGATCTGGTAAATGCCATCAGGCAGGTTGCGGCAGGTAAGTCACTTCTTGATCCCGGTGCAACTCAACGAGTGCTCGAACGTATCCGCGCTGGTGAGAAGCACGATACGCGACTCGACAAGCTCTCCGACCAGGAGAAGCGCATCCTCGATCTTATCGGCGAGGGCATGACCAATCGGCAAATCGGCGAGACCATGCACCTAGCCGAAAAAACCGTGAAAAACTACGTATCAAGTCTGCTAGCCAAACTCGATATGGAGCGCCGTACGCAAGCTGCCGCTTTGTCGGCTCGCATGCACGCCGAGCAAGATCAGCAGCGTTAGCCGCTGGCGGATCTAGGCACCTGCCACACCAGGCGAGTGCCGCCGGCGCTGGCCATGCGTTCCAATACGCACGTGCCACCTAGATCTTGTGCTCGCGCCGAGAGATTCGCCAGCCCAGAGTGCGCGCTGAAGCCGTCGGGGTTGATGCCGACACCGTCATCGACTACCGAGAGCACAATGTCCGCACCATCGACCATCACGATGATGTCAACCTTCTTGGCATTTGCATGCTTTGCGACATTCGCCAGGGCCTCACGAAGTGCGGCTACCAGATGATCTGCCAAGTCATCGGACACCCCGGCATCAACGGGACCAACGAAGCGGACTCCCGGTTGCAGACCCATTAACGCGCCAGACTGCGAAACCTCATTCAAAAGTCGCCCACGCACCCCGGCTGCCGGACCAGTAACTGGTTGATGCAGGGCGAAGATGGTTTGTCGAATCTCACGGATCGTTTCGTCAAGTTCATCCACGGCACGTGAAAGGCGCTCCTCTACCTCCCCGGAAAGATTCTGCCCTCGTGATGTGCTCTGCAGCAGCATGCCCGTGGCGAATAGTCGTTGAATTACCAGGTCATGCAGATCACGCGCAATGCGATCGCGGTCTTGGAATACCGCCAACCGTTCCTGCTCTTGCTGCGCCTCGGCTAGGACTAAGGAAACCGTGGCCTGGCTCGCAAATGACTCCGCCACTTGCAGCGCTTCACGCGAATCACCTGCAGTAGTCCAAGCCAACACCAACACCCCAAATACCCGTTCATGGGTAACCAAGGGCAACGCTGCAACCGTGTTAAACACCAGCCCGCCAACTACAGCACAGTTGCTTTCGATTTCGGTTTGCCTGCTGATGAATGCTCGTTCAATCACAGATCCAGCAGCGATTCGATATCCCGGTGACGGGAGTTCCACTGATAAATCCCCGTCGGCAACTTCAACATCCAATGTGCTATCTGGATTTGGCAGCGCGACCAGTGCAAGATTCGCGCCCGCAATTTCGCGCGCACTTGTTGCGATTAACGCGATTACCTTTTCAAGGTCAGTGTGTGCAAGTAGAGCTTCGCTGACTTCGGCTGAGGCACGATGCCAACGTTCGCCCCTGCGGGTTCGTTCAAAGAGCCGGGCATTTTCGATTGCCACCGCGGCGGCGGCGGCCAGCGCCATGACGGTGCGCTCATCCTCGGGGGTGAATCCCGTTCCCGAGCGCTTCTCTGTCAGGTAGAGATTCCCGAAGACCGCACCGCGAACACGCACTGGCACGCCCAGGAACGACTCCATTGGCGGATGCCCGGGCGGAAACCCCACCGAAACTGCATGGTTGCCCAGATCGGCGATCCGAATTGCGACCGGATGTTCAATAAGTAGACCTAGCACACCCCTGCCGGTTGGCAGGCTACCGATCTGGGCGGCAGTTGCCTCATCTAGTCCGGTGTGCACGAACTCAACCAGGGTCCCATCAGGGCCAACTACCCCCAAGGCCGCGTACTTGGCATCGACGAGTTCGGCAGCGGCTTGAATGATCCGCCGCAAGGTGGCCTTCAACTCAATGCCAGCGGCGATCGCAATGACAGCAGAGAACAAGCCACGGTCCCGTGAGTCACTCACCCGAAGATTCCCCCCATCGGTGTCCGCACCACTATGTCTAGGTGAGAGGGTAGGCGGATGTCAATGGTGGATGTCCGAGGGGTGGTGCGCGCTTCACCAATCCAAATTTGGGTGCCGCTGATTGCCCTGTGGATTATCTGGGGCTCGACCTACCTTGGAATCGCGGTAGCCGGCGAATCGATGCCGCCACTGCTGGCCAATGCCCTTCGGTTCGTCGTGGCCGCAATCATCCTGGCGGCCGCACTTGCTGTTTTCAAGGGACCGAGGGTACTTCGGGTCTCGGTTCCGGAATTCGCCTATTCGATACTCATGGGCTGCATGCTGCTCGGGGTTGGTATCGGCACCTTGGCTCTTGCTGAACGTTTCGTGCCAAGTGGAATCGCTGCCCTGTTGATTTCCATCATGCCGCTGTGGATCGTGCTGTTGCGAGTTAGATCCGGTGATCGCCCGACACTCCTAACCCTGATAGGTGTCGCAGTTGGGCTGATCGGCTTGGGTTTGATGGTGCTGCCCGGCGGCACCATTCCACGCACGGGCACCGACGGCGATGTAGTCCTGTGGTCTTGCCTGCTACTTGCCTCAAGCTTCTGCTGGGCCTTTTTCTCCTGGCAGTCAACCTCCTATCCGCTCCCGCGCAACTCCTTGGTCACCACGTTGTATGAATTGGTTGGAGCTGGCGCGCTATTGCTGGGTATCGGCGCATTACGGGGTGAGCGGATTCATTTCGCCGAATTCACCCAAGCATCTTGGAACGGCTGGATCTGGCTTGTCGTAGCCTCACTCATTGGATACACCGCATACAGTTATTTGATTGCCAATGCTCCGCTGTCGCTTGTCTCTACTTACGCATACGTCAATCCTGTGATTGCCGTGCTGCTTGGTGCGCTGATCATCGGTGAGCCAATCACTCGCGATGTCGTCCTCGGACTCACCATTGTGCTAGGTGGAGTGGTGTTGGTCACGACGGGTGAGCGCAGGTCATGACCCTGCGGCGCCGAATGCTCTTTGCAGCTTTCCTCGCCTTCGGCGTGATGGTGACGAGTGCGGTGTTCTTAGTCCAGGAATATTTCGGCACGGTTGTTTCGCAAAATGAGGTGCGCGAAACACTTGACCCTGCTGCTGATTCCGCACAATCGATGGTGTTGGCGCAGGCAAATGCATCACGGGCACTCACCGATTATGCATTGCTTGCTACTCCGGAGTATCTAACTCGGCTAACCAACGCGATTGCGCGCACTGACGCTCTCGCGCAGCAGATTTCCCCGAAAGTAACAAGCCATTCTGACTTGACACAATTGCTGGCCAATGTAGTTGCCTCTCAGGCTACTTGGGTAACGAAAGGTGTTGGCCCGGTCACTTCAGCCATGGAGAGCGGTCGCGGTAAGAGGGCGCGGGCACTGACCGAGGCCGTCGCAACGCGCCAGGCATACAACGACATGACCCAAGATGCCCAGCGCCTAGTAATCGCCATCGAAGACCACAGAGAAGAAGCCGCTGACCTCGCTCAAGGGTTCACCTGGCTACTAGGTGTCGTCTTGTTGATTGCCGGGGTGAGTGCGACGGTATTGCTGGCCGGGCTCTTCCTCGGGCTTCGGCGGTGGGTCCTGCAGCCATTGGCTAGCCTGCAAGCCGACTTGAGACTGGCAACAGGGCAAGTGGGCCACGAACACGTTATTGACGGTGTCGGACCTCCGGAGATTGCACAGGTTGCGGTTGATGCCGAGTCCATGCGCCGAAGCCTGGTCCGCGAGATTGATACCGCACGAGCTGCTCGGCAGGGATTGCTGCAGGAGGCTCCGGTGGTATCAGCACTTGCTGCCGAGCACATAGCCTCGCAAACGCTCGAGATCCCTGGTTTGAATATCTACGGCACGTCACAAACCGCTGAGGGAGTGATGTCCGGTGACTGGTGGGACGCCGCCATCAGACCGGATGGCACGTTAGGGCTAGTAATTGCTGACGTTTCGGGGCACGGCGCCGCACCCGGAGTGACCGCCGTTCAGCTGCGGCCGCTAATGCACGCCGGGCTGCGCGCCGGCAGCAGCCCGGATCAAATCCTTACGCTTGCAGCAACCATTCTTTTCGAGAGTGCGTTCTTTGTCACCGCACTCGCTGTCGTAATTGATCAACATGCCGGCACCATCACGTGGGCTAATGCCGGGCATGAACCGGCTCTGCTGGTTCAAGGCAACAAGTCCGCAAGTTTTTGTGAGCCAACCGGGCCGCTACTTTCGTCTCTCGGTGGGAGTTGGGAGACGCGTACTCGGCAATTTGGTCCGGGTGCGCTACTTATCGCTTTCACCGATGGGTTGGTCGAATCACGCAGCGCTGCCAGCGAAACTTTCAGCTCGCACGATCTGTCGAGTTTCGTACGCGCTTGTGATGCTCCGGTTCGGATCAACGCCGAGGAAATCACGCAGCGAGTGATTGCGCGCGCTCGGGAGCGTTCAGTGGAATGGCAGCGCGACGACATCACATTACTGGCGGTTTCCCGACCCCTTTAGCGACTCGACACCGGCTAATGGCACGATGTCGTTATGTCCTTTCACACTCGTGCCATCGCCCTCGTCACCGTTACCGCCACCACCTTGGCGACCGCCGGAGCGCTCCTGCTAACCGCACCCGGTGCGCAGGCTGCACCCCTGCCACCCGGCACGCTCATCAATGAAACTTTGTTCGGCATGCACGTGGTGGACCTGCAGCGCGGTAACTGGCCGACAATTCCGATCGGCTCGATCCGGTTGTGGGATAACCAGACCAGTTGGGCCGATATCGAGACCACCAATGGAAACTACAACTGGATCAACCTCGACAGTTCGGTGAACACTGCGGTTGCCAAGGGCACCAAGGACATCTTGCTGGTGCTCGGCAGCACGCCCCGTTGGGCTAGTGATGACCCGTCGCCAATTGCCCTCCCGATGCCTGGGTCGGCTGGGATGCCAACTGACCTCGCGTGGTGGGATCGCTGGGTGACAGCGGTGGTCACCCGTTACAAGGGCAAGATCACCAGTTACCAGCCGTGGAACGAAGCAAACCTTTCAACATTTTCCACCGGCAGCGCCGCCGAGATGGCCGAGCTCACCAAGCGGGCCTACGACATCATCAAGAGCATCGATCCCGCGGCTACCGTGGTTGCGCCCAGCACCGGGGTGCGCCTCGGTGGTGCCTTTAAGAAGTTCTACCCGAAGTACCTAGCCGAATTGGCGAAGCGCAATTGGCCGGTTGACGTCTTCAGCGCCCACACCTACCCGGCCAGCCTCGGCTCGCCCAAGGACCGCGCCGCGTTGGCCAACCAGTGGATCGCCGCACTCAAAGCAGCCGGTGCACCCAATAAGCCCCTTTGGGACACCGAGAATAACTTCGGGTTGGCCGGGCCCGGCCCCGCAAATCCAGACCAGGACATCAACGGGTCAAAAGCCGCTCAGTGGACGGCTCGCACCTACCTCGATGCGCTGCGCCTTGGCATCAGTCGGGTCTACTGGTATTCGTGGCGCCCTGATCTTGAACTCCTCGGAATCCAGATGAATACCGGCAGTGATGCGGCGATTGCCCTCCAAACTTTGGAGAGTTGGATCACCGGAGCTACCTTCCAAAAATGCACCACGAAGGGCAGCCTTGTGACCTGCGGCTTCAAGCGCAATGGCAAGGCTTTCGACATCGTCTGGTCCGAGGGTAAGCCGACTAATGCCAAGGTTGGAGCGTTCAGCAATAAGTGTGAACTCGACGGCCGCTGCGTCCCTATTAGCCAGAAGAAGCTAAAGGTAACCGGGCCGACTTACTTCCAGTAAGAACTGGAGATTAGTTCAATAAGTCGACAAGTGCTTTTGTAAACAACACGGTGTGAAGGTCGACGTCGGCCGCGGATGTCTGCGGGCACATCAGCGCCATATTGTGAAATGGTGTCATCAGTACACCGCGGTTGGACAGATAAAGATGAAGGTAGTCCTCAAGTTCCTCATCGTCAGCCAGCGCCGATGCTGACCCGCTCATGGGCGCCGGGCTAATGAACCGATACTCGGCGCGGGCACCTAGCTGCACGATGGACCACGGCGTCTGCGTTTCGGCCAGCACTTGCTCAACACCGGACGTAAAGCGCGTGGCCATCGCGATCATGTGCTCAAATGCGGGAGCTGTCAAAACCTCACCCAAGGTTGCGCGCATCGCCGCTGTCGACAACACATTGCCTGCCAGCGTGCCGCCAACACCGCCAACGTCAACAAGATCCGCTTCAAGGTTTTTGCGGATGACATCGGCAACTTCATTGGTGATTCCGTAGGCGCCGCATGGAATACCGCCGCCGATGCTCTTGCCGATCACAAACAGATCCGGCTTGAGATCCCACATTTCCGTGCAACCGCCTGGGCCCGCTGAGATGGTGTGTGTCTCATCAATTAACAGCAGCGCGCCGTACTGCGTGCACAATTGCCGAAGTCCACTTAGGAAACCGGGCTCCGGCAGCACGATTCCGATATTGGTAAGTGCCGGTTCGGTAATCACCACGGCAATATCGCCGTGTGCCAAAGCCCGCTCTACCGAGGCTAGGTCATTGAACTCCGCAACTCGGGTGGTGTCTGTGATCGGTACTGGCGGGCCGACATTGCCGCCACGGGCTTCTGGTTCACCATCGACGCCACAGACCACGAAGGTTTCGTCTACGGCACCGTGGTAGCAGTAGGAGAAAGCCAAGACTTTTGGTTTTCCGGTGACAAGGCGCCCAATTCGCAGTGCCCACCGATTCGCATCGGTCGCGCTCAAGGTGAACGACCACAGCGGCAGCCCGAACCGGCGGCTTAATTCTGCGCCTACCCATTCGCCGTCCTCACTCGGCAGCATCGTGGTGATGCCACCATCAACGGCTAGTCGTTTGTTCACTGCCGCCACCGTCGCCGCCGGTGAATGCCCGGCCATTGCTGCCGTATCACCCAAGGCAAAGTCGACGTACTCGTTACCGTCTAAATCAACAATGCGGTTGCCGTGCGCCGATGCCATAGACACCGGGTAGCCGCCGGCCCACTTGTTCATCCATGTCATTGGCACCCGGCCAAAGAGGTGATCTGCGGCTTCGTATGCCGCCCTGGACGCAGGTGTGCGATCAAGGTGGGTGTTGCGCTCTCGCTCCAAGAGCGAGTGCAGTTTCGCGCGGTCGATCAAGGACATTTTCAGATTGTCTCTAGGTCGTCGGCCAGGAGCAACTGCGGCACCGCGACAAAACGGTAGGAAAGCTCAACACCTGGTTGTCGAACGAGTACCCAAATGAGATCAAAGCGCTCATCTGGCCAGCGGTGCGGGACATCTTCGACATTCGAAATAGGGAAGTGACGCACCAGTTTGGACATCGTGCCGTGGTGCCAAACGATCAGGGTTGATTCGGGTCGACCCAGCACTTCGTCAATTAGGTCATTCTCATTGCCGTGTGTATGACCATCTTCAACCTTGAGCTTAAGTCGCTGCGCCGTAGGAGTCGCGGTATCAATCTCGCGCATACTTTTGGCCTCATGTGTCGGCCTAGTCGCCAGCACCCGCTCCGGTTTCACCACGTGTGGGTGCGCATTCGACGGCGCGTGGGCGAAAAGTCCCGCCAACGCTCCAGCCCTGGTCCAGCCAAGCACCGAGAGTGAATGATTGTCGACTTCACCATGCTTGTTCACCCCATGGGGTGGCTCGCCTTCACCGGGTTTCTCGCCATGCCGCACGAACATGATGATCTCCGGTGCGGTGGCTGGCTCTGGCGGGTTCATAGGCGCAAACCTACTCCGCCTCCGCAATGATTCTCCGTAGCCACTGTCTCTGCCTGGATCTGGGGGACAACCCCTTAGCGGCCGGTTGCCGAGTATGCCATTCTTGCGGTATGACTTCAGAAATTGCCGTATCAAAATCACGCAAAGCCACTGTCGCCCTCGTGCTTGCGGTAATTTCGCTGGTGGCCGCCCCCGCCCTGCTCTGGGCCGAGCTAATAGTTTTGTATATGGGTGGCTGGATCTCGTCTGAGCCAGGGGTCCAGATTTTCGTAGTAGCAATCGTGATCGTGGTGATTTGCTTGGCTCTATTAATTGTATTCGCGCTGCCCGTAGCAGCACTTCTCGTCGCGCGCCGTGCCCGGCGAGAGATAACTGCGGGGGCCGGCTCACTGTCTGGTTCCGGGAATGTAAAAGCTGCGCAGATAGTCGCAGGCATCACAGTAGCCGCGCTGCTTATTGGTCAGGTCTACTTCGCTCTAATGGCCTTCGGGATCTGCTCATTTGATGGTTGTTCGTAACCTGAAATCAACGACCTAGTACGTCGGTCTCCGAAAAGTCATTGCCGATGAAAAGAAGTGGTTCGGAATTCGCGACCGAAGCCGCATAGGCGAAGCAGTCACCGAAGTTCAACTGTGCCGCGTGCCCGGACCCTTTACCAAAACGCAGGTACGCGCCACGTGCGAGGTCGGCTTGCTCGGCATCAACGCAGATTACTTCGATGTTTAGAGCATGCCGAAACGAGTCGAAGGCCCCGGGTCTGCGCATGTCTAACACGATCCCAGCCTCGGCGATTGAGGCCGCGCTCATGCGAAGTGACTCCTCGTTTTCTAGGATTGTGATGAGATCCTCTGCCCCTGCCTCACCTAGGCACACGGCCACCGCCACGGAAGAATCGATGATCACGAAGGCAGGCCAGTCTGTGGGTCGTAGAGCTGATCAATTGGATCGGCCTTCGGTGTCAGGCCGAGTTCGCGGGCTGAGCTCACGAGTGCGGTGAGGATCTGACGCCTTGCCCTTCTGCGCCGGCCATGCTCTGCCAGGGCCGCGCGCAAGGCATTGGTAACAGCGCTCGTCAGTGACACCCCTTCGAGCTCGGCCAACTCCTTTGCGAGCCGGTGGGCTTCGGGGTCCTTGATATTGAGCATAAATTTAGTCTACCTGATACTTGTTTTGTTTCTACCATCTATCCACAAACACGGATGAAGTGGGGGGACCATTAGGTCTGCGCCATATCTACGAAACGGCTGTAGTGGCCTTGGAACGCCACGGTGACTTGCCCGGTTGGGCCGTTGCGGTGCTTGGCGATGATGAAGTCGGCTTCACCGGCACGAGGTGACTCGCGTTCGTAGGCATCCTCACGATGCAGGAGCACAACGACGTCCGCATCTTGCTCGAGGGAGTTGTGGACTACGACTCCATCGGCGATGAAGTTGTGAGTGCCGGCAACCTCAGCGTCGAAGACATCCATTTCGCCGAGTGATTCAATGCCGACGATCTCATCCCAGTAGACATCGTTCGTTGCGAGCATTTCGAGACCGTCGCTCTCGAGGACAGCGGCGACGCGCTGGAGGCGCTCGTGCCCCGGTGCAGACTTGAAGAGCGTGCTGCCGCAGTACTGCGTGCCGATCTGGGTCTGGAAGTCGCGGTGTGTCATCCCCTTCTCCGCCATGATCTCGCGAACCTGTCCCCACACCTCGCGGGGCAGTGTGTCGCGATTGGTGTTCTCCGTGATCGTTTCAAGGATGGTGAGAAGTTTGGTACCGATTACTCCACGGGCACCGTGCGCATTGATGCGGCGCAGGAACACTTTCTGATCTGCACCTCCCGAGACTGTGACGTGGTACCCATCCCGATAGCCGTTCTTGCGTGCGACAGCAATGCGCGCGTTGATTCCGAATCGGAGGAGCAGGCGAGCCACATCATTAGCAAGGCGGCGGCTCGTGCTGGCGTAGTAGATGTGACCGCCACGCTGGTTCTTGGTGATCGTGATCGAGCCGTCTGTGGCCCACAAGTGCTTAAGGAAAAGGGCGATCTGGCGCTTGGGCAGTGCGAAGACTTGCTCCGGGATGAACTTCTCGTGGCTGCGCTTGCCGAACAGGCCGAGCGAATCAAACCACTCAGCCATTGGGTTTCGTACCCCATGGGTAACAGGACGCACACTCGCGAATCGCAAGGTAGTGCAACGTGCAGCTTCATATTCATCTATGCGCAACTTGACTGCGAAAGCACGCGGAGCGCAGATGCTCATGACGTCGATGTTGGCGGGATCCTTTGTTGCGTACCGGATTGGTTGCCGAGGAAGCACGGATCCATCACCCAGCATGTGGGCGAGAACAATCACGTGATCATCTGACCAATCGGTCTCTTGTGATGGTGCAGGAACGTGGCGCGGGATACCGATGCGAGAACCTGTATCGAGGCTGCCCAGCGGCTGCCAGCCCTGATAGGTGAGGAGCGGGTGGTTTGCTGTTGCATCGAGGATCCGGCCGCTAGCCGTGCGCACCCGGAAGACTTCCTTGCGCCCAGTGGAAAACACGTGCGAGAGCGGGCGCTCGACATAGCGGAGAGAGTCATCTAGTGACCAGACCGGGACATTGCGCTCACCGGATTCGAAAAGCTCACCCATGGTCATCTCTGCACCTGTGTCGGCGCGAACGATGCGAGTTGTTGCTGGCAGGCAGCCCGACTCGCGAAGGTCAGCGAGCATCGGCCGCTTATCTTGACGTTGCTCGGCGCCGCGGTTCAACTGGCTGATTGCGATGACTGGAACTTCAAGCTCCTTGGCGAGAAGTTTAAGGGAGCGCGAGAACTCCGAGACTTCCTGCTGACGACTTTCGACGCGCTTACCACTTGTCATGAGCTGTAGGTAGTCGACAACCACGAGGCGAAGATCATGGCGCTGCTTCAGGCGCCGGCACTTGGCGCGGATCTCCATCAAAGTCATGTTCGGCGAATCGTCAATGAACAGCGGTGCCTCACTGACGGTGCCCATCTTGCTCGCCAACTTGGCCCAGTCGCTCTCACTCATGGTGCCCGAGCGCATGTGGTGCAGCGGGATCTGGGCTTCAGCCGAAAGGAGGCGCATGACGATTTCGTTGCGGCTCATTTCCAGGGAGAACATGACGCTGCTCAGCCCATGCTTAATGGAAGCATTGCGGCAGATATCTAAACCGAGAGTTGATTTACCAAGTGCTGGCCGTGCCGCCAAGATGATCAGCTGCCCTGGATGCAGACCATTGGTCAAGGAATCCAAGTCAACAAATCCAGTCGGCACACCGATCATTTCGCCGCCGCGATTTGAGATCGCTTCGATCTCACTCAATGCGTCGTTCATGATGTCGCGCAGGGGACTGTAGTCCTCGCTCATGCGCCGGTCGGTTACGTCATAGACCTCGGCCTGGGCGCGGTCGACCATCTCGTCGACATCACCGGTGCCGGTGTAGCCCATGCTGACGATGCGGGTGCCGGCTTCAACGAGCCGGCGCAAGATCGCTTGCTCGCGCACGATCCGGGCGTAGTAGTTGCCATTCGCGGCGGTTGGCACCAGGGACACCAATGTGTGTAAGTACGGTGCGCCACCAACCCGAGCAATATCACCGTTCTTGGTTAGTTCGGCCGCTACGGTGACCGCATCAGCCGGCTCACCCTTGCTATAAAGATCAAGGATTGATCCGTAGATCGTCTGGTGCGCTGGCCGATAGAAGTCGGCTTCGCGGACGGTCTCAACCACATCAGCTATCGCATCCTTGCTGAGCAGCATGGCCCCCAGGACCGACTGCTCGGCGGCCACATCATTGGGCGGGGTGCGGTCTTGACCGCGGGGCTCAACCGGCAACGGCAACTCGAGGACACTCATCTAGTTCTCCTTTCCGGTTGCCTATTCCGCCGTGCCCACCAGTTCTAACCGGCGGGCCTACTCACTGTTCTAACAGGAGGGTCTGACGTAACGTATGGTCGCCGCGCCGGCGGTGTCCAACCACCTTGTGGACCGTCCTGTGGAGGGGTTGGGGACCACCTGCTCCTGCCCGGTAAACCGCTGGGGACCACTTGGGGATACCCCAAATATTTCCGAGGGCTCCCCCTATGACCGCCCGGTATTCCCTGTCCCCAGCCTGTGGATAAAAGATTTCTTCACCAGTGGGTACCCTCAACCCGTGCCCAATCCCTACCGAATCACGGTCATCTGCCTCGGCAATATCTGCCGCTCCCCGATCGGGGAGGCGGTGCTCCGCGACCGCATCGCTAATGCGGGCCTGGCCGGCCAAGTCAGCGTTGACTCCGCCGGCACCGGCGACTGGCACATCGGCCAAGGGGCGAACGTCAAGTCAATCACCACCTTGAACCAGCACGGGTACGAACTTGACCACACCGCCCGCCAGATCACCCCGAGTTGGTTTGCCGAGATAGACCTAGCCCTGGTGATGGACACCAGCAACTACGCAGATGTTTCCGCACTCATCGAGGCAAGTGGCGCCCAAGTCGAACTACGAATGATGCGCGCCTTCGACCCGGCCTTGCGTGGCAGCACTGAACCTGATCCGGCCCTTGATGTTCCTGACCCCTACCACGGCACCATGGCGGATTTCGTCACGGTGCTCCAGATGATCGAGGCCGCTGCAGATGGGCTGGTGTCCGAGTTACCCCTGCGCGTATCCTGAATTCTGCACAACCTGCTTAGGCGTTTCTGCGATTGGGGGAAGATGTCTGAAATCACGCCGGTTCCCGAGCAATTCTTCCTAACTATTGGTGATATCGGGCTCACCCGAGATGCCATCGTGACACCAAACGGCACCGCACCCCTGAAGGGCTCGCAGTGGATAGTGGCGGATCAAACCACCACTGCCCAAAAGATCCCGACTTATGCGATCGTGCTTGCCGTAGTTTTCGCCATCTTCTGCCTACTCGGATTGCTGTTTCTCCTAATGAAGGAAGAGGTAACAACCGGGTACGTGCTAGTTACCGTGCGTTCTGGTGACCTCTACTACAGCTGCCAGATTCCGTGCGGGAATCAGCAAGCAATCGCTTCGGTCCGGGCCGCGGTCACACAGGCCCAATCCGCTGCCGCTCAGTTTTAATCAAAGATAATTACTAGCAGAAAGCCTGGTGAGTTGAATTGTCAGTACCAACGCCGCCACCGTTCAACCCCGCTGAATATAGGCAGTCACAAGACGGCATGGGAACAGCAGCACTCGTTATGGGCATTTTGCAGTTCTTCTGCCTCGGGCCCATCGGCACCGTTCTCGCTATCGTGTTCGGCTACCTAGGAATGCAGAAAGCCAAGCAAGGGCTAGCCACCAATGGCGGCGTGGCGAAAGCTGGGTTCATCCTCGGCATCATCGGTGCCGGTCTTTCAGTAGTCGGCTTCATCTTCTGGATAATCTTCATAGTTGCCGCCGGCGCTTCATCGAGCTATTAGTTGCCCACACCAATTGCGCAAAGCGACGGGGCCCGGTCAGCTGACCGAGCCCCGTCGAGTTCAACGTTACTTATGCATTTTCCGGTCCGTACTTGTTGTCACCCGGAGTGCTCTTAAGAAGAGCCAGGATGAGTAGCAGGATCGCGCCGATACCGCAGGCGAACATCAACACGTAGCCGAGCAGCACCAGCCACCCCGACTTATCGGAGTCGTGCACCCGGCGAACCATCACGCCAATCCCCGGTAGCAAGGTTGCTAGGCTCCAAATGATGCCCAGCACGCCAATGCCTGGGAGCTGCGTCGGGTTACCGCCAATCATGACTTCCTGGGCACCAATTTGGAAGCCTATGAACCCATCAATTACTAACAAGATTATGCCGACTACGTAGACGAACAGAAAGAACCACCAGAACTCTGACCGACGGGCCCGGCCACTGAAGGTGGCGTATTTCTTAAAACAGGTGGAAATTGCTTGACCGAAACTCATTTCGTCTCCAATTTGTTAGCGATTGATTCTTTGGGTGGTGCGTCAGGCAGCGGCGGGGCCATAGGCGTTGTCGCCTGGCTTGGACGGCTGTGCCCAGAAAATGATCAAGATGATGATGCCAACGCAAGGGATCAATAGCAGCAACTGCAGCCAGCCTGATCTGCCGGTGTCATGGAGTCGGCGGCTACCTACCGATAACTCAACCAAAAGAAAAATGATGCCGATAATAAACGACACGATGTTAGAGCCATTTGTGTTTAATAGGCCAGCGATGATGTTGATTACGATTCCGATTAAGAACACGAATAGGTAGAAGTACCAGAATTCTGAGCGACTCGCGCGGCCCGAGAAAACCCCGATCTTGCTGAAGCAGGTCGATATTGCTTGACCGAAACTCATGATGGCTCCTTTGGCGAACGCCCCTCCTCCGGAGCGCTTCGCCTAATCTTGGCCTAAATGGGCGGCAATTAACACGACTTAGCCCAATTCTTCGCCGTAATTATTCCTCCCGGGGGTACCCCCGAGGACCCACAAGACCAGCAGGGCGATATTCCCGCAGGGTACGAGCAAGAGCAATTGCAGCCAGCCTGACATCCCACGATCATGAAGCCGGCGACAGCCAACCGCATAGGTAGGCACCAGCAGGGCTAGCCCGATTAAAACTGCCAGCACGTAAAAAACCATGCCGACCACAAGAAGTGGCCCACTCGCCTGGCCGCCTGGGCTGCCGGCACTCGCGGCGAGCAGGAACCCCAGACCGATTAAGGCCACCACGACAGTAACCAAGGTCTGGAACAGCATCCACCACCAAAACTCCGAGCGCTTCGCCCGTCCTTCGAAAGTTCCGTACTTTTCAAAGCAAGTACGGACCGCGGTAGCGAAAGACATTTTCAACTCCTCATCGGGCAGGCGAAGTAAATACTGGCTAGGCGACGACGACATCCAGTGTGACAACCGCGACCACATCAGGATGCAATTGCACCCGGGCACTGTGCTTGCCCACTGTCTTGATCGCCTTTGGGATCTCGACCTTGCGCTTCTCGAGCACCACACCGCTTGAGTTCTTTACCGCCGCAACGACATCTGCGGTAGTGATGGACCCGAAGAGTCGGCCCGTTTCACCCGCCCGTGAAGTTAAGGTCACGGTGAGGGCTTCAAGTTGCTGCTTGACCTCATTGGCATGGTCCAGGCCCCGGATCTCGCGAACCTTGCGGGCGCGCTTGATCTGAGTCACCTGCTTTTCGCCACCCTTTGTCCAGCCAATTGCCAGGCCACGTGGCATTAGGTAGTTGCGGCCGTAACCATCTTTGACGGTGACCACATCGCCCGCGCCACCAAGGCCCGTGACTTCTTCAGTGAGAATCAGTTTCATGATCAATTAACCTATCGGGAAGTTGGGATGTAGGGCAGGAGTGCCATTTCGCGAGCGTTCTTGACGGCGGTTGCAACTGCGCGCTGCTGCTGCACTGTCAGACCAGTTACGCGACGTGCGCGAATCTTGCCGCGATCCGAAACGAACTTGCGCAGCAAGTTGACGTCCTTGTAATCAACAACCTTGACATCTGGTTTGAGAAGTGGCGTTACCTTCTTTAACGGCATTTTGTCGCTGGCGCGCATTGGGCGCCGCTTCGTGTCTTTTTCTCTGTCTCGTCCCATGCTTGGGTCGCTCCCTTTTTATTGAGTCTGTGAGTGTTTTCTGTTTTGGTTTCTTAGCTTTGATTAAGACTTAGAACGGGGGCTCATCGAGCGCTGCTCCGCTGGTGGCCCACGGATCGTCGGCCGGTGCACCGCCGCCGGTGTTGCCAGAGTTTTCACCAGGTGCGCCGCCTTGACGCGCGACGCGGTTTACCTTGGCCGTTGCGTAACGTAGAGCGGGGCCAACGTCTTCAACCTCGAGTTCCATCACCTGGCGCTTCTCGCCCTCGCGGGTCTCATAGGAACGTTGCTTCAACCGGCCAGAGACGATTACGCGGGTGCCCTTGGTCAGTGATTCGGCAACGTTCTCCGCATACTGGCGCCACACACTGCAACGCATGAATACGGTCTCGCCGTCTTTCCATTCGTTGGTGGTCTTGTCAAGAACGCGTGAGCTGGAGGCGACGGTGAATGAAGCAACCGCAGCACCACTTGGGGTGAAGCGCAGCTCCGGGTCATTGGTTAAGTTACCAATGACGGTCACGGTGATATCGCCGGCGGCCATTACTTCGCTTCTTCTCTGACGTCTTCTGGGCGCATGACCTTGGTGCGCATCACGGCTTCGTTGAGACCAAGTTGGCGGTCCAGTTCGGCTACCGCCGTCGGAGTCGCCGTTAGGTTGATGACCGCGTAAATGCCCTCGGTCTTCTTATTGATCTCATAGGCCAACCGGCGCCGACCCCAGATATCAACGCGCTCGACACTGCCACCATCGCTCTTGACCACATTCAAAAATGTGTCAAGGCTCGGGGCAATTGTCTTTTCTTCTAGATCAGGGTCCAAAATGACCATGACTTCATAACGACGCATAGACAACCCACCTCCTTTGGACTAAACGGTCACGGTCGATCCGTGACAGGAGGGTTTCTGCGTGCCTGCGGTTTGGCGAAAAACCACTTCGCCAGGTTTCAGGGCCCCGCAAGAGTAGCGGTACCGAGGTCCTTTCCGGAAATCGGGGTTATCCACGCAGGGCTTGCCACGAGGTTGGGCCAGCCGTCTCCTGAAATCTGCCAGCCTCGCTCGGGCATGGGCCGCCGAGCCACGCGCCGTAGGCTGAGCCCATGCGGATAGCGACATGGAACGTTAATTCCGTGACCGCGCGGCTGCCCCGGGTTCTCCAGTGGTTGGCGGCGAACCAGCCCGACGTGTTGGCACTACAAGAACTTAAGTGCACCGACGCTGCCTTCCCAACCATGGATATCTCGGCTTTGGGGTATGAAGTTGCCTCACATGGCACCGGCCGGTGGAACGGTGTCGCGCTACTCAGCCGAATAGGCCTGGTCGACGTCACCCGCGGCCTCGTTGACCAGCCGCAATACGAAGGTGCCGACGAACCTCGAGCCATCGCAGCCACCTGTGGTGGCGTTCGCGTCTGGAGCATCTACGTGCCCAACGGGCGCGAACCTGGGCATGATCACTACCAATACAAACTCAATTGGTTAGGCGCACTCGAAGTGACAATCGGTCAGGAGCTATCAGCTGCCCCGACCCGTCCACTCGCGGTCATCGGCGACTACAACGTCGCCCCAACCGATGAGGACGTCTGGGATATCAGCCAGTTCAGCGAGAGTACCCACGTCACGGCGCCGGAGCGCGCAGCTTTAGCGAAATTACGCTCAACTGGTTTAACTGAAGTGGTGCCTCGCGCCCTGAAGGGATATCCATTCACCTTCTGGGATTACCGCCAAGCCGCATTCGGTCGCGGATGGGGTATGCGGATCGATTTGGTTTATGCGAACGAACCATTCGCTGCACAAGTAACTGATGCCTATGTCGATCGCGAGGAGCGCAAAGGTAAAGGTGCCTCTGATCACGCACCCGTCGTCGTCGACCTGGATCTTGATTGACATGTCATTAGTTGTCCGAATCATTACCGCAAAACAACATCGCGAGTGGATTGCCGCCAGGCCGTCGGTTTCATTCTTGCAATTACCCGAATGGGGAGAGGTGAAAGTCGGTTGGACTTCGGAGTCCCTTGGTTGGTTTGATGGCGGCCGCCTCGTTGGCGCCGGCCTTGTGCTCTATCGGTCAATCCCAAAACTGAAAATCCGCAGCCTCGCTTATCTACCCGAGGGCCCGGACATTGACTGGCTGCGCGAGCGCGTACCAGCGGCCACCTTGGATGACTGGCTAAACCCGCTGCTCGCGCACTGCAAATCCCGTGGTGCCTTTGTGTTGAAGATGGGACCGGCAATCGCTACTCGACGCTGGCAAAGTGACACCATCAAGTCTGCTATCGCTGATCGCACTGCCGGCTCACCCAACCCTGCGGACCGGATCAGCGATCTGGTCGCCGACTGGCATTCGACAAGGGCCTTACAAGTTGCCGAGCAACTGCAAGCGCGGGGCTGGCTGCAAGAAGGCGGCGATGAAGCCGGCTTTGGTGATGTGCAACCCCGCTATGTTTTTCAACTGAATCTGGTCAATAGGTCACTTGGCGAGATATTCGGTGACTTCAATCAATTGTGGCGGCGAAATATTAGGAAGTCGGAGAAGGCTGGAGTTGAGGTAGCGCGAGGGGATTATTCAGATCTGGCTGCCTTTCACGCTATATATGTCGAGACCGCTAGGCGCGATCATTTCACCCCCAGAGGTCTTGCCTACTTTGAGCGCATGTGGCAACAACTCAATGATCAGGAACCAGAGCGCCTAACTTTGTATCTGGCCAACTACGAAGGTCATGTTGCCGCGGCCACCTTGATGATTCGTGTTGGTAACCACGCTTGGTACTCCTACGGGGCTTCGACTACAGCCGACCGAGATGTGCGTCCGTCAAATGCCCTGCAATGGCGAATGATCACCGACGCGCACAAATCCGGCTGCGAAATTTTCGATCTTCGAGGGATAGCTGACACGTTGAACCCGGAGAGCCAGTTATTTGGGTTGGTGCAATTCAAATTAGGTACCGGAGGTTTCGCTCAGGAGTATGTTGGCGAGTGGGACTACGTCCTGCGCGGTGCCTGGGCTAAGGGTTACCGCTTGTACCAAAGTCGTCGCGGATAAGGGGGAGCAAAGTGTCCTTCACCCTCAAAGTTGATGCCACTAAGTGGCGCGACCACCTTTCTGCAGTTAACGAGGCAGCAAAGCGAACCACCGGATCCAATGCCGTTGGGGTTATCAAGGGCAACGGCTACGGGTTCGGTCAGTCCTTGCTCGCCAACGAGGCCGATCGACTGGGCCTTGACACCGTTGCGGTCGGCACCGTATTCGAGATCGACGAAGTGCTCAATGATTTTTATGGTGACGTTATTGTGCTCGAGCCATTTGAGCCTCGCGATCTCGCTGCGGCAACCGCTTGGTGGATGGCCGGCCAGCGGCACGATGCATCTCGGCTTGTGCGTACCGTCTCAAGTGAGAGCGCACTGCGAGCTTTGATTGACGGCCCCGGTGCGGTGCGCATCTTGCTAGAGGCTCAGACCTCCATGCATCGTTTCGGCTTCAGTGAGTCAGATCTGCTTCGCAGCCTCTCTGACCCCGCTGTCCGCGCGGCACTTTCTAGTGGCCACGTTCAGGTACTTGGCCTATCGCTGCACCTGCCGTTGGAGCAACCTGCCGACGAGGTAAGCATTCAGGGGATGGACAGTGGCACGGCGCGAGTCCGCGAGGTCACCCGGTGGGCCGGACTCTGGCAAGCCGAGACCGCAGTTTGGAGTGGCTCCCACGCACCCGCGAGCACCCTTTGGGTTTCCCACCTGGACGACTCCGAGTTGGCCGCGGTCGCCCGAACCGCCGACGAGTTGGCAATTCGTGCCCGCACCGGCACTCGCCTTTGGCTCGGTACGCGGCCCGCGTTAGCGGTCACGGGCACCGTGCTCGCGGTGCACCCGCTGCCAAGTGGCACACATATTGGTTACCGGCAACGCACCGGCCCGAAGGACAGCACCCTCATAGTTGTCTCCGGTGGCACGGCCCACGGCATCGGTCTGGCGGCCCCGACACCTGCGGCCTCCCTTCGGCAACGGGCCGTTACCGCTGGCACCGGTGTCCTCGACGCGGCCGGGCGCGCACTTTCACCATTTAGTTGGGCCGGTAGTAGGCGTTGGTTTGCCGAGCCACCCCACCAGCATCACTCGATGCTATGGCTGCCCCGCGGGTGCGTTATCCCTGCAGTAGGCGATCAAGTTCCGGCCGAAGTGCGATTTACTACCTCGCGATTTGATGCCGTGATCGGGTTCGACTAGGTACTCACGCACGCCTAAGCGTGAAGACGTCTGCAGACTTGTCGTAAGGGCCGCCACCGGGATCATCGGCATCTTCGGTAAACCCATCACTGCGAACCGGATCATGTTCAGGTTGGACGATGTCACGAATTACCATGATGGCGAAATAGCTTGTCGCCGCAATATGCACGAGAATTGCCAATGCGTACCACTGTTGGGTTAAACCCTTCACATCCGCATTTCCGTAGCCGACCAAGAACCACCACACCGCGACGAAGTAGATAACTTCGCCCACCTGCCAAATTATGAAGTCTCGCCACTTCGGCCTTGCTAATACCGCCAGGGGGATCAACCAAAGCACGTACTGCGGCGAATAGACCTTGTTCGTCACCGCAAATGCCGCGATGATCAAGAAAAGTAACTGCGCCAGTCGCGGTCGCCGCTTCGCGCGCAGAGCAAGGATGGCGATCGCAAGACACATAACTAGGAAGCAGCCTGTCGCCACCATGTTCAAGATTTCATTTGAAACATTTGGTAACTCCAACTGGCTGAGCGCGAACCAAAATGACCCGAAATCCTGGCCGCGGCTCTGACTGAATGTGTAGAAGAAAGCCCAGCCATCAAAATTGCCGACGATGAACGGTACGTTCACCATCAACCAAGTCAATACCGTGCCACCCACCAGCGCCGCGAACGGCCGCCACTTGCCAGAGCGCATCGTCAACACCAAGAAGGCACCGAGGAACAGCAAGGGATAAAACTTTGCGGCAACTGCAAGGCCAAGTAGGAGGCCGGCCGCAAACGGTCGGTTGCGCGACCACAGCAGCAGTGCGATGCCGGCGAATGCCAGTGGCAGTAGATCCCAGTTGATAGTGGCTGCAAGTAGCACGCCGGGGGCTAAAGCGAACATCGCTGCGTCCCATGGGCGCCGACGCACCGTAAGTGCCGTAGCGACAACGGCGACCACGAGTGGGATGAAAAGCAAAACGACGTTAACGTCGAAGAAGACAGTGCTCGCGGGCATACTCGGCACGATGGCCGTGATAACCCGAGTGATCATCGCCGCCACCTGCATAAAGATGCCGGTTATCACTGGGTATTCAAGTGGTGTTTGACCCGGCATGGTCTGCAGATAAGGCAAGAGACCGTCAGCGAACCCGCGAAGTGAAAACAGCGGCGGGATATCCGAGTAGCAAAGGTGCTCGTAGTTCTCCGGCGACACCCAACCGCTATTTCGGCAGGAGAGATCAAGAACATAGCCGATGGCATAGACGCTGGCCGAGAGGGCAATCAGTACCCGAATGGGGTTCCACCAATTGTTCTTACTTCGAAAGCTCCCGATCGGACCACCGATCGAACCACTTGCATCAGCGGCAATCGAGTCAGCGTGTGAGGGCTCGACAATCTGATTGGTCATCCAGGCACCGCCTCGTCAATAGGCGGCGCTGGTGGGCCATCACTTGGTGCCGGGGCCTCCCCCGGATCAGGTGCGATCTCATCACCGGGCGAAATTGGCTCCGGCGCACTCTCAGTTGGTATTGGCTCGGTACTGGCGGAAGCTTCAACCGTGGGTTCCGGGCCGAACTCCATCACGCTCGGCGTCGGACAGTAGGAGGGTACCGGCGTGCCGTCGGTGGGCATGATCAATGGGCAGTCGGGTGCTTTTGTCAGCTCGCCGGTCGGCGCAGCGAACTGGAGTACGGGCTCATTTTGCAGCGCAGCGGTCATGAATGCGGTCCAGATTGCGGCCGGATACGAGCCACCGGTCACCGTATCCAAGCCACCGGTACCCGAAAGCGAAACCGGTAGCCCACTTGCGTCCTCTTTTGCCATCAGAACAGCGGTCGCCAATTGTGGGGTGTACCCAACAAACCACGCACTCTTGTTTTCATCAGTAGTTCCGGTCTTCGCTGCTGCCGGGCGCCCAAGTTTTTGTGCGGCAAATGCGGTGCCGTCGGTCACTACCTTGTTTAATGTGTAGCTCACACTGTTGGCGATCTCGGGTTCGAATGCCGCAATCGTCTTTGGTTGGTACTCATATAGCAAGCCCCCGTTGAAACCCAGCACCGACTTAATATAGGTCGTCTCGGCCTGCACGCCACTCGCGGCGAAAGTGGCGTACGCATTAGCCATACTCAACCCAGACGGTGACGCGGTGCCGAGCACGAACGTTAAATCCAAGCTGTCGAGATTTAGACCAGGCGTGGTCTCAGGAACACCAGCACGGATTGCCGAATCGGCCACCGCATCCACACCGACTTCTGACTCCAACTGCACATAGGCGCTGTTGATGCTGAACTCGGTCGCTTGCAGCAGCGTCACCGGGCCGTAAGACTTATCACCATAGTTCGAAAATGTGTAGCCGTTGACCGTCGATGGCGAATCACCGTTCAACTCAGTGCCAAGTGGCACCCCTTGCTCAAATGCTGCAGCCAGGGCAAAGGGTTTGAATGTCGACCCGGCTTGCGCGAATTCTCTGGTGGCATTGTTGATCTGATCATCGATGAAGTTCTTGCCCGCATACATAGCTACTACTTCACCGGTGCCCGGCCGGACCGCTGCTAAACCGATGCGCAGGCCCTCGGTGTTGGCGTCCGGGCCCGACTTGCGAACCGCGATGGTCGCGGCTTTTTGTGCAGCCTGATCGAAAGTCGATGTGATGCGAAGTCCGCCGCGTTGAATCTCAGTCTCGTCAAAGCCTAAGTCGATTAGTTGGTCGGTGACGGCTTGCAGTAAGAACCCGGTTTGCCCACCGAGGCGGTTGCCGGCTCTTTGCTCATTGATCTCCGGGAACCTGGCCGCCTTGCGCTGTTGCGGAGTCAGCCAGCCCTGCTCAACCATGGAATCCAGAACATAAGTCCATCGGGCCTTTAACGCAGGCAGATTGTCCTCGGGCGCTAAGCCATTTGGTGATTTGATGACGGCAGCAAGTACTGCCGCCTGTGAAACATCAAGGTTCTCCACGGTAGTACCGAAGTACGCGATCGAGGCGGCTTCAATTCCGTACGCGCCGCGGCCGAAGTAGATGGTGTTCAGGTAATCCTCGAGGATCTGATCCTTGGAGACAACGGTCTCCAATTTGAAGGCGAGAAGTAGTTCCTTTGCCTTGCGACTCCAGGACCTATCCTGAGTTAAGTATGCGTTCTTCGCGTATTGCTGAGTGATGGTGGAGCCACCTTGGGTTGACCCACCCTGCAAGTTGTTTAGCACCGCGCGCCCGATCCCAAGTGGCGAAATCCCGCCATGCTCATAGAAGGAGCGGTCTTCAGCGGCGAGTACCGCATGTTGTGCATCGAGTGGAACATCAGCGAGCGCCACACTGCGCCGCGTGGCTTCACCGAGGCGACCTAGTTCGGTCTGACCGTCGGCCCAATAGACGATGGTCGCCTCACTCGTTGAAACTTCATTGGGCGACGGCACGGTGGTAAGTGATACCGCCAGCGCGAATGCGCCGACGCCGAGTGCCGCCAGCACCACAAAAATAATGATGAGGCCCCGTAACCAGTGCCGCTTTCGCTTCTTGGGGCGACTACTCGCAGGTGGAGCCGGGCGCGATTTCACCGCCTTGTTCGCGGTCTTCTTCGCGGGCTGGCGAGGGGTGCTCACGGTGACCTCACTGACGGGGAAGGTTCAGGTCGGCCCCACTAAGGCTGACCTAGGCCTCCATGAGATCACGGGGGGCCGCCAAAGCGCGCCGCGGCACACCGTCACCGAGGACATAGGACTTAGTCAGGTAGTTCCAGTGGCAGCGCTGGCAGACCTCAACTACGTAGACCTTGAATCGGCCGAACTGGGTTGCCATCGCCCCCAGCTCATCACTTCGCCGGACCCGACCGGAGTAGGGCCCGAGTTCGTCGCCATACACGTAGGTGACAGTGACAAAGCCCTGATCACGGCAAACCGGGCACGGCAGGGCCGTTAGTTCACCGTGGAATTTGGCCGCACGCAGCAGGTAGGTGTCGGCGTCGCAGAACTCGCTGCTCAAGGCCCCGCCGTTGAAGAAGGTGTGCAGTGCACTTCGCCGTTGCAGTGCGAAGTCGACAACCGACCGAGGTGCCGCCGGGTCTGAGACGTCCTCCGGCTCAGCTACTGGTTCGCGCCTACTTGACGTATTGCCCTTACCGGGCTCACCGCGGACGACACTGCCCCGCACACCGGAACGTCTGGGCACGGCCACAAGCCCAGATCCTACGCGATGTTTGGGCTACCGGCCCCGGAGCACCGCCAACCGCCGGAGCGCGGGCCACCCGTGCGGGAGCGGCTTTAGGCTGTTGACGGATATATCGTGGCGATATATCGTAGACAGGTGGCCGCCCGCACTGATCTCCTCGAGTTTGCCTCCTTGGGCGTGCTGGCAGCGGGCCCACTCCACGGTTACGCCCTGCGTAAGTCGCTGACCGAGATCCTCGGCCCGTTTCGCGCACTGTCCTATGGCTCGCTGTACCCATGCCTTCGCCGACTCCAAGACCGTGGCTGGATCGAGCAACTCGGTGCGGTTCCTGGTACCACTACCAAGCGCGCCCGGGTTGTTTATGCCCTTACCGGTGATGGCAAGGATGCCTTCGCCGAATGGGCGAACCAACCCGGATCTGATGCGTGGGACGACGAAGGCTTCGCAACCCGGTTGGCCTTCTTCTCACGCACCGAGGCAAGTGTGCGATTGCGGATCCTTGAAGGTCGCCGCTCGCGACTCGAAGAACAACTGGCCCTAATGCGCGAATCGATGAAACGCGGACGCGATCGAATGGACACCTTCCTGCTGCAGATGCAAGAGCACGGGGTTGAGGGTGCGGAGCGTGAAGTTTCCTGGCTTAACAGTTTGATCCTTGCCGAAAGAAACCTGCCGAAGGTCGGCACATCAATTCCCCCAAAGGTAAAGAGGAGTAAGAAATGAGTTCAATTCGCGTCGCTGTTGTCGGAGTCGGCAACTGCGCCTCATCGCTCGTGCAAGGCGTGGTGTTCTACAAGGACGCTGATCCTTCCGAGGTGGTACCCGGCCTAATGCACGTGCAGTTCGGGCCGTACCACGTGCGCGATGTCGAGTTCGTTGCCGCCTTCGATGTCGACTCCAAGAAGGTTGGCCTTGATCTTGCTGATGCCATTGGGGCTTCTGAGAACAACACCATCAAGATCTGCGACGTGCCACCGTCCGGGGTCAAGGTGCAACGCGGCCACACCTTGGATGGCCTCGGTAAGTACTACCGCGAAATGATCACCGAGTCAGACGCTGAGCCGGTAGATGTTGTTGCGGCCCTGAAGGCGGCACGCGTTGACATTGTGGTGTGCTACCTGCCGGTTGGATCTGATGCCGCAGCCAAGTACTACGCACAGTGCGCTATCGATGCGGGTTGCGGTTTCGTTAACGCACTTCCGGTATTCATCGCCGGCACCCCAGAGTGGGCCAAGAAGTTTGAAGATGCTGGACTGCCGATCGTCGGTGACGACATCAAGAGTCAGGTCGGTGCCACCATCACCCATCGAGTGATGGCGAAGTTGTTCGAGGACCGTGGGGTCGTGTTGGATCGCACCTACCAGTTAAATGTCGGCGGCAACATGGATTTCATGAACATGCTCGAGCGCGACCGCCTTGAGTCAAAGAAAATCTCGAAGACCCAATCGGTCACCTCCCAGGTGGGCCATGACCTCGGGGCCCGCAATGTGCATATCGGCCCATCCGATTACATCGCCTGGCTCGACGACCGCAAGTGGGCATTTGTCCGTCTGGAGGGCCGGGCCTTTGGCAATGTGCCGCTGAACCTGGAATACAAGCTTGAAGTCTGGGATTCGCCCAACAGCGCCGGGGTGATTATCGACGCGGTGCGGGCCGCGAAGATCGCCATGGATCGCGGCATTGGCGGACCAATTCTGTCGGCCTCCTCCTACTTCATGAAGTCCCCGCCGGTTCAGTACAACGACAGCCAGGCCAAACAGGCGGTTGAGGACTTCATCACCGGGGCGGTCGAGCGGTAATCCGCCCGGGCTGAAAATACTTTGGCCGCAAATTGGCTACGGGACCGTAAGTTACGGTAGCGTAGGTTTCCTTCGCGCCTTATCTGGAGGAAACCTGTGCTTACCGCGGCTGAACTGCCCGCCATCATTCAAGGCGGGATGGGGGTTTCGGTCTCCTCGTGGCAGTTGGCCCGATCCGTGGCCCAGCAAGGTCACCTCGGCGTCGTCTCGGGTACCGCCCTTGACCTAGTGCTGGCGCGGCGCCTACAAGATGGCGACGCAGGTGGGCACGCGCGCCGGGCCCTGGCCGCCTTCCCTGAACCGGCGATGGCCAAGCGCGTACTTGATCGCTACTTCATTGCCGGTGGCCGCGCCGCCGGCACCCCTTACAGCCCTATTCCCCGACTTGCGATTCGGCAACGTCGTGCCCTACAAGAACTTGCCGTCACCGGCAGCTTCGTCGATGTCTGGTTGGCTAAGGAAGGTCATGACGGCCTAGTCGGCATCAACTGCTTAGAGAAGATCCAGATGGCCACGCCGGCAACCCTTTATGGCGCGATGCTTGCGAATGTCGATACGGTCCTGATGGGCGCCGGCGTGCCGCGCAACATCCCCAACCTGCTAAATACGCTCGCCCGCAACGAAGCCGTTCACTTCCCGATTGACGTTGATGGTGCCGACGACGGCGCATTCACCGTCGACTTTGATCCGATCGACCTAATGGGGATCGACCTAATGGGGTATGCGCCAAAAGTCCAGCGCCCGGTCTTCTTGGCCATCGTCTCCTCACATGTCCTCGCACTGTTCTTAGGGCGCGAAGAAGCTATCCGCCCTGATGGTTTCATTGTTGAAGCACCACCGGCTGGTGGCCATAACGCGCCACCGCGGCGACCCGAAATCGACGAGCGCGGTGAAATGATTTTTGGACCGCGTGACGAACCAGATCTCGACAAGATCGGGGCAACCGGTTTGCCCTACTGGCTCGCCGGTGCTGCAGGCACACCCGAGGCACTTCGCGCCGCACTCGATCAAGGTGCGATGGGTATCCAGGTAGGCACCATTTTCGCACTCTCGAATGACTCCGGGATTCGACCTGATATCCGCGCAAAGATGCAAGCTGGCCTACACGAGGGCACGCTCTATGTGCGCACTGACCCGGTGGCCTCGCCAACCGGCTTCCCGTTCAAGATTGCCGAGATCGTCGGTACGACTTCACAGATACCGGTCTACGAAGCCCGCCCGCGGTTATGTGACCTCGGCTACCTACGCACCGCATTTGTCAAAGCAGATGGTGATATCGGATACCGCTGCCCATCAGAGCCCGTGCATATGTACGTGCGAAAAGGCGGCGATCTCGCTGACACCATTGGCCGGCAATGCCTTTGCAATGGTTTGACCGCTACCGCCGGACTTGCGCAAATCCACGCCGACGGTTACCTGGAAGCCCCCGTTGCGACCTTGGGCTCAGATCTGGCCGGTGCTAGACGGTTGGCCGAGCAGTACCCCGATGGCTGGTCCGCCGTCCAAGTAATCCAGTGGCTCGTGTCACAGTCTTTAGACTCACCACGCATCAAGCAGGTGTCAGCACCTAGCCTCATCTGATGCCCTTCAACACGATCTTCGAGCCCTTTCGGATCCATTCGGTCGAGCCACTTAAGTTAACGACGCCGATCGAACGACGGCAAGCACTGGCCGCCGCTGAGTTCAATCTGTTCTCACTACGCTCCCGCGACGTCATCATTGATCTACTCACCGACTCTGGGACCGGGGCCATGAGCCGCGACCAATGGGCCGCCATCCAACACGGCGATGAGTCATATGCCGGGTCCCCATCTTGGGAGATGTTCCGCGACGCCGTGCAAAATCTCTTTCCGTTCAAGCATGTGATCCCGACGCACCAAGGTAGAGCCGCTGAGAAGATCTTGTTCTCGGTGTTCGGCGGCGCCGGAAACTTCATTCCTAATAACACGCACTTTGATACCACGCGCGCGAATATTGAATTCACCGGTGCCGTTGCAACAGACCTCGTGATAGATGAAGGCCTGGACCCGCAAAACTTGCACCCATTCAAGGGTAATCTTGACCCGATAAAGCTTGAGGCTTTTATCACCAAGCACGGGCGCGAGAACGTGCCGCTCATCATGCTCACCGTGACCAATAACTCCGGTGGTGGCCAACCGGTTTCGATGGCTAATATGCGTGAGATTCGTGAGATTTCCCTGCGCCATGGCATACCGCTCTATTTGGATGCTTGCCGGTTCGCTGAAAATGCCTGGTTCATTCGTGAGCGGGAAGTGGAGTTTGCGGACTGGGATGTCGCTGACATCATTCGCGAGATGGCGGCACTCGCCGACGGCATGACCATGAGTGCCAAAAAAGATCCACTCGGCAATATCGGTGGTTGGCTGGCAATGAACGACGACGACCTCGCCGAACGGTGCCGCACCATGTTGGTTCTGACCGAGGGTTTCCCAACATATGGCGGACTTGCTGGCCGGGATCTAGAGGCGTTGGCGGTTGGGCTCACCGAGGCCGTCTCACATGATTACCTTAGGTATCGCATTAGGTCCACCGCCTACCTTGGTGAGTCACTCGCCGCGAGTGGGATTCCGGTGGTGCAGCCCATCGGTGGCCACGCGGTCTATCTAGATGCGCGCGCATTACTGCCACACCTCTCTCCGCTGCAGTACCCCGGGCAGTCGTTGGCTATTGCCCTATATGAAGCAGGGGGGATTCGCGGTTGTGAGATCGGCACCGTGATGTTCGGTCGGCAGCCAGATGGCACCGAGGTTGCGGCCGCGATGGATCTGGTGCGGTTGGCCATTCCTAGGCGCACATATACCCAAAGCCATATTGATTACGTAATCGAGGTTTGTCAGCAAGTTGCCGACCGATCAGGTGCTTTGCCCGGCTACCGCATTACCCGGGAGCCGAAAGCGCTTCGGCACTTCACTTCAGCATTCGAGCCAATTAGTTAGCGGTCAAGATGGCGACTGCTACCACTTCTTGCCTTTTTCTTGCTCACTGACCGAGGTGTCGAAGAACTTAACGCCGAGTGCGATGGCGCCAACGGTCAACCCGACGAAGACAACAATGCCGATTAAGTAATGCACGTGATTGCTCCTTGGGTTTGGTGACTGATGACCGTGCGTGCATCCTACCCCGTGACGGGGTTGGTTGATCCGTAACCTGTAACGTCGCATTTGTGGTCGCGCTCCCCGCCCTTCGTGAAGTGCTGGCGCGTCCGGATTTTCGAAAACTTTGGTCGGTTCGCTTGGTTGGGCAGTTCTCCGATGGGCTCTTGCAAGCCGCCCTCACCACCTTTGTGTTGTTCTCCCCAGAACGCCAGCCTGATGCGGTTAAAGTCGCCGCCGCATTTGCGATCCTCTACCTGCCCTACTCCGTCATTGGCCCATTCGCCGGCGTGTTTCTAGATCGATGGCGCCGTCGCAATGTGCTCGTGCGGGCAAACCTGCTCAAGTCCTTGGTCACCTTGCCAATAGTGGCGTTGGTGTTCGCTGGCAATGACGGACTTTGGCTCGGAGTGAGCGTCCTTGCGGTGTTGGGGATCGGACGTTTCGTCCTGGCCGGGTTGTCCGCGTCGCTGCCCCACGTGGTGGACGGACGTGACCTCGTGACGGCGAATGCACTGACACCAACTTCAGGAACCATTGCCGCCGCCATCGGTGCCCTGCTCGGTGTCACCCTTCGCGGCGTAATAGGTGGTGGTGACTTCGGCAGCCAAGTCGTGCTCTTCGCAGCCGCAGCCGGTTTCGCTTTAGCCGGCTTGCTCGCAGTTCGTCTCGGTAAGGACACCTTGGGGCCAAGCGGGGAGAAACCCGCCGACACCGTGCGCGGGGTACTCCTTGGCCTAATCGACGGGGTGCGGGTGTTAGGCCGTAATCGCATTCCGCGCCGGGCAATAACCGTGGTCGGGATGCATCGCATTGCCTTTGGTATTTTGACCGCAGGTGCGCTCTTGCTGGTGCGCGAGACTTTCAATGAGATGGTTCAGGCGGATTCGGCACTGGGTCAATTCGCGATCATCACCGCCGCCGCCGCCATCGGCGCCCTGCTCGGGGCGGTGCTAACTCCCGGGGCGACCCGCCGGTTCGGGGCCGTTCGCTGGTCGGCTTTTGCCTTACTACAGGCCGGCACCATCGGTGCCGTCCTGATATTCATCGGTGCGATGGCACCCGCATTCATCGCCCTTCTTGGTGGCGCGCTCTCCATGGGATTCGCTGGTCAATCGGTAAAGGTGTGCTCGGACACCTTGATCCAGCGGCACATCCCAGACGATCACCTAGGTCGCATCTTCGCCTTATTCGACATGATCGTAAATGTGGCTTTGGTTTTAGGGATCACTTTGATGGCCCTACTAGCCCCGAAAAGTGGACAAGCGCCCTGGGCCTACGCAGGGGTTGGCGTCTTACTAATTGCCACAGCTACTTGGTATCTAACGGGTAGGGGCAATAGGCTCCCCTCAACAGCCACTTCGTCTGGCCAATGAAGTCGTAATCGGTCTGGCCATTGAGACCTTCAGGAGCCGCATGAGCGACGTTTCGACCGCCGATAAGCGCTGGGGCATCAGGTCAATTGCCGCTGTTCTAATCTTCGTCATCGCCGCAGCGCTTACCCCGATTGCCATGGTCGGCCACTGGGGTCATGCCACGGTCGTTAACAGCGAGCAATTCATCGCCACTGTCGTTCCGTTGGCTGACTCGCCAGAGGTGCAGGCCGCAGTCACCGAGGCTGTGACCGAAGCAATCGTCAAGCAGGTAGACACCTCAGCAATTGTTGGTGACTTTCTCGGCGGGCTCCTGAACAATGATCAACTCTCCTCGGCATTGTCCGCACCTATCGCAGCGGGCGTTAACAAGCTAATCGGGCAAATAGTCGAAGGCTTCATCACCTCCGACGCATTCCAGAAACTGTGGATCACCCTTGCCAGTGCGATCCAAAAGAGTGTCGTGGCGATTCTCGAGGGCGGTAATGAAGGCCCCGTTCAGATGCAAGGCGACCAACTCGTCCTTGACATCAGCGACCTACTGACGGCCGTTCAAGCTCAACTTGTTTCCCAAGGTGTGACTATTGCCGACAAAGTCACCGTTCCGGATTCCGACCGCCAAATCGTGCTCTTTGAAGCACCTGCCGTCGCGCAATTGCAGTTCATCTACTCACTTGCCTCACCGGTTCTGCAATGGTTCCCGCTGCTGATCGCAATCTTGTTCGGCCTCGCGATCACTTTGGCTCGCCGGCGCCCCCGAATGGTGCTTGCAGTTGGTCTCGCACTTGTTGTAACAGGTGGACTTACCACTTGGGGGCTGGGTCTGGGTGAGACTTTCTTCGTTGACCAACTCGCCGGTACGGTCTTTGGCGGGGCTTCTGGGATTTTCTGGAACACCTTGTTGAACTACCTGATCATTGGCCTCCAGAGTCTTCTCATCTTCGGCGTGGTGGTCGCGGTTGCCGGTTGGTTCGCGGGTCGATCTCGGCCGGCAGTAAAACTGCGTGCCCATCTTGTTGCTGGCCTCACGGAAATCGGCTCATCACTTCCGGCGAACGGGTTGAGCGCATTTTTGCGGGCGCGCGCTGACGCGGTGCGCTGGATCATCACCGCTGTCCTGGTTTTCGCCCTGGTGGTTGGTGATGTGATGTCACTGAATCGCATGATCTGGCTGCTTTTGTTGACGGGCGGATTATTCACATTGCTACAGGTGCTAATTGCTGACAAGAAAGAAACTGCTGGCTAAACCACCGGGGTACGAACAGCTTGGATTCCGTGCTCACTGCTCGCGGTAAACGCCAGGTTTGTCGCTGCTACCTCATCTTTCGTGACGGCCACCTGACCACTGCCAATGGCTTCGGTGTAGGCAGCGAAATCCTTACCGACCTGCTCCGCATACACCAGCCCGAAGTTCATCATCGCGTTGTCGAACTTGGTACTGGTGCCAAGGTACGACGCAATGGCAATCGCGTCGCCAGATCGTGCATGCGCTCGAGCAAGGGTGTGACCGCAGATCCTCGCGTACGCGAGCAGGTTGTCAGGGCCTAACAAGGTGACATCCGGTGACCACTTCATGTCACGCAGTTGTCGAATGTAGAAGTCACGGCCTTGACTCCCGCGAATCCAGCCCAAGAAGATATCGCTGGCCGCCTGAGTCAGGCGTTGACCGCTGACTACCCGCTCCCCTTGCTTATCGAACTCACTTGGTGCGGTAACCGGCTCAAGCACACTTCTAACCGCCTGCTTAACCTGCAACACCAACAGGTCCGACTCGTCACGGCCTTGAAGTAAAATCACAAATGCGAGCAGCCCGACACTGCCCACGCCAACCACTTTGTGGCCAATATCCACCAATTGATATCGGCTCAGCAGTTCGCGCCGATCATCGATCAAGGTCCCCTGGTATTGATCGACGAGCCCACTAATTACGGGGTGCACATCGCTCCCCATGGCAATCCGTACCAAGACCGGTGGGGCATTGACAAATTGGCGCCGTCCGTCAACAACTTCGGTAAACTTGCTGATCGCCGACCAAGCGTCACGCTTTTGCGCCTTCGCTACGGTTTTTTCGGCGGCCACCACCCCCTTCTTACCGGAAACATCTCGCCCCCAGCCAACAAGTACGCTGGCATCAACCCGGTTGTACCAGATATCCAACTCACCCATCTGAGCGAAATTTGCAATGGCGGTGCGATACGAGTTTGCGGCCGCGCGCGTAGTGCTTTCAATTTCAGCACTAGAAAAGCCGTTGTTTTGCGCCGCCAACGTGAAAGATGTTGTTAACCGTGCGACATCGAATTCGAACGGGCCTGGCAAAGTCTCATCAAAGTCATTTATGTCGAAGATGACTGCCCGATCAGGCGCTGCGAATAACCCAAAGTTCGAAAGGTGGGCGTCACCGCATAACTGAACCTGTAGTCCGGTGTTCGGACGGGTGCCAAGATCCGTCGCCATCGTCAATGCCGAACCGCGATAGAAAGTAAATGGGTTAACCGACATCCTCGAGTGTCTGAGCGGCAGCAGAGTTGGAACTCGATCCACCTCTTGCCCGGCAAGTTGAGCAACGACATTTTGGCGATCGGGCCCCGGTTCCCAAACCGCCAGCGCGGTGCGTGGCGCAAGTTTTCGGGCATCCAGCCCAAGGGTCTCGCGCGCTCCTACCGTGCTAGCTCGGCTGCTGCCTGGACCGTTGTGTGTAGACATGGGAGCAGGGTAGTCGCCTTGTTCGGTACTTACCCAGTAAAAATTGACATGTTATGACCAACCAACTAGTTTGTTAGTATGACAATCGAAGTAGGAGTTTTCGAGGCCAAGACGCACCTTTCCGCGCTCCTGGACCAAGTAGTGGCCGGCGAAGATTTCCTCATAACTAAAAGAGGCCAGGTGGTGGCGCGCCTTGGACCCGCAGTTGAGCCCGGATCCCGGGTTGACGAGGCCTACCGGCTACTCGCACTCGCTCGGAGCAACTCGAACCCAGGACCAGATTCGATTCGCGAGTTAATTGATGACGGCAGATACAAGTGAAAGTGGTCCTCGACGCCTCCGTTGCCATCAGTTTCATCATCATTGATGAGTTTTCGCAACAAGCGAGCAAGGCACTTGAGCGGGTGGCCGAACAAGGCGCTTTGGTTCCCGCTCTTTGGGATTTCGAACTTGCCAATGCCCTTCGATCGGCGGAGCGCCGCGGCCGCATCTCACAGGCCGGAACTGCTCAGGGGATTGCCGGTATCAAAGGACTCGATATTGAGCGAGTTGGGCCGCCCACCAATCTGACCCGCCTCATTGACGTTGCGCGTGAACGTGATTTAAGTGTGTACGACAGCTCCTATCTGGCATTGGCTCTTGACCGGGGGCTTCCCCTCCTGACCTTCGACACCCGACTTGGGCAAGCCGCAGCAGCGGCTGGGGTGCACCTAATCAAGTAGTTAAGCTGCGGCGCTATCGGCGCGCGGCCCACCAGGCAAGAAGGGCCTCGGTGGCCTGCGCCTCCCCAAGGGGCCCGCGATCTAGGCGCAGATCCATCAAGAACCGATACGCCTCACCAACGACCGGGCCCGGTGGCAGATCCAAGATGCGCATGATCGCCGCACCATCAAGGTCTGGGCGCAAGGCCGCAAGTTCCTCCTCCTGTTCCAAAACATTGATGCGATTTTCTAGGCTGCTATAGGCCTGCTGCAGTGCCGCGGCCCGGCGCTTATTTCGCGTAGTGGAATCAGCACGCGTGAGCTTATGCAGTTGCACGAGTTGGTCACCCGCATCGCGCACATACCGACGCACCGCTGAGTCAGTCCATTCGCCGGTGCCGTATCCGTGAAAGCGCAGGTGTAATTCAACCAACCGGGCCACCTGGTCGGTGGTCTCGTTTGAGAACCGCATGGCCCGCATGCGCTTCTTGACCATCCGAGCTCCTACCATCTCGTGATGGTGAAATGACACCCCGCCATCTTTTTCAAACTTGCGAGTTTTGGGTTTGCCGATGTCATGCAGTAGCGCAGCAAGTCGCAGCACCGGGTCGGGTCCACTAACCGGTTCGTGCAAAGTCTCCATCGCAATTGCCTGCTCAAGCACCATCATCGAGTGCTCATAGACATCCTTGTGGCGGTGGTGCTCGTCCTCGGCTAGGCGAAGCGCCGGTAATTCAGGCAAAATCCAGTCGGCTACCCCGGTTTCGACAAGTAATTCCAAACCCGAGCGCGGATCAGGTGCCATGAGGGTCTTCATAAATTCCTCGCGCACGCGCTCTGCTGACACGATGGTGATGCGCTCAGCTTGCTCGCCCATTGCCTGCAAGACCTCATCGCTGACCCGGAAGCCAAGTTGGGCCACGAAACGTGCGGCCCGCATGATGCGCAGCGGATCATCGTCAAATGAATCCTGAGCCCGACCAGGTGTGCGGAGCAGGTAGTTGTCCAGATCGGATGCACCCGCAAAAAGGTCGACCAACTGCATCTGGGGTAGTCGAAGTGCTAAGGCATTTATCGTAAAATCCCGGCGCGCCAAATCACCCTCCAGGGTGTCGCCGAAGTCCACAACCGGCTTGCGGGAATCCCGGTCATACTGCTCGGTTCGATAGGTGGTGATTTCACATTCACGCCCCGAAATCCGGGCCCCGACGGTGCCAAAGCGGATCCCGACATCCCAAACCGCCGAGGCCAGCGGAGTTAACAGCTCGATGATGACTTCTGGTCGCGCATCGGTCGTGAAATCCAAATCCCCGGTCGCACCCACCCGGCCGAGCAGGGCATCTCGCACCGGGCCGCCGACCAGGGCGATCTCGTGACCGGCACCGGTGAATCTCTCCCCCAGGTCGGTCAAAAGCCCCGAAATCGGGGCCAATTTGGCGATTGCCTGGAGTTCCGCTGGAGTCGACACACATAGCAGCGTAATGACTGAACCCTCAGGTTTATCCTGCCGATATGGGTAAGCACATTCCGAGTGTCGAGGAGACCTCGGCCGGCGGGTTGGTGCTGGACCTCAGCGGTGCCCTGCCCATGGCTGCGCTGATCGCGCGCCACGACCGAAATGGCCGCCTGATCTGGCTGCTGCCCAAGGGGCATGTGGAGACCGGCGAGACAAATGAGGAGGCCGCCATCCGCGAGGTGGCCGAAGAAACCGGGATCACCGCCAGCATCTTGGCGCCCCTTGGGGTCATTGATTTTTGGTTCATGACACCTAATCAGCGCATCCACAAGACCGTCCACCACTATCTTTTGCAGGCTATCGGCGGTGAGCTCAGCGACACCGATATCGAAGTAGTCGAAGTCGCTTGGGTGCCCCTTGCTGAAGTCCGTGCCAAACTTCGCTACCCCGATGAGCGCAAACTCATCACCAAAGTTTCAGACTTACTTGGCGATACGTGCCTAACCTGAGAATTAACCTCTCGTTGCGCCTTTTCCTGGCGGCTCTACTCAGCACTGCAGCGCTTGCCGGTGGTGCCACCCCGGCGCGCGCTATACCCGCGGACTCGCAGATTGAAATTGTCTTGGACCAATTCACCCCGGTGGTGCCTAAAGTAAAAGGCACACTTCGAATCAGTGGCCGAGTCCTGAATATCTCCGGCCGCTCAATCGAAAACGTATCCGTCCAATTACGCGTTGCTGAATCGCCGATAACTCTCTTGAGCACGCTAGCCGAAGTTAGTGCAGCAGACCTCATCTCCGACGTCGACGATGACTCAAGCAGTATTGATGCGACGCGCACTTTGATCACCTCCGCGCTAGCCCCGAACCAGCAAGGGTTCTTCACAATCTCAATTGCATTTGCGGATTTGGGGCTGACCACTCCCGGCACCTACGTCATCGCGGTCGAAGCCCTCGGCTCGATAGCCGGTGTTGACGAATTTGATGAACGTAAAGGCATTGAACGGACGTTTTTGCCGTGGCTGCCCACCGGCTCGGGCGTTGCCCCAATTGGGGTTACCTGGCTCTGGCCACTCGTCGACTGGCCCGCCCGCAACGCCAATGGGGTGCTAGTGAACGACGAAACCCCGAATGCAATGGCACCAGGTGGGCGACTTTACGAACTCGTGAAGGTCGGCGCCGATTATCCCGGGCGGGTTTCCTGGTTCGCGGACCCGGAGTTGTTGCAGGCGGCCTCCGCCATGGCACAGGGTTATCTGGTGCAAGAGGACGGCAGCCCGGTGGCCGGTGATCAATCAGATGCGGTCTTAGGTTGGCTGACTTCGCTGCGCTCGGCACTTGACGCCGCCGCGACGGTAACGCAAACGCAATCGCAACTGCGGGTGCTGCCCTATGCAGATGTGGATGCCACGGCAGTGCGCAGGGCCGATCTGGCCACCGATCTAATACGCGCGGTAACGCAGGCGCCGATTATTTCGCGGGCGGCCATCGGCACGCCGATTGCTGAAACCGCTTATTGGGCACCGGGTGGGCGAATCGATAAGCAGACAGCGGAGTTGCTGGTCTCATCCGGGGTGCGGACCGTGATCGTGTCGTCGCGCGCGGTTTCCACGGCTAGCAGTGCCCCGGCCCTTGCCTCAATCAGCACTCCCGTGGGCGCATTGACGGCAGTGCTGATTGACCCGGTGCTCGCAGATTTACTAACCACCCCAAAGAGCGGAGCCGATGAGGTGATCTTGGCCCGGCAGCAGTTCTTGGCGCAGACCGCACTCCTTGCGACTTCGGCGACCGGACCCGCCCGCGTGGTGGTGGCCCCTCTTAATGCCCGATGGGCACCGGACCCACAACTTCTCAAAGACCTACTGGATGCAACCAGCGCAGCACCTTGGCTTTCAATGCAGTCAATTGACGAACTACTTACCGCCACGCCGGCATTTGCCGACCGATTGAACTATGGCCAACTAGCAAAGCAGGCCGAACTCCCGACCGCCTATCTGCAGCAGGTGATGAAAGCCCAGGGGAGACTGCAGCAGTTCGTCGCGATTCTCGATGACCCCGCGGCGATTTCGGTTGGGTTCTCGCAGGCAATGACCCGCACCCTTTCGTCGGCTTGGCGCAGTCAGCCCACTACCGGCCGGACCTTACTTAAGCAGATAAACGTCGAACTCATTGAGCAAATGGGGCAGGTTAGAGCGCTGTCTAAGGGCACCATAACTTTTTCCGGAGATTCCGGTCAGGTGCCAATCACCTTGGCTAATGACCTCGATCAGAGTGTGACCGTGAGCATGCAATTGGTCGGGGTCCCTGCAGCTCGACTCGAATCACCGCCGGTCACCGATATCGTCATTGCGGCCGGGCGCAAGGTAAGTGTTGAAGTCGAAGCCAGGGTCATTGGCGGTGATCCGCTACCGGTCAATATTCAGATCTTGACGCCAGAAGGGGATAAGTACGGCATCCCGAGCACCATCACTTTGGCGTCAACCGCTTACTCAAGGGCAGCCAGCTGGGTCGTCGGTGCTGCATTCGCCGCCATTCTTGTTTTCGTGATCGTCGGTGTGACACGGCGGATCTGGAAAGCCCAGCGCTCCCAGCAAGCGGGTAATCCATCTGACACGGTGTCCCCGTGACCGAAAATGCTAGCGGTAGTGCGCTGGTGCGCTCCAGTGCTGTCATGGCATCGGGCACCATCGTTTCGCGAATTACCGGCGTGCTCCGTGATATCGCCGCTGCCGCCGCCCTGGGGTTCTACTTAGTATCTGACGCCTTCTCCTTGGGCAATAGCCTGCCCACGATTGTTTATATCCTCATTATTGGCGGGGCACTGAACGCGGTTTTCATTCCACAATTAGTTCGTCGCATGAGTGAGGATGAAGATCAAGGCAAGGCGTACGCGGATCGTCTGATCACACTCATAGTGACCGCATTGCTGCTGCTGTCAGTGATTGCAGTGCTGGCCGCGCCGCTGATCGTTGATCTCTATACCCCGTCGGACTACCCCGCCAATGAGTTTGATCTAGCGGTTGCCTTTGCGCGACTTTGCTTACCGCAGGTGCTCTTCTACGGCATCTATTCAATTCTTGGCCAGGTATTGAATGCGCGCGGACGATTCGGGGCGCCGATGTTCGCGCCCATAGCGAACAATGTGATCGCGATCGCGACCTTTTGTTTATTCATTGCCGTAGCTGGTACCTCAGCGGCCGCAGATGGAGTGCTCACTACCCAGCAGATCCTCATCCTCGGCATCGGTACCACCCTGGGTGTCATCTCCCAAGCCGTGATCTTGCTACCGGTGTTACGCCGGTCCGGCTTTAACTGGCGGCCACGCTTCGACTGGAAGGGCGCCGGTCTGGGAAAGGCCGGCAGCTTGGCACTGTGGACCATCGGCTTGGTGCTCGTCAATCAGGCTACCTACGTTGTCATCACCCGACTCGCTACGCAGGCCAACGTCGATGCCGCTGCCGCCGGCACCGTCGCAGCCGGACTCACCACGTACCAAAAGGCACATCTGGTTTTCATGCTGCCCCATAGTGTCATCACGATTTCCATCGTGACCGCGATGCTGCCGGCCTTAAGCCGCATTGCGCACGCTGGGGAGCTGCGACGGGTTGGCAGCGATATCGGTACCACGATGCGCACCGTTGCCGCCTTGATCGTGCCGGTTGTTGCCGTGCTATTCGTTACCGGCTCAGACCTTGCGGTGCTGCTGTTCGGCTACGGGGCCGCAACAGCCGAGCAGGCTTCCTTGATGGGTGAGATTGTTTCCATCTTCATGATCGGACTTCTGCCTTTCACCCTTTTCTATGTGCTCCTTCGGGGCTACTACGCCATGGAGGACACCCGAACCCCCTTCTACATCACCGTTGGCCTGAGCGCGTTTTGGCTGGTGACCGTCCTACCGCTGTTTAGAATTGCGCCAGCCGGTGGTGCGCAGGTCGCGATGATCGCCTTCACATATTCCCTCTCCTATTGGGTTGGCCTGGCGTTGGCGTGGGTGGTGCTTGCTCGCCGAGTCGGCGGTCTGGACTCCGGCCGGACCATTCGAAGCCTGCTGCGCATCGGGGTAGCCGGCCTGGTGGCACTCGGTCTCATGCTCGGTGCCCACTTCATCCTCGGTCGAATCTTCGTGGGCCAACTTCCTAGTGACAAGCTCGTCGTGCTGCTCATCTTGCTCGTTGTTGGCGCCATCGGCGCGGCTTCATACTGGGCGGTCGCTTGGTTGCTGCGGATTAAAGAAGTATCCGATGTCACGAAATTACTAGGCCGCAAGTTGCGGAAATCATGACTGGCCCCGAGCGCATTGGTCGCTACTTGCTGCTAGCGGATCTTGATCCCGAGCAACTCGACCCAGCGGTGCAATTCTTTCGAGGCCATGACGAAGTCCTGGATCGCGAGGTCTCATTACGGATTCTTGACGCAGATGACCCACGGGCGCCCGCCTTTCTCGGTGCCGCCCGCGCTGCTGCCCTAGTGGAGGATCGTCGCCTGCTGCGCATTCTCGATGTGCTCACTTTGTCCAAGACAGATACCCAGCCAGCGCAAATCGTCGTCATAAGTGAGTGGGCAACCGGGCGCAACTTAAGTGAACTCATGCAATCACGTGGTGACCAGCCAATACCTGTTGACGATGCAATCAACATCGTCGCCGAAGTTGCTCGCGCAGTTGCCGCTGGGCTCAGCACCAACGTCAACCACGGCCGGCTTCGGCCATCCAGTGTGATCGTGACCGATGCTGGTGAGGTCAGAGTCCGGGGCCTTGCGGTGGATGCCAGCCTTTGGGGTTCACTCAATCCCGACGAAACCAAGACCCAGAGCGACGTCGATGCATTGGGCTGCCTGCTTTATCTGTTGGTGACCGGCCTATGGGCGGGCCCACCCGTAGCCGGGCTCACCGCTGCCCCGAAGACCGGCGCGAACGTACTGCCGCCATCAAGGGTGCGGGCCGATGTGCCTCGAGTTGTTGATGAAGCCGTCGCTCGATCTGTAAGTAGTGCGGCTAGGCCACGTGGGGTCACCAATATCACCGATGCGTCGGCATTTACCGCCATGCTCGGGCTAACCCGCGATCACCTGGCACCTGTTTCGCACGGAGCTAAGCATCGTGATGAGCCAAATGGCAAAACACAGAGCACTTCACATATTCTCCTCCGAATTGCCGGGGTAATCATCGCCTTCGCGCTGGTAATCGGATTTGGTATTTGGGGTTGGCAGTTGATTACCAGTGGCTCGGTTTTGACCGCAACCCCGACTGAAGTTGCAGTTGCCGATCTCCTGACCGAGTCGGCTCTGCCCATGGCATCGGCAAGTGCTCAGTCCGGTCCTGAGGTCTTGCCTATCGTCAAAGTTCGTAGTTTTGATCCGTTCGGGGATGACAACAAGGACGGTAATCCAGATGGCAAGAAGGGCAAGGAGAACAACGAGGAGGCCGCCCTCGCGGCAGATCTCGATGTGACCACGGCCTGGCATTCACAGAGCTACAAGTCAGCCGACGCCGATGGCAAGGGTGGAGTGGGCCTCATCATCAACATGGGTGAGCCGCATTCGGTTAGTTCGGCCTCATTGACCTTTGAAGGCGTTGGTGCCGCGACGCAGGTGCGCGTGGCAGATGAAATATTGCCCGACCCCAGCCTGTGGACGCTGCTCGCCGAGGCACCCGCGGGCGATCGGCAAATCGACTTGCGCGGGCCGCGAGCCATCACCGGTAAGTACGTCCTACTTTGGTTTCCGCAATTACCGCAACGTGTTGACGACCCCGGGACCTACCGGGTGGGTCTCAGTAAGGTCACCTTGAACTAGCCGCGGGGCCGATGGCCCTAGGCTCAGGCATCATGGAGCCCGAAGAGGTGTTCTCCCCGGCAGGTGGGGGTGATCGCACCGACGCCCAGTTACTTGCGGCGCATATCGCCGGTGACCCGGCCGCCTTCGAGGCCCTTGTTTATCGCCACCGAGATCGCCTCTGGTCGGTCGCCCTACGCACCACCAGTGACCCAGAGGAAGCCGCCGATGCCTTGCAGGATGCTTTCTTGTCGGCCTTTAGGCGGGCCGATCAATTCCGGGGCGAGGCAGCGGTAACCACTTGGTTGCACCGGATTGTCGTTAATGCCTGCCTAGACCGGCTACGTCGGCGAGCCACTCGGCCCGCGGTGCCGCTGCCCGAAGATCTTGGCCAGACCTTGGCCGACCCCGGTGACCAAATGAGCCAACGCGAGACCCAATTGATTATCGCCGAGGCGTTGGCGAACCTGCCCCCCGATCAGCGGGCGGCCATTGTCCTGGTCGATGTGGAAGGTCTATCGGTTCAAGAAGCAGCTGAGATTTTGGGTTGCCCGACCGGTACCGTGAAGAGTCGATGTGCGCGCGGGCGGGCCCGGCTCGCCGAAGAGCTGGCTTTCATGCGGAACCGTAACGAGCCCGACACCGTCATACCGAAAGACAACACCTCGAAGGGGGGTGCATCAAATGGCTGACGACGCCCACGGGCCGATTGATGTACCCAGCAATCAACCCGAAGACCTCGATGGGCCATTGTTCGATGAGACATTGTTCGATGGGCCATTGTTCGATGAGACATTGGCTGAACTTGCCTTCTTGGGCCCAGATCAAGTGCAGCCGGCCGAGGCCATGCCGGCGGCGATCTGGGACCGGCTGAGCGATGCCATCAGGGCCGAGGCCCCGTTGGTTTCCGGCGGACCGCTAGCCACCGTGCTAGCGATGTCGCCGCGGCGCCGCAGCCGTTGGGTGAGCGGGCTGGTGGCCGCCTCGGTTGCTGCTATCGCCGTGGGGGTGGTGGTGCAGGCCGTGCGCACACCCAGCCCGGAGGTCGTGGTTGCTGAAGCCGGTGTTGCCGGGGCCCCGGCAGCGGCTGAGGCCGACCAAACCAAACTCAAGACGAGTCTCGGGGTTTCCGGTGAAACGATGCCCGCCCGTCAGGTGATAGCCAGCGGAGCGAACTACACGCGCACCACCATGCAGGATCAAATTGGTGATCTCTTTGAGCGCATCGGGGTAGCCGATGCCAGCGCGATGGCCTCCATTATCCAAGAAAGCCCCGAAAATTTGATTGAAGGCAACACCGGGTTCACCGCCAAGGTCGAAACCATCAAGGCTTGTATCGCTGCCCTGATCGAACCCGGGGATGTTGGCACCGTGGTAATTGACCGAGCCATGTTTGAGCAGCAAGAGATTGCCTTGATCTTGGACCTCACCCCGTCAAAGAAGTTTAAGGCTTGGGTGGTCGGGCTCGACTGCGGTGAAAGTGGTCCTTCGATACTGATGCCCTTGGAGCTGGAACTCGCGGAACAATCAGTGCCCTAAGATCGTTACCATCAGGGACACTGTTTTCGCGAAAGGTTAATTGTGAGTGAGCTCCGTGAAGTCATCATTATTGGTTCAGGTCCGGCCGGCTATACGGCGGCGGTTTATGCCGCACGGGCCCAACTAAAGCCCCTGGTGTTCGAGGGTGCGGTTACCGCGGGAGGTGCACTCATGAACACCACCGAGGTAGAGAACTTTCCAGGTTTCGCCGAGGGCATCATGGGCCCGGCACTGATGGAGAGCATGCGCGCGCAAGCCGATCGGTTCGGTGCGGAGTTAATCACCGATGACGTAACGGCTGTCGATCTAGCCGGCGATATCAAGTCAGTGACCGACGGCTCCGGTCGCACCTTCACCGCTAAGTCGGTGATTTTGGCCATGGGTTCTGGCTATCGCGAACTCGGTTTACCAAATGAAAAACGGCTTTCCGGCCATGGGGTTTCGTGGTGCGCGACCTGCGATGGTTTCTTCTTTCGCGATCAAGACATCGCGGTTGTCGGTGGTGGTGACTCCGCATTGGAAGAGGCCACCTTCTTGACCCGCTTCGCCAACACCGTGACGCTCATCCATCGTCGCGATGGCCTGCGTGCCAGCAAGATCATGCAAGAGCGCGCGCTTAGTAATCCGAAAATGCGGTTTGCCTGGAACAGTGCCGTCGACGACGTGCTCGGCGATGCGAAAGTCTCCGGTCTGGTGCTGCGTGATACCAACACCGGCCAGACCCGTGAACTTGCAGTGACCGGGCTATTCGTCGCTATCGGCCACGACCCACGCTCTGAGTTATTGCCGGGTCAAGTCGCCCTCGACGAGGCCGGGTATGTGATCGTCGATGCGCCGTCAACCCGCACTTCGGCTCCTGGGGTATTTGCGTGCGGAGACCTCGTGGATCACACCTATCGCCAGGCCATTACGGCGGCCGGCACCGGTTGCGCGGCGGCTCTGGACGCTGAGCGGTATCTAGCCGCTGCCGAGTAGGCTGAACCTCAACAACAAAGGAGAACATCATGGGCGCGACCATCAAGGTCTCGGATGCAAGTTTCGCCGCCGACGTACTGCAAAGTGACAAGCCGGTCATCGTGGATTTTTGGGCCGAGTGGTGCGGGCCCTGCCGCATGGTTGGGCCGATCCTGGAGGAGATCGCAAGCGAGAACGACAGCATTGTGGTCGCGAAGTTAAATGTCGACGAGAACCCACAAACCTCAGCCAGTTATGGCATTACCTCCATCCCAACCCTAAATGTCTATCAGGGTGGCGAAGTCGTTAAGTCAATCATCGGTGCGAAGCCCAAGGCGGCGCTACTCGCTGATCTGGCGCCGTATCTGTAGTGGTAATCCGCCGCGGTGATACCGGGGCGGCCGTCGCGGAGGTGCGCGCACGGCTCGCGCATCTGGGTCTCCTCCAGTTTTCCCCGACCCAAAATCCAACGGATAGTAATGCGAATCCGGACGATGTCTTTGATGATGACCTAGACATTGCAGTCCGCACCTTTCAGCAGGAACGTGGCTTAACTGTCGACGGAATTGTCGGCCCGCAAACGTTCCGCCGACTTGATGAGGCGCGTTGGCAACTCGGTGACCGTGTGTTGCGTTTTGTGCCAGGGCATCTGATGACGGGTGATGATGTTGCCGAACTTCAACGTCGACTTAATGAGCTTGGATTTAATAGTGGGCGCGCCGATGGCTTCTTCGGCACCAACACTGATCTTGCGCTACGGGAACTACAGCGAGGGGTTGGCTTAGCGACCGACGGTATTTGCGGCCCTGAATGCTTTAAAGCCTTCGACCGCCTAATGCGGACAGTTAGCGGCGGCAACCCCGAGCGGCTGCGGGAGAAGGTCCACATGGCTTCACTGCAAACCGGCATCGCCGATAGAGTAGTGCTCATTGATCCGGGAAATGACCTTGGTGAAAATATCTGCCAATCGGTCGCGGAGCGAGTCGAGGGGCGCCTAGCGGCCCTTGGCACCCAGGTTTTACTCACCCGCAGCGCGCAGCGAGCAAAAGCCATGGATGAAGCCGAAAGAGCCGACTTCGCCAATCGCACTGGTGCGGATCTCGTTATTTCAATTCACGTTACTCAAGTCGAGAGCAAGGTGCCGGCCGGTGCCGCCACCTTCTATTTCGGTGCACCAGATGGCGGCCCGCACTCCGCAAATGGGCGAGCGTTGGCTGAGCTCATCCAGGAAGAACTTTGTCGGCGTACCTTCGCCATTGACTGCCGAACCCAACCGCGCACGTGGGATCTACTGCGACTTACTCGGGTTCCAGCCGTTCGTGTCGAGCTCGGCTACCTATCCAACCCGATGGATGCGGGCAGGCTGAGCGATGTCAAAATGCAGGACGCATCGGCTGAGGCAATCGCAACCGCCCTCAAGCGGTTTTGCGCCCCGCGCTAGTCCGCGCCTTCGGCTAAGTCACTCGCCCACGCGTCAAAAAATGCTCGTATCTTGGCTACCTCGCTCAATGGAATCGGTAGGTCACCATCTCGATATCTAGTCAACTGCCGCATTGCTAACCCCAGAACAACGGGGTTCATCCCCGGGTCTAATTCAATTGCGAAATTCACCAGCTCTTTGGTAGAACGATGTCGGGTTACGCTGTAAACATCAACGAAATCCCGTGGCATTGCCCGATCAAAAAGTGCAAGAAGTTTGCGTGCCGCAATTTCATCAGGTGCGAAGGTCGGACCAAGGACAGACATGGTTGGCGGAAGCACCGGCGGCGAGTCAAGGGCAAGGTCAACTATCACGGTCTCTGGGCCGTGCACGTGAAGGCGTACAAAGGTCTCAGTTGACCTGCGCACATCTATCCGCCAATTGCGCTTAAGGACTTCCGACTCAAATGCTGCCCGTGCGATTTGGACATCACCTGGAATTGCAGTAAATGCCTCCACGTCTTCAGTGGGTCGAACACTCATTCCTTGTGCCAAGAGGGCCATGCCTCCCACTAAGAGGAATGAGGAGGACTCAGGAAGGGAAAAGAGTAGGCGCACTATTTCGATTTGAAAGTCAGAAACGTGCGGAACTTCACTCATACTGCTTCGCTAGAAAATGTTCTCTCGATAAGTGGCTGCCAAGCGGAACGGATTGCTTCGGGCAGGTGTACTTCCGCCCAGATATCTATCAACAGGTTCCCATCTACCAAAGCTACGATGTCGCTTGGCTCACCTTCACTTAACAGTATTTGATAGGCAAGCATCCGTTGCTGCCTGTCTGATAGATCACGACGTTTACCCGGGGTGGACCAATCGACATGGAGCGGGAGTATGACCGTGGCGAGCGCGGTGGCAGGGGGAAGTTGCGGCAACTGGTCTGGGACGAAGAACGGCTTTCCACGTCGATCCAAGTATTGAGTGAAGTTTGGCAACGGCACCGCCACCAAGTGCTGACCGTTGGCCGCTAGCAGACGCTCCAGGGTGTCCAAAGTAGGGCTGCGGTGACCGTGTTCGTACGCGGAGATATTCGGGCGTGAAGTGCCAGCAAGTAGGGCCACCTGCGACTGCGACAAGCCCGATGCGCGCCTTGCGTCTGAGATCAGTGTTGGCACGGTTACCTCCCATGTATCTAATTCGATACTACCACGGGGGCACCGACCTAAGGTTTATGCCTTATCCGGCCTAGTACCCGGATTAGCCCCCGGGAGGGAGTGAGGTGCCGCGGGGTGCGGCCAGACCAGCCGGCCAATGAACCCGCCTAGTACCCCAACCCCCAATAGGAGCAGTGCCCAGCCGAGGATCCGCATCATGTGGCCTATCGTAAGGCGCTATGACCGGCTCCCGGCTAGATCCTTGGGTTGACTCCTATGCGGAGCGAACCCACGGCATGGCTGCCTCCGAAATCCGGGCGCTGTTTTCGGTGGCTTCCCGCCCCGAAGTTGTCTCGTTGGCCGGTGGAATGCCATTTGTCCAGGCTCTGCCCCTGGAGCAGATCGCCGAGACGGTAAAAAACCTGCTCTTGGAGCGGGGTGCTCAAGCCCTTCAATATGGCTCGGGGCAAGGCGATGTCGTGCTACGTGAACAGATCTTGGACGTGATGCACGATGTCGGTGTGGTGGCGCACCCCGACGACATCGTCGTTACGACAGGTTCGCAGATGGCCTTGGACTTAGTCACTCGCGTTTTTTGTGATCCCGGCGACGTGATCTTGGTTGAAGCACCGTCCTATGTCGGAGCGCTCGGGGTTTTCCGTGCCTACCAATGCGGTGTTGAGCATGTAACTATGGACGATGAAGGCTTGGTACCTGCGGCCTTGAGTGAGGCAATTTTGCGCGTGCGGGCCTCGGGTCGACGCATCAAGATGCTCTACACCATTCCCTCCTTTCATAATCCAGCCGGTGTATCACAGGGCGCCCAGCGTCGACTTGAAATTTTGGCCATCGCTCAACAGGCGGGGATTTTAGTTCTTGAAGACGACCCTTACGGGTTGCTCGGCTTTGATGGTGCGGTGCCGCGTGCGATGCGCGCTGACGACGCCGATGGGGTCATCTACCTCGGCTCATTCTCCAAGACCATCGCCTCTGGCCTTCGTGTTGGTTGGGCTGTTGCCCCGCACGGGGTTCGTGAGAAATTGGTTCTGGCTGCAGAATCCGCTGTGCTGTGCCCGTCCAACTTCGCCCAGTTGACAATCTCGGAGTACTTATCCACCCAGCCGTGGCGTCAACAGGTCAAAGTTTTCCGTGAGCTCTACCGAGATCGCCGCGATGCGCTCCTGGAATCACTGCAGGCGATGATGCCCGAAGGCACCACCTGGACTATCCCCGCCGGTGGTTTCTACTCCTGGCTCACTTTGCCAAATGGCTTGGACGCAACGGCCATGTTGCCTCGAGCAATTGCGGCACTTGTTGCCTACGTGCCCGGTACTGGTTTTTATGTTGATGGTCAGGGCCGACAGAACTTGCGCCTTTCCTACTGCTACCCAGAACCTGATCGAATTCGCGAAGGTGTGCGCCGGCTGGCAGCCGTCGTTGAAGGTGAGCTTGAATTGGCTAATACTTTCGGTACCACCAGTGGGCTGCATCCCACTGGAGGTTCATCCATGCCAGCACCGGATCTGCGGTAAAGGGTATGCAGGTTGTAGTTCTCGCAGGTGGTCTTTCACCTGAGCGTGATGTTTCGCTGCGTTCAGGCCGTCGGGTCGCCAAAGCCCTGCGGGCAGCTACTGACTTTGAGGTAATTGAATCCGATGTTGATACAACACTGCTTGCCAGGCTGCGTGCGCAGGCCCCCGATTGTGTAATACCGGTGCTGCACGGGGCCGCCGGTGAAGACGGTGCCCTCCGAGATGTGTTGCATTCGTTAAACATCCCATTCGTGGGTTCAATAGCAGCCGCCTGCCGGCTCGCTTTTGATAAGCCGGTGGCAAAGACACTGCTAACTAATGCTGGGGTTAGTACCCCCGCCGCGGTTGCGCTGCCGCATTCAACATTTCGCGAGCTTGGTGCCAGTGAGGTGCTCGCTGCCGTGCTCGACGCCGTTGGCCTGCCTTTGATTGTTAAGCCAACAAAGGGTGGCTCAGCACTTGGTGCTGCTTTAGTTCACGAGGCTGCGCAATTCCCCGCTGCGATGGTCGGCTCATTCGCCTATAGCGATGTCGCCTTGATGGAGAGTTGGGTCCAAGGAGTTGAGGTCGCTGTTTCGGTGCTCGATACCCCAACCGGTCCGCAAACTTTACCCCTCGCTGAGATCGTCCCGATGGGTCAGATTTACGACTACACTGCCCGCTATACCGCTGGTACTACTGAGTTTTTCGTGCCGGCAAGGCTTTCTGCTGATGTTGCCCAGCGCTGTGCTGATGTTGCACTTACTGCCCATAAGGCCCTCGGCCTACGTGACTGGTCGCGCACCGATCTCATAGTTGATGCAGCTGGCACGCCGTGGTTCCTCGAGGTAAATGTCGCCCCCGGCATGACCGAGACGTCATTGTTCCCGCAGTCCCTCGCTGCCGCTGAACTATCACTTGGTGAGATCACAGCCCAACTCGTTCGTACAGCTATTAACCGCGGCTAATCCACCGCAGTGGCGGTCACGCCGATTGCGCGGCGAGGCTCGCGTCTTAGCCGGGCACCTTGCTGAGAAGCGAATCGATGATCAACTCACTGGCCGTATCGATGTCGTACCCGTCCGGCAGGGCGGTGACGAGCAATGACAGGTCCTCCCGGAAGCCCGAAACCTTGAGCTTCGCACGCAGGTTGTCGATCGCCCGCGATGCGGTGTACCCCTCGGGCCGGTAGGGGCCGAAACAGTCGACAATGGCCTGCGGGTCAAGGCGCAGTTGCTCTAGGGCGAGCCACAAGTCGAACACGTCACGACCCTTGGAGCGCTGGAACAATGCACGCAACTTCGTCGAAACCAGCTCGGCTGAGGTGAACGTCGTCAGGATGCACTCGCCGGTGAACCAGGTTGACGTCACTTCGTACGGCAGCGCGACCAGGGGCTGAGCCGGTGAAGTCTCATGGGTGTTGATCTCGATCTTTATGCGGAGCTTGGCGTTGGAATTCGTTGCGGGCGCCTCGAGGCGCATCTTCGGAAATGGTCCGAGCGATGTGGAGTGCACGGACAGGCCCGTCTCGACGGCAACCTCTCGCAGGGCATCGAATACCGGACCGATCTGCGTGTGGCTACGCCGGACGAAGTCCAGATCCTCGCTGTAGCGCAGCGGAAAGGGCAGACAGACCTGATGGAGGCACGTGCCGCCACGGAAGATGAGTTCTTTTCGCAGGAGCGGGTGGTCGTAGATGGCGACGATGGTGCGTGCCAGGAGGAGGTCTTGCTCGACTTGTTCCCTGCTCGGCCAAGGGCGAGTATTGCCCCACGCGGTGATCGCGGCTGCCGGGATCATAGGTCCGGCTCCACCTCAGCATTGACGACGAGACCCCAGCGCTTGTCCGATCGGCCCCGCCGTTGCCCCCGGGCATCCAGCAGTGCGTGCGCACGCTCAGTCGAGTGCTCAGCGAGGCGGCTGGCGATCAGGTCTCGGTCCAGTGGGGCATCAACGAGGTCCATGATCCAACCCAACCGTCGAAGGCTGGACTGCGGGAAGGCGCTCGCCGCTCCCAACACGGCATCTGCTGACAATCCCGTCTCCGCGACAAGTTCGGCGATGACGGTCGCGACATTGCTAAGACCGCCTGCATAACCGGGTCGGCTGCTCAGATCCAACAAGGTCGCGGCCGGAGACGACACGCGCACGGTGCCTGAGCTTGAGTTTACCGAGACAACGGGAACCGCCGGAAGGTGCTCGCGCGAGTAGAACCGAATCCGCACTCGTCCGAAATCTCGATCAGCAAGGATCTTGTCGACCATCACCTGGAAGACTTGCGGGCGTTGGTGCGCTGCCCCGTGCAACTCGGCGGCAGACAGCAAGGCGACGTAGTACTGCCGGCTGTTAGCCGCCATCATCGGATCGATGAAGTCCATCGCCGGGACAGCACGCCACAACCGGTACTCGGGTGGCACTGCGACGTACAGACCACGAGCGGGACTGAACATCAGTCCCGCTTTGCGCAGCCGCACCATGGCATCAGCCGCAGCGTGGAGGTCGAGGCCCATAAGGTCCGCAGCGCTCCTCAGGTCGACGACCGGGCGGCCGCGCGAAAGCAGGTAGTCGCTGAGGTGCCGAGGACGCACCCCGGCATCTGCATACTCGACTGTCACTCGGCCTCCCAGTGTATAACTCCCAGTCAAGACAGCATTTTTCACTGTCTTGCGGTAAAGATTAGCACATATTAGTGTATAGAACACGTGATAGGCAGTGTTTTCTCCGGTCTTGCCCCTGATACTTACACCCCTGCACCGTCATGGCGGGTTCCGGGCCCGGCTGTTCGATTTGCCTCCATCGGTGGAGAGTTGGGCCCAAGGAGTTGAGGTTGCGGTTTCGGTGCTCGATACCCAAACCGGACCACAAGCTTTACCCCGCGCTGAGGTGGTACCGATGAGTGAGATTTACGATTACATCGCCCGCTATACCGCTGGTGCTACTGAGTTTTTCGTACCGGCGAGGCTTTCTACTAATGTCGCGCACCGATCTCATAGTTGATGCAGCTGGCACGCCATGGTTCCTCGAGGTAACTGTCACCCCTGGCATGACCGAGATGTCATTGCTTGCACTCAGTAATCAGCGACGATCAATCAGGTCAGCGATCCGGCGCAAGTCATCACCATCAGCGCACTCAATAACAATCTTGCCCCGCGCCGCATTCTTCATGAACCCATCAACTTGCACCCTGGTATCAAGTTGATCAGCTATTCGCTGCTGCACATCATTTACTAAGTCAGCCATTGCCGTTTCACGACTTTTAGGTTTACGGGTTCGCTTCGTGCGTTCGCGGCCATCGGCTGCCCCGACAAGAATGAGTTCTTCTACCGAGCGCACACTTAAGCCTTCGGCCACGATGCGCTTTGCCATTTCCTCCATGGACTGGTCATCTTCAAGTGATAACAAAGCGCGAGCATGGCCTGCGCTAAGTACACCGGCCGCGACCCTGCGCTGCACATCAGGGGGTAACTTCAATAACCGCAACGTATTTGATACTTGCGGGCGGGAGCGCCCGATACGTTTAGCTAACTCTTCTTGGGTGCAACCAAAATCAGCAAGCATTTGGGAATACGCCGCAGCTTCTTCCAAAGCGTTTAGATCCGCCCGGTGCAGGTTTTCCAACAACGCATCACGAAGTAGTGCATCGTCTTCGGTGTCACGAATGATCGCGGGGATCGAAGTGAGCCCAACCTCACGACAGGCACGCAACCTACGCTCGCCGGCAACAAGTTCAAAGTTGGTTCCAGCCCTACGCACCACAACCGGCTGCAAGAGCCCGATCTCCCTAATGGAGTAAACCAACTCGGCCAGCGCCTCCTCGTCGAAGACCGCACGGGGTTGGCGCGGGTTCGCGGCAATGTCACCAATTGGGATCTCGGCATACACCGCAGCCGGGCCCACCTGGGCTACCTCACCTGTTAACTTCCGGGCCCGGGCATCAGCAGGCTCGGACTTGGCCGCTGTGGGTATGAGCGCGCCTAAGCCTTTACCCAGACCACGCTTTGCGGGGTTACTCACCGGTAGCACCTCCCCCCTTAACGGTGGACAGACGGTGAATTTTATACCGGTATGTCATATTTTGTACCTTTATTTCTGGGGATAAGTTTGTGGATATCACTTGATCGCCGCGAATTCCTCGGCTGCCTCTCGGTAACACAGGGCCCCGGCGGAGGACGGGTCATAAGTCAGAACTGTTTGGGAGTAGGACGGTGCCTCGGAGAGTCGAACCGACCGTGGGATGACGGTAGCTAGCACCCGAGTGCCAAAGTGGCTACGCACTTCGTCGGCCACCTGGGAGGCCAATCTGGTGCGACCGTCATACATTGTCAGCAAGATGGCACTGACCTCAAGAGCTGGGTTCAGGTTGGCGCGGACCAGCTCAATAGTCCGCAGTAGTTGGGATAACCCCTCCAGGGCGTAGTACTCGCACTGGATCGGTAGGAGTACCTCCTGGGCCGCAACCAAGCCATTAAGGGTCAACAGCCCAAGGGATGGTGGGCAGTCGATGAGGACGTAATCTAGGTGCTGGCCCGCGGTGCCTAGGTAGGTGCCCAGGGCTCTGGTCAAGGCGAATTCGCGGCCTTCGGCGGTTACCAACTCGATCTCGGCCCCGGCCAGATCAACGGTGGCCGGCACCCCGAATAGCCCAGGAATATCCGGGCAGGGCACCGTGGCCGCGGCCAAGTCAGCCTCCCCACTCAGGACCTCGTAGATGCTCAGCACCCCTTCGGCATGGGAAATCCCCAGGGCGGTTGAGGCATTGCCCTGTGGATCTAAATCGATCACCAGCACTTGATGGCCGGCCTGGGCTAGGGCAGCTGCCATATTGACCGTGGTTGTGGTTTTACCCACTCCGCCTTTTTGGTTGGCAATCGTGATAACTCGGGTCACTCGGGCCAGCCCACTCCACTGGAGGTAATGGGTGTTTCACGTGAAACATCAAGGGCCGCTGGGGGGTTGGGCCAACCCAAGCCAACTTCTTCCGGCGGCGGATCACCGGGGGCTGACGACATCGGGGGCACAGGCGTCATTGTGCCGCACCGCGGGTAGCGAGCACCACGGTGGTCAGTGGCTCCACCACGCCCTGGCCACAAACCACAATTCTTAGATCAGTAATACCAAGTTCTGTGGCCACCGGGCCGGCCTCGGCTACCTCGGTGGCGACCGAGCTGCCCTTTAGGGCAACCATCGTGCCGCCCGGGCGCAACAGTGGAACCGTCCAACCTAGGAGTTTGACCAGTGGTGCCACCGCCCGGGCTGTCACGACATCAACTCCAGCCCAGTCGCCTTGCTTTGCAAGATCCTCGGCCCGCACCCGGGTCACCGTGACCGCAGACCTAAGGTTCAATCTGTCGACAACCGTGGTGAGGAAGTTTGCTCGCCGAAGTAACGGCTCGATCAAAACCAGTTTTAGATCCGGCCGGGCAAGTGCCCACACCAAACCCGGCAGTCCCGCGCCGGACCCAACATCGGCCACCACGGCCCCCGATAACAGCAAGTTTTCGGCTGGATCAGCCACCACCGCGCAATTTAGGAGGTGGCGCGACCAAATTCGGGGAACTTCCCTCGGGCCGATTAACCCTTGCTCTACCCCATCGCTCGCTAAAACCTCCGCAAAGGCAACCAAACCTGGATAGCTGGGTTGCAGCCACTCAGGCAGTGAGTTGGCGGGCGGATGTTCCACGTGAAACGGCCATTAACCCAAGTTGGGTTGGTTGGCCATGATGACCACGTATCGCTTGGGGTCCTCACCCTCAGATGCACTGATGAAACCAGCCTCGGCAACCGCGTCATGGACCACCTTGCGTTCAAATGCGGTCATCGGCGCCATCTGTACTGGCTCACCTGACTTGCGGGCCTCCTCGATCGCGACCTTCGCTACTTCGACCAAGGCGGCCCTGCGCGCCGCCCGATGCCCGCCAATGTCTAGCATCAACCGCGAGCGTTCACCGGTCTCCCGGGCGGCGGCCAGTCTGGTCAACTCCTGCAGGGCATCTAGTACTTCACCGTCGTCGCCGACTAGCAGGTGGAGATCACCGGCCTTGACCTCAACGACAGAAACCATCGCTCGGTTGCCCTCAACGTCGATATCAATATCACCGTCCAAGTCGGTAATATCAAGGAGTGCCTCGAGGTAATCCGCGGCCGCATCGCCTTCACTTTCCAGGAGGCGTTGACCCGATAATTTGCCCGCACCCTCCTCGGAGTCTGGCTCGCTATCGATTTCGGCAACCACTACTTCTTCATCCAACATGATCTCGGTGCTATCGCTCATAGTTTTCTCCTACTGCTTGCCCTTGCGCTTGCTGCGCGAAGCTTTTTTAGGTTGCACCCGCGGGGTGGGGTTTTCCGACGCTTCGTCGGGATCGGGGATCGTCTCGATAGCCGGTGCTTTGCCTTTGGCTTTCGCCGCCTTGCGGGCCTCCAACGCCTCAAAGGCTGGAGTACCCGGCTGCGGGCTATTACGAATCACATAGAACTGCTGCCCCATCGACCAAAGGTTTGTGGTGAACCAGTAGATGAGCACCCCGATCGGGAAGTTGATCCCACCGATCGCAAACATCAACGGGAACAAATACAGCATGATTTTCTGCTGCTTGACCATCGGGTTATCCGGCGCGCTGTTCTTAACAATTAACTGCCGCTGCGTTAGGAACGTTGTTGTCGTCATCAAAATAATCAGGATGAACGCCACAACGCGCGTGTTAATCGGCATGAACCCGTCAGCGGCAACTTCATCCGCACCCATGAAAGTGCCATAAAGAGGAGCACCAAAAATTGACGCTCCGTGCGCCTCCTCTAGCAGATACGCATACTGCGGCCAAGTGAAGACTCCTTCGGGCACCCGCATCGCGATACCCTGCAAAACACTAAATAACGCAAAGAAAATTGGGGCTTGGAGGAGGATCGGCAAACACGAGGCTAATGGGTTAGTGCCGGTCTCTTTATAAAGCTTCATCATCTCTTGCGACTGCTTTTCGCGATCGCCCGCGTACTTTTTTTGGATCTCTTTCATCTGCGGTTGGATGATCTGCAGGTTGCGCTGCGACTTGATCTGCTTTACGAACAACGGGATCAATAGAATTCGGATGACGATGACGAGCCCGACGATCGATAGTGCCCAGGTCCACCCACTTGCTGGATCCATGAAGGTGCTGAGCAGTTGATGGAACTGCACCAAGATCCAGCTAACACCGGTGCGTAGCCAATCAAGAATGAACATGGGCTGTGTTCACGTCCTTACGTTTGCGTTCGCGAAGCCGGCGGGCCGGCTGCAACATCGGTTGGTTGCGGGGTTGAACGCGGGCGACCATCAGGAAGTATCTCTGGTCGCCATTTCCCTGCTGACGGTACCGGGTCTAATCCGCCATCGCTAAAGGGATTGCATCTAAGCAGCCGCCAGATCGCCAGCCCGGTGCCTTTAAGTGACCCGTGGGTGCGGATCGCCCCAAAACCGTATGCGGAGCAACTTGGGTGGTAGCGACAACTCGGGGGCAGAATCGGCGAGATAGCGATTTGGTAGGCCCTGATCAAAGTCAATTCGAACCACATAATTGGCCAACCCGCCGAGTGATCCCAGAGCCACAGTAATCCCCGTCCTAACCCCTGGATCCACTGCTTAAACCCGATCACTTAGCCGCCGCCCTTACTAGCACGGCGTTGACAACGGATTCGAGTTCGGCTTGTAGCGCCGGCCCCGGGGCCTGCGCGGCGGCCGGCAGTGCCCGGATCACGAGCCGGGAGCCCGGTGGCAACTCGGGCAGGAGCACCCGGCACCCGGCCCTTAGTCGCCTAGTTAGCCGGTGCCGGACAACAGAACCACCGACGGCCGAACTAACGGTGAAGCCCACCTTGGCTGGGCCGGTGGCCCCCGGTGGGAGGTGGAAATGCGCGACTAACAGTGCTTTGGCCGCCCGAGTGCCCTTACGGGTTGTGCTCGTGAATTCGGCTGAGGCCCGCAGGCGGTTGGCGGCAGTCAGCATGACCGGCCCAAATTAGCCTTAGGCGGAGAGGCGCGTGCGACCCTTGGCCCGACGGGCTGCCAAGATGCCGCGGCCCGCGCGGGTGCGCATCCGAAGGCGAAAACCATGCGTCTTAGCCCGACGCCGGGTGTTCGGCTGGAAAGTGCGCTTCATGAAATACTCCTGATGACTGGGAAGAGTGCCTGCTGAGCGTACGGACCCACCTGCCAGTGCGTCAAACCGGGGTCGCTTTGACCGAGCTGGCCCTTACCGCCACCCGCCCCTAAGCCGCGGTTAAGCCGCCAAGAACTTTGATTAGTCCCAGGTGTTGTGCTCCGGGCGGTCATTGGCTAGGTTAGGCCCTTCGCGGTAAGAAAAGCGTCCACATCTGTGGATAAACATGTGGACAGTTTGCTGATAACGGATAGGAACCACCATGGCGCAATTGATTGACTCCACCACCTCAGACCTCACGGCGATCTGGGCGCAGACTTTGGCCTCCCTCGCCGATGGCGTATTAACCCCACAGCAGCGCGCTTTTGTGGCCCTCACCAAGCCATTGGGTTTAGTTGAGGATACGGCGTTAATTGCGGCTCCCAATGAGTTCACCAAGGACGTTCTTGAAACCCGCCTCAAGCCAATGGTGGTGCAGGCTTTATCACAGACATTGGGTCGTGAAGTCCGGTTAGCCGTGACAGTTGACCCGACAATCGCCCCAAACCTTGACGATCTGGTCACCGATGAAGTTGCTGACGCTACCTACGCGGACGAACTCGATGTCCTGCCGGAAGTCTCGCAGCGCCAAGATGATCGCCCAGGTACCGGTTCACCGGGTACCCGCGCCGAGGATGCCCGACTTAACTCCAAGTACACCTTTGACACGTTTGTTATCGGGTCGAGTAACCGCTTCGCGCATGCTGCAGCTGTTGCCGTGGCCGAGCAACCAGCACGCGCGTATAACCCACTTTTCATCTACGGCGGCTCTGGATTGGGTAAGACACATTTACTCCATGCCATCGGCCACTACACGCGTACCCTCTATAAGGGCACCCGTGTTCGCTATGTGAGTTCGGAAGAGTTCACTAACGAATTCATTAACAGCATCCGCGACGACAAGGCGGCCAACTTTCAGCGGCGATACCGCGATGTGGATGTTTTGCTGGTTGATGACATTCAGTTCCTGAGCGGAAAAGTGCAGACGCAGGAAGAGTTTTTCCATACTTTCAATACCTTGCATAACGCAAACAAGCAAATTGTTGTGACATCTGATCTGCCACCAAAACAGCTTCAAGATTTCGAAGATCGGATGCGCTCCAGGTTCGAATGGGGCCTGATAACTGATGTGCAACCTCCCGACCTCGAGACCCGCATTGCAATCCTCCGTAAGAAAAGCGTGCAAGAGCGATTGGTAGCACCGCCCGAGGTTCTTGAATACATCGCATCAAAAATCTCTACAAATATCCGAGAGCTTGAAGGCGCCCTAATTCGGGTCACCGCATTTGCCTCCTTGAACCGGCAACCAGTTGACCTCGCAATTACTGAGGTGGTGTTAAAGGATCTATTCCCATCAGAGACCGGCCCGGAAATTACCGCCGCACAAATTATGGCGGCCGCAGCGACTTACTTCGGTGTCACTATTGATGATCTATGCGGATCTAGTCGCTCCCGGGTGCTGGTTACCGCTCGCCAGATCGCCATGTACTTGTGCCGGGAATTAACGGATTTATCGCTACCGAAAATCGGCCAGGCATTTGGCGGACGCGATCACACCACCGTGATGCATGCCGACCGTAAAATCCGCCACTTAATGGCAGAGCGCCGCAGTTTATTCAATCAGGTTACGGACCTGACAAGCAGAATAAAGTCGCAACCGCGCTCGATGTAACAAGGCTTTCCTTACCAGCCGCTCACCCTCATAGGTGAACTTTTGTCACATCTGTATTGTTCATCCCCACGTTACCCACACCTGTGGATGGTTGTTGTGGATATCACTGTGGATAACTGGCCCAGAATGTCTGTTTTGGCGCCCTGTCCCCACTAGTGGACAGCCTGTGGATAAATAGCTTTTTGGAACTGGATCCCTTTCTTAACTTGGGGACAACATTGGAGCAAATGTTCCTTCCCCTGTCAGTTCCTGAAACTTATCCACTCCCGTCCACAACTAAAGCCATTTGGCCCTCAGGCAATCCACAGCCTGCATCCAGCCGACCGCGGGTGAAAGTCGGTTTTCCCCAGTTTCCACAGCACCTACTACTACGACTACTTATAACTTAATTGGAATTACAAACCATCATTACCTCAAGGCCGGTGGATAACCCAACCAGGAGTGCAGTGCCCACAGGGATGCACCTTCCACTAGTGATCTGCCCCTGCGCCTGACACACTGGGCCCCTGCACCCATGGATTAGTTGATCCTGGTGGCTTAACTGCTGGTGTCTGATCTGGAGGAGATCGTGAAGTTTCGGGTAGAGCGTGATGTCCTCGCGGATGCGGTTGCTTGGGCAGCGCGGACTTTGCCAGCCCGCCCGGCGTTACCGGTCCTAGCGGGGCTAGTTCTAACTGCCGAAGGTGACGCACTAACACTGAGTAGTTTTGACTATGAAGTTTCTGCTCGAGTTGAAATCCCTGTTGCCGTAACCACTTCAGGCACCACTTTGGTTTCTGGCCGACTTCTGGCAGACATCGCGCGCTCCCTACCCGCGCAACCAGTGGTAATTGAAAGCGAAGGCACCCGCATCGTAATAACCTGCGGAAGATCAACATTTACCTTGCCAACATTGCCGGTTGAGGATTATCCGCAATTACCTGCCATGCCAGCCACCTCAGGCACGGTCGAAGGCTCACTATTTGCAGCCGCGGTGGCACAGGTGGCAATTGCCGCTGGGCGCGATGACACCTTGCCGACACTAACCGGCATTCGGGTTGAAATTGAAGGCGGCAACATTGTGTTGGCGGCCACAGATAGATACCGGCTAGCGGTACGCGAATTCACCTGGCAGCCAGATTCACCGAAGATCTCAACAAACGCACTTATCCCAGCGCGCACACTGGCCGACACCGCAAAAGCACTTGCCTCGGTTGACCAAGTGTTCATTGCCTTAGGTGATGGCGGTGCCGGCGAGGGTTTGATTGGTTTCGAAGGCAATGGTCGACGCACTACCACCAGGCTCCTTGATGGGGAGTTCCCGAAGTATCGAACACTACTCCCGAGCGAAGCTGCCACGATCGCACTCGTCGACACTTCAGAACTCGCCGATGCGGTAAAGCGTGTCTCCTTGGTTGCCGAGCGCAACACACCAGTCAGGTTGGCATTCGAGGGCGCTGAGGTGGTCTTGCGTGCAGGCACCGGTGATGACGCGCAGGCAAGTGAGGCTGTCGCGTGCAATATCGAAGGTGATGGCTTAGAGATCGCATTCAACCCGACCTACCTGCTTGATGGCTTGGCTTCGGTGGATCGATCGATAGCGCGATTCTCATTTACCCAAGCGACCAGGCCGGCGGTTTTGACCGGGTTAGCCGAGGCCAGCGACAAACCAAGCGATGAGTACCGCTACTTACTTATGCCGGTACGTTTGACTGGCTGATCGTGTGGGTGCGGTCACTAAGTCTTACCGATCTGCGCTCTTATGAGCAGGTGGATTGCGCACTAGAACGTGGGGTTACCACTTTCGTTGGGCGTAATGGGCAGGGCAAAACCAACTTAGTCGAGGCCATTTGCTATCTAGCGACGTTGGGTAGCCATCGGGTCGCCACCGATGCCCCATTAGTACGCACCGGCGCCACCCAAGGGTTCATTCGCTGTGAAGTGGTAAATGATGATCGGGTCATCATGATTGAACTTGCGATCAGCCCAGGGTCTGCAAATAAAGCAAGGGTTAATCGAACACCCGTACCTAAAGTTCGTGATGTTCTCGGACTACTACGAACCGTGCTGTTTGCGCCCGAGGACCTAGCCCTCGTTAAAGGCGATCCGAGTGACCGGCGTAAATTAATTGACGACCTATTAGTTCAACGTACCCCGCGGCTTGCTGGCACCCGCAGTGATTACGAAAGAACGCTCAAGCAACGCAACGCACTACTGAAATCAGCGAGTATCGCGAGGCGAACTGCGGGCACGGAAATGCTGCGGACATTAGAAGTCTGGGACGAGCAACTCGCGGCAAGTGGGTCTGAGTTGGTAGCTGCTCGTGTCTCATTACTCGCTGACATACTCGGTCTGGCTCGCGAGAAATATGCTTTCATTTCAGGTGACGACAACACCCTGCTAGGTCTGACCTACGTCTCATCACTTGGTGCCGATGCACCTGCTGATGGATCTGCCGACGCACCCACCGACCAAGTAGCGGCGGCTGATCGCGAGGGCTGGCGGTTGGCTATCTTGGAAGCAATCAAGAACAAGCGCGGGGACGAACTTGATCGAGGCCTGACCTTAATCGGGCCACATCGCGATGACATCCTGCTAACACTTGGTCAGATGCCGGCGAAAGGCTACGCATCGCACGGTGAATCCTGGTCGATAGCGTTGGCGTTGCGTCTAGCTGCATTTGAATTGTTACGAGCCGATGGGGTCGACCCCGTGTTGATACTTGATGATGTATTTGCCGAGTTGGACGCCTCACGCCGGCAACGCCTTGCCGAGCAAGTCGGCACCGCCACCCAAGTAATCATCACAGCCGCGGTGGATATGGATATCCCCGACTCACTACATGGTGTCAGGTTCACCGTAAGCGCGGGCACGGTCACCTTGCAGGACTCCACATGAGCCCAACCGACGACCAACCACCTGCCAACACACCATCAGATGCTGCCGCGGCAGCTCTACGCCGCGCCACGGCCGGCACCGGCACTAAATCTAAAAAGACGACAACCAAGAAGCAGCGGACCAACTACCAGGGGCGAGACCCGCAACTACTTGGCGCCGCCGTTGATGATTTCTTGGTCGAAAAGGGTTGGGAGCACACCAGTACCGCCGCTGCGCTACTGGCCAACTGGGAGCAGATTGCCGGGCCGGATCTCGCCAGCCATGTGGTGCCCGAGTCCTTCGTGGACGGTGAGCTGGCGTTAAGGGCCGAGTCCACCTCGTGGGCCACCCAGGTGCGCCTATTACTGCCCCACCTAAGAACGGCTATTACCGAGGCGGTGGGGTCCGGGGTGGTCAAGAACATCACCGTCATTGGCCCAACCGCCCCAAGTTGGGTTGCCGGTCCTCGCCGGGTGAAGGGCCGAGGCCCCCGCGACACATACGGCTAAATGCCACCTGAGCACTATCTCAAGCCAAAAACCCCTTTAAACCGGATACCACCTTGGCGACAGGGGGTCAAATGCGGTTACAGGGCCTTCAGGGGCCGTGCCGAGCACCTGACTGTCGGAAATACCCACTAGAATGTCGGTACTCCGAAGTACCAAATTCCTTGCTTGGCGACTACCTGCTTGGCCCCGGTTAACCACAGAGATTTGCTTGTAAAAGGAGGCTTGACCCCCGTGTCCTATGACGCCAGCGCGATCACCGTCTTGGAAGGCTTAGACGCCGTTCGCAAGCGCCCCGGCATGTACATCGGATCCACCGGCGAACGCGGCCTCCACCACCTCGTTTATGAAGTCGTCGACAACTCGGTTGACGAAGCCCTAGCCGGCTATGCCACCACGATTGCCGTGACCTTGCTAGCCAACGGTGGGGTCCAGGTAATCGACGACGGCCGCGGGATCCCAGTGGATGAGCACCCAATTGAGAAGAAGCCGGCGGTCGAGGTGGTCCTTACCGTCCTGCACGCCGGTGGAAAGTTCGGCGGTTCGGGTTACTCGGTCTCAGGTGGGCTGCACGGGGTCGGGGTTTCGGTCGTCAATGCCTTGTCGAATCGGCTCGATGTCGAAGTCCGACGTGATGGGTTTACCCATCGCCAGTCTTATGACCACGGTGTCCCGATGGCGCCCCTGGCCAAAGGTGAGGCGGTTAGCACCAGTGGCACCACCGTCACTTTCTGGGCCGACGCTGAAATCTTCGAGACCACGAACTACAACTTCACGACTTTATCGCGCCGATTCCAAGAGATGGCGTTCTTAAATAGAGGGCTGACCATCTCCCTAACCGATGAGCGAACAGTAGTTGTCAGTGATACCGATGACGACGACAACGTTGAGCAAGTGCGAAGCGTCAGTTACTGCTATGAGGGCGGTATTGCCGACTTCGTCCGACACATTAACGCCAGCAAAGGCGTGGCAAATCCCAGTGTTATCTACATCGAAACTGAAACCGAAGACAAGCGCATGAGCGCTGAAATCGCGATGCAGTGGAACACGACCTATAGCGAGTCGGTCTATACCTTCGCTAACACGATCAACACCACCGAAGGTGGCACCCACGAAGAAGGCTTCCGCGCCGCGATGACATCCCTAGTGAACAAATTCGCGCGCGAGTGGGGCATCTTGAAAGAAAAGGACATCAACCTCAGCGGCGAAGACATCCGCGAAGGCCTCACGGCGATCGTCAGCGTCAAACTCCTAGAGCCACAATTCGAGGGCCAAACCAAGGGCAAACTCGGTAATACCGAGATGAAAGCTTTTGTCCAAAAAGTCGTGAACGACCAACTCGGTGCCTGGTTTGAAAAGAATCCCGCCGAGGGCAAAGAGATCGCCCGTAAGTCGGTTAATGCGGCAACCGCCCGAATCGCAGCCCGCAAGGCCCGTGACCTCGCCCGCAACCGCAAGGGGCTACTAGGTGGCGCCGGGATGCCCGGCAAGCTAATTGATTGCTCCAGCCGTGAGCCGGAGGATTGCGAGGTTTACATCGTCGAGGGCGACTCCGCCGGTGGCTCGGCTCGTCAAGGCCGCGACCCGAAAACCCAAGCAATCTTGCCGATCCGCGGCAAGATCCTCAACGTTGAGAAAGCGCGAATCGACAAAGTACTTCAGAACACCGAAGTGCAGGCGCTGGTGTCGGCCTTCGGTACCGGCGTGCAAGATGATTTCGACATCAACCGGTTGCGCTACCACAAAGTGGTATTGATGGCCGACGCCGATGTCGACGGTCAGCACATTCGCACCCTGCTCCTAACCTTGTTGTTCAGATTCATGCGACCACTGGTTGAGCAGGGCTATGTTTTCTTGGCGCAACCGCCGCTCTACAAAATCAAGTGGTCACGCGAGGTTGCCGACTTCGCATATTCAGATCGTGAGCGCGATGCACTGATGGAAGCCGGCTTCGCCGCCGGCCGCCGGCTACCCAAAGAAGAAGCGGTCCAGCGCTATAAGGGCCTTGGCGAGATGAACGCCGACGAACTATGGGAGACAACAATGGATCCCGCTAGGCGGATCCTGCTTCGTGTCACGATCGACGACGCCGCTCAAGCCGACGAAATGTTCAGTGTGCTGATGGGTGAAGACGTTGAATCACGCCGCAACTTCATTCAACAAAATGCTCGCGACGTCCGTTTCCTCGACATCTAATTGACCTGTTTTTCACTGAACTAACAACGGAGATATTTCGTGGCTGACGAGATCGACATCGTAGAAGACGTAGACCCGGGTCAACATGGACGTATTGAACCCGTCGACCTCCAAACCGAGATGCAGCGGTCGTACCTCGACTACTCCATGTCGGTGATCGTCTCGCGCGCCCTGCCAGATGTCCGCGACGGTTTGAAACCGGTGCACCGCCGCGTGCTCTACGCGATGTACGACGGCGGCTACCGCCCGGATCGTAACTTCTCCAAATCCGCCCGCGTGGTCGGCGACGTCATGGGCAGTTACCACCCCCATGGCGATAGCGCGATTTATGACGCCTTGGTGCGCCTGGCCCAGCCGTGGTCACTGCGCTACCCACTTGTCCAAGGCCAGGGCAACTTCGGGTCGCCAGGTAATGACCCGCCCGCTGCCCAGCGTTATACCGAGTGCCGCATGGCCCCACTGGCCATGGAGATGGTGCGCGATATTGACGAGGAGACCGTTGATTTCGGCCCGAACTACGACGGCCGCACCCAAGAGCCACTGGTGCTGCCCGCGCGCTTTCCCAACTTGTTGGTAAATGGCAGCGCGGGTATCGCGGTCGGTATGGCCACCAATATCCCACCGCACAACCTGCGTGAAATTGCGGCCGGTGCCCAGTGGCTACTCGAGCACCCGATGGCAGAGCGCGAGGAGCGCCAAGCTGCGCTGGTGGAGATCGTTAAAGGCCCCGATTTTCCAACCGGTGCGCTAATTGTTGGCCGTAAGGGCATTGATGATGCATACCGCACGGGGCGTGGATCAATCACGATGCGAGCGGTTGTCACGGTTGATGAAGACTCACGCGGTCGGCAGATTCTGATTGTTACTGAGCTGCCTTATCAAGTGAATCCGGACAACCTCCTACTTCGCGTCGCCGAACTAGTTGGCGAAGGCAAGCTCACCGGTATCGCCGACGTCCGTGATGATTCGTCCTCCCGTACCGGCATGCGGTTGATCTTTGAGTTGAAACGCGATGCGGTCGCGCAGGTGGTTTTGAACCAACTCTTCAAGCACACCCAACTTCAAGACAACTTCGGCGCCAATATGTTGGCCCTCGTTGACGGTGTGCCGCGCACCTTGACCCTTGAGCAATTCATTAGGCATTGGATCACCCACCAGATAGAGGTCATCCAGCGGCGCACGCGTTATCGCCTACGCAAGGCAGAAGAACGTGCGCATATTCTGCGGGGCTACCTAAAGGCACTCGATGCAATTGATGAGGTCATTGCGCTCATTCGCGCCTCGTCCACGGTGGATGATGCCCGCACCGGCTTGATGGCGCTCCTAGAGATCGACGAAGTTCAGGCCACCGCCATCCTTGACATGCAACTACGCCGCCTGGCAGCCCTTGAACGGCAAAAGATCATTGATGAGTACGAAGACCTAATGTCGCGGATCACCGACTACAACGACATTTTGGCCAATGAGCCGCGACAACGCTCAATTGTCTCGCAGGAGTTGCAGGAGATCACCGATAAATTCGGCGACGATCGGCGCACCGACTTTGTGGCCTGGGATGGCGATGTCACCGATGAGGATCTAATCACCGAAGAAGAAGTCGTGGTCACCATCACCGCTGGCGGTTATGCCAAGCGCACCAAGAGTGAGCTCTACCGGGCCCAACGCCGCGGCGGTCGCGGCGTCAAAGGTGCAGCACTGCGACAAGATGACGTTGTCGAGCACATGTTCGTCACGAGCACCCATCATTGGATCTTGTTCTTCACGAACAAGGGTCGGGTGTATAGAGCCAAGTCATACCAACTGCCAGACGCTGGTCGTGATGCACGTGGTCAGCATGTTGCGAACCTGTTGGCATTTAGGCCCGACGAGACGATTGCTCAAGTTCTCGCTATCGCCGATTATCAAGCCGGTGAAAACCTGGTGTTAGCCACCCGTAAAGGCATGGTGAAAAAGACCAAGCTTGAGGAGTTCGACACCAACCGCAGTGGCGGCATCATCGCGATCAATCTTGCAGAGGAGGACGAACTGATTGCGGCTCGTTTGGTGTCCGACACCGACGATCTTCTACTCTTCTCACGCAAAGGCATGTCGGCACGTTTCTCCGGCAACGATGAAACCCTGCGGCCAATGGGGCGCGCGACCAGTGGCGTCATCGGCATGCGCTTTCGGGCCGGCGATGCACTCCTGGCAATGGATGTTGTGCGCCCTGACACCTTTGTGGTAACTATCACCGACGGTGGCTTCGCCAAGCGCACCGCGGTTAGTGAGTGGGCGCCAAAGGGCCGCGGCATCCTCGGGGTCCGGGCGATGCGATTAGTCGAGGAGCGTGGCTCACTCGTTGGCGCCATGGTCTGCGAGGCGGAGGATCAAATCTTCGCAATCGCCTCAAATGGTGTGGTGATCCGAACTCGTGTTGTCGAGATTCGACCATCAGGTCGTGACACCATGGGGGTAACGCTGATGAACTTGGCCGACGGCGACACCGTCGTGGCGGTGGCCCGCGCCGGCGAAGACAGTGAAAGTGACGACAACGAGAGCACTGAGGACGAAGGCGAGGCCACGGCTTGACCGTCGAAGTAACGGGGGGCCCACGCAAGGCCCGCCTTTACGTGTCACGGATTGATCCTTGGTCCATCTTCAAGGCGGCTTTCATGTTGGCCCTAGCCCTTGGCATTGTCATCGTGGTTGCGGTGGCGGTGCTCTGGTGGGTCCTGGACTACGCGGGGGTGTTTGCCACCGTCTCAAATAGCATCAATGACGTCGTAGGCAGTGCCGCCGCCAATTTCGACCTAGTGACCCTGCTGGATTTCTCTCGGGTGCTTGGGGCGGCGGTAGTGGTCGCGGCCGTTGAGGTGGTGCTCATTTCGATTGTGGCCACCCTTTTTGCCTTCATGTACAACCTGACCGTGGGCCTGACCGGGGGCATTGAAGTCGTTCTCACCGACCAGAACTAGCCACCAACCCCCGGTAATGGCCACGGAGTTAACCTGTGGCATCGGGTGCCGGCGCCGTCAGGTAGTGTGTGCCGTTCCCGGGCGTATAGCTCAGCTTGGTTAGAGCGCTTCCCTGATAAGGAAGAGGCCGGTGGTTCAAGTCCACCTATGCCCACGTGAAGAAACTATTGATAGTTGCAGCGTTAGCTGGGATTGGTTATGTGATCTACCGGCAGGTCACCGCCAGCAAGGCGGAACAAGACCTCTGGTCAGAAGCCACCACCGATCCTGACCTACGCTGACACTCCGCATAACTTAATATCGTCACCCGCACGTCCTCGTAGTTACGAGGGGGTTTAGCTCAGTTGGTAGAGCGCTGCCTTTGCAAGGCAGAAGTCAGGAGTTCGAGTCTCCTAACCTCCACCATGGCGGCGGCCTAGGAATTACGACCCCAGATCATCGGCGCTGGCCGACCCTTGATTGGATGGGCGCATGACAACCACCGCGACGATCCACACTTCCATGGGCGACATCCTCGTCAACCTCTTCCCGGACCACGCACCCAAGACGGTGCGTAACTTCACCGGCCTAGCCGATGGCTCCCAGGAGTGGACCGACCCAAAGACCCGCGAGAAGTCCAGTGCGCCGCTATATGACGGCACCATCTTTCACCGGGTGATCCCCGACTTCATGCTGCAAGGCGGCGACCCACTGGGCACCGGCACCGGTGGCCCGGGCTACAACTTCGCCGACGAGCCGCACCCTGAGTTGGTGTTCGACAAGTCCTATCTGCTGGCGATGGCAAACGCTGGGCCAAACACCAACGGCTCCCAGTTCTTCATCACCGTGAAGCCGACGACTTGGCTGAACTTCAAGCACACCATCTTCGGTGAGGTTGCAGATCAGCCATCCCGCGATGTCGTTGACGCAATTGCCGCCGTTGAGACCGGGTCCCAAGATCGTCCGAAGGTAGATGTTGTGATCTCCTCGATCACGATCAATCGTGACTAACCCACCCTCGGAGTCACCGGTAAGTAGCGCGCCACCGGTCTGCTACCGGCACCCTGATCGCGTCAGCTACATCAGGTGCACGCGGTGCAATCAACCGATCTGCCCTCAGTGCATGGTTGCGGCACCGGTTGGGTTCCAATGCCCGGTGTGTGTTGGCGCTGCCGCGGAGGCCGGGCCTGTCGCCCGTACGGTTGCCGGTGGCGGCCGGGTGTCAAAGCCAACTGTTACCTATGTGCTGATCGGCATCAATGTTGCCGTCTATCTGCTGCAGCTGCTGCGCGGAGTCGAGGAGGTGGCCGGCGACTGGGGGATGTGGCCGATCGGGATCGGTATCTACAACGAGTGGTGGCGGCTGCTGACCGGGGCCTTCCTGCACGGATCCTTTCTGCATATCGCATTCAACATGTATGTGCTGTTCGCCCTCGGCCCAACACTGGAACGCGTGCTCGGGCACGGCCGATACCTGTTGCTATATCTCGTCGCCGCACTCGGGGGCAGTGTTGCGTCCTACGCATTCAGTGATTTCCAGACCGTCTCGGTCGGGGCAAGCGGTGCAATCTTCGGACTCATGGGCGCACTAGTTGTAGCCGGACGCAGGTTGCGCTATGACATCAAACAAGTCGTCATCTTGCTGGCGATCAACTTTGTCATTGGCTTCATTGCACCAAATGTTGATTGGCGGGCCCATCTCGGCGGTCTGTTGACCGGTGCGGCGATGGCGGCGGTGTTGGTGATGGCACCGCGGGCGCATCGCATGTTGTGGCAGACCCTCGGAGTCGTTGGGATCTTGTTCGTCCTTGGCGCGATAGTCATCTGGCGCACGGCAGAGCTAATTGCGATGTTTGCTCCGGTTGGTGGACTTGCTACCTAGTGCGCGAACTCACCAAGGCTGGGCCGGGTGCGAGGGCGGTGGACATCGAGCACTGGAAGACCCAGCGCCACGCAGGACCGCTCCAACTGGGTGTCAAATGTCATCATGGCGCTGGCCTGGGTTCGGATTGCTGTAGCCAGATGGAGGGCGTCGAGGGTTCCCAGCTCCCGTGCTTGCAGTAGCCCTGCCTGCCGAAAATCCACGGGTGTGTGATCAACGATGTTCATTCTTTCCAGGACGGGCAGCACCGACAACTGGTCTATTCCGAAGCGACTGGCTACCCGGCGCATCTCGGTTTCGACCAGCTGACCGGCCACCAAGGGGTGGTTATCTTCCGCGAGATCGTCGAGATAGGCGATCACCAGGTCTGTGGTGGACTCGCGCTTTATCAGCGTTACGAGGACAGAGGAATCGACGTAGATGATCACCGATCACCTCGCAGCAACAACAGCGCGTCGAGGGCGGACTCCTCACAATCGACCTGCACCGGATTCAGGCCGGCAAACCTGGCACCAGGGACAGCTCTTTGCACCCGAATGCCATCGAACGGGTCTTGTTGAATAGGCCTGATCTCGGCGACCGGACGCCCATTGTTGGTGATGACGAAGGTGGCACCGCGTTCCACGGCCCTAAGCACCACCGCACTGTCATTGCGCAGTTGCCGTTGACTTATATGTTGCCGCTGGCTTTCGTGCTGGGGCAACGCCGTCATCTGAGCACCGTAGCACGGTGTAGCGCGACTTCCCACCTGGTCCGGAGTTACACGAGTGTAGTTTTCCCCAAACTGGGGACAACCCTGTGGATGAGAGCCCTACTGCCAGCGGGTGGAAAGAATGAACCCTACGCAGATGAACCCGAAGCCGATCGCCACGTTTATCAAGGCATTTAGATCGCGCATGATCGGGATCGACGATCCGGCGATATAGAAGGCGACGATGTAGACGAGGCCGATGACGAAGCAGGCCGACATTACCGGGGCCAACCAGCGCGGTGAGCCGAGTCGGGCGATTTTGCGCTCGCCCTTGGGCTGCTCTGGGGTGTAGCGCACTTCCTTCTTGCGGCCCTTGGACTCTGGCACGTTAAAACCCTCCTGCGAGAACCGGACTCCGGTGAGCCCAGCGGACCCAGATTAGATGATGGGGAGGGCCGGTGGGAACAATGGCCCGGTGACCAGAATTCTCGTCGTCGATAACTACGACTCCTTCGTCTACAACCTGGTGCAGTATCTCGCCCAATTGGGCGCCGAGGTGGTAGTGCGCCGCAATGACGAAGTCACACCCGCGCAAGCCTTGGAGTTTGACGGTGTCCTGCTCTCGCCGGGACCGGGCACACCCGAGGACGCCGGGATTTGCCTGGCGATCGTTGGCGAGTGCGCCGGCCGGGTGCCGATCCTCGGGGTGTGCCTGGGCCACCAGGTGATCGCCGTCGCATACGGCGCGAGTGTTGGTAGAGCACCGGAGCTAGTGCACGGCAAGACCTCACTCGTGCATCACCAAGGCCAAGGTGTGCTGGCCGGGTTGCCGGACCCATTCACCGCTACTCGCTACCACTCACTTGCGATGGACCCAGCAACGGTGCCACCCGAACTTGAGGTAACCGGCACCACTGAATCCGGGGTCATCATGGCGATCCGTCATCGCGCACATGAGGTGGCGGGTGTGCAGTTTCATCCCGAGTCGGTCTTGACCGAAGGCGGCCACCACCTACTGGCCAATTGGTTGGTGGTTTGCGGTGCAGCCGATGCACTGGCTATGAGCGTTGGTCTAGCTCCGGTGGTCGGCCGCAGTTAGAGCAGTCTCTAATTACTAGGCGGCCGGGGTCTCGGTTGGCACCGGCACTGGCACCGGCACGGGCGCCGGCGCTGACTCCGTCGGGAACGGATCAATCGGGACCTCAGCCGTTGGCTCCGGCGCGATCGCGACGGTGATCGTCACCAAGGTGCCGCGATCAACAGCGGTACCGGGCAGTGGGCTTTGCGCTAACACGGTGCCAGTTGGCACGGTGTCGTCCAACTGCTCCACTATTTGCGCATCGAGTCCGGCTTGCACGAGGTCGCTGCGTGCCTGCGCGACACTCACGCCGATAACCGCCGGGACTCTAACCTGGCCTGACGAAACACTGATCGCGATCATCGAGCCGGCCTCAACTTGCGTGCCTTCGGGTGGATCCTGCGCAAGTACGTAACCTGTTGGTTGGCTTGATGCTTTCTCCTTGATGGTGCCAAGTTGCAGGTTTGCGTCACTTAACGCGAGGCGCACCGAATCAAGGGAGGTAAGCCCGACAAGTTGTGGCACGGTGGCCTGCTCTAGACCGCCACTGATGGTGACGTTAACCGCTTGGTTTTGCTCGATGGTTTCACCAGCGGCGGGTTGCTGCGCGATGATCGTGCCCGAGGGACGGTCCGATACCTCCGGGGTTTGCGCACCTAGGCGCAGTTGAAAGTCCTCGAGTGCCGTGGTGGCCTGCTCAATGGTCAAGCCATCAAGGTTTGGCACTTGCACTTTACCTACGTCATTTGCGCCGAAGACGAATCCGGCTATGAGTACTGCTCCCAAGATCGCACCGACAATGGCGATCAGGCTGATGATGGTGAATCCGATGCGTCGCCCGGTCTTGCCCTTGGCTCGATAAGCGGGCTGCGGCCCAAGGCCCGCGGCGACGACGGGTGTCATCCGCTGGGTTTGATCAATGGTGATCATCGGGACTGCTGCGGTGACAGGTGAGCCGGCAATTGCCCGCTCAACATCAGCGCGAAACTCCGCAGCGGTTTGGTACCTATCATCGGGGCTCTTGGCCAGGGCGCGTAGCACGACCGCATCTATTTCTGGGGTGACACCGGGATCAACCTGCGATGGCGGCGTAGGCATTTCAGATACGTGCTGGTACGCGATCGAGACCGGCGAGTCGCCGGTAAAGGGCGGCTTACCGGTGAGCAGTTCGTAGAGCAGGACACTTGTTGAATAAAGGTCACTGCGGGAGTCGACAACTTCACCGCGGGCCTGCTCGGGGGATAGATACTGCGCGGTACCCATCACCGATTGCGCCGCGGTCATCGTCGCGGTGTTGGTGTCGTTCATGGCTCGAGCGATGCCGAAATCCATCACCTTGACGTCACCGGTACGCGTGAGCATCACGTTCGCCGGCTTGATATCGCGGTGCACGATGCCGTGCCGGTGCGCGTAGTCCAACGCGGACAGCACCCCGGCGGTGATCTCCAGGGCCCGCTCGGGCAAAAGTCGCCGGCCACTTGCAAGTAGTTGACGCAGTGTCATGCCGTCTACGTACTCCATGACGATGTAGGGCACGATCACCGCGGTCTGGCCTTCACCCATCAAGGTGTCTTCACCGGTGTCGTAAACCGCGACAATATTGGGGTGGTTCAAGGCCGCCGCCGATTGCGCCTCCCGGCGAAAGCGGGCCTGGAAGGACGGATCGCGGGCGAGGTCTGGGCGCAAGATCTTCACGGCCACCCGGCGGCCAAGTCGAAGGTCTCGGCCCTCGTGCACCTCGGCCATCCCACCGCGGCCGATAACCTCGCCGATTTGGTAGCGGTCACCGAGCATTCGGCCCGGTTCAGTCGTCATGGGTCCATCATCTCAGGCCCGAGGCAAATGTCTTGCACCTGCGCGGAGCCCATTAGCGAAGTACCGCCTTCAATACCTCGCGCGCAATGGGCGCCGCCAGCCCGTTGCCGCTGATCTCGGTGGCCCCGGACTCCTCGATGACTACGGCGACGGCGACTCGTGGGGATTGGGCTGGCGCGAAAGCCACGAACCACGCAACCGCTGGCCGCTCGTTATCGGTCTCGGCGGTGCCTGTCTTGCCGGCAACTCGAACGCCGGTGATTTGCGCATTGCTGCCGGTACCATTTTCCACGACGTTGACCATCATCTCGGTCAATTGAGCGGCATTAAGTGGTGTCATGGCAGTTTCAAACTGGGTTGGCTCGGTGGTCTGCAAGATGGCAAGATCCGGGCCGCGCACCTCCTGCACCAAGTACGGCTCCATGGTCACCCCGTTATTGCCGATGGCCGCACCGACCATCGCCATCTGCAATGCGGTGGCCCGAACATCGAATTGCCCGATGGCACTTAGTGCGGTTTGGGGGGCATCTAGCTCATCCGGAAAGCGCGAGGTCGCGGCTTTGAGTGGGATCTGAAAGCTCGTATCAAAACCCATCAACTGGGCTTGTCGTCGCAGCGCCTCGTCACCGAGTTGCACGCCTAGCCACGCGAACGCGGTGTTGCACGAAATCGCAAGGGCTTGCTCGAGGGTAACTTTGCCATCGGGGCCGCATTCCTTCCGGTTCCAGTTCTTAAGTTCACTTGTTGATAGCGGCAGCCGATAGGTGGCGGGCCCCGGCAGGATTGAGTCGGCGGTGTAGAGCCCGGACGCCAAAGCCGCAGCAGCGGTCACCAATTTGAAAGTCGAACCCGGTGGATTCAATGCGACGATCGGCCGGTTCAACAGTGGCTTCGTCGGGTCATCCTTAAGTTCCTCGTAGTAGGCGCGGATAGTTTCGGGATCTTGGCTCGTCAAGAGATTTGGATCAAATGACGGTGACTGCACCGACGCCAGGATGCGACCGGTTGCCGGCTCGATTGCAACCACGGCACCGACTTTGCCCTTCAAGCCCTTAAACGCCGCCACCTGAGCGGCGGCGTCAATCGTTGTGGTGACTGCCCCGCCAACTGGTTGGCGTCCGGCGAATAGCTGGGACATTCGGTCCACGAAGAACAGATCCGACTTACCGGTTAGTACGCGATTCTCGGTGCGTTCTAGCCCGGTGGCGCCGTAGATCAGCGAATAGAAACCGGTGATCGGTGCGTAGAGCGGGCCATCGTCGTAAGTGCGCAGATAACGCAGCGTGTTGCCGGTTTCAACTGACCTAGCCACTGGATTAGCGCCAACGAGGATTGGGCCGCGCTCGCGGTCGTACTCGGCTAGGAGTAGTCGTTGATTGCCCGGCCGCTCACGGTAGTCGCGGGCAAGCACCACCTGGATGACGGTGATGTTCACCAATAGTGCGACCAGCATCAGTGCGAGCACCACCCCGATACGTCGAATCTGTCTACTCATCATGATCCGGGCACGTACCTCACACGCGCCGCACTACTTGAGTTAGCGCGTCATCAATATCAAGTTGCTGCACATCAGGGCGTCGAGCGCGATCGGAGATCCTGATCAACAGCGCGACTATCACCCAGTTGGCGACGAGGGAGGAGCCACCGTATGAGAGAAAGGGCGTGGTCAAGCCGGTCAGCGGGATGAGCCGCGTGACCCCGCCGATGATCACGAATACCTGCAGCGCCAAGGTAATTGAAAGGCCCGCGGCCAGTAGCTGACCGAATGAGTCGCGCACGGAAACCGCGGTGCGCAACCCGCGTTCGATTAGCACCGCGTAGAGCATGAGCAGGGCAAACATGCCGGCCAAGCCGAGCTCTTCACCGATGGCTGCGACGATGAAGTCAGTATTTGCGAACGGCACGAATGTTGGAAAGCCCTGCCCTAAGCCAGCGCCCATGATGCCGCCGTTGGCGAAACCGTAGAGAGATTGCACAATCTGATAGCCGGTGGTGTCCGCGTAGGCCCAAGGGTCCAACCAAACTGTCACACGGTTATGGACATGCTCAAATAGTTGATAGGCCAAGTAGGCCCCGATTGCGAAGAACAGCGAGCCGATTATTAACCACGATCTACGTTGCGTGGCTATATAGAGCATCGTGATGAACAGTCCGAAGAAAAGTAGCGAGGTACCAAGATCGCGTTCAAATACCAGCACCCCGAGTGAGACCACCCAGGCGATGACGAGGGGGCCGAGGTCACGTACCTGCGGAAACCCGAGCCCTAGGAACTTGGTTCGAACCAAGGCCAGGGAATCGCGTTTGACGACGAGGTAGCCCGCGAAGAACAAGGTGAGCAAAATCTTGGCCGCTTCTGCGGGCTGGAACGAAAACCCGCCGATGCGCACCCAAAGGGTTGCCCCGTTGACGGTGGTACCGATTATTGGCGCCAATGGCAGCACTAGGAGAATGAGACCAAGCAGCCCGAAGGAATAGGTGTAGCGCTGCAACCTGCGATGGTCCTTGACCAAGACCAGCACCGCAATGAATAGCACCACGGCGATTGCGAACCAGGTCAACTGCGCGTAGACATCCGGGGTCGGCTCGGGCGCACTGTTGCGCTCCGCGCGCTGGGCCGCGGCCACGTCAATCCGGTAGATCATCACCAGGCCAAGGATCGTGAGCAAGGTGGCCACCGGCAGCAAGATCGGGTCGGCATATCTGGCTTTCCAGCGCACCACCAGGTGCATTGCCAGGGCGAGCACCCCAACCACCGCGACGGTGATCCATAGGCGACTCGGGGTGCCTTCACCGGTGGACCAGCCGACTTGCAAGGTGCCAAGGACACCGAGGGCCCACGCGCAGATCAGTAGCAGCAGTTCGGCGCCGCGGCGACTTGGTTGGCGCCTGACGGTTTGCGGTTCACTTCCGCTCACGAAATGGCTCCGGGGCAACCTGGGGGCGGAATCAAAACCCTGCAGCCGGCCGCGCGCGATTGCAGCTCAATGACAATGCGCTCGGCGTCGGCGGCGTCACCGGCGGGGATGGTCTTGCTCACTAACTCCTGGTCAAAAAGGGGCAGAGCCCCCACCGGTAATCCGGTGTCGGTGGTCAGTTGCGAAAGGGGGATCCAGGTGAGCGTGCCCGGCACCCCGTTGTAGATGGCGACGGTGCCGGTCCCAGGATTTCCGTTTACGCCCACGTACCACTGCGAGGTGAGCCAATTGCGGGCAACCAACAACCCACCGGCCAAGGCGGCAATGACCAAGGCGAGGGCAATAACACTGATCAATGCGACGCGACGTTGCTCACGCCGCCGCCCGCCCTTGGCTGCCTTAGCGTGTGAATCGCGGTAGGCGCGCTCTGCGGCCGGCACCACCAACTCTGAGTCGATAAGGGCAAGGGGTGCGGTCGGCGGGCCACCGACTGCCGGTGGCGGTGCATCGGGGCGATCGGGATCAAGTTGGGCGTCGTCGGGGAAGTGCACATTTGGTAGCCGAAGGCGCACCCTTGGCTCACCTGCCGCGCCAACCACGACAGGCAGCACCGGCTCCAGATCGTCGCTGACGCCATCTGCAAGTTCTTCGACCTCAACCACATCGGCGATGACCACCGTGACGTTATCGGGCGCCCCACGCTCAAGTGCCAAATCAACGAGTGCGGTCACGCACCCGGTGGGATCACCCTGACCAAGCCACTCGGTGATCTCCTCGAAACTCAAGACGCCGGACAGGCCGTCCGAACACAAGAGATACCGATCACCGACCCGAACTTCACGCATGGACAAATCCGGCTCCACCGGGTTGATGCCATCCACCGCTCGCATTAGGAGTGATCGTTTGGGGTGAATCGCGGCGTCGGCCGGTGAAATACTGCCCCCGTCGATCAGAGTCTGGACATAAGTGTGATCGTGCGTGAGTTGCGCGCATTCACCTTCGCGCAATAGGTACGCGCGGGAGTCGCCAACGTGCACCAAGGCGATGCGATCACCGAGCCAGTAGATGCCGGTGACGGTGGTGCCCATGCCGGTTAGTTCTGGGTCAGCCGCTATTACCCCGCCGATTGCAATACCAACTTCATCAATGGCGTCGGCCAGTGCACTTAATACATCGGTTGCCTCCGGCGGGTGAACCTCAAGGTCTGCGACCGTTGCGATAGCCGACGCCGAGGCCAACTCGCCGGCGGCATGACCACCCATACCGTCGGCGACGAGAAGTATGCGCGGGCTGGCGTAGCCGGAGTCTTCATTTCCGCGTCGGATCAGGCCGACGTCAGAGCGGGCCGCATAGCGAAGATGCAGTGACATGTCGCGTTACCTTTGCAACTGCAAGGTGGTTCGGCCCACGCGAAGTGGCACGCCAACAGGCAGCACGGTCGGGGTAGTTATTCGAGTGCGATCAATCCACGTGCCATTTGTGGATCCGAGATCTTCAACTACCCAAGCCCCTTCGGATGGGTAGACCCGTGCATGTCGACTCGATGCGTAATCGTCGTCGATCACGATGGTGGAGTCGGGTGCGCGACCGATGGTCACCTGCGCGGTATTCAATGGAATCACGGTGCCCGTCAATGGGCCTTCGGTAACAACAAGTTTGGTGCCGCGCACCTTCGCGGACCTAGCGACTTTCGCGGGCTTGGGCGCTTTGGGCGGGCGCGCACGGCCGGTGGGCCTGGTCTCAGCAGGTTGGCGCAGATCCCGGCGCAGCACCAAGATTGTCATCAGGACGAACAACCACAACAGGCCCAAAAAGGCGAGGCGGATGAGGGTGAGCGCAAGCTCGGACACAATCAGCCGCTCCGGAACACCAAGGTGGTTGAGCCCAAGGAAACCGAGCCGCCGTCTTCGATGGGTGCTTCGGTGATCTTGGCCCCGTTGACGAAAGTGCCGTTGGTTGAGCCGAGATCACGAACCAGCGCCGGTTGACCCAGGATGATTTCGCAGTGATTGCGCGAGCATCCCGGATCTTCAACACGGATATCGGTTTCGCTCCCGCGACCCAACCGGGTGATGGCGCGCACCAATGGGTAAGCGGTATCGCCCAGAACCAAGCGCGGTTGCTCCCCGATGGGCGCATCACCGCCCACCTGTTTGGCGCTGACCTCTGCGCGCGCCTCGCTGCGCACCCGGAAGATCCCGGTCTCCAGATCCTCGTCGGTGCTGATGCTCACGTGCACCGAGCCAAGCAGGGTGTACTGCTGCTCGGTGCCGTAAGCCTTCACCAAATCGCCGAGTTCAGTTTGCAGGGCATCGCGAAATACGGCCAACCGCTTGTAGTCGTGGTCCGAAAGCTCGACATTGAAGATATTCGGGATGACGGTGCGATCGCGGCCGGTTACTGCCGCCCGGTCGTCAATTTCGCGCTGTAGGGCGGCGGCGATCTCAACCGGCTGCACCTCGGCCTTAAAGGCCCGGGCAAAAGCGCCATTAACCATGCGGTCGAGGGAGTCCTCGAACCGTTCCAGCAACCCCACTTGCACTCCCTGAAAGCCGGTAAATCAGTCAACCTTGATGGTAACCCGCCGCGACGGGGGCTGGCGGTAGGCGCCCGGGGGGCCGGCCCAGTGAATCTGGACAAGTGCAGCTGGCCGCAAATAGGGTCTAGTGGGCCGGAAATCAGGTGGTCGTGACGATGATTCGCGTGAATTCATAACCGTGACAGGTGATCACCCGGGCCGGGCGCCGGTGGTAGATCGCACAGAAGTCCTTGTTGCCCCGGTAGCGCATCGTGCCGAGCATGATGACCCAGGGGAAACCAGTGCCCGGCGCGCGCCAGCCTTTAAGTTCTGGCCACGGGTCGGTGATTACTTCATCGGAGGCGATGGCGCCACGGGGGATGGTGAAGCCACGGTGCAGGGCCCCTAGTTGCTCCAACTTTGATAACCGCACTTCAACACCGCTGGCAGTATCACGCAATTGGGCCATTCCTGAAGACTAAGCCCCTGACTGCCGGTTAGTAAGGTAATTTAAGTCTGCCAGTTGATTAACTCGGCTTGCCTATGTCTGGAGTGTAAATGCGCCTACCCCGTGCCCTCGCCCTGATAGCGATCGCAACTACAACTGCGGTTGTTATGTCTTCAGTGCCGGCCCAAGCGGCGACGCTCTCGCCGCCGGTCGTCGCCGATGCCTACTCCGTAATGCTCACCGCATCGCAGGCTCAGGCGTTGGGGGTAAAAAAGCATTATTTAGCTGATTTCTCAATCGCATCTGCCACCAAGGGCACACCGGACGGTCTGTGGTTATGTGAATTGACGGGCGGCACCGGGATTGAAGGCCAAGGCGCGGGGCGCCTACTCACTTCTGCTTTTGGTGACTTGAGTCTTTATTTGCAATTTGAAGTCGACCAGAAGATCCATTGGTACGCAAATGAGCAGTCGGCCAAGAAGGCCTACAACGCCATCGTGAAGCAGCTGAAGATGTGTGTGGGGCAGCAGATGGGCGACGCAACAGAGGTTTCTGGTGCGACCACTGTCGGCGTCCCTGCGTTATTGACCAACGGCACCAAGAAGTCGAAGGATGGCGATGAGTTCCTTTGGATCAGTTCCAAAACCATTGATGCCGACGCCACGTCATCCTTATCCGATTACGACTACACAACGGTGCGCACCTTCGGAAACTTCATCCAGGTCATGGACATCCAAGCTGAGGGTCTCGACGCGAAACCTTTTACCAAGAAGCAGATCGCGACCTTGGATAACATGACCGATTCGCTCGGAGATGCTTGGCAGGCGCAGTTCATGTAGTTCGATGACTGCGGGCAACACCAGTGCCAGTTCCAGCAAACGCCACTGCGGGTCAGGCACCTACGGAACGAGAATGACCCGCTGCCGGCGCAGCGCCATCACCAAGGCGATGATCCAGCCGACGATCGTCCAGCCCAATAGGAGATTCACCCAAAATACTGCCCAATGCGGAACATCGCGCACCGCGGCGATCGCCCACGGCAGCATGTAGGCCGCCGTGATGACGGCGACGACGATCGCAACGACCTTGGTCGCCGTCCATGAAGGGTTCACTGGTTCAACGCTCATTTGGCTCATGCCGTAATTGTGGCTTACGTGCTTCTGGCCCGTCAGCCGGGGCCGTAGGCGTTGTAGACCTGCTTTGCTTCTTGCAGGAGCAAAGCAGGTGTCACCTTCACCATTTTGATTGGAGTGCGGTCATTGGTCTTGCTAATCACCCACGCCTGCGGTGGCACCGTGGGCGTGGTTTTGGTGTAGTCAACCAAGATTCTCCCGTCAGCGGGAACGTCAACACTAAGTCCGACCCAACCGGACTCCGTCGTACTTGGGTTCTGCACCACTTGCACGTTCCATGCAAGTGTCCTTTTGGCTGAGCTCCTGAATTTCACCGAATTGGTGTCCTGATTGTTCGCCTGGTCGACGAAGACTCCCGCTGGGAGTTCAAGTGGATGGCCATTTACGGAGTAGCTATTGATTTTCCCATCTTGCAGGTTCTCAACTCGCGGGGACGACGGTTTGTTCGACAGGAAGCCGGTGCTCGTATCGCTGACGAAGAAGTTCAAGGTGCCGTTTGACGGAAGTTTCTCCACGGTTAGCACATCTGACGCCCCGTTGCTCATGGCGTAGACCTCCATGGATTGCGGGGTGGCGAGGGCACCGGTTTGAACGGTTACCCCAAAGTCCACCCCTGGGCTGACCACAATCAGCGGGGCACTTTGTTGCTTACCGGTGCTGGGGTTCAATGGGTTTAACAGTCGGTAGAGATTCTTCGCAAGTTCCGCGCCTTGCAAGTCGGTGAGACCGATGTTGATCAGGCCACTGTTGGCCATCGACCAGGAGCTAAAGGCCACCAATGTCCCCTCATCCTCGCCGCGGCAGATCGGGCAGGGTTGCACGGCGAGGATGTCATCAAGGGGTATCAAAGCGATGGCTGAGTCATTCGCGGTTGACCACGTGTAGGTGGGTGAGTTCGGGTTCGTCGCTGAGGTATAGACGAAGGTGTTCGCCACGGTGTCGATGGTTAATGTGAGTGCGCGAAATGGGTAGTTGTTGTCGTAGACCGCTATGTCGTAAAGCCCATTGCCGCGGTCAAGGACGGCATAAGGAGTGATGCCATGCCCACCGCCGCTGCCGTACAAAGTTAGAACGAATGGCACCTGCCCACTAGGCAGCGTCTTGATGAGTGTTTGCACAACTTCGGTCGGTGACTGACCCTCCTCGACGTAGTTAAGCATGTCCGGGTTGAGGTACTGGGTGCCGAAAAGTCGAGTGATAGTTTGAATCGCGCGGTCACCCATCGGGTTGGCGGCGTTAATGCCCAAGCCTGAGGCCCCGACCTGGTTGGCTGGAAGTTGCCCGTTGTAGACCGCCGCGGCCGCGGCCGCGATGCCCAGGCAGTGGCCGCCGAGGCCTGCACTTTCAATTGACTTAGCTAGCAGCACAGCGCCCAAAATTAGTTCGCACTCCCCCGTCTTTGGGTCAATGGCTTTTGGATCTTTACAGACGCCGTCACCGAGGGTGCGGCGCAAGGCCAGGGCGTTCAGGGGCGCCGGATCGCTGTACTCCCCATTTTGGAGTTGGGTGAGGGTAAGTCGCTCGGGGATACCAAAGACGAGTGAGGACGAAGCCAAATCCTGCGCCGAACCCCAGTTGGGGATTGGGAAACCATGCGGGTAGGGCCTAAAACCGGAGTCGGCTATCACAGTGCCCTGTGGTTCGCCCACACCCACGCCCCCGAACATGGTGGTGTAAAGGTCGCTCGGAACCACCCAGCCACCGGGCGGGTTGCCGCCACTTGTCAAGTCCGGGGCCGGCGCCCCGGTGGCGGGCGCACTTGCCCCGGTCAGGACAAGGACGATGGCGGCAGTTGCGGTCAGCAGGCGCTTAGTTATGGGCATCTCGACATAATAAGTCCTAGCGCGCACGGGTGCACGGTGCTAGCCCCGGGGAAATCATGACTTGAAGTCTTGCACCAAGTTCGGGTCACCATTTGGGTCACGCAGTAAGGACGCACCAACTCGCACCCCGATCAACTTTGCACCTTTAGGCAAGGCCGGCAGGCACAGGTCATGCATGTTGTCGTCCATCGCCGTCGTGGAGTGGTCGGCTAGATCGCCAACAGCCAAAGGTTTGACAATTAGTGCCTTGCCGCTGGGCAGGGTGAAGACCGCGCGGTATGAGTTGACGACGGCGGCGCCGATTTCGGCACCGTCTGGGTAAGCAGTCATGCCGTTCGACCACGCCACGCGCACGAAGTTCTCCCCGACGGTGCAGCGATTGCTGTCACCTTTTAGTTGCTTAGGGGTGAGCACCCATGCGTCGGCGATATACGGTCCGCCCTCAATTTGATCTACTTCATGAGTTAAACCGGCGGGGATGTCCTGCCAGCGATCCTTGTCCATGGCATGACCTTGAAGTGCACCGGTCACGGTGACGGTGATCGGGCGCACGCCGGCAGGATCACCAAAGTCGCCGATGAGGTTCACGGTTTGCCGTTCATTGCGTTCATCCGGGGGAAACAGCAGTGCGCATACCGGGTTAGTTGTGGTGCCGTCGTCACGGGTAATTACAAAATCAGTTGGTGCGACCGATGCTGGCTTGATGAACCAGTTGAAGGTGACCGGCAAATTGTCGAAGCCGGCGCCACCACTTGGGCAGGAGTTACCTCCGTTTTTACCCCACGAGGCACTGAGGATTTTTGCGCTCTCGCGACCTGGGCTCGCGTTGGCTGTTGCGGCACCCGCAGTTGTGATCGGTGCCAGCAGCAGGCAGGTGATTGCCGCGGCCGAGATGATGGGCTTGCGTAGCTTCATAGTTTTGACTGTAATGCCTAGCCTTTGCCCAGCATCTTGCGGATGGTCATGCGTGGGATGGCGGTGACTTTCGCGGCTTTGTTTTCAGTCAGGAAGCCGCCGTGCACTGCTTCGGCAACCACAGCGGCCAGCACATCGCGGGCCGCCCGCTCGCGTTTCTTGGCGGCGCGCCAATCCTTAGTGGCTTTTTCTAGAGCCTTACCGGCGTCAGCCTTGTTGGTGATTTCAATCTTGGCCGGGATTTTGCCCACGGCCTACGCCGGTAGCTGGTCGGCCAATGGTGCGAGCTGCACGTGCAGTTCACGCCATTCCAAGGCCTCATCTATATATGGAGTGTCAAAATGCACCCCGCAGGAGCAGGCAAGGGTGAACCGGCAAAGGCCATAGTTGAAATCGGACTCGACGGTGTGGGCCCGGTCGGGCCAAAGATCTAATAGCGGGGTAGCGCCCGCGCGGGGCTTTGTTCCGGCGCCACGTGCGAAGAATGGGAAGTTCACGGTGACTCCTTTCCATCGGTTACTAGGTGAATCGGCCAGTCGCCTTAATTGCAGCCACTAAAAAGAGTATAGGCATAGACAATTAAATCTGTCCAGTACTAGACATTTTCGGCGAGCCCTATCCGCGGCCAAAGTCCGGAAGATCTCCCTAACTGCCGGTTTTTCCCCTAGCGTCGGGCTATGGCATCGACCAATTACCGCACCGGGCGGGTCATCGGCCTGGCCTCAACCGCAGCCTTGGGCGGCTTCCTGTTCGGCTTTGACTCTGCCGTCATAAATGGCGCCGCATCGGCGATCAAGTCCACCTTTGCCCTTAGTTCATTCGCGCTAGGGCTGGTGGTGTCGATCGCCTTGATCGGCTCAGCGATCGGCGCCTGGTTCGCCGGCTACCTCGCCGAGCGCTTCGGCCGCCGCCGGGTAATGCTCGTTGCCGCCGCCTTGTTCCTACTATCGGCTTTTGGTCAAGCTTTCCCGCTCGGTATTTACGACCTGTGTTTTTGGCGCCTAGTTGGTGGCGCTGGCATTGGCGTGGCCAGCGTGATGGCACCCATGTACATCGCCGAAATCGCACCAGCTCAATTACGCGGCCGGATGGGCTCACTCCAACAGTTCGCGATTGTCATCGGCATTTTCAGTACCGGACTCACGAACTACCTGATCTTAAGCGCCGCGGGCGGTAACTCCCTGAACGAGTGGTTATTCGGTATTCCGGCTTGGCGCTGGATGTTCTTAACAATGGTTATCCCGGCACTGATCTATGGGTACTTCGCGTGGCGTCTGCCGGAGTCACCTCGGTACCTCGTCGAAATCGGCAAGTATGACGAAGCCACGGCGGTACTTTCACAGATTTATACCGATGACGTTTCAGCTCGCGTAGAAGACATCCGAGTGTCTATGCAAGGTGAGCACAAACCTCGGATGTCGGATCTGCGCGGCAAACGATTTGGCCTGCTGCCTTTGGTCTGGATCGGCATCATCTTGAGCTCGTTGCAGCAGTTCGTCGGCATCAACGCCGTCTTCTACTACTCGAACACCATCTGGGAAGCCGTTGGCTTTAGCGAAGATCAAGCTTTCCAGACTTCACTAATCACCACCGGAGTGAACGTAGCTTTCACCGTAGTTGCTATCGCGCTGGTTGACAGAGTTGGCCGCAAGCCGTTACTCCTAGTTGGGTCATTCGGCATGGTGGCGATGCTCGGCACCCTCACCTATGTTTTCGGCACCGCGCCAATTAGCAGTGACGGCCAGCCGGTGCTCACTGACGGCCCCGATATCGTCGCGCTCCTCGCCTTCAATATCTACGTCGCCTTCTTCGCGGCTACCTGGGGTCCGGTCATATGGGTGCTTCTAGGTGAGATGTTCCCCAATCGCATTCGTGCCGCGGCACTTGCTGTAGCCGCTGCAGCGCAGTGGGTCGCGAACTTCTTGGTGTCGACCGCGTTCCCACCACTTGCCGAGATCAGCCTAGGCTTGGCGTACAGCATCTTCACCATCTTTGCCCTCCTTTCAATTCCGTTCGTCATCAGGCATGTTCGTGAAACTAAGGGAGTCGAACTCGAGGACATGGCAATCCTCGAGAGGCCGCTTTGAAAGCGTGATTGGTAGGTTTCAAGTCTGATGCCCAACAACCCCCGCGCTTGGCTACCTTCTTATCTCGCACTCGCCGCAATCTGGGGTTGTTCGTTTTATTTCATGAAACTCGGCCTCGAATCGTTAACCCCAGCAGGGGTGGCGTTCGGCCGCATTGTGCTCGGCTTGCTGACCTTGCTAATTTTTAGCGCTGCGACCGGAACCAAACTGCCTCCGCGATCGGTCTGGAAGCCACTGTTCTTGACGGCGCTGTTGGTCGCGACGGTGCCTTGGTTGGCTTTTGCGTTCGGTGAAACCCATATCTCCTCGGCACTCGCCGGGATCATTAACGGCGCTACTCCGTTATTGACTTTGATAGCAACCCTGCTCGTCTTCTCTGAAGAGCGACCGACACCTAGGCGCATGGTTGGCCTTGGTATCGGCTTCATCGGCGTGCTCATCGTTGTTGGCATCTGGCAGGGGCTTGGTGCGGGCACGTGGCTCGGCATCGCAGCCTGCGTAATTGCTATTACTTGCTACGGATTCTCATACCCCTACATGCGCCGCCACTTAACCGGTGGGCCCAATGCCAGCACCTTGCCACCACTTGCGTTAGCAACCGGTTTACTCATCATGGCTACCATCCAGATCACACCAATAGCGGTAGTTACCGGATTCACGGTGAGCAGCATCGGCCTACCCACCGTGTTCGGGATGCTGGCCCTTGGGTGTTTAGGCAGCGGTGTCGCATACGTATTAAATTTTCGGGTGATCAATAGGTCCGATGCCACGACAGCGAGCACGGTCACCTATTTGACACCACTTGTCGCGATCATTGCCGGCGCACTTTTCCTGGCCGAGCCGATCTCTTGGAATCAGCCGGTCGGCGGACTACTAATCGTGCTCGGTGCCGCGATAGCTCAGGGCCTGATTAAGCCCCGCGCAAGGTCACCACAACCGCGACCTGGTTGCTAACGCAGCGGGACAGCCCCACCAGGGGCATAAGTGCACAGGCGGTTTTTCGAGGGAGGCTTCAGTGTCAGCAGGTACTCGGTCACCGGTGTGTTAACGCAAGTAGACGGGGTGAGCATGTACGCGACATGCTGGGTGCTGTTGTAGGTGATCGTGCGTGACCCGGCGAAAGTGTTCGCAAGGCTGCGCCCCCAGATCCAAGGGGTCGCCGCATCACCGGAGGACAGCACGAACACCGGAGGTGTCTTCAACGCGATCGTGCTGGAACCACTGGGGATAGCCGGCGATAAGTCATCAGGGTTGAGCCCGAAGCACGCGGATGAGTTACCCATGAAAATGGGCTGAGTGGAACCGTAATTTCGCTCGATAGATTCCGAGGCGGCAGCAAGTTCTGCTGCTGTTGGACGGTCGTGCATGTCGGAGCAATTGACGAATACGAGAACAGCCGCCAGCTCTAACATTTGCGCTTCAATTGTCTTGCGCAGTGCCTCAGAAATGGCTGCGACTACCTCGAGTCCCTTCGCGCGCTCGGCCGGAGAAGTCGCGGTGATACCCGCATAGAGGTTGTTGACGAATGCCACCGCAGTCGGGTACTGATTCTGACCCGTCAGAAGCGTCTTGAACTGCCCTGCCCAATCCCAACGGGTGAACTCGGTGGCATCGGGTAGCACTAGCACCGTGTCATCTAAATACTTCTCGATCACAGCGATCTTGCGGGCCGCCGCTGGGGCTGCCAAAGCCGGGAACAGTTGCAGGGACACCCAGTAGTTGGCCGGGAATGAGGTACCGTTTCGGTAGGTAGATTCGTTGGCCATCACGCTGCCGTCCATGACCATGGCTCGCAATTTGCTGGGGAAGGTGCGCGCGTAGGCGTGCCCGATCCGGGTGCCGTAGCTCATACCCCAGTAGTTCCAGGTTGAGTAGCCCAGCGCAGCGCGCAGCGCGTCGAGGTCACGTATTACCTGCCAAGTGCCCAGGTAAGGTGCCGAATCAGGGTTAGCCGCCAGACATGCGGTATTGAGCGCAGCTATCTCATCCGCGGCCCCTTGCCAGAACTCCTGCCAATCGACCGGGCCGACCGGTTGCGGATTCGACGGCACCTCGCTGGGGTATTGGCAACCGGTTAGCTTCGGTCCACTCCCGCCCACCCCGCGCGGATCCCACGCCACAAAATCGAACTGGGACACCACCTCATCCGGCAGTATTGAGTAGAAGGTCGGGAATGAATCAATCCCCGACCCACCCGGTCCGCCCGGGTTAAAAGTCAACCCACCCTTGCCCTCCTTCGATCGCATTACCCGTACATCGATGGTGGTCGTCCGACCATCTCCCGGGTTCTGCCAATCCAATGGCACCGTGAGCTTGGCGCACTGCACACCGGCCGGAAGGGACTTTGGCGGGCACTTGTAATACGACAAGGTCGGCTCGAAAGGCTCGGCTACCGGAGCTAACGCTGGAGCCGCCGGGGCTACGACACCCGCGAGCCCTGCGACCAGTGCCGCCGCGCAGATAGCACCCAACAGGCGCCGAGCAGTGCCCTTACGAATGATGCCGATACCCATGACAATCGATCCTTCAGTAGAGAGCGGCCGGACTCCCTCCCGCCGCGCCTTAACCCTAGAGGGAAAACAGCGGAGAACAATAGGTCTTATGAAATCCGCAGCTTGCTAGTGCTAGCTCACGTGTTTGTTGGGCCAAGGTTTCCTAAACCTTGTGTCGGATGTTCTAATAATGTCGGGGCCACTCTTGAAGAATTCCCTAATCGCTGGTACATAACAACTCTTGCGAAATCTTGTGATGCACGTCCTTCGCCTCGCCTGTCGAGTTCGGGCGCGTATCTCCCCCGATTCGATTTCGTTAGGGCACGGATGAGGCACGGCACGGTTGCCCGTGCCCTGTACCCTGCCTCGCTTACGGAGCCAATAGGCCAAGGGGTAGCACTCCGATGCCATCCGGACGCCGGTAGGCGGACGGGCCAGTATTGATGACGATGGCGTCAAGCAGCGCATCACCGAGGTGCTCGGCCAGCCACCGCAAGTGGCGAACATCCCGGTCCTCAACAGTATTCGCGAGCTTGACTTCAATTGCCAGGACCCGACCGTCATCTCGAACGACGACGAGGTCGACTTCGTGGTCGCCATTACGCGTCCTCAGGTGGGAAATTTCCGCCTCGGCCGCTTGCGCGGGGACTCTCACGCACAGCGTGACCAGCGATTCGAAGAGGTGTCCGAGCATGGTGCCCGCCTGGGGGCCGATGGGAACGCCTTCGCCGTCGAGGAGTGCATCACGAGTCAGGCCGAGAAGTCTGGCCGCAAGCGCAGGGTCAGCGAGGTGGTGCTTCGGCACCTGACCGAGCCGAGTCATGACGCTCCCCGCAGGCATCCACGCCGGGACGGGATCCAGCAACCACAGGCTGGTCAGGACGTCCCGGTAGGAGATCGCGGTACCGCGTGCCGGCTTCTCCCCCTGCCCAGGTGTTGCCGCATCGAGAATCTGCGAGTAGCTGGCAGTTGTCGAGGTCGCGGCAGCGTAGGCACGCAGCCAGGCGAGCATCGAATCAGGCTTTCGAACGTTAAGCCCCTGCTCCGGCACATCGCGGTCCACTGCATTACGCAGGTAGGAGTCAAGCTGGAAACGAAGCGCACGCGGAGTCAAGTCTCGAAGCGCAGGGAATCCCGATGCGAGGATCTCGTCGGCGTAGTCCGCAAGGCGCAGGGCGCATGCTCCATCAAACGGTGGGCGCGATCCGGACAAGAGTTCCTTCACGCTGATTCCCGGCTGGGCCACCCCTCGCTCGGACAAAGTCATCGGGCGCATGCGCAAGCGCCCGATCCGGCCAGCGCCGGAATGCGCCGTCGCGCCCGGCTGCGGGGACGCACTGCCCGTAAGGAGAAACTGACCACCCGCCGGATCGACATCAACTGCCCGCCGCACGACATCCCAGACCTCGGGGACTTTCTGCCATTCATCAATGAGGAGCGGCCGCGACCGGCCGAGGATCAACTCGGGATCTGCCATGATCGATTCCCGCACTGACTTCGAATCCAGTTTGGCCAGCCCTACTACCCGCTGGTTTGCCGTGGTGGTCTTGCCAACGCCTTTGGGCCCATCGATGGCGATCGCGGGAACCTGCCCGAAGAGCTCGTCAAGCTCGGCGTCGATGACCCGGCGGACGTATCCCATAGATGAACTATACAGGACGCCGACCATCTATTGATCAATTGGCAGGATCTGAATCGGGCAACTAGCACGGTCGTGGGGTCTGCTCTGAGCGCTGCCACGACGGGGTTGCCGTTGTCCCGCTGGCCCTTCTCGGCCCCTGAGCCCGCACCGCTGGCAGGCTGACACACCGCTGGTGCCGACCCGTTTAGTTGTTGCGCTGCAACAACTATTTCATGTTGAGTAGATGCATCCTAAATCGTTTTCTATCCCCCTCAACTGGCAAATTTCGGCCCGCCCGGGAGAATGGGGAGATCATGGCGCCAAGGACAACAGACACCGATGTCTTAGTAGTCGGTGCCGGGCCCGCCGGCTCTGCTGCGGCCACCTGGGCCGCACGTGCCGGCCTTGAGGTCACCCTCGTCGACGCTGAGTCATTTCCACGAGACAAGCCCTGCGGTGATGGCTTGACCCCGAGGGCCATCGCCGAACTTGATGAATTGGGGCTCACGCCTTGGCTAGCTGGACGGGCCCGCAACTATGGCCTACGGGCCGCAGGTTTTGGCCGCACCCTTTATTTGCCGTGGCCAGGTGGATCACTTCCTAATTACGGTGGCGCAGTACCGCGACTTGAACTCGATCACGCCATCCGGAAAGTGGCACTTAATGCCGGAGTAACCGCGATTGAGGGCCACCGGGCGATTGATGCGCGGCTGGAGAGCGGTCGCGTCGCTGCCGTGGTTTTCGATAACGGCAGTGGCAAACGCGAGATCACCTGCCAACGGCTGATAGTCGCCGATGGAGTGCGATCACAACTTGGCCGGGTGCTGGGCCGCACCTGGCATCGAAGTACCGCTTACGGGATTGCGGCGCGCGGATATATCAAAAGCCACCGCAGTGATGATCCGTGGATTTCCTCGCACTTGGAGTTACGCGGACAATCCGGTGAGTTACTTTCCGGCTACGGCTGGGTGTTTCCGCTCGGCGACGGCGAGGTAAATATCGGCGTCGGAACATTGGCGACTAAGAAGCGTCCGGCCGATGTGAACCTGCGCGGATTGATGCAGCACTACGCGGAGCAACAGCGAGCCGACTGGCAACTCGTTGACGAGATTCGGGCGCCGTGGTCCGCGATGCTGCCGATGGGAGGCGCCGTCAGTGGTGTGGCCGGGCCAAACTGGCTGTTGATCGGTGACGCTGCGGGGTGCGTCAACCCGTTGAACGGCGAAGGCATCGACTACGGGCTTGAGACCGGGCACCTCGCCGCCCAATTACTCGCTAACACCATTCCAAATCAACTCCTCGACTATTCAACCCAATGGGCGCCGTTGCTGCGGGCGCGATACGGCACCGCGTTCTCGATCGCGCGCCGGTTAGCCGGGTTCTTGACGGTTCCGGGTTTCTTGCCCACCTTTGGCCCAGTCGGCATGCGCTCACGCATTTTGATGACGGTCGCACTTCGAGTGATGGGCAACTTGGTTACACCTGAAGACAAGGACACCACGGCAAGGCTTTGGCGCGCCGCCGGTCGCGCGAGTGTTCGGGTTGATGAGCGGCCGCCCTTTAGTTGAGCCGCGTTGGCGCGGGTAACCGAGCTAACCTAAAAAGTGAAATCCTCCTGCAGCACACCTTCTTGCAGTGACATCCGTAGCGGGTCCATGCGAAGCACCGCCGGGGGACCATCGAGCAGCGGTGGCAGTTGGCCCATCAGCGCGGCAAACCCTCCCGACTTGCGATGGTCGTTCTCTGCGTCCTCGTCCCGGAAAACCTCATAAAGCCAAACGATATTTTCCGAATCCGGATCTAGGGAAACCACGAAGACTTCGGTACCGGGCTCTTCGGCAATGCCGTCGGTATAGGTATTTAGCAACTCGAGCAGCGCTGGGCGCAGGCCCTCGGTGCAAGTAAGTCGCACCAGCAAACTGCGTCGACCGACAAGTAATACCTGCTTGGGAGTATCAGGCAACGTTGGCCAGGTACCACTCGTAGGTGCTGGCCAAGCCATCGCGCAGGGAGATCTGCGGCTTCCAGCCGAGGTCATTGATCCTGGTGGTATCGAGCAGCTTGCGCGGCATGCCATCGGGTTTGGCCGAATCCCATTCGATCGCACCTTGGTACCCGATCACCGAGGCGACAGTTTCGGCAAGTTCACGAATCGGCATATCGTCGCCGAGACCAACGTTGATGGTTTCGGGGGAGTCGTAATGCTGGAGCAGTACCAAGCAGGCTTGGGCGAGATCATCGACATGCAAGAACTCACGCCGCGGGGTGCCGGTGCCCCAAACGGTGACGCTGGGTGCGTTCGCGACTTTGGCCTCGTGGAAGCGCCGGATAAACGCGGGCAGCACATGCGAGCTCTGGAGATCAAAGTTATCGCGGGGGCCGTAGAGGTTCGTGGGCATCGCGGAGATCCACCGGCGACCGTACTGCGTTCGGTGCGCCTCGATATAGAAAATGCCGGCGATCTTCGCCATTGCATAAGCCTGGTTGGTCGGCTCGAGGGGTCCGGTCATCAGTGATGATTCGCGGATGGGCTGGGTTGCGTGCCGGGGGTAGATACATGACGAACCGAGGAACAACAAGCGCTCGGTATTAGCCGCGTGCGCTGCGTCCATTACATTCGTTTGAATGAGCATGTTGTCGCGCAGGAACTCAACCGGGTAAGTGGAATTCGCCATAATGCCGCCGACTTTTGCCGCCGCATCGATGATGACATCCGGCTTTGCGTCATTGATGGCGTCAAAGGTGGCATCGCGATCACAAAGATCAAGCTCGGCTGAGCGCCAGCCGATCAACTTGCCAACGCCCTCGGCCTCAAGTGCCCGCCAGATGGCCGAACCCACTAGGCCGTTGTGACCGGCGATATAGACCGAGACTTCACCCCACGGGAAAGTTTGCTGCATGGTTCATTGTGGCACAGCGGGTGTCGGGTTTTGCACTGCTGCAAGAATAGTGTTGAGGAGGCATCATGAGGGTCATCACGTTGGAGCAATTGCCGTCTGTGCTGGGGCATTTGCCGAAAAACCCGAGGGTTATTGCGTCGGGTAACTTCGCAACTCCCCGGGCCCTGCTGGCGACATTTGATTCGTCGGTGCCCGAGTACCGGCTACATATGCTCAATGCGCACGGCCCCTTACCCGATCGCGATGGGGTCACCTACGAAACCGCATTTGTCGGCCCAGGTATGCGCCATCACCGAAGCCTTCGTTATCTGCCGTCAAGGTTGTCGCTCCTACCCGTGCTGGTTCGCGATCATGTGCGACCAGACGTAGTCCTCATCAATACTTCAAGGCGCCATTACGACACTGTGAGTTTAGGGATCGAAGTAAATGTCTTGCCGATGGCGATCGAGACCGCAAGAGCCCACGGCGGATTAGTAATCGCGCAATGTAATTCCAATATGCCCTACACCTATGGCGACGCGCAGATCTACGAGAATGAAATCGACTTCATAGTCGAAGTTGACGAACCCCTAGCAACCCATGTGCCGGAGGGTCTGGATGAAACCTGCCAAGGTATTGGTGATCGGATCGCAGCTCAAATATCTGATGGTTCCACTTTGCAGTTGGGTATCGGCGGGGTCCCTGATGCGGTGCTGGGAGCGCTGGTTAAGCGCAAGGGCTTGCGCATCTGGACCGAGATGTTCAGCGATGGGGTGTTGAATCTGCATAAGGTCGGTGCACTCGATGAAGATATCCCGCTCACGGCATCCTTTATTTTCGGCTCGAGTGAGCTCTATGAATGGCTGAACCTAAATCGTCGCGTTCGGATGATGCGGACGGAAATCGCGAATGACCCAGCAGCGATTGCCCGACAAGCGCTGATGACAAGTGTTAACGGCGCCCTGCAGGTTGATCTATTCGATCAGGCGAATGCGAGCCGACTAAAAGGGCGCATCTATTCGGGTTTTGGCGGCGCACCGGACTTCACCTCCGGTGCTCTCCATGCCCGCGGCGGTCAGTCATTCGTTGCCCTTCCGTCGTGGCATCCAAAGGCCAATGTGTCGACCATCGTGCCGGTGCTGACCGAGCCCGTAACCACCTTGCAGCACAGCGCGGTGGCCACCGAGAACGGCATCGCCGAGGTGTTCGGGCGCACCCAAGGTGAGCAGGCGAGCAATATCATCGAGCAGGCTGCGCATCCAGATGCGCGGGCGGAACTACGCGAACGCGCCCGCGAATTCGGTCTGCTCTAACTGCCGCCACCAACTCACCACTGGGCGGGTTTTACTGGGCGGCGGTTATGCCGGCGTGACGATGAGGTAGTCCTGCGCCAACGGCACCGCAGCAACACCTGGCCAATAGCCGGGTTCGAAGGTGACGATCCGCAGCCCTGCTGCCTCGACTAGTTCGGTGAAAAAAGTGCGCCCGTAGGCGATGGCCGCTGCCGGTCGAGCCTGCAAACGCCAGCGCACTGCGCGATCGGGTTCACCAAATGGGAAGGCGGGGGTTTGAAACATGGGGTCGGAGTCGTCGAATAGGAATGCGGTGAGCAGTGCGTGGCCGGTGGGGGCGAGGGCCCGGCGCGTCTGGGCTAGGTAGTGCTCAACCTCGGTTGGCACGAGATGGGTGAAGAGTGATTTCGCAAGTTCAAAATCCACGGTGCCTGGTTCAACCGGAAAGGTGAAGGCATCAAGTGGTGTGGTCGCGTGGCCGTAGGCGGACGAAACGTCGGCATACACAAAAGTAAATCGCGGATCTTTAGCGAAGTGCTTCTTGCACCAATTAATGGAGGGCTCGTGCACATCGAATCCGGTGTAGTGAAATCCCGGCCCCATCCTTGGCTGCCATTGCAGGGCCATGGCCGCGGCACCACAACCCGCGTCCAGCACATTCGCGTTCGGGGCGAGTAAGCCAAGTCGATCTATTGCATCCGACATCTGCCGGGCGGCCGCCTCGAAAATACTCGCGCGCCCCGCGTGGCGGCGCAGCGGCAACGGTGGCAGCGCGGTGCGGCCCTGAATCCGGCGCAGACCAGCATCAAGCGGTGAGAGTGCCCACAGGCCCGCATTGCGGGTGCCGCGCAGGGCCTCAATAGCCGGTGCGGGCAGATGCGAAGTTAACGACCCCATGATGGGTGCAGTCTTTCACATAACCCAGATAGGCTCGGAGCGTGTTAAAGAGGAAAACTCCAATCGTTTTGCCCCCCGGCAAGTTCCGCATGGGTGGTGCACACTTCAAGGACGATAAAGCCTTCATCGCTACCGCGGTTAATGATGTTGAGCGCTTAATTGACTATTGCGGTCTGAGCGCGACATCAGCCTTGCTGGATTGGGGCTGCGGAGCAGGGCGACTTGCGGTCGGGGTGCGCGAGCGATTCGGCAAAATCCGTGACTACCACGGTGTTGACGTCCAACCTGAGCTGATCACTTGGGCAGATAAGAACCTAGCCGGTCCAGGTTTTCGTTTCACCCTTGTCGATGTCAGCAATGAGCGCTACAACCCCGATGGATCACTTGAACGCACGGTGGCAAGTGAGCCGGGTTCGGTAGACGTTTTCTACGCGTACTCGGTGTTCTCACATATGAATGACGAGGACACCCCGGCGTATCTGGAGTTGATCGCCCAGGCACTAAGCCCGAGCGGCAAGGCGATGGTCACCTGCTTCGTTGAAGAAGATGTAGCAGCGTGGGAGGAAAACCCACCCGGCTATGGACCACTTGATTGGCAGGGTCGACTGCACTGCACCCGATTCGCCCGCTGGCACTTCGAGGATCACGTCAATGCGGCACGGCTGGCCGTGGACCGATTTGAGTATGGCCGCGAGACCGACGGGCAGAGCCTGTATGTCCTGCGCAAGCGGTAGCTAGTCAGGGGCGAAGAAGTCGGCGCCGATACTCGAGTTGGGCTCGTGCTGCTTCATTTCGCGGGCCGGTGAATGCTTCGACGTTCCTGGTGAAGACTTCCAGAGCAGGTTCCGTGGCTATCAGCATTTCATCGATCGCCCGCTTGGCCGCGAGTTCGGGCAGGCTAATCGAATCCGCAAACTCCATGAAGGCCTTGTCCTCCCGCTGGCTAAACCGGCACGATAATGCCGGTAAAATCACCAACTAGTTGACAGTGAGCCCGGTTAGTGGGATCTTCACTTACGCAATAGGGGGAGGTCGGTCATCAAGATCACCGTGGTTTCGACGCTGTTCACCGCACTGGCAACCGCACTGGCAACCGCACTGGCAACCGCACTGGTTGTGGCAACCGTAGGCCCGGCGGCGGCGGTGACACCAACCCAAGATTCCAATTCACGACCGACCGCTGCTACCCAATTGTGGGGTGGCACCGGTAGTAATGATCTGGGGCCGGCGACCATCTTGTTATCGGCACGAGGTGGTCGGGTCACTTTGAAGAACGTCCAGTTCATCATGTCGTGCACTGATACCGGCGATGGAACTTTTTCCGACCGCGCCTTCGATTACGTCAGCGGATCGGCGACCTTGAACCGCAACCGGTTCACGATGATCCTCCGGGGTGATTCCAATGGACGGGAGGGGGCGGCCAGGCTGACCGGCGTGTTGGGCTCAAATGGCCGGGGCACAGCAAGCATTGACGCCACCGCGATCGGGATTGACTCCAGCACCAATCAGGTAATCGAGAACTGCCAGGCGACGGTGACTTTCAGCCTGCGCCGGGGTGCCGCGTCGTAGTCTGGGTGGCCAGTGCGCGGACGGCCGGTTAACAGGCGGGGCCGCGCGGATGTCCTCCCGAGCCAAAGCGTCTTGCTGGGCTAGAGTCTTGTGAGCCCAGCCGATGGGCCGAAGCCCTCACCGCCGAAAGGTTCAAATATGCGCCGTGCCCTTATCGCTGCCCTTGTGAGCTTGGCCGTTGTCGCTGGCTCCGCCGCCATCGCGCCGGCCGCAAGTGCTGTCGTAATCGACGACACCAGTTTTGGTATGCACGTACCCAATATCTCCACCGGGGGTGACCCGACTGTCAACTACGGGGCCATCCGACTGTGGGATTCGGGGGTGTCGTGGGGCTTGGTTCAGCAGACCTCGAAGAAGTATTGGTGGAACGGCTTGGATGCGTCAATCCAACGCGCGAACGCCGAGGGCGCCAGCATTCTTTATGTGCTCGGATCGACCCCGAAGTGGGCCGCAAGCAACACCAAGCAGGGTACCTACCCGAACAAGGGCGCGGCCTCGATGCCGTCGAGTTCGAAGCTCTGGAAGGACTGGGTAACAAGTGTCGTCAAGCGCTACGGAGCCTCGATTGACGCATACCAGATTTGGAATGAGGCCAATCTTTCGACTTTCTGGCAAGGCACCCCGGATCAGATGGCCGATTTGACCAAGCAGGCGTACACCATCATTCGTAAATACGATCCGACCGCAAAGGTGGTGGCGGCGAGCAGCACCGTCCGGTTGACTTCCGCTTTCGACAAGTTCTTCCCGGCCTACTTAAAGGGCTTGAAGAAGCGCGGTTGGCCGGTTGACGTTTACTCCGTCCATCTTTATCCAGACGGCACCGGCACCCCGGCCACTCGCGCGAGTTCCATCGTGACCGTGCAAGCAGCACTGGCCAAAGCCGGTGCACCGGCGAAACCCCTTTGGGATACCGAGATCAATTACGGCTTGGCCGGCCCAGGTTCCGTTCCCCACGTTTCCATTGTTGGTGACGATGCCGCGGCTTGGGTTTCCCAGACTTATCTTGACGATGCCCGCCTTGGTGTGCAGCGCGCCTACTGGTACTACTGGTACGCGCCAACGACCTTGCTAGGCATCAACATGATCGCCGGCTCCGCACCGGCAATCGGCTACCAGAACACCTATAACTGGCTGGTCGGCGGCGATGTCAACTGCACCACCGCTGCTGTTAATACCTGCTCAATCAATAAAGCGGGCGTTATCACCACGGTGGCGTGGGCGAGCACCGGCTCCGGTTCCTTCACGGTGCCCGCAGGGGCTACCGTTCAGCAGACAGCAGCAGGAGTCACGACCGCAGTGGTCGCGGGCACCCCGGTAACGATTGGAAGTATGCCTACATGGTTCGGCGCAGCAAGCTAGTCCTAGTTTCAGCACTGATCGCCACATCAGCACTCGCGCTATCAGCGTGCGGTGGGGCCGCTAACCCGACGCCTACTTCGGCGGCACCTTCGGCGGCACCATCAATCGCAGCCGACGCCGTGCAGCCAACTTTGGTTGGTATGCATATTGAAGGAGTTGAAGGTGAAGCGTGGGCTTCGGCGCCATTTGGCGCGCTGCGGCTTTGGGATAACGGCACCGCGTGGTCACAGATCGAACTAGAAAAAGGCAAGTACAAGTGGGACAACCTTGAAGGTGCGCTGAACAACGCCGAAGCCAAAGGCATGAAGGACATCATGCTGGTGCTCGGCACCACCCCAGAGTGGGCAGCGCGCGACTTCACCGACACTGTCTATCCGCCCTACCCGGGCGCGAACAGCGCACCGAAGGATTTTGCGGATTGGGATAACTGGGTCACCGCGGTCGTTTCGCGTTACAAGGGTCGAATCACCAGTTACGAGATCTGGAATGAAGCCAATCTCGCAGACTTCTTCAGCGGCACCCCAGAAGAGATGGCCGAGCTCACTGCGCGCGCCTACAAGATCATCAAAGAGATCGATCCTGCGGCCACCGTGGTGTCGGCTTCGCCAGCACTGCGGTTGACCAAAGCGTACGACAAGTTCTACCCCGCTTACCTAAAAGCACTCGCGGCCAAGCAGTGGCCGGTTGACGTACTCGCAATTCATACGTATCCAACCGGTGAGGGTGATCCCGTCGCGCGCGGTGCATTGATTGACATCGTCAAGAAGGCGGTCACGGCAGCAGGTGCGCCGGCTGACATGCCACTTTGGGATACCGAACTCAACTACGGTTTGGCCGGCCCGGGGCCGATCCCGAAAACTGAGATCACCGGAGCCAAGGCGGCGGGCTGGGTGGTGCGCACCTACATCGACGATCTGCGATACGGAATTGCCCGTTCGTACTGGTATATCTGGTCGCTACGGCCAATTGCCCTACTTGGTATTCAGGCGTACCCGGGTACCGACGCCGAGCAGGGGTTCTTTGCCCTGGAGAACTGGGTGATCGGCTCGAAGTTCGATGGGTGTGACGAAGCCGGTGGCGCCGTCACCTGCAACTTCTCCCGGGATGGGCAAAAGTCGGTGGTGGCTTGGGCCCAGACGGGTGAGGTGGCTTACACCGCCCCCGCTGGCACCCAATTGGTCTGCGACCCGCTGGCCAATTGCCAGGAGTCGGCGGCAGCTGCGGCGATCACCCTGACCGAAATCCCGGTACGGCTCTACCTGCAATAGGCCGGTAAGTCAGCCGAAAAGCCCCTGCACCCAAAGGTTCGGGGGCTTTTCGCTGGTACCGTGGGGGCTTGGCTAGTTGGAGGAGGTGGCGGGTGGCGATCGAAGATTCACCGGTAGCCGCGACTCCGGTAGCCGCGACTCCGGTAGCGGCGACTGGCGCAACAGGTGGCCAAGTGACCCCGGCCCGGATCGGCTGGTCCGAAGCCCACTCCCACCGCGATCGTCCGCATCTGCGCCGCGACCCACTGCGCGTCTACGCCATCCGGGTCTTCATCTTGGATGTCCTGGCCGTGACTTTGGCCGGCATCACCGGCTTCATCTTGCGCTGGGCCATCCCCTTCAACGTCGAGATCAATGATCCGACCTATGTCTCACTTGTTGTTATCGTGATCCTCGCGTGGGTTGGTGTCTTGGTACTTCGTGGTGCGTACGACACCCGCGTGCTCGGTGTCGGCTCCGAGGAATTCAAGCGCGTGGTCTCCGCTACCGCCACCGTTTTCGGTGCGGTCGCGGTCGTGGTGTTCGCGTTCAAGATAGATCTCTCCCGTGGCTTCGTCCTGATCACTTTTGTCACCGGATTGATATTGCTATTGATCGTGCGCTGGGTGCTGCGTTCGTGGCTGCGCCATGAACGCCGCTACGGCCACTTCCTGCATCGCACCATCGTGGTCGGCGCCGAGCCGCAGAAATCCGAGATCGTCGACATGCTCGATCGGGATCCAGTGGCCGGCTTCACCGTCGTTGATGTCATCGATGAGCCGCCGGCGGATGTAGATGATGCCGGTCTGGATAGATGGCTCGATGAAGTCATGACCCGAATCGCCCTCGAGGACGCCGACACCGTTGCGGTTGCTGGCTCCCCGGCCTTAGGCCATCAGGTTGTGCAGCGGTTGTCGTGGCGCCTGGAAGGCCCGCGCGTTGACCTGCTTGTTGCACCAGCGGTCGGTGACGTTGCCGGCCCGCGCGTGACAATGCGAATGGCCGCTGACCTACCGTTGCTGCATCTTGATGAGCCGCACCTAACCGGCCCGAAGCGGGCGATCAAACGTAGCCTTGACATCGTTGCAGGTGTTTTGCTCTTCATCATCTTCCTGCCATTCATGATCGTTGCTGGCATCGGCACCAAGTTGACAAGTCGTGGCCCGATGTTCTATTTCCAAGAGCGCATCGGCCGCGGCGGGGGCGTCATCACCGTCGCGAAGTTCCGCACCATGCGAGTGGGCGCGGACAAAGAGCGCGAAGCGGTAATCGGTGCACCCGATGCCTCGATCATTGATCGTTATAAGCATGATCCGCGCATCACCCCATTTGGTCGCGTGCTGCGCCGTTGGTCGATTGATGAGATGCCGCAGATCGTCAACGTAATCGGTGGCACGATGTCACTTGTTGGCCCACGGCCGGTCCTAGTTGCCGAGTTGCCGCTATTTGGTGACGCCGACCACCGCCGACACCTCACTAAGCCGGGCCTAACCGGGCTCTGGCAGGTGTCCGGGCGCAAGCAGGTTGAGTGGGATGAGCGCATGCGCATGGATCTTGACTACGTCGAGCACTGGTCACCGGCCCTGGACCTAGTAATTGTCGCCAAGACGGTCAAAGTCGTTCTGATTGGTCACGGCGCCTACTAGTTGGGTGCGCCTACCTACCTCACCTTCTTATACTCATCTAGTGTCACGCCCAAGGCCTTTTGTCCTGCTCGGCCTAGTGGTCGTGGCCCTCGTCGGCGGATTCGTGCTCTGGTTGCAGATCGGCCTGATGTCGTCGCTGGTTTCAGTTGCCCTCGGCGCCCGAAGTTTTCAGACGAGTCTGACGGCGGCGGTCGACCAACTCACCACCGGCGACTACCAATCGGCGTTGGCCAACTTTGACGAGGTGCAGACCGCCGCGGATCGGGTCAGCTCATCGGCTGGGGCTGCGCAATTGGATTTGATTGGCACCCTGCCGGGCTTAGATACCGCTGTTGCCAACTGGCGAGTATTGGCCATCGCTACCGATGACGTCACCACCGGTACGGGTGAACTACTCGCGATCTTTGGTGATCTGTCGGGGCAAAGCGGGGGCGCGAAGATTTTCAGTGATGGTGCGATCGACATCGAGTTACTCAGACAACTACCGCCGCGGGTCGCCGCGGTTGACACCGACATCAATGACGCCGTTACGCAGTTGAAGTTGGTCGACACCAGCGGGCCGGCCGCCGGAATCCTTGCCACGGTGCAGGAGAAAGCACTCAAGGAAGTCAAGCCGGTGCAGCGGGCAATCAGTGCCCTTGTTGATCTGGCGCCGCTGCTACCCGATGCCCTCGGCGCCAATGCGCCCAAGCGCTATCTCATCGCCATCGGCAACCAGGCCGAAATGCGAGCCTCCGGCGGTGCACCCTTGACATTGGTGCTCGTCGAGTTCGACAACGGCCGCATCTCGATCCCGATCAAGGGGCAAACGAGTACCCAGTTGTATCCACCGTTAAATGCCCCGGTCACCTGGTGGGGGCCCGCGGGTAATCCGTTCTTCCCGATCAACCCGCGTAACGCGCCGATGGTGGTTGCTAACACCCATCCGTCACTCTTATATTCCGCACGCGAGATGTCGGGGGCGTGGATTGGCGGGGATTACCCGGCCGTTGATGGTGTCATCACTATCGACCTAAGTGCTATCGCCGCGGTGCTCAATGCCATCGGGCCGATCTCTTCGCCGACCTACGGTGAGGTCACCGGTGATCGACTTGGCCAGATTCTGCTAGTTGAAGCCTACGAGAAATTTGGCGTAACCGAATTCGTGGCGCGGCAAGAAGCCAACCAACTGTTACTTGATGAGTTGCTCCAGCAATTGCTATCAGGGGAGGATCTAGTCTCGGTAGCGAAGGCGATAGCAAGTACCGCCCCCGGCCGGCATTTTCAGGTGTGGATGCGAGATACCCGGTTCGAGAACTTCATTCTGGAAAGTGGCGCCGGTGGCTCGGTGCGTGATCCGGGCCAAGGTGATTGGTCCGCGGTCTATACGCAAAACGGCAACCAGAGCAAGGTTGACGTATTCCAGCAACGAAATGTCCTGGTATCAGCGCAACTCAATCCCGACGGCTCGGCCCGCGTCACCCAACTGATGACCCTCACCAACGCCACGCCGGCGGAGCGGCCCGAGGGTCCACCCGAGCGCATTGGCTACGAAACCAGTTGGCTCAAGGCCGCATATTTGCTTTATGTGCCGACCGCGGCTACCAACTACAGCGCCTCCTACCCGCAAGGGTTCGCGGTGCGATCTTTCAAGGACCATCAGCAATACGGTCGGGGCTTCGCCAATGATGGCTTTGGGCAGAAGCTGATCCGGGTGGTTGGCTGGACGGCCCCGGGGGCCAGTACGCCGGTGTCGGTGGCCTATGACCTACCGGCGGGGACTTTCACCGGTGCCGATGGCAGTCTCGTTTACAACTTGCAGGCCGAACCACAGTCGATCTGGAATGCGTCAACCCTGACCGTGCGTGTCACGCCGCCGGCTGGGTGGCGGGCGGAGAATGATCTGGGAATGAAGGTTGATCAGGCCGGGGTCGCTGAAGTCAGCGCCCTGCAAACTGGCCAGGTCAACGTTTCGATCACGATGAAGCCAGGCAACTAATGGCGACGGGTAACCGCGTGAACGTCATCCTTGCAATGGTGGCCGCAGTGTCGGTCGTGCTCCTTTGGATATTGCCGCCCGTCGGATTTGTGGCCTGCTGCGTATTGCTCGTCTTGCTGCCGCCGTGGGGTCGCACTATTACCGAGCGGGCGCTGATTTCGATTCTTGTTCTACTCGGGCTGGTGGCGTTGATCTTCCCGCGAGCCGGATCCACCCCGGTAACTACGACTTCGGCGCACCTATTCATCACCTTGGCGGTAGTCGCACTTGTGGCCGCCCGGTTTATCTTGCGGCCCGCTCGACCAATACCGAAGCCGACGATCAGCGACGCACTACTTGGCATCATGCTGGTTGGCACCAGTTGGTGGCTAATGAGTGCTTATCTCGGCCGCAACCTCTACAGCATCGTCAGCGGCCTGTTCTTCAGTGGCTGGGATAACCAAGGGCACTTCACGACATTTGCCAACACCTATGAGGTTGGCAGTACCACCTGGCCGACCATTGATGGCTCGGTCGCCTGGAACCAGTGGTACCCATCCCTCCACACCACGATGTGGTCCATTGCCCAACTCGGCTCGCAAACCGGTGCGGAGTTACTCGAGCGCACCAGTTTGCTCTGGCCTTATGTGCAGTGGTCGTCGATCTCCTTCGCCCTATGCCTGGTGGCGCTAGCTTGGGTGGCCGGTGATCTGGCGGGGCGCCTTGGCGCCTTGGTGAATGCGCGCAGTGGTTTCGTGAGTAGGTGGGCAACCCCGATCGCGGTCCTTGGTTTCGCGGCCTTCGCACTACTTGGTAGCCCGACCGGGCTTTTCAACAGCGGGTTCACGAACTTCGTGATGGGCGTGACCGTTGTCGTAGTCACCGCTTATTTATCGGCGCGTGATTGGGAGTCGGCGCGCGGCCCCGGCCCGTTCTTGATTCCGCTCGGCGCCCTAGCAGCCATTGGTCTTTGGACGCCACTGGTGCTTGGCCTGATCCCATCCGGGCTCATCGTCGCGCTCGCCCTCTGGCGGGTGCGTAAGTGGCTAGCGCCGCTGTGGGTCATTGCCGCCGGGGTCTTTGTCGCCGTTACCGCGTGGTTGCAGACCCAAGCGGTAATCAACTCCGACCCGGGCACCAGCGCTGGCGGCCTGTTGGCCGATCTCGGTGCCATCGGTGTGGGGATGAGTCCGTTCAATATCGGAGCGGCGCTAGCCGCACCCATTGTCGTTATCGGGTTGGCCATTCTTTTAGTGCGCGGCCGTCGAGCCCCACTTGCGCTGGCGACCGCCGGTCCGGTGCTTGGCTTCACGGTGTTTGCGGTGATAGCGATGGGCGGCGCCGACGCCGGTGAGCTCTCACGGCTGGTCAGCTACTACGTACTGAAGACCCTGAACGCGATGCTGCTTGCGGTAGCACCTGTTGTCGCCGCCTTGGCCGCAACAGGGATCTGCATTCTCCTCGTTGCCGTCAACAAGGCCACGCAGCGCGCAGCGAGCCCGAGAGCGGCACGCGTCAACGTCATCATCGGCGGTGTCATCGCGTTGGCAATCGGTTTCACGATGTTTGGATATATCGGCACCACCACCCAAAAGTTCACGGGTGGTTTCACTTCGGCACCCGGGATTGAAGCCGCGAACACTCGCAGTGCCGGCGTCGACAACCTGCTGATCGGTGAATCGATAATCAGTGCGCAGCAGGCAGCGGTGCCTTATCCGGATAAGACCACCATGTTGTGGGATGGCTCGGGCACGTTGCCGAACCTTTGGGTCTCGGCGCTGCACGGGGTGATGTCGAAGAAGCAGAACACGTTCTACGCGAACTTGCCGCCGTTCCCCTATGACGAGAAGACCCTGGGCCATCTGACGCTCGCCCTAAATCTTGATCCGAGCCTTAACCTCGTGGTGTTGTGGTTCCGAGGGGTATCTGGTGTTATGGTCGAAGAGCTCAAGATCGACCAGCCAGATCGCGTGACCACCGTCCAGGTGCCAATGCGTTCTTCCCCACTGTGCGAGGAGTGTTCGCTCTGATTCGTCGACCCACGTCAGCCTTGCTGACGTTGATCTTGTTTGCGTCCGCCGGTGTCGTAGCGGTGCCGAGTTTTGCCGCGACGAAGGCCGGTGCGCCGATTGCGGGCAGTGTCCGAAGCATTGACAAGGCCCCCGCGTTGCCGAGTATCGCCCAGGTCACCAGCAGCGGCACCGGTAAGCGCACTACCCCGCGGTCGGTGCCAGCTGCCGCGGCCTTGGGCACCGGTGCATTCACCATCTTCAGCGGGGTCGGCGCCCCCTTGGCCCGCACGACCGTCACGCTTCCGGTGGCCGGTGGCACCGCGCTGCTCGCCGATTGGGATGGTGATGGCTTAGCGACCCCGGGTCGGTATGACGTCGGTCAGTGGTTTACCTCATCGAAGATCTTGAGCAATGCGAGCTGGGAGGCAAAGGGCACCTGGGGCGGTCAACCCGGTGACATTCCGGTGACCGGCGATATAAATGGCGACGATAGAGCCGATATCGGTGTCTTCCGCAGTGGTCAGTGGCTCTGGCAAATTACCGGCGGGGCCACCGTTGACGAGAAGTTCGGCGAGCCCGGTGATCTGCCGGTCGTTGGTGACTGGGACGCGGACGGCCGCGACGATGTCGGCGTCTTTCGCGCCGGCAGTTGGATCCTGCGTTACTTGAACGTGCAGAAGGCGCCGAAAGTAAGTAATGGCGTCGTCGTCACGATGGTGCCCGAGGCGAAGGCCGCGGTACTCACCTTCCCGTTCGGCCTGCCGACGGACATACCGGTGGTTGGCGATTGGGACGCCGACGGTATTGACACCCCCGGTGTCGTGCGCGATCGGGCGCAGTGGATTCTAAGTAGCGGTCCGGCGAAACTGAAGAAGTCAAAGACGATCAGCGCGCCACTTGCTGCCGATCAGACACCACTTGTTGGCACCCAAGCGACCCTCCCGGGCCACTGCCCGACCGCGACGTCATCTGCTGAGAAAGATGCATTCAAGATCGCGCGCCGAGTGGTACCACCGACTAGAACCAAAGGCACTTTGAAGATCGATGGCATGGCCGAGATCAAGGACACCGTGAACGACGGGTTGCGCTATGTGATCGTCAGCGACCTCACCAAGAGACTCAAAGGCTTAAGTTCGATGCCCTATTACGATGCGCTTAACCGCTATCAAACCGATGAAGAGTCGATTAGGCGGGTGGCCAACTCGGCGCAGGCGGCGGCGATCATGGCGACGACAAGTGACTGGAAGAACGTCAATGGCATCAGTCGAGGTGAGCTCGTCGATTACGCGCGGTGGCAAATTCGCACCGTCAGCTGCCAGCATCAGGTGAACTCACCCGGTGGTTGGGGCAATACCTTCCAGTCCGCGCTCTGGGCAACCGTCGCCGGGCAGGCCGGCTGGCTGCTGTGGCCCGAGCTAAGTACCCAAGAGCGCGCCTACGTCGCATCCATGGTGGCGGCCGAAGCCGACAACTCCGTTGCCCGCGGCCCGTTCTACTTCCGCAACCGGGCCGGGGTCGAGCTGACCCCTGGTGATTCACGCGCCGATGAAGTCTCGTGGGATCTAATGGCGCCGGCGCTGGCGATGGCGATGATGCCGAAGGATCCGCGGGTGCCGACATGGCGGGCGACGTTAGTCGCGCTTTCGATTGCCGCCTTCGCTCGTCCGAGTGATCTAACTTCCAATGGCATCTACAACGGCGTTATCTTGCGCAACTCACTGCCGGGAACCAATGCCAATGAAGACGGCACTATCACCAATCACGGCAAGGTCAACCCCGACTACACCCAAAATGTGCAGCACCTGTGGTGGGCGGCGAGTTTGATACGCAACGCCAAGCAAAGCGTTCCGGCCGCGGTATTCCTAAACGCCGACATCGTCTATCGCGCACTGGCTGTTGTTAACTTCCCGTC